>Ga0078972_1000017_pt1 | contig 634449 bp, 502 predicted proteins | sample YelNatPaOPGAMG01_FD_67568 | JGI IMG/M metagenome (GOLD analysis project Ga0078972, IMG submission 67568) | Hot spring thermophilic microbial communities from Obsidian Pool, Yellowstone National Park, USA - OP-RAMG-01 (SPADES assembly) (version 2) | ecosystem: Environmental > Aquatic > Thermal... | reverse complement strand
ACGACTTTGGGATCGAAGCGATTGTGGTTTCCTCGCTGGTGGGTCATTCTCTGGAGGCGTTGCGAGCGAACCCGCCCACCCTGATGGTGTGCCACGACTACTATCCATTCTGTCCGGCCTTCAATGTTTGTTTCGAGTCGGTGTGTGTTAAGTGCCGGGAAGAAGATTTGATCCGCTGCACGGTCGGGAATCCGCACCATCGATTTTTCCGGAACCTTCCGCCATCGCACTGGCTGCAACTCCGCCAAGCTTTTATAAAAAGAGTGGAGGAGAGCCAGGTGACTCTCATTGCGCCCACTCCTTCTGTAGAAAAGAATTACGTCCGCCTGGCGCCCGAGCTGGAGGGGCATTTCCGTGTGATCCCGCACGGGACGCCGCGCATCCAGGGAGCGCCATTACAACTGCAAATCGACCGCCAGCGGCCATTGCGCGTGGTAATTTTGGGAAGCTTGGCGCCGCACAAGGGGCTGGCGCTTTTCGAGCAGGTGAGGGAGCCGCTCGTGGAACTCGCCGAAGTTTACTTGGTTGGCTGTGGCGTCTACGGGAAAGGTTTCGCGGGGGGCCGCATCACGGTGATCGAGGAGTACGACTGGGAGCAGCTTCCCAAAATTCTCGGCGAAATACGCCCGGATGTCGGTTTGCTGTTATCCGTCGTCCCCGAAACGTTCAGCTACAGTTTGCAGGAGTTGTTCGATTTGGGCATACCCCCGCTAGCCACAAACGTAGGAAGCTTCGCGGACCGAATCGAGCATGGCGTCAACGGGTTTCTGTGCAAGCCGGCGGCGGCTGATGTTATCCATAGCTTGCGGGAATTAGACCAGGATCGCAAAGCTCTCGAACGAGTTCACGAGCGCTTGCGAAAGACCCAGAAGCGAACGGTCGAGGATATGGTGGATGATTACCGGCGGCTGTTTGCATCGGAGAGGCCTTCGCCGCCAGCGTATTTTTGTCCAGACGCAAGGCCGGCGGACTCACAAGCGCCAGAGGTGGCCAGAGCGCAGGTGTATTGGAGAGCGGTGAATAGCGCTTTTTCGGAGGATCGCAGCGCCGGAGCGTGGTTTATGCTGGCGTCGAAACGCCAGACCGTATGCTTGCAGATACCGCCTCTGGAGGCCCCCTTGGAGGAGATCAGGGTGGACTTCGCCAACCGGCCCGGTTTCTTGTTCCTCAGGGGTCTGCGGCTGTATGACGCCGCCCGTCATCTGGTCTGGAGCTGGAGGGGGAGCGTCGACGTTGTCAAGGGATGGCCGAGTCACGAGGTATGGGTTGTGGGTGAGACGGACGACCATGCCGCACTCTTGGCGCTAACCGGCGACGACCCGCAAGTGATCTTGCCCTTGGATGCGGAGACTCTGGCTGCCTTGACTGCGGGCGGATCTGTGGAGATGGAGTGTTCCTGGCCAGGATGGCAGGAGTGCGCGTCGGTTCTGGTAAGCGCGCTTTTGCAGGGTCATGGCTTTGAAGTCTCGCAGGGAGGCGTTTCCACGCTGGCGAAGCAACTGGAGGCGCAAGGGAAAGGCGCGGACAGAATGGGTCTTTTCCGCCGTGGCGAGCAAATGGAGCAGTTGGCGCGAGAGCTGGCAGAGGCAAAAGCTAGGGTCGCCGATTTAGAAAGCTCTTGGTCCTGGCGGCTTACGCGGCCGCTGCGCGCAGCAGCGGAGGCCGCCTTCCAGTTCCTTCGGGCCGCCAGCCGCAGCTAGTGGTGAAACCGGGCATCGCCGCCAGTTTGGACTTTCGTGTAAAACATCCGTTGTTGCGAAGCTCTTTTCGTCCGGGGCGTTTGGTATTATGTAAATGTTTGGAGTTTTGGCGGCAAAGTGGAAGATTCGAAATGCGCGCAGCGGCCACGGTGGAATGGTGAATACCTCTTTCTCTTGCGCAGCCTGATCTTGAAAGATTTTAAAATCAGGTACCGGAACATGTCGCTGGGCGTGTTCTGGTCACTTTTGAACCCCCTGGTCATGATGGGGGTTCTATGGTTTGTATTCACGAGGATTTTCACGAATCCCTCGATTCCCCACTTTGCTTTGTTCGTGCTTGCTGGTTTAGTGCCATACAACTTCTTTACCGTCGCATGGCTGAGCGGCACGACCTCTCTTGTCGACAGCGCGGGCTTAATCAAACGGGTTCCGGTTCCTCGAGAGATCGTCCCGATCGCCACCGTGCTTTCGAGCTGCCTGCATTTGTTCATTCAGATCAGTTTGTTGCTGGCCCTGGTGCTCGCTTTTGGATTAGGGGCTAATCGGTTCTGGCTCTGGTTACCCGTCGTTTGGGGATGTGAGGTAGTTTTCGTTTGCGGTTTAGCGCTGGTTTTTTCGAGCCTCAATGTGTATGTTCGCGACACCAGATACGTGGTGGAGTCCGCGAACATTTTGCTGTTCTGGCTGGTGCCCATCTTTTACCCCTTTACGGTGGTGCCGCCTCAGTATCGCGACCTTTATCAGTACAATCCTGTGGCGGCTTTGGTGCTTGCTTGCCGGAACATACTTCTTGAGGGCGTCGCGCCTCCCAATACGCTATTAATCAAGCTCGCATTGAGTTCCACGGCGGTGTTTCTTGTGGGCTTGCTTGCGTTTCGAAAACTCAAATGGGCGCTTTATGATCACTTATGAACAGCGACAGGGCGATTGAGGTTTCCGGCGTTTCGAAGAGCTTCACTCGGAAGACCGGGCAAATGCTCTTACGCAGCCATGTAGCGCGGTGGTTTCAGAGAAACCGTACAGAGCCCTTTTTCGCTTTGAAAAACGTCAGTTTCAGTGTTGCGAAGGGTGAAAGCGTTGCGGTTGTCGGGCACAATGGAGCCGGCAAGAGCACTCTCCTGGGGCTAATCGTCGGGTTGACACAGCCAGACAGCGGAGAGATTCGAGTATGCGGGCGTGTCGCGCCTTTACTGGAGATTGGCTCCGGATTTCACCCCGACCTGACGGGAATCGAGAATCTGCGGTTGAACGCGTCGCTGCTGGGGCTGACACGAAAGCGAACAGAGGAGCTTTACGAGACCATCGTAGAGTTTTCCGGTATCGGGGATTTCATCAGGGAACCCTTGCGCACGTACTCGGCTGGAATGGTGATGCGGCTTGCGTTTTCGGTGGCGGTCCACACCGATCCGGATATTCTGGTGATCGACGAAGTGCTGGCCGTGGGCGACCAGTCTTTCCAGACGAAGTGCTTCGAGAAACTCCTGGACTTCAAACGCAGCGGCAAAACGATTTTCTGCGTCTCGCACAGTTTGGAAATGCTGGAGTGGTTGTGCGAACGGGCCATTTGGTTGGATCACGGTGAGGTCATCATGGACGACAGCATGCGCTCCGTTCGCGAGGCATACGAGGGTCGAATGAATGTGCAGAAAAGTATATGAAAAACGCGAGAGGTTGGGCGAAGGTTTGCATGGGATTCGAGGCGGCGTGCCGCGCCAAGATCGGGATGATTTCTGGCGCCGTGTTCCAGCGCGCCTGATAGGCGGGCTGGTTGTTGCGGCGTATTTTCTCCTCGCCGCATGCAACTCACGACCGGCTGTATCCCATTCTGAACACCGAGAACTCCAGGTCGACGGCCTCAGCGTCAACTTGAAACGATACGAAGGGTCACCCTTGTATAACCTCGAATCGGTCGGCTCGGTGGTGAATCCGTTGACGAAACGTGTGGTCGAGGTCTCATCTGCGGGAAACTGGGCTGTCGCTGGTTGGGCGGTAGATCAAGCCAATAAAGCTCCGGCGGCGGGCGTGGATGTTGTCATCGACGGTCGGGCGTATCGGGCTCAATACGGAGAGGATCGCCTGGACGTCGCCAATCACTTCAACGTACCCGCTTACCAAAAGTCGGGTTTCAAATTCACAGTGCCGGCAGGCGCGATCGGTAAGGGCAGGCACGAGCTGCGGGTGCGCGTCATCTTGAGCGACAGGAATGCTTACCAAGAAGGCGTTCCGGTACCCCTGGAAATCCAGTGAGCTTTTTTAGGCGGATGCGCCAGCCTCCCGCTTCAGCGAGAAGCCCAATGCGGAACTAGGGTACAAAAAGCAGCTTACCTGAAGTGCTCTGAAACTGGTCTGGATAGCCACTGCTCCAGAGTCTGAGCGTTAGCGTCCTTCGACGAGAGCACCGGATTCTGCACCGGCCACTTGATTCCAATCGCCGGGTCGTCCCAACGAATCCCTGATTCCGCGTGGGGATTATAAATCGCAGTGCATTTGTACTGGACTTCAGCGTAGTTGGAGAGGACACAAAATCCTCGGGCAAAGCCTGCTGGAGCGTAGACCTGCCGTTTGTTCTCCGCAGAACACTCAATACCGAACCACTGACCCAGCGTGGGCGACCCCTTGCGAATGTCCACCGCCACTAGGTACGCTGAGCCCACCGTAACCCGCATCAGCTTCGCCATAGGCGGATCCCACTGGAAGTGAAGTCCCCGGATGACGTTTCTAACGGAACCGGAGTGGTTATCTTGAACAAAGTTGGTTGGAAGACCCAAAGCGGCGAACTCATCCGCCCGGAAGGATTCCATGAAGAACCCCCGTGCATCCTCATAAACATCCGGTTTTAGAACGACAATTCCATTCAGGTGGGTAGATTCAATCCGGATCGGCATAAATCGGCACAGTTTGTATGAACGCAGGCAGCAACTACATAATGAAAATAGCACGCGGCGCTGGCGCACAACAAGGCGCCGACCATCTGCTGCGGCCGCGTAAAGGAACGCAGAGTTCGCGAAAAGCGTTAGTTCTCCGCAACGATCATGAAGACGCTCTTAATTGGATACCGGGGCCAGCTTGGATCCGACTTACGGCACGCCCTTCGAGATCACGAACTTGTTCTTGCAGGACGCAAGGATGTGTTGGTGGAAGACGCGAACCGGGTGCGGGAGTTGGTAGAGGGGGTAAAGCCCGACTGGATCATCAACTGCTCCGCGTTCCACATCGTCGATGCATGCGAAGACATGCCGGAACTGGCTTTTCAGGTCAATGTGTTTGGCGTGCGGAATCTGGCGCTCGCAGCGCGGTCTGTAAACGCAACGCTGGTGCACTTTAGCACCGATTACGTGTTTGACAGCGAAAGACGCACGCCGTATACAGAAGGCGACACACCGTGCCCTAAATGCGCGTACGGCGTTTCCAAAGCGGCAGGCGAAATGATGCTCCAGTCTATTTGGCCCAAGCACTTCATCTTTCGCGTTAGCGGCTTGTACGGGTATGCCGGAAGCCGGGAGAAAGGCACCAACTTCGTGGAGATGATGATCGAAAAGGCGCGTCAAGGGGGCCCCATCAGAGTGGTAAATGACCAGGTGTTGACTCCTACCAGCACGATGGATGTCGCCGCTGCCGTCCGAAGCGTCGTTCAAGAAGGGCCCTTTGGGCTGTATCATCTGACGAATGCGGGTGAATGTAGCTGGTTTGAGTTCGCTTGCGCGATTTTCGAGTACGCTGGGCTAACACCTGAAGTTGAGCCGGTGACGTCAGATTTTTTCCGGACACGGGCAAAACGGCCGAACTACTCCGTGCTCGATAACCAGCGGCTCCGCGCGACGGGTTTTGACGAGATGCCTCATTGGCGCGACGCGCTGTTCCGTTATATCGCAGGGCGTAAGGCTGCCGGTCGAATGTAAGCGCCCAGACGAAACGTGAGGATCAGAATATGCCGCCAGTGATGTCGATAATCCGCTTCGCCTCTTCTAGGGTCTTCATCCAGCGAATATTGTAATAGCGGTCGTTGTCGAAATCCAGGTAACCATGCTCCCGGATCTTTTCCACCATATGTTGGACGGATTCTTGGACCGTGACCTCCGGCTTGAAGTTCAATAACGTGAGGGCCTTTTTGCCAGACACGCGATAGTTGCGGATGCCGGTGTATTCAAACTGACACTTGATGTCTGCGGGTATGCCACACCGCGCCAGCCCCTCCCGCACTCGAAAAGCCAGCTCGGAGATCCGAAAATTCCCGGCGACTACGTTGAAAACTTGGCCTTTCACCACCCTGTCCGGAGCTTCCAAAGCCACCACATAAGCCCGTGCGGCATCCCGCACATCACACAAGGGGCGCCACATTTGACCGGCATAGTGAAGCGTCAGATAACCTTTCAGGAGAGCATCCTTTACGAATGTGTTCACTACGAGATCGAAGCGCATTCGTGGCGAGAACCCGAACAGCGTTCCCATGCGAAGGATTACGGGCGAAAAATTCTGGTCCATGAGATCCAGGAGTCCCCGTTCTCCCGCAAGCTTTGAAATCCCGTACGCCGCTTTAGGTTGCACCTCGGCTTCTTCGGTGAGAAGCACGTCGCGCTCCTCGTCAATGACACCGATATCGTAAACGGAGCATGACGATGCGTAAATGTAGCGTTGAATGCCGCCTTGTTTCGCCATCTCGGCGAGGGTGCGAGTAGCTACGGTGTTCATCTGGTAGTTAGCTTCGGGATTGTACTCGGCAGTGGGATCATTTGAAAGTCCACCGAGATTGATTACAGCCGCAACGTTTTCAAAAATGGAGGGAGGCGGTTCACGCATGTCACCAACCACCAGGCGGATACGATCGCGCACCGGCTGTAAGCCTCGCTCGCCGAAGAACAGCCTGTCAAACACTGTGACCGCATAACCGCGCGCGAGGAGTTCCTCTACCAGCACACAGCCCAGGTAACCCGCTCCTCCCACTACCAGGATGGATTTACTTTCGAGCATGAGTGAAGATTTCAGTGTACCGCAGCGCCTGTTCCCACCTCCGGAAGTTGCACTCTGACAGCCGGACCGTCAGATCATCGTCATGGGCTATAATTGGAGGCTTATGAACGGTAAAACCGCACTAGTCACGGGCGCGGGAGGATTGATCGGATCGGCTTGCGTGCGGCGGCTGGCGGAGGAGGGGTGGCGGGTGGTGGGAGTGGATAATGACATGCGCGCTTGGTTCTTCGGCGCGCAAGGAACCACCCGTCCGGTAGTTCAAGAGTTACAAGAGACGGTGCCTGGATACAGGCATGTCGAACTGGATATACGCGACCGGCAAGGCGTGCGCGAGCTGCTCGCCGACGTGCGGCCTGACTTTATCATCCACACCGCCGCGCAGCCCTCCCACGACAAGGCGGCTTCCATTCCATACGAGGATTTCGACGTCAATGCCGTCGGAACGCTGAACCTCTTAGTGGCGGCGCGCGATTTTTGCCGCGATTCTCCGTTTTGCTTCACCAGCACGAATAAGGTTTACGGCGACGGTCCCAATCGTATCCCCCTGATCGAAAAGGAGAAACGCTGGGAGTACGCGGACGGGCGCGACGGCATCGCCGAGGACTTCCCCATCGATAACTGCCTGCACTCGGTTTTCGGGGCTTCGAAGGTGGCTGCGGATGTGATGTGTCAGGAGTTTGGTAAGTATTTTCACATGCCCGTGGGGATTTTCCGCGGCGGCTGCTTGACAGGGCCGCAACACGCCGCCGTCGAACTGCATGGCTACCTAGCCTACATCGTGATGTGCGCCGTAAAAGGGAAACCCTACACGGTTTATGGCTACAAGGCCAAGCAGGTACGGGATCAGATTCACTCCCGCGATGTAGCCAATCTATTCCTACATTTCTATCGCCGGCCGCGTTGCGGTGAAACCTACAACCTCGGCGGCGGGCGGAACAACAGCCTATCCATCCTCGAAACCATCGACTTACTGGCGGACGCAGGCTATAAGCTCCAGTGGACCTATAGCGAGCAGAACCGTATCGGCGACCATATCTGTTACATTTCCGACCTCACCAAACTGAAGGCTCATTTTCCCGAGTGGAAAATCGAGTATGATCTTCCGCGCATTCTCGAGGAGATCATTGCCCGGCACGCGAGCGCTAGTCGCTCCTGACGCGCGTTTGCACGCGTAAGCCTTCGGTTGCAACCCGATATTCGAAGAGCTTGCCCGGACCGGTGGCGAGGCGCTGCCGGATTTTTCCGGCAGCTTCGGGGTCCTTTGCGAGCAACATCAGGAATCCGCCGCCTCCCGCTCCGGCGAGCTTCGCCCCTGCGAGATACGGCTTGAGATCTTGCAACAGGCGATTGATGGGAGCGTTCGTTGTGTGAGGGTCGAGGATCTGATTCAACTCCCAGTGACGCTGCATCAAGCGCCCGAGGTGGGCCCATTCGCCCTCGCGCATGGCATAAGACATTTCGATCGCCAGAGTCTTGATGCTGTGTAAGACTTGCACGGTCGCCGCCTCCCGCGCCAGGTAGCTGCCCACCACTTGGGCTAGCAGATCTTTGGCGATGCGGCGGATGCCCGTGTAATAGAGCACAAAGCGCTGATAAAATTCCTCCTGGAGCGATAAAGTCCAGCCAATGGGTTGGACGCGAAGACGCTGGATCAAGCCGGGTCCAGAGGTGATAAGCTTCACTCCGGGGAAAATGCCGCCGGCTTGGTCCTGCCAGCCGCCGCCGGTGGTCATGCGCTGCTCGAGGCACATGACTTGGTCGCTGAGCCCAGCTTCCGTGAGGCTTAGCCCGAATAGAGTGGCGAGAGCGCGGAGCATGGCGGCGGCGAGAATGCTGCTGCTGCCGAGACCGGAGCCCATAGGGAGCTCCACCATGCTCTGAATTTCCAGACCGCCGCGGTTCCAGCCCAGCATTTGAAGAGCAGCGCGGTGGATCGCGAAGGGGGATCCGGGGTGGGAAGGCGCAAGCAACGCTTCCGGCCCCGCCCACTCTTCGCTGAGGCCGTCGGCGACGCATCGCAAAACCGGCTCTTGCAGGCGCCGGACCAAAACCCGAATGGGGTAACCACCGCCGAGTTCAAGAGCCATATTGAGTACAGCTCCGCCCCAATCCAGGCAAAAAGGCGGCGTATCGGACCAGCCTCCGCCGAAATCGATTCGAGGCGGAGCACAAACCAGGACTTCGTCATACAGCGGCGTTTGGTTGGCGGCGTCCAGCAGGGCGGAAGAAGATACACCTCGCTCCACCGCCATCCGGACGCAGCGGAACGCCGCAGTGCGGCTGGATTCCGATTCATCCACTAACCCAGCTTGCCCGTAAAAGAGGCTGGCTTGAAAGTGGCGGCTAGCCGCGTGCGTGGGGTTGGATTCTTCGAGGGAGACAGCTTCGGCAGACAGGAAGCGGGCGGCTCCAGCCAGAGCGGCGATGCCAGGTGAGAGGGCAAGCATTGGCCGCAAATCCGCTTCTGCCCGCGCCAGCGTCAGGGCCGCTCGCTGCCAGCCTGAGCGCATACGAGCGATGCGAGCCTCCTGAAGGGCTTGCACGTCAATAGAACGTTGCGCCGTGGCAAGCGAAACCCGAGAAGCCGATGCCCATCGCAGGGCGTCAAAACCAGAAGAAGGCAAGCCCATGAGCCATTGCGCAGCGCTCCAGGCTTCAGACGGGACGCCGACGACAAACAACTCCGCATTCCATAACGAGCGTTGATCGACCGGCGTTTCCGGCCAGACTTGCGCAGGACTGATGCCCAGGTCTTCCAGGACTTGAAGTAACGGGCGCCCGAACCATGTGGCGGCCGAGGCGGGCAGTTGGGGATCGTCCTCCACGCCGTACGCTAGGATGACACAGCCGCTGCGGCCTTCCCCGAGATGCAGCGGCAGTTGATGTATGACTGTGTCCTCGGGCGCCTGCACAGGGGCGGGAATGGAATGCAAGCCTTGCAAAATGGCGCCGCGCGCTGCATAGACGGGGAACTCGAGGTTGCACTCGATGGCTACGGCGCCGGTGTCTAGTTTCCCACCGCCCGCGAGGACGCTATCAATCACTGCCCCGGCGGACTCGAGGCCAGGCTGAGGGGCGCTGCCAATGCGCCGCTGCGCGGCATATAACTGAAGAAAATCGGACCCCTCGGAGATGGCGCGCCGGAAGTCCGCCGCTCCGCCAAAGTGTTCAAAATGACCTTCCACGAGCAGGCAACGGAACGGGATGCCGTGGAGAGCCTGGGCCAGGCGACGAAGCATGGGGTGGGCGTCGTCGTCGGGCGTCCATTGCCCGGTTAACGCAAAGATAACGTGCTGGTAAAGATCAATGTAAGGCAACTCAAGATCAGGGTTTCCAGAAGAAGATCCGCCATGAGACGGAGAGCCAGTAAGGATGCAAAGGCGGGCGGTGCTCGAGGCGTCGAACGCCAACAGCCCGGTGTCGAGAGCCGCCATACCGTTCGGCAGAATGGCGCCTGCGGCGCGCATCTCCGCGATGCTCGGCTTATGAAGAAAACTGTAGACGTTGCCGCTCTCGTCGACGGCGTAGACCCCATGCTGAATCGCCACCTCGAGGGGCTGGCGCACGGCCACTGCGGTTATGCCAGGCATGTTCCATTCCCACTGCGAAGCGTCAAGCGCAGCGAGGACATCTCCCGGCGATATCACCAAGCCCGAAGATATGCGCTCCACCCAAGCCGCGGAAAGCGTCAGAATCTCGTCGAAAATCGTGCTGGCGTCGCCCCAGGGGGTTGGCAGGGGCAGCGCCGAGAATAGCCTGCCGCGGAGAGCATACTGTGGAAGACGCCGAAGATCGCCGCCGGCGTGAATCATGAGGACTCTTTGCGAAGCCCACGCTTGTTGTACATCGCCGGTGTTGGACGAGCCGGCTGGGAAGAGTTTGCCGGTCAGCTCGCGCAAAGCGTTTAGAGTCGCACCCCCGCTGCCCAGCCGGTTCCCGCCTGGGTCCGGCGCAACCATGTATCGAGCGGAGCGTGGCAGTCGGCCTTCCGCGAAGCGTCGCTCGATCTCCGCACGGTAGTACTCGGCTTGCTGTTCCGAGCTTGCAGTGACGACGACTGCTGTCCACCAAGGGCCCGGTTGTCCAGAGGCTATGCGCGCGGCATACCTCGCACGAGCGCCGGCTGCGGCGGAGGATAGCAGCTTTAAGCGTTCCGATTCAGATGGAGCGTTCGAACGTACCATGGCGGCTGTTGTACAGTTAGTGTCCATTGTACGCGCGAAACGGGATCTTTATGTTTAGCGCTTAAAAATAGGAGCAAGAAGGGATTCTTCGGCGCGGATCCAGTTCCAGGTGTCGGTGAGGACCCGGCGTGCATCGCGCCGCGAGCGCCAGCCGGACAGCTCGGTCAGGCGGCGGTGGTCCGTCAGATAGATCCGCACGTCGGCCGGACGGTCTTCAGGGGAAACGCCGATTGGGATGCGATTGCCGGTGATCTCTTCGCACAGGGCCGTCATTTCCCGTAAGGAGAGACTGCACGCCAAGCCGCCTCCAGCGTTGAAAATGCGGCCCTGATAAAGATCAAAGCGCGAGACCTGGTCAAGGATTAAGTCGCACAGATCGTCGATATGCAAGATATCGCGCACTTGCTTGCCTTGCCCGCCAAAACCGATGTAAGAGAGCGGCTGCCGGAAGTGATGCGCGGCCACCCAGAGAGCCACGACGCCCTGGTCCGTCTTGCCCATTTGCCACGGCCCCGCTATCACCCCGCAACGGTTGATCACATAGCGAAATCCGTAAGCCGCCGCGTACTCTGCGATCATGAACTCAGCCGCCAGCTTCGTCATGCCATAAAGCGAGCGCAGTCCTTCGAGGGGAAAATCCTCATTGACGCCTAAACCGGATGCGCCGCGGAGAGACTGGCGATTCGAAAGCACGAAACGGGTATCGCTTTCCTCATACGCCAAGGCGTTCAACGCAGTCCAAGGATAAACCCGGCTGGTGGAAAGAAAAAGAAAATCCGCCCGCGCACGGCGAGCGAGCTCCAGACAATGAAAACAACCTTGCAGATTGGTTTTTATGAGGTACTCGGGCGAGTTTCCGTATCCGGCCAGCACCGACGGCTCAGCGGAGCACTCGATGATGAGAGAAGGCGGCGCAAAGTCGGTCAAATCTTCGGGTGACCGTATGTCGCCGTGAATGTATTCCACGCCGGCAGAGCGGAGGCGCGGAACGTTGAGTTCCGACCCTCGGCGGTGCAGGTTGTCCAGCGCCGTGACCCGTGTTTGCGGAAAGCGTGTTTTCAAGGCCAGGGCGACGCTGGCGCCAACGAAGCCCGCGCCGCCTGTGATCAAAATGTGGTCGTACATGAGGGACCGCCGGGCGAAAAGCCGCTAGAGCGGTAGTGTAACACACGGCGGCTTCCGGTCAGGAATCTGCGGTTTCGGCAAACAGATGGAGTTGAGCCGGCCTGCGTGAAGCTGAGGATTTTGCGCCTCTATTCTAGCTGGCAGGGTGGCGCACATCCGGCTGCGGCGTAAAAAAGACCACAGGGTCCCTATGCGTAATACCCATAACGTTGGTCGAACCAACTCTTGGTCCATTGCGCCAGGGCGCAATACGCCACCAGAATGACGAGCAGCCACGGGAAGTAAGTCCATGGAAGCGGCTGTAAGCCCAAAGATCTTCCCAAAGCCGTGTATGGAATCGCCAGACCTGCGACCATCACTGCGCTAGTCAAAGCTGTCAGGGCGGCCGAAGCGCGGCTTTGCAGAAACGGGATCTTACGAGTGCGAATGATGTGGACGATCAAGGTCTGCGAGAGTAAACCTTCGACAAACCATCCCGATTGAAACAGGGACTGAGCGCCCGGATGATTCGCCCGGAATACAAACCACATCAGGCTGAACGTAGCATAGTCGAAAATCGAGGAGATCGGCCCCAGCAACAGCATGAAGCGACCGATGCCGCCGACATTCCAGCGGCGGGGCTTGGACAAGTACTCTTCATCCATTTGATCAAAAGGTATGCCGATTTGCGAAAAGTCGTAAAGGAGGTTTTGGACGAGAAGTTGCACCGGTTGCATGGGCAAAAAGGGAAGCCAGGCGCTCGCTCCCAAGACGCTGAACATATTTCCGAAGTTCGAACTCGTCCCCATGCGAATGTATTTGAGAATATTGCCGAAAGTGCGGCGCCCCTCCAGCACTCCCTCCTCGAGCACCATTAAGCTTTTTTCCAGCAAGATGATGTCTGCTGATTCTTTGGCGATGTCCACAGCAGTATTGACCGAGATTCCCACATCGGCTTGACGCAATGCCGGGGCGTCATTAATCCCGTCGCCGAGAAAGCCCACTACATGTCCGCCGCGTTGAAGCGCAGCGACGATGCGGGCCTTGGCGGCGGGCGAAACCTTTGCGAACAGATTCGCTCTTCTTGCCGCAACCGTTAATTCTTCATCGGACATGGCGTCAATTTCGGGTCCCAATAAAATCTGGTCGATGCCGAGTCCGACTTCCTGGCAGATTCGAACGGTGACCGCATCGTTGTCCCCAGTAAGGACCTTCACCGCCACGCCGTGGCTTTGTAAAGCCTGAATGGCAGGTCCGGCCGAATCCTTGGGCGGGTCCAGAAAAGCCATGAAACCCGCCAGAACCATATCTTGCTCGGCAGTTCGCGAGTAAGTTTTCGTTCCCAGGGGAAAGCGACGAAAGGCGACCGCGATGACGCGGAAGCCTTGTTCGTTCAACTGCCGCGCCATGACGCGTGCGCGGTACTTGTATTCATCTGTGAGCGGGTATGGTTTGCGGTCGATCTCTACGTCGCGGCACACTTGGAGCATTTCCTCCACCGCGCCTTTAGTGATGAGCAGCTCTTCCCGCTTTTCTGTTTCGACGATCACGGACATGCGGCGGCGCGAAAAATCAAATGGAATCTCGTCGACAAGCCGATAATCGGTGGCCAGCCGCAGCCCTTGCTCGAGTTCCGCATGCTCTAAGACAGCGATATCGAGCAAGTTTTTCAGTCCGGTCTGGTAGTAGCTGTTCAGGTAGGCGAGTTGAAGGACTTTTTCGGAGTCGCGTCCGAGCACGTCCAGATGGCGTTCCAAAATCACCTTGTCTTGCGTGAGCGTGCCGGTTTTGTCCGAGCACAACACATCCATCGCTCCAAAGTTCTGAATCGAGTGAAGGCGCTTGATAATGACCTTTTTTCGGGACATGTTGACCGCCCCTCGCGCGAGGTTTGCGGTCACGATCATCGGCAGCATCTCCGGCGTCAATCCGACTGCCACGGAGAGCGCGAAAAAGAATGCCTGGGTCCAATCGCCCTTCGTGAAGCCGTTAATGAAAAACACCACCGGCGTCATCACCAGAGTGAAGCGGATCAGCAGGCGGCTCACGCGGCTCACGCCACGGTCAAACTCGGTCTCCACGCGGCGGCCGGTGACTTGCCGCGCCAGCGCGCCGAAATACGTCGCCGCACCGGTCTGAACCACGACTCCAACGCCCGTGCCGCTCACCACGTTGGTGCCCATAAAACATAGTTTGGGGTGCTCCAAGAGGCTACCGCCCTCCGGCGCCTCGCCATTGGCGAACTTCTCGACTGGCAACGATTCTCCAGTAAGGGAAGCTTGACTGACGAACAAATCCTTAGCGTTGATCAGACGGAGATCAGCTGGGATCATATCGCCGGCTGATAAGTGAACGATATCTCCGGGAACAAGCTCGTCGACGGGGACTTCCAATTTCACGCCATTGCGCGTCACCGTAGCCGTCGTTTCCACCATCTCCCGAAGTTTTTCGGCCGCCTGGCTCGAACGGAATTCTTGGACGAACCGCAACACCACGCTGACGAGCACCATGACGGAGATGATGACCGCCGCCTCGTAATCCCTAGTGAGCGCAGCGACGGCCGCAAGGGTGAGAAGCAGGAGTATGAAAGCATTGTTGAAAGCGTGCAGCAGATGAGCCCACCAGCGAACTGTCGCCTCACGGACGACGGTGTTACGCCCAAACTGTTCCAAACGTTGCTCAACCGCCTCTGGAGTGAGTCCCGAAGGCGACGTTTCGAATTCCCGCAGGACGTCGTCGATGTCCGGGAGGGCTGCTTTTTCCAGCGCCCCGCTTCGCTTCCTCGAGCTGAAAGGAGCCAGTTCAGGGAGGTTGATCCCGTTTTTGATGGTTTTCCCAGCTAGTAACGCCATTGCAGTACGCACCTCTCGCCAAAGTGGTGATCAGGAGCGCGGCGCACGCGGACACGTACACGTACACCCGCATCCCTTACTCACGCCGGCGTCCGAGGACTCTGAACACCACGGCGCACACCGGCGCTGTTGCACTAGCCAGCGAAAATGGGGGCTGGGCGATTACGGACCCCTCTGCGACATCTTTCACTCGTCGTGAGGGGCTGGCGTCTCACCCTCGATAGGTAGGGTCTATACTCGTAAGCCGGCCCCTACGGCCAAGATGAACGACGTCTTCAGGGAGCCCTTTCGCCACGGCGGCTCATCCCGCTGGGTCGTCGGACTACTATCACCCGTCGTTTCCATAAGTTTCGATCGGCGGGGCGAATGTCGCCCTCTCTCAGTCTAGAATCTACCCGGAGGTCTGGTCAACAGGTTTCTTATTAAGACATTTTAGGGAGGCGCTGCGAAGACCCAGCACGCAAAGGCTCGACGCCGCACAAGTCCCAGGTGTCCGAGAATAGAAGCGTGGGAGACATAGCTTTCCAGCGCATTGCGATTATAGGCGGCGGCGTGGTAGGGCTGGCTGCGGCGTGCCGCATCCAGGAAGAATACCCGGGCGCGAAGGTGACGGTGTATGAGAAGGAATCCGCTGTGGGTCAGCACCAGACTGGGCATAACAGCGGCGTGCTGCATTGCGGTCTTTACTACAAACCAGGATCTCTGAAAGCCAAACTCGCAGTTTCCGGCATCCGACAGATGGTCGAATTTTGCCAAGCGAACGGAGTGAAACACGAGATTTGCGGCAAACTGGTGGTGGCGGCGAGTGAGGATGAGGTTCCGCGGCTGAAGGATCTCCACGAACGTGGCTTACAAAACGGGCTGGAAGGATTGCAGTGGCTTTCCCCGCCGCAGATGAAAGAGATCGAGCCGTATGTGGGCGGGGTGGCGGGTTTGCGTGTTCCGCAAGAGGGGATTGTGGACTACCATGCGGTGTGCGACGCCATGGTGCGCGCCCTCGAGCGTTACGGCGGGACCGTAGTCACTGGCGCAAGAGTCACGGCATTACGCGCCACAGGGTCGGGGTGGCGCATTCAAACGGCCCGAGGCGAGTTCGAAGCTGATTTTTTGGTCAACTGTGCGGGCTTGTACTGCGATCATGTCAGCGAGATGGCCGGCGAGCGGCTCAATGTGAAAATCATTCCGTTCCGCGGCGAATATTACAAAATCCGCCCCGAACGACAGTATTTGGTGCGGAACTTAATCTACCCTGTGCCGGATCCAGCCTTTCCTTTTTTAGGGGTGCACTTCACGCGGCTGATTCATGGCGGCGTGGAGGCAGGGCCGAACGCCGTCCTCGCGTTAGCGCGGGAGGGTTACCGGAAAACGGACATCTGCGTGAGTGAGCTGATCGAGTCCATCACGTTTCCTGGCTTGTGGAGGTTCTTGAGTAAGCACCAGAAAATGTGTTGGGAAGAAATCTTACGGTCTTTTAGTAGGAGATTATTCTGCCAGTCGCTGCAAAGGCTGGTGCCCGAGATTCGCGAGGAGGATCTGGCGCCCGGCGGCTCGGGGGTGCGAGCGCAAGCCATGATGGTGAACGGGGAGCTCGTCCAGGATTTTTGTCTTATACGGCGAGCTAATGCATTGCACGTGTTGAACGCTCCCAGCCCGGCCGCCACTGCTTCCCTGGCGATTGGGAAAGAAATCGCCCGCATGCTTGCGGAAGACTGAGGTGCAGTTCGGGATGAGGCGCCGACGAACAACTGCGGGGTGGCTTTGTATCGCGGGCGCCGGAGTTTGCGCCTGGGCGTTGTCGGACGACTGCGAAGCCCACCGGCGCTACTGGAAAGCTCTGAACGAGGGCCGCCCTGTTAACCGGATCCAAAGCATTGTGGAACAGCTTGTTTTCCCGGCTTTGCGAAAAAAGAATCAGGATGAACTGATTCAAGAAGCCGCCCGTGCATTAAGCTCCATCGAAAAATGCGCACCGGAGGGCAGCGTATTGGGCGGTGTTTATTTAGCGCCGGCTGTGGATGACCATGCGGTGTACACGGGTTCTTGGGACGGCCATTACTATGCGCTGGATCCCAATGACGGTCATGTTTTGTGGGCATGGTCGCCTCCGGGCTGGCCTTATCAAGCGGGTGGACGCCCGGATTCCGGCGCTCCCGCCGTGGTCGGCGACAAGGTCATTGTCCCTGCGCTGGGCAGCCGGTTTGTCGCCTTGGAGGCGCACACTGGGACGAAGGTCTGGGAGTGGGTTGCCCCACCATGGCGCATTGCGAATGTCACGCCGGCGGCGGCCATGGGACTGGTCTGGGTTAGCGTGTTCGGAAACGCGTACGAGTGGCCGTTTGGCGCGCACTTATATGCGCTGGATGCGCAAACCGGCCAAATGCTGTGGGATTTGCCTGACGCCGGCGGGCTGGCTGCACCTGTGGTCGCCAAGGACGGGCTATTGCTCTGCGGTTCATTGAGTCGCCCGTTTTTGTCGGCGTATCAAATGGACTTGCGCCGGAATCAACGTCCTGTGCTGTTGTGGCGGCTGCAAACCGGGGGCGTGACCATGGAAAGCCACCCGGCGCTCTCCGGCGATTTGGGGTTCTTCCTCACCCAGGACGGGTGGCTGCGCGCCATCCGTTGAAGCCATCGCATAGCGGTTCTGGCGTTCGTTCAGCCGCGCCACGAGTTACAAGCGTCTACGACGGTCTGAATCTCTGCGTCCGTGAGGTACGGATGGATAGGCAGGCTGACCTCGGATCGCGCGAGCCGCGCAGCGTTGCTGCAAGGCGTAGCCAGTTCGAAAGGCGCAGATTGAAGCGCCTCTTGGTCAACGATGCACAGTGGATAATGTTCGCTAGCGCCAACCCCCCATGCGCGCAGATGCGCCAGGAAGGCGCCTTTCGAATCTGGCCTCACAAAGACCGGATACAAGTGGCGGCAAGGATTGCTCCCGGCACGAGGGCGGGGGAGGTGAATTCGCGGATTGCGAATGCCTTCGTCGTATTTCTGGGCAATGCGGTTTCGCCGGGAAGTCCATTCCGCTAAGCGCGGCAGCATGGCGTCATGTAATATGGCGGCCTGCAACTCATCCAGACGGCTGTTGAGCCCAAGCCGCGTGTGGCGATATTTCGAGGTTTGCCCGTAGTCGCGCAAAGCCGCGGCCTCCGCCGCGAGAGAAGGATCTCGGGTAAGGATCGCTCCACCGTCGCCGAGAGCGCCCAGATTCTTGGTGGGATAGAAGCTCGTAGCGGCCATGGAGCCGCAGGAACCTGTAGGACGCCCGTTCCAACTGGCAAGGACCGACTGCGCGCAATCTTCTACTATCGCGAGCTCGAAGCGATTGCGGAGAGCATCCAGCTCGTCCAGATCCAGCGGGAATCCGTATAGGTGTACGGGAACGAAAAAGCGGATCGATGGGTCTTGCTGGAAAATCTGCTCGGCAAGATCCAGACGCACCAGTCCCTGATCGTCGCAATCCACAAAAACGGGCGTCCCTCCTGCGCGAAGAATCGCCAGCGTGGTGGCGAAAGCGGATAGCGGCGTCGTTAAGACGCGGCTACCGCGGCGGCAGCCAAGAACGCGAAGGCCGATCTCGATGGCGTCCAGACCGTTGCCTGTCCCAATGGCGTGAGGCAGACCCCATAGAGCAGCCAGCGCCGCCTCAAACCGCTTCACCTCTGCGCCAAGGATGTACCAAGCCGAAGCGCCTACGCGATCCACCGCACGGTGGACATCCGCCGAGATATCCTCCCATTGCCGCCGGAAATCATTGGCGGGAATCAAGACTTCGCGCATAACGCCCTAAACTCGTTGTAATCGCGAATATAATCCTCCGGCTTATAAACGTCGGAAGCTAACACCAAAAGCACGCCGTCACGGGAGTACTTATACTGCACGCTCCAAACCATGGGTGGGATATAAACACCGAGATTGGGGCGGTCCAGCTCAAATTCTTCCCGGTTCTCGCCATCGTCCACAATGATATTGCAGGATCCGTGAACGCAGACCAGAAACTGCTCGAGTTCGCGGTGGGCGTGCTCGCCCCGGATCTCCCTGGTGGCTACGTCAAAAACGACAAAGTAGCGCTTGACTAAGAAAGGAAGATGTCGTCCCACTTCGCCAAACGAAAGATAACCGCGAAGATCTTCGACGTACGGCAGGCGGTGTAACGTAACGCCCCGGACGCCGGTGGGATGCACCTCTGCCGCTTGTGGCGGCTCGCGCCAAGGAGTGGCCGTGAGAGGGGGCACGTCTTCATAGCCCACGATGCGTGCAGGGTTGCCAGTGACGATGGCGTGGGGCGGCACATCCAGCGTGACCACAGCCCCGGAATGAACTCGGGCTTTCACATCCACGGTGACGCCGGGCATGAGCACAGCTCCTGCGCCGATGGCCGCGCCGCGACGAATAGTGACGCCAGTTCTTGCTCCCGGAGAAGTGGGGCGGGGAAAACCGCCGTCGGCTAGCGTGACGTTCGGCCCGATAAAAACCTCGTCTTCGATCCAAGCGCCGTCGGAAATGCAGGCGCCGTTTTGAATCGACACGCGGTTCCCAATCTGCACATGCTCGCCCACCGAGACCTGAGCCCCCAAGAAGCAGTTGGCGCCGATTCTCGCGCTGGCGCCCACATGCGTAAACGCGCCGATGTGGGTCCCGTCTCCGATCGCCTGTGTTTCAATGATCGAGCTGGGATGCTGCGTAAAGGCCATTGAATTCTCCCAAGTACAAAGAAGAACACATGGTATCGCAGTTCACCTTGGAAGCGCGCGCGTTCTATCTTCGGTAAGGTTTTCAAACAAAGTCGGAATCACCCGACGGTTCCAAGTAACGGAGCGAGTCCGCATGGAGTTTTCAGGCGAAGCGTACAACGTCACTAACTCGGTCATTATTGCGGGGCCCGCCTCCCTCGATATCAATAATGCCAACTTCGGGCGAGTGACGGGGCAACAGAATTCGCCGCGCTCCTTGCAGTTTGCGTTAAAGTTGAGTTTTGACGAGGACCGAGCATGAGTTTCAGGTTATCAGCGGGTGTGGTTGGTCTGCTCTTGGGTGCGCCGTGGTACGGACGGTGCGAGGAAGCGCCGTCAAGCTGGGTTGATCCCGACACGGGGCACCGTGTGGTCCGGCTTACCAGCGAACCGGGCAGCGCCAGCCTCTACTTCAATCAGAACGGTTACTTGCCCGATGGGAAGCGGCTAGTGTACACGACGCCGGCCGGAATCTCGGTGCTTGACCTGGATACACGGAAATCCAGGCAAGTCGTTCAAGGTCGCGCGCGGTTGGTTGACGCCGGGCGCAAGCACCCCCGCGTTTACTATGTGCGTGACGGGGCTGCGTACTGGACGGACGTCGATACAGGCGAAACCCGTAAGATCGCCGCCCTCCCGCCTCGCGGCTCCGTGACCACTGTGAATGCCGACGAAACCTTGCTGGCGGGGACGTCGATCGAAGGCGAAGGACAGGACTACGGCGGGGCGCGAACGCAGCAGTCTCACCCCTTGGAGCAGCCCAAGAATAAAGGGCAGATGATGGAAGAGCGTTGGGCGGCGCGGTTGCGAATGCGAATGTACACCGTGAATGTCCAAACAGGCGAGATCCGGACGATTCATCAAAGTAACGACTGGCTCAACCACCTGCTCTTCTCCCCCACCGATCCCTCGCTGCTGATGTTTTGTCACGAAGGTCCATGGCACAAAGTAGACCGGATTTGGACCATTCGTACCGACGGGTCTCAGCTCAAGCGGATGCACACGCGCACTATGGCGATGGAAATCTTCGGCCACGAATTCTGGGGCGCAGACGGCAAAACCATCTATTATGACCTGCAAACGCCACGCGGCGAAGATTTTTGGTTGGCGGCGTACCGTCTGGACACGGGCGCGCGCATCTGGTACCACCTTCAACGCGATGAGTGGTCGATTCATTTCAATGTCTCGCGCGACGGCACATTGATGTGCGGGGATGGGGGCGACTCCGGACAAGTGGCGCGGGCTAAAAATGGCCGCTGGATCTACCTGTTTCGTCCGGAACGGATCCCTAATCGCGGCGTGGAGGACCCGTCATTCATTCAGCCCGGCGTTCTCCGGGCGGAACGCTTGGTGAATATGTCCAAGCACGATTACCGTTTGGAGCCCAACGTAAGCTTTACGCCGGATCAAAAATGGGTGGTTTTCCGCTCCAATATGTTCGGCCCGACTTACGTGTTCGCCGTCGAGGTGGCCAAAACAGGCAGCGCGGCTCCATGACGATTGAGTATCTCGCAAGGTAGCGAAAAGGTGCGGCCAGCGAGTGCGTCCCCGCAAGATGGGGGTTGCGCGGGGGCTCATCCTCTGTATGATAGAGTCCTAGAGCGTGCAATTGCGGCAGCAGGACTCGAGAAAGCGGGGTGAGGCATGAGCGTGCACTGGCATTCGTACCCAACTGCGCAAGAAGCATCCGAGGCGTGCGCCACGCATATCGCCATGCGTCTTGAAGACGCTCTTTCGGGCGAGGGCGACGCGACTCTGGCGGTTTCGGGAGGGGAGACGCCCCGGCGCATGTTCGAGGCGCTGGCTCGATCCCAATTGGACTGGAGCCGGGTTCACATTTTTTGGGTGGACGAGCGGGCGGTCCCCCCCACCTCACCCCTCAGCAATTACCGAATGGTGGAGGAGAGTTTGATCCGCCCGGCGCGCATCCCACGGCGGAATGTGCACCGCATTGCCGGGGAACTCCATCCGGAAACCGCGGCGCAGCGCTATGTGCAAGACATCCAGGAGTTCTTCGGACTCACGGAGGGAGAGGTTCCGCACTTCGATGTCATCCATCGCGGTCTCGGAGTGGATGGCCACACCGCAAGCCTATTTCCGGGTGACCCTTTGACCGAGGATCACGAAAGGATTGCGGCCGCCGTTTATGTGGAAAAGCTGGGGCAGCACCGGATAACGCTCCTACCTTCGGTTTTTCTGGCAGCGCGTCACACTGTGTTTTTGGTGACCGGAGCTGAAAAGGCTCCCGCTGTCCGCGCGGTCTTCCACGAACCATACAACCCAAAACTTTATCCCGGCCAAACCGTCTCCCATCATGGGCGGAATGTGGTCTGGTTCTTAGACGACGCAGCTGCTTCGCTCATGGATTGAAGGCCGTACGCACCTCCTCCAGCCGTTTAGAGGGCAGAGAATTCCGAGATCAAAACTTGAGCTTCAAGGCAAATGGAAAGCCTCTCGGCTCCGAGGTCGTGTTGGTGATGGCGCCAAACGTTGAGCTGCTCGGCGTACGGTTCGGTACGTTAAAACTGGGGTGATTCACCGCATTGAAAGCTTCCACTCGGAATTCTGCGGAGGCCCGCTCATGGATGCGAATGTTCTTTAACAGGGAAAAATTCCAAGTGGCTTGACTGTCACCGCGTACGCCACTCAGCCGCACCTTTCTTGCATTCCCCCCCCTTGACGCGGGCGCGAAATGGGTCCACATTGTTGTCAGAGAGAGGGTGCTGCTTATGGAGACTTTAATGCAGGAAAGCTTCACATGGAGCAGCGAGGATAAGGATTTGCTGCTGAAACTGCTGGAGCGCGAGCAAGCGCGCCTCCCTATTGAGATCCGGCACACCGACAACCGTGAGTTTCGGGCGGAGTTGAAGCGACGCCTAGACCAGGTCGACCGTCTTATTGAGCGCTTGAAGACGGCTGCGTGAGGCGGAGTTCACAGGTTGACCGGGAGCACCTCGTCGAAAATATTCGGTGGAAGCTCGATGCCCGCGATGCGAATACGCTCGAGCACTTTCGGCCGGACCCCGGTCGCGTGAAACCGTCCCTGCACTTTGCCGGCGTCAGTCACTCCGAGTCGCTCGAAGACGAAGATCTCCTGGGTCTCGACATAGTCGTCCCGCACGCCGACCACCTCGGAAATGGAAATCATCTTTCGCGTGCCGTCTTGCAGGCGCGCCACCTGCACCACCAACTTGATAGCGCTGGCCAATTGCGCCACGATGACCTTGCTCGGGATTTGGAGATCCGCCATCAAGACCATGGCTTCGAGGCGGGAAAAGGCATCCCGCGGGGAGTTAGCGTGGATGGTGCTCATCGAGCCCTCGACGCCGGTGTTCATCGCCTGAAGCATATCCAGCGCCTCAGGGCCGCGGCACTCACCCACGATGATCCGGTCTGGGCGCATACGCAGAGCGGTGCGAACCAGTTGCCGCTGGTTGATGCCGCCCTCTTTGTTCAAATTCGGCGGGCGGGTTTCAAACTTGACCACATGGCGCTGCTGTAACTGGAGCTCGGCGGTGTCCTCAATGGTGATGATGCGCTCCTCTTCGGGGATGAACCGGGACAGTGCGTTGAGCATGGTCGTCTTGCCGGAACCGGTTCCGCCTGAGATGAGAATCGTCGTTTTGGACTGAACCGCCGCAGCCAAAAACCGCAGCATGGACGGCATCAGGGTCTTATTGGCGATCATCTCATCCGAGGTAATGACATGGCGGCCAAAGCGGCGGATGCTCAGCGCCGGACCATCAAGCGCTAACGGCGGAATGATGGCGTTTACGCGGGATCCGTCCGGAAGGCGCGCGTCCACGATGGGCTGCGCTTCGTCGATGCGCCGGCCCACTTGAGAAACAATTTTCTCAATGATATGCAATAGGTGCGCGTTGTCCTTGAACCGGACGTTGGTGAGCGCGAGCTTGCCGAAACGCTCGATGTATACTTTGTTGTATCCGTTGACCAGAATGTCGGAAATGGTGGGTTCCTTCAACAACGGTTCAAGGGGACCAAGGCCGAGAACCTCGTCGAGCACCTCCTCGACGATCTTGTTTTGCTCGGCGGTGGTCATCGGCACACGTTCGTCTTCCAACAACCGCTCCACAACTCGACCAATCTCTGCTCGCACCCGGTCTTTCGGGAGGGAAGAGACCCGGTCCATGTTGAGGATGCCGATCAGCTTCTTATGAATCTCGGACTTCAGCTCGAAATAGCGGTCCGCCGAGCGGGGAATTCCGGCGGGACCCGCGCCAGGCCGGGGCATGGGACGATAGTTACTGGACAAGGCTACTCCTCAAGCACTCTCATTATATATTGTGCCTGATTTATGCTGACTCGACGCGAACTCCTCGGTACGGCGGCGATGGCTTTCCAGCCGGCCGCCTCGCACAGGCCCAACGTGCTGTTTATTATCGCCGATCAATGGCGCGCCCAGACTCTACCATCGGCGGGCGACCCGGATCTGAAGGCGCCCCACCTGGCTGCGCTGGCAGCCCGGGGCGTGACCTTCAGCCGCGCCTACACCTCCAACCCCGTGTGCAGTCCGGCGCGGGCATCCATGCTTACGGGCAAGTTCCCGCATGCGTGTAAGATGCCGCACAACGACCTCCTCCTGCCTGTGGACGAGCCCTCCATAGCCCTGGAACTCAAAAAGGCTGGCTACGCCACCGGCTATATTGGCAAGTGGCATTTGGATGGAGAGGAGAGGCCGGGTTTCGTGCCGCCCGGCCCCCGGCGGCGCGGATTTGAGTTCTGGGCCGCTTTTAACCGCGGACACTTCTATTTCAACTCCACGTATTTCCGCGACACGCCGGAGCCGATCCGCCCGCAAGGCTTTGAGCCAGACTATCAAACCGATCTGGCCATCGAATTCATCCGCGCCCATAAGAACCGACCTTTCTGTCTCTACCTTTCTTGGGGGCCGCCGCACACGCCACGTACGCCGCCGGAACGCGTGAAGGGTCTGTATGACGCTGCCAAGTTTCATTTGCGGCCCAACGTGCCTTCCGATTACGCTCCTCAGGCGCGAAAGGGCTATCTCGGATATTACGGACTCTGCTCAGCCTTGGATGAAAACCTTGGCCGGTTGCTCCGGGCTCTCGAGGAAACGGAAGCCGCCGCTGACACTATAGTGATCTTCACGGCCGATCACGGGGATATGCTGGGCTCGCACGGACTCGAGTACAAAGGGGCGCCTTATGAGGAGTCTGCAAGAATCCCCTTGCTACTAAGCTATCCGCGGAAGCTGAAAGGCGGCGTGACGAACGATCTCCTGATTTCTACGGTGGATTTCATGCCTACGCTGCTAGGAATGTGCGGCGTTGAGCCTCCGGCGGGCGTTCAGGGCCAGGATCTCAGCGAGCTGATTCTAACAGGAAGCGGCAAGCGCCCCGAGTCGGTCTATGTCGAAGGGCGGCTCACCCAGCCCGACGAATGGCGCATGGTGGTGCGAGGATTTGACAAGCTGGTGGTAAACGCGAAATTCGAACCCACGCATTTGTTTAACCTAGCGGATGATCCGTACGAAATGAACAACCAATGTGACGACAAGACGCAACGCCGCCGTGTGGACGAATTGACGGCGCTGTTAAAAAGCTGGATGCGGCGCACGGGAGACCGCGTGCCGTATCCTCAACTGAAGGAAGTGAGGGCCCGAGGATGAACGCTGAGTTCCAAGTGATTGGGGTCGTGCGTTCGGAGGTTCGTGAACGGAAGCAAATGCCCTCACTGGGCGCCCCCGGCGCAATCGAGGTCTTCCCTTTATACGCGGATGGTCTTTTTCGCTTCGAGAAACACTCCCATATTTGGGTTTTGGCGTGGCTGGACCGGGCGGAGCGCGACGTTCTCCAGGTGACGCCTCGCGGCGTGACGGATCGCAGCCCCGCAGGCCTGCACGGGGTGTTCGCGGTGCGTTCGCCTGCGCGCCCGAATCCGATCGGCCTGACCGCTTGCCGCGTCCTCGAACGCCGCGGACTTACGATTCGCGTGGACCGGATGGATTTCCTTGATGGCACTCCGGTCATTGACATCAAGCCTTATTTTGTCACGCGAGACGCCATTTTCTCGGCGAATAACGTTCAGATCGGCAAGCCTGCCTCGCGCGAAGCGTTGCGGGAATCGCTGCGGCTACAGGCGCTCCATTTTCATGGAGAGGAGTGTGCTGAGCTTGAGAGAGCGGTGGACGCCATACTCAGCTTCCGCGCCGACGTGCTTGATCTGTCCGAGCCCGCAGAGTGGGACGTCACCGCGCCCCTAAGCCGCCCCTGCGTCATCGACGCCGTTATGGGCATGACCCGCGCTACGCCGGGGCGGGGGACTCTCAAGTTCCACGCCGAGGCCAGCATCCTGATCCGTTACGAAGGGGCCTTGCACCGTTACGACCTTACATAGGACGATTGGCCGAATCAGCCGGCGTTCATGCCCGTGTCCTGCTTCACCCTTGGTGATAGAATTGCGAAAACGAAGGAGGCGAGATGCCGAAATCCACGTGGATCGCGATTCTCGCGGCAGCGTCGTTATGGGCGCCCGCCGGATTTACGCAGGAGTCCCGCGGGACGATTCGCGGGCGTGTTACAGATCCGAGCGGCGGAGCAGCCGCCGGCGCACAAGTCGAAGCGACTAACACCGAAACCGGGGTAAGGGTCGGCTCCGTCACCAACGCTGAAGGCAACTATGAAATCCCCTACCTATTGCCAGGGAGATACACCGTGAGCGTGGAGCTGAGCGGCTTCAAAAAGGCGTCGCGAGAGGGCATTCAGGTCCGCGTAAATGACCGGTTGACTGTTGACTTTGCTCTCGAACTGGGTTCCGTGGGAGAGAGCATTACGGTGAGGGGCGAAACGCCATTGCTGGAAGCGGCTAGCGCCAGTCTTGGCGCGGTGATGGAAGGGCGGCAAGCAGTGGAATTGCCCATTGCAGGAGGCAACGCCTATCATTTGGCGCGCTTCGCTCCTGGAGTGGTCGCAAGTGGCGGACATGCTCCGGGCAACCCCACGCAGGATCTTGCATCCGGCGCACTGGTTGTCAATGGCACGCGCACGGGGAGCAGCGAGGCGATGGTGGATGGCGTTCCCAACACGTACTCCGGCGTGTCCACCTATATGGCGCCTCCGGGCGACATGGTGGCGGAGTTTCGCGTCCAAACTACCACCTACGACGCCAGCATGGGACGCGCCACCGGAGCCATGGTGAATTTGACGACCAAAGCTGGCACGAACAAACTCCACGGGACTGGATATTATCTGGACTCGCGCCTAAGAGCTGTCCCGTGGTTCTCCAACCGCTGGCTGTACGACACGAGCACGGGACCTATTACGCCGGAAAAGAGGCAACAAGCGAATCCAGGCTGGTTGTACCTACGCTGGGGAGGTACGTCGAGCGGACCGGTTTATCTCCCGAAAGTGTATGACGGCCGGAACCGGACGTTTTGGAGCTTTGGCTACGAGGGCATGAAGGTCCAACGGCAAGCCACCGTCATCGCCACGTTTCCATTGCCCGCTCAAAGAGAAGGCGACTTCTCGCAATTGCTTGCGCTAGGCGCGGCTTATCAGATCTATGATCCGTTCTCGGCGGCATTGGAGACCGCCACAGGCCGCGTGCGCCGCCAGCCGGTTCCAGGGAACCGGCTCCCCGCCTCCCGTCTGGATCCCATTGCCCGTAAGATCATTGGCTTCTACCCTCCACCCAACGTTCCCGGCGATGCGGAGGGGCGCCAGAACTACTTCCAAATCGAGAACGAGAAGTGGCGGTACCGGTCGGCTGCCGGACGCCTGGACCACAATTTCTCCGAACGATGGCGGGTGTTTCTGCGCGTAAGCGGAAGTGAGTTCGACCAGCGCGTGCGCTCCTACCCCACAGAAGCTGTCGGCACCTGGAATAATCCCACGGGCTACAGGGTGGCCATGGACAGTGTATACACAATCAGTCCCGCTACATTGCTTAATGTCCGTTACGGTTTAGTGCGTCAGACTCCCTATAGCGCCGCCTTGCACCGGGGCTTCGACCTCACCCGCCTAGGCTTCTCACCGGCGCTCATCGAAGAGATCAAGCGCAAAACCGACTATGCCGGAGTATCGTTCCCAGCCGTCAGCGTGGATGGTTATACCGGTTTGGGCGGAGCAGGCGGCAGCCTCAGTTCGATTTACTACCATACGTTCGGCGTTACGGTAACCAGAATGCAAGGCGGTCACTCTCTGCGTATGGGCGCAGAATACAGGCTCATGCGGGAAAATGGATTCTCTTACGGGAATGTCGCACCGGCTTTGAATTTTTCTTCCACGTATACCCGGGGGCCGTTGGATACGTCTCCTGCGGCTCCTATCGGTCAGGGGCTCGCTTCGTTACTGTATGGCATCGCCACGTCGGGTAGCGTAAGCGTCAACGCCAGCCGGGCGGAGCAGTCTGCTTTCACTGGCGCCTTTGTGCAGGATGACTGGCGCGTGACGCCTAAGCTAACTCTGAATCTGGGCTTGCGCTACGAGTACGAAACTCCACTGACCGAGCGGTTCAACCGCAGTCTGCGGCACTATGATTTCCAGACTCCCAATCCGGTGGAGGCGGCGGCGCGGACGGCGTACGCGGCAGCCCCCATTCCCCAGATCTCCCCTGCCGCCTTTCGCGTGCTAGGGGGGCTGACTTTTGCGGGGGTGGGCGGAAATCCGCGCGCGCTCTGGGCGGCTGATACGAACAATTTCATGCCGCGTTTCGGTCTCGCATATCAGTTCACTCCTCGCTTTGTCGCACGCGCCGGATACGGGGTTTTTTTCACTGTGATGGGTGTGGACCGAGATGATGTCAATCAGGGCGGCTTCAGCCAGTCGACTTTGCTGGTTCCCACATTAGATAACGGCCTTACCTTCCGTGCGCCGCTGGCGAATCCTTTCCCGGATGGAATCCAAACTCCCCCTGGCGCTTCATTAGGCATGCTGACGTTCCTTGGGCGCGGCGTTTCAACGTTCAATCCGAACCTTCGAAATGGCTACATGCAGCGGTGGTCGCTGAATCTACAGCGGCAGTTGCCCGGCCAGCTTGTGGCGGAAGTGGGCTACATCGGAAACCGTGGAACGAAACTCGCATCCTCGCGCCAGTTGGACGGCATCCCGTTGCAATATCTTTCTACGAGTCCGGTGCGCGATCAGGCCGCCATTAATTTTTTGAACGACCAAGTGCCTAACCCCTTCGTGGGGATTTCCAGTTTTGCGGGCACTGGCTTGACCGCCGCGCGGGTGGCTCGCAGCCAGTTGCTCAGGCCCTATCCCCACTTCACCGGAATCAGTTTTTCCACCAATGACGGGTTTTCGATGTATCACGCTATGACGTTGAGCGTAGAAAAGCGTTTTTCACGGGGGCTGTTATTTCACTCGAATTGGACTTGGTCGAAATTCATGGAAGCGATCTCGTATTTGAACGATGCGGATCTGCGACCTGCTTATACGATCTCAGACCTCGACGCTACCCACCGCTTTGTGCTCACCGGAATCTATGAGCTTCCCGTAGGCCGCGGGAGAGCGCTGCTGGGCAAGGCCAGCCGGTTTTGGGATCTGTTCGCCGGGGGCTGGCAAATCCAGGGTTCTTATGAGGGACAAAGCGGACAGCCGCTCGGTTTCGGCAACGCCATCTTCAACGGCAAACTGGCTGACATCGTTCTTCCTAGGAGCCAGCGGAACGCCGACCGGTGGTTTAATACTGAGGCGGGCTTCGAAAGACGGAGCGCGTACCAGTTGGGCGGCAACTATCGCCAGTTTCCTCTCCGCTTCAGCGGGGTTCGCAGCGACGGCATCAACAACTTGGACGCTTCCTTCATGAAGAAGTTCCGGATCAGCGAAAGGTTTACGGCGCAGTTCCGCATGGAGGGCATCAACGCCTTGAACCACGTCCAGTTTGCAAATCCCAATACGACGCCCACGTCCACCGCCTTTGGAACCATCACGGCTGAAAAAGGTCACGGGCAACGCCAGATCAACTTTGTCTGGAAATTGCTATGGTGATGGCGCTACAATGCGCAACGAGGCCTGATGGAAGGGCCGCCGAAACGCGGGCGCTTCTTTACGCATCTCAAAAGACGTGACTTGGCTACTACGCTTCCTTCTTGCATTCTTACTGGCCCTTCCCCTTGTGGCCGGCCGGACAGACCGTTATGCGCTCGTTCTGGCTGGGGAGCCCCTGGCTGTTGAGAGCGCGGGCAAGCTCAAGGCGGCGCGGGTGGACCGGCAAGCCGCTCTTGCGTCAGCGCAAGCTAAAGTGGTTAGCGCGCTAAGAGAGCATGGCGTACGCGTGCTCGGCTCTAGCCAGGTGCTGGTCAACGCCGTTTACGTGGCGGCCTCTGAAGATCAGCTAAGCGCGTTGCGGGCTTTGCCCGGCGTTGTGCGCGTACAAAAATTGCAAGTCTTTCGGAGGGTGATGACTCGAGCCGCGGGATTGGTGAACGCCCCGCAGGCGTGGAACGCATTGGGAGGGGCCCAAGCTTCCGGCTTAGGAGTTAAGATCGCCATCATCGATACTGGCATCGACCAGAACCACCCGGCATTCCGTGACCCTTCGCTGCCCTTGCCGCCCGGATTCCCCAAATGCATTCCCGATCGCGGAGACTGCGATTTCACCAATAATAAGGTAATTGCCGCGCGCAGTTACGTGAACCTGGTTGCGGATTGGGACGGGAAACCGGAGAACTCGCGTCCCGACGATCTTTCGCCGCGCGACCGCGTGGGTCACGGCACGGCCGCCGCTTCGGTGGCGGCGGGTGTGCAGCACACCACGCCCATGGGGTTGTTCAGTGGAATGGCTCCCAAAGCGTACTTAGGGAATTACAAGGTCTTTGGCTCTCCGGGAGTCAACGATTTCACGACGGAGGATGCGGTAGTCAAAGCGCTTGAGGACGCTTTTCAAGATGGCATGGACATCGCTAGCGTCTCGCTCGGCGCACCGGCGGAATGGGGGCCGAATGACGAGGGCCCCGTGTGCGGCAATCCCGCCGGCGTGCCGTGCGGTTTGTTCGCCATGGCCGTCAATTCCGCGGCGACTCGCATGGCCGTGGTGGTCGCCGCCGGCAATGACGGCGACACGAGCCTGTTATGGCCGTCTTTGAACACGATCAATACGCCGGGCACGGCCCCAAACGCCATCACGGTGGGCGCCACGACGAATTCCCACGTCTTATTTGCCAGCGTGAAAGTTCCTGGGGGTCCCCCCAATCTGCAACGTATCGACGCGCTCTTCGGTAACGGCCCTCTACCGCTCGTGCCTCTGGAGGCGCCCGTGAAGGATGTCGCTAGCATTTCCGTTGACGGCAAGGCGTGCGCTCCTCTGGGCAACGGCGTCCTCTCCGGCGCGGTGGCGCTCGTCCAGCGGGGGGATTGCGATTTTTCGGTGAAGGTGAACAACGCTCAAGCAGCGGGTGCGGTGGGAGTCATCCTTTATCAAAGGGATGGAGTAAACGGCATTTTCAAAGCGCCCGGTCTTGCCACGACCGGCATTCCCATGGTGATGATCGGGTATGACGCCGGAGTGGCCCTGAAGGCTTATATTTCGGCCAACCCAGGCGCCACGGCTATCTTGGACCCCGCTTTCGTGGAGCAGAACGCGGAATATGACACAGTCGCGGACTTTTCCTCTCAAGGGCCCTCGATTGGGGAAAACGCCATCAAGCCGGAGGTGGCCGCGGTGGGCTCCGATCTTTACATGGCCACCCAATCGTTCGACCCGAACGGCGACATGTTCCATCCCTCCGGCTACACGGCTGCGGATGGCACCAGCTTTGCTGCCCCCATGGTGGCGGGAGCAGTAGCGCTCGTCAAGCAGCGCAATCCGAATCTTAGCCCGGCTCAACTGAAGTCGGCGGTCGTTAACACCGCGACCAGCGAAGTCGATGAATACGATCCTGCCGGGCGGCGCATTCGCGCTAGCGTAACGGCCGTGGGAGCCGGAAAGTTGAATGCGGAGGCGGCGGTGCGCACCACGGTCACAGTAACTCCCTCGACGCTTTCGTTCGGCGAGGTGTCTCAAGCCGGAGTCACGCCCCAACAGACTCTCACCATCACCAACATCGGCCCGAGCAGTGTGCAACTCATACTGGCGGTTGAGCCTCGCACGCCGGACCTCGCCAAGAGCTTGACTGTCAGCCCTTCAACCTTCAGCCTCGCCGCCGGGCAGAGCGCCGCCGTCACTGTGCGGCTCGAAGGGCGCGTTCCTTTACCCGGATCTTATGAGGGCGCCCTCCTCATTCGCGGCGGACCTGTGGCGTTACGCGTACCTTACCTGTACTTGGTTAGCGACCAGCGTCCTCTTGATTTGGTTCCGCTCAAGAACTACGACTACGTAGGCGTAGTCAACTCAAAGCTTCCCGGCGGCTTCTTATTCAAAGTTACGGACCGTTACGGCTTGCCTGTGCCGAATGTGCCGGTTCGTTTCCGTCCTGCTCTCGGCCAACCGCTGGACGCCAATGCGCCTTGCCCTCCCCGACAGGGCGTTTACCAAGCTTCCAGCGCCACCGATGAGCTGGGCATCGCTTTCGCCTATGCTTGTCTGGGACCGACACTCGGCGAGCAGGCATTTACCGCCGAAGTGATAAGCCCGAATCCACTCTCACTCACGTTCGCAGGCCGTACCATTCTGCAACCTACGATTCGCAGCAATGGCGTGCTGAACGCCGCCGGAAGCACGTCCGGAGGCCTCGCTCCCGGTTCGTACATTTCCATCTATGGCGCCGGACTCGCGGAAACCACGCGCGCCGCCAACACGCCGAGCCTCCCGCTTTCGCTGGCGGGGGTTAGCGTGAGCTTCGATACTGAGTCCCCGCGCCTCAGCCTTCCGGGCAGATTGCATTTCGTGAGTCCCGGGCAAGTCAATGTGCAGATTCCTTGGGAACTCGAGGGGATGAACCGGGTTCTGGTGAAAGTCAGCTTGGGGTGGGATTTCTCTACCCCCCTGTATGAATTACCGCTGGCCAGCTACTCGCCGGCCGTATTTGAGCACCCGGAGCCGTCGAGCGGCATGGTGCTGGCTTCCGCACTCGACGCCCAGAACCAGTTGATCGGAACGGCCAATCCAGCCCGACGCAACAGCGTCATTCAGGTGTACTGTAACGGTCTGGGGCCAGTGGACATCAAGCAGAAAAGCGGCGAGCCTGCTCCGCTGGACCGACTAGTTCAAACTCGCGTCAAACCTGAGGCGACCATCGGCGGGCGTCCTGCTACGGTGAATTTCAGCGGACTCGCCCCCGGTTTTGTGGGCTTATATCAGGTAAACGTCACGGTGCCGGCCGATGCGCCTGTGGGGTTCGAGCCTTTGGTGCTGCGAATCGGAGGGGTGGAATCAAAACCGGTCATCCTCCCGGTCCAATGATAGAGTAAGAGTTAGGCGGTTTTCTTACGAACATGAGGGCGTTGTGGGGGCTCCTGCTTTTCGTCGCGCCACTGGCGGCGCAAGTCGTTCCGGACCGATTTATCGTTGAGTTTGATGGTGAACCCGCCGCCGTAGCTGGACCCCGCGAGAGCCGGAAAGTTTTGGAAAGGCGCGCAGCCATTCGAGAGGGACACCGTCGCGCCATCGCGGCCGCGCAATCCATGGGCGCCGAAGTGCTCGCAACAACCGAAAACGTAGCGAACGCGCTGCTGGTACGGTATCCCTCGGAAAAGGAAGCGGAGTTGTGGAATTTGCCCGGTGTGCGCCGGGTGTGGCGCGTGTGGACGGCGAAACTGTTGTTGGACCGCGCGGCAGCGATCCACCGCATCACAGACGCATGGAGCCGCCTGCCATCTCCGGACCGTGCGGGAGCAGGAGTCAAGATCGGCATCATTGATTCCGGCATCGACCCCGACCACCCCGCTTTTCAGGATGGCGAACTTGCCCGCCCTGAAGGGTATCCGCTTCCCAAGGACAGCTTTCCTGATTTCTTGCGCGACAAAACGAAAATCATCGTAGCGAGAAGCTATGAGGCGTTTGTCAAGGGCTCGACGGGAAATGGGCCGCGAGACGCCGACGGACACGGCACCGCTGTGGCGATGGCGGCTGCGGGGGAAATGACTGCCGCGCCGCTGGCCACCATTTCCGGCGTTGCCCCCAAGGCATGGTTGGGGATCTACCGCGTGGTGATGGATAACGCCGGAACCACTTCTACGGATGCGATTCTCAAAGCTCTTGACGACGCCGTGGGCGACGGCATGGACGTGATCAATCTCAGTCTTGGCCGTCCTTTCCCCTTGCGCCCGGAGGCAGACAACTTCACCGAGTATATGGCCCGTGCGGAGAAGGCGGGCGTCATCGTAGTCGCCGCTGCGGGCAATGACGGACCGTGGCGCAATAGCATTTCATCTCCCGCTACGGTTCCGACCGTGCTGGCGGCCGGCGCCACTTCGTCGGATCGCATGTTCGCTACGGCCCTGCGCATCCAGAATTCAGAATCACGGTATGTGAGCTTTCCGCCCAGTGGGCCGTGGCCGAGCAAGGTGGTGACCGCCCCCATGATGGATGCCGCCGAAGTGGATCCCTCCGGTTTGGTGTGCGATCCGCCTTCGCCCGGGAGCTTTGCGGGAAAGATTGTTCTGATCCTCCGCGGCGTGTGCTTCTTTGAAACTAAGTTGAACAACGCGGAAGCGGCTGGAGCTGTGGGGGCCGTCATTTACACCGATGAACAACGGCCGGACTTGATGCGCATGGCGGTCGGCTCGGCGAAGCTCCCTGCTCAGTCGTTGAGTTACGCAGACGGCGTGGCGGTGAAGGAGCTCTTGAAAAGGCAGCCCGGAACCGTCGCTTCCCTCGACCCTGGTCCGGAGTGGATCCCACTAGACCCGTCGAAAGTCGCCTCCTTTTCCAGCGCCGGCCCGAGTAGCGACAACGGCATCAAGCCCGATCTCGTAGCCGTAGGCACAAACATCTACACGGCCACGCAAAAAGTCGATGAAGGCGGCGATATGTACGACGCTAGCGGGTATATTTCCACGGAGGGCACAAGCTTCTCTGCGCCCATAATTGCGGGCGCGGCCGCAGTGTTGAAAGCCGCCCGGCCCGGTTTGACGGTAGCTCAGTACCGCTCGCTGCTAATCAATTCGTCGACGCCGCTTTTGGCCGGCGGTCAGGCTATGGTGCAACGGACGGGCGCCGGCTTGCTGAATCTTGACGCTGCATTGCGCTCCACGATCGCGGTAATCCCGAGCTCGCTAAGCTTCGGGGTTGTGACTAAGCCGGTAGAGGCTGTAAGGGTGCTCACGGTCATGAACACGGGCGTTTCCTCGGACACGTTTTTTTTGAGCGCTACGGCAAATGAAGGCGCTCCGCTCCCGCAGTTCTCCGTGGAATCGTTCACGCTCGATGCCGGCGCATCGCGGGAAGTTTCCGTTACCTTCTCCCTCGCCACCGCCACGCCTGGAGAGTACCAGGGATTCTTGGAAGTCCGCGGCGCCAACACGGACGTGGTGGCGCGTGTGCCGTTTTGGTGCGGGGTGCGGTCGGACGTTCCTAAGTTTGTGCGCGTGGTGGACGCAAAGACCACGGGAACCGCCGGCGGACTCATCCGGAACGCCGTGATTTTTCAGGTGACCGATGCGACGGGGATCGGCCTTGGCGACGCCGCGCCGCGCATTGTACAGGTTTCAGGGGGCGGACGCGCAGCCGGCATATATCCAGTCGATGACGAGATTCCAGGGGGGTACATCGCCGACATCCGTTTAGGGCCGCTTGCCGGAGACAACGTGTTCCGGATTGAAGTCGGTGAAGTCTCGGCTTCTTTCACGATTCGGGGACAAGCGCCGTGAGGGGCTGGTGAACTTGCGAGCAAAATCTGGTAGTATCAGAGGGATGCGATTCCAGGGACGGCTTAACCGGCGTCCAGCCAGCCAGACCATGTGTTCCCCATCCATTTCCATTTTCAGGGGCTGATAACGTAGCGACTCAATGTTTCCAACGCGAAATTTCTCACCGCGCAGAATGAAAGTTCGGGAGAACGTGAATGAAGCGATTCGCGCTCGTGAAGTGCGCGCTGTTTTTCCGGACGGGACCGTAGAAATCATGCCTACTCCGGCGGCGATCCGGAAGGCGCAGGATATGGGCCTGGATCTGATTCTGATCGCGCCCACGGCTGAACCACCCGTTGCGAAAGCCATGGATTATGGCCAGTGGCAGTACGAGCAGAAGAAAAAGCAGAGCGAGGCCAAGAAAAAGCAGCATGTTATCCAGGTTAAGGAGCTGAAATTCCGTCCTAACACGGATGACCACGATTACGAGTTCAAGAAGAACCACGCTATCCGGTTTCTCAAAGAAGGGAACCGGGTCAAAGCGGTCGTGCAATTCCGGGGCCGGGAAATCGCCCATGTGGATTTGGGTAAGAAGCTGCTGATGCGTTTCGCGGAAGATTTATCCGCATATGGGCAAGTGGAAGGCCAGCCGCGCTTGGAGGGTCGTCACGCGCACATTATTATCAGTCCGGTGAAAGAAAAGGCCAAAGAGAAACCCAAAGCGCCGCCGCCGGAACAGCCTGCCAGCCCTCCTTCTTCGGCGCCTGCAAGCTGACCTTCAGCGTTCTAGCGGGTCCTCGACCCACGGAGGGGTTGCTTGGATGAGGCGGCCGAGCTCCGGGTCTAGCCGTTCTAAGGCCTGTTTGAGTTCCCAGGCGATCCGCCGGTAGCTGAAGTGTCCTTTCACGCCACTCCGTAACTTGGCGATGTACTCCAGTTCGGCGAAATCCATCTTAAACAGAAACCGGGAGCGACTCCCGAAGGGAAGCAGATATTGCGCGGCAGGCTGGGGAAGCCGTTGCGCCGCTTCCAAAGCCTGCTGCATGGCGGTTTCAAACGTCAAAGCCACGCCGGCTTCGCGCACTGCCTCTGGGGTCTCGTAGCCTAAGCGGAAGGTGTAGTCCTGGCGAAACTGTTGACACCGCCTGTGCCTGTGTAAGTCGCGGTAGGCTCCGATGTCCATCACGATGTCGAATACATACGGCGAGTTCCGAAACGCGCGGGGCAGTTCGTCTCCACGTCCTCGGCAGCGAGTCGCCACCTCCAGCACTTCACGGCGGCGCGCTTCGCTCCAGGAAAGCGCCATTTCATAGAGTTCCCGGTAAGGCCGGTCTGTCGCCGGGTAAAGTAACGTAGCCACGATGTCCGCAGTCCGGTCCGTTGGCGCTAGCAGATCCACCGCCGGCGTTTCCATCTGGACGGGTGGCGGAAGATTCTGGCTGGCCCACTGTTTGAGATCTATCCGGAGTTGGCGAAGGTACTCGTCCTCGCCCACATATTTTGCAAGAGTAGGAGCCACCGCTTCCTGAGGCGCGCCAGGATCCCAAGCACAGCGGGGCGGATCGGCGCAAGCTTGCGCGGCTTCCTCGCCGAGTTGGCGCAACTCGAGGAACTCAGAGGCCTTGAGCCGGCGAATCTGCCGTTCCAGCGTGCGGATGCTGGTGACCTGCCCCACGTTGGTGGGCACCCCTAAAAACAGCAAGTAACGCGCTACGTCGAACGCGCGAGCTTTGAGGTTCCGTTCGTACGCTTCCGGTTTCATCCCCGACGGGCGGGGCATCTTTTCTTGCAGATGCCGCCACACGGCCTGGTGGATGATTTGGTAGCTCTCTATCAGAGCGGTGGCCACGTGGCTGTACCGTTCCGCTTCTTCCGGCGTGAATTCCGGAGGCGTTACAAATCCGGATTTCGAAAAATCCTGATACCGAGAAGACTTCGCTTGCCCGTCCCACAACTGTTCGTCTTCAATCTCTATGGCGGCAAGTTCCGAGATGCCTTCAAAGGAGAGCGCCACATGGCCCAAATCGGCTATGGAGGCGTGACCGTACTGGAAATAAAAGCTCTCCAGAAATCTGCGGGAATCGTGCGCGCGCACCCAGCGAACAGAGTCATAGATGGAGTCCGGCGAGCGGCTATAGCGCGCCAGCGCATACGCGCATTTTTCCGGTGGCATCGGCGCCAGCGTCACCACTCGCCGGGTATTTGAGTCGGCCATAAGAGGCTATGATAGCCGTGCGACACTAGTGGAATCCATGAGAATTCGTATCCAACGGCTTCACCCTAACGCTCAACTTCCAGCATATGCCCATGGTCCTGAGGAGGACGCGGGTCTGGATCTACGGTCGATCGAGAGCGCGGTTTTGGAGCCGGGTTGTCCGCAGCTGGTGCGTACCGGACTGGCCATCGAGCTGCCGCCTGGGGCTGAGGCGCAAATACGGCCACGCAGCGGGCTCGCCCTCCGGCACGGCATCATCTTGCCAAACAGCCCTGCCACGATCGATCCGGGCTATCGGGGTGAGATTCAAGTCATCCTTCTCAATCTCGGGAAAGAGCCGTACCGTATCCAAGCGGGAGACCGAATCGCTCAGATGGTCGTCGCGCGCTACGAACCTGTCGAGTGGGAGGAGGGCGAACTCAGCGAGACCAAACGCGGATCCGGCGGCTTCGGCTCATCCGGGCGGTGAAAAAAAGCCGCCTTCCCTCCTCCGACGGGGAAGGCGGCCCTCGCACCGACAACTAGACAACGGCCTAAACCTTAATGGTTTCCTGCCCTTTTTGCCAGTTGCAGGGACAGAGCTCATCGGTCTGCAAAGCGTCTAAAACGCGGATCACTTCGCCCACGCTGCGACCCACGCTCAAATCCGTGACGTACACGAAACGGATCACACCGTCCGGGTCCACGATGAAAGTGGCCCGCTGCGCTACGCCGGCTTTCGGGTCAAGGATGCCCAGCTCTTCGCAGAGCTCCCGCTTGATGTCTGACAGCATGGGGATGGGCAGATCCTTCAGGTCCGGGTGATGTTCGCGCCAGGCACGGTGCACATATTCCGAGTCCGTGCTGCACCCCAAGACCACTGCATCCCGGTCCGCGAAATCCTTGCTCGCCCTGCCGAAAGCAGCGATCTCCGTGGGGCACACAAATGTAAAGTCCTTGGGCCAGAAGAAGTACACCTTCCACTTTCCCGGGTAGTCGTTGTTCGTGATGGTCTTAAACGCCTTGGACGCATCCTTCTCGGTGCTGACCGTGGCCGTGAGTTCAAACTCGGGGAATTTCTCTCCTACGCCTAGCATGGTGTTCGTTTACGCTCTCCTTTGAGTGACCGGCTGCCGTCGGTCCGGAAGAAACGCTTCCGGGGTCTGGCGCCTACACAACAAGAGATGCGCGAGGCTGGCCGATGTATTCAGGGAATTGCACTTTAGACCGCCCTGCTGCGGCCCCTTAGCAGATAAATGAAAACCGGTCCGCCTAACATAGCGGTCGTCACTCCGACGGGGATCTCGATGGGGGCGAGCACGGTGCGCGACAGCGTGTCGCAGATAGCCAGAAACGCTCCGCCGAAAAAGAACGAACACGGGATCAGAAGCCGGTGGTCGGCCCCCAGGCGTAGCCGCAGAGCGTGCGGGACAATAAGCCCAACAAACCCGATGGGCCCTGTGAGTGCCGTGATCGAACCCGTAAGGAAGGAACCGGCGAGGTAGCCGGTGAAGATCAGTCGGGAAGCCGGAACACCCCGCGCGGCCGCCCAGTCCTCTCCCACCGCCAGCAGATTCCAGTCTCGGGATTTCCAAAACAGCCACGCTACCACCGGCGCTACTACGATGGTTAGCCAGCCTATCGTGGCATAGTCCACGGCCTCGATGCCTCCCATGAGCCAGCGAACGATCGCGAAGGATTGCCCGAACGTGGACAAGTATTGCAGAAACATGATGGCGGCCATGCAAATGCTGTTGACCGTGATGCCGCTCAGCAAAAGGGTGAACGAGGACATGCGCCGGCGCTCGCTGGCGATGGCTAAGACCGCTACGAGAACCATCATAGAGCCGGCGAATGCCGAAGCCCAGGTAGCGGGGAATGGCCCCACATTTCTCCAACCCAAACAGATGGCGGTGACTGCGCCCAGCGACGCGCCACTGGACACGCCCAGCGTATACGGGGTCGCCAGAGCGTCTCGAAGAAGCGCTTGAAACAGCACTCCCGCCACAGCCAGTCCCCCTCCGGCGATGAGCGACAGCAGTACCCGCGGCGTCCGCGCATAAAACAAAATCTCACGGTCCGGAGAAAGCCCCGCGAAGGCGCGCCCGTAATCCACGTGCGACGGACCCGCGAGCGGCGTGATCAGCCCCGTGGCCACCATCACCAGCGCTGAAATTCCGCTGAAAAGGAGCACACGCTGCGCGCTCGAGCTTTCAACCGCCATACACCACCCAAGGACGCCCGCCGGGGCCGGTCGCGATGCAGGCTTCCACCCCAAAAACTTCCCGCAGGGTCTCGGAGGTAATGACCTTCTCAGGGGGGGCGTCGGCCACCATTTCGCCACGATTGAGCATGATGACACGGTCGGAAAAGGCCGCGGCTAGATTCAAATCGTGAGTCGCCGCAATGGTGAGCAACCCCCGGCGACACTGCTCGCGCAAAATGGCGTAAATCGAAATCTGATGCTTCAAATCGAGAAATGCGGTCGGCTCGTCCAGCAGCAGCGCCGCAGGCTTCTGCGCGAGAGCCGACGCCAGCACCACACGTTGCTGCTCCCCACCGCTCAGAGCCCGAAAGTCACGGTGGCGAAAAGCTAACGTATCGGTCAGCGCCATCGCCTCCTCCACTGCCCGGCGGTCTTCCTCAGACTCGAACAGCCCGTCGCCATAAGGCGTCCTACCCATCAGCACCACCTGCTCAGCGCTAAACGGGAACTCCAGCCGCAGGCTCTGAGGCACGAAGGAAACACGGCGCGCAAACTCACCGCGAGACCAGCGCCGGATAGGTTTACCTTCATAAGCGCAGGCGCCTGTGTGTCCGGATCGTAAACCCGCCATGATCCCGAGTAACGTAGACTTGCCTGCGCCGTTCGGACCCACCACCGCTACCATCTGCGGGCCGGATATCTCCAGCGAGACGTTTCGCAGAACCGTTGCGCCGTTGTAACGCATGCCGACGTCTCGCAACACAAATCCTGCGCTCAAAACTGAACCTCCGGATGCAGCATGCGCGCAAACTCGCGCGCCGCATCCACAATGCGCGGACCCGGCACCACAAAAATATCCGAGGCCACGGCGTAAACTCGCCTGCTTCGGACGGCTTCCAGCGCGGGATAACGGTTCCACAGTCCTACCACGTATCGCTTGTGCGCTTCGGAGACGTTGGTGGTTTGAGCCATGTCGCCCATGTCGATGATCACCTCCGGATTCCGCGCCAGCACCTCTTCCACGCTAACCTTCGGGTATGCCGCCGGGGATTGTGCAAAGATATTGCGCCCGCCGGCGATTGTGATCAATTCGTTCAAATACGAACCCTTGCCGGCCGCCACCAAACCTTCCACGGCATTGGGATCCCTTCCCACCGCAAAAAAGACGCTGCGCGGCGGGCGATTTCCGACTTTCCGGCGTATGCCTTCCAGTTCCGACCGCATTCGTTTCTCCAATTCCGCTGCGCGCGCCGGCACGCCTGCGGCCGCTGCAATCCGGCGAATGGAGTCAAATACCGCTTCCACGCTGGGCTGATCGACTTCCAGCGCCTTTAGCCCCATCGCCGCCAAGCGCTCTCCCAGCCGGACGGGGTTTTTCTGAATGATGACCAGATCCGGGCGCAACGCCAAAATGACCTCCAAGTTCGGCTGTAAGAACGTGCCCACGCGCGTTTTCGTCTTCGCTTCGGGCGGATAGTTGCAGAATTGCGTTACACCCACTACGCGTTCGCCCAGGCCGAGCGCAAACAGGATCTCGGTAGCCGCCGGGGCGGTGGAAACAATCCGCCCCGGCGCCAAAGAAGCGATCAGTGCAAGAATCGAAACTACCATGCAAGCTTGACGCCGCCTCTTATGCTCCTGGAGAGTGCGCTGTATCCTAGCACCTCTTCATACCGGCTGTTCAAAAGGTTGTCGCTCCGCAAAAAGGGGGTGACGGACCGGTGGATACGGCAGCCGGCGGATACATAGACGTTCTGATAGCCCGGGTTGCGAGTCGTTCCCAGAAAGTCCGTGTCTTGCCGCTCTCCCACCAAGGATGCGCCGGCGACAAACCACCATCGGCGGGGAGTCACGGAGAGGGAAAGGGAGCCGCTGTCACCCGGACGCCGCAAGAGTTCCTGCCCAATGCCGGTTACCGGGCTTTTCGGCGTATTCGAATTCACGATCCGCGTATATAGCTTCGTATACGCGCCTTGCACCATGACGTTCCGCGCCAGCCGCGCTCTTCCCGAGAACTCCACGCCTTTAGCCCAACTGGAATCGATGTTATCCCAGCTCCCCCATACGGGAGGAGGAAGCGAAACGAAAACGATCAGATCGTGGAAGCTGTTCCAGAAAGCTGAGATCTCCGTGCGCAAGCGCCGCGAAAACCATTCCTGCACCAGCCCCGCCTCATAGCTGTGCGTTCGTTCCGGTTTGAGATTGGGGTTGCCTTGAAACCAGGCTTCTCGGGCGAAATTCTGAATGAGGCTAGGTTCGGTGATGCCCCGCCCTGCGCTGAGGCGAAACGTCGTAGAGGTGTGGAAGCCTTTCTCGCCCAAAAGCAAAAAGCCGGCTGCGGCGCGCGGAGCGGTTTTCGTGCCGAACACGGAGTTCTTCTCTGCTCGTATGCCGCCTGAGAGAAAAATCTTCTGCCCGATCGAGTATTGCTCCAGCACGAAAAGCCCGTGCTTGTTCCGGGACACCTCACGAAGAGAGATTTCGCCATTCTGCCTTTCGAAGGTATAGCCGAACGTGAGGGTCCCTCCATTGTGGCGGAAAGCGCCTTGATACTCAAACCGCTTGCGGGAGTGGAGAGTTATGTAAGGTTCGTCCGAGGGATACAATGTGACCTCGGTTTTCAGCAAGCGCGTGCCGGGCGGCAGGAGAGCAGGCAAGCTCCGCGGGTCCAGTACGGCTTCCCGGTAGGTGCGGGGAACGGGTCCCGGCGAGTCGCGTAACAGGAGCGCCACCGTGTACGGTCCGTCCATCTTTGAGTCCGTGTAAATGTCTTTCGACCGGTGGTAGCCAAAGAACGCACTTTGCAGGAAACGGCTTCCGCGGGCGTCTTCGATGCGCACGGTCGCCAGCGCATCACGGTTGGTCTCTGCGGCATCGGCATCCAGCAGGCCGTAGCGGACTTGCCCGGGAACCCCCAAGGCGGCGTCGAAGCTGCGAAAAGAACCGCGAATCAGCGTGGATCTGGCCAGCCTATAGCCTAGGTTCGCGCTGCCCCCGGTATGCCGGAAGAAGTCATTGGGATACTCATTGAGGGTGTGCATCTGCGCCGCGCCAAGCGCATAGTCCCAGCGGCTGCCCCAGCCGCCTCGCAACGCCGCCGTCCAGCGGTCGGTTTGAAAACTCCCACGCTCGTAGGAAAGCTCGCCCCGCGGGCGCCGGAATTCCGGGTCCCCCCTGACAGTAAACAACTGCACCACGCCGGCTGCGGCTTCCGCGCCAAACAGGACGCTCTGCGGCGCACGCACCATCTCGATCCGCTCGATGCCGTCCACCCCCCAGTTGGCTAGGTTTATCGACCCACCCGGGTCATTGACCGGCATCCCATCCACCAGCACCAGGGTGGCGTTACTCGGAGATCCCCGCGTAAAGAGGCTGGTGAGACTGCCTTCACGCCCGGATTGGGCCACCGAAACGCCCGGCCATTGGCGCAAGAAATCCCCCACAAAGGGGAAGCCCTGGGCGGAGATTTCGTTTCGGGTGATAATATTTGCGGCCACGCCGCTCTCTTCCGGGCGGCTCTCTGTGCGTGCGGCGCTCACCACAATCCGCTCGGTGACGCCCGCAACCTCGAGTTTCACGGTTACCGGAGCGCCTGCCGAAGCTTGAAGGGTGGCGGGCTCAAAACCGGGCGCCGTCACGCGAAGCTCGCATGATAAGGTTTGTGGAAACCGGAAACCGCCATCGAGTCCCGTTTCCCCGGTCGCGTTCGCGCAAGAGACGTGCGCGCCTCGGATGCGCAAGCCGCTAGAATCCACCACCGTACCCTCAATGCCGGACGGCTGCGCCATGGCCAGGACGGCGGCCAGTGAGATCCATGGAAATCTGACGAATTTGTGATAGGTCATGAAACGTTCTCCCTCGGAACGCATCACTCAGCCGGCAAGGAAACCGTCTCCTGGCTTGCGGCTAGGCCTATGCCCGGGCGGGTTGCGCGATCTTCCCACGAATGCAGTGACCGCGCGGCCTCATCTCGCGCCGCTTACAGTTGCGGGGCAGCGGTGGATTTTCACCACCTTCCGGTGTTCCCCTGCCTGTCGGTGAAGGTTGTCAACGATCGTTGCTGCTAGTGCAACGTGACTAGTATACCACCCGGCCTGAAGCCAGCGGCCTCTGAAGGGGCTTGGAATAGCGTATACTTTGGCTTTGGAGACCGATTCCATTCCTGAGATGTGTTATGGCCGCAGTGAAACCCTCTCCCGTGGTGACGCCCGCTCCGGCGAATCCCTCCGACTCGGAAGCCGGCCTTGCGCACCGGGCGCATTACTACATGTCTCTGATGCGGGAAGTGGAAGACCGCATCGAGCGTAAACTCTACCGCCAAGGGAAAATCGTAGGCGGCGTGTATGTCGGCCGTGGTCAGGAGGCCATCTGCGTTGGCGCGGGCTTGGCTACAGAGCCTGAAGACGTACTCTTCCCGTGTCACCGCGACTTGGCGCTTTATTTCATCCGCGGCGTTCACCCGAGACAAATCTTCGCCCAATACATGGGCCGCGTGGGCGGGCTGACTCGGGGGCGCGACGGCAACATGCATATGGGCGACATGAAACTGCGCATCGTGGCTATCATTAGCGCGATGGCCGCCTCTGTTCCGGTAGCCTGCGGAGCGGCCATGGCCTTAAAGTACCGTGGATCTCGGAATGTGGCCCTGTGCTTCTTCGGCGATGGCGCCACCAGCCGTGGCGACTGGCACGAAGGCGTGAACATGGCCGCTGTTCAGAAAGCCCCGGTAGTTTACATCTGCAACAACAATCAGTATGCCTACTCAACGCCGCTCTCGAAACAAATGGCGTGTGAGAATGTGGCGGATCGCGGACCAGCATATGGCATCCCTGCGGAAATCGTCGACGGGAACGATGTCTTCGCCGTTCATGCGGCTGCGCAGCGAGCCATCGCACACGCCCGCGCCGGGAACGGCCCCTACCTCATCGAGTGCAAGACCTTCCGCATGACCGGGCATTCAGCGCATGACCCCGCCGACTATGTGCCCAAACATCTCTGGAAGGAATGGGAAGCTAAGGATCCCATCGTGCGGCTGGAACACCGCATGCTAGCCGAAGGCTGGGCTACGCGCCAGGATCTCGACGCTGCCCGCGCGCGCATTCTCCGAGAAGTGGATGAAGCCGTGGCATGGGCCGAAAGCAGCCCTTATCCTGACCCGGCTACGTTGCTCGACAATGTTTACGCCCCGCCAAAGGAGCTTTAACATGCCGACGACATACGTGGAAGCTATTCGAGAAGGCATCTGGGAGGAAATGGAGCGAGACCCCGATGTTTTTGTAATCGGGGAGGATATCGGTGTCTACGGGGGCGCGTTTAAAGTCACGCAGGGAATGCTGGAGCATTTCGGCGAAAAACGAGTGGTAGATACCCCCATCAGCGAGTCCGCCATTGTGGGCGCCGCTATTGGCGCCGGGCTCATGGGTTTACGGCCCGTGGCGGAAATGCAGTTCGCGGATTTCATCTCCTGCGCTTTCGACCAAATCGTGAATTTTGCCGCGAAATGCCGTTACCGCTGGGGCGCCGCCGTCCCCATTGTGGTTCGCGCTCCATCCGGAGGCGGAATTCGCGGCGGCCCTTTTCACTCCCAAAACCCGGAGGCGTGGTTCTTCCATGTTCCCGGACTCAAAGTGATTGAACCCGCCACGGCATACGACGCAAAAGGGCTCATCAAAGCCGCCATCCGCGACGACGATCCCGTGATCTTTTTCGAACACAAGCTCCTATACCGTCGCATCAAAGAAGATTTGCCTGCCGGCGATTATACCGTCCCTATTGGCAAAGCTAAGGTCTTCCGCGAAGGGAGGGATCTCAGCATCATTACTTACGGCGCGATGGTTTGGACAGCTCTCGAAGCCGCAGAGAAACTGAGCCAGGAAGGCGTGGCGGCTGAGATTATCGACCTGCGAACTCTTTTGCCTTTGGACGAAGAGACCATCTTGGAGAGCGTCAAGAAGACTTCCAAGGCCCTTGTGTTGCATGAGGATACGCTCACCGGAGGCATCGGCGGAGAAATTGCGGCGCGCATCATGGAAAAAGCCTTCGAGTGGCTGGACGCGCCTGTGGTTCGCGTCGCTGCGCCGGACACGCCGATTCCCTACAGTCCGCCGCTTGAAGATGCTTTCTTGCCGAATACCGAGAAGGTCTTGGAAAAAGCCCGCTGGCTGGCGGCTTACTGATACGTCATTCGACGTGGTACAACCGCATGCCGCCCATCTCAATGACTTCGCGGATGCCCCAGTATTTCGCATAGCGATACAGATCTTCGGCTAGGGGTTCCGCATCGCTCACCAAAATGTAGTTCACGCCGCGCACCTTGAATTCGTGCATCGCCGCCCGCCGTCTTCCCGTCACCGGGCGTAACGGGGCTTCTTCCGGCTGGCGGGCAAGCGTTAACCACGAACCGCCGGCGGTTTGGCCATCGAGCCGCAGAGAAACGGGTTGTCCCGGCGCCGCCTCAACGGTCACCATGTCCACGCGTTCCGGCCTACCCATATCCAGCTCCAACCACATGCCTGGCGCCACCGGTTCCCGGGTGCACCAGCGGGTCACGTAACTATTATCGAAGGCGAGCTGTACGTCCCAGGGGTTGGGGCGAGCGTTGATACGCCAAGCTGGTTGCCGTGGCGCCTCCGTTCCCCCGCGCCAGACCCGTAGCTCCGTAACCGACCATTCCCCGGGATTCCGTGGCGCAGTTTGAACCAGGCGCAGCTTGCGAACTTCGCTTGCCGGAAAGCGGTACCGATACTCTCTCAAGGCGTTTTGCGCCGGTTCGATGCCGGCAAGGAGGAACTCGCGCAGTTTCTCGTTAAATGCAGACTGGTATCCCACCAAGATCCGGTGGCGCGTATACGCTTGCGGAACGTTACTGATAGCGTAGATCATCTGCGTGCCTGGAAGCTCCGCATCCAACCGCCGCGCTACCGGATAGGTCTCTAAGCGTTGTGAAAGGTACACATCCTCCGGAATCCGGCGCAACGCCGCGGCATACGGTGGCCAGTCAAGCTTCCAGGCGTAAGGATGAAGATACTTCGGCAGCATGCCCGGCAAAGAGATGGTAGCGTGAACGGCTGCCAGCACGGCGAGTATACCCGACCAGCGCTCTAGCGCAATGCCGATTGCTAAGGAGACGAACGGAAGCAACGGAAGCAAGAAGCGCCCTCCAAAGTTACTCACATACCCAGGCAACAGAGCCGCCGCCGAGAGCAACCACAAGACCTCTCCACGCCGCACTGCGAGGAGAGCCAGCGGCGCGAGAAGAAACAGCGGCCCGATGGCGCCCTGCGATTCCCGCCCCGACGTGAGAACATCCCATAGCCCTGCCCATCGGCTGGAGCCATCCTGCATCCTGGCCATGCTGGCCCGGTAACTGATTTCGAACGAGATGTGGATAAAAGGATTCGGAAACCAAGCGTTGAAAAACGGTGCTAAGGGATTCCCTACCCACAGCCAGTTCTTGACAAGCCACGGAGCGACCAGCATGGCCGCAGGGATCGAAAACGCCAGCATGTCACGCCAGCGGCGCGACCCTGCTCGCCACGCCACGTAACCCAAAGCCAACGGAATCATGAACGCGCCGGTGTACTTGAGCGCATAACAGAATCCAGCCAGTAGCCCCGCCAGCGGGATCAAACGGCAATTGCCGCTCTGGCGCCAGATCTCCAGGATGTAAAAGAGCCCGAAAGCCGTCGCCGTCAGCGCTACGTCGTTATATGCGCTGACGCCATCGATGCCGGCTAGCGGGCAAGCGAAGACGGCAATCCCGGCGAAGGCTCCTGCGCCCGGGTGTCCGAAACGCCGCCCATAACAAAAAAGCAGCCACGGCAGAGCCAGTAGAAAACTGAAATGCACCAGCGCTGCGGCGGAATGGCGGCCAAAAACAAAGGCGAACAGGAACAGCATCTCCATGCCCTGTGACAGGCTGGCGTACATGTTGGTGGGGATGGGAACAAGACCATGCGCGCGGGCGTACTCGCCTACGATCTCGAGATGATACGCCGAACCGTCCGGGCTGGCTTCCGGAGCGAGGGCGTGGAAGAAATATAAGAAGCCGTAACCCGCGAAGACGATCCAAAACAACATCTGCCACAGACGCGGTGCAGGCGGGAGTGGCTCGCGTTGGGAGCGCCGGCGGCTGCGCCACACGGCTGCACTGATTAAGCCCACCGCCACAGCCTGGAGAACCCCGCGCCGTATCCAGTGGAGCGCGCCAAGTAGGCATGTCAGAAAGCTGAGCCCGGCCGCGCCCGTCAAAAACGCGAAAGCCGCCCATTCAATGCGCCGGAACTCGTCGCGCAAACGCCCTAAGAGTAGCGAACCCAGCGCTAAGCTGGCTCCCACGGTGAGTCCCGCTCCGTACAACACGTGTAGAACCGCAATCACCGCTTCAGAAACCCCGCTTCCATCAGTTGCACTCCCAGCCGGTTTCCGTCCAGGGGAGAGACCCAATATTTCTCCACGCGAATCTGCACCCGCGTCTCTTCCGCCACAGACAAGATTTCACGGGGCACGGGCGCCTCAAATACGTGTTCTCCCGCCTCCTGACACCGCATGCTGCCCACCGGTTGCCCGTTGACTAGAAACTCGATGCGGAATGGGCCGGTCTGGGAGAAGGTCTGGGAAACCACCACGAACTTCACCACGAGCTTCTTGTTTTCGCGGTTCGTCAGTCTGAACCGCATCTCTGGTTCCGCGAACGTCCACCGGCGTGGCGCTCGGGGCGTAGTTTCGATGTCTCTGACGAGATGCTTTTCCACCCACGGCGAGTCCATGCTGATATACTCGCTGAAGCTGAGGGGTGGGGGATCAGGGCCGAAATCGGAGGGGCGTTGTTCGGGCACACGTGCGGGCGGTGGATAACGCTGGCAAGCACAGAGCCCTAACAGAGCCGCCAGCACCAACCAGAACAGGATCCAGCGCTGCAAGCCAGCAGTATAACGTATAGGCTTGGGCGATTGCTGTCTCTCGGCGGAGGGGTAGGGGCGTTTACAGGGCAGCGTCCGGCCGGACAGTTAGCAGCCGCCGCGGATCAAAAAGATGCAGCGGCCGGAAGTCTTCCACACGCCATTCCCAGCCAGGTTCAAAATGGACCCCCATGTAATACCCTACGTCCCGGTACACGCAATACCGGATTCTGCCCAGGAGTTCTCCACGGGAGTGTGTGATGCGAACCACCGTATTCAACGGAATCGGATCATCCAACTGCAAGCAAGCGCCCCGTGTGGAAATGTCCTCGAGATTGGCCACGGCGCGCTGGGCGCGACCGTCCGGCTCCCGCCAATCCAACTCGACCAGATCGGAACAAAGCATTCGAGGTTCGTGCCTCCGGTCTTGCATACACTCCTCTATCGACCCTTGATGGGCGAAGGTTTAGCGGCTTCAAGAGTGGGATTTTTACTTATCACCTGTAAGGTTGATGATGCATATCCGGCTACAGCCGGTCGCTTCGGCGCAGCATATACGTCTCCGGACCCAGCTTGGAGTTCTCGAGCTTCCTCCAATCGTCCTGGACGCGTAGCAAACGGCCTGAAATATGATTCGAGCGCTCGCTCGCCAGAAACAGCGCGAGTTGAAGCTGCTGTTCCGGAGGCACTCCTCCCGTGTCACGCGCCTGCCGTGCTTCCTCAAGGTTCTTCTCGCCTGCCCGTGCGCCGGCGCGCAGCACTTGGTCCGTCATGTGCGTGTACGCGTTTCCGGGCGACAGGCAGTTGACTTGAATGTTGTAGTCAGCGACTTCCGCGGCGAGCGTCTCTGCCAGCCGAACCACGCCAGCCTTAGATGCGGCGTGCGCTGAAACGAATGGACGGGCTTTGGTCGCCCCTGGACCGGCGAGCATGATAATCTTACCGGATCTCCGGGCGATCATCTGCGGCAGCACCGCACGGCACGCATTAGCAGTTCCGACTAGGTTGGTGATAATGGCGTCTGCCCAGCCTGCCGCTGGCGAATCTGCAAACGGCCCGACAGGTCCAAGAATCCCCGCGCAGCAAATGAGGACGTCTATCCCTCCCAGGCGGGCAGTCATGTGCGCCACTGCGGCTGTGACCTGCTCGAAGTCGCGAACATCAGCCCGAAGCCGAAGAGAAACGCCCCCCGCATGCTCGATTTCCAAATGCGCTAGATCCAGTTCCGCTTTGCTGCGGGCCAGAAGCCCCACCCGCGCGCCCTCGGCGGCAAAACCGAGCGCCAAACGTTTGCCGATGCCTCTGCCCGCGCCTGTAATCAGAACGCCTTTATCTCTAATGCCGGGCAATTCACCTCCCCTCACGAGTATCTCTCATGCCGGGGATGGTTGTAACGGCGACCACGAAGCCGGGCGCGGCAGTAGCGGCGCCCGGCTTCCGCGCTTACCTTCGTGGCGTTATTGCTGGATGGGCGCTGTGGGTTTCTGGGCGCTTGCGTCCGGTGCTCCGGTGCAAGCGCGGCGCATGCGCCGCCCTTTTCCGGCGCCGCCACGTCCCGGCTGCGCCATCATTCCAGCGCGTCCTTGACCTACAGGTTTGCCAGTGATATCGCAAATCCCGTCTTTGTTTTTGTCACCCCAGGCGTACGGAGCTCCGCCCCGTCCACGCCCCTGAAGCGGCGCCGCGCCTCCGCTCGAACTTTGAGCGAACGCACCTCCCGCCAGTGAGAGCCCCGCCAGTGCAACCACCAAGAATCTGGATTTCATGTTCATGCCTCCATCTGGAAGAAAGCACTCCTCGTGCCAGACAGAGTCTGGTTTTAAATCAAAGAGATACAAACATGACGGATCCTGGCGTACGCAAAACTTGCACCGTCGCCGTGCTCTCCACAAGCCAAGTTTGCGCTAGGGCAGAAGCTTTCGGTGGCGCCGGAGCGATCGCCGATATGCGATCTGAGGATTCCGCCAGAAGCACTTTTCCTCCGCTTCGCGTCCCTTCGTGCGGAAAAACCTCTGTGGCGCGTCTAAGGCTTGCGCGTAGGTTCCCAATGGCTCGGAATTGGGCCAGTCGCTTCCATAAAGTAAACGGTCGGAGCCAAATGTCTCCCACAGCTCGTCGAGCTTCTCGCGATAGAAGCTTGGATTCTGTGGCCCGCTTCCCGTGCCCAACCGCAGGATCCCGGATACCTTGGCGTAAACTTGCGGGCGGGTTCCCAGTTCTCGCATGAGGGAACGGTACGCTGCGCGCTGAGCCGGCTCGCCGGGCAGCGCCATTCCGGCCAAGTGGTCTACGACGACGCGTAAACCCGGGACCAAGTCGGTGATTCGCACAACGTCTTCCAGAAGGGGCAGGCTGGGATTGGCTGTATCCAGCGTCAGTCCCGTTTCAGCTAGCAGTTTCAGTCCGGCGGAGAAAGCCGGGCGCGCAAGTTCAGCCCGGAGATTTCGTCCCCATAAGTAGCCATAGCGGATGCCGCAAAACAGCTTGTTTTTGGAAAACCGTTCCAATAGGTGGGGAAACTCCGGCTTGTCCGGCTCGAGGTTGCCCACCACGCCAACGATGATCGGATCCTCGGCGGCGACGTCCAGCACCCACTGGTTATCTTCTACCCAGGGGCTGCACTCCACCACGATCGCACCCGTGACGCCACAGGGCGTAGCCACCTGCCGGAAGTGCCGGGGTAGCGTGGGGCGATAAAAAGACGCCGTTTTCGGCGGCCACGGTACGCCAGCCGGGCGGGACGGATCGAACAGATGGATATGGGTGTCGAGGATGGGAACGCTCCGCGAAGCGGACGCCGTTCGACCCATCACAGCCAAGAATATTCTTCGGTTCACTTCCACCCTCCTGGTGCAACGACCGACTAGTCTACCGGATTCTGCGCCTTGCAGTTGTCCGGTGGTAGTAGGAATGAAGGTGACATGAAGCCAACTTTGGCGCTCTATGGAGGAAGTCCCGTCCGGACCGAGCCGCTGCCGCTCGAGTTCCCAGGCGTGCATCGGATGGATGAGGAGGAGATCGACGCCGTTACCGGAGCGCGTTACGCGCTCGCAGTTTCTAGCGGAACCGGAGCTCTCCACGTTGCGCTTTCCGCGCTAGGTGTGGGCCCGGGCCAAGAGGTCATCCTTCCCGCCTACTTCTGGGTTTCCTGTGCGGCGGCGGACAGTTTGTTCGAGCGGAGCATTCTGCTTCCCGTTCCTTCGTGCCTGACTCCCACCGACGTTCAGGACATCGCCACCGCGTTTGACAAAGTGCTAGATGCGCTGTGCTGAATCTTACGGCTTGAACCGCTTATACGGCTCCATGACTTGCGTGGTCGTACGTTGCCACTCTTCGATCGGAGGCGCGCCGGCCTTCTCGAAAAACTGGCGCAACTCCGTCCGCAGCGCTTCCAGTTGTTTTTGGTGGCGCGGGTCATTGATCACATTCCTTGATTCCCCAGGATCCGCTTCAAGGTCGAATAGCTCACTGGGCCATTCTTTAGTCCGTTCGATGTATTTCAGATTTTCCGTGCGGATGGCGCGCACATACGCATATTCAAAGAACAGCCGGGTGCGCCACTGGGGCTTCTGTCCTCGTAGGAAAGGAGCATAACTTCTCCCGACACGCCGCGCATCAGGCGGAGCGCTGATGCCGAGATAGTCCAAAATCGTAGGGAAGTAGTCGTAGGACGAAATCATCGGGTCCAGCTTCTGGCCAGGCTGGATTTTCCCCGGGTGGTTCCAGATCATCGGCACGCGCAACGACTCTTCGTACATATTGAACGGCACGGTTCCGTTGCCTTTCCCCCACACGCCGTGGTGCCCCGCGTTCCAGCCTTGATCCGCCGTAAAAATCACGAGCGTGTTCTCACGCTGCCCCATCTCTTCAAGTCGCTTCAGAATGCGCCCAACATTGTAATCTACGCCCGTAATCAGCGCCGAGTAGGCGTGCATGCTTTCCGTGTTGCGATGGTTCCTCGCTAATCCCGCGCTTTGCCAGGGATGCATTTCGTCGCGCGGAAAACAGGAAAACTTCGAACCCTCATAGGGTTTGCGGTACTGTTCCGGTTGATAGTTAAAGGGCGTATGCGGCGCGTAGAACGGCACGAGCAAGTAAAACGGCTTATCCTTTTCCTTGCTCCTCTGATCGAGAAACTCGAGGGCGAAGTCCGTCACCAGATCGGTCTTGAATCCCTTCATCGGGCGTGTCTCGCCGTTGACCACGAACTCCGGGTTTTGATAAGTGCCGCCGCCGCCCGGCACAGTCGCCCAATATGTGAAGCCCGCTTGCGCGCGCTCATCGTGTCCCATGTGCCATTTGCCGCACATGCCAAGCGTATAGCCGTTACGCGCGAGGATCTCCGAGTATGGCGTCAGGCCTTGGTGCCAGTAACGGCTCTTGGGGCCGAAGCTGTCCACCGGCCGCAACCAATCCTGTACGGAATGACGCGAGGGAATGGCGCCCGTGAGATAGGTGACGCGGCTGGGAGAACAAACCGGGGTGCAGGCGAACGCCCGGGTGAACATCGCGCCTTCCTTGGCCAGGCGGTCGATGTTAGGCGTGTGCATCTCTCCACAGCCATAGCAGCCGAGCGCCCATGCGCCGTGATCGTCGGTCATGAACATGACCACATTGGGACGCCGCGCCGCAGCACGCGCTGCACTCCACACGAAGGGAGCGGAGGTCAAAAACGTACGCCGGGTTGTCGAGTCCATGATACTAGTATCAACCACCGATAGAATACATCGGCCGGGGAGGCGCAACAAAACGGCTCGTGTTGATCTCGTGCCCTTCCCACTTCGCCCACACGGTTTTGCGCACCGTCTCCATGATCTCTTCGTCGGAAGCGCCGGATCGTAGGGGCGTCTTGATGTCTGTTTCCTCAAGCGCGAAAAGGCAGTAGCGCAGCTTGCCATCCGCCGTGATGCGAATGCGGTTGCAACTCAAACAGAACGGCCTACTTACTGAAGCGATAAACCCGATCCGGCCCACTCCGTCCGCGAAGCGGTATTCCAGCGCCGGCGCTCTCGGATCCCGATCCGGCATCTCCACCAAGGGTCCAATCTCGCGCGTCAGCATCTCGAGAATGTCATCCGCCAAAAGCACTCGGCTGCGGTCCCACAGCCCCTGCGCGTCCAGCGGCATGAATTCGATGTACCGGATTTCGACGCCATATTCGCGGCCAAAGCGCGCCAGGGGTACGATGGCCGGCTCCACCAGCCCTTTCACCGCGACCACATTCAGCTTTACTGGATCGAAACCCAGTCGCCGGCATAAATGAATGCCTTCCAGCACGCGGTCCATCTCGTCCCGCCGTGTGATCGCGACAAAGCGCGCCCGGTCTAAAGTATCCAAGTGAATATTGACGCGCCGCAGCCCCGCTTCATAGAGAGCTTTCGCTTGGTCCCGCAAGAGCACGCCATTCGTCGTGAGTCCCAGATCGCGGATGCCGGGTATGTTTCGGAGTTTCCTCACCAGCACATGCAGGTCTCGCCGCAGAAGCGGCTCCCCCCCGGTCAAGCGCAATTTGGTGATGCCTAGCCGGACCGCAATCCGTACGAACCGCTCAATTTCTTCGAAGGAGAGGAGCTCGCTGCGGGGCACGAAATCCACTTCGTGCTCCGGCATGCAGTAATAGCAGCGAATATTGCAGCGGTCGGTGACGCTGATTCGCAGATTGTCATGGATGCGTCCGAATGTATCTATGAGACCGGACGCCGGAGGCATAATGCAGGACCTAGCGCACCGCTAGCATGCGCTCGAGCGGCAAACGCGCTCGCTCCATGATCGCTGCCGGGATCTCCACGCGGGGTTCCAGCGTGCGCAAACAGGCGGCGAGCTTTTCGAGAGTGTTCCGTTTCATGTACGGGCATTCACTGCAATTGCAGTTCTCGTTGGGTAGGAAGTAAAAGACCTTGTCTGGAGCCAGCTTGGACAGCGAGTGCTTGACTCCGCTTTCGGTCATCACAATGAACTCGCGGGCTTCGGTCTTCACGCACCATTCGATGATCGCAGTCGTGGAGCCCACGAAATCCGCCATCTCTAGCACCTCGCGGGGGCATTCCGGATGCGCGGCCACCAGCGCTTCCGGATGCTCGCGCTTGGCCGCCGCGAGCCGTTTCGCGTTCCACGTCGAGTGCACGATGCACGCGCCCTGCCAGATCTTCATGTTTTCCCGGCCGGTCTTCAGCTTCACATAGTTGCCTAAGTTGATGTCCGGCAGAAACAAAATGGGCTTTTCCGGGGGAATGGAGTTTACTATGGCGACAGCGTTGCGCGAGGTGCACAAAATATCGCTTTCCGCCTTCACTTCCACCGAAGTGTTAATGTAGCTCACGACGACATGGTCTGGGTGTCGCTGTTTCCAGGCTCGCAGGTCCGCCGCCGTGCAACTGTCCACCAAACTGCACCCCGCCTCACGGTCCGGCGCCACCACCGTTCTCTGGGGGTTCAATACCTTAGCCGTTTCCGCCATGAACCACACGCCGCAGAAGGCAATCACCTCTCCCTCAAACTCCCGCGCCTTCCGCGCCAGTTCCAGGCTGTCTCCAACGGCGTCGGCCAGGTCTTGAATCTCTGGCTCCTGATAATGGTGGGCAAGCAGGATGGCGCGCCTCGTGCGCTTCAGATCCAGGATTTCTTCGGCGATACTTCGAGTCGCGATCATGGACTAGCCCGTACTTTTAGTTTAACAGGTCGCCTGGAGTGCGGCGGCGTCCTTTCCAGGTAACGGGCCCGCCTAAAGGACGGGGATACGGATACCGATAGTCATACAGTGAGCCGGAAGCTCGTCCTCGCAACACTGAGCGTCTTTTTCATCTCTTTCGTGGGGCTTTCGTGGCTCTTTGCCGCCAGGTGGATCTTTTGTTATGACGAGGGGATTTATATCGATGGCGCGCGGCGCATATTGAACGGCCAAGCTCCATACCGCGACTTTTTCGCCTTGACGGGACCTGGAACCTACTGGTTCCACGCCGCAGCGTTCCGAGTTCTGGGCGAAAGCTTGGCGTCCGCGCGGATTCCCGTCATCTTGGATTCGGCCGTGATGCTCGCCTTGGGCTTTTGGCTCACGGCGCGCCTGAGCCATGTCTGGCTTGGGCTTCTTGTGGTCGCCTATGCAGCGGTGAGGTGGGCCGCGCCTTATCCGTTATTCGTGCCGAATCACCGCTTTGATTCGAGCGCCGCAGCGATGGTGGCGCTCTGCGCTGGGCTGGCCGCGGCAGATGGCCAAGGCGGGCGCCTTCCCAAAGTGCTGTGCCTCCTTTCGGGACTGGCGGCGGCATGGGCGGCGTGGAGCACGCCTACGGTAGGGCTGGTGATACCGCTCATGGGCGCCTGGCTCATATGGCGGGACCGCAACATGCGGCTAGCCGCCGCATTCCTGGCGGGCGTCGTGACGGTGTTTCTGGGCGGATGGGCATGGCTAGCCTCCCACCATGCGGTGACGCCCATGTTGCGGAGCTTGGTTTGGACCGCCTCCAATTACGAACAAGCCAACGCCTTTCCGTACGGAGGCGTGATCGGAGGGTATGCCGGATGGTTCCGGGACGCAAGCGGCCTGGAGCTGGTCTGGCGCGCCTTGCCCGCTCTCTTTCTGGCCGTGCCCGCCCTCGTGCCTGTAGTGGCCATCGTCGGTTGGAGCGTTTATCTGTGGCGTGCTAAACCGCAAGAACCCCTCCGGCAAGAGGCTGTGCTGCTGATTCTGTTCACCGCCGCCATGGTGGCTTCCACGTACCCGCGAATGGACCTCGATCACTTGGCCTATTTCCTCCCCGCCTCCGCCGCCGCCGCGGCAACCGTAGTGGAAAAGTGTCCCGCCCCGCGTCTCAAGGCCGTTTCGTTTTTGGGGCTGGTTTTCGTAACGTCGCTGGTGATTTGGTATTACGCCCCTATCTATTTACAAAACGTCGCCTTGCAGACGCCGGTAGGAAAGATAGTTGGCCGCCCCGATGCTATCCGCATGGTCGCGTCGGTGATGGAGCGTGTTCCCGAACGCCGCACGCTGTTTGTGTATCCCTACGCGCCGGTGTTCTATTTCCTCCGAAATGGGGTCAACCCAACCCGTTACTCGTATTTGCAACCCGGCATGATGACGGCCGCTGATGAAGCAGCCGTTCTGGCTGACCTTACGAGGAATCCGCCAGAGTTCGTTTTAGAAGTGCCGATACCGGAAGAAGACTTTCTGAGAATCTGGCCCGGCACCGATCGCGCACGATTGCGCATGAACCGGATCGAACACTTCTTGCAGACACGTTACGAAGAAGTGGCGGCTGCTCCGCGGGGAGTGTTGCCCTACCGGGTATTGCGCCGGCTTGGGTGGGAGCACGATGATGCGCGAACGCCCGATTGACGCGCGGCGGAAGAGGGGCTAGGCTGGAAGCGTGGGGACCGACGCTACGCGGTATTCGCCTTCGCGCCATTATCTGTGGGTCGGGCTCGCGGCGCTGGTTATGGCCGCCTTTTCGGGGTGGTGTGCGACACGGTGGGCGCCGGCTTTTATCCCGGCAGTGCTGTTTGTTTGCTCGGCAGTCGCGCTCCTGTACTTATCGGCGCGCCCGCCGGTTCAAGTCGCTCCGAACTGCCTCATCATTGGCAAACAGCAGATCCCTTGGCGCGATATCCGGCGAGTGGACGGAACCGGCTGGGTTTCGCCTCTCGTTCTCCGGCTCGTCGTAGCCGGGAACAGGACCATCTACTTGATCTACCCCGGCGACTTAGATTCTTCCAACAGTCTGCTGCGCCACATCCGGCGTAACGCGTGTGAGGCGTTGCTGGATGGGATCCCCTACCGCCAGTTTTGGGGGGACGATGCGCCGTCAGCCGAGCGTAGAAGCCTGGCGTCTCCGCGGTATCGCCTTCTTAGACCCGAAGACGAAGCGGAAGTGGAGCGCTTGTATCAGCGGCTAAAGTCCGTGGGGCGCTTCGATCCCAAGAACCCGGAGGAGGAGTAGCGGCAGCGCGGCGCCATGTGGGGCGCGGCGGCGGGGTATGCGTGAGATCCTACGTGCGGCGGGACCGTACCTAGCTCGTTACCGGAAAGGCTTGGCTGCCGGCTTTGGGGCGCTGCTGCTGAAAGACCTGTGTGGAGCCGCGATCCCGCTGGCCATTCGCCTAGGCGTGGATGGACTCACCCGGCACTTTTCCTTGCGCGGCGTCATCGGCTTTGCCGCCGCAATGCTGGGGTTATCCGCATGCAAGGGGCTTTTCCAGTATTGGATGCGCCTCATCATCGTTGGTATTTCTCGCGACATCGAGTTCGACTTGCGAAACGATCTTTACCGCCGTCTGCTGCGGTTGGATGCATCTTTTTACTCTCGCTTTCGCACGGGGGACGTGATGGCGCGGGCTACGAATGACCTCAGCGCGGTGCGCATGATGCTGGGTCCCGGCGCTATGTATTGGTGCGAAACCTCCATAACGTTTTTGTTGTCGCTCGGCGTCATGCTCGCCGTGGATTGGCGGCTTACGCTCATCGCGCTGGCGCCGGCGCCGCTGGTGAGCTTGGCGGTGGCTTATTTCGGTCGCCGCATTCACGATCGGTTTGAGCGGATTCAGCAGATGTTTTCTGACATTTCCAGCCGGATTCAGGAGAGCTTGGCTGCGGTGCGTGTCATCCGCGCGTACGCTCAAGAGGACGCGGAGCTCCGGAGCTTCGAGGCGCTTAACCGCGACTATATCGCTAGCAACCTCCGCTTAATCCGGATTTCAGGCGTTTTTATGCCGCTGCTTCAGGGTTTGATCGGCCTGACGTTTCTGGCGTTGCTCTGGGGTGGCGGATACCGGCTGATGCAGGGAAAGCTGACCCTAGGCACGTTCGTGATGTTCAGCGCTTACCTCACGATGCTGATCTGGCCGATGATCGCGATGGGCTGGGTGGTCAACTTGGTGCAGCGCGGCCGCGCCAGTTTGAGGCGTATCACGGAGCTGCTGGACGAGGTCCCCCAAATCGCCGCGCCATCCCATCCGGCGCCCGTCCCGCGACCGCTCACGGGCGAAATCGAGTTCCGAAATGTCACCGTCGCGTTTGGTGACTTCAAAGCGCTGGACGGCGTCACCTTACGCATACACGCGGGCGAAACGGTGGCGATTGTTGGGCGCACCGGCTGCGGAAAAACCACCCTGGTGCGCCTTATCCCCCGCTTGCTGGATCCCACCGGCGGGACCGTGATGGTGGATGGCGTGGACGCCCGGAGGTACGATCCTGCCGAACTCCGGCGGCAAATCGGCGTGGTCCCTCAGGAGACGTTCTTGTTTAGCGCGACCCTTGCGGAGAATATCGCTCTAGGGGTGGAGGAAGCAGAACCCGGCGACATCCGGCGCGCGGCGGAGATTGCCGGGCTGGGGCCGGATCTTGAAACCTTCCCCGAGGGCCTCGCAACCATGGTGGGAGAGCGCGGCATCACGCTCTCCGGAGGACAGAAGCAGCGCGTGGCTATTGCCCGCGCCATCTTGCGCGACCCGGCTATCCTGATTCTGGATGACGCGCTTTCGAATGTGGATACCGTCACCGAGGCGTCCATCCTTCGGGGGCTCACCGCCGTGATGCGGCAGCGGACGACTATTCTGATTTCCCACCGCGTTTCGACGGTGCAGAATGCAGACCGCATCGTGGTGCTCGAGCGTGGCAAGATCATCGAGCAAGGCACGCACGCCACCCTACTGGAATCGGGCGGCGTATATGCCGATCTATATTGGAAGCAGCGATTAGAAGAAGAACTGGAGGCGATCTAAAACCCTTATGGCTGTCCGGTTCTGGATCTCCGCCTTCCGCGCTTGGCTCCGTAGGAACCCCCGCCGGAGCGGGGTGGCAGGAGCGATTGCGGCGGCCCTCCTGGCTACCCCTGTTGCATGGCGCTTGGAGTCGGAGGAACGTTCCCGGCTAGAGGACATCGAGCGAAAAGATGTAGCGCTAGCGACAGCCCCGTATGCCCGCGCCCTGTCGGGCGCTCTGAACCGCAAGATAGCCTTGCACGAGGCTCTCGGGGTGTTCACGGAAGCCCACCGCAGGAAGCCTGGTTTTGACGAAGAATTCAAGACTTTCGCCGCGGGGCTGCACGCCAATGCGCCGTCCGTCCGCGCCTTCGAGGTCATGCCGGAAGGGATCATTCGACATGTGTTTCCGATACCGGGAAATGAAAGCGTCGTAGGGCGAAATGTCTTCGAGCACCCGCACGAAGAGGTTCGGCGGGATCTCCGCCGCGCTATAGACCACCGCCGCCTTACCCTCACGGGTCCCCTTGAGCTTTGGCAAGGCGGCGCCGGTTTCGTTGTGCGGCATGCTGTGTTTGAGCGGGACCGGTTCTGGGGGTTTGTCACCACCGTAATTGACCTGGAGAAGCTGCTCGAGGAATCGGGACTGATCCCGGGACCGACGGAATTCCGGTGGGCGCTCCGCGACGCCCGGCAGCGCGTTTTTTTCGGCGACGCCAGCGTCTTTTCGGCGGTTCCGGTGGTTCATAACCTGCGTTTACGGGACGGCGAATGGGAGCTGGCGTTTGTTCCTGCACGGGGATGGGGGCGACAGTCCGGCCCAGCCCTGCGCTGGATTCGTATCGCGCTGGCGCTTACCGTGGTGTTCTTGTGCGCCGCCGCTTACGCCGTAACAGAGCGGGTCGGCCGGATGTCGCAGGCCATGGAGGCGCGCGAGCAGGAATATCGCGCAGTTCTGGATGCCTTGCCATCGATCGTTACGGAGCTAGGACCGGATGCCCGGTATCGCTTTTCTAACCGGGCGCGCGCTGAATGGTTTGGCGCCGCCGGTGACGAACTGGTGGGCAAACGAATTGACGAGCAGCATGATCCTCTTATCGTTGCTCAGCTAGAGCAGGAACTGACGGCGGCGCTGCATGGCGTTCGCGGCTCGAAAGAGATCTGTGTTCCGCATCCCGTCAAAGGACTGCGGCGCATGCAGGTGGATCTCATCCCCAAGCGCAATAGCCACGGCAAACTGGATGGGGTTTACATCCTGGGCGTAGACGTCACACGCCCTCGAGAAGCCGAAGAGGAACGTAACCGGTTCTTCATGCTGTCGTCGGATTTGCTGTGCGTCGCCAGCATGCAAGGGCATTTCAAGACCCTGAACCCCACCTGGAAGCAGGCGTTGGGTTACGAGCCGGACGAACTCGGAGCGCAGCCGTTGCTTGACTTTGTTCACCCGGACGACCGGAAAGCCGCCGAAGAGGCGCTTCACCGCTTGGCTACACAAAAGCAAATCGTCCGGTTCGAAACCCGTTTCCGGGCAGCGGCGGGCAATTACCGGTGGCTAATGTGGAACGCTGCGCCTTCGCCGGAAGAGGGTTTGTTCTACGCCGTGGCTCGCGACGTCACCGACTACCGGCAGCTCGAAGAGCAGCTTCGCGAGTCGCAGCGGATGGAAACCGTGGGGCGGCTTGCCGGAGGTATCGCCCACGATTTCAATAATTTGCTCACGGTGATCAACGGTTACAGCGCCCTTTTGCTGGCCCGCCTTTCGCAGGACGACAGGGCGCGCCCAGGGCTCGAGGAGATTCAGAAGGCCGGCGCTCGAGCCGCCAAACTGACCCAGCAGTTGCTGGCTTTCAGCCGCAAGCAAATATTGCAGCTCAGCGTAATCTGCCTCAATACGGTGATTGAGGAGATGCGCGGCGTTCTGCGCAAGGTGATTGGGGAGAACGTGGAGCTAGTGACTGATCTAGCCCCTGATCTGGGCTGGATACGGGCAGACGTATCTCAACTCCAGCTAGTGCTCACCAACCTGGCTGCGAACGCCCGGGACGCAATGCCGTCGGGAGGACGCTTCACCATACGCACTGCGAATGTGGAAATCAGCTCTGAGGAGCGAGCGGAGTTCTCCGAAGTTGAACCCGGCTCGTATGTGCTGTGCTCCGTCTCCGACACCGGCTCTGGGATGGACGAAGAAACCAAAGCGCATCTTTTTGAGCCGTTTTTTACCACGAAGCCGTTTGGCTCCAGCGCCGGTTTGGGACTGGCGACCGTATATGGGATTGTGCGGCAGAGCCAGGGCTGGATACGCGTGAACAGTGAGTTAGGGAAGGGTTCTGATTTCCGAATCTATTTCCCGCGATGTGAAGCCCTTCCTGGGGGTACAGACCTGCCGGCGAGAACAGCCGAAAACCCCGAGCGCGAGACCATCCTGGTTGTCGAAGATCAACCGGACGTCCGGCGGCTGGCGGCTCGCATTCTGGCCGCGCGCGGCTATACCGTTTTGCAAGCTGAAGATGGGGCAAGTGCGCTGGCGGTAGCCAGGCGTCATTCAGGCCCTATCCATCTTCTTCTTACGGACGTGATCATGCCCGGAATAACCGGACTGGAACTGGCCAAACGCTTTCGCGCGCTATATCCCGACTGCGCGGTTCTCCTGATGTCTGGATATCCCGGCGAAGCCGGAGAAATTGGCCTACGCAAGCCCTTCACCCCCGAAGAGTTAGAGCAGGCGGTGCGCGCAACCCTGGCTCAAGCTCGCTGAAGGAAACCGAATTCGACGCTACCGGTGCGTTCAGGTATTCTGGTAGTTTTGTGGCATGCGGTTCCCGGGGATCATGTGGCGCCTCCTCGTTGTCATCATCGTGCTTTCCAATTTCGCCTCCGCCGAAGATGGCGCAGGCCCGTCTTGGCTCAAGTTCGGAGGAGAGTATCGTCTCCGTCTGGATGGAATGGCGCACTCGGCTTTTTGTCAAGGGGCCGATGACGCATACTTGCTTACGCGGTTCCGGTTCCACTCCGAGCTGATCCCTTCCCGTTGGGTGCGCTTGTTCGCGCAAGTGCAGGATGCACGAGTGTTTTGGAAAAATCAAAACCCTGGCATGCCGCCGTTTCAGGATGCTCTCGATCTCCGGCAGGCGTACCTCCAAATTGGCGATGCGGATATCAAGCGGTTTGCGCTGCGGGCCGGCCGGCAAGCCATGCGCTTCGGAGAACGCCGTTTGGTGACAGACTCCACCTGGCGGAACGTTTCCCGGAGTTATGAAGGGTTTCGCGCTACGCTTCGTCCGAATGGAATGCGCATCGACGTCTTTTCCGTGTCCGTTCCGGAAATCCGCCGCGGTCCATTCAACAACCGCCGCATTGCGGGGAACAATTTTCACGGCATTTACACGGCGCTCGAAGAACTCGTGCCCTCCGCGAGGGTGGAGCTGTACGGGTTCTGGCGTCTCAATCCCTCGGTAAAAACCGAATTGGGAACCCCGGCGAAATCAGACACCAAAACGGCGGGCTTCCGCTGGGCGGGGAAAATACCGGCACGCTTGGATTACGAAGTGGAGATGGCGGTGCAGCGCGGGCATCAGGGTGCGGAGACGGTGTCCGCCTGGGCCGGCCACTGGTTCCTCGGACGTCCATTGGAATCCGCTCCGGCCACGCCTCGCGTGTTTCTTGAACATAACTTTGCTACCGGCGACCACGCTTTGGGTGACGGACGCCGCCAGACGTTTGATCCCCTTTACGGCAGCACTCACGAGCGTTATGGTTTAGTGGATCTGTTCGTTTGGCGCAATCTACATCACCAGCGCGCCGGCGTAGATTTGCATTGGCGGCCCTCCTGGACTGTCACCGCAGCCATCAATCACTATTGGCTGGCCAGCCCGCGAGACGGCCTGTACTCGAACCTGGGCTCTATCTATGCGATTTGCCCCTCCGGGGCCGCAGGCCGCTATGTGGGACGGTCCGCCGATGTGCATATGGAGTGGGATTTCCAAAAGAACTCCCAGTTCGGGGCCGGATACGCCCATCTCTTTCCGGGCACATTTCTCGAACACACTACGCCGGGCGCAGGCTTCCATTACATGTACCTGATGCTGGCAGGGCGTTTTTAGGCGCTTCACGCTACGGCGCCGAGCCCTAGCTTCAGAATCTCCGAGGTATGGCAATACCCATCGCGAATATCGAACATCCCTGGGAACTTCTTATCCCAGCCCTTGTTGGCAGCCGGGCAGTACTGCCGTGAATTGGCCTCGATGGCCGCGACTGTGGGAACGTGCGCGGCTATGCCGGCCGAGTGGATCAGCGAAGCGCCCGGGCAGGTGAGGTCCTGCACGCATAAAAACATCTTGAACTTTTGAGCGGCGGCGGCCATGAGCATGGCCTGGGACTGGCCCTTGCAAGCCTTCAAGGCAGCGCCCGTATAGCCCATCTCGCGCGCCAGCAGTAAGTTTTCCAAATCCGTCAGGGACTCGTCGATGACCACCGGCCGCAGCTTGGAGGCCTCGTGCATCACATTAGCCCTGTCTGCCTTCAGGTCGCGTTTGGTGGGTTGCTCAATGTACTGAATCCGCTCAAAGGCTGCCGGCGCTTTCGTTTTCAATTGCCGCAACAGATCGATCAAGTACCCCACATTGGGGCACTTCTCGTTAAAGTCCAACGAATAGTACCACCGGGAAACCTTGCGCTTCGCTTGCGTCTGTTCGGCTACGGTATTTACGCCCAGAATCCGTTCCAGATCCCATTTCAAGTCTTCGCCGTTCAGCTTGATTTTCAGGTGCGTCAAACCGCTGTACTCGATCCATTGCGCCAAGTGTTCCGGGAGGCCGTCGCCAACCGGCTTTTTGACTTCATCCGGGAAGACCGGATCGACTGCGCCGACCAAGTGATACAGGGGCATGCGCGGTTTCGGCGTTTTGTTTACGTATTTCTCGAGATACTCGCCCTGGAAGTCTTTTGTCAGATAATAGGAAAGGTCGTGCGCCATCAAATCCGGCCCATATGTCGCGTAAGTGCTGCGATTGTGGATCTTGCCAAAGGCGTCGTGAATCGCAGCGTCAAACGGGCTGGCGACTACCAGCGTGGCGAGCTTGGGGATGGGCTGCGGCAGCTTCCGGCTAATTTCGGCAGCCGCCTTTAAGTATTCCGGCTCGAGAACGTGGTTGATGTCTACCGGGTGAGCTGCCTCTTTGTAATCCGCCGTGATTTTGCAAATGCGGGCGGCCAAGTCCTTCATGGCGCCCAGGGTCTGCTCGTATTTCATCACCTTGGATGGGTAGGCCCAAATATTGCCCATGGGCATAGACCCGAAACCGCGCGCGGTGCGTCCACTGGGCAGCGCCACTACCACGTCCACATTCAGCAGCGTCACGCGGTCCAACTCTACCCCTCCGAACTTGATCGGAGTGCGGTACAGATAATCTTCGTAGCCGTAGCGCACGTCCTGAAGCCGAATGTCGGTCGCACGCGGCGCTGCCACCATCACAGGCGAAAACGCCGCTGCTGGAGCCATCGCCGCTGTTCGGAGAAAAGACCTGCGTTGCATCGTTTCCATTTCGTTTCTATTGTACGGGACTGTATCGGAGCGTGTGGCGTCTGGAGGATCACTAGGCGACCATGCTCAAAACGGCGCCCACAATGGGCGTACAATCATCGCTATGATCACCTACCGGAATCGAAAAGCTTTTCAGATCGATAGCGGCCGGCTCCGAGTGACCGTGCTGGTGGAGGGCGGTCATATCGCGGAGCTATTTCATCACGAAACCGGCGTCAATCCCCTATGGACGCCGCCTTGGCCTTCGATCGAACCCTCCGCCTATGATCCCGCAAGGCGCCCTGAGTACGGGCAAAACGCCGAAAGCAAGCTTCTTTGCGGCATCATGGGCCACAACCTCTGTCTGGATATATTCGGCGGGCCTTCCGAGGAAGAGGCGGCAGCGGGGTTGAGCGTGCACGGTGAGGCTTCTGTTGCGCCCTACGAGATTTCCGTGGACCAAGGAATGCTGATAGCGCGCGCTACGCTCCCTGAGGCGCAATTGCGGTTCACGCGCACGATCCGCTTTACCGCGCCGGAGATCCTTCGGATTGAAGAATCTGTGGAGAATCTTACGGGGATCGATAAGCCGGTGGGCTGGACGCAACACGTCACGCTCGGAGACCCTTTCGTGGAGCCGGGCGTGACCGAGTTTCGCGCCTCCGCGACGAAGTCCAAGGTCTTTGAAAGCGATTTTGCAGGCGGAAAGGGCTACATGCTGCCTGGCGCGGAGTTCGACTGGCCGTATGTCCCCCGCATCGGCGGCGGCGTAGTGGACATGCGGCGTTTCGTAGATCTGCCCGTATCGGGCGCTTTTTCTACGCATCTGATGGACCCGGGGCGTGAACAAGCGTATTTTCTGGCATGGTCGCCTAAGCTCAAAACCCTTGCCGGTTACGTCTGGAAACGCGCCGATTTCCCGTGGCTCGGGATTTGGGAAGAAAACCGCTCCCGCACCTCGCCACCCTGGAACGGGCGCACCATCACGCGCGGAATGGAGTTCGGCGTGTCGCCTATGCCCGAAACCAGGCGCGCCATGGTTGAGCGCGGTCGTTTGTTTGGAGAGCGCACATTCCGCTGGATCCCCGCCAAGAGCACCGTGCGCGTCAGCTATTGCGCCTTTGTGATGCCTGCGGATTCCATTCCGGAAGCCGTGGCGTGGGACGGGACAGCCGGATTGGATTTCAGCGCCTAGAGCGAGGCGAGAAAATCCAAATCTACGTTGCCGCCGGATAGCAGGACGCTTGCGCGGCGGATGCCGGACGGGAGCTTGCCCGCCAGCAACGCCGCCGCCCCCACGGCCCCGCTAGGTTCTACCAGGATCTTCATACGCGTAAGGAGAAAGCGTACGGCTTCGCGTATTTCTTCGTCGCTTACCAGCACGATATCCTCCACCAGCCTTTGGATCACCGGAAAAGTCAAAGCGCCCGGCTTCTGGGCGCGCAGTCCGTCGGCAATGCTCTTGGGAGGCGGAATTTCCACGCGCTCTCCCCGGCGGTGGGAAAGAAACGTGTCGTTCCCGTCCACGGGCTCCACGCCGAAAATCCGGATCGATGGGTTCAGAGCTTTGGCGGCGATGGCGCACCCGGAAATCAGCCCCCCGCCGCCGATGGGAGCAATGATGGCGTCTGGCTCCGGCGACTCCGTTAGGAGCTCGAGCGCGACCGTCCCTTGTCCGGCGATGATCCAAGGGTGGTCAAAAGGCGGCGCCACGGTAGCGCCGGTTTCTTCAGCGATGCGCCGCGCGATGGCTTCCCGGTCGTCTTTGAGCCGATCATAAATGATGATTTCGGCGCCATTGGCGCGCGTGGCCTCGACCTTCGAACGGGGTGCGTCATTGGGCATGACGATGGTGGCGCGCACGCCCATGTGGCATGCAGCAATTGCCACCGCCTGGGCATGATTGCCGGAAGAGAAGGCCACCACGCCTCGAGCCAGATCTGCTTTAGAGAGGGAGAACAAGAAGTTCGAAGCGCCGCGAATCTTGAAAGCGCCGCCGCGTTGCAAGTTTTCGCATTTGAACGCCACGTGCAGCCCCGCGGCGGCGTCGAACCAGCGGGATGTCATGACAGGTGTGCGCTTGGCCACCGGGCGTATGCGCACAGCCGCAGCCCGGATGTCTTCGATGGTTACGGGAAACTCAGCCATGGGACTCAGTAGCCGGCCTCCTTATCAACCAGATTTCGCAGCGGAGCGCCGGCGGCGAAGCGGCGGAAATTGTCGATAAACAGCTCCATCGCGTCGTCCAGCCATGTGGTGGTGTGATCCGCGCAATGGGGGGAGATCAACACGTTTTCCAAACTCCAAAAAGGGTGATCGGATGGAAGCGGCTCGTGGACGAAAACGTCCAGCGCGGCTCCCCGGATCCGCCCGCGTCGGAGAGCGTCGATTAAAGCCGCTTCTTCCACTACCGGCCCGCGCCCCACGTTGATCAGCACAGCCGTGGGCTTCATCACCGCAAGCTCGCGAGCCCCGATTAGCCCGCGCGTCTCCGGCGTGAGCGCTGCGGAAATCACGACATAATCCGATTCAGCCAATATCGGGTGAAGCTCCTTGTTGGACGTCACACGGTCAGCGTATGGATCCTTTTCACCACCCGGCGACCGGCGGCGCAAGGCGATCACGCGCATCCCCAACGCCTTGGCGCGGGCAGCCGCGGCTCGGCCGATTTCGCCATAACCGACGATGCCCATGGTCTTGCCGCGCACCTCCTCTACGTCGAAAGGCTCCCACAGCCGTAACGCTTGCTGGCGCAACATGCGTCGCACGTCCTTGGCGAAAAAAAGCACCGCCGCGAGGACGAATTCCCCCAGTGACGGCGCGAACACCCCGCGACTGTTCGTGCACGTCACAGGGCTGGCGACGAACTCGGGAAACAACAATCCCTCTACCCCAGCGGCGAAAGAGTGCACCCAGCGCACGGCGCGTAAGGAAGGCCACAAGCTCCGGAACAATCCGGAGCAGCCCATCCCCACAAATACCGCCTCTGCGTCTCCGGCGTGTTTTTCGAATGCTTCCGCGCGCTCGCTTACCACAATATCTGTGGAATCGGGAAGTTTCGACAGGTGCTTCAAATACGGGGCGGCGGGATCATTCAAAACCAGCAACTTCAGCGGCATGTGCGGCAAACTTACAGGATAGCGCCTCGTAAGTTGTCAACGGGACCCTTGGTCAGGTAACCTTACCGTCATAACTTTCCATGACCGAACAGCGATCTTCATCCCGGCGGAGGTACTGGGGCCTGCTCATTCTGCTCGGAATTTACGTAGGAATCGCGCACGGGTTGCCCTGCCCTCCGGTTATCAAACCGGAAGCCTGGAGGCTGACGGGGATCTTTGTCGCCACGGTGGCAGGGCTCATCCTGCAACCCATCGCCGGGGGCGCTTTGGTCTTGATGGCCGTGACCGCCGCATCCCTAATTGGGGGACTAACTGTATCCCAAGCGCTGGCGGGCTATGCCGACGCCACTGTGTGGCTTGTCGTGGTCGCGTTTCTTATCTCCCGGGCGCTCATTAACACCGGCCTGGCGAGACGCGTGGCGCTGTTCTTTGTGAAGCTATTTGGACGGAACTCGCTGGGCGTTTGCTACGCCCTCAGTCTTTCCGATTTGGTGTTGGCAAGCATTATCCCGTCCAACGGCGCGCGTTCCGGCGGCGTGATTCTTCCGGTTGTCCGCTCGGTTGCAGAGCTATACAATTCCCGGCCTGGACCCACGGCGGCCTTGCTCGGATCGTTTCTGATTTCCAGCGTGTATCAGGGTATCTGCGTTACCGCCGCCATGTTTCTCACGGGGCAGGCGAGCAACCCGCTCGCAGCGCAAATGGCCGCCTTGCACGGCGTGTCGATCAGTTGGACGAGCTGGTTTCTCGCAGGCATTGTTCCAGGACTGTGCTCTCTGGCGCTGACGCCGCCGCTGGTCATGTGGCTGAACCCGCCGCAGATCCGGCGCACGCCCGAAGCCGCCGCATTCGCAGAATCCCAACTACGCGCTATGGGTCCGCTGAGCGGCAATGAGAAGGTTCTGACGGCGGTTTTCGCCGGAGTGTGCGGGTTATGGATGACGTCGAGCTGGCACAAGATCGACATTACCGTGAGCGCCTTGATGGGTGGCGCCGCGCTTCTGGTAACCGGGGTGCTGAGCTGGGAGGATGTGAAAAGGGAGCACGCCGCTTGGGATATTTTCATTTGGTATGGTGGTTTGCTGCGTTTGGGAAGGGCTCTCAACGAAGCCGGCGTCACCACCATGGTCGCGAATTCCGTCGGCGGCTGGTTTGGAGGCGCAAGCTGGGAAGTGCTTCTCGCCGGCACGTTGTTGACCTACTTCTACGCCCACTACGGTTTCGCCAGCATTACCGCGCACATCCTAGCCATGTATCCGCCGTTTCTGGCGTTGCTTGCCGCCAAGGGGGCGCCGCTCGGGCTGGCGGCATATAGTTTCGCGTGCTTCAGCAATTTAGCGGCGGGCTTGACAAATTACGGCACCACCCCCAGCCCCATGTTCTTTGCCCAAGATTACGTTCCACTCAAGACTTGGTGGCGGATCGGATTTATCGTGTCTTTATCCAATATCGCGATCTGGTGCACGGTGGGTTTCCTTTGGTGGAAGCTGCTTGGAATCTGGTGACTTGAAGCGGCTACCGGGCGGCCGTGCGGCTCATCGCCAGCTGCGCTTTCCACCGCAGGCGTCCCTGGAATTCTTGGTACAACGTGGTGAATCCCGCCCAGTAGTATCCACAAACAAACAGCATTAGGAAAGGAATCGCAAGGTAATTGTAGGTGTCAATGGCGTACCAGATCGTGCCCAAAAAATACGTTCCTGCGGCGAGCTCAAGATAGGGAAGCCATCCGCTGCGCCTGCGGTACTTGGTGTCCGTCACTTTCACTTTTTTCTCAGCGATGGCGAACTTCGGCGTCCGCACGAATGCGGTTTGCACACCCGTCAATGCTTCGAGCACGGCGCGCGTGTTGCTAATCGTCAGCGCCACTCCCGCCGCCATGAGGAAGGGCAGCAGAAAAATGGCGCGCTTCCAGTGGGCCGGATAAAGCTCGCGCTGCGCGAGCACGTAAAAAGCGGAAAGGGACAAAAATGTCGCCGCTATCAGCGGGACGTCAATCATGAGCATCTGAAACCAGCCCATGTAAAACCGGACAATCATTACAGGCAACATGAGCGCCGACAGCACGACCATCAGCGGGTAAGAGATGTTCGGCGTGAGGTGCAAAACCGCCTCCACTTTTGTCCGAACGGGGATCGGAGCGCGCAATAGCTGCGGCAGCAACTTCTTGGCGACCTGCGTCAGACCCTTCGCCCACCGGAATTGCTGCACCTGAAACGCGTAGGTTTCCACCGGCAATTCCGAAGGACATTCCACAGACGGCACATACACGAACCGCCAGCCTTTCATCTGCGCCCGGTAGCTTAAATCGGAGTCTTCGGTAAGCGTGTCATGCTGCCAGCCACCCGCATCTTCGATCATCTTCCGGCGGAGAATGCCTGCGGTTCCATTGAAGTTGAAGAACAAACCGCGACCATAGCGGGCGCCGTGCTCCAGCACAAAGTGGCCATCCAGCAGCATGGCCTGCACTTCCGTCAAAATGCTGTAGCCCCGGTTGAGGTACGTCCAGCGCGTCTGCACCACTCCCACGTCCGGTTGCGCGAAAAAGTGAATCGTGCGCATCAAAAAATCGCGCGGCGGAACAAAATCTGCGTCAAACACGGCTATGAACTCGCCGGTCGCGGTTTTCAGCCCCTCCTGCAATGCGCCTGCTTTGAAGCCGGTGCGGTTGGTGCGGTGGTGATACTCGATCGGGTACCCTTGAGCCCGGTATTCATTGACCAGCCGTTCGGTGTACGGGTGGGTTTCGTCGGTGGAGTCGTCGAGAACCTGAATTTGGAGCAACTCGCGGGGGTATTCGATCTTGCACGTGGATTCAATCAGCCGGTCCACCACGAAACGCTCATTGTATAGCGGCAACTGAATGGTGACGCGCGGAAGCTGCTCAAAACGTCGCGGCGGCTGGTCGGTAAGCTTGTGCTTGTGTTTCCAGTAAGTGCGGATCGTTTCGTAGCGGTGCAGCCCAAACACAGAAAGAATCATTAGGACTGAAAAATACGGGATCAGCAGGGCCCAGTCAAACGGCGTAAGCGTATATATGCCGGCAAAGGAATCGTCAAAGACGGCTTTCAGGACTTGGTCCCAAGCGGACGCCGCCAACAGGAACGCAACCGGTTGAGGGATCAGCATACGCTAGCGCGGCCGTGGTGGGACGGATACCGCTTGCGCCCCTCCCGGCGCTCACCACTTCGATTGTACCGCGGTTATGCTCGAGAAATTCTTAATTTTCCTCAATCTGGGCGGCTGGAACGGATTGGGTGTAAGATCAAAATGGTGAAGCTCGAACGAAGGGATTCACCCGCGCTATCGTTCGTCCTCGCTTTCGGTCGATGGAAACCCATATTCGAGCGGTTGCGTACTTGATGGTCGCCCTCGGAATCACAGGCTTGGTTTTCTTTCCCGTTGTATTCGCCATCAGCGATGCCTGGGTAGCCTGGAAAGATGTTCTCGACACGGGCGCTAGTCCGGCTCACCCAGTTTCCAGCTTGATCCTCGGATTTCTAGCCTTCCATTTGGGCATTCTTGCCCCTCCAATGATTGCTTCGGGCGTCGGGCTGCTCGCCTATCGGGAATGGGCGCGCAGCTTGGCTATCGTATGCGCCACTCTTCTCCTGTTCGGCTTTCCGGCGGGAACCGCAGCAGGCATCTATGCTTTGTGGGCGCTGCTGGCTTACGAAACCGAGCTGTTATTTCTGCGTCATCCGTCCCGGGGTTCGCGAGGCTCTGGAGGCTCCTGAAGGTCATCGGAGAGGCTTTCTTCGAGCGACTGGGGATCGAACAAGTGCTTAGGCTGGAAACGGTCCTTGGGCCACTGCGTCCCCGGCTGCATCGCGACGCCATAGAACCAGCCGTATAACTCTTCGCGGCAGTACCGGATCTCACCCGGGATTTCGACTTCTCCGCATTGTACCCGGACTTGGGTCCCAACTGGAATCTCACGCTCCAACTGGACGCACAAGCCGTGCTCTGAGATGTCCTCCAAGTTGGCGGTTTCCTTTTGCCAAGCCCCCAGTTCATCTTGCCATAAGACATCCACCAAGTCCGCACACATCAGACGGGGTTCACGACGGCGTTCCGGGGACGCCGCTCTAGCCCAATGGTTGCGCCGTTTTTCGCTCATGGTTCCCGCTCCCCAAAACCCTCACACGCTTCCAACGCTCCGCGGCCCCAAAGTTTCTGAAGAAGCCTGGCGGCTTCCACGACGTTGGCCGCCGCGATGTCGCTCAAGCCCCCGCCATCGGCGAAATCTTCACCGGGGATCCGGCACACCCAAACCTCTCCCCTGAAGCCAAATAACGACCTCGCTAACGCCACAACCTCTTCGATCGAGAGCGCGTGCCCGAGCGGGGTGGGGCGGACGTCCACGGCTGCCACGCGCTCCAACCGCACCGGGCCGGCCCGGAGATCGGCGTCGGCGAAAACTACACGCTGGTATCCTGCTATGTCCAGGGCGAGTTCCGGAGTGAGCTGGGTGCACGTCAACTTCTCAGTCGCCTCGCCGATCATAGCAGCCAGCCGCCACGCGGCGCCATCATCCCGGCGATAGGGGTTGCCTATCGCCACCAGAAGGGTTTTCAAAGCTTCAGCCTTAGGGAGAGGGCGCATGACCCCGCAGTGCTCGAGGTTCGTAAATGCAGAACGGCTCTTCAGCCAGATAATTCCCAGTCATTCCATAAGCCCGGGCGCGACATCCCATGCATACTTGCTTGAATTCACAGATTCCGCATTTGCCTTCCAGATTCTCTGGATTCCTTAGCGTTTGGAACACGCTGGCGCGTTCCCATACATCCGCGAAGCGCTGCCTGCGTAAATCCCCAGCGGCAATGGGCAAGTAGCCGCAAGGAAACACCTCCCCACGGTGGGAGATAAAGCAAACTCCCTGCCCCGCTAGGCAACCGCGCGTGATTGCGTTCATTCCGTGGGCTGGCAGATCTGGAACTGCTTCCCCTGCCCGGCGCGCTTCGGCGCGCCGTTGGCGAACGATACGGTAATACTGCGGGGCGCACGTGGCTTTTAGCTCCAACTTGGTGCGCTGAGATTGGTCATAGAACCAGTCGAGAATCTCCTCCGCCTGCTCGCCGCTGACGGCTTGCTCTTCGCTGATCGTAAGCCCGCAACCCACGGGCACTAGGAGGAATATGTGGAACGCATCCACGCCCAGAGACTCGGCTAGCTTGAGAATATCCGCGATCTGGTGTACGTTGTGGTTCGAGATGGTGGAGTTGATCTGGGTGGAAACCCCCAATGCCTGGAGGCAGCGAATGCCATGGATAGCCGCATCGAAGGCCCCGTCGTGGCCCCGGAAGGTGTCGTGGGTGACCCGGTCCGCACCATCCAGGCTGATAGAAACTCGTTGAATTCCAGCATCATAGATGCGCTGAGCCATTGCTTCGTCGACCAGGGTGCCATTGGTGGCTAAGGCCACCCGAAGATTCTTGGCTGCCGCACGCTGCGCCAAATCAAACACATCGCGACGCCAAAGTGGTTCCCCTCCACTCAAAACGAGGATAAGTGGGGCATATTCCGCAATTTGGTCGATGATGTCGCAGCACTCCCGATAGCTAAGATCATCCGGGGACATGAGTTCCGTGGCGCTGGCTCGACAGTGGATGCACCTTAAGTTACAACCAGTTGTCAGCTCCCAGAAGATGAGCCGGGGACGGAAGGCGGCGCCGCGACCGTGTCCTTGCATGCCAAAAGGTCAGCAATTCAGGGGCCAAGGCAGTGACTCAGCCACGTCCTTGGATGGCGTTCGTGAGTTCCCGGCCGCGCTTCAAGAACGCGGCTGCATCCTCGTTGGGGCGCGCTTCCACAACGCCAATGCCAGCCCGAAGTTTGACGCTGGCGGCGCCACCGCCGAGCTCAAAGTTTCCGTTCAGCCGGAAGGTCAGCTCGCGCGAGGCTTGAATAGCGGTGGGCTTATCGACAAAAAGAAGGGCGTAGAATTCGTCATCGCTCCAGCGCCCCAGGGCAGTGCCGGCAGGCAGCAGCGCTCGCATGGCGGCGACGATAGAGGTGATCAAGGCATCCGCTTGCTTTTGGGGGAGGTCACGCTCGAGATATTTGTAATTGGCGAGCCAGATGTACATGAGTGAAAAGCGAACCTTTTTTTCTAAGGCTTCCGCGATCTGGCGCTCCAGTTCCCGGCGGTTTAGAATCCCCGTAACTGGATCGAGCTGGGCCTCTTTTTTGGCGGCATCCAGATGGGCTTGGAGGGTCCGGATTTCGTCCTTGAGCTGGGTCACCAATCTCTGTCGCTCAGCCCGAAACGCCTCCAGACAACTTTCCAGATTTGCGGCGCATTTCCGGATGCCAGCGAGCAGGGCCGTCAGGTCGGAAACTGTGGACAGAGCGCGCAACTGCTGGATCTCATTTTTCAGAGCCGTTTCGGCTCCTCCGGGAATCTCATTCCCAGCGCTCGTCAAAGCTTCGTCCAGGGCTCGCACCGTAGCGCTTAACTCGCGGCAGATCAACTCGAACCGCGAGTGACTGGCGGCCGCAAAGGCGGGCCACTCGCGCTCAAAACCCGCGCGCACGCTTTCAAAGCCCTCCGGCAGTTCTCCTGCCCGCAGTTGCTCCAGCGCGGCAGCCAAGAACGAACGTAGTTGCTCCGCCGCTTGGAGGTCAATTTCCAGCGTGTGGTTGGCCAGGGTCCGCAGCACTCCCCGCAGGCTTGCGGCGCTCGACTGGAATAGATCGTCGAGGCGGTCCAGCTCAGTGACCGTTTTCTTGAGCGAAACCAATGACATAGTCCGATTTCCCGGGATGCGCTGCGGCACTCCCCGTTACGTCCAGTGACAGCCTCCCTAGACTTATCGCCCGCCAGCGCTATTTTCTTTAGCCCTTACCCAGATAGGCGAACCGCAAAAGAAACAGTACGGTCAGAACATATACCAGCCAGTTCACGTCGCGAAAGCGCCCCTGCAAGAGCCGGACCAGCGTGTAGGCTGTGAATCCAAAGGCCAACCCGTTAGCGATGCTGAATGTTAGCGGAATGGCGGTCATGGTCAGGAAAGCGGGAAGGCCCGTGGCCGGGTCTTCCCAGCGGATTTCGGCGGCGTGGGATGCCATCAAGGACCCGACAATAATGAGCGCCGGCGCGGTGGCCGCCGTCGGGATGGCGCCCACGGCGGGCGCAACGAACAACGCCGCCAAGAATAGCAACCCTGCGACGATGGCGGGAACCCCTGTGCGCCCCCCTGCCACGACGCCGGCTGCGCTCTCGATGTAGCTCACCACGGTGGAAGTTCCCGCCAGCGATCCGGCGATGGTCGCTGCGGCGTCGGAGAAAAGAATGTGATTCAGACGCGGAATTTCCCGGGCTTCATTGAAAAGCTGCGCTTTTTTCCCCACCGCCACGAGCGTGCCCAGGTTATCGAACAGGTCCACAAACAGGAACGCGAATACAATATCGAGCGCTCCGAGGCGCAGCGCGCCTGGAATGTCGAGACGCCACGCGGTTCCCGATAGCGAAGGCCAGCCAAAGCCGCCCCAAGGAACTTTCACCAAACCGGTGGCGGCGCCCACGGCCGTAGTGAGCAAGATGCCGATCAGCATGGCTCCTTGCACGCCGCGAACCATGAGTCCCGAGATGAGGAGCAGTCCGAACAGCGCCAGCAGGGTATGCGGAGCGCGCAAATTCCCCATAGCGACCAGCGTGGCGGCATTCGGCTCGATAATGCCGGAGTTGCGTAACCCAATCAGCGCAATGAACAAGCCGATTCCCACGGCCACCGCAGCATACAGCTCGGTGGGTACGGCGGCCACGATCATCTTGCGCACCCCAGCGGCGGTGAGCAGGAGAAATACGACGCCCGAAAGAAACACCGCTCCGAGCGCGGTGGTCCAGGGAACGCCCATACCCAACACCACCGAGTAGGTGAAGTACGCGTTGAGTCCCATGCCCGGCGCCAGCGCAATGGGATAGCGCGCCACGGCGCCCATGAGGATGCTCCCGAAGGCGGCCGAAAGGCAGGTGGCAGTGACCAGAGAGGGGAACGGCATCCCCGCTTCTTGGAGAATGGAAGGATTGACGAAGATGATATAAGCCATGGTGACGAATGTCGTGCACCCAGCCAAGATTTCTGTTCGCCAGTTCGCGCCTAGTTTTTCAAATTCGAAATAACGCTCGAGACGGGTCCGCATTGCGCTAAATGCCGATGATACCGGAATGCCGGCCTCGGCGGGTTTTTCCCCACAGGCGCCGCTCAGACATGCGTAGACGACAGCTTGCCGGGAGGGTGCGCGAAGTGGTAAAGTCAATGCTTACAATCAGAGGTGATGGGGCCTCACCCAAAACCGTCCCGGACGCCCGGGAACGATAGCTCCTGCCGGCGGTAAGAAGCTTTTGCTTTTTATGGGTCTGATGCTTTTGGACCCGACCCTACGAACTCAATGTCGAAATTTGGAGGCGCGAATTCATGGCTATGACTGAAATCGTCAAGGTAATCGGACGCGAGATTCTGGACTCCCGAGGAAACCCCACGGTTGAAGCAGAGGTTTTCTTAGCCGACGGCAGCGCAGGCAGCGCTGCCGTCCCTTCCGGAGCTTCTACGGGGGAGAAAGAAGCCGTAGAGCTCAGAGACGGTGATAAAGCCCGGTACGGCGGGAAAGGAGTGACGAAAGCTGTGGCCAATATCAACGGGCCGATCCGGGCCGCCGTCACGGGCCTGGACGCCGCCGACCAGCGGGCGCTGGATGCGGCCATGCTGGCGCTGGACGGAACGCCGAATAAAGCCCGGCTCGGCGCCAATGCGATCCTCGCGGTGTCGATGGCCGCCGCCCGCGCCGCCGCCGTTTCACATCGCCTGCCGCTTTTCCGGTACTTGGGCGGCGTGAATGCTTGTGTATTGCCAGTCCCGTGCATGAACGTTTTGAATGGCGGCAAGCACGCCGACAATACGGTTGACTTTCAGGAATTTATGATTGCGCCTCACAACGCTCCGTCGTTTGCGGAGGCGATACGCAAAGGCATGGAGACGTTCCATGCGCTGAAGCAAGTGCTGCGCAGTAAGGGCTATAGCACCGCGGTCGGCGATGAAGGCGGGTTTGCGCCCGATCTGAAATCGAACGATGAAGCGGTGGAGCTGATTCTAGAGGCGATTGTCAAAGCGGGGTATAAGCCCGGCGAAGACATTTCCATCTGCCTGGATCCGGCCGCCAGCGAGATGTGGGAAGACGGAAAATACGTCTTGTTCAAATCCACCCACAAGGCCATCACCTCTCAGGACCTCATCCGAATCTGGGAGGCATGGGTGCGCCAATACCCGATCGTGCTGCTCGAAGATGGCATGGGAGAAAACGACTGGCAGGGTTGGGCCGACCTCACGGCGGCATTGGGTTCTCAGATTGAGCTGGTGGGAGACGACGTTTTTTGCACCAATCCGCGGATCCTTCAGGAGGGCATCGAGAAGGGGATCGCTAATGCCATTCTCATCAAACTGAACCAGATTGGCTCCGTCACCGAGACTTTAGACACGATCGAACTGGCTAAGCGCAACAACTACCGGTGCTTCGTATCTCACCGCTCCGGCGAAACCGAAGACACCTTCATCGCCGATCTGACGGTGGCCACCGGCGCGGGTCACATCAAAACCGGCTCCGGCTGCCGCAGTGAGCGCGTCGCCAAATTCAACCAGTTTTTGCGCATCGAAGAGCGACTGGGAGCGCAAGCTCGATTTGCGGGACGCGCAGCGTTTGGACGCCGGTAGCCTTTTCCAAACCGGCGGCCGCTTGAGCATTCGGCGGCGGAGCGCCCACCGGCTCGCCAGTGCGCCTTCCATGGCGCTTTGCGTTGTTCTCCTGCGGGCCTTCGCCGCTTGTGGACCGGCGAGGCTTTACGGTTCGAATGGCCACACGGCAGTGGTGGTGTAGCCTCCGTCTACGGCTATGCACTGACCTGTGATGTAATCTGACCCCCGGCTACTGAGGAACACGGCCAGAGCCGCCACGTCTTCCGGCGTGCCGGTGCGAGGGAGGGCTTGAACGCCTTTCAGCCACTCGTTGAGCGCCGGGCTCTGCCACATGGCGCGGTTCAAATCGGTGACGATAAACCCCGGGGCGATGCAGTTGACCTGAATGTTGTGTTTCCCCCATTCTGCCGCCAGCACGCGCGTTAAGCCCCACAGCGCGCTCTTGGACATGGCGTAAGGCGCCAGAAAGGGGAGGCCCACCACGGACTGCAAGCTGCCGATCATGACGATTTTTCCGCCCTTGCCTCGCTCCACCATTTTCCGGCCCACCCGCTGTGTCAGTTCGACGATGCCGTGTAGGTTGGTGTTCAACACGCGGTCATATTCTTCGCGCGTGTAATCCAGGAAGCGTTTGCGGATGTTGATGCCGGCCACGTTGTGCAAGATGTCGATATCCGGCAGTTCCGCCACCACGTTTTCGATAGAGTGCACATCGGCGACATCTAGGCGTAGAGCGCGGGCGCGGCAACCCTCTTGACGGAGCTTAGCCGCGGCGGTTTCGAGCGCCTCCACATTTCTCGCCGCCAGGATGGCGTCGGCTCCGGAACGAGCCACCGCTTCGGCGATCGCCAGCCCGATGCCGCGGCTGGCCCCGGCTATGAGCGCGGTCCGGCCTTCCAGTGAAAAGGGATGATACATGACGAGCCTTTCTACCTGCTAGATCCTATTACATTCCTGCCTTCCGAGGGCGCCCCGTCGCCTGCTGCGGGCGTCCGCCAGAACCCCATCCTACCACGAGCATCCTGGGGAGTCCTCATTTCCGCTCATGCCCCGCCGCGCGCGTTCCGATAAGCATAGCAGAGCGCCGGCCGCTATGCGGCCGCACCCAAGAACCGAGGGAAGCCAATGCCCCTTGACGTGCTAATTGTCGACGATTCGGCGGCTATCCGTAAGATCCTCCAAAGGGTTCTGCGGCAAGCTGACATTCCGGTGCGCCAGTTTTTGGAAGCTGGCGATGGAGCGGAAGCGCTAGAGCTGATGCGAACCCAGAGTGTGGGATTAGTCCTGTCGGACATCAATATGCCGAACATGGATGGCCTGGAGCTGCTGGGCCGCATTAAGGCGAATGAGGCCTGGAAAGACATTCCGGTGGTGATGGTGACCACCGAAGGCAGCCAGGCCAAAGTCATGGAGGCGGTGCAACTCGGAGCAGCAGGCTATGTTCGCAAGCCGTTTACCGCCGAGCAGATCAAGGAAAAGCTGAGCGGATTGGTAGGGATGTAGAGGAGGAACAGCGGAGATGGAAACGGGCGTATCCCACGAAGAACTCGTCCAGGCGATCCACGCGGCCACCGCGGAGGTTTTCACCACGATGTTAGGCCTGGAGGCGGCGCCGCAGCCTTATTACGTGGAGAACACGGCTCCTCAGCCCTCTGACGGCGTGGTGTCGCTGATCGGGCTGGCGGGACGGTGGGTGGGTACGGGCAGCATCAGTTGCAGCGTCGCTTTTGCGCTGAAAATCTCTTCCCACTTACTGATGGCCAGCTTCGAGGCGGTCAACGACGAGGTGCTGGATGCTGTCGCCGAAGTCACCAACATGATTATCGGGAATGTGAAAACGGCGCTCGAGGAAAAATTAGGGCCCCTGGGGCTAAGCATTCCGACAGTGATCTACGGGCGTAACTTTACGACGCGCACCATCGGGAATAACGAGTGGGTGGTGGCGCCGTTCCATTGCGAAGGGGAACGGATGGATGTGCAGGTCTGCTTGGCGCCCAGCCGTAGCGAAAACCCGGTGCGGCCCGGCTTTCCGAACCCGCACGTGGTGGGCACGGTCTAAATGGGGCGGCCCCAAGCATTACAGGAGGAAAACACGGTCATGCAAAGCAATGCAGCAGCAGCCACGCTCAACGGCGGGGCGCCTCCCCGCACAGAGGACCGGGCGGGGAAGTATTTGACCTTCCGCCTGGCGCGGGAGGAGTTTGCGATCCAAGTTCTCAAGGTTCGCGAAATCATGGGGATTCAGGATATCACGGCGGTCCCTCATACGCCGTCTTATGTGAAAGGCGTCATCAACCTGCGCGGGAAGGTGATTCCGGTAGTGGATCTCCGGTTGAAGTTTGGACTGCCAGAAATGGAGTATGACCGCCGGACGTGCATCATCGTGGTCCAAATTCAGCATCAGAGCGCGGTATTGCTGACGGGCATCATTGTGGACGCGGTCTCCGAAGTCTTGAACATCGCCGCATCCGAAATCGAGGACACGCCGGACTTTGGCGACGGCGTAGAAACGCCTTACCTGCTGGGCATGGCGAAAACCAAAGGAAAGGTGAAGATTCTGCTCGATATCGACCGTGTGCTTACGGCGCAAGAGCTTCAGGGGTTGAACTCTTTCCTGCAATAAGGGCGTTTCGACTGGCGGGCTGTGCGGTTCAGGGGGCGTAGGCGCGTCGCGGAGGAATGTGGTGGGCAAGCTGGATGAGTTATTAGAACGTCTGGCCGTTGATCTGATGGTCGGCCGGCCCGAGACCGGAGAGCGCGCGGGATGGTGCGCCGAGGTGGGGGAGGCTCTGGCGGCGATTTCCGCGGCCATGCTGGAGGCAGGTTCTTCGGAAGGAGCGCATCTGGCTGAAGATTTGGCCGCGGCGGTGCGCGATGTCCATCCCGATCTAGAGGAGCGGCTGGCCTCCGGCGTGAGCGAACTGCGGCGTTTGGCGGAGGGATTGAAAGCCCCGGAGCCGGCGGGTGCTTGGGCGCAGGATCCCGAACTGGTGAACGATTTCATCGTCGAAAGCCGGGAACACCTGAGCGCCATCGAAGTGCAATTGCTGACCTTGGAACAGGATCCCGCAAATGCAGAAGCCATTCATACGGTATTCCGTGGCTTCCACACCATCAAGGGGCTGGCCGGGTTTTTGGAGCTGGAGGAAATCCGCGAGGTTTCGCACACGGTCGAGACGCTGCTCGACGGGGTGCGTAACGGCCAGTTGCGGGTGACGCCGGAAGTCATTGACGTTGTGTTGGCCGCAGCCGACCATCTCAACCGCTGGTTGGATCGTTTGCAAGCCGGGTTATCCAACGCTCCGCCCGTCGAGACCCCCGCTCCGGAGGCGCTGCTCGCCCGAGTGCGGGCGATGATCGAGCGTCCTCCGTCAGGAGAGTCTGCTGCTGCGGCCATGCCAGCCGCCGTAGCCGAAGAACCTTCAGAAACTTCCGGGCCCCGAGCCGTTCAGGAGCGCACGGTCAAGGTGGACACAGCCAAGCTGGACTACTTAGTGGACATGGTGGGCGAACTCGTGATCGCGCAATCCATGGTCCGCCACGCTCCGGAGCTGGCTGAGCGCGCCGACACGCGCCTGGCGCGTAATTTGTCGCAAATGGCGCGCATCACCGAGGAAGTGCAAAAGACGGCCATGTCCATGCGCATGGTCACGGTCTCGAAATTGTTTCAGCGGATGGCCCGGCTGGCGCGGGACTTGAGCCGCAAGTCCGGCAAGCCGCTCGAATTTGAAACCTCCGGGGAGGAGACGGAACTCGACCGCAATATTGTCGAAGAGTTGGCTGACCCACTGATGCACATGGTTCGCAATGCGGTGGACCACGGCATCGAGGAGCCCGAGGAGCGAGCGGCGGCGGGGAAAGACCCGGTGGCGAAAGTGCGGCTGACGGCTTCGCATCAGTCGGGCCAAATTTTGATAGAGATTTCCGACGACGGTCGCGGGCTGGACACGGAAAGAATTCTTGCGAAAGCGCGCGAAAAGGGGCTGGTGGAAGAGAATGCAGTCTTATCGGAAAGTGAGATTTACGCGCTGATTTTTCAACCCGGCTTTTCCACGGCCCGCCAGGTTACCGACGTTTCGGGGCGCGGCGTGGGCATGGATGTGGTGCGCAAGCACATTCAGAAACTGCGCGGGCGAATCGATATTCACTCGGAAAAGGGCAAAGGCTCCACATTTTCCATCAAACTGCCCCTGACGCTGGCCATCATCGACGGTTTGGTTGTAGGGGTGGGCTCGCACCGCTATATAGTGCCCATTTACAGCGTTCGCGAGATGCTACGCCCGGCGGAGGGCGACGTGACGCAGGTGGAAAACCGCGGGGAGATGGTGCTGGTTCGGGATCACTTGCTTCCCCTCGTGCGGCTCCACCGAATCTTCGATGTGGAGCCCCGCTCAGAGAACCCTTGGGAGAGTTTGCTGATTGTGGCCGAAGCCGAGGGGAAGCCCTTTTGTCTCATGGTGGACCAGTTGCTCGGCAAGCAAGAAGTGGTGATCAAGAGTTTGGGCGAAGCGTTGGGCTCCATTGCGGGCATCGCCGGCGCTGCGATTCTGGGCGACGGGCGCGTGGGGTTGATTTTGGACATAAACGGCCTTTATTTCCGGCACGGCGAATGAGCCATGGACTACCCCCGGCCAGAATGGTTTCCGGAACAGGATACGCTGTCGCCACGCCACTTTGCCCGGATCACCGCCCTGGCGAAGCAGAAATTCGGAATCGATCTGAAGCCGGGCAAAGAAGAACTTGTGGCGGCGCGGCTCCGGAAAAAGGCTCGCGAATTGCATCTCGGATCCATTGCGGCCTATTGCGAGCATGTTCTGGAGGACCGCACTGGGGAGTCGTTGCTCGGGCTCATTGACGCTCTGACAACCAACCACACGGCGTTTTTGCGGGAGCGGGCGCACTTCGAATTTTTCGTGCGGCATGTGCTCGCGGACACGACCCCAGAGTACGGCATACAGGTGTGGAGCGCGGCTTGTTCGAGCGGGGAGGAGCCCTACACGCTGTGCATGGCGGCGCTGGAGGCCCTGGGAACCGCCGGTTTCTCGCGGCTCTCGGTGCTGGCGACCGACATCTCAACGAAAGCGTTGGAAGCGGCCCGGCGCGGGATTTATGCGGCTGAACGGGTAGCCGAACTGCCCGCTGAGTGGGTGCGCAAATATTTTCTGAAAGGCCAAGGGGCAAAGGCGGGATGGTTCAAAATCCGGCCCGAGGTGGCGGCCATGGTCGAGTTTCGCCGTCTCAACCTGGTGGGCCCCTGGCCGCCGCTCGGTTCGTTTGATGCCATCTTCTGCCGGAACGTAATGATCTATTTCGACCGGGCGGCGCAAGCGCGGCTGGTCAACCGTCTGGCGGCCTGCCTCAAACCGGGAGGGTATCTGTTGGTGGGGCATGCCGAGAGCCTGACGGGGATCGAGCACCCCTTAACCTATGTACAGCCGGCTGTATACAGGCGAGGCGGGTCGCGATGAGGCAACTGGTGGTGGGCGTGGCGGATGGACTGGTGACACAGGACAGAGACGCCAGTTTGGTGACCTATGCTTTAGGCTCGTGCGTCGCTGTAGCGATGTGGGACCGGGAGGCGGGGACTGGCGGACTCGTGCATTATATGCTCCCGGAGTCTTCTCTGGACGCCGAGAAAGCTGCGCAGAATCCGTGGATGTTTGCGGATACAGGCATAGCGCGGCTGCTCGAGCGGATGCTGGCATGTGGGGCGACCAAGCGCCGGCTGAGAGTGTGGGCGGCCGGGGGCTCCCAGGTCATGGATCCAACCGGTGTCTTCAACATCGGGAAGCGGAACTACTTGGCGATGAGGAAATGGCTATGGAAAGCGGGTGTGATGTTGGCCGGCGAAGATGTCGGCGGCGCGATAACCCGGACCGTGAAGCTCGACGTAGGGACCGGGCAATGCTGGGTGCGGGCGCCTGGTGCGCCGGACCGTTTGCTGTGAGGCTCTGATGGCGATCTCGGTGCTGATTGTGGACGATTCGCCCGCGATGCGAGCCTTTATCCGGCGGGTGTTGGAAGTGTCAGGCCTTGAAACGAGGTTGTGTCTCGAGGCAGGCGACGGCCAGGAAGCTCTGGAGATCTTGCGAGACCACCAGGTGGACGTGGTGCTGAGCGACATCAACATGCCGCGCATGTCAGGTGAACAGTTCGTAGAGCAGTTAAGCGTCATGAACGTTCTAAAGACCTTGCCCGTCATCGTGGTGTCCACCGATTCCACTGAAGCACGGATGCGACAGATGCTTGCGCTCGGGGCTCGCGGCTATGTGCGGAAGCCGTTCACGCCCGAGAGGCTAAAGCAGGAAATCGAACGCGTGTTGGGGATGGGCGATGAGTGATCCGTGGAAGCAGGCGTTAGAATCCGCCACCGAACAAGTCCTCTCGACCATGTTTTTTTCCGATGTGGTAGCCGTCAGAACCGCCGCCGGCCAGGAGCAGCTCGGCGAAGAAGCGCTGGCGATTATGGTGGCGTTCTACGGTTCGCCCTCAGGACGTTACCACGTGTGGATCGAACCGCGCGCGGCACGAGAGCTCAGCGCGGCTTTCCTCGGCGTGGACGCCGCCGAGCTCAACATCGACCGCGTCGCTGCGGCGATGTGCGAAATGGCGAATATGATTTGCGGGGCTTTTGTCAGCGCCATTGAGGGCAGCACATTGATCCGGCTGGATGCGCCGGTGTTCGGATCCGCCGCTGCTGCGGGCGCGGATGCGCCACGCCAACGGTTTCTGCTCGATGCCGGAATCATGGAGGCGCGGGTGGATATGGAAGGTGAGCTATGAGCTCAACCGGGAAAATCAAAGTTTTAGTGGTGGACGATTCCGCCATCGTGCGCAAAGTGCTATGCGATACGCTGGCGAACGAGCCGGACATCGAGGTGGTAGGGACGGCGCCCGACCCCTTTGTCGCGCGCGACAAGATTGTCGCCTTATCGCCCGACGTGCTGACCCTCGACATCGAAATGCCTCGTATGGACGGGCTGACGTTCCTCAAGAAACTCATGCATTACCGGCCTATGCCGGTGATTGTCATCAGCTCGTTGGGCCAAGCGGGTTGTCGCGCGGCGCTGGAGGCGTTGGAGAACGGCGCCGTTGAAGTGATGGCTAAACCCGGAGGACCCTATTCCGTGGGGGAACTCCGCTCGGATCTAGCGCGAAAGATTCGCGCAGCGGCGGCGGCCCGTCCCCGCCGCCCGGCCGCAACCCCACTTGAACCAGCTACGGTCCCCGTTGCCCATGCCGCCCCGAGCGACGGAACGGTTGTGGCCATCGGCGCCTCCACGGGCGGGACGGAAGCCATCCAGAGGATTTTGCTCGAAATGCCGCCACAGTGTCCAGCCATCCTGATTACCCAGCACATTCCCGCAGGTTTTTCGCGCGCCTTCGCCGACCGCCTGAACCAGTTGTGCCAGATTACCGTCAAGGAAGCCGTGGACGGTGACCGCGTGGAAGTAGGGCGCGCGCTGGTGGCGCCGGGCAATTACCATATGCTGCTGCGTAAAGCCGGGTCCGGATACCGCGTGACAGTCCAAGACGGGCCCCAAGTATGTTACCAGCGGCCAAGCGTCGAAGTGCTGTTCAGTTCCGTAGCGGAAACCGCTTGCCCCAACGCTATCGGCGTGATTCTGACGGGCATGGGCGCCGATGGCGCGCAAGGCTTACTGAAGATGCGCCAGCGGGGCGCGCGAACGATCGCGCAGGATGAGGCCACTTGCGTCGTGTTCGGTATGCCGCGCGAGGCGATCCGTGTGGGCGCGGCAGCCGAAGTCCTTCCTCTCCACCGGATCGCCAAAGCCATTTTGCAGGGGTGCGGTTCCGGAAAGCTCAGCGTGCCACAATAGTCCGAAGGGAAATGACCCGCAGAGAACTGTTGGCTTGGTTTGGCGCACGTGCGCTTCCCAACGATCGCACCATCCTCGTACACGAGCATGTGATGGTGGATTTTATCGGCGCAGACCAGATCCGTCCCGGACGCTATGACCCAGACGAGGTTTTCCGCGTCGCGCGCCCGAAACTCGAGGAGGTGCGCCGCTTCGGTTGCCGCCGCTTGCTGGAATGCACTCCGGCCTTCCTGGGCCGTGACGCCAAGCTGATGCGGCGGCTTGCGGACGCCACTGGCGTCGAGATTTGGATCAACACCGGTCTGTACGGCGCGGGAGGACATAAATTCGTGCCTGCGTTCGCGCGCGAAGAAAGCGCCGCCCAACTCGCCGCCCGCTGGACGGCCGAATTTCGCCGCGGCGTGGATGGCGTGAAACCCCGCTTCATTAAGACCGGCGTCCATAATGGACCACTGGACCCGCTCGACCGAAAGCTTGTGGAAGCCGCTGCCATCTGCTCACGAGAAACGGGGTTAACCATCGCCTCGCACACCGGCGATGGCCAAGCGGCGCTGGAGCAACTGGAAATTCTCGCCAGCGTGGGGGTTAACCCTGCCAAGTTCGTGTGGGTCCACGCGCAAAACGAGAAGAATCACGCTATCCACGAAAAAGTGGCTCGTCTAGGCGCTTGGGTGGAGTTCGACGGTATCCAAGCGAAATCGGCAGACTGGCATCTGGAGTGCGTTCGGTTCATGGAAGAGCGCGGCTTGCTGCGGCGGGCGCTGATTTCGCAAGATTCGGGCTGGTATCACGTTGGCGAGCCGGGGGGAGGCAATTACCGCGGCTATACGTACCTCTACACAGACTTCCTCCCCAGACTTGCGCCGGCTGTGGTCAGACAGTTGATGGTAGACAATCCCGTGGAAGCGTTCGGCTGATCAGCTTTTTAGATCCTGGAAGGCCTCTTCGATCTCGCGCTTTGCTTGTGGGCTGAGAGGGGGCAGCGGAGCTCGGCAGGGGCCCCCATAGTATCCGTTCAAATCCATGGCGTATTTCAAGCCTGGAATCCCGTATTTCGCAGTAACTAAATAGGCGGCCTTCCCGATTCGGTTTTGCCAGTCGAGCGCCGCTTTCCACTCACGGGCGCGGTGCGCTTCCCAAATGGCCACCGTGGAGTATGGCGCGGCGTTGGCGTAAGCTAGCACCGCGCCGACGGCGCCTACCGCCAGAGAGGGCGCGAGAGTGGGCGCCGAGCCAACCAGCACCTGGAAGCCGGGTTTCACTTCGCGCAGCATTTGCAACACCTTTTCCAAATTTCCCGAACTCTCCTTGATGGCGACGATATTCGGGTGCTCGGAAAGCTCCGCCACGGCGTCTGCGGGAATATCGATGCCGGTGGCCTGCGGCCAATTGTAAATCATGATGGGGATTTTCGACTGGTCGGCGACGGCTCGATAATACAGACACTGGACGGCGGGGTTACAGAGAACATTCTTGTAGTAATGCGGCGTGCGGACCATAGCCGCCTGATAGCCCATTTCGGCCGCTTTGTTGGTGAGCCACACGGTTTCGCGCACGCTTTCCACGCCTGTGCCTGCGATCAGCGCTTTACCTGAAGCGGCGTACTCGGCCACCATGCCCCAAAGGGCCAGTTTTTCTTCCGCCGTAAGCATGACGCTCTCTCCGGTGGAACCACAAACGACGTAGCCGGAAAGCGCCGTCAAATTCCATTTCTCGAGGTTGTGTTTGATTTTGGCCTTGTAAATATTGCCATCGTAATCAAACGGAGTTGTGATCGGGGGGTAAATGCCCTCCAGTTTCATACGCCTGCATGCCTCAAAGCAAACGGGCAGGCGCGCCTCGCAACACGGAGCGCAACGCCTGCCCGAGGGTTTGTTTTCTGGTTGTTATCCGACCTTGGCGAAAATAATCACCAGCGTGTAAAGCGCCAGCGATTCAATCAGCGCCAGGCCGAGGATCAGTGCGAAACGGATCGCCGCGGCGGCGCCTGGGTTCCGCGCCATGCCTTCGGCTGCGGCGGCGACAGCCTTCGCTTGCGCCAAGCCGCACAACCCGCTGGCGATGGCCATCGAGAAGCCGGCGGAGATGTAAATCCACTGCCTGTCACTCCCGCCCGGCGCACCGCTCTCGGCGGCGAACAACGGCGCTGCGATGGCGAATAGCGCCAGCAGAATCAGTAGGGTTTTGAACCTCATTGTGTATGCTCCTTGAATAAATGTCGCCGCCAGGAGGTGGTTCCCGTCATCCTCATGCAGCCGGGCTCACACTGGGGCGGATAAAGCCATGATTAATGCTCATGTTCCACTGCGCCGCCGACGTAAACCATGGTCAGCAGCGTAAAGATGTACGCCTGAAGGAAAGAAACAAAAACGTGCAACCCCATGAAAATGGCGGGAATTGCGGGCGGAAACAACGCCAGAAAGACCAAGGTCACCTGCTCACCGGCAAACATGTTGGCAAACAGACGGATGGTCAGCGAAAGCGGCCGCGCCAGGTTGCTTACGATTTCAATGGGCAACATGATCGGCGCCAACCACCACACCGGCCCTAAATAATGCTTGATGTAGCCCGCGCCGTTGGCGGCAAATCCCATGCCGTTGTAATAGATGAAGGTCGCGATGGCGCATCCCGCCGGAACATAAGGGAACATGGTCGGCGATTCAAAGCTCGGGAGGATGCCGATGAGGTTGGAGAACAGAATGAAAATGAAGAGCGTCCCAAAAAATGACAGATATTTGAAGCCATGATGGCCGATGATCTCATCCGTCTGGCCGCGCAAGAAATCGTAAATCAGCTCGAAGACATGTTGCATCCTTCCCGGATTATCCACGGAGAGCCGCGGGCGCAAAATGGCGAACACGACCATGACGAGTAAAGCCACCAAGATTTGCATGGTGATGAAGTTCGCCCAGGGACGAGCGGGATTTTCTGCGTGCGCGCCCACCAAGCTCAGGATCGAAGCGCCCAAACCAGGCGCGTAGTCGTTGAACAGCTTCGTGAACCACAGTTCATGCTCGGGCATAAACCAACTCGTAAATGATTTCGAGGACCACGGCGGCGGCGGCCACCAGGAGCCCGGTAAGCACCGCCAGTATATTGATCCCGAAGACCTTTACTATAGCATAGGCAGCCAGTCCGAACAGGAAATACCGGGCGCCGAACATTACGGCTCGCCACGCCTTTTTAGGCGGGCCCTTCGAGCCGAGCGCTTGCGCCAGTTGCCGGATCCAGCGAAAATTCAGGATCGAAAACGCCGCGCCTGCCAGAAACCCCAGCGCCGCCGTCAGTCCATGGAAGAAGAAGGCGCCGGCCACTCCCGCCGCGGCTATAGCGAACATGAGCGCATTCAGCCGCCGGTATGCTCGCTCGAAGAAGGCCGCATCACCGTCCGCCATTTCGTGTGTCCTTTTGAATCTCCCGGACGAACTGGATAAAGCCGGCGGCAATACCCACCAGTAAGAAAACCAGATAAAGCCATCGCGTGCCGAGCCAGCGGTCCAAAAGGTAGCCCATGATGTAGCCGACCGCGGTGCAGGCAGGCAAAACCATGGCCAGAGACGTATAACGCGCCGCCAGCACCCATGGGTTCCGGTCCCGTTTCCGCTCCCCCGACATGGGCTTCTCTACCAGTTTGACACAGGCGTCAAAAATCAAAAAACAGGCCCAGGTTGATGGCGTTGCTCTGGTAGGCGTCAAGCATCTGCATGAAGTCATATCGCGCGAGTACGCCGAAATTTCTTCGTAGCCACCGCCGCGCGAAGACGTAACTGCCGATGCTGTCGAAGCGAACATCGAAGGGAAGGGAGGCCACAGACGGATACGCTACCCGGCCCCCGTTGACTCCCGCCCCCACCCAAAACTGCCCCTCGCGCCCATACATAAAAGCGAACTGCCCAGACTGGGACCGGTGTTTCCCCGGGTTGACCTCGTTGAAGTTGACCCCTCCCGAGACCACTGCCCGCTTGTAGTAATATATGGCGCCCGCGGAGAGCACGCGCGTTGCGCCCGGTTTGAGCTGGTACTGTGTGTACCCAGTGGTGAGAACGAGCTGGGTCTTCTTAGGCACGATGAAGCACCCGAGGACGTCGTAGCGGTATTTCGGGTAAACCGGCATGGGACGATCGGGTGCGTAACTGGCGCTTACAATGGAGTAAAAATGGGGGTGTAGAAAGAGATACGAACCCACACCGAAAGAAGGTTGAGAGGCATTCGGACGGGACTGAGTGATGGCGGAAGCAAACGGTGCTGCGAACTTAAAACCGCTATAGCGAACCTGTATATCGGCCCCCTGCCAAGTGCCATAACCGCGGTCGACACGGTTCACATACCCGCCGAATTCAAGGTGAAACGGGGGCTTGCGATCGGCAGGGGACTCCCCCGCCATGCTCGCCCCCGCGAGAGCGAAAAGGCAGATTACACTCCGGCTCATCCTGCTTCCAGTCTTGCAGGCTGGGCCGGGCGTGACTAGCGTACGTAGGGAATGGTACCGTCTAGTACGTTAGCTGCGGTAAAAAGCTGCGTTCAGTTCCGCGAACTCGGCTTTGTCGGCAGGAAGATCCGCCAGCGGGTAAATAGAGTTGGTCGGGCACACCGGCACGCAAGCCCCGCAGTCAATGCACTCGTCGGGGTTGATGTAAAGCTGAGGAGCTTCGGCATAGCCCGCCTCATCTTCTTTGGGATGAATGCAGTCCACGGGGCAGGCTTCCACACAATGATTATCTTTGGTGCAGGTGTCGACAATAACGTAAGCCATAACGCTTTGGGTGCTGCAATTGGAGTGCCAGCGGCGCTGTGTTCTTAACCTGCTGAAAATTCACCCAGAAATGTGCGACCGAACTAGTCGGAAGCGCATTTACGTGGGCTCAACTGAGCGATATGCCCCACTGTCTATGCCTCAGCAATCACTGGGTTTCGCAATTTCCCCAGCCCTTCCACATGAACGACCACTTCATCGCCTGGACGTAAAAACCGTGGGGGCTTTCGCGCAAAGCCCACTCCAGCAGGCGTCCCTGTAGAAACGATGTCCCCCGGTTCGAGGGTGAACACGCTCGATAAGTAGCTGATGAGATCGGGAATCTGAAAAATCAGCTCCCGGGTGTTGGAGTGCTGTAATACCTCGCCGTTTAGGGTCAGCGATATCTCAAGGTTATGGGGATCGGCAATTTCGTCGGCCGAAGTGATCCACGGACCGATGGGGCAGAAAGTGTCAAACGTCTTGCCCATCATCCATTGTGAGGTGGCCATTTGGTAATCTCGCGCGCTGACGTCATTCAGATTTAGGTAGCCAAAAACATGCTCCCGCCAGCGATCTTTGGGGATATAGCGCCCGCCTTCGCCAATCACGAATGCAAACTCCGCCTCATAATCCGGTTGGGTGGAGTGCTTGGGAAGGATGATCGGCGCATCAGGGCCGATGATGGCGGTTGGAAACTTGCAAAAAATGGTAGGAACGCTGGGAATGGTCATGTTGGATTCCCGCGCGTGATCTCGATAATTCAAACCCACGCAGATGATTTTGGGCGGACGGGGAATAGGCGCCAGCAGTCTCACAGAGGCAATCTCGTATGTGAACCCGGCGGGAGGCGAAGCTAAGAGTGCGCGCACAACACCTATAGCTTCTTTGCCTCCCGCTATCAGGGAAATCAGGTCGGAATACCCGGCGGCGCGAAGACTGATTACTCTTCCGGAAGCATCCAGCACTCCCGGGAGCGATGCCGTTTCACCTGGAGGTTGAAATGTGACGAATCGCATAGCTCAGCGGTCGAATCCATATCAGTGTAGCACCGGAAAGCGGATGGCCAGTCTGCTAAGATTGAAGTGGGGCTGGCGGCAGTCGCGTCCACGCTTTAAGAAGAGATCTGGGAGTCTAAATGAGTTTCTTGCTCGCCTGTGGGATCACTGTATTGATCCTTCAACTGTCTGTGTTTTTCACCACAATTTATTTGCACCGCACGCTCACGCACCGGGGCTTGGAATTGCACCCGCTGGTGGCGGGTTGGATGCATTTACACCTGGCGTTATTTACAGGAATCGTGCCACGCGAATGGGCCGCAGTACACCGCAAGCATCACCATTTTTCTGATAAACCGGGGGACCCTCACAGCCCTTACGTGGACGGTTTGTGGCGTGTTTTCTTGCTGAACTTCTGGCTTTACCGGCGGGAGGCGAAAAACCGCGAAACGGTACGCAAGTACACTCCGGACTATCGGCGTGACTGGGTGGACCGGATCCCCTATCTCCCCTATTGGGGCGTGATGGCGGGCTTGGGGATTTTCACCGCGATGTTCGGGCTCTGGGGTGGATTAGCCGCGTGGGGATTTCACATCGTAGCGTACATTCTGCTCAACGCCGCGATTAACAGCTTCTGCCACATGGTGGGCTATAGGAACTACGACAATAAAGCCACAAACATTCAATGGGTGGCGTGGCTCACGGGAGGGGAAGGGCTCCACAACAACCACCACCAAGATCCCACTTCCGCCAAACTGGCTTTCCAACCTTTCGAGTTTGACCCAGCTTGGCCCGCAATCCGCATGCTAGAAAGGTTGGGACTGGCGCGGGTAAAGCGAGCGTTAGCGGCGAAAGCGGCCTAAACCGCCTTCTGAACCCTTCCACTTTTCAGGCAGGAAGTGCACACACGCAAGCGCTTCGCTGCGCCGTTCACCAGCGCACGGACCGTTTGAAGATTGACATTCCATCGCCGCTTGGTTACGTTATGGGCGTGGGAAATCCGGTGTCCGAATTGCGGTCCGCGACCGCACACTTCACATACCTTAGCCATGATCGGGAACTCCTTCGAGATGCCTACAAGTTCCCAGTATAACAAGTTTTTGTGCGCCTCATCCCAATCTGGCTACGCATCGGCTGTGGTAGAGTGCATTCGATGAGATTCACGGCTTTTCTCATGTTAGGGGCTTGCGCCATGCAGGCGCAGGTCTTTACATTCACCAAAGAGGAGATGATTCGCTTTACGGCGAAAAACCCTTACGAAAGATTTTCTGACGGCCGCCCGAAGGTGCCCGACTCGCTTCTGGAGCGATTCCGGGATTTATCGGCTGAAGAGGCTTGGGCCGTTCTTCCCCGGAACGGGTTCCCTTGTCAATACGCCGACGGGTTTCGAATCCTGCATCCCGGTAAAAAGCTGGTTGGACGCGCTGTCACGGCGCAGTTTTTGCCCTTTCGCGCCGACGTTAATGAGATCGTCACCGCCAGCGGAAAGAAAAAGGGGTTCCAAGGCGGGCAGAATCAATGGGTAATCGACCAGTTGCAGCCGGGCGACGTGCTCGTGGTGGATCTATTTGGTAAGGTCGAGGGGGGCACTTTGATTGGGGATAACCTCGCCTACTACATCATGAAAAAGACGAAGGCCGGAGTTGTTGTGGACGGCGGCATCCGGGATTTGGAAGGGATCTCCGAACTGGACATCCAGATTTACTTTCGCGGCGCACATCCGTCGGCTATCAACAATCTGATGCTCGCGGGTTTCAATGTGCCGGTGCGCATTGGCGGCGCAACGGTAATGCCTGGCGACGTGGTTTTGGGTGACCGGGAGGGCGTGTACTTTATCCCACCGCACATGGTGCAACAGGTGCTGGACCGCGCGGCGGAGACCCGCGTGCATGATGAATGGACGCGCAAGAAGTTCGATGAAGGCAAGTACAAGTCTAGCGATATCTATGGTTCCCCGAGGGATCCGGAGCTGAAGAACGAGTACGAAGAATACCGGAAAAAGAAATTGGGGAAATGAGCGTCCCGCTTATCGAGTTTGACCGCGCTACGGTCACGCATGGCGGGCGGATTGGACTCAGCGAAATCTCGCTGTCCATCGGCGCCGGCGAGCACGTGGCCATTCTGGGGCCGAATGGATCTGGAAAATCCACCCTCATCAAGACCATCACGCGCGAGATTTATCCCCGCTACCGGGAAGGTGCGCCGCCCGTGCGAATCCTGGGGCAAGCCGACTGGAACATCTTCGACCTGCTGCCGCTTTTGGGCATCGTGTCTCACGACTTGCTGAGCCGCTGTCGCTGGCCGATCACCGGAGAAGAACTGATCCTCTCCGGCTTTTTCGCCAGCATTGGAATCTGGCCTAACCATCCTGTGGAGCCGTGGATGAGAGAAGCGGCGTGGGAGATTATGGGCCGATTAGAAATCGCGCACTTGGCCGGGCGGGATATTCACGAAATGTCGAGTGGGGAGGCGCGACGATGCTTACTGGGCCGCGCGCTGGTGCATCATCCCAAAGCGGTGCTCCTCGACGAGCCGTCCACCAGCCTGGACTTGGCTGCGGCCATGGAGCTGCGCGAATCCATGCGCCGGCTCGCTCGGTGTGGAACGGGCGTTATCTTAGTGACTCACCACCTTCCGGATATCATCCCAGAAATCGAACGCGTCATCCTATTGCGGAAAGGGCGGATCCACGCGGATGGCCCCAAAGAGTCAGTCCTCACCAGCGAAAGGCTCTCGGAACTGTTCGGGGTTCCGGTAACGGTGGAACAGCGTGCGGGTTATTACCACGCTTGGGTTCGTTGAGCGGCGCTCTCAGCGGTTCGAGAGGCTCCCACCACGGCATAGATTCCCTCGCGAATCAGCCTTGCCGCCGACGGGCTGAGCAGCCGCCCCTCCCAGGCTTCTACGAGTTGCGTCATTTCAGCTAGTCCAGTGGGGCTCCGAAGCCCCGCTTGCAGCGCTTCCAGCGCTTCAGGCGCAATCTGAGCCGGGTCTTCACCCAAGCGTTCGATCAGAGCGCCTAGTTGCTCGCGGGTGGAAACGCTGTAGATCAGTATCGCATCGCCCACGGGACGTTCGGCCCCGTCAGAGGGTGAGTTCCGGAGCTGCCCGTTCACCACCATGGTGGTTGAACCTCCCCCATCCAGGTTTATCGCATCGATCGCGCCCATAGCGACCAGTTCGGCGGCCAGTTCCTCCAGCCGCATTCCGACGCTCCGGGATTGCCGCCCATCAACGGTCACAAACAGCAACTTACCTTCCTGCGTGACGGCGACGGCGGTCCTGGGATGGCGCGCAAACTCATGCCCAAAGCCCTCCGCAGAAACGGCAACCTGACCGTTCCGAACCAGGCGGGGTCCTGCTCCCACGATGTCGACCGGGCGACAACTGGCGCCAAGCGGCGGCGGCTCCAGTTCCAGCTTCAGATCGAAACTAACTATGTCCCCAGGTTTCAAGTGATTGCGGATCCACGCGGCAGCCGCCCCGGAACCGGACAATACCCTACCGCCCGGTGGAATGGCCGAATCCGCGCCGTCCACTACCGCCAGTACCCGCGAGTCAGCGGCCGTGGCCGCTTCGGTTCCCTGCCCGCTGGTCAGCGTGGTGTCACCCAGCCGGGCAGTGTAAACTACGGCATCCTGCGTCGCCCGTGTTCGGTTGATTCCAGTGAGGCTGATCGTCGAGCCGTCTTGTGCGGTCACGATACCCCGAAAGTGAACGACTTCCATTTCAACGTGTTCTTGGTAGGAGTCTTCTTCGCAAAAGATGAGCGCGGTGCGTCCTGAGCCGCCGGCGATGATTTCCCGATGGAGTTGGTAGGCCCCGGCGGCAGCGCCCTCGTAAACCCCTTTCGTCAAAAAGTAGCCGCCGTTCACCGCTGCGACGGCGCCGTAGCGTCGCGCTAGGGATGATACGGTCTCACGGCCAATGGCGCGGTCGTGCGCGCGAGCAGGGAGAAGATTGACAGCGGGATGCGCCGGGTCCACTTGGAGGATTTGCATCGTGAAGGGACCATCGTCGCCCCATTGCCAGCGGCGTTCGCGGTAAATGATTCCGGGCGCGACGGCCTCAGTCCGGTCAAACTCGAGCGGGCGAATAGCGATTTGAGATCTGGCCGCAAGAACCGGGCCTACAAACACTCCGAGTTCGACCTTGCTTGGCGCAAGGGCCAAGTCCGTAGTCACGAGCTTCCCAGTCGCATCTGTGACGCCTAGGGGTTGGCCATAAGGCCTTTGGGAGAGGTGCTCGCAGAGGACAAAGCCGCGCGCCCCGGTGGGCCCTGCTACTTCGCACCAGCCGTCGTTGCCCTGGCGAAAAACCAGGACCGCATCATCCCGATACAGCCATGCTTTCGCCTGGGCGGTGACGTCCGGTTCCGTGCGGAGCGTCAGGCGGTCAGCGGTCACCACGCCCATAAGCCGGGTAGGGGCCAGTACGCGAATTTCAGCGCCGGCAATGCCCTTGTCCTCTTGCACCACCCAAAACTCGGCCGGTTGCCCCGCCATGAGTTCTGCCGGTCCGACCATTCGGGTTTCCTGGGCGGCGACGCAGAGGGCGCCCGTTACGAAAAAGATCCATCCCCGCATACCTGAATACGAATCTAGCGTAAACGACCGCTACCTTTGGCGTATTCTGGGGTTTGACACTCCGGTAATGACGTCCATGAAAGGCCCGGTGCGGGTAGCTATCATGAGGCCGGGCCTTCTTTTGGGAGGCATACGATGCGCAGAAGGGACTTTCTCGGTCTGGCCGCGTTTGCCGCAATGCGGCCTTTGTTGGGTGCTCCGGCGCGTAAACCCAACATCATAGTGATCTTGTCAGATGACCAGGGTTGGGGAGAGACCAGTATACAAGGCTGTAAAGATATACCCACCCCGAATATTGACACGATTGCGCGAAGCGGCGTGCGTTTTACGAACGGCTACGTGTCGTGCCCTGTGTGCAGCCCCACGCGGGCGGGGTTGATGACGGGACGTTACCAGCAACGTTTTGGGCACGAGTTCAATCCCGGTCCGGCTCTGGCGGCGGCCGAGAACTTCGGGTTACCCCTCACGGAAACTGCTTTCCCGGCGTGGCTCAAGCCCCTCGGCTATGCTACGGGCATGGTAGGGAAGTGGCATCTGGGTTACAAGCCGGAATACCACCCGCTGAAGCGGGGCTTTGACGAATTCTTTGGGTTTTTGGGTGGCGCGCATTCTTATGTCGACGCCTTACAGGATCCAGCGAACCCCATTTTGCGGGGTACGGAAAAGGTCGATGAAAAAGAGTATTTGACGGACGCTTTTGGTCGGGAGGCCGCAACGTTCATCGACCGCCACAAGAACGGGCCCTTCTTCTTGTACTTGGCGTTCAATGCCGTCCATGCCCCATTGCAGGCGATGGAGAAGTATTTGTCGCGATTCCCGTCGATTAGCGACACCCGCCGCAAGACCTTCGCCGCCATGACCGCGGCGAAAGATGATGCCGTCGGGAAGGTGCTGGCGAAACTCCGCGAGCACAAGATCGAAGAGAACACCCTGATTTTCTACCTCAGCGATAATGGGGGCCCCACACTGAACACTACCTCTCAAAATGGTCCGCTGCGTGGCTACAAAGGGCAGGTCCTGGAAGGCGGCATTCGCGTTCCCTTCATGGTGCAGTGGAAGGCGCGGCTGCGCGGGGGGCAGGTCTATGAGAAACCCGTGATTTCGTTGGATATCCTACCCACTGCGGTAGCGGCGGCGGGGGGGAAGCCATCGCCGCTTTGGGATGGGGTAGACCTCATGCCCTACCTCACGGGGAAAAACCCCGGCGCGCCTCACGAAATCCTTTGCTGGCGATTCGGCTCGCAATGGGCGATTCGGAAAGGCGATTGGAAACTTCTAGCCATGGGAACCGGGCAGCCTGAATTGTACAACCTCGCTGCCGACATCGGAGAGAGCAAGAACCTTGCGGCATCCAACCCCGCCAAAGTGAAAGAGCTGCAAGCTGCTTACGATGCTTGGAATGCGAAGAACATAAACCCCCGGTGGGGAGTCCCAGACCGGCGGCGCGGTAGAAAAGGAGAAGCAAAGGCAGGGCGGAAGAAGAAGCGCTGAGCGCCTGTGGTACCCTCAAGAACGCCATGAATTCCTCCGGCTTCACACGGCGAGATCTTTTCCGTTCGACGGCTCTATCTGCGCCTGCCATCGCGCAGACTCGCTCACCGCTGCCCAATATGGTGTTCTTGCTTTCGGATGACCACAGTGTGCCGGACCTCGGGTGTTACGGCAACCGAGCTGTTCACACCCCAAATCTGGACCGAATGGCGCGCGAAGGCATGCGGTTTAATAACGCCTTTGTCGCCTCGCCACAGTGCAGTCCCAACCGTTCCGCCATTTTTACGGGCTGCACCCCCCACACTATCGCCACCACGCGATTGCACACCCCGTTCCCCGAATGGGAACGCACCTATATTGAAGCGTTACAGGAGCGCGGTTACTTTGTGGCGGCGTTTCGCAAGGTGCACCAGGGATCGGAATTTGACAAGCGCTGGGACTGGTATGGTGGCGAGCAGATCGAGTTTCAACGTTTCTTTAAGGCTCTTCCCGCCGGCAAGCCATTTTTCCTCCATGTAGGTTTCACGGACCCGCACCGCCCCTACAAGCCGGGCGCTTTCAGCCCTCCCCATGATCCCGAAAAGGTGATTGTGCCCAAGTATCTACCGGACACGCCCGCGGTGCGGCAGGACCTTGCGCATTACTACGACTACATTGCGCGCATGGATGCCCAGTGCGGGGAACTGTTCGAGCAACTCCGCCAGCGCGGTTTGGCAGAGAACACGCTCGTGATGTTTACGGGTGATAATGGCCTACCATTCCCGCGCGCGAAGGGCACTTGTTACGATGCAGGAATTCACGTGCCGATGCTGGCTTGGTGGCCGGGGCGAATTGCTGCTGGGAGCGTGAAAAACGAACTGGTCCCACATATCGACCTTCCCGCCACATGGCTTGATCTGGCAGGAGCGGCGGCGCCCCGAAAAATGCAAGGGCGCAGTTTCCTGAACCTGCTTGTTGGCAAGGAGTATCAGCCCCGCAAGGCGGTGTTTTCCGAACGGAATTGGCATGACAACTTTGACCCTATTCGCTCGGTCCGAACGGAGCGTTATAAGCTCATTTTCAACGCCGCTCCTCACTTTCCGTACCGCCCCTCTTGGGACCTGGAAGACTCGCCAACCTGGCAGGAGTATAAGCGCCTTGGGCGGGCGGGGAAACTGAGCACGCCGCTACAGGCCTTGCTCAATCCCACCCGGCCGATTCTCGAGCTTTACGATATCCAGAACGACCCGAACGAGTTTCATAACCTGGCCACCGATCCCAAGCACGAATCCGTGCTGGAAGAGCACAAGAACCTGCTCAGCGAATGGATGCACGAAACCCGTGATTACTTACCTCCGGCCAGGAACCGTCCCGGCGAACCCGGTGGCCGTGGGTGGCCCGCGGCGCTTTAAATCACTTTTTTCTTGACGAACGATAGCGGATTCAGGCATGATTCGCTCAGAGGTACTACCACATGGCATGCAAACCTAAGGCAGCCAAGGCGACAAAACCAGCCAAAGCGCCCGCCAAAAAAGCCAAAAAGTAAAAGCGATGTGAACGGGAGATTCTGTCACGAATCCAACGCACCCGGCCGGCTGGCCGGGTTTCGCCGTCTTTAGGAGACAATGAAAGCATGCGGAATGCGGTCATAGGGATCATCTGCGTGTCGGCTGTAGCTACAGCCATCCTGCTGGCTGGCGCAGCCGGTAGCGCTCCTGAAACCCTACGAGTGGATTACTTTCATACGGGCACGGCAAGTGAGGAGGTTTTTTCTATCGATCAGGCTGTTTTGGAAGGTCCCTGGCCGGGGAGACTCGACCGGTGCATCGACAGAACCAATCTAGGGAAGTATTTTTTTGAAGTTGTGGACCGCCAGACCCACCGCCTTCTTTACTCTCGCGGGTTTGCGAGCATTTACGGCGAGTGGGAGACGACAGAGGAAGCGAAAAGCGTGCGCCGCACGTTTCATGAGTCCCTCCGTTTCCCTGCGCCTGCGGGTCCTGTGCAAATCAATTTGAAAAAGCGGGGTGGCGACAACGCATTTCGAGAAGTCTGGTCTTTCACGCTGGATCCACACAGCATGTTTGTGGACCGCCGCCGCCCGCCTAAGGCTGCGAAGGTTTGGGCGGTCATGCAAAACGGCGAACCGAGGGATAAGGTTGACGTGCTGCTGATGGGAGACGGTTATACAAGCGCCGAAATGACCAAATGGCACGCCGATGCTAAGCGGTTGACTGAGACACTCTTTTCGGTTTCCCCTTTCCGCGAGAATCGCCACAAGTTCAACGTTTGGGCCATTGACATAGCGTCGGACGAGAGCGGCGTTTCGCGGCCATCAGACGGCGTGTGGCGTCGCAGCGCTCTGGGGTGCACTTATGATGCGTTTGGCTCTGAGCGCTACGTATTGACGTTTGACAACAAGAAACTGCGTGAGGTTGCCGCCGCCGCGCCCTATGAGTTCGTCGAAATCGTAGTGAACGGCCGAAAATACGGAGGCGGAGGCATCTACAATCTCTTTGCCACCGTGGTTTCCGACAACGAGTCCACTCCGTATATATTCGTCCATGAATTTGGGCATCACTTTGCCGGCTTAGCGGATGAATATTACACGTCGGACGTTGCGTATACGAGCCCGGAGGATCGTCCGGAGCCTTGGGAACCGAACGTAACGGCGGATCCTCAGGCGAACCGCTGGAAGGAGTTGATCACGCCGGGAACGCCGCTTCCCACTCCCTGGCCCAAGGAGGAGTTCGAAGTTGGACAAAAAGCGGTGTTGGAAGAGCGCCGCCGGCTGCGCGCGGAAAAGCGTCCCGAAGAAGAAGTAGAAAAACTAATGCGCGAAGAACTAAAGCGTACGACGGAACTGCTTTCGCGTCCGCCCTACGGGGGCAAGGTGGGCGCTTTCGAGGGGGCCATGTACCAAGCTCGCGGCTATTACCGCCCGCAGGCGGATTGCATCATGTTCACCCGAAACATGGCCGGCTTCTGCGCCGTTTGCCGGCGAGCGATTCTTCGCGTCCTGGAAGAGTATGCGCGCTGACGACCAGTTCTGTACAAGCGGGCGTGCGAAGGACGGTTTCAAAATACCCCTGGCGTATGACGCCCCATAACCTCACGCCCGCCGCAACTCGGCAATCGTCTCCAAGTGGAAGGTTTGAGGGAAGAGATCTATGAATGTAAGGGATTCGAGGCGATAGCCTCCTTGGATAAGCGCGGCTGCGTCGCGCGCGAGCGTTGCCGGGTCGCAAGCGACAATGGTGAGGAGGCGTGGCTGCAAACGCAGAAGATTCCTTACATTGCGCTTGCCAAGTCCAGCGCGCGGCGGATCGGCGAGGACAAAATCCGGCGGGTGCGTCTCGTTGTCCAAGAAATCTTCCACCGTGCAGCGGCGGGTGTGAAGAGGCAAGCCTGCCCGTTGCGCATTGAACTCGAGGTCATTGGCGGCTCCGAATCCGCTTTCCACGGCCGTCACTGAGCGAAACCTCCGGGCGAGCGGAAGTGAAAACAGGCCCACGCCCGCATAGAGATCCCAAGCCGTCTCGCCTCTCGCGCCGGCGAGAGCCGATTCCGCTAGCGCATCGACGAGAAAGCGGTTTACCTGAAAGAAAGATCGGTGGCTGACCCGGAATACATCCGACGAAGTCCGGTAATCCAGCCAGCTTGCTCCGGAGCCCGGGATCTGTTCTGAGCACCAGTCAAAAAAACGGCGCGCCACAGGCTGGTCTGACTCGAGCACGTTAAACTGGACGTCTTCCTCGTTGGTAAAGACTTCCATGGAGCGCAGAAAGCGAGGCCAGCGCCGCTCACGGAGCATGCCGCGCAGCGTGTCCATGACTTGTTGGAGCTTTGGCGAGGCCACCGGACACTGATCCACCGGGCGAAAACGCTGCCCGCCCGCTTCCATATATCCCAACTGTCGCCCTTGAAAATGAAGCTGCACGCGGTTGCGATAGCCCCATGGTTCCGCATGGAGGGTGCGGATCGTCTCAGGCGCTTCGATCTTGCCAATGCGCCGGAAGACATCCCGCAAAATCAGAACCTTGTGTTCGAGCTGGGCGGGGTAGCTCGCATGCTGGTAGTGACACCCTCCGCAGGAGCCGAAATAAGGGCATTTCGGCGAAACCCGCTCCGGAGAAGCTTCCAGAATCTCTACGACGGAAGCGCGGATGAGATCCGGCCGCAGCCGCTCCAGTTGGATGCGAAGCTTTTCGCCCGGAATGGCGAAGGGCGCCAGCACCACTTGGCCGTTTAGCCGTCCCAGGGCATCGCCGCCGTAAATCCACTTATCAACCCGGAGTTCGGTATTTGTTTCAGGAGCCGTCATCTCGTACGATGAAGTTTAACCCCTCATCATCCATGAAAGCACGAGTTTTTTCCGGCGTCCAACCTTCAGGCGACCTGCACATCGGGAATTACCTTGGCGCCCTGAAGAGTTGGGTGAAGATCCAGTACGATTACGAGAGCATTTTTTGCATCGTGGATTTGCACGCCATCACGGTGTATCAAGAGCCGGCGACGCTGCGCGCCAAAATCGAAGAGATCGCGGCCCTCTTCCTGGCCGCGGGGATCGACCCGAAGCATAGCGCCATTATGGTGCAGTCTTCCGTGCCGGCGCACGCCGAACTGGCCTGGATGCTCACCTGCGTGACTCCTGTGGGATGGCTGGAACGCATGACGCAGTACAAAGCCAAAGCCGAAACGCAGCAGACGGTGGGAGACGGGCTTTTGCAATACCCGGTCTTGATGGCTGCCGACATCCTTCTTTATCAAGCGGCGATCGTGCCTGTGGGAGATGACCAGGCGCAACACCTGGAGCTGACCCGTGACATCGCCCAGAGATTCAATGCGCTGTATGGGGACACGTTCGTGATGCCGGCCACGCATCTGCCTCTGGTGGGAGCGCGCATCATGGGACTGGATGATCCCGAAAAGAAGATGAGCAAGTCCGCCACGGGGACCAATCACGCTATCGCGCTTCTCGACCCCGTTGATCAGATACGTAAGAAAATCATGCGCGCCACGACGGATTCCCATCCGGCGGTGGATTTCGAGAACATGGGTGCGGGGGTGCGGAACCTTCTGACGATCTTTCAGGCGTTCAGCGGTTGGTCCGATAGCCAGATGCAGGCGCATTTCAGCGGCATGCGTTACGGCGAAATGAAAAAACAGGTGGCGGATATGGTGATTTCTCATTTGGAGCCCTTCCAGAAGCGTTACCGGGAGATTACCGCGGAGCCGGGTTATGTGGCTCGCGTTTTGAAAGAGGGCGCCGAGCGTGTGGCGCCGATCGCCAACTCCACCATCGAACTGGTGAAACGAAGAATGGGGCTGTACACGGCCTAGGCGAATGGAACAACGGCCGATTTCCCTTGCCTCCTACTACCGGCTGGTCCGCGCCAACCGCAACTTCCGGCTGTTGTGGATGGCGCAAATCATCAGCGAGCTGGGCGACTGGTTTTACACCGTGGCCATCTACAGCCTGCTGTTGGAGTATACGGGCAGCGCCCGGGCGGTGGCGCTGGCGTTTGTGCTTCAGGTGCTGCCGCAATTTTTCATCGCGCCGGCGGCAGGAGTGATTAACGACCGGATGAGCCGCAAGCGGGTGATGATTTTCGCGGACTGGTCCCGGGCAGTGATCGTGCTGGGAATGCTGTTCGTCCGCACGCCCCAAGGGGCTCCATTTCTCTACCTGCTGCTGTTTCTGGAAACCGTCATGTGGGCGCTATTCGAGCCGGGGCGCAATGCCGTGGTCCCCAACATCACGAGCGGCCAGGAGTTGGTGGTAGCTAACGCCTTGTCCTCGGCAACTTGGTCGGTGAACCTAGCGGTGGGCTCGGCTGTGGGCGGCGTGGTGGCTGCGGCGGTGGGGCGCGACGCGGTGTTCTTGATCAACGCGCTGTCCTTTGTGGCGTCGGCGCTGCTGATTGCGCGTATGGATTTTGCCGAACCGCATGCCGAAAATGTCGCTCCCTTCCGGGCTCGTGATTTGGTGGATTTCCAACCAGTTATAGACGGCTTCCGTTATGTGACGACGGACCGGCGCCTGCTCGTCACACTGTTTGTGAAAGCAGGTTTGGGGCTGATGGGCGCAAACTGGGTCCTAGTCACAATTATGGGTGAGCGGAACTTCCCGGTTCATATGGGATCTTCGGACCCGCATCGCGCCGGAATGCTCGGCATGAGCATCCTGATGGCTTCCCGCGGCGTTGGAGCGTTGCTAGGTCCGCTGATCGGAACCTATTGGGCCGGTGATAAGCCCAACCGGCTCCGGTTGGGGATTCTGGCCGGGTTTTTAGCAGGGGCAGCCGGATATGTAATGCTCGGCGCCGCAGATACTCTGGTGACGGCCTGTCTGGCGCTGGTTGTTTCGCATATGGGCGGTTCCACGATTTGGGTCTTCTCCACTACGTTGCTTCAGCAGATGACCAGCGATCGGTTCCGCGGGCGCGTGTTTTCAGCGGAATACGCCTTCGCCATGCTCACGATGTCCACGGTGAACTACGCCGCCGGCGCGCTGATTGACCAAGGATTCACGCCCGCAGAAATGGCGGTGTGGACGGGTTTGCTGGTGCTTGCGCCCACGGCGGCATGGGTGGCGGCCTTACAGGTTTTCCGGTCCGCGGCGCCGGATCAGCGCTTGCCGGATTGAGCGAACCCTCTCTGGTCTTGTAGGATCGGTAACGGGTGCTTCGGATTCGTGACCGCTTGATCCTCGTTTTTATCGCCGCTACGGCGGTGCCCACCGGCCTCACATTTTGGGTCACCACCTCCTTGTTGCGCCATAGCCTGGCGTACTCGACCACCAAGGAGCTGGACGAGGTATCCCGGTTATTGGAAACGACGGCGCGTAGTTACTACCAGCAGGCGCGTGAAGACCTCCGAAAGGAAGTTGCGGCGGGGCGCATAAGCGGCGAAACGCTCCATGCTCCCTATCCAGACGATGTTCGGGAGTTTGTCGAGAGCGGAGAAAAGGAACGATTCTTGGCGGGAGACGAGATCCGTCTTCTCCGCCGTGAAGGCGCCGCCGTGAGGCTATATAGACGCAAGCTTCCGGGGCCGGATATGGCGCAGATTGCCCGCCAGTATGCCCGCGCCAGGGATGTCGTCGAAAGGGGGCAGTCCCGTAATTTGGAACGTGGCTTTACCCACACCTATTTGGTCCTGGCGGCAGCTATATGGGTGGTGGGCTTGGCGCTGCTAGCGTATTTCGCCAGCCGGATCAGCCGTCCCATCCAAGCGTTGACTAGCGGATTGCAACGTGTGGCGGCGGGCGATCTCGACGTGCAGGTCCCGGGCGGAGGGAATGACGAAATGGGGCTGGCGATCCACGCATTCAATCGCATGGCGGATGAGTTGAAAACGAGCCGGGAGCGTCTGATGTATCTCGCCCGCGTAGCAAGCTGGCAGAGCCTGGCCCGAAAGCTGGCGCACGAATTGAAAAACTCCCTGACGCCCATCCGCCTCACCATGGAAGAGATCAACGCCCGGTTTGACGATCCTTTTTTGAAGCAGGCGAGCCAAATTGTGGTGGATGAGGTTACGAGCTTGGAGCGCCGCGTGCGCGCTTTTTCGGAATTTGCGGCGGAACCCGAGGTTCATCTACAGCCCGTGAATCTACGGGACCTCGTTGAGGAACGCGTCGCATTTCTCCGCACTGCCCACCCCGGCCTGAAGTATGCGTTCTGCTGGAACGGCGAAATCCCGCCGGCGCGCGCTGATCCCGACCTTGTGCGAGCGATCCTGACCAACCTGCTCGAAAATGCAGCTCACGCGGCTGGTGAAAACGGCCAGATATTGGTGAAAGCCAGCTTCGAGAGGGGCGCCATTATTGTGGAAGTGCATGACTCGGGATCCGGACTGAGCGAACAGGCTCGCGCCACTTTGTTCGAACCCACCATCTCATTCAAGAAGGGCGGTATGGGCTTAGGGTTGTCGATTGCACGCCGGAGCGCGTTGCTCATGGGAGGTGATATCGTGCTCGTTAAGGGAGAACTGGGCGGCGCGGGTTTCCGCGTAACGCTCCGAGCTGAATAATGGCTGTCAAGCGAGTTGTCGTCCTCGACGACGAGGAGAATATTGGCCGCTCATTGCGGTTGATTCTGGAGCACGAAGGTTACGCCGTCACCGTGTTCCGGTCTGCTGGGGAGTTTCGCGCCGGCGCAGTGGCTTCACGCGGGGATGTTTTTCTGCTGGACGTCCGGCTGCCGGACGGCAGCGGGATTGAAGAGTTGCGTTGGATGCGGCAGGCCGATATTCAAGCGCCTGTGATTATGATCTCCGGGCAAGCCACGATTGCCGACGCTGTGGAAGCTACGCGAGCGGGCGCGTTCGATTTTTTGGAAAAGCCGTTGAGCCGGGACCGGGTGCTGCTGGCCATCAAAAACGCCATCGAACAATCGAACCTTCGAGCGGAAAACGCCCGCCTACGGGAGCTGGTGGGGGGCGCGCCGGTCATGATCGGTCCCAGCGCCGCCTTTCAGCGCGTAGTGGAGCAAGCTACGCTGGCAGCCCGCAGCGACGCGCGCATTCTCCTCATTGGGGAATCCGGAACCGGCAAAGAGCTGCTGGCTTCTCACATTCATCGCGAAAGCCCGTTCGCCTCCGGTCCGTTTGTCAAGGTGAACTGTGCGGCGATCCCCACCGAGCTGCTGGAAAGCGAACTTTTCGGACACGAAAAGGGAGCTTTTACCGGAGCGGTTTCGGCCAGGAGGGGTAAATTCGAGCTCGCCGACGGAGGCACTCTGTTCCTGGACGAAGTAGGCGATCTGCACGCCGCCTCCCAAGCTAAGCTCTTGCGTGTGTTGCAAGAAGGCGAGTTTCACCGTGTCGGAGGAGAGCAGGCTATCCGCGTCAGCGTGAGGGTGATTTCCGCCACGAACAGGGACTTGAGCGAGATGGTAAGCCAGGGCAAGTTTCGGGAAGACTTGTACTACCGGCTCAGCGTGGTTCCTATCCGCGTTCCCCCGTTGCGCGAAAGGCCACAGGATATCCAACCTCTAGCGGAGTATTTTCTCCGCGAATTTTGCGCTCGGAACAATTTCCGGCCGAAAAGGATCGACGATGAGGTCTATCCACTTTTTGAGCGTTACCCGTGGCCCGGAAACGCGCGGGAATTGCGGAACATCATTGAGCGTATGGCGATTTTAAGCCCTGGAGACTGCCTCACGGCGGAGGCCGTGCCGGTAGAGATCAAAATCGAGCGCGGCGGCCTTAAGTCCAGCGTCCAGGAGGCGCGCGCGGCCGCCGAGCGCGAGCATTTATTAAGAGCCTTGGAGCAGACAGGTTGGAACGTTTCTGCTGCGGCGCGGGTGCTCGGCATGGAGCGCACAAACCTTCACAAGCGCATGAAGGCTCTGGGAATTGCGCGAAGTTAGAGGGTGGCCGCGTTCTGCCAGCGGTGTTCGAATAATCCCCGCAGAGCTTCGCCCAGGCCGGGATGGTTGAAGACCAGGGAGGTCCAGGTTGGTTTGGTGACCACCGGGTCGAGAAGCGCTATCAGCCCCTGGCGCCCGTCAAACAGCGCCATCTTCAACGGGACGGATTCTGCGAGCCGGACTTCAACCCCCTGATCGACGAATTCAGCGAGCAGACCGCGCTCGGCAGGGTCTAAAGAAGCAGCTTCGCGCAACAGGCGGCAGCGGACGCCGCGCTCGCATGCTTTCCGGACCAGTTCCTCGTCGAACGGGTCTACCGCGTATGGGGGGCGGGAGAACTCCAGGTATTCTTCCTGGGCGGCGGCCAACATCCGGCGGTACTGTGTAGCTGTTTGGGTCGGATCGCTAACAATCTGCAAATAATCCAGCGTTCCGCGCCCCTCTTGCCCTTCGGAATAGGCTTTGGCGAGGTCCTCCACCAAAGCCGCCGCCATGCGCGACTGCTCTGTGAATTCGTGCTGCATCTGCTGCGCACGGCGAGAAATATAGCCTGGGATCGCCAACGCCGGCTCGACAGCCGAAAACAGCTTCGTCTTTTCCTGGACCACCTGTGCAAAGCCTTTCTCAACCAAGCTGTCGAGCACCTCGTAGATCTTCTGGCGAGGCACGTGGGCGCGAGCCGCCAGCTCTAGCGCCTTGAAACGGGGGTGGCCGACCAAGACGAGGTACGAGCGGGCCTCATAAGCGTTTAATCCCATGCTTTGGAGTTTCCGCCAAAAGCGCTGGAAGTCGATATCGGGTAAATCGCGGCTGCTCATGTCCGGAACCGGCTTCCTACAATAGCAAATTTCAGCCCCGCCCATGCTCAGGCAGGACGCTTTGCCTTTTGGACCTCCGCCCAAGGCGCCACCCCTACCCGCTGGGCCCACCGCTCATACAACCGGCTCAATTCTTCCACCTTGGCTGGGTGCTGGGCCGCCAGATCGTTCATCTCCGTGCGGTCGGCTTCCAGATCATAAAGCTCCCACCGGTCGGGATAGCGAGACACCAGTTTCCATTTTCCTTGCCGCACTGCCCGGTTGCCTTCGTGTTCCCAATACAGCTCCCCGTAACCGGTCCGTTGCCGGCCTTCAAACACCGGCCGCAGCGACTTCCCTTCCAGCGGCGTTATGGGCTCGCCACGGAACTTCCGGGGGTACGGCGCCTGCCCTACGTCCACGCAGGTGGCCATCACATCGATGATGTGCCCCGGCTGATGCGTGATGCCGTAATTTCCGGCGATGACGCCCGGCCAGCTGGCAATGAATGGGGTGGCGATGCCGCCCTCATGGACCCAGTGTTTGTACAGACGGAACGGTGTGTTACTAGCGTTGGCCCACGGAATCCCGTAGCTCTGGTACGTATCTTCCTTCCCCGGCATAATGCTTGGCAGATTGCCTACGCGCACCGGTCGTCCGTCGCGAGTCTTAGAGGGAATATGTAGCCCTTTCCAGTTCGGACCAACCTCCTCGGCGCAGCCGCCGTTATCCGCCAGAAATATCACCAGCGTGTTCTTATCCGCCCCCGTCTTTTGCAATTGGGCCAGAATCCGCCCCACGCCCTGGTCCATGCGGTCAACCTGAGCGGCATACACCGCCATGCGCATGGCTTGCCACTCCTTGTCCGTTGCGTCTTTCCACGCGGGAACACGCGGATCCCGCGGCGTAAGCGGCCAGCGCTTGTCTATTAAACCCAGCTCGATCATGCGGCGACGACGCTCCTCGCGCAGCGCGTCCCAGCCCTCCTTATACCGGCTGCGGTAGCGTGCGATCTCGGCTTCGAGCGCGTGCAATGGCCAGTGCGGAGCGGTGAAGGCCACGTAAAGAAAGAACGGCGCCGGCCCGGAGGCAAACTCAGCCACGTACTTCGCAGCGTGGTCCGCGATGGCGTCGGTGAAATAGAAGTCTTTCCCCTCTGGCGCCACCGGCTCATTGTCCTGCGTCAGGGTAACAGGATCAAAGTAGCTCGCGGCGCCGTGAATGATTCCGTAATATTTCTCGAAGCCCCGCTGCAAGGGCCAGTTGTGTTTGGAGCTCGTAACCGGCGTTACGTGCCACTTGCCGCTCATCGCTGTGCGATACCCGGCGGCGCGCAGCACCTCTGCGAGGGTCACGCAATTCCGGTTCAGATCGCCGGTGTAGCCGGGAAATGGCTTGGGATTATCGACCATGTGACCCACGCCGGTCTGATGGGCATACAGACCGGTGAGCAGGGAAGCGCGTGTGGGACAGCACCGCGCCGTATTATAAAACTGCGTGAAGCGGAGGCCGCGGCGCGCCAGCCCGTCGAGATTCGGCGTGTGGATCTCGCTGCCATAACAGCCCAAGTCGGAGAACCCCATATCATCCGCCAACATGAGGATGATGTTAGGCCTGCGGGAAGTGGCGGCGCCCATCGCGGCGCCGGCCGCAGCCTGGAAAAACGCACGGCGTGTCAAAAGAGCGTAAGACAAGATGGACCTCCTTCCTAAACAAGAATAGCTATCCTGGTTGGTGTCATGCTTCGACGAACCCTGCTTTCCGCTGCGCCCACAATGTTTCTATCTCAAGCGCCTCAGCCTTCCTCGGGATGGGGGCCCTACCGCGGAGCGAACACGCGCCCGACGATCAGCGAAGGAGACGTAAAGGACTTTGCTGCGCTGGGAGGCAACTTGCTTCGCGTGAATATGAATACGCGGCCCTTAATGAGCAAGGAACCGCCGTTTGACATCCTCGAAGAGAGTTTCAAACTGTTGGACAATGTGATCCAGGCGGCGGAAAAGTATGGCGTTGCCGTGGTCATTGATCCGCACACCACTCCGGGTACGGAAATGGCGACCACCACTCGTCCCACCGACCGGCTGTGGACTGAATTTCACTGGCATGACCATTTAGTCCGCTTGTGGGATAAGATCGCCAGGCGGTATAAAGATCGCGGCAAGGTGATCGCCGGCTACGATCTGCTCAATGAACCCTCGCTTCCGAACGGGGGCAAACGGGCCACGCCTGCGGACTGGAACTTGCTCGTGTGGAAGCTCGTCCAAACTATTCGAGCCATTGACGCCACGCATCCCATTGTGGTCGAGCCGCCAACCATTCGGACGCCGGAGGGCAAAACCATCAACCGGCTGGAAGGCATGGCTTACCTGCGCCTGCCGAAGGACGCCCATCTTGTGGTCAGCCCGCACATGTATGAGCCCCACGAGTTTACGCACCAAGGCATTCAAGGGCGTCCGGCGCCGGTGCGATATCCCGGCGAAATCCGAGGACGGCGTTGGGATCGGAGCGCCCTGGAGGCTACCTTGGCGCCGGTGGTTGACTTTCAAAAAAGGAGCGGACTGCCTATCTTCATGGGCGAGTTCAGCGCGCCTCGCTGGACCGGCGCCGATGGGAACCGCTATGTTCGAGATGTTATTGAGATTTGCGAGCAGCACGGGTGGAGCTGGGCTTACCACTCCTATAGGGAGGCCGATGTGTGGGACGCCGAGATGGATAATGAGGATCGGACCCAACGCGTGCGGCTTGCCGTCACACCGCGTCTGGAATTGCTGAAGGAGTTTTACGGACGCAACCGGAAACTGTGAAGACACTGTGACCGTAACTTCACACTGCATTGCGACGCAAACAGCATGTGTTCAATAGGTTGCCAGTTGGTACCGAGATTGCAAACGCTCATACGTATGCTCCGCTTGCTGGTATTGGCTGTTGCGGTATCCGCCGCCTGCGGCGCTCAGGAACCGGATGTTAATGTCAACTCGCGCTACACGGTGGAAAGCGTCGACATCGCTGCGCCGCAGAAAAAGCTCGCCAAACTGACCCCGGGGCTTCGGGACGATATCCAAGGGCTTGTGGGCGGTAAGTTGGACCAAGGCTTGCTGGATCAGCTTGGGGCGAGGCTCAAAGAGGAACTCAAAGCGCATACAGTGGCCCCGAAAATCACCAAAGGCGATCAGCCTGAGCACGTGAAGGTTGTGTTCGAAGTCAGTTGGCGTCACACCGCGCATTTTGACAGCGACGACACCAAGTTCGCCTACCACGGCAAGGATGGCTGGTCTGGGCGCCTCAATGCGTCCACGCGGGTTGGGAAGAACAAGATTGGCGTTGGGGTTGTCAGCGACGGAGAGGAACTCGTGGAACGTTACGCCGGGATGAGAGCCTACTTCCGGCGTGAAGAAATAGGCACTGACCGGATCCAGCTTGGTTTCGAGTTTCAGACCTATCATCAGCAGTGGAATCGCGACACCCAGCAAGCGCTGTTGAACCAAGACGCGATTCCGGGAATGTACCGGACACGGTATAACCTGGAGCCCATGTTAACGGTAATCCTGGCCGAGCCGCTTACTTTGCAGGTGGGGGCAAGTTTTGAAAGGTTTCAAACTGAGTTTCCGGCCGCGCGAAAAGAGTCTGCCAATGCCGTTGTAACTTCTCTGCGCTACAGCGGAAATTGGGAAGGCTCCGGGAGCGACAAGCACTACCTGGAAGCAGGTTACAGCCTGCGCGCGGCCTCCCGAACTTTAGATAGCGATTTCGCTTACGCTCGGCATTTTTGGAGCGCTTCCTACCGCTTCCGCAGGGACCGCAATAACGTGCTCTTGCGGTTTCAAGGCGGACGGATCAGCGGGCGGGCGCCCCTGTTCGAGCGTTTTGCAGCGGGTAATGCGACCACCCTGCGTGGATGGCGTAAGTATACGCTGGAGCCCGCCGGCGGGGACCGTCTGGCGGTAGGAAGTCTGGAATACCGTTATCGGGTGTTTGCGATCTTTTATGACACCGGCGCGGTATGGCGCCGCGGAGAGAGTCCGGAGCAAAAGCACTCGGTGGGATTGGGCCTGAGCCGGGACGGATTCTTCCTGGCAGTGGCGTTTCCCCTCAAGTATGGCCGAGCGGAACCTATTTTCATGGTAGGGATGAACTACTGATGGTCTCGGAAGCCGCCGGGGCGGCGTCCCGGCGGTGGTTTATCGTAACGCTGGTGGCCGTCCGCGGGCTGGCCCGTGCAGCCGCGCCGCTAAGCGTGCGTCTGGAGGGTGAGTGGCTTCGCCTGTCAGCGCGCGGTTTCCGGTTCATGCACCCGAAAGCCTTGGACCGGCTGCGGGATGGCGCTCCGGTTACGGTGGATTTGCTAGCCACCTTGCTGGCGGACGGACGCTCCACGGTTGTGCGCAGGGCGGCCGGACGCTTTGTCTGGAGCTACGACCTGTGGGAGGAAAAATTCGCGGTAGTCCGAACGCTGCCGGAAAAGCGTACGGTTTCCAGACTCTCTGCGGAAGCTGCGGAGGCTTGGTGTGTGGAGAATCTTCCGGTGCATGTGGCGGGGCTAGCCCCGGAACGGGATTTCTGGGTTCGCGTGGAGGCGCGCGTGGAAGAACGAAAAGAGACTCCGCCGCTGGTGGGTTCATCCGGGATCAGTTTGGGGGCGTTGATCGAAATCTTCAGCCGGACGTCAGGCGTACAGCCCTCCCGCCCTACCCTCGAAGCCGGTCCGTTCCGGCTGGCGAACTTGCGCCGGTGAGGTCTGCCGCCGACGTGTTTATTTTTTCTTGCTACGTTCTCGCTTTTCCTGCGGTGCGCTATGCGGAATGAGCGCCTCTTGCGCATGAAAGGGCTTCCGGCCCCCTGTCGGCTTTCGCCGTGAGTATGTGCCGTCGGGATTCATGATTCGCGCTTTGACGTTGTCGCGCAAATACGCCGCCAGAATCTCATTCCTGATACGAGATGCGATCTGAGGGTCTTCGACCGGAAACAGAGTTTCCACGCGCCGGTTAATGTTGCGCGGCATCAAATCCGCGCTTCCCAAATAGATTTCTTCGCGTCCGCCGTTGCGGAAATAGTAGATGCGGCTATGCTCGAGGAACCGCCCAACGATGCTTGTGACAGTGATGTTGTCGCTGACTCCGGGGACTCTGGGAATCAGGCAACAGATGCCACGCACCAAGAGCTCTACTTTTACGCCGGCTTGCGAGGCGCGGTACAGCAGGCGGATCATCGGCGGGTCCACCAGAGCGTTCATTTTGAAAATCAAGTGCCCTTGGCCGGTCTTCGTCTGGTGGTCGATTTCGCGCAAGATCAGCTTTTCCAAACGTTCGCGCAGGTTGACGGGCGCCACCAGGAGCTTGCGGTAATCGCTCTTCGAAGAGTAACCCGTCAGGTAGTTGAACAAATCCGTGACGTCCGCTCCCAGGTCCTCACGGGCAGTGAACATTCCCAGGTCAGTGTAAAGGTGAGCGGTCACCACGTTATAGTTGCCAGTCGCCAGGTGGACGTAGCGGCGGATCGTATTCCCCTCTTTGCGAACCACCATGGCTACCTTGCAGTGGATTTTTAGGCCTACAAGCCCGTAGACGACGTGTACGCCCTCGCGTTCCAACGCCTTGGCCCACTCAATGTTGCTCTCCTCGTCGAAGCGCGCTTTCAGCTCCACGAGCACAGCAACCTGTTTGCCGTTAGCTTGCGCTTCCAACAACGCTTCCACAACGGGAGCATTGGGGCCTACCCGGTAAAGAACCATCTTGATGGCCAGCACATTCGGGTCGCGGGCAGCTCGGAAGAGAAAATCCACCACCGGTTGGAAGGAATCAAACGGGTGGTGAAGCAAGATGTCGCCCCGCCGAATGACCGCAAAAATATCTTCATCTTCACCGGCTTGGGCAATGGCGGCAGGAACGGCGGGCGTGAACGGCTTGTCTTTCAGGTCTGGGCGGTCGACTTGATATAGGGCGCGAAGACGGCTCAGGCCGAGCGGACCGCGAACCCGGTACACAGCCGTCGAGTCGATTTCGAGATTGGTCTTCAGGATTTCCAGAGTGTGCCCCGGCATGTGGTGCGTGACCTTCAAACGCACCACGTCGCCAAAACGCCGCTGCCGGACGCCTTCTTCAATCACCTCCAACAAGTCGTCGGCTTCCAGTTCCTTGATGGCCAGATCGGCATCCCGCGTGACGTGAAACGGATACGCTTCCACGACCTCCATGCCGGGGAACAGCGACGACAGGTTAGCGGCGATCACTTGCTCCAACCAGACGAAACACTCTTCCCGCGGCTCTCCTTTTTTCCCAGGCTTCTTCTTGCCGCTGAGAGAGACGAGCTGGGGGAGTGTGTCCGGCACTTTCACCCGCGCGAAATGCTCATTGCCTTTTGTGTCGCGAATGAGCACGGCAAGATTCAAACTGAGATTGGAGATATGGGGGAACGGACGCCCGGGATCGAAAGCCAGCGGAGTAAGCACCGGGAAAACCACCTCAGCAAAGAAGCGGTTCACCGTATCCAGCTGCTTGGCGCTCAAGGAGGCAAAATCAAGAATGCGTATCCCTTCTTTGTCGAGCGCAGGCAACAACTCTTCTTGCAAGCACCGGTGGCAGTCGTTGAGCAACTTCTTCACTTCCCGCCGGATCGCCTGTAGCTGCGCGGAAGGGCTCATGCGGTCTGGGCCGAATTCTACGATGCCGGCATCCAGTTGAGCCACCAAGCCAGCGACTCGCACCATGAAAAATTCATCGAGGTTTGAACCCACGATAGAAAGAAATTTGACCCGTTCCAACAAGGGGTTGCTCGGGTCGCGAGCTTCTTCGAGCACCCGCCGCTGAAAGGCGAGCAAGCTGAGCTCCCGGTTGACGTATAAAGTGGGATCAAACAGATTGGGGCCTTTCGGCTCGCTCCGCTGCGGCTTCAGCGCCTGTGCTTCCGACGGGCGCTTCTTAGGGGAATGCTGGGTTTTCTCCGCTCCCGGCATGTCTCTTTAGGTTACCGCGACTGCCGGGCCTGGATCAGCGCCATTCGAGAGACTGCAACATGGAGTTGAAAGTTTCCTGGATGCCAGTCTCCAGGCTCAGAGGCGCAATCAGGATCAGATATGCGAGCCCCTGGGGCCGGGCAAGGCTGATCAACGTATCCACTTCCGTCTGGCCGCGAAATGGAGAGGGCCCCAGCATTCGCGTCACGATCGCAGGTTGTCCATGCAGCGTGATTTGCCGGGAATTCTCCACGCGCATGCCGGGATTGGCGGATAGGATTTGTTGGACCAGCCCTTCGGTTTCCCGCCGCAGGTCCGCCGTTCCCGTTTGCGAACGGGCTAGGTTGACGATCACGCCTAACCCGATGGAGGCGCGGCCATTTGCGGAAGCGCTGATGCCCTCTTGAGGGGCGAACGTAACTTCAGCAGATTGCTGGCTTGCGAACACCTGCCAGTTATCCGGATACCGGATTCGAAAATAAGAGGCGTCGTGCGTCTTCAGTGTGGTGGAAGGACGGGGAATCTGACCCGGATTTCCGGTGGCCGCAGTGGGCCTCTTCGGGGGTGGAGGCGGCAGTTGCGCCACAATCTGCTTGGCGCGATTCAACTGTCCCGTATCCGCGTTATACGTCCGCTGCGGCAGCAACCGGATTTCCTCTTCCACCGCTTTTACGCGATTGCCTGGATTCGGGTGGTCCGAGAGAAACTGCGGAATCCTTTGAGCGCCTTGAGCTTCCAGTTTTTCAAAAAAGCGCGCCATTTCCAGCGGGTTGTACCCGGCTTCGGACATAATGCGCGCGCCGAGCAAGTCCGCGTCGCGCTCCGCGTTGCGAGAGTACTTCAGGAGGACGGAATTGGCGCCTAACCCAATGCCGACTTGCGCTAGCTGGCCGAGTAATCCCCCTCCCGATTTCGCTAGGGCTCCTCCCAGTAGCGCGGGTAACTGGATCAGGTTCGCTTTCGATGCTTGGTTGGTGCCGTGCCGCAAGGCTACGTGCGAAATCTCGTGCGCCAGCACCCCTGCTAACTGGGCTTCGTTTTCGACTTCTTTGATGAGACCGGTGTGCACAAACATGGGCCCGCCCGGCAGAGCAAACGCGTTGATGGTGTTGTCGTAAACCACGCGTATGGAGTAGGGATAGTTATCGGCTTCGGGTTGACTCCACAACTTGCGCGCCACGGTTTCCATGTAACGGTTGAGTTCAGGGTTGTTCACCACGGCGTACTGCTTCAACACCTGAGCGGCGGCTTCTTTCCCCAGTTGAATGTCCTGCTCTTTCGAAAACAGATTGAACCCGGGTTTCAGCTCGCGGAGCTTTTCAGCGGCGTAGCCCGCGGCTGCCGTCAGCGCGAGCGCTAGGATCCAGCGTTTGGCGGCTATCATCATAACCCCCCACTATCCAGGATGCCATGGCGGCGCAAGGTTCGCACAGAGCTATAATCTCAATATGTTGACGCCCACCGAGAAGATTTGGCATAACGGCGAATTCATCCCGTGGAACGAGGCGCGGATTCACGTTCTTTCCCATGTGGTCAGTTATGGTTCGAGCGTTTTTGAAGGCATTCGTTGTTACGCGACGCCTTCCGGGCCGGCGGTGTTCCGCCTTGGAGACCACATCCGCCGCATGGTGGACAGCGCGAAGATCTACCGCATGGAGATTCCCTTCTCCGCCGAACAGCTTGCTGAAGCCATGCTCGAACTCGTGCGCGTCAACCGGCTTGAAGCCTGTTACATACGGCCTATCGTCCTGCGCGGATACGGCGAGATGGGCGTACATCCAGGCAAGAACCCCATAGAAGTTTTTCTGGCGTGTTGGGAATGGGGCAAGTACCTGGGCGACGAAGCGCTGGCGCAGGGTGTGGATGTGTGTGTTTCGAGCTGGACGCGGATGGCCCCCAACACCTTGCCCGCTCTTTCCAAAGCCGGCGGAAACTACCTAAACTCGCAGTTGATTCGCATGGAGGCCCAGATTAACGGCTACTCCGAAGGCATTGGTCTGGATGAAGCTGGGTACGTAAGTGAAGGCTCCGGCGAGAATATCTTCGTGGTTCGCGACGGAAAGTTGTTCACGCCTCCCTTGGGCGCCTCCGTGCTTCCAGGCATCACGCGTGATTCGGTGATCAAACTGGCGGAATCGATTGGCATTCCCGTGGTGGAGACCCTGGTGCCTCGAGAAATGCTATATATCGCTGACGAGCTGTTCTTTACTGGCACCGCCGCTGAAGTGACGCCGATTCGCTCAGTGGATCGCATCGTGGTTGGCTGCGGGCGCCGCGGACCCGTCACCGAAAAACTGCAACAGGAATTTTTCGCGATCATCAACGGGACTAAGCCCGACCGGTTCGGCTGGCTGACTCCGGTAGCCGTGGCGCCGGCTGTCAAAGCGTAGCCTGCGCGAATCCCAGCATCAGCTCTGACCCGCAAACCCTCATCTTTGCCTTTGCGGTTGGCGTGAGGTAGCATATCCACGGTGTAACCCATTTGAAACGATCGGATAGGATACCTCTATGATGACTATGCGACTCGCGATTTCCATGGCGCTGATGGTAACTTCAGCGCTGGCTCAAGGGCGGCTGGAATTTCGGCTACCCGAACGGACACGGCTGTTACAGGACCAGCTCGTCGATCTTGTGCTGGAGGCCAAGAATCTCACCGGCGTTAGGAATCTGAAGGTGACGGTGGACGGCGCCGACATCACCAAGCGCTTTTCTGGGCCTAAGGTGGTGGATCTTGATTGCGACAAAACAGAGGACCTGGTGTTTCGGGCTGACCTCATGAGCTTCAGCCAACCCGGAAGGGTACGCCTGGAAGCCACCGTTGACACCAACGCCGGAGTCTACCGCGCCATCAAGGATATTACGGTGCAACCCATGGCTCTCACCGGGAAAGCCAAGAACATCATACTTTTTATTGGCGATGGAATGGTGGAAGCGCACCGCGACGCCGCGCGCTTGGTATCCCGCAGCGTAGAGGTGAGACCGGGCGTTTCGGGTTTGCGGGAGGGATTTTTCGACCGCCTGCTCGACATGGATCAAATGCCGGTTAGCGGCATGATCATGACCTATGGATCCGACCGTGTGATTCCAGATTCCGCCAACGCGGGCACGGCGCTCGCAACGGGTAACAAGACCTTCGAGGGCGCCCTGGGAGTCTTTGCAGACGGCAACGATTGCGTGTGGCTACCGTCCGCGAACGCCTCCAACCTCAGTGCTGCGTTGGACAACCCGCGCATTGAAAGCATTGCGGAATACCTGAAGCGAAAGTTCGGCTATCGCATCGGTTTGGTGACCACGGACATCGTGCCGGGGGCGACGCCGGCCGCCTTTACGGCTCACTCTGCGGAGCGCGACGCTTACTTTGAGATCGCCCGCCAGTACTTGGAGAACCCCATGCTTGGGAACAAACCCGTAGCGGATGTCATTCTGGGGGGAGGCAAAGAGAGTTTTGAAGCGGTGGTCCGTCCCGATAAGCGGGACTTGATCGCCGAGTTCCAGACCGCCGGCTACCGGTTTGTCACCACTGCCACCGAACTTCGGAAGCTGGATGCTAACTCCCCCCGCGTCCTGGGCTTATTCAAGCGCGCCACCTCATCCGCCGTCCATTCGAGCGGCATACGGCCCAACTCGACCGCGATCATGGATTCGGTTTACGATCGGTTGGGTCTACAGCGCCCCGGCAGCGAGCCGCTTCCCAACTTCGGCGAGTGGAAAGATCAGCCCTTCTTGGACGAAATGACGCGCAAGGCGATTGAGATCCTCGCCGGACCTTCGAAAGATCAGCCCTTCTTTCTCATGGTGGAACAGTCCAATATCGACAAACAGTCTCACAGCAACCACGCGGCGGGAGCTATCTGGGATACGATCGAGCTGGACAAAGCGGTGGGGGTGACAAGGGGGTGGGCTCAAGCCCGGTCCAACTCTGACACGCTCATCGTCGTGACTGCGGATCACGGCCAGTCCATGACCATCATCGGCGTTGCGTATACGCCCGATTCGGATTACTTCGACCGCACCAACCGGCTCTCGCTTCGCTTGGAGTCTCCGGTGGGAACCCACTCGGCTACGGTGTATCGCGACATCAACACCAACGTGAGGTCCACGGTGCCTTATGGCAGTGCGGGTCCGGGCAGCGGTCCTCCGGCGGAGTTTTACGGCGGCATTTACGAGAACAACGGTTTCCCGGATTATGACGATGCTGATGGCGATGGCTACCCCGAAAACCGGGAGTCCAACGGGCGAGGGCGCATTCGCTTGTCCGTGGGCTTCAGGACCGGGAGCCATACCGGCATTGCGATTCCCGTGACTGCGGAGGGGCCAGGCGCGCTGCTCTTCACGGGCTACATGGATGAAACAGACATACCGCTGAAGATGGCTGCTGCGATGGCGAATGACACCAGTGAATGGGATGCAGCGTTGCGGCTCTTGATGTCGAATCCGCGTCTGCCCAAAACGCCCGGAAAGTAGCGCCGCTGGGCGCTGGTCCGGAGTATGACCTTCCGGGCTAAGCAGGTGTCGGTGAATTATGCTCTTGACATCCGGCGATTCTGGAGTACTATGAGGCTTGGAAGCCACTTTGGGTGGGTTCCACGTACGACGCCCATTAGGGGCGTTGCTAAGTAGGGAGGCGCCTATCGAGCCCTACAAGAGTGAGGGGCGGGACGCCCCGTTTTTGGAACCGGAAGTGCCGGGATCGTGAACGGCCGGAGGAAAGGCGCTTGAAACGCGCCGCGCTTCTGCGCAATGTGATGGCGTCAACTCGAATCCCGGGTTCCAAAAACGTCGAGCGGCCCGCTCCTTTTTATGTAGGGGTCACGGAGACAAGGGCGCGAAATATCCTTTTCTGCAGCGGACGGAGAAGTTCTTCTTCCCTTTGACCCGAACCTCTACCGTGTGGTATCTACCGTCCGTTGGGAGCGGTTCCGGACGATACAGGATCGCATACTGGCGCCGGAGTTCGTTGGCGATCCGATCAAAAGATTGCGCTAAATCAGATCTCTTGAACGGAAAAACCACGAATCCTCCAGTCTCCGAAGCGAGGAAACGCAACACTCTGTCACCCTCTGTCTCCGCCGGGTTGGAGTTGGACGAAATGGCATAGATGACCACGTCCCCTTTGATGGCGGCTTCGAGCGCCTGTGTGCGCGTCATCCGGCTCTGAGTATCCTCGCCGTCGCTCACAATCACGACGACCTTACGGAAATGGAGATTGCGGGGTACACGGCTGAGCTTTTCCCGGCAGGCGAAATCGATGGCGTCATACAGCGCCGTGCCACGTCCGGCGCGCAGTTCCCGGATCGCTTTGGCCAAACTGGCTTGGTCGTTACTGAAATCGCTTACCGGTTCCATCACGCTGTCGAAGCTAATCACCATAGCCAGGTCTTGGGGGTCTCGCAGCGCGTAGCGGAGAAATTGGATCGACGCCTCCTGAATAAAGCGGAACTGCTCCCGCACGCTTGTGCTAGCGTCGAGCAGCAAAGCGAGGCGTAAAGGCAGGCTAGCGGCGGCGGAAAATTCTAAGATTCTCTGGGGACGCTTATTCTCCAATACCTCAAAGTCATCCGCTTTCAGGCCGCCTACCAAGCGCCCCCGCCTGTCAGTCACAGTGGCGAGAAGCGACACGCGCGTCACGTCCAAAGTGATACGGGGTTTGTCGCCGGCAGCGGGTTGCGCGGCGGTGGGAACTTGTCCTGTAGCCAGCAGAGCCGCCAGTGCACAGGCGCGAACACACGCGCACATCGAGCCCTCCAAATGCTTCGGGTTCAGTATACGCCGAACGGCAGGCCTTTACCAGGGGGGGCAGGTCGCATATACTCGCATAGTGATCTTTGTCTGGAGCCGACACCATGAACCGTCGTGAGTTTTTCGAACTTTCGGGTCTGGCGCCTGCCGGGGCCGTTTTGTCCGGCGCGGCTCAAGCCGGCGAAGTCCGGTCTGCGGCGCCGCCACCGCTCAACCGCTTGCCGCGCATGGTCCACGAATATTTTGTGCGTCGTGTCCGCGAAGCCGAACGGGGCAACCTGGAGGCGCTACACCGCATCCGTACGCGCGAGCAAGCCGAGGCCTACGTGCGCTCGGCGCGCGAACGGATCCGCGCGTGTTTTGGCCCGTTCCCGGCAAAGACGCCTCTCAACCCGCGAATTGTCAAGACGATCGAACGCGACGCCTATCGGATCGAGAACGTCATCTTCGAAAGCCGTCCCGGTTTCCTGGTTACCGCGAATCTTTACATCCCGAAGCGGGGCCGCTCCCGTATGCCCGGAGTGATTGGAACCTGTGGCCATTCGAACAACGGGAAAGCCGCGGAGATGTATCAGGCCTTTGCCCAAGGGCTCGCCAGAATGGGATACGTTGTGCTGATTTTCGATCCTATCGGGCAGGGGGAGCGGCTCCAGTATGTGGATGCCAACTGGCAGCCACGCCGCGGCATCGGGGTATCGGAACACTTGTACGCAGGCAACCAGCAGTTTTTGGTTGGAGAATTTTTCGGCGCCTGGCGAGCTTGGGATGGAATACGAGCGTTGGACTACCTGCTGTCACGTCCGGAAGTCGATCCCAACCATGTCGGGGTGACGGGCAACTCCGGAGGCGGCACGATGACAACGTGGCTTTGCGGCTTGGACACGCGCTGGACCATGGCGGCCCCCTCGTGTTTTGTCACCACCTTCCGGCGGAATATGGAAAACGAACTGCCGGCGGATACCGAACAGTGCCCTCCGCGGGCGCTCGCGCTTTCGCTCGACCACGCCGACTTCCTGGCGGCCATGGCGCCCAAACCGGTGATTCTGCTCGGCAAAGAACGTGATTACTTCGACGTGCGCGGCAACGAAGAGGCTTATTTGCGCCTGAAGCGCCTATATGCCTTGCTCGGCGCGGAGGACAACATTGCCTGGTATGTGGGGCCCACCGAGCATGGGTTTACAAAAGAGAACCGGGAGGCTATGTACCGGTTTTTCAACCGCGTCACCGGCGTGAGCGACGCGCGTGAGGAACCGTCGTTGACTCTTGAAAAGGATGAAACCTTGCTCTGTACGCCGCACGGTCAGGTCGCGGAGTTGCGCTCGAAGCCGATTTATGTGTTTACGCGCGAAAAGTCACTCGCTCTGGGCAAGCAGCGCGTCGCCATGGATGGTCCGGCTCTGGCGCGCAGCGTAATCGCGACTTTGCATATCGCCCGCCATCCAGATGCGCCTGACTACCGTATCTTGCGCCCGTTACGCAGCCGCCGCTACCCGCTTCCCCGAGCGACTACCTACCTAGTGGAGACCGAACCGGGTGTGTTCGCTGTGGTCTATCGCCTCTCCAAGGAGCAACACCTTTCGCGCCCGCCACGCACCACCGCTCCAGCGGTCATTTATATTTCTGACCTGTCCGCAGATGCCGAGTTGCGTGAAGAGCCGCTGATCCGCGAACTCATCACCGCCGAGCCGGAAGCCGCTTTCTACGCTTGTGACGTCCGCGGAACGGGGGAATCGCAACCTGATACCTGTGGCGAGGACATGTTTCGCAACCCGTATGGGAGCGACTATTTCTACGCCATTCACTCGTTCATGCTGGATGCGCCCTACCTGGGGATGAAAACGTACGATGCGCTGGCGGTAGCGCAATGGCTGAATAGCTTTGGTCATTCGTCCATCCACATGGTGGGGCGGGGTAGGGGGGCCTTGGTGGCGGCTTTCGCCGCACTGTTGTCCCCCCATGTCTCGCGCGTCACGCTGAAACACGCCCTGGATTCTTACGCCTCGGTAGCGGAAGCGGAAGCCTACGATTTGCCGCTCTCTTGCATCGTGCCGGGCATCCTGGCGCACTTTGACCTTCCGGACGTTTACCGCGAACTCGAAAATAACAAGAAACTTCGGCGAATTTCGTGAAACTTGCCCGCGTCAACGCGTTACGGTGAGCGTGGCTGACACGCTATGACTGAGGCTGCCGCTGCTGCCGGTTATCGTTACTGTGTAATTGCCGGTCGGCGTGCTCCTGGTGGTAGTGATATTGAGCGCCGATGTGCCGGAACCCGTGATCGAGGATGGCGTCAAGGTGCACGAAGCGCCGGCTGGGCATCCGGACACGCTTAAAGATACAGTGCCGTTAAACCCACCTTGTGGCGTAACCGCTACCGTGTACTGCGTCTTCTTGCCCTGGCGCACGGTAGCTGAGGCAGGCGTGACACTCAACGCGAAATCGCTCGTGGGAGAAGCCGTACAATTCGCAATCGCCTTGGAGACGTTAAGACGACCGCCGGTAAGCATTTTGCCCGCCAAGCCAGGTACGAGGTCCACGTTATTCAAGATTGCAGCCTTCACCTGATCCGTTGTCAGACCCGTGCACGAGGGTGCGGAGAGCACCAGCGCCGCCGCCCCCGTCACGTGAGGCGTCGCCATGGACGTGCCGCTATAGGTGGCATAGGACTGGTTGCGAATCGTGGAAAGAATGTTCACCCCCGGCGCAGCTAAATCTACACTCGTGGCGCCGTAGTTCGACCATGACGCTAGCGTGTCATTGCTGTCCGTGGCTGCCACCGCGATGATATTGGGAAGGTTATAACTCGCCGGGTAAGAAGGCTTGGTGTCTGTATTCACGCCGCTGTTGCCGGCTGCGGCGACAAAAAGAATGCCGTTCTGCCCCGCGCGCTGGATCTCGTCATATAGCGCCTGCGAGTACCCGCCGCCACCCCAACTGTTGTTGAGCACACGGAGATTTACACCCAGGTTCTTCAATTGCACAGCAAATTCGATGGCGTCGATGGCATCCGACGTGTAGCCGCTCCCTTGCGCGTTGAGAAACTTCAGTCCTACCAGGCGCGTGGACCAATTCACGCCCACCACGCCCAGACCGTTGTTGGCGGCCGCCCCGATGGTTCCCGAAACATGTGTTCCGTGATTCTCATCATCCATGGGATCGCAAGTGTTTGTGATGGCGTTGAATCCGTGGGCGCCGGCAGGGCACGTGATTGTGGCTCCGCCGATAGTCACCGAGAATTGGCTCGAGCTGCTCCATATATTTTGCGCCAAGTCGGGATGATTGTAATCGATCCCGGTGTCGACCACCCCGACCACGATGTTGGAGGTCCCCGTCGTCGTATCCCAGGCGCTAGGAGCGCTGATCTTGACCATTCCCCAAAGTTGGGACCAGTAAGGATCACTCGGCGTGTTCTGACGCGTCACAATGTAGTTCGGCTCCACAAACCGCACATCAGGGCGTTGAGACAGAGCGCGGATCAGCGTGTCGGTGTCCTTCGTGCGAGAACGAAGGCGCATAGCGCCCGCGCCTCCAATCCCTTTCACCAGCTCCAGATCATGTTCCCGAACCAAATCCTGCACGAAAGATGGGACGTGACTTGTGAACTGGACCAAAACCTCGCGCGGCGCGGCATACGCCGGTCCCTGCGCCATTAACGAGCCGGAAAACATCCCCATGACAGCCGCGATGCATCCGGCCATGAACCAATTCGTCTTCATTTCAACCCTCCTGATAAAGACCGCGTGGCCATCCCCTGGCCCCGTTAACCCCCAGTATACGCCGGCCCTGCCGTCCTGTAAACGTCCCAAATTACCTAGTACTTTCGTTAGGGAATACCCGGGATGCTATGTTGGGAAAGGCGCGGCTAAACCAATCCAGCGACGTTTTGTCGCAGGCTGGAAGGGCTAGGAGGCCGCATGCGAAGCGCCCTTATGATGATCGTTTGGAGCGTTATTGATGTTTGAAGATCCCAACTGGCCGGAAGACTCGCTTGACCCCGCCGACTGGGAGGAGTTCCGCCAACTCTGCCGCAAAGCCGCGGATCAAGTGGTAGATTACTTACGCACGGTCCGGGAGCGTCCCGCTTGGCGTCCCTTGCCTCCAAGCGTCCTGGATCTTCCGCAGGAAGAAGTCCCACTCGATCCGTCGCCGCTTTCTCAGGTGTACGCGGAATTCTGCGAGCGAGTGTTGCCGTACCCCACTGGAAACATCCATCCGCGATTTTTTGGCTGGGTCCATGGCACCGGAATGACAGGGGGCATTCTAGCTGAAATGTTGGCTGCCGCCATCAACGCGAACCTGGGCGGTCGTGACCACGCTCCGGTTTACATAGAGCGGGCCGTCATCGAGTGGTGCCGCCGTTTATTCGGTTTTCCAGAGGGCGCCTCCGGGATTCTGGTTTCTGGAACCTCCATGGGGACCGTCGTATGCCTGACGGTAGCTCGTAACCACATGGCGGGCGCCGATATACGCCGCCACGGGCTTCGTGGAGCGCCCGCGCTCACTTGCTATGCATCTGCGGAAGTACATCAAGCGGTCGTCAAGGCGCTGGAGTTATTGGGGCTAGGGGCAGAATCTTTACGTAGGATCCCGACCGGTGAGGATTTCCGGATCGATTTGGCGGCGCTCCGCCGTGCGGTGGAGCAAGACCGCGATCGCGGATTCGCGCCTTTCTGCGTGATTGGGACTGCCGGCACGGTGAACACCGGGGCGGTGGATGATCTCACTGCGCTCGCTGCGTTCTGCCGGGAGCAGCAGCTCTGGTTTCACGTCGACGGGGCTTTTGGAGCGATGTGCGCACTGAGCGAGGAGCTACGCCCGGGCGTGGCGGGCATCGAGCTTGCTGATTCTTTGGCTTTTGATTTCCATAAATGGATGTTCGTGCCCTACGGCGTGGGTTGTGCGCTCGTGCGGAACGGGCAGGCTCACCGGGATGCTTTCGCCATTCGGGAATCGTACCTACACGGGGCTCCCCGTGGTGTGGCGGGAGGCGACACTTGGTTTTGTGATTATGGTCCGGAGTTGTCGCGTGGCTTCCTTGCGTTGAAAGTTTGGTTTGCGCTGAAGGAGCACGGCGTGCGCCGCCTGGGTCGCGTAGTGCTTCGTAACTGTCTCCAAGCGGAATACTTGCGCAACCGGATACGGGAGACGGCGGAACTGCGCCTCCTTGGCGGGGATTTGAACATCACTTGCTTCCGCTACGAACACCCCGAAGTGAGCGCCGAGGCGCTTGATGAGCTGAATTTCGAAGTAGTTGCAGACATCCAGGAGGCCGGCATCGCCGTCCCCTCCACCACGCACATCGGGGGCCGCCTGGCGATTCGTGTAGCCATCACCAACCACCGCACACGGCGGGAAGATTTGGACGCGCTGTTGGACGCAGTGCTGCGCTTTGCGCGGCGCAGGCTCGGCGGAGCGAGATGAGGGAGCGTAAGTGCGCCCTCATCGAAAGGGCTCAACTTTCATGATGTCGGCGTTAGAGGGATCAACGCGCACGCAGAGCAGGTACCTTCCGTCCGGAGAAAGCGAAAATGGACCGCTGCCGATCGGCAGAAGGGGTTCCGGGTACTCGAGCACGCTGCGCGTGCGCCCAGTGGCGAAGTCGTGAAAAAAGATGGCTTGGCGACTCCAGGAATGCGGTTTCGCGCCTAAGTAATAGATCCCGTTTGGGGCTGCCGCCCAGCAACTGGTGCAGTAGGGCACCAGCCCGTCCACTGCCAGCGTCACCGCCCCAGTTCCGAGCGCCAACCGCCATAGCGAGGTTCCCGCCGGCTCTTTTACGAAATAGACCGATTTGCCGTCCGGCGCCATGCCGAACGATAAGCCAGGGAAAGGCAGAATTTCGGTGGTTGCGCCGGTCTCCAGCGAATACCGGATCACCGACTTCATCGTGCCGGCGTAAATGAACTTTCCGTCGGTAGAGAAGACTGGATGAATGCCAGTAACTCCCGTGGCTCGCACCGACCATCTCCCGTCGGCGCCCAAGTAGGCGAGGTGGAGTTCGCCCGTCCGAGCGTTGTTGAAAGCAATGCACTTGCCGTCCGGAGACCATCGCCCGACCGAAGGGCGCAACTTTCCGCTGGTTACCGGCAGGGCGTTGGACCCATCCGCGTCCGCCACCCAAAGCTGCTCTTCCCCGCTGCGGTCTGATCGAAAGCAAATCCTTCGCCCATCGGGTGAGTATTGCGGTGAGGCGTCTTGTCCGGCTGACGCCACGATGCGTGTCCACCGGGGTTCACTATGCTGGGGAGCGAGCGCTACCCGCCAAATATTGAAATCTTGATGGAGCACCGAATAGGCAAGAACCGGCGCGCGGCGCGCCAGAGAAAGCTGAATCGGAAAATCTCCGTAGACCGGCGTTGGCTGTAGGGTTTTGGAAGGTTGCGGCGCATCCACGGTCATGCGCCAGAGCCGGAAATCGCCGTCCCGGTCCGAGCCGAAGATGATGGTCTTCCCATCGGGCATCCAGTCGTTCCCGCTGATCTGTTTCCCATCCCGGGTCAATTGGCGCAGGCGGCTGCCGTCGGCAGCCATTATGAATAGCTCCTGATACGCTCGGTGATACACCCGTATGAAGGAAATCCACTTGCCATCCGGCGAAAACCGGGGATCGGCATCGCCCACGAGGAACGGGTCGGGCTTTGTCAGACGGCGCTTGCGCCCGGTGGCCACTTCCACCAAAAAGATTCCCAGTGGCTCGCTTCCGGATTCCGTATCGTCAACGGCGAACCACTGTCCATCGGGCGACCAGTCCAGATGGCGGTTCAGCAAACCGTAACGAGTGGGAAAGAGCTGTGTAATCACCCGTTGTTCTCCGGAGTCCAGCGAAGCCGTGAAGAGCTCGCCTGTGGATGGCCCAAACCGTATAAAGGCTAAGGAGCGACCGTCGGGAGACCACGCCGGACTGCTAAAATCCCCCTCTCCCCGGCTCACCCTATGGGGCGAGGTGTCACCTGGCGAAAGGACCCACACGCCAGAGGATTCCGCGCCGTCCTCAAGCCACAAGAAGGCGAGACGGACGCCATCTGGCGAGAGGGCAGGCTGATACTCTTTTCCTGCAAGCCTTGTCAACGCCACCCGGTGGAATTCCGTGGGAGGCGTCGAGCGGGCGCTGCGGCTCCACCACACGGAGGCTACGGCGGCGGCAAGGAGCAAACCGGCCCCAAGCGCTGTCCCCATCCACGTCCAACGCCGCCTGGTTCTCGGGTATTCCACGGCGGGGGCCTCCTTGACCACCTCAACGGGACCCACCAAACGGTAACCCCGCCCCGGGAATGTCTCGATGTGCGCCGGCGAGTGTTCTTCAGCGCGCATGGCCCGCCGGAGGACGGCAATGTGTTGGGTGAGGTTGGCTTCGTCCACTACCCGATCGGGCCAGACTCTGGCGAGAAGTTGCTCTTTGGTTTGGACCTGGCCGGCGTTCTCGACCAGCGCCAGTAGGGTCTCGACCGCCTTCCGCGTCAGTCGGACGGGTTGTCCGTCCCGCATGAGAACCTTCGCGGAGGCATCCAAAGAGAACGGGCCGAATCTGTAGATTCTCCTGTTTTCCAATTACTTACGCTCGCTTTAGAAATCTTTTATCCAAAATTTATCCCGCACTCCTTGATGCGATCATTCCGCCCACCAATTCTACTACTACGACATTGCGATGACTATGCGCCCGATTGCTCTTGGGGCCTTCCGGATGGCCGCTATTCTCGCCTTGTGCTCGATGCTGACCTGCTCGGGGCAGTCTGCGACGGAGCTATACCGCCAATTTGTGACGCCGCCGGAGGATGCCCGCATCATGATGCGGTGGTGGTGGTTTGGCCCCGCAGTGACGAAGGCGGAACTGGAGCGCGAGATGCGGGCGATGAAACAAGGCGGCATCGGCGGATTTGAAATCCAACCTGTGTACCCGCTCACCCTGGATGACCCCCAGCGAGGTCTCAAGAACCTGCCTTTCCTTTCGCCTGAGTTTATCGAGGTCTTGCAGTTTGCCGGCGCAAAAGGGAGGGAACTGGGACTGCGCGTGGATTTGACCCTGGGTAGCGGTTGGCCTTATGGGGGACCTAACATTCCCATCACTCAAGCGGCAGGACGGCTGCGCTGCGACCGCGTTCCCGTCTCGCCCGGGATCCGCGAGGTCCCCCTCCCAAAAATTGGGGAGGGCGAACGTTTCCTCGCCGCCTTTCTTGTCCGGGGGGCGGACCGGCATTTCGCTCCGGAAGGCATAATCCAGCTAGGCGAGCCCCACAACGGTAGGATTACCCTTCCCGGGCCTGCGGGAAGTGATCAGATGGCGCTGGTTTTCATTTCGAGCCGCACACGCATGATGGTGAAACGCCCCGCTGTGGGCGCGGAGGGCTACGTCTTGGACCATTACGACCGTGCGGCGCTGGAGAACCACCTGAAGAACGTCGGCGACCGCCTTATGCAGGCTTTTCCAAAACAGAAACCCTACGCAGTTTTCTGTGACAGCCTGGAGGTGTTCGGCTCGGATTGGACTTCCGATTTCTTGGAGGAGTTTCGCAAACGGCGTGGTTACGATTTGACGCCCCACCTCCCTGCTCTAACTGGCGACGTAGGGGCAGCAACCGGCGCCTTTCGCAACGACTGGGCGCAGACGCTGGCTGAACTGGCAGGCGAACGCTTTCTGAGCCCGTTGCGCGCATGGGCCCACCGGAACGGCGCCCGTTTGCGTTCACAAACGTATGGAACGCCGCCCGTTCCTCTCGCCGCCAACGCTCTGGTGGACCTCCCGGAGGGAGAAGGATCGCATTGGAAACGCTTCACGCCGAGCCGCTGGGCATCTTCGGCGTGCCACCTGCTCGGGATTCCCATAACTTCTTCGGAAACTTGGACTTGGTTGCACTCGCCGGCCTTCCGCGCCACGCCGCTGGATATGAAAGCGGAAGCGGACCGTCATTTCCTGGAGGGAATCAACCAGCTCATAGGCCACGGTTGGCCCTATTCTCCGCCCCAAGCAGGTAAGCCAGGGTGGGCGTTTTATGCAGCGGCGGTGTTCAACGACAGTAACCCGTGGTGGATTGTGATGCCAGACGTGACCGCGTATTTACAGCGGGTTAGTTACTTACTGCGGGTGGGAAAGCCCGCCAACCCCGTGGCGCTTTACGTTCCGACCGCGGATGCGAGAGCGCGTTTCACCTTAGGCCGCGTGTCCATAGATCGCACGTTGCCGGAGCTTCCGGTGGGTCAAATCATACCGAAGCTGCTCGAAGCGGGATATAACTTTGACCTGTTCGACGATGAGCTGACGCCCCACGCCTTGCAGCGTCCGATCATCGTGCTGCCTGCGGTTGAGCGCATTCCTGCGGCAACCTATCGCAAGTTGGAGGAGTACGTGCGCCAAGGAGGAAAGCTTGTGGCCGCGGGGCGTACCCCTGCGCTCAGTCCGGGCTGGCGCAACGCTGCGGCGGAAACTCGCGAGGTCCAGGAGATTTCGAAGCGCCTGTTCGAGGGCGCAAAACCCCCGGCGCGGCTGGTCCAAGACTGGGAGCGCGATCTCGGCGCCGCTCTGATGGAGATCCATCCGCCAGACATGAAGTTGACTCCTGCCACTGGGGATATCGGCTACATACGGCGTGATGCCGGAGAAACGCAGATCTATTTCATCGCCAACACGTCGAACCAGCATCGCCATGTCACTGCGCAGTTCCGCCACGAGAGGATGACTGCGGAATGGTGGGACCCGTTCCACGGGAGCGCTGAATGGATAGGACCCCTTTCCAGCTTGGACCTCGAGTTGCAACCGTATGAATCCCGAGTGCTCGTGTTTTCCCGGGCGCCTATCAGCAAGCCCACGCCGCGCCGAGCTCTCCAAAAACCCGTTTCGATCGATCTCAGCTCTGGGTGGAAAGTCACGTTCCCGGACCTCAGCCTAACGCTCTATCAAGAGCAGTTGCGCTCGTGGACAGAGACGCAGGCCACTAGATTTTTCTCGGGTGTGGCTGTATATGAGAAAACCGTGGAGGTCCCCGCCGGCGGGTTAGCTGGCGAGGCCCGGTGGATCCTCGATTTTGGGACTGGAACTCCCATCCCGGAACGCGAGCAGAAGCAGCCGGGCATGATGGCCGCCTATGAGCCGCCGGTACGGGAGGCCGCGGTGGTGTACGTGAACGGGGAAAAGGTGGGTTCGGTGTGGCGTGCGCCTTTTGCAGTGGACGTGACCAAGGCCATTCGCGCCGGCGTAAACACGCTCAGAATCGAAGTGGCGAATACGGCGATCAACGAGATGGCGGGCCGCCCTCCTGCGGATTACACGGAATTGAATCGCCGGTTTGGGGTGCGTTTTGTGCCCCAAGATATGGATCATCTGGAGCCGGCGCCGTCGGGTCTGCTCGGCAAGATCCGACTTTTCACGAAGTGAGTATGCATCCTGCCGCCGCGCCACAGCTTTTCGCGGAGGTTAAGCCGGCCATCGGTGGCCGGCGTGGTGTAACGGCAGAGTGCTTGGGATTAACATTTTGCGGCGGTACGTGCAAACGGGCCGCTCGGATTTCCATGTTGTGAGGTAACCATGCGGTTAAGCAGAACACTGTGGGTCAGCCTGCTGTGGGCAGGCTTGCTGGCGGCGCAAACGAACCGGGGCGGCATTTCGGGAACGGTCTCCGACGCGACGGGAGCCGTCATTCCAGGCGCTACGGTCACGATTACTAGTCTGGCGACCAACCAAGTTTGGAAGTTGAAGACCTCCGAGGCGGGAGTGTATTCACTCCAGTCTCTCGATCCGGTTACATATAAAGTCGTGGTGGAGGCCGAGGGCTTCAAGAAGGCCATTATCGAGGAAGTAAAAGTAGACACGGCCACAATTCAGACCGTGAATGTGACACTTCAAGCCGGCGACGTGAAGACCGAAGTCAACGTCACGGCGGAAGCACCGCTGGTCAATGCTGAATCCGGCACAACGGGCAACACGATCACGGAGCGAGAAATCGTCGACATCCCGCTGAACAATCGCAGCGTTCTCGATCTTGCGGTGACGTTGCCTAACGTTTCGGGCGATGTGGGTAGCGAGGATCCCGCGGTCACCTCCGGCGCCACGGCGCCGGGCTTCAACCTGAGCGTAAACGGCGGCCGTCCCGGCAGCACCGCTATGCTGGCGGATGGCGTAGTGAACACCGGGGTGGGGCTTGCGCGAGCCGTGGTCAGCTTTTCACCGGAAACCGTACAAGAATTCACGGTTCAGACGTCCGCGTATTCGGCCGAGTACGGCCAAACCGGCGGCGGAGTCATCAACGCCACCACTAAGTCGGGCTCAAACCAGTTGGCCGGAACGGCGCTGTGGTACACCCGCAACCCCGCAACCAATGCGGCGCCGTTCACTACCGCCAGCGTGAACCGTCCGGTCTCGAACTTGCGCAATAACCAGTTTTCTCTGACCGCTGGAGGTCCGGTAGTGCTGCCCAAACTCTATGACGGCCGGAACCGGACGTTCTTCTTTGCGGCTTTTGAGCCGCGTTATCGGCAAGACCATGTGCAGGCGGATTCGCTTCTCCCCACCGACGCCATGCGTGACGGCGACTTTAGCGGAATTGTGCCTGTTTCCGGCGGCTGGGCGCCCGCGGATGTGGCGGCTCGATTTGGCGTGCGCGTCACGGGTGACAGCACCATTTTTCAGCAGTTCAACCTCGTCGGAAACCAGCTTCAGGCGATTCCCGCTCCTCGCGCCGGGCAGACATATTTGCCGTTCCCCGGCAACCGCATCCCGAAGACAATGATGGATCCGTCCTCCTTGAAAGCTCTGCAATATTTACCACACGCCGGGGAGTACTACATCAACGGCAGCGGAGCGCTCGTCAACTGGAGCACCCAGCGATTTGTAAAGCAGAACGAAAAGCGCGTTACGGCGCGGATCGATCAGATCATTAGCGACCGCAACCGCTTGAATTTTCGCATCACTAGCATTCCCGCGGTAGGCCAAAAAGGCTTTGGCAGCGACGTTAACGGCAATGGAGCGGACTACAGTTATTCCCGCCAGCTCATGCTCGCCGACACACATACGATTTCGCCCACGCTGATCAACGACCTGCGCTTGAACTATACGCGGGGCCGCTTCAGCGGGTCGTTTACGCCCGAATTCGACGTGAAAACGGGGCGGAATCTGAGCACCGAGCTGGGTCTCCCCAGCTTGACCAAAGGCGGGCTGCCGATGTTCACTTTTGAGCTCAATTCTTTCGGAAACATTGGCTCGCAAGGTTCGACTCTCAACGAAAATGTCGAGGAACGCTACAATATCTCGGATATCCTTTACAAGTCCACCTCAAAGATGACCTGGAAGGTCGGCTTTGACATCACCCACGCGCGGTTAAACGTGATGAATCTGTACGCTGCGGCGGGTGGTGTTTACGCGTTCCGCTACGTGCAGACCAATTCCAACGGCGCCACGTCGGGGTATGTCGGAGGGAACGCATTCGCCAGTTTTCTATTGGGAGTCCCCAATAACGTCACGCTGAAAAACGTGCTCATCCCTTACTACTACCGGTGGAACAGCGGAGCAGGCTTTGTGCAGAACGACTGGAAGGTAAAACCGAATCTGACTCTCAACTTGGGCTTGCGTTACTCGCTCCAGCTCCCCCGCACGGAGAAGTACAACCACCAGGGCGTATTCCGCCCGGATTTGGCCAAGGAGTATTTGCTGCCGCAGCCCCTTACGCTGATCACCGGCCAGGTGATCACCAAAGCCGTGGTTCCGCCTTTCGCATATTCGGGCTATGGCGGGCGGTCGAAATATCTGTACGATCCGAATTATCTGGATTTCGAACCGCGGTTTGGATTTGCATGGACTCCCGGCTTTCTGCGTGAGCGCCATGTTACGGTGCGGGGCGGATACGGAATTTCCCACGCGCCGCTTACGGGGAACAACCGGTTGCCCAACCCCGATTTTGGGGGATCGACGCCCACGCTGGGCTGGAACTCAGGACAGAAGGATCCCAATTACGTCATGCGCATTGGGAGCAACCCGCCCGTCATCAGCCCGATTTCTCCGGACGATTATCTCAAGATCCCGAAGGACGGGTTGGTGTATCTGGACGGCATCAATATTCCCGGTTTCATCATTTCCAACAACACGCGCACGCCCTATGTCCAAAACTGGAACCTGACGATATCCTGGCAGGCGGCGCGATCGATGGTGGTGGAGGCGGCGTACGTAGGCAGCAAGGGTACGCACTTGTTCATGCCGGGCATCAGCGTGAACCCCCGCGATTTTAACTATGTCCAGGCGCTAAACGGCGCCAACTTGAACCCGGAAACCGCGGTGAACGACCCGCTGGGGCGCCTCAACGTCAGCAACCGAATCGTGACGGTTCCGCTGGGCGATCTTGCAAATCCGTACTTAGGATTTCAGAGATTGAACAGTTATTACGATGCTTCAGCCAATAGCATCCGGCACGCAACCTATATCAGCGTCACACGGCGCACCCGCACGGGGCTGGCTTTCACGGGGAATTACACCTTTGGTAAGTCTATCGACGACGCTTCCGACGCGGCGCCTGACAAGAATGTCCTCACCACAGGGCGCGTCGATGGTCAGGTGACTTTTGGCGGCACGCGCAAAGGCGATCGTTCCGTCTCTACGTTCGACATCAAGCACAACTTCAACTCTACGTTCCTCTACGATCTTCCATTCGGACGTGGCAAGAAGTATTTGAGCCACTCCTGGAAGCCTCTTCGACTAACGGCGGGGGACTGGACCTTAAGCGGCGTTTTCCGGCTCATGGGCGGGTATCCGGCTATCATCACGATGAGCGACTCGAACGGCTTAGGTTCCGGCACTCACACGATTCGCCCGGATCTCAATCCCGGCGTGCCCATCGTGAACCCCAACTGGAAGCGAAGCTGTCCGGTGGGCAATCTGTGCGAGCCGTACATCAACCCGGCAGCGTTTATGCGGCCGGCGAAAGGGCAACTCGGAAGCGCTCCAAGAACCTTCGATGGGGCCCGCGGTCCGATGCAACGGTATTTTGACGCCTCCGTTCAGAAAAATTTCCGCATCGACGACAAACGGCGGGTACAGTTTCGGGTGGACTTTATCAATGCTTTCAACCATCCCGTGTTCCGGACCTACCCGAACAACGGCGGCGGCACGGATGTATTTAGCGCGCCCAACGAAGGCGTCATTAGCGCGTCCGATTACAACGCGTGGGCTGCGGCCAACGGCAAACCACTGTCGACGACTCCCGACGGCGCGGCGCTTCTGGCGCGGGTGCAACAAATTGTGACAGGCAGCCGGCTTCCTTCCGGCGCTCTTCCGGTGGACTTTTTCCGTATTCCGCTGCCGCAGGACTTTTTCTCGAAACAGCCGGTGAATTTCGACATCACGACGCCCGACGGCTACAAGTTGTACCGCCTGCGGCAGGCTTGGCAGAATGGCGGCGTTCTTTACGCCCCGCAAAATCCGCGTTACATCCAGTTCGGCATCAAGATCTTTTTCTGATTGGGCAAGTTTCTGAGGGTGGGGTACGCTGAGGTGGGAAAAAACGGGGCAGCCCGCATACGGCGGCATGAAATGCCGCACGTGTTCGGGCTGCCCCGGTTGCCGTTTCAGTACACAAACCGGAAGCCGAACTCGATCCGGCGCGGATAATTCGCTTGCGTAGATGCCTGAATGACGCCGAACACCGGGCTGGTGGGCGTCAGATTCGGTTGCGGGAACAAGGGGTGATTGAACGCATTGAGCCAATCCATTCGGAATGCGATCTGCTTGGTCTCCGTAATCCGAACTTTCTTCTGCATCGATAGGTCGATGTTGCTGGTCTGGTCGCCTCGCAAGAAGCCGAACCGCAGCGGGAAATAGCGGATATTGCTGGCGAGTTGCTGGGCGGAATTGCTCACAAATCCTACCTTCCCGTAGCCGGGGTTCTTGGGGTCATCAATCTTCAAAGCGTTGAACCAGTGCTCCGGGGTCTGGTCCTTACCAGAAAGTTTCAACTGGTTGATATCGCCGATGAAGATCAGGTTGCCCCAGTTGCCCAAGGGGGCGCCGCTTTGGAAGGTGTAGACGCCGGAAACTTGCCATCCTCCGACGAAATGCTCCAGCGCTCCGTGAGCGTTTTTGAGAATCCGGCCTTTGCGTCCAAACGGAAACTCATAGATGCCGCTGGCGCTGAGCCGGTGCGGGCGGTCCACATCCGAGATCACCTCCACAGGGCGGGCGTCGGTGGGATTGAGCAACTCGGTGGCTTGCATGAATTTCGAGAAGGAGTAGCTGCCGCTGAGCGTGTATCCGCTCGAGAACCGCCGCTCAGCGGATAACTGGAGCGAGTGATACCAGCTATAGCCGTCGAAGCGAGAGTGGTTGACGGAGTCGAACTGCGGATACGGCCGCAAGAGTCGCTCGACGGCTATGTTGGTGCCGGTGAAGCTCGAACTGGCGCCCTGCGGCAAGTTGCCATACATTGGGTTCTTGACATTCCGGGACAGGGCGTTGATGGTGTCCTGGTCTCGGAGCAAGCTGGTGCTCAAGTACTTCGCCGGCGTCGCATTCAAGTTATGACTGAATTCGACGTGAGTGCCCCGGTTGCCTACGTAAGCAGCCTCAACCAAAACGCGGTGGAACTCGCGCTGGATACCGAGTTGCCATCGCTGCATGTAAGGCACCAGCGGGTATTCGTCAAAGAAAGAAATCCCGTTGCCCACAAACGTTTGCTGCTTCTGCGCAGCGCCTAGGGGCATCAGTACGCCGTTGGGGAACGGGTTCGAAAGCGAACCAATAAAGTTGACGTTGTCCACGGTGGGAACGAACGAGGTGTTGCGGCTGAAACCGGTCTGAATCACGTCTCCGCGACGCTCGCCGAGAAAGCCGTAAAAGATTCCGTATCCGCCGCGGATCACGGTGGACGGAGTGAGTTGGTATGCGAAACCGAACCGCGGCATCAGATTTCGCTTGGGCGTCTCATAAAGGCCTCTGGGCTGGCCATCCACGCCTGCGAAAGTGAGTCCGCCTCGAGTATAAATCTGCGGCGGAAGCAGGGGAGAAAGCGTGCGGTCGTAAGCTGCTTGCACTGCGGGTTCGAAGGGTTGTATGTAGCCGAAGTCGAAGCCCCTCACGCTGCGGTTGAAACGCTCGGTCATGGGCAACTCGAACTCCCATCGCAAACCCAGGTTCAGCGTGAGCTTGGTATTCACTTTCCAGTCATCATGGATGAAAAAGCCCCATCCCGTCGATTGTTCCGCGTAACTATCCACGCGGGCCGCATAGCTAGAACCACTGGGCAGACCGAGCAGCAAAGAGGCTACAGACTGTCCGAGATTGCCTGGGGCCGTAGGTGAATTGTCGAGGGGACCCCGCGTGTAGCTGGCATCAAAGATGAACCGGCCCACTTGGTCGTTACCGTATTGAACGCTTTGCTCCCGGTAGGCCCGCCATTCAAAACCGGCTTTCAGCATGTGAGAAGCCTGCGAGCGGGAGAGGGTGGCGGCGATGGAGACCACTTCGGTGGGACGGAACTCGCTGCCAATCCCAGTGCCTTGGTAGCCGCTGGGTTCGATGCGAGGGAACTGCCTGGCGACGGGAGGGATCTGGTCGGCGAAAGATTTGGGAAAACCGAGGGATGTCACGTCAAAACCTTTCGCCAGCGGATTGCCTTCAGTCACGCGGATAAAGCGGTTGTAACCGCCGCGGACATTCAGAACCGTGGTCGGGCTCAGCGTGTACACGTCATCCACTACACCCGCCCGCGAGATGAACTGGAAGAAGTTTCCGGTCGCCAGGTTGTGGAAGTAGTCGTTGTAGAAGCTGTCCCGGTCATAATAACTCACGCGCATGTAGACGCGATGCTTATCGCTGAAATTATGGTCGAGTCTGCCCGTATAGGTGACGTAATCGGCGGTTTCCGGCAAATTGGGCTGTACGTAGTTGTTGGTGCCGTCCGCGTTACCCGGCTGAAGCGGTTTCGGGTAGTACTTGAGAATATTGACTCCCACGTTGTTAAAAAGGGAACGAGGAATCAGGTTGCCCGGGAAGGGGTCGGCCTGGTAGCGGCCTCCCGCGACGGCGCGCCGGGTGAAGGGATTGTAAATCTGGTACTGAGGACCCAAAGCCAACAAGCGGGAGAAGTCGCCGTTTTTCATCTCTTCGGTGGGTACGGTAGGCGTGCCGTTGTTACGCGGCCGGGAGTCTTTGATCCCCTCGTAAGCCAGGAAGAAGAAAGTTTTGTTTCTGCCATCGTACACCTTGGGAAGGTAGACGGGACCACCTCCCGTGCCGCCCCAGCGTTTATAGCTGAAATCGGAGCGTGGTTGGTTGGTGGCGTTGGCGAAGAAGTCGTTAGCCGCCATTTCGGGCAGCATGGTGTTGTAATACGCGGTGCCGTGGAGATCGTTCGTGCCGGACTTGATGCTGATGTTCGTTACGCCTCCTTCGGTGTTGCCAAGCGAAGCATCGAACGTGGCGGTTTGAACCTTGAACTCCTGAATGGCGTCCACCGGCGGAACGTAGGAAGCGGTGACTTCACCTGCGTTCGCCACTGAAGTCGCGGGCACGCCGTCCAGCGTGATGTCGCTGCGGTTCGCGCGCGTGCCATCCATCGAATAGCCCACGATATGGGTAGGCTCAAACGGCCGGTCCAAACGCGGGTCGCGTGTAAAAGCAGCCCCTGTCGTCAACCCGATCAACTCATACGGGTTTCCGTAAGATACAGGAAGGTCGGCTACTCGCCGGGAGTCCACCACCGTGCCGAGCGAAGCCGTGGTGGTATTGAGCAGCGGAGTTTCAGCCACCACAGTAACTTTCTGGTCCGCTTCTCCGAGCTCGAGCGGAATGTTGACTTCCAAACGATCGTTGATGCGAAGTTCGATGTCGTCGCGCACATACTTTTTGAAACCCGGTTGCTCGACGACGATTTGATAGGAGCCGGGCACGAGGAACAAAGCCTGGTACATGCCGGCTTCGTTGGTCTGCACTACGACCTTAGTGCCCATTGCTTTGTTGATCACCTGAACCGACGCGGCCGGAACTACAGCCCCGGAAGGATCGGTTACCTTGCCCACGATGCTTCCACGAGGATCCTGGGCTAAAACTGGAAAAGTAAAGGCTGCCAGCCCTGCGACTAACGCCGCAAGCCGCAGCCATCTCAGAGTATGGTAGTTGATGAACATAATCCTAACCTCAGCAATCGTGACTGACTCTTAGACCCTTTGTCTCTCACGCGGGCGGCGTGCTTTTCTATCGCCCCCGCGCCTAACCTCTGTTTGCAATGACCCGTCCGGAAGAAATCGGATCTTGCCCTCTTAGCGTGACTCAATTTGATTATGGAACGCCCCTCCGGGTCAGTCAACCGCGAAAGGCTTGAATGCCTTCCGCCTTTCGCGCACGGGGAACATACGCCTTAGCGGATCAAAGAACCGAGCCGCGCGCGTCGCGCGATCGCCGATCTGAAACCCAGCGCCCGGGATCAGCGCCGCTGATGGAGATCCGTTTTTGACGTTCGCTGCGAAGCGGACGGCGTCACTTCCGGGCTGGTATTCGCCACAGGTAGATTTTGTCGCCTTCAACCTCGATTTCCTTTTCAGGTGGCCAGTCGCCCATGTCGTGATAGTGCGAGACCACGCGGGCGCCCGGTTTCAGTTGCTTCAGCAAAAGCGGGCGCAATTTCAAATTGATCCAAGGCCATAAGTAAAGAGTGACGACCGTGGCTTCGTGGAAATCTGCTTCGAAGAGATCTTCATTGCGGAACCGAACGAGGGTAGAGACGCCTGCCTTTTGGGCGTTGGCCTCCGACTCCCGGATGCGTTCGGGATCGATGTCAATGCCTACGCCGCGCGCTCCGTATAGCTTGGCGGCCATGATGACCACTCGCCCATCGCCACAGCCAAGGTCATAGACAATGTCCTTCTTGGTTACGCCAGCCAGCTCCAGCATGGCTTTCACCTGCGCTTCGGACGAGGGCTCGTAGCGCACATCGGGAGGGCGCAACGGCGGCTTTTGGGAAAAGGCAGAACTGGTCACGAGCACGAAAGCTCCAACCAGGGCAAGATTTACTCGCAAGTTCATGACACAATCTCTGAAAGTAGGAGGATACCGCATGAAGCGATCGCGTAGTCTGCTGCTCACCACCGGCGCACTGGGCCTAGGCTTGTGCGCCGCATTCTGGATTCGAACGTTAGCCGCCGCGCCCCAGCCTGCTGTTCCACGCACTCCCCCGAAAGACGGAAAGTTGCGGATTATTGCTTTTGGCGCTCATCCCGATGACGCCGAGATCCGCGCGGGCGGTGTGGGGGCCATGTGGGCCGCACGGGGTCACCACGTAAAGCTGGTCTCGATGACGAATGGGGATCAAGGGCACTATGTAATGTCAGGTGGCGCCCTCGCGCGCCGGCGTAAAGCCGAGGTGCAGAGAGCCTCGGAGATTTTGGGCACCCACTCCCACGTGTGCGACATACACGATGGCGAGTTAATGCCTACGCTGGAAAACCGCCGCCTGATGGTGGACCTGATTCGGGAATGGCAGGCGGACATTGTCATTTCGTCCCGCCCTTACGACTATCACCCTGATCACCGCGCCGTGGGCCAGCTCGCTCAAGACGCTGCTTTCATGGTCACGGTGCCGTTCTATTCCGTGAACACGCCGGTCGTGGAGCCGAACCCCGTTTTTTTGTACTCCGCGGACAATTTCAAACGTCCAGTGCCGTTTCGCGCCGATATCGTGGTGTCGATTGACGAAGTGTTTCAAAAGAAGATCGACGCCCTGGACGCGCTGGTTTCGCAGTTTTACGAGACCGTTTACGGCGTGGACGAAGCCACTCGAAAGAAACGCCTGAGCGAGATTCCCAAGGATCCCAAAGGACGCCGCGCGTGGTTAGAGAAGGTGCACGGAGCCCGTTACGCCGCCACAGCGAACCAATACCGCGAGGCGCTCATCAAGCGCTACGGTCCGGAAAAGGGTAAAAATGTGAAATACGCCGAAGCCTTCGAGATTTGCGAGTACGGGCGGCAGCCCACCGAAGAGGAAATCCGGAAACTGTTCCCGTTCTTCCCATAGCGTAGCTGCCGCGGTTCGCTTCTCAGGGCGGGGAAACGCAGTACAGTAAAAGACAGGTATGCGCTTCCTCGTTGTGGCTACACTCTCGATTAGCGTCATTCTGGCCCAAACCGCCGGACGTATCGCCGGTACGGTGACGGACTCCAGCGGCGCCGCGGTGCCCGCGGCGGATGTGCGCCTGACTCTGCCTGGGGGCAGTAAACCGGTTCTGTCCACTCAAACCACGACGGACGGCTTGTTCCATCTTCCCGGGGCGCCCGCCGGCACTTATGACCTTACGGTAGAGGCGCCGGGCTTCAATCCCTACGTCGTCCGGGGCGTTAAGGTAGACCCAGCGCGTGAGACGGTGATCTCCACCATCACCCTTACCGTGGCGGCCATTACGCAGAGCGTCGAGGTTACGGCCGGCGCGCCTGCTGTTGAGACCACAAACTCCGAGATTTCCACGACGGTCACTAACGCCCAAGTACGGCGCTTGCCGCTGCTCGACCGCAATCCTTTGGATCTGATCCGAACACAGGCGGGCGTGGTGTCCAACGGACGAGCAGATACCGTAATCAATGGCCAGCGGAGCTCGTACAGCAACATGACGCTGGATGGCGTCAACATTCAGGACAATTTTATCCGCGACGGCGGGCTGGACTATTCGCCGAATATGCCGCTGCTGGATCAGGTGGGCGAGTTTACGATCGCCACATCGAATACGAACTCAGCCATGGGGGGCGGGGCTTCGCAGGTTGTCCTGGTCACGCCCTCCGGAACCAACGATCTGCATGGGTCTTTGTACTGGTATAACCGCAACAATTTCTTTTCGGCAAATGAGTGGTTTAATAACCGCGACGGAGTCGAAAAACCGTTCCTCAACCAGAACCAGGGCGGCTTCTCGTTGCGCGGCCCCATCAAGAAAGACAAGTTGCTGTATTACACGAACTACGAAGCTTACCGCCAGCGGCAGCAAACGACCGTGAACCGCGCCATCCTGACGGCAGATGCGCGGCAGGGAATTTATACTTACCGCGATAACCAGGGCGTGGTGCGAAAAGTCAACGTATTGAGCGCTGCCGGCGTGCCCATGGACCCCTACATCCGTCAGATTTTGGCTCTCGTTCCCGGACCGGAATTCATCAACAACACCGACGAGGGTGACAGCACGCCGGCTTTACTGCGCAATACGGCCGGATACCGCTTCAACCAGCGCAATAACTGGACACGCGATAACGTGCTGGCCAAGCTCGATTATCATCCCTCGGTGCTGCACACCCTCACCGGCACTTACATGTGGAATCGCGATAATTCGGACCGCCCGGACGCAGACAACAGTTTTTCGAAGATCCCCAAAGTGGTCAATACAAACCACAGCAATCTTTTGTCTGTGGCCTGGAGGTGGAACCCGCGCCCCACCCTTACCAATGAACTGCGCGGGGGTTTCAATCTAGCCCCCGGCGACTTTGTGACGAGCGAAAAGTTCGGCAACTTTATTATTGACGGCTATGTGTTTAGCAATCCCGTCAATACCTTTCGCGGGCAAGGAAGAACTACGAATACTTACAACTTCTCTGACAATGGCGGTTGGGTGCGCGGGCGGCACAACGTAACATTCGGCTTCCAATTCCAGGGTGTGCGGACCAAGGAGTATGACGAAGCAGGCACGATCCCGACCTACACGCTCGGAATTGGCGACGGAAACGAAGGGCTGAGGCAATCTCAGTTGCCCGGAATCCGCAGCGCCGACTTGTCCGCAGCCGACGACTTTTTGGCCACCATGGCGGGCTATGTCACCAGCTATGCGCAGACGTTTAATATCACCAGCCGGCAGTCCGGTTTTGTCCCCGGCGCTCCGTACACCCGCCGCTATAAATTGAACGATTGGTCGTGGTATGCACAGGACAACTGGAAGGTTCACGGCCGCTTGACGCTCAATTTGGGACTCCGCTACACGCTGACCGGGCCAACCGATGAGCTGGATTCCCTTTTGCTTCAGCCTTTGCTTCAGGGAGGCGACGCACGGCGCACGTTGCTCTCGAACTCAACGCTCGATTTCGCGGGCAGTTCCGTAGGCCGGCCTCTTTACCACCGCGACCGCAACAACTTTGCTCCCAATTTCGGCTTGGCGTGGGACGTCTTCGGTGACGGACGGACAGCATTTCGCTCAGGCTACAGCATCAGTTACGTAAATGATCAGTCCCTTTACGCGCCGGTCACCATCGCGTGGATCAATGAGGGGCTCCAAGCCACCGCCGAAGACTACGGCTTGACAGGACGTATCAGCACCGGGCTTCCCGCCATCGAAAAGCCTGTTTTCAAAGTGCCGCGTACGTTCGCCGATAACTATGCAGTGAGTCCGGTGACGGCGTTTGGTCTGATCGACCCCGCGCTCCGCACCCCTTACGTGCAACAGTGGACTGCGGGGATTCAGCACGATTTCAAGTTCGTAGCCGTGGAAGCGCGCTACGTCGGCAATCATGCCGTAAAAGGCTACCGTGCTTTCGACTACAACCAGGTTGTCATTCGGGAGAACGGGTTTCTCGACGATTTCTTGCGCGCCCGCAACAACGGATTCCTCGCCCAGCGAGCTACGGGAACTTTTAATCCCGCCTATAACGCCGGCCTCCCGGGCAGCCAGCCGCTCTCGGTGTTTCCCAAACTGACGGGCGGTGGGCGGTTAAACACATCCACGGTGCGGAACCTGATTCTCCGCGGGGAGGTGGGCGAACTGGCTTCTTATTACCAGATCAATGGACTGAACGGTTCTATAAACTTCTTTCAAAACATCTACGGTTTAGGCTCGGATTACCTGACCAATTACAGCCAGTCGTCTTACAACTCGCTTCAGGTGGAAGTGCGAAGACGGGCTGCGTCGGGCTTGGATTTCCAAGTCAATTACACGTTTTCGAAGGTGCTTACGGACTCCGCCGGAACATCGCAGTCCCGTCTGGATCACTTCCTGGATTTGGCCAATACGAAGATCGAACGCGCACGCGCCGATTTCGATTTGACGCACGCCATCAAGGCTAACGCCATCTATGACATTCCCCTGTTCCGCCGCAACCGGTGGCTGGGCGGATGGGCAGTGAGCGGCATTATGATCTGGCAATCAGGAACCCCATTTTCGGTGCTTTCGCAGCGGGGCACTTTGAACCGGTCCAGCGGCTACCGTTCCGCCAATAACACCGCCAACACGAACCTAACGAAGCCCCAACTCGACGAGTTGCTGGGACTACGCATGACGGGCGACGGCCCCTACTTTTTCCCCGCTTCGATGATCTATTCTGACGGACGTGGGGCTGGCCCCGATGGCGCGCCGCCGTTTCCTGGACAAGCCTTCTTCCATCCGGAACCCGGCACGATCGGGGGGCTCCAGCGGCGGATGTTTTCTGGTCCTTGGACGTTCAACCTCGATTTCGGCCTGTTAAAGACAGTGAACCTTCGCGAAAAGCAATCCCTGGAATTCCGCATGGAAGGCGCCAACATCCTCAACCATCCGTCCTTCCTAGTAGCGGACCAGATCCTATCGAATACCGATTTCGGACGGATTACGGATACGTTTTCCTCTGCGCGCCGGATTCAGTTCGGGCTATACCTGCGGTTTTAGCCCTTCTGGAAGGCGGCGGGCGACTATCTCGACCACATCTACGAGTTCGGGAGCGTGTTTTCTCGCGGCCAGGGCATCGCGCAGCAGGCTGTGACAAAAAGGGCAAGCGGCGGCGATGACGTCCGCGCCCGTGGAGGCGAGTTCCTCAGCCCGTTCCATGCTGATGCGGGAACCTTGTTCTTCACCTAAAAACGCCAACCCCCCTCCGCCTCCGCAACAGAAGGAATGGGACTTGCTTCTCGGCGGTTCTATCCGATGGGGTCCTATCAAGCGGCGTGGCGCCTCGTAAACTCCGCGGTAGCGGCCGAGATAACAAGGATCATGAAATACAGTAGCAGTTTCCAGGCTCGTCAGCGGCAGATCGGACGCATGCCGCGCCAAAAACTCGGTGTGATGCTCGATGGGAATGGAAAAGCCGAATTCCCTCCAGTCTTCCCCGATGGTTCTCACGCAATGCGGGCAAATGGACAACATCTTCTTCACTCGGGCCGCTTTGATCTGCGCAATGTTGAAGTGAGCCAGCTCTGCGAAGGCGAGGTCATTGCCCAGGCGCCGCGCGGCGTCACCCGTGCATTTTTCTTTGCGTAGCACCCCGAAGCTGACGCCCAGGCGCTGCAACACCCGCATCAAGGCTACCAGGATCTCTCGGGACCGGGGGTCGTATGCACCCATACAGCCCAGCCACAAGCAATACTCCTGAGTCCCGTCGAACAAGGGAATGCGGTGCTTCTGCGTGAACTTATCCCTCTCGGAGGCGGGCAATCCAAAGGGGTTGCCGTACCGCTCGAGATTGAGGAACAGCCTCGCGCCCCGTTCATCGTCCCATTCACCGGTGTTAACCGCCCCGCGCCGCAAACCGATAATCACCGGCAGGTGTTCCACTCCCACCGGGCACTGGAATTCGCAGGCGCCGCAGGTCGTGCACTGGAAGACGGCTTCCTTGGACAAGTGGGCTCCGAGCAACGGCTCTGCACCCGAAGCGCCGAATTGGCGCAGATAGCGGCGCAAGCCCAGCGCTATCTCTTTGGGGTTGAGAACCTTGCCGGTGCGGTGGGCAGGGCAGTGCTCCATGCAGCGCCCGCACTCCACACAGGTGAACGCCTGGAGCGCCGCGATGCGTGTAATGTCCTTGCCGGTGACCAGCCCGAAGTCATCGTCCCCGGCAAGCGGCGGAATGTGGCTGAACGAGCCACGGCGTAGAAAAACGGTAAACGGACTCAAGATTAGGTGTAAGTGTTTGGTGCGAGGAATGACCGGAAGAAAGACCAGCAGAGCCAGCGTGTGCGCCCACCAGGACTGGGTGAGATAGGTAAGCATGAGCGCAAAGATCAGTAAGGCAATCACGGCTGACTCCATCGAAATTCCTCCGAGCCACACCGGGCGCACTACAAAGCGCCGCACGGCGAGAGCGAAGATCGAAATCGCAACCGCCACCGCAAACGCCGAAGCCGTCCCGTGGTACAGCTTGGCGGCAGCCGACTCAGACGGCGTGAGGCGGAAGCCCAAACCCTGCGCCAAGTGGTCTATGGTGCTCAGCGAGAACACGCAAAACCCCCAGAACACCAAGGCGTGAGCTATCCCGACCAGCGGCCGTTCCCGGATCACTTTGGCCTGGCATAGAACTTCCCCAAGAAAGCGGCGCACGCGCTTTCCCAAAGGGCGCAACCGAAAGTCCGCATCCGGCTTCGCGCACCGGAGAATGCGCGCGAGGTTGGCGATTTCCCGCAAGAATAGCCCGAACGAAATGAGGAGAAGAACCGTGAAAACAAACTTTTCAGTGGGCCCGAGGCTGTGTGTGGTCACGCTCTGCATTGTACATACAAAGGGTCGGTTACAATGGAACCAATTCATGACGGAGGAACGCGCTTGAAATTCATTGTGTCAGGAGCCGCCGGATTCATCGGCTCTCATGTGTGCGACCGGCTGATCGCCGAGGGCCATGCGGTGGTCGGCCTGGATAACTTGATCACCGGCTCGCTCCGCAACTTGGAGCATCTTAGAGGCCACAGCCGTTTTCACTTCATCGAACAAGACGTGACGCAACCGTTCGAAGTGGAAGGCCCGTTTGACGGCGTTTTGCATCTGGCTTCGCTCGCCAGCCCGAGGGATTACCTGAATCACCCCATCGAAACCCTCGAGAGCGGCTCTACAGGCACGCGGAATATGCTCGAGATCGCGCGGCGAGATGGCGCACGGTTCTTGCTGACTTCCACTTCGGAGTGCTATGGCGATCCACTCCAGCACCCCCAGTCGGAGGACTATTGGGGCAATGTGAACCCGGTGGGGTTGCGCTCTTGCTACGACGAAAGCAAACGCTATGCGGAAGCTCTGACCATGGCCTATCACCGCGTTTACGGCCTCCGCACGAACATCGCCCGTATCTTCAATACATATGGCCCGCGCATGCAGTTGCAGGACGGCCGCGTGGTGCCCTCGTTTCTCGAGTCGGTGCTGAGAGGGGAACCGATTACGGTTTTCGGAGACGGATCGCAAACCCGGAGCTTTTGTTATGTCAGCGATATGGTTGAAGGGCTCTACCGGCTTATGTTTTCCGACGAACGGTACCCTGTGAACTTGGGTAATCCTCAGGAGATGACGATCCTCGAATTTGCGCAGCACATCCAGGAACTCACGGGGCGAACCTGCCCCATCGAATTTCGCCCTCTTCCGGCGGACGATCCCAAACAGCGCCGTCCTGATATCTCCAAAGCCCGGCGCATTCTAGGTTGGGAGCCGCGTGTTAGTCTCGATGAGGGCTTGCGGGCGACCTACGACTACTTTCGCGCTCTATTGGAGAGACCGGCTTCGAACGGATAGAAACTTCGTTCCCCAGCGAGCTGTATTTCAACGCTCCTGCCCCCCTGCGGAGACCGGGTCGCCTGTTCCCGCGGAGGAGGCCGGGTTGTCGGCTGAGGTCTGCAATAGCGCCAGAAACTCCTGCGTAGCCCGGTTGAATTTTTTCTTGCGGCGGTGGATGATCCCCACCGGGCGGACTAAACCCGGAGGCGCGAGTTTGACTGCGCTCATGCGCCCCTCACGCACTTCCGCCTCGAAGACCCGGCGGGGCAAAATGCTAAAGCCCGAACCCAACGCCACAGCCTCTTTCACCATTTCGATGACATCGAAATGCATGATGCGCTGGACGCGGGCCCCGTACGCTTTCAAGTACCGGTCCACTTCCTGAGAGATCGGCAGGTCATCATCGAAGCCGACAAAATCCATTCCGTGAAGCTCCCGGGGAGAAACCTGGCCGCGACTCGCCAGCGGGTGCGACGGATCCACGGCCACCACCATCTCCTCATTCCGCCACGGGATCACAGCTATCTCCCGGCTGGGCTCTGGGTAGCTGATCAGGCCCAAGTCCGCGTGGTCATTGGTTACTGCTTCCAATACCTTCTCCGGGCGGAGGTATTCCACACGAAGCTTCGCGTCCGGGCACCGGCGGTGGAATTGCTCCTCGATCACCGCCATTTCTCCAATGCCGATGGAGTAAATGGACGCCACGCGCACGCTGCCGTCGATATCCTTCTTGAGCTGGCCTAAAGCCGCCATGAACTCTTCATTCCTGCGCAAGACGTCGCGACACAAGTCATAGTAGAGCTTTCCGGCAGGGGTCAATGTGAGCGGCCGGGTGCTGCGATCGAATAAAACAACGTCCAGCGAGCGCTCCAGCTCCTGAATATGCTGGCTCGCGGCGGATTGCGAAATGCTGTTGAGAGCCGCGCCTCGAGAGACACTTCGGGTTTGGGCTATGTCTTTGAAAAGCTTAATCTGAGCGAAGCTCACAAAAGACAGCATATCATAAGAGCCACTAATGTTCAATATTAAAGAATTCTATTGAGCTAATAATCAAACCGTGCTATACTGCGAATATCACCATAGGTGTCCAGATGAACGAGATCAGTGTACCCCACGGATTGCCGGAACCACAGGGATTGTATGACCCCCGCTTGGAGCGCGATGCCTGCGGCATCGGCTTTGTCGCGAATATTCGTGGCCAAAAGAGCCACGACATCATCCGGAAAGGCATTCAGATTCTGATCAACTTAACCCATCGCGGAGCATGTGGCTGCGATCCGACCACCGGGGACGGGGCAGGCATCTTGATCCAAATCCCCCACCAGTTTTTCGCCAAGGAATGCCGCCGACTTGGGTTTACTCTTCCTCCCGAGGGCCAGTACGGCGTGGGGATGGTGTTTCTGCCGGTAGAACCACAGCCGCGGCTTCAGTGCGAAGGGATACTCGAACGGATCGTCCAGGAGGAAGGGCTGAGCGTCATCGGATGGCGAGACACGCCGGTGAAAGGCGACGCGATTGGGCGCATAGCCCGCGCCTCGCAGCCTTACATCGAACAGATTTTCATCCGCGGCGCTGCCGGCATGAGCCAGGACGAGCTCGAACGCAAATTGTACGTCGTGCGGAAACGTGCGGAGAACGAGATTCGCGCCAGCGATATTAAGGACAAGGGTTTCTTCTATGTTCCGTCCATGTCCTCGCGCACCATCGTGTACAAAGGTTTGCTTTTGGCGCCGCAGATTGCTGAGTTTTACAAGGAACTGTCGGATTCTGATGTCGTAAGCGCGTTGTGTCTTGTGCATCAGCGGTTTTCAACGAACACCTTCCCTACCTGGCAACTGGCGCACCCCTTCCGCTACTTGTGCCATAACGGCGAGATTAATACCCTGAAAGGGAACGTTGCGTGGATGCACGCGCGGCAAAGCGTGTTGCAATCTTCCTTGTTCGGGGACGACATAAAAAAGCTGTTTCCGATCATCCAGCCGAAGGTGAGCGATTCGGCGTCCCTGGATAACGTGGTCGAGCTATTGTGCCTAGCAGGACGCAGCTTGCCTCACGTCATGGCGATGCTGATCCCGGAAGCCTGGGACCACGATCCCACTATGGACCCGGCCAAAAAGGCGTTTTACGAGTACCACGCCTCTCTGATGGAGCCCTGGGACGGGCCTGCGGCGGTGGCGTTCACCGATGGACGCCTCATCGGCGCGACGCTCGACCGGAACGGGCTGCGGCCGGCGCGCTACGTGGTCACCAAGGACGGCTTGCTCATTATGGCGTCCGAAACCGGCGTGCTTCCGCTCAAGGCGGAAGATATCGAGTTCAAAGGGCGCCTCCAGCCGGGCAAAATGCTGCTAGCCGACCTCGCCGAGGGCCGCATCATTCCTGACAGCGAAGTGAAACAGCGGCTGGCATCGCAGCGCCCTTATGCTGAATGGCTGAAAGAGAATCAGATTACGTTGGACCGATTGCCCGAGCCGCCGCGCGTTTACGGTTTTCGGGGCGATGACATTTTGCAACGCCAGCGCGCCTTCGGTTACACCGAGGAAGACATACGCATGGTGATGACGCCCATGGCGGTGGACGGGCAGGAGCCAGTGGGATCGATGGGTACCGACACGCCTTTGGCGTGCCTTTCCGACCGGCCGCAACCGCTGTTTCATTACTTCAAGCAGCTATTTGCTCAGGTCACCAATCCGCCGATCGACCCCATACGGGAAGAGCTGGTCATGTCGCTCACCAGCTACATAGGCACGGAGCGCAACATTCTGGAGGAGACGCCGCAGCATTGCCACACGCTGAAACTGACGCAGCCCATCCTCACCAACCGTGACCTCGAAAAACTGCGGCGGGTTTCCTGGGGCGATTTCCTGGCCACCACCCTGCCCATGCTCTTCCGGCCCGACGAGGGCGAAAAGGGGCTCGAGCGGGCCCTAGAGGGGCTCTGCCGCCGCGCTTCGCTGGCCATCCAATCCGGGTACACCATACTCATTCTTTCAGACCGCGGCGTCGACAAAGACTATGCTCCCATCCCGAGCCTGCTGGCGGTTACGGCGGTGCACAACCATCTGGTCCGGGAGGAAAAACGTACGCAGGTGGCCTTGGTGGTGGAATCCGGCGAACCCAGAGAAGTGATGCATTTTTGTCTTCTCATCGGCTATGGAGCCAGCGCGGTGAACCCGTACCTAGCTATTGAGACGTTGGAGGACCTCGCGAACAAAGGACGGTTGCCTGAAGGCGTCACCTTCGAGAAGGCGCTGAAAAACTACAAGAAGGCCGTGAATAAGGGCCTGCTGAAGGTCTTCTCCAAAATGGGGATTTCCACACTGCAAAGCTACCGCGGCGCGCAGATTTTTGAAGCCATCGGGTTGAATAAGACTCTGGTGGACAAGTACTTCACGGGGACTGCCTCGCGCATTGAGGGCGTCGGCCTGGATGTGCTGGCTCGGGAAGCTAAGATGAAACATGATTTTGCTTTCCGGCCAGTGACGGAATCCGACGTGGAACTCGATCTAGGCGGCAATTATCACTACCGCGTACATGGCGAGCGCCACATGATCAACCCCCTGACTATAGCCAAACTGCAACACTCGGTGCGCCAGAGCAGCTACAAGACGTATCGCGAATTTGCCGAAATGGTGAACGACCAGAGCCGGCGTCTGTGCACGCTGCGGGGGCTGTTGGAGTTCCGCCAGGGGACGCGGTCTGTTCCCATCGACGAAGTGGAGCCCGCCAGCGAGATCGTCAAGCGGTTTGTGACAGGCGCGATGTCTTTTGGTTCGATCAGCAAGGAAGCGCATGAGACGCTAGCCATCGCCATGAACCGGATCGGCGCTCGCTCCAATACAGGGGAGGGCGGCGAAGACGAAGAGCGATTCCGCCCCGACCCGAACGGAGATTCGCGCCGCAGTTCGGTGAAGCAGGTCGCATCTGGGCGCTTTGGCGTCACCACCAACTACCTCGTCAATGCGGACGAATTGCAGATCAAGATTGCGCAAGGCGCTAAGCCTGGAGAGGGCGGGCAGCTTCCGGGTCATAAAGTGGATGAAATCATCGCCCGAGTAAGGTATTCGATCCCCGGTGTGGGTTTGATCTCGCCGCCTCCGCACCACGACATTTATTCGATTGAAGATCTAGCTCAATTGATCTATGACCTCAAGAACGTGAATCCGCGGGCGCGCATTTCCGTCAAGCTGGTGGCTGAAGTGGGCGTCGGCACCGTGGCGGCTGGCGTGGCCAAAGCTCACGCCGACGTCATTTTGATCAGCGGCGATTCCGGCGGGACAGGCGCCTCGCCGCTTACGTCCATCAAGCACGCGGGGATTCCCTGGGAGCTGGGCCTGGCGGAAACCCAGCAGGTGCTGGTGATGAATGATTTGCGGAGCCGCGTGCGGCTGCAAACGGATGGAAAGCTCCAAACCGGCAGAGACGTCGTGATTGCAGCGTTGCTGGGGGCTGAAGAGTTCGGCTTCTCCACGGCGCCGCTGATCTCGCTGGGTTGCGTGATGATGCGGAAATGCCATCTGAATACTTGTCCGGTGGGGATAGCGACGCAGGACCCGGTCCTGCGTGCGAAATTCCAGGGGAAGCCTGAGCATGTGATCAATTATTTCTTCTTCGTAGCCGAGGAAGTCCGTGAAATCATGGCGCAGCTCGGTTTCCGCACGATGGACGAAATGATCGGGCGCGTGGACATGTTGGTGCAGCGGCAAGCGATAGACCACTGGAAGGCGAAAGGCATCGATTTGTCGCACATTCTGTACAATCCGCCGGTCCCCTTGCGCGTGGGACGTCGCTGCTTGATCCCGCAAGACCATGGCTTGCACCAAGCATTGGATTACAAACTGATCGATCACGCCCGGGAGGCCATCGACCACGGCGCTCCCGTCGAGATCAAAATGCCGATCCGGAACGTCCACCGCACGGTCGGCGCCATGCTAAGCGGTGAGATCGCGCGCAAGTACGGCTCCGCCGGTTTGCCGGAGGACACCATCCGCTTCAAATTTACCGGATCCGCGGGCCAAAGCTTTGGCGCCTTCCTTGCGAAGGGCGTCACGCTGGAGCTAGAGGGCGACGCCAACGATTACGTCGGTAAGGGGCTGTCGGGCGGCAAGCTCATTGTTTACCCACCCGCCGGCTCGACATTTACGCCCGAAGAAAACATCCTAATCGGCAACGTGGCGCTGTATGGCGCCACCGCCGGTGAAGCGTACTTCAACGGCATGGCGGGCGAGCGTTTCGCGGTTCGCAATTCGGGCGCTACTGCGGTGGTGGAAGCCGTGGGAGACCACGGCTGCGAGTACATGACGAAAGGCTTGGTGGTGGTCCTAGGGAAGACCGGCCGGAATTTTGCGGCCGGTATGTCCGGCGGTGTCGCTTATGTGCTCGACGAAGACGGCCAGTTCGCCACGGTGCAGTGCAATCGCTCGATGGTCGATCTTGAGCCGCTCGACGTTGAGGACGCAGATGTGGTCTTGGAACTGATCCGTAAACATTTTGAATACACCAGAAGCCCGAGGGCGGCCTGGATTCTGGAGAACTGGGACGCTCTCTGCAACAAGTTTGTCAAGGTATTCCCACACGAATATAAGCGTGTGCTGGGCGTGCCCACGGCATCCGAACGCGCCCGGCAAAAGTTCTCTGGGGCTCAATCTAAGGAGGTTGTCCATGGGTAAGGTCACCGGATTCATGGAGTATCAGCGGGAGACGCCCGAGCGCCGTCCCGTGGAGGAGCGGGTCAATGACTGGTTTGAAATTTACAAGGAGTTCCCGATAGAGAAGGCTCAGATTCAAGGCGCGCGCTGCATGGACTGCGGCGTGCCGTTCTGTCACACGGGATGCCCGCTGAATAACCTCATCCCGGATTGGAACGACCTGGCGTATCGCGGGCGGTGGCAGGCGGCGATTCGCGTGCTGCATGCGACCAACAATTTCCCGGAGTTCACCGGTCGCGTCTGCCCCGCGCCCTGCGAGGCCTCCTGTGTGCTAGGAATCAACGAGCCGCCGGTTAGCATCAAGGCGATCGAACGGACGATTGTGGATCACGCGTTCCGCGAAGGTTGGATCAAACCGGAACCGCCGCTGCGCCGTACAGGGAAGAAGGTCGCTGTAGTGGGTTCCGGACCGTCCGGGCTGGCGGCGGCGCAACAGTTGAACCGCGCCGGCCATTGGGTGACCGTTTATGAAAAAGCCGATCGTCCAGGCGGTCTGCTCCGCTACGGCATTCCGGACTTTAAAATGGAGAAACATCTGATCGACCGGCGTGTCGAACAGATGAAGGCCGAGGGCATAAGATTCGTTCTGAACGCCCACGTTGGAGTGAATGTCCCGGTGGCTCAACTGCGGCAGGAGTATACGGCTATACTGCTTTGCGGCGGCGCTGAGCAACCGCGCGACCTCAAGGTGCCGGGACGGGAGTTGCAAGGCATCCACTTTGCCATGGAGTTCCTCCCGCAGCAAAACCGGAGAGTGGCCGGCGATGTCGTAGACGGCCCCGGCGCCATCCTGGCTACGGGGAAGCGGGTGGTGATCATCGGCGGCGGAGATACAGGGGCCGATTGCTTGGGGACTTGCCACCGCCAGAAAGCCAAGTCTGTGCACCAGTTTGAGATCATGCCGAAACCGCCGGAGCAGCGTGCCCCCTCCACGCCATGGCCGCTTTGGCCGCTGATGTTGCGTTCGGAGAGCTCCCATGAGGAAGGCGGCGTCCGGGAATGGTCGGTGGCCACCACTCGCTTCGAGGGGGATGCCAGCGGGCGTGTGAAGCGGTTACACGCAGTGCGAGTTGGGCCGCCGCCGGATTTCAAGCCGATTCCCGGTTCGGAATTCAGTATGGAAGTGGACTTGGTCTTGCTGGCGATGGGATTCACCGGGCCCTCGAAATCCGGGTTGCTGGACGAGCTGGGTGTGATGCTAGATGGGCGCGGGAATGTTTCCACCGACCAAAATTACATGACCTCCATACCCGGCATCTTTGCGGCCGGCGACATGCGGCGGGGCCAGTCCCTGGTGGTTTGGGCTATCGCCGAAGGACGCAAAGCGGCGGAAGCTGTGGATCACTGGCTGATGGCGCAGAATGCCTTGCGGTGAGCGGCGCTTGCCTGCACAGCCGGATAGGAAATCCCTTTAGCTGGAGAGTGCGGCGAGATCTTCTTCCAGACGCTTTAAAGCTTGCTGGAGCGCGCTCACCGCGGCAGCGGCTTCCCGCAGGTCCCCACGCCGGCCGATGCATTCCACCTGATAAGCAGCCTGCCAGGCCTTTTCGGCTGCGAACGCTCCCACCGAGCCCTTTAAACTATGGGCCGCCCGCTCCAACGCCGCAGCGTCGTGGCTTTCCACGGCGGTCATAATTTCCGCCATCAGTTCGGGGGCGGTTTCCAGAAACATCCGCGCAATTTCGCGCAATAGATCGAAATCGCCCGCCACGCGTTCGAGCGCCGCGGCCAAGTTGAGGCTTGCTAGCTGCGTGTCCGCACCAGGCGGAGGCGTAACGCCGCCGGGTGGCTCATGTATCTTTTCCATCACCCCATGTGAATCGGCAGATTTGACCTTTTTCTTTAAAACCAGGGCGCAGGCCCGAAAAGTGCGACTTGAATTTTTTCGCCGCGGCGCTATTATGATCGAAAAGCGGTATGAGAGGCTGGAGACGACTTCACGGATTTCTCCGGAATGTCTGGGGGAGTGGGTTGAAGCGATTCCGAACCCTGTGGCGCCGTGAGTCGGAATGGCGAGCCACTGAACGCATGCGCGAACTCGAGGCGGCAAACCGGGAGCTTCAAGAATTTGCGTACTCGGTGTCGCACGATTTACGGGCGCCGCTGCGCTCTATTTCAGGCTTCACGGAGATCATACGCCGCCGTTACCACGGGGAACTGAGCGGCGAAGCGCTACACTACTTCGAAAACATCCTCGTCGCTGCGGGCCGGATGGAGCGGCTGATCGAAGATCTGCTCCGGTACGCGCGGCTCGGACGCCGGGCGCTCATCATCAAAACCGTTCCGCTCGCCAAGGTGATCGAAGAGGCTCGTGAAAGGCTATCCGCGAAACTGGCGGCTACCCGCGGGACCATCGTTGCGCCTTCGGATCTTCCCTCGGTTTCAGGCGATCCCACGCTGCTCGGTGCAATCTTTTTGAACGTGCTGGACAATGCCTTAACCTACCACCGCCCCGGCGTTCCTCCCGAGGTCTTGGTTACCTGCCAGGTGCGGGGCGGGCGCTGCACCGTGGTGGTCTCCGACAATGGCATCGGGATTCCGGAGGAGCACCATCAAAAAATCTTTCGCGTGTTTCAGCGCCTTCATACGCAAGAAGATTACCCTGGCACGGGCATCGGCTTGGCGATGGTGGAAAAGTGCGTTAAGGCGCTGGGCGGGCGGGTTTGGGTCGAATCTCGCGTGGGGGAAGGGAGCCGTTTCTTTATCGAGCTTCCCGGCGCGGTATAGGGGTAGGATGCGCGGCGACTGGGGCGCCGCGGTAAGAATCGTATGAAGCTGGCGCACATCCTGTTGGCGGACGACAGCCGGTTGGATGTCGAGCTAACCCTGGATACGTTTCGAGCAGCGCACTTCGCAGGTGCGGCGCATGTTGCTTGGAGCGGCGAGGGAATATTAAACTACTTTACGGGAACCGGCCGTACGCCCAGCATACTTGTACCTCTGCCCGATCTCCTGCTCCTCGACCTCAATCTGCCGGGCACGGTTGGACGCGAACTGTTACGGCGGATCAGGAAGACCCCGGTTCTCCAGCGGCTGCCTGTAGTAGTGTGGTCCTCTTTTAGGAGGAAGGCGATCTCGTCATGAGTGATGAGAACGGAGCCGACAGCTATCTGGTTAGGCCGGTCAACTTGTTTCATGGGCTTATGGAAATGGCGCGACAGATCCAAGCGTATTGGCTGACATTGAACGTCGGTTCCCCCCCTCACGCACGCTCTATCTTGAGCGCTAACTCGCCATCGTAGGGAGGATTGCGTGAGTGAACTCATTCGCGTTCTCTGTGTGGAGGACAATGCTCTTGACAGGGATTTGGTGCGCGACGCCCTGGAAAGAGAATCTTCGGGATTTCTTGTAGAAACCGCGTCCACCCGCCCTGAGTTTGAGCAGCGCGTGGCTTCGGGGTCTTACGACGTCGTATTGACCGATTTCAACATCCTTGGTTTTGACGGCCTGGAGGTGTTAGAGGCAGTGCGCGCTCGAAACGCCTCGCTCCCCGTGGTCATTCTGACCGGAACCGGTACGGAAGAGATAGCGGTAGAAGCGCTGCATAAGGGCGCGGATGATTATGTCATCAAGACGGTAAGCCATATCCAGAGGTTGCCTAGCACGATCCGAGCCGTCATCGCACGGCGCCGGTTAGAAACTGAAAAGGCGCTGGCTCTCGAAGCGCTTTACGAAACCAGGGACTTTCTAGAAGCGTTGTTTGAAAGCACCAGGGCGGCTACGGTGGTGACCGGACCTACACGGAAAGTCCGGCGGGTGAATCCCGCTTTTGAACAACTATCTGGGCGCACAGCTCACGAAGTGCTTGACCTCCCGTTAGAATTCCTGTTTTCCGGAGAAAACCGTCAGAAGGCGCTCGATTGGATTCACCGTTGCTCCGAAAACCAGAGTGTGGAACCCATCGAGCTTCCGGTGCAGCGCCCGGATCAAACCATACGGACAGCGTTGTGGACGCTGGCGAATGTTTTAGACGCAAGCGGGCGCGTCCTTGGCGCCATCGTTCAGGGGATTGACATTACGGAGCGGAAGAAACTCGAAGCGAAGGCGGAGCGCCTGGAACGGCAGTTTCTGCAAGCCCAAAAGCTTGAGTCCATCGGGCGTTTTGCTGGAGGTATCGCCCACGACTTCAATAACTTGCTGACGGTAATCTCCGGTTATGCAAGCCTGGCGCTCCAGCGGCTCGATTCAGCCGATCCGCTGTGGGCGGACATTGCCGAGATTCAGAAAGCGGCGGAACGCGCCGGTGAGTTGACGCGCCACCTACTCGCCTTCAGCCGCCAGCAGCCCGTTGCGCCGCGAGCGCTGGATTTGAACGCTCTGATTGCAGGCATGCGAAACATGTTGCGCCGTCTGATCGGAGAAGACGTCGAACTGGAGACCAACCTCAGCTCGGCGTCCATATGGGTAAGAGCGGATCCGGGACAGATGGAGCAGGTGATCGCCAATTTAGCGGTGAATGCTCGGGATGCGATGCCCGAAGGTGGACGCCTCACGATCAACACGGAGCTACGGCGGCTAGATGCCTCCGAGGCCGAGGCCGTTTCGGGTATCGAAGCCGGGACGTATGCCGTGGTGCGGGTGCAAGATACGGGTCACGGGATGGACCAGGAGACGATGACCCGAATCTTCGAGCCTTTCTTTACGACCAAGGAACCCGGCAAAGGCACGGGACTGGGACTTGCGACAGTGTATGGCATCGTCAAGCAGAGCGGCGGCGCCATTACGATCGAGAGCGAAGTCGGCAAAGGCGCCACATTTTCGATTTACCTGCCCGTAACGGACGAGCAGCCTCAAGAAGCGGACGGAAGCGAAGATTTGGATTTTGCTCAGTTCCGCGGATCTGAGACGATCCTGTTTGTCGAAGACCAGCCCGAGCTTTTAACGTTAGGCTGCGAGGTGTTGCGGCTGTGCGGCTATCGGGTGTTGCCCGCAGCCGGCGGTGAAGAGGCCTTGCTCCACTGCGAGCGCCACAAAGAGGAGATTCACCTGTTGGTGACGGATGTGATCATGCCGGGCATGAACGGGCGGGTATTAGCGGAGCGGATCCGTGCCCTGCGCCCAAACATAGCGGTGCTGTTCACCTCCGGTTATGCGGCGACGAACTCCGGCGAGACGGGCGCGCTGCGCAGCGAGGAGTACCTGCCGAAGCCTTACTTGCCACTGGCGTTAGCTCGCAAGGTGCGTGAGGTTGTCGATCGCGCTAAGCTACAACATGGCAGTTGATTCAAGCTCCCGGGCGGGAGGCGGCGGGAGCTTGGCGCAAAGGACAGCTCATGATTTCGAATCATTCGCCATATACGCGTAGAGATCTACTCCGTTTGGCTTCTGGCGGGGGCGGCATTTTCAGCCTGGCTGCCGCGAAGGGGGCATCAGCGCGGGCAGACCAGGGGTGGGAGGAAGCCGGCGCCATCTTGAAGCGCATCGTCCCGCCTCAATTCCCGCAGCGCGATTTTCCGGTCACCCGATATGGCGCAAAGGAAGGTGGAACTGTAGACTGCACCGAGGCGTTCCGGCGGGCGATTGCCGATTGCGCAAAGGCGGGCGGCGGGCGCGTGGTGGTCCCCGCAGGACGCTTTCTTACCGGCCCTATCCATCTCCGCAGCCGCGTGAACCTGCACCTTTCGGAGGGAGCTACGGTGCTGTTCATCCGCGACCCGAAGGCCTATCTTCCCGTGGTGTTTACCCGGTGGGAGGGGGTGGAATGCATGAACTATTCACCGTTTGTGTATGCCTTCGAGCAAGAGAATATCGCGATTACCGGGCGCGGTACGTTAGACGGCCAAGCCGATTGTTCGCACTGGTGGCCGTGGAAAGGACGCAAGGATTGCGGCTGGAAGCCCGGAGACGTTCAGCAGCAGCCTGCCCGGGAGCGCCTTACGCAAATGGCTGAGGAAGGCGTTCCGGTTCCGGAGCGGATCTTCGGCGAGGGCGCATTTCTGCGACCGCAGTTCATTCAGCCCTACCGCTGCCAGAATGTGCTCATCGAAGGCGTGAGCATTGTCAATTCACCCATGTGGGAGATCCACCCGGTGCTGTGCCGGAACGTTACCGTGCGAAACGTCTCGATACGCAGTCACGGCCCCAATAACGACGGATGCGACCCGGAAAGCTGTGCGGACGTGCTCATCGAGGGCTGCCGTTTTGACACGGGGGACGATTGCATAGCGATTAAATCCGGGAGAAACCGGGATGGGCGAAGAGTGAACATTCCGTCTGAGAACATTCTGATCCGCAACTGCGAGATGAGAGATGGGCATGGGGGCGTCACCATCGGCAGCGAGGTGTCCGGGAGCGTCAGGAACGTCTTCGCTGAAAACTGCCGCATGGACAGCCCCCATTTGGACCGTGCTCTTCGCATCAAAACCAATGCCGTTCGCGGGGGCGTGATCGAAAACATTTACATGCGCAACGTGCAGATTGGCCAAGTGAGCGATGCGGCGATCCACGTGGATTTCTATTATGAGGAAGGCGCGGCGGGCGAGTTCCTACCGGTAGTCCGGAATATCCGCGTCCAGGACGTGACCTGCGCGAAGAGCCGTTACGCTTTGTACCTGCGCGCATTCGAGAAAGCGCCAATAGACGGCGTAAGCCTAGAACGCTGCACGTTCGAAAACGTGAAATCTCCCAACCGGATTGAACACGTGAGGAACCTCCGCCTCACGGACGTGATCATCAACGGAAAGCCCGTTTAGGTCTGGATTCGGAAGCCAAAACCAGTTAGAATCAGATAACCGAACCTTTTTGTTGGACTTGTGCATGGGACTGGTTGTGCTTCCTACGCCCCGCAAACAGGGCGACGTTTCGCTCGAAGAGTGTCTGGCTGCGCGCCGCAGCTTGCGCGCCTACGCGCTGACGCCGCTTTCACTCGCCGAAGCCGGCCAATTGCTTTGGGCGGCGCAGGGCATCAGCAGCGTTGAAAAGCAACGCACGGCCCCATCGGCGGGGGCCCTGTACCCGCTTGAGGTGTACCTTGTCGCCGCATTGGTGGACGGGTTGCCCGCAGGCGTGTACCGGTATGAGCCGTACAAGCACCAATTGCTGTCTCTACATGAAGGCGACTGGCGCCGAGAACTCGCCGCTGCCGCACTCGATCAAGACTGCGTTCGGGATGCTGCGGCGATTGTGGTCTTTACGGCCAACTACCGCCGCACCACCCGCAAGTACGGCGATAAAGGGACGCGGTACGTCGAAATCGAGGTAGGGCACGCTGCTCAGAACGTCTTGCTGCAAGCTGTAGCGCTAGGGCTGGGAGGGGTCCCCGTGGCGGCTTTCGACCCCGGCGACGTGCAAAGAATCCTACGCCCCGCCACAGGCGAGACACCCGTCTACATGGTGCCAGTGGGGCGGCCGCCCGGCGCGAGGTAAGATAGGGTCACTATGGCCTGTCTGGGGTCAAAGGCGGCTTCGGTCGCTTTTGGCGTCTCTGCGGCGGCCGCCCTGCTCTACGCGGCGGGCGGATCCGAAATCCTGCGGTACCGGTTTTCTTCGAAAGCCCCTTCATCCGGCTACTATGTGGACGAAGCGGGGCTGAAATGGAAGATTTTGGCGGAGAAAGACACTAAGGCGGAGACGGTGGATGAAGGACTGGTCTTTTCGCGGACTGTTGTGCTCAGCCTCCGCGCATGGTCCGGCGCAGGACTGACGCCCGGGCGCTACCGGCTGAAATTGCGGTTCTCTGGCGACGCCGGGTTGCTGGATATTGCTCATGTGGATGGGGCCGGCAAAGAACTTTTTCGCCGGCAGCTCGCGGTTGATCGCGCGCTTGACTTTCCCATTCAGTTGACGGAATCCACTCTGCGGCTTGTTTTCGCGCCGTTATGGGGACGTATGGTGTTGCAGGAACTTGAACTGGAGCCCGAGGCGGCGGTGAAGTAGAGAGAGATGACCAGCCGCGAAAGAGTCATGGTGGCCTTGGAGCACCGGGAGCCGGACCGTATCCCGGTGGATTTCGGATCCACGTTTGTCACGGGAATGCACGTGAGCGTGGTGGCGGAGCTCAGGCGGTACTACGGTTTGGAGTCAAAGCCGGTGCGCGTTGTGGACTGCGGGCAGATGCTCGGGGAAATCGACGACGACCTGCGGGCGGTGATGGGCGTGGACACCACGGGCGTGTTCCGAAAAACCACCAAATTCGGTTTCCCTGCGGAGGACTGGAAGCCATGGAGAATGTACGACGGGTTGGAGGTGTTGACGCCTGGCGGTTTTCAGGTTTCGCTGGATGAAAACGGGGATACGCTGCTCCACCCTCAAGGCGACATCACCGCGCCGCCTTGCGCCCGGATGCCGAAAGACGGATATTTCTTTGACGCCATCATTCGTCAAGAACCGATCCGCGAGGAGGAACTCGATCCGCAGGACAACCTGGAGGAGTTCGGACCCATCTCAGAAACCGAATTGGATTACCTGGACGAATCAGCCCGGAGAGCTCGCGCCAGCGGGCGCGCCGTGGTGGCGAGTTTTGGCGGAACGTCATTCGGGGATATCGCTTTGGTCCCAGGGCTGTCGCTAAAACATCCGAAGGGGATACGGGACGTGGAGGAGTGGTACGTTTCCATTCGTACACGCCGCCAATACATTCACAAAGTGTTCGAAGGACAGTGTGAAATCGCCCTGAAAAATCTGGAGCGGATTGCTGCGCGCGTAGGCGAAAACGTAGATGTCGTCTACGTCTGCGGCGCCGATTTCGGCACCCAGAATTCGCAGTTTTGTTCTGTGGCGGACTTCCGTGAGCTTTGGTTCCCATACTACCAGCGCGTGAACGATTGGATCCACCGCCATACCCAGTGGAAGACCTTCAAACACTCTTGTGGATCGGTTTCCAAATTCTATGAGGCGTTCATTGAGTGCGGGTTCGACATCATCAATCCCGTGCAGTGTTCGGCGGCCCACATGGAGCCGGAATATCTGAAGGCGACATTCGGAGACAGGCTTGCGTTTTGGGGCGGAGGCGTGGATACGCAACGCACGCTGGCTTTCGGCACGCCCTCGGATGTGCGCGATGAGGTGCTGGCGCGCTGTGAAATTTTTGCTCGGGGCGGCGGTTTTGTGTTCAACAGCATCCACAACATCCAAGCCCGCACGCCAGTGGAAAACGTCGTAGCCATGATCGAAGCGGTAAAGGAGTTTCACGGCGCACGCTAATCTGCCGAAGAAGAGGGCTGGCCGCGATCTTGGACGGTCCTCTTCGTCGCCTCCCCCTCGCAGTTCCTTCCTTGTTCGGCATTGGGTTGGGGCGCAGGCACACTGGCTGCTGCGTTTGGCCGGCGGCTAACTGGCCGTGAAGGTCGCTACCTGATCACTCCGCTAGTTCCTTCTCGAAATCCACCACCCCGGCGGCCACCTCTTCGATCGCCTGCTTAATGGCGAGAGGATGTTCTTTGGGGCAATCGTAGCCCACAATTCCGCAACCGAGCAGAAAACCCGGATGATCGTGGCAATCCTTTAGTATCTCCATGGCCTGGCGGCGGATTGCAGAAATGGGCCCGCGGTTCACCAGCACGGCGTCGACGTTCGCACGCAGGGGGACACGCGCCGCGAGCGCCTTTTCGCACCACTTGCGGAGATTTGCCGGGCGGTCGGAAAGGAATTGCGTGGCCCCGGTCGCGATCAGGTCGTCGATAATCGAGGTGGTGTTGCCGCCGATGATCAACGGAAGGTACCGTCCGCCCGCAGCTTTGAGCTCCGGCAAGATGTAGTCCCGATAGATCGGGACTAGCAATTGTTTCACCACGCGGGGGGAAGCCAGCGTCGGCGTGGCGCGCGAGTCAAACAGGATGGGCTCGACGCCGCGGGCGAGAAAGGCCTTGCTGAATGCTACGGTGACTTGTGCGCAAAACTCCATGACTTGGCGGGCAAAGTCCGGGTCATCCACGGTGAGCAAGACGAACTTCTCCGCGCCGATCAACTCCGCAGCCATCGAGTAGGGTCCCGTGACCGCGCCTCGCAGAATCATGTCACGCCCGAGCTCCTTGTTGAGACGTGCGGCGACTTCGAGATAAGCCGGCATGCGCGCCGCAGATTCGGGATCAGGAACGCCGAGTTTCTTCAAGCCGCTGGGAGAATCAATGATCGGCTCGACGATGGCCGGAACATCGTTCGAGTCGTCGAAATACACCACGCGACAGCCCAGCGCCTCCGCCTCCACGTTGTAGACGTCGATGCCGATCACCAACATGTCGGGGTCATACGTCTCAAGCTCTCGGCGGAGAGCTTGGTATAGGTACTCGGCATGACGGCAAACCTCAGAGGGGGATTTGCCGATCAGCGCCGCCTTGTGTTCGTAAATGGCTGGGACAAAGGGAATGCGGTCCGCTTTTTGGAGGCGGTAGACGGTTTCCACCCGTTCGCGCTTCGTCATGGTTTCGCTCCTGGCGCTGGGCTAAGTCACGAACTGCATCGACCCGGTATTATGCGGACGTGGTTCGGTGCGTGCGGTCTTCAGGTACTCTTCGATGCGCCGCACCTCGGCGGGGTGCTGGCTGGAAACATCGCGGGTTTCCCCGATGTCGGTTTGCAGGTCGTACAGCGCAACCGGCGCACCGGGTTTGGCGCGCAAGGCCTTCCACCGTCCCATGCGGACGGCTTGAGGCAACACCCCCTCGCGGAACCGTCCCGCCTTGTTTTCCCACACGGGCGTCTCCCAATACAGGAACTCGCGCTTGGCGAGCTTCGATGCGCCTTCCCCTCGCAACAGGGGAGCCACGGAAATGCCGTCGATGCCCGCAGGCGGCTTCACTCCGGCTAGTTCGGCCAGCGTCGGGAGCACGTCCCAGAACGCCCACGGCGTCGAGTCGGTTTTGCCCGCGGGGGTCCGCCCCGGCCACCGAACAATCATAGGCACGCGAATGCCCCCTTCGTAAAGCTGGCCCTTTTCGCCTCGCAAAGGACCATTGCTGCGGAAGAACTCGAAGCCCTTGCCCTCGCCGGAGTGCGCCCCATTGTCGCTGGTGACAAACACCACGGTATCCTTTTCGAGACCGAACTCAGCCAGCAGCTTCAGAAGTTGCCCAATGTAGTGATCCGCCAGCGTCACCATCGCGGCGTACGTCTTTTGGGTTTCCGGCCAAGATTTATCGCGGTAGATGCCCAGATCCGGAATCTCAAACTTGGCGTGAGGGAGCGTATAGCAGGCGTACAAAAAGAACGGTTCGTTTCTGTGCTTCTTCAGGAATTCGAAAGACCGCTGCGCAATCAGCTCCGCACTGTATTGCTTGCGGGCGCCGTTGGCGTTTCCCGGAAGCGGAAATTTCTTGTCATTGTCCCAAAGGAATTCGGGGTAATAGGAATGGGCGTGGACTTGATGAAGGTAGCCAAAGAATTCGTCGAAGCCGTGCTTGGTGGGGACGCCTGTGGATCCGGCATCCCCAAGGCCCCATTTGCCAAACCCGCCCGTGGCATAGCCGGCCTTTTTGAGAACTTCGGCGAGCGTGATATCCCCCGGTAAAATGGGAACCGTTCCGGCATTGGCGCGCACCGGAGTATGGCCGGTGTGTTGCCCTGTCATGAGGCAACTGCGAGACGGCGCACAAACGGCGCCGCCCGCATATGCGTCTGTGAAGCGTGTGCCTTCGCGGGCCAAACGGTCCACGTTCGGCGTTTGGATGTATTTCTGCCCATAGCAGCCGAAATCCCCGTAGCCGAGGTCATCCAAGAGTATGAACAGAAAGTTCGGTTTGCGGACAGCCGCGGCCGGCAACGACGTGACGGCTGCGGCGGCGGAGGCCAGAAAACTACGGCGGTTCATGGCTAAATGATCTCCTCCTTTATGGGATCCCAGCGCACTTTCCGATCGCGCTTGTAGGCTTCAACGGACATCACAATGCACACCGCCTCTTCCCAGGCGCGGTCGATATCGCACCGAGGCTTCTGTCCGCTGCGGATACAGTCGATGAAATCCCGCATGTGACTCGTGACAACCAGCTCTCCTGGTTTGAGTTCGTAGTCCGGCGGCGGCTCCACGTTGCGCGGGTCGCGCTTAGCGGCAATCGCTTCCTTGCGCGCCTTAGCGAGTTTCTCAGTATAGCTTGGCTTCCACTCCGCATCGTAGTACTTACAAAATCTCCCCGACACCTCGATGGCGCCTTCACGCCCCAGGATATATGTATTTTCGCCATGATGGCGGTTGTGGAAGGTGCAGGCGAAGGTGACCGTTAGCTCCTTGTTCGGGTATTCGAATATGGCGTGCCATTGGTCCGGCACCTCGCGATCCTCCTTCCAGAAGTAGAGCGCGCCTTGCGTCTGGCATGCCTCCGGAATTCCCATGCCCAAAATCATGTTCACGCCATCCCACTGATGCGACATCAGATCGCCGGCAATGCCCGTGCCATACTCCCACCAGCAGCGCCAGCGGAAGAACCGCTCCCGGTCGAATGGGCGCTTGGAGGCGTTGGCGATGAACCGTTCCCAGGCGATCGTTTGTTCATTAGCGTCCGGGGGCGGTTGCTGAATGTTGTAAGCGGTGTAGAACTGCCATTCCGGCCAGGGGTTCGTCCGGTCGATGTATGTGCGCGCCACCACCACTTTACCCAGCTTGCCGCTCTGATAGATCTCCCGCGCGCGGATGTACGTCGGTTCGCTGTTCTGATGATGTCCGAGTTGAAGCACAACTTTGTTTTCCTTGACCGCTTTGCGGATGGCCTTAGCTTCTTCCAGCGTGCGGCATAAGCCTTTTTCGACATATATATGCTTCTTCAGCTCTGCGGCGCGGATGGTCATAGGCGCGTGCCAGAAGTCGGGCGTCGCAATCACCACGGCGTCGACGTCTTTAGAATCGATCGCCTTTTCCCACTCTTTGGTCAGCCGTACGTCTTTCTTCTTGTTCTGCCGCTGGGCGCGTTGCAGGTTGCCATCATAAAGATCGCAAATCACGCGCACTTCTACATTCGGGCATTCTTGAACCTGATTGTGAAGGTAGATGCCCCGGGTGCCCACGCCGATCATCGCCACGCCGAGCGTGTCGTTGGGGCTACGCTGCGCGAGAATCGCCGGAGCGCCGGCCATGGCCGCCGCGCCAGATTGCAGAAACTCGCGACGTCCGAAGTTCGCCTTAGTGTCCATCGAGATCTACTCCTTGCTGGGCTAGACTCACCACTTTATCACCCTAGCTCCGCCTGCGCGTACAATGGGGACGATTGCCGGATGCAATGGCAGGAGGATCAAAGATGACGCGAAGAGGCTGGCTGGCATGGTTCGCCGCCGCGGGCGCAGGGTATGGGCAAAGTTTTCTCCCGGGCTTGCCCAACGTGGGCGTCAAGGCGGATACCGGACCCCTCCGCTCCGAATCGGGAGTGGGAGCGCTCATGCCCTGGGCGGATGTGCTCTGGGCGGTCACATACAATTCGCACACCAAACGGACCGGAACCGGACTGGGGCTCTATAAGATCGACGACACGCTGAAGATTGAGCGCGTGCACTTGCACAACGGAACGCACGCCAACCGCTACGTCCACAAGCAATCGAATCAGATTTTTATCGGACCTTATGCGATCGATTTGAAAGGCAACTGGCGGTATCTCAGCCAGTTCGAGGACGAGCGTCTGACGGCAACCATGGCGCATCTGACCGACCCGGCTAACCGCGTGTACATGCTAACCATGGAAGGCTTGCTGTACGAACTCGACGTGAGCACCTACAAGTCGAATCTCGTGGCGGATCTCGTGAAAGAGTGCCAAATCCACAAGCGCCCTCATTTCAAGGGCGCCTGGACTGCGCAAGAGCGGGTTGTGTGCGCTAACAACGGTTTCTACGAATACGGGGACAACGAAGCCGGGCTGTTCGAGTGGGATGGCAAGTCCTGGCGCGCTCTCAGCCGCAAACCTCATATGGACTGCGCCGCCCGCAATGACATGGGACGAGTGGTTTTTTGCACCGGCTGGGATGAATCGAGCGTACTGTTCTGGGCGCTTGTCGAAGGGAAGTGGCAGCGCTTCCGGCTGCCCAAAGCCAGCCATGCTTTCGAGCACGCTTGGCAGACGGAATGGATGCGCATACGCGAAGTTGAAACGGAGCATTTTCTGATGGACATCCAAGCCATGTTCTATGAGCTTCAACCCGTGGCTTTCGAGGGAGCTATTTGGGGCGTGAAACCGGTTTGCCAGCATTTGCGCATCATTCCCGACTACTGCTCGTTCCGCGGCCTCCTCGCTCTGGGGGGCAACCAGAACACCGCGAATCAGGACAATAGCCCGCTTGGCGGACAGCCCCAGGCAGGCATCTGGTTTGGCAAGACCGACGACCTGTGGAATTGGGGCAAGCCGCAAGGCTGGGGCGGCCCTTGGCGCAAAGCCGCCGTTACGAAGGACGCCGTATCTGAACCATTCTTAATGACCGGATTTGACAAAAAGGTGCTGCATTTGCTCACGGACAAGGCCGCGGAGTTCGACGTAGAGGTTGATTTCTTGGGTAACGGGACCTGGGTGCGCTACGCGCGGCTGAGCACGGGTGCGGAGCTGTACCGCCATCACGAGTTCCCGGCCGGCTTCAGCGCCCACTGGGTGCGTTTGCGCCCGCTGGCGAACTGCGTGGCGACGGCGGAGTTCCTCTACACTTGAACGCAACCTGTATGGCGGCATTTCGGATGTACTAGGATGAATGCAGACGGGGATTGTCAGGAGACCAAAGATGGAGAGAAGGTATTTTTTGTTATCGACGGCCGCGGCTGGAGCGCTGAAGGCCAGTAGACTCGCTAGCCCGAATGACACCATCCGCGTAGGCATAGTCGGTGTCCGCGGGCAAGGCGGCGCCCACATCCGGGCTTATTCGGCGATGAAGAACGTCGAAATTGCCGCCATCTGCGACATCGATGAGTCCGTGCTGGATAAGCGCATTCAAGAAGTTGCGGGCAGCAAGGGGAAGGCGCCTGCCCGATACATCGACATCCGCAAGATGCTCGAAGACAAATCGATCGACTGCGTTTCCATCGCCACGCCGAATCATAGCCATACTCTTCAGACCATTTGGAGCTTGCAGGCAGGCAAGCATGTGTATGTCGAAAAGCCATGTTCCCACAACATCTTCGAGTCCCGGCAGATCGTGGCGGCGGCGCGTAAGTACAACAAGCTGGTGCAGCATGGAACCAATAGCCGCTCAACCGAAGGTTTGCGAGAAGCCATGCAGAAACTGCGGGAGGGCGTGATTGGCGACGTCTACATGGCTCGTGGATTGTGCTTCAAGTGGCGGGATACCATCGGACGCGCTCCCGTGGAGGAGCCACCCAAGGGCGTGCATTATGACCTCTGGCTGGGACCTGCGCCCAAGCACCCGTTCACGAAAAATCGGTTCCATTACAACTGGCACTGGTTTTGGGATTACGGAAACGGCGACTTTGGCAACCAGGGCATCCACGAACTGGACATTTGCCGCTGGGGCCTCGGGGTGAAGCTCCCCGTCAAGGTCAGCGCCATGGGCGGCCACTTCATGTTCGACGACGACCAGGAGACGCCGAACACGATGGTGGTGACCTACGAGTTCCAGGAGGGCGGAAAAAAGCAGTTGATGGTGTTTGAAGTGCGCCACTGGATCACGAATCACGAAGCCGGGATCGGTGAGGAAAAGGGCAGCCGGAAGAACAGCAATACCGTCGGCAACATTTTCTATGGCTCGAAAGGGTACATGGCCATCGACGGTTACACCAAGTATTACACCTTCCTCGGACGTGATCAGCAACCGGGTCCTGCCAAGCAGGCTGGCGGCTCTAACTGGCAGAACTTTATCGATGCGGTGCGCGCCGGCAAACGGGACATGTTGAACGCTGAAATCGAAGAGGGCGCGGCCTCCTGCACCCTGATGCACTTGGGCAACATCGCTTACCGCCTTGGGCGCACCCTGTATATCGATCCGGCCACAGGGATGGTGAAAAACGATCCGGAGGCCAACAAAATGTTCACTCGCGATTACCGCGCTCCCTTTGTGGTGCCGAAGATCGCGTGAGGCGACTTCTCCTCAGCGCGCGGCTTTACCCAGCCAGCGGATGCGGAAATTCAGGGCGCGGCTTTGTCCGCCATAGAAGCGCATGAAATTCGGCGAGTCCTGATTGCTGTTCACTACATTCGGGTTCTTGCGGTTGGTGATGTTGTTGAAGCCCGCCCGGAATTCCCAGCGGTGTCCGCGAAAGACAAATCGGCGCTCGATGTGCTGGTTCCACTCGAACATCATGGGGAAGCGGTAGGCGTTAAGCGCCCCGATTACTTGGCTAGCGTCGTTGACGATTGAAAACGGAAAGCCGCTCCGGCACTCAAGCGAAAAGACCGCTGCCCAGTTCTTGCGGGGAAGGGGAAGGCGGCCCCAAGCCACCAGGCGGTGTGGCGCATCCCAGGGCATGGGTCCCGTGTTGTTAAAAACGACAACCGGATCGTCAATATTAATATCCACTACCCCATTGGACAAAGCACGGGAGCGAATGTAGCTGGCCATCCATTCATATTCGCCCCGGAAAGTCTGGCGGAAGGTAAACTCTGCGGCATCATAGACGTCGCGCCGCAAGTTGCCCAGGCGATAAATGGCGTCGAAGACCGTGGCGCCGTATGTCGCCGGCGTCGCCGAAAGCGCTGTGGCGCCCGGCGCCAGCGTGTTCACAAACGTAAACCCACGGTCGCTGCGCCGCCGCTGGAAAGACGCCCGCACCGTCATGTGGCGAGCCGCCTCCCGCTCGATCGCAGCGCTCCAAATGTTCGACCGTGGCGCCAGGGGCGGGTGCTCACTGGGAAGGGTGATGGCGGCGGCCGGTCCTCGCACCAGCGTTCCGTCCGGCGCAAAGTAGGTAGTAAGGCTCCACTGGTCCATCGGACGCGTGAAAACGCGCAAGTTGGCTGCCTCATACACCCTCGCAAACCCCGCAGAAATCTTCGTGTTCATGCGGTGGGAGGGGGACCAAGCGCCGCCGATGCGGGGGCCTACATCCCAATGACGCAACAACCGGTTCCAATCTAGCCGCAAACCGAACTCCAGCAGAAGACCCGGGCGGATGCGAAAGCTGTCTTGAGCATATAGAGCCGCTTCCGCACTGGAACGGGAGAACTCGCCCCGCCCGCCAAACGCAGTTCGCGTGAGCAGAACCCCGTCCAGGCGGTAGCGCTCGTAACTGGTCCGGAATACGTTCTGCCAGTATGATGTGCGGTTGAAGTCGATTCCCGCTTTCCACTGATGCTTTCCGCCCAAGCCTTCCAGAGACGGAAGAACCCAGTTGACAAGCCATTGGTCGCGCAAAGCCCGGCGCGTAGCGTCAGCAAAGGCGTTGCCGCGGCTTCCGTTCGGGGTAATCCGAAGTGGTTCGTGCCCCTGCGGGATTTCTCTTCCGAAGGTTCGGTTCGCCGCATAGCCGAATTCGACAAAAGATCCACGGTCGAAGTAGATCTGATCCTTAACGCTGGCAAACCACTGGCGGGAACGCCGGTCGATGCTGGTTTCCATAGGCGACAGCGCGCTCAAACCGGTGTGAGGCGCATACCAGCCGTTGTACAGTAATCCGGCGAATAGAATTTGCCGCGGCGTCAAGTTGACCTGGGTTTGCGCCACATTGGCTAAACGCCAAGAGGAAGAACTGTTCGCTCCGTCGGGCAGATCCTCGATCACCAGCCGGTCGTACTGAATGGAGGAGCTATTCGAAAACCACGCTCGGGACTTGCGGATCGGACCGGAGATGTTAAACCTCGGCGTCCAACTGCCCAAATAGATCGACTTGTGACGTTCGATGCCCGGGATGAAGTTGGTGGCGGAATAGCGCAGTTTATCGTCGCCAGGGTTGGTGGTTATGGACAGTGCGCCTGCCGCGCCCCGGCCAAATTCAGCAGGCATGCGTCCGCTCGAAATGTCAATAGACTGTACGGCTTCCACTCCCAGGCGGCTCTCGAACTTTCCAGATATCGGATCGTTCAAAACAAAGCCGTTCAAGGTGTAAAGCACCTGGTCCTCGTTCCCCCCGTTAAGATGAATGTTTCCCTTGGCGTCCTGAACGATGCCCGGCATCATGCGCAAGGCGTTCTTGAGGCTGTTGGAGCTCGGAAAGGGGATGGCGAGGAGTTCGGCGCCGCTTACATTCCGCGTTGGCGTTGTACGGTCCATGTCTAACCCGCCGGCGGCAGCATGTACGTCGACCGCCTGAAATTCTTCTCGAACTGGGTTCAAGACCAGTTGTACTTCGCCTCCGCTTTCGGAAACTTGCACGGGACGGGGAGAGAGCCGGAAGTAGCCCTCTCTATCGGCGGAGATATGGTACTCGCCTGGCGTGGAGAGGGTGAACCAAAATGCGCCGCCAGGGTCGGAAACCGCAAACCGCACCCGCCCGGATGGAGACTCCAACGTCACTCGAGCGCCGCTTACCGGGGCGCTGTTGTCGTTGACCACCCTTCCCGAAAGCCGAATTTGAGCACACGCCAAGCCGGCGAAAAAGGCCAACACGGCGAGCACACTGGCGGGAAACAGCATAAGCCAATAACAGTATCACGCCAAAACCGGGCCGGGCGTGAGCGCACGAAGAAGCCGGCAGAAATTTAGCGGAACTCCTCGACTCGATCCAGCCAGTCGGGTCGCCGCAGCACCTCGCGGGGCTTGCTGCCGTCTGGCGGACCGATAATCCCTTCCCGTTGCATTTGGTCCAAGATGCGTGCGGCGCGACCGTAACCCAGACGCAGGCGCCGCTGGAGCGTCGACGTGGAAGCCTTCCCCATCTCCACCACTACGCGCACCGCATCGGCATACATGGGGTCCTGTTCGGCGTCGAATTCTCCCTCTTCGGCGTCTTCATCGCTCGGAGGCGAGCTGAGGTAACTTTGGTCGTATTCAGGCTGCGCTTGTCTTCTCCAGAACTCCACCACGCGGTTGATCTCGTTCTCCGTAACGAACGCGCCGTGTAATCGGATTAGACGCGAGGAACCAGGCGGCATAAACAACATGTCGCCTTTACCCAGCAGGTGTTCGGCGCCCATCCCGTCGAGAATGGTTCGGGAGTCTACGCGGCTGGCTACCCGAAAGCTAATGCGCGCCGGAAAATTCGCTTTGATCAGACCCGTGATCACGTCTACGCTCGGTCTTTGAGTGGCGACAATTAGGTGCATGCCCACGGCGCGAGCCATTTGGGCCAGCCGGCAGATCGATTCCTCAACAGTGCCGCGCTCCACCATCATTAAGTCGGCTAGCTCGTCAATGAAGATGACGATGTAAGGCAGCGGCTCCAGCCGCTCCATTTCCTCCTCATCCGAATCGCCGAACAGGCTAAGCGGAAGGGCCCCAAACTGGCGCGCCTTACGGTTGTACTGCTCAATGTTGCGTACTCCCGCGCTGGCGAGAAGCTTCAGTCGACGCTCCATTTCGAGCACAGCGTTCCGCAGCGCATTGTTGGCCTTACGGGGATCGGTGATGACTGGCGTCAGAAGGTGAGGCACGCCTTCATAGATTCCTAACTCCACCCGTTTCGGATCCACCATGATCATGCGTACTTGTTCCGGAGTCATCCGGTACAGGATGGACATGATCATCGAGTTCATCATCACGCTTTTCCCCGATCCGGTGGAACCCGCAATCAGAAGGTGGGGCATGGACTCAAGCGCCGCTACTTTGATCCGCCCGTTGATGTCCTTGCCGAGCGCCAGGGTCAAATGCGCCTGAGAATCCCGAAACTCATCGGACTCCAGAATTTGCCGGAGGCTAATCAGTTCCCGCTTAGTGTTGGGCACTTCGATGCCTACCGTCGGCTTGCCGGGGATCCTTTCAATCAAAATCGATTCCGATTGAAGCCCGAGACAGAGGTCTTCGTTGAGCGTGACAATCTTGCTGTAACGGATACCTGCATCCGGCTTGAATTCAAAGGTGGTCACCACAGGACCCGGATTGATTTGCACCACCGACCCGAGCACATGAAACTCTTCAAACTTGGACTTGATCTTAGCGGCGATGTCTTTGAGTTCCTGACTGTCATAGGGGGGGCGGCCTGTCGGTTCGTTGAGCAGGTCTGTTCCTGGTAGCTTGTAAATCGGTTTGTGCGGTGTATGGGTTTCGGGTTTCCGTGGGGGCGCCGGCTCTTCCGCGGCCGGCTCCGGCTCCGGTTCGGCTTCCGTCGGCGCAGGCGGCGGGGTAGAGCTGGGGGCTTCCAGGTCTTCCAGGGTCCGGATGGGAATCTCTTCCGGCGGCGCTTCCTCCCACGGTGCGGCATCCTCCTCGTAGGGAATTCCCGTCGATGGAAGAGGCGCCGGCATGGAGTCGCCCGGCGGCGTTTGCACGCGGGTTTCGGCCTGCGACCCCTTGCGCCGCTTTTGCTCGAGCTTGGCGGCCTTAGCTTCGGCTTTCTTCCGCGCCCGCTCCTCTTTCCGCCGCCGCCGCGCTATCCGCCAGGCGCTCCAAAGCCTGGACACACGCTCAAGCCATTGGGCGGGACCGTGAAACCACGCCGCGATCTTGGCCATTTCGAATGCTGAGACAAGGTACACGGAGATGACCAATCCCAACGCCGTCGCCAGCCAAGCGCCGGCCGGGTTCAGGGTTTCTAGCAGATACGTGGCCAGCAGCGTCCCCACCAGCCCTCCCGGCGAAATGACGCCGCCAAAGAGCTTCCACTCCGGACCTAAACTCACAGCAGCGCTGAGACCCGATACCAAAGCGGCAATGCCCAGGAGTTTGACCGCCGGCGCTTCGATGGGTTGTGAGCGAACCCATTTCCACGCCATCAACAGCAGCAACACCGGGAGCAAGAATGCCGTGATCCCGAAAACTTGGTACAACCAGTCCGCCAAGTACGCTCCGGGGTAGCCGACCAGATTCCTGGGCCGGACGTCCCCGCACGCCAAGTTCAAGGACGGGTCCGTTGGATGATAGGATCCCAGGCTCAGCGTGACCCCAATCGCCAGGGCAAGCCACACAAACGCCATGGCTTCATTGAGCCTGGAGTAGCGAGTCGGACCTAAAATCTTCATCCCGCGTGTGCGCGGAAGAAGATAGCCAGAGCGATTACCATTATGCCAAAAATCATGCGGTAGTAGGCAAAAAACTTCAACGAGTGCGATCGGAGAAAGCGCAGGAAAAAGGCGATCACCACCCAGCCGGTGAAAGCGCTGGCTAACATGCCCGTTAGAAAAAGCGTCCAGTCTATCTTTGCGCCGCTTTGGTGCAAATCCCAGAATGCCTTCAACGCCGCTGCGCCAATCGCCGGCGTAGACAGAAGAAACGAAAACCGGGCTGCGGCCGCGCGTTCCAGATGGCGAAATAATCCCGCAGTGATCGTGATGCCGCTTCTCGAGGTTCCGGGAACAATCGCTAGCGCCTGCGCCAACCCGATTACGAGAGCATCCGTGAAGGAAACATGGGAGATATCCTTCACTTTTCGCCCAACTTTCTCCGCAATCAACATGAAAATCGCAACCCCAATCAGCATCCCCGCCATCAGCACAGGGCTACGCCAGTCTTCCTCAGCGTGCTTCTTGAAGATGTATCCAAAGACTCCCACCGGCACGGTCCCCAAGGCTAGAAGCCACAAAAGCTGCTTGTTTTCTTTAAGTTCCTGATCGTGGCCCCAATGCCATCCGAAACCTTGAGCAAGAATTTGAACCCAGTCGCGAAAGAAGTACGCCACCACCGCCGCCAAGGTTCCACAGTGTAGGGCGATGTCGAACGTCAAGCCTTGGTCTTTCCAGCCCAAAAGCCACGGGGCCAGAGCGAGGTGCGCTGAGCTGCTCACCGGGAGGAACTCCGTGAGGCCTTGAATAACCGCAAGAACGACGACTTGATAAAGATTCATAGGGCGGAAATGCCATCGTACCGCATGAGGACGGCGCGCGCCCAGTCAGCGGAGCGGCGGACGGATCAATACCTTCGCCAGTCCGGCGTTGCCCGCAGCGTCGTACACCCGCACCACAACCAGGCGTTCACCGGTCACAAGGCTAACAGGGAGCACAATTTGGAATCGCTCATTTCGGGAGTCGATTACCCCATCCGCCGCCGCCAGCGCCTTCCATCCGCCCGCATCGATGGAGTACTCCGCTCGCCTCAGCGGCGACGTGGCGTCCTCCGCTACCGCTTCGATCCGAACCCACGCCCCATCCTGGCGGGGGGCGCTCAATCGGACCAGCGGGGGCGTGTTATCGATGAGCACAGGAGGGCTGACCATCTCGGCTTCCCGCGCCATTTCGGGCGGATTAGCTTGGCGATCCGAGGCCGTCACCCGGAAAAAGTATCGCCCGTCGGCCAACGCATCCGCATCTATGAGCGTCATGGTTTCTGAAAAATCGCTCTTCAACCGCTTCCATTCACGCTCATCTTCCCCACGGAAGTAGAGAGAGTAAGTCAATTTGTCTCCGTCGGGATCCTCGGCTTGCCAGGCGATTTTCAGTTGGGCGGCCGCCGGCCGCCCCGGCGTCTGCGTGGGAGTTCCCGCGCTGCCCGCTGATCCGGCATCGCCCGAATCGGTCACCGTGATGCTATAGGTGGCTGTCACCCCGGAGCTGGGCGCCGGCGCCTGCTGAGCTTGCCCAGCAGGGGACTGTGTGCTGACCGTGATTCCTTTGAGGATCGGTGGCTGATTTTGAGGTAAGTAGGACACCGTCACGCTGTCCAGCACCGGATCGCCTGAGCGGCTTCCTGAAAGCTCGACGCGCCACTGAATGAAACGGGCGTTGGGGCTGGGGATGACCACGCCGTCTGCGCCCTGCAATGGGGCGGACCAGTCGCTCCATGTGTTATCGGGCCGCGCCGAGTTCCCACTCCTGGTGCGAAACGTGATCTTGGACCCCGCGCCAGCTTCCGCTTTCCAGGAGATCCTTCCCCAACGCGCGACGCTCCCTGCGTCGTGGACAGGCGATTCAAACCAGCCTTCCGCCGCAACGCCGCTGGTGAGGCGGAACAGCTTGCCCAAGGTGCTCGTCGCTGCCAGCAAGGTATCCTCCATAAGAAGCAAACGGACGGTTTCTCCCTCGCCTGTTTCGGTAAATAGAGTCGCCTTGCGGTCCGCGCCAAGTTGATAAATGCGGCCTTGTAAATCCGTCGAGAAATAGAGGAAGTCCCCGGATACGGCAAGGTCATACACGTTTTCGTCCTTCGAGCTCCAAAGGGGCTCAACCGTATGATCCGGGTTGAGCCTATATACAGCCGACTTTTCCACTCCACTCATGTCGATCGTAGGCGATATTTGAGTGGTGACCTGAGGCTGCGCCGCCGCTTGTTTTGGGGCTTCCGCTTTGGGTTTGATCTCAATGCCGCCCTGCGCATCTGAAACTGTGATGGAAGTTCCCGGGGCTAGGAGTTGAGGAGAAGCTTGGCCTCCGGTAACAGTGGGGGAGCCGCTGGTTGCCCGCCCCAGGGAGCCTCCCATAGCGGCGAAAAAAATCGTACCGTCGGGAGCGGTAGCTACAGCCCGGATCTCCGGCAAATTCGCGTCATAGAGAACAAAAGCTCTGTTCTTGCCCTCCACCCTGTACAGAATGCCGTTCGGCTCGGCGCCCGCTAAAAGACGGCCCTCCTTGTCAAAACTGAGCGCCGTAACATGATTTTGCCCCGTGTCATACCAGAGTTCGCCTTGACCCGGGCCCGTGACGCGGAAAATCTTACCTTGATCCCCGGTTCCCACAAACAATGCGCCATCTGGCCCGAACGCCAGCGCCCAGATGTACTTTGCGCCCGGGGAAAAATACTCAGCCGCTTTCCCGTTCCGAATCCGGTACACTTTCCCGTCCGGTGAGGCGCCCGCATACAGCGTACCCTCAGGGTCTACGGCCAGTGCAAATACCTCAGGCTCGGTGGATGTCCAGTAGACGGCGCCTTTCCCTGAGCGCTCCACCCGGTACACTTTGCCTTGATGCCCCGTGGCGACGTACACAACGCCATCCCCCGTCCGGACGACGCTCCAAATGGCCGGCTGGTCCGTGGAAAACAGGGACTCCATTTTCGGTGCGAGCGTCAGCCGCCCATCACGCGTGAGGGAAATTCCCGAGAATCGTCCTTTGATGAAGTCGCCGTAGGAGGTCATTTCCCAGGTCGTAGGACTTGAAGCCCATAGCAGCGGTCCGGCTACGGCGAGCAAGATCTTTTTCATTCCTTCACTTCCACCTGAATGGTTCTGGATCCGGACACCGCCACGCCGCCCGCATCGATGGCCAACTCCGCCAGTTTTGCATTACGAAGGGCCGGTCCTCCGACGGAGGCTTGGGCTTTCCCGAGCAGCAATGCGATCGACGCCGGGGGATTCGGCAGGTCTTCACCCTGAATCTGATATACCGGATCCGGCCGCCAAACCCGGATGTAGGCTTTCGTGTTCTCTCGTAGCCCGTTCAAGAATGAAACCAGTTGCTGAACCGACCGTGGCGACGAAGTCAGCAGACTCCGGTATTCGAGCCAGTTCGTGGTTTGGCCGTCTGCCACCGTGAATTGCATCGGTCCCAAAGGCGCTCCCACCGGGACAGTGTACCGCGCCAACCGCACGGTCTCCGTTCCGTCGTCGCGCGTGAAAGCCACCCGCAACTCGACGGTCTCTCCTGGGCGCACGCTCGCGCGAGAAGCCCAGACCTGTGCGATTTGAGCCGATTTCTTTTCGGGGAAAGACTCGATTTCCAGTTCGATCCCCTGGAGTTTCAGCGTGTCAAATCCGCTCTGGAGCGCATAAAAGAGCGGCAACGCGGCCCCGACGGAAGCCTGACCAGCTAAGCCAAAGTCTCCCGAGTAAAGATTCTTGATTCTGACCGGCGGCGTGCTCGGGCCTAAGCGGATGATGCCCCTCAGCTCAAAGCTGGAAGCGCCGAGGCCACGCTCTGTAGCGTCAATGGCGGAAAACACCGCCATTTGAAACAGAAAAGGCGCCACAGCGCGATCGCTCGCCATCTCCATGCGGTAGCTCCTTTCCACCGGCGCGCTACCGCGCCGGATCACCCGGATACGAAGCGGCGCCATGGCGCCTTTCCTTCCTAGTTCTCCCGCCACCACCGTACTCCGGTCTGCCGTTACTGCGCCCAGCCACTCCCGTGCGGCGGAAATCTTAAAAGATGAGGCAAGATTGGGAAGTAGTGTCAACACCTCCGCGCGAGCAAATGGCAGCTCCGTATCTCCAATGGAAAGAAAGCGGTGCCCGAAGGCATAGATCCGCTTCCCTTCGACGTGCGTGACTGTCCCTTCGGCGCTAATCGTCATATCTCCAGTCATCAACTGCACGCTGATCATGGAACCGGGCCGAATCGAGGGCGCCGTCCCGGAGTTTTGCGAGCGGGAGCCTCCGCCTCCCGATAATCCTTGCGAGGGCTCCAGCCCCAGCATGCGCAACTGGGGAGCAAAATGCTCTATGGTCTCTCTTGTAAAGCCGGAGAATGTTACGGGCGTGGCAATTTCGACCAGACGGCTGCCACCGGCGGCGATCTCCTGCTGCTGCGCCGTTACCGGGATCAAATTGGGGAGTTCCCCTGCCATCCGCGCACTCGCGGGCCGCCGCTTTTCAGCCCGAACATCGCGCAACATTTCCTCAATGGGCCGTATTCCCGCAATGGGTTCTTTCGAGAACTGGAACGACAGGGCCACTGCGCCCGCGAGCCGGCCCCCGATGTAAACCGGGCTGCCGCTCATCCCCTGAAGCACGCCCGTCTGAGCCAGCGGACCTCCCGACAGCCGCGCTAAGATGAGTGACTGCTGAGGCCCCACGTTTTCGAGCACCCCGAGGATCTCCACTCCGAACTCCTCGATCCGGTCGCCCGAAAAAACCGTTCTCCCAGAGCCCTTCATCCCCGCGCGGATCTCATGAAGAGGAATGATGGGCGTCTGCGCCCATAAAAAGGCGGTACACAGTAGTAGACACACCACCCCGCTGTAGGTCACGGCTAATTCCTATGGTACTCTGACGTTGCGCGCTGCGAGATCGTTTTCGCTTAGTTCCCTAAAAGGTGCTTGGCGAGCCACGCGTGTACTTCCCCATACCAGAAACGGCTGTTTTCTCCCTTTAAGATCCAATGGTTCTCGTCCGGGAATACGATCAGCCGGCTCGGCGCCCGCATGCGCTGTAAGGCGCTCCAGTTCTCGATGCTTTGGTTCAGTGGCACCCGAAAGTCGTTCTCACCTACCGTGACCAAAATAGGCGTCTTAAAATGGGCCGCAAAACGAATGGGGTTTTGTTCCCTCCACACCGCACCCTGCTCCCAAGGCGGCCCGCCGGCGCTCTTTTCGCGGTGATAAATCGTGTCGCTGGTTCCCCACTGCGATTCCAGGTTAATCAGTCCTGCATGGCTGATCAGGCACTTATAGCGGGTGGTGCTGGCCTGCATCCAGTTCGCCAAATGCCCGCCATAGCTGGCGCCCGCCGCCGCTTGACGGCTCCCATCGATGAACGGGAATCGCCGGATGGCTTCATCCGCCGCTTCATTGATTTCTTCAGCCGGTCCTTTTAGGGGGTCGAACTGGATGTCCTGAGCGAATCGCTCCCCAAAGCCGGTGGACCCAGTGTAATTCGTCAGCAGTACGACATAGCCAGGGCTGGCGAGCAGGTGATAATTCCAACGCAGGGTGATTTGGTCGCGCCACATGTTATGCGGGCCGCCATGCATGAGCACCAGCAACGGGTATTTTTTCGACTCGTCGAAAGCGGGTGGCAGCACCAACATGTTGTGTATTTTCTTCCCGCGCTTTGACGTGAACCAAAAATGCCGCGGCGGTTGCCAGTCAATCTGGGCGGCGGTGGCAACGTTGAATTCCGTCAACGGTTGGTGTCGCTGGGACGCCCAATCGAGGCGCACTACCTCCGCCGGGTTAACCGCACTCTCCCAAAGAGCTGTCACGACCGTCCGATCCCGAGCGGCAGAGGCGCTCAGAGAGCTGTAAACTCCCGAGGCTTGAGGCAGGGCGGCTTGGATATCTCCGCCTTGAGAACCCATGCGAAACACCTTCACCAGACCTTCGTCTTCTGCTAAAAAGAAGACTTCCCGGCCATCGCCGGAGAAGCTGAAGCTCTCCACGGAGCGGTCGAAATCGGCGGTGAGCGTCTCCGGGGCGCTAAGTTGAGGCCAGGAGAACGATACCAAGCGATTCAGATAGTAAACTTTCTCCCCCGAAGTTTCATGAAGAGCGTACAGCGCCTTTCCGTCTGGGCGAAACGCGGGTTGGTCATAACGACCCGCGCCCCGCGTCAACTGCCTGGGTTCACCGCCGGACACCGGGACCTGGAACAGATGAACGCTCGGGGAAAGGTAAGCCGACATGTGGCGCTCACGCGTGGCGGCGAATACAATCGATTTGCCATCCGGCGCCCAAACTGCCGCGATTTGTTCTCCCGTAGTCGTGAGAGCGCCTCCGAAACCCGCTTCCGACGCCAGCCTCGAACCAGCCAGCAGATCCTTAGCTTTTGCGCCGGGCTCGGCATCCTGGACGAACAAGTGCGGGCGCCGATCATCTAACCACTTGTCCCAATTGCGAATCGGGAAGTCGTTATAAACTCGGGCCGAGTATTTTCTGGCCTTCCGTTCAGCCGCAATTCGGCGGTTAGCCTCATCATCCCCAGCTCCAGGATAGACATTACTCGTGAACAAGATACGCTTACCGTCCGGGCTCCAGATCGGCGCAGATGCCCCGGTGCTCAAGTCCGTGATGCGTACGGCTTCGCCACCCTCTAAGCTGATTACGTAGACTTGGGGAACTTCGTCCCCTTCGCGCTTGGCGACGAAGGCGATACGCCGGCTATCAGGACTCCAAGCCGCCCCAGATTCGGGCCCTTTCGTGAAAGTTAGGCGCCGCGGGGTTGCCGTGCCGTCAGCTCGAACCAGCCACAAGTCGCTTTTCTGCTCCTTCTCATCGTAAGAAGGTTCAGTGAGGGTGAAAACCACCCACTGGCCATCCGGACTTACCACCGGGGCGCTGACGCGCTTCATCAGCCACAAAGTTTCGTGGGTAAGGGGCGCCTTCCCGGCGTGGAGCAGCAGCGGCAAGATGCCCGCAATGACAAGGCTTCGCGCACACAACATACTACCGAAAATAGCATGGCGCCGAAGCCGCTTTTTATTTGGAGTCTTGCAACGCGCGCCGCATGTTCGCCAGAGAATCGCTGATGTCAGATGCAGCAAAATGAGCGTCTGACGGCGTATGATTTATCCAATTGGTGGCGACTTGCTTGAAGACGAGCAGGAGTTCTGGATCGCGCCATCCGCGCCGGGCTTCACCTTCTAGGACCTGCACCGCCTCTTCGTGCGAGTAAGCTCTTTTGTAAGGACGAGGGGTTGTCAGGGCATCATAAATGTCGACTAGCTGTAGAATTCGCGCCAGCAGGGGAATACGATCTCCTTTGAGATGATCCGGGTAGCCAGAGCCGTCCCAGCGTTCATGGTGATTCCGGACAATAGGGAGAACAGAAGCGAGGGTTTTCATGTGACGGCAGATCTCTTCACCCCGGATCGTATGGGTCTGCATGATCTCCCATTCTTCTGAGGTAAGGGGGCCCGGCTTGAACAGAATGGCGTCCGGGATAGCTACCTTGCCGATATCGTGTAGGTATCCCCCGCGGTGGAGCGCCATGAGGTCCGCGGTGGATAGTCCGATGGCTCGCCCTAGCGCCACGCTAAGCGCAGCCAAGCGTTCGCAGTGCCCGCTAGTGCAGCGGTCACGCTGCTCAATGGCGCGCGCCAGCGCGAACAGGATCGTTTCGGCTTCTTCCAGCGTGTCGATTGCCGCCTTGTTTCGCAACATAGCGCGCACGCGTGTGCGCACCACGGCGGGATGGAGCGGCTTGCTGAGAAACTCGTCCGCTCCAGAGTTGAGACCTTGAATCTCGTTTTCGACCCCGTGGACGCTCGTCAGCATGATGATGGGGATTAAGTGTGTCTGGCGATCGGATTTCAGCCGCCAACAGAAATCTGGCCCGCTAACCTCCGGCAAAAAAAGGTCTACGATGACCAAGTCCACATGTTCACGCTCGAGTAGGGCGAACGCCTCGGTGGCGCGGCCTGCCTCCAGAATGCGGTAATGGGGCGATTTGATCATCCCTCGCAGCAGACAGCGGCTGACTTCGGAGCCGTCTGCGATTAAGATGGTGAACCTGCGGCCGTTTTCTTGGCTGGAATGTCGCCGGTCCCATCCGGCGGAAAGGTTCAACAGAAGTTCAGTATGAGAGGCGGCCATAGGCAGTAAGCCTCGGTAAGAGCGCTCACTTGCATATCGGCAGAACGCCTTAACAGATTTAGAGCTGGTGGGGTGAATCTGCTGTCATCCTGGGGGAAACTACCAGCCTGTGGGCTTCCCCCGGTTCTGTTCATCGAGCCATTTCTGAAGCGGCGCAAAGTACTCAAGAATCGCAGTGGCATCCATCTGCCGTTGACCCGTTAAAGCGTAGAGCGCCTCCTGCCAGGGTCGGCTTTGGCCCATCTCCAGCATAGCGATGAGCCGCCGTCCTGCCTCCGGGTTGCCGTAAATCGAGCACCGGTGGAGGGGCCCCTGGCAGCCGGCCGCGCGCGCCAATGCGCGATGAAATTGAAATTGGAGAATATGCGCGAGAAAGTAACGAGCGTACGGGACGTTAGCGGGAACGTGATACTTCGCTCCAGGGTCGAAATCCGCCTCGCTGCGCGGTACTGGCGGCGCAATCCCCTGGTATTTCTGGACCAAGTCCCACCACGCTTGGTTATAGCGCTCAGGCGGGATCTCACCGGAGAACACTTTCCACCTCCACTGGTCGATCAATAGGCCGAACGGGAGGAAAGCGACTTTTTCGAGTGCGCGGTTCAGCAATAGGCCGATGTCTTTGGATGGATCCGGCGTGTTTGAGATGAAGCCCAGCCGGCGTAAGTATTCCGGAGTGATGGAGAGTGCGATCGTGTCCCCAATCGCTTCGTGAAATCCATCATTGGCGCTGTCGCGAAACAAGAGGGGTTGTTTGCTGTACGCGCGCTGGTAAAAGTTATGGCCGAGTTCATGGTGGATGGTGATGAAATCCTCGGCGGTGGGCTCGATGCACATCTTAATTCGCAAATCATCGAGGGTGTCGATATCCCAAGCGCTCGCATGACAGACCACTTCCCGGTCACGCGGCTTCACCAGCATCGACCGCTCCCAGAAGGACGGCGGCAGAGGAGGGAAGCCCAACGAAACAAAGAAGTTCTCGCCGTATTTGACCATCGCTACCGGGGTCGTGTGGCGTTCTTTGAGTATCCTGGTGAGGTCGTAGCCCGGGTCCGAGTCTGAAGGCGCCAGCAATGGGTACAGGTTCTCCCAGCTTTGGGCCCAGACGTTGCCCAATAAATGGGCTGGTATGGGGCCTGCGGGGGGCACAATGTCTCCGTACTTCTCGCGCAGCTTCGTCCGCACATAGGCGTGCAGAGAGACGTAGAGCGGACGCACCTGCTCCCACAGCCTGTCGAGTTCGCGGGCGAACGCGTCCGGCGGCATGTCGTATTTCGAACGCCACATCGCGCCCGTGTCCGGAAAGCCCATCTCTCTCGCGCCTTCGTTGGAAAGCTCGACGAAACGGCGGTACTGCGGCCGCATAGGCGGGGCGATGGTGCGCCACCCGCGCCATAAATCCAGCAACTGCCCGGGATCGCGGCTCTCTGCCGTGATTCGTGTTATGTCCTGGAGATCCAGACACTTACCGGACTCGGGGCAGTATTTGCCCCTTCCATACTCACTTTCCAATGCAGTGGCGATACGAGTTAGTTCCGCGCTCTTTTTGGGGTCTGACGGCGTCACCATGGTGAGAGACAGCCGGAGCAGCTTCATTTTGCGCTCCAACTCGGGAGGCAGGGCGAGGCCTTCGAAACGCCGCGACTCCTTGACGAAACGCACGGTGGCGTGGATCAACCGTTCATTGGCTGCGGCGGCGAGTAACTCCGTATCCGGCGTGATGTAGGTCGCCTGCACCCAGGACGCTCGGCCGGCTTCCACGCTCAGGTCAAACAGCGCCGCTTCGACGCGGTCCAAAAACGCCTTAGCTTCCTCAACCGTAGGCGCAGGCGCAGCGGCGGCGCCGAGGGCCGCAAAGAATAAAATAGGCCAGAAACGCATGGGAATCGACTTAAAGCAGCTTTCGGATCTCAGCTTCCAGAACCTTTAAGTCTACCTCACCAATAAATGAGCGCACTTTCCGGCCTTTTCGGTCATAAAGAAACGATGCGGGAAGAGCGCCGCTCCACTGGCGGTCCACAGCGGTGATGAACTGGTCGTTGTTTGTTGTGTGTTTGATGTACGCGGGTGGCGGGACGCCCACTTTCCTCAGGAATGCCATCGCTTCGGCGGCGTCTTCCGGTTCGTCGGCGGATACGGTTATAAGTTGAAAGCCCTTGGCCCGTAAAGCCGACTCCAGTCGCACCAAATGCGGCATTTCCTCCCGGCAAGGAGCACACCAAGTGGCCCAGAAGCTCACCAGCACCACTTTGCCTTTGGCGGAGGCGACCACACGGTGGAAGCTCGCCTCGTCCAGGGGAGCCAGCGCGGCCGGCTCCCCTGGCCACAGCGCGGCGGACAGAAACAGCAGTAAAACGGCCCCTCGCCTCATGTTGACTTCTTGGACCGCTTGATCGTACACCCGAAAGCTTTCGTCTGCGCATTCTGCACGGGTCTGCCTGCTAAAACAGCATCCAAAGCATTCCGCAGCCCTTGCACTTGGACGCGAGACTCATTCCGACTGTCGTCTATGTAGCCGTGGTAGCGGATCACGCCGGTCTTGTCAATCACAAACGCTTCCGGAGTCACCTGCGCTCCGAATAGATCCGCCACAACGTTATCCGGGTCCTTATAGACCTGGAAGGAGAAGTGTTGCTTCGCATGCTCAGCCACTTCCGCGGGGGGCTCCGTGGAGTTCGAATTGATGAAGACGAACTTCACGCCTTTCCCTTGGTACTCTTTATACAGCGCTTCCATGCGAGTGTTGTAGTCGTTGGAAATCGGGCATTTGGTGGCGATGAACGTCACCACCGTGACATCGCCTTTCAACGACTGAAATGTAACAGGGTTTCCGGATGTATCGCGGAGCGTAAAATCGTGCACCGGCGATCCGAGTTTGAAGTGTTGCGCAATCAGCAGGCTTGTTCCCAGGAACAAAAGCCCCATACTCAACAAGCGTCTCACGGCGAACCTCCCAGATCCGGCCGCAGCCGGTTACTTCTTTGATTGTACCTTGAGATTGATGACGGCGCGCTTGCGAGAATCAAAACTACTCAGGGTCTTCGGGGCGCTGTTCCTTCCATTGTGGCTGGCGCGCAGCTCGTAGTCGACATTCGTGTTCAGCCCTTGAAAATAATACTTGCCGTCGCTCTGAGTGATGAACGAACGAATCTGGAGGGTTTTCACGTTCTTGAGCTGCACAACCGCGCCGGAAAGCGGGTTGTCCAGCTCGTCGGTTACCGTGCCTTCGACGCTGCGGACGGTCGGATCTTCCTTTTGCTTGTCTTTCTGCGCGGCGACCGGCGCCGCCAAAGCGGCGCAAAGGAGCAATACGGAGAGCAGCCTGGCGGTCATTGCATCTTCCCTTCGCTGAAAGGCTTTTGCGAGCCGCCCTTCGGCTTGAGAACGATCGAAAGGTCCACCCGCTCTTCGCCCTGAATTTCGATTTGGCTTTTCCACGGCTCCATGGCCGGCGCAGAAACCGTGAGGGTATAGCGAGCGGGACCGGCGGGAACCCGAAAAGCAAATTCTCCGCGGGAATCCGAAACGGCCTTCCAGGACCTCCCCTTGGAGCGTTTCCCTGAATCGGGAACCGCCTCGAGAGTCAGTTCCGCTCCGGGGAAGGACAACCCCGATTCACGGAATACAGTTCCCGCCACCAAGGCCGTAGACGCCGGCGGCTTACGGCTCTTTTCACCACTGAGCGCCGGGAGCGCCGATCCCACAACCGCGATGACGGCCGCCAGGCGGAGCGCGTTACTTCCAATCCTCTTCGTCCTCGTCTTCCTCCTCATCCTCATCGAAATCGTCGTAATCCTCTTCGTCCTCATCCTCTTCGTCCTCTTCAACCTCCAGTTCGAGAGGGTCTACGCCGATCACGCGGATGGTGGCGCCGCATTCATCGCAGCTTAGGACGTCGCCTTCATCCAGCTCTTCTTCTTCCACGTCGATAATTGCGTCGCATTCAGGGCAGTTCACCATGACGTTTCCTCCATCGGGCACCGCACATCCGTTGTAACTGAAAACGGGACTTTATGCAAACTCCCAAAGAGTATTTTCACTGTCATTCTAACAACCGCGCGGCCTCCAGTTCCGCCTTGCCTCCGCGTCACCAGTATTCCCACCGCCCTGCGGCGACCACATAGGCGGATAGACAGGCATTGGTGACCGCATGGGCGAGAATGCAATCTCCCAGGCGCCGGCAGCGGAGCATCCACAGGTTATAGGCTATGCCTGCCAGAAGCCCGACGTCCCACAAAGGCCCGTGCTCGATAGCAAACAGCACCGCCGTAGCCCAAAAGGAAAACCGACTGTACGATCCCAAGGGTACTTGCTCGAAACGCGGTGCAATGAGCCAGCGCATCAGCCAGCCACGCCAGAACAATTCTTCCAGGATCGGGACGAGCGCTGCGGCGCGGAGAAAACGCAGCGCCAGGATCGCTGTCTGATTGCGGAAAGGCTCCGCAAACGAACTGCGCCATTCGCCGAGCAAAGCGTTCTGAAACAGCCAGTGGCTGTGGCTCCCTGGCCAAATCAGCTCCGGCGCAATCCAGATCCCAAACACCGCTATGCCGACGACGACGCTGCCGACCGGCTTTTGCAAGCGGAAAGATAAAACCCGCCGCGAAACGAGCAAGCTGAGGGCGATAATCACTGTCCAGGCCGGGTACTCCGCTGCGCCCAACGGCACATGCGGGCGGAGCGCCAACAAAAACAAAAAAACTGCAAATGGGAACACATAAGGAAGCGCCGCAGGCATCGTCATAGGTGGCCCCTGACCTCCAGCACGTGGAAGCCGGAAAGGGAGGGTTAGCTCACTTTCCCTAGCAACTCCCTAATCTTGGCCTCTTCCTCGCGCGTTGGCTTGTTACGCAGGCACGTTTCGAGCTCCCGCCTTGCACCCAACCGATCTCCTTTTTGATACAGCGCCATGGCCAGATGGTAACGCCAAGTGACGTGCGTGGGATTCTTCTGCACCAATTCGCGGAAAATCTGAATGGCGTTGTCACTCAGGTTTTTCTTAATGTAAATCCAGCCCAGCGTGTCTGCGACGTTCGCGTCGTTGGGAAGTCTTTGTTTGGCCCGTTGCGCCAAGGTGAGCGCCTGGTCCAAGTTTTCGCCGTTTTCAGCCATCATGAAAGCCAGATTATTCAAAGCCACGGCGTTGTCAGGCTGGATTTTCACGACCTGCTCGTAGATGGGGCGGGCGGCGGCGCTTTGCCCGGTGGCTTCGAGCATGAGGGCATATTCCAGGTTGGCCGTAGCGTTGTCCGGGGCGATATCCCGCGCTTTCTTAAACTGCTCGAGCGCCGTTTTGTAGTCTCCTGCCGCACGGTAGGTCGCGCCAAGCTGCACATAAAGGCTTGCATTCTTAGGATTTCTCTGGATCAGCGTGCTGAGTTCGCGCGTAGCCAGATCATAATTCGCAGTCCGGAGGGCGACATTGGCTAGATTCAGACGGAGCTCGTCGCGGTTGGGATTCTTTTCCACCTCCTTCTGCAAGAGTTCGAGCGCCGCCGCGTTCTTTCCTTGCGCCAGGTACGTTTCCGCGAGCAGAATCGCGCCCCGCGGATCGAGAGGCGCGCTTTCACGTAGCCGGGCGAAGATCTGCTCTGCTTCCTTATATTTTTTTTCTTGGAAGTTCAAAAGGCCGAGTTGGAACTGAGCGTCTCGCGAACGGGGGTAGAGCCGCGTGATTTCGGTCAGCTCCTGACGCGTACGGGCGCCATCACCGAGGGCACTGAGAGCGCTGGTCCGAATCAAACGCGCTGTCAGGTTGGCGGGAGCGATTTGCAGCGTTTCGTTCGCTAAGTTCAGAGCGCCGCTAAAATCACCTTTGAGGAGCAGCAGGGATCCCAGGGAAAGGCGCGCCGGGATGTAATCAGGCCGCTTCTTGATCGCATCCTGGAACTGAAGGCGCGCCTGTTCCAGATCGCCTTTGGCCAAGTACGCGCGGCCGAGATTGAAGCGCACCACCGGATTGTTGGGGGAGGACGTAAGCACGGACTGTAAATCTGCAATGGCCCTTTCGATCTGATCCCGTGAGCCGCCTTCCAGCGACAACGCCGCGCGCATGGCGACGGCTTCCGAATCTTTCGGGTTCTCCTTGAGCACCGCTTCCACCAATTGCGAGGCTTCCGCTCTCTTGCCCTGCTGGACTAGAATCTCCACCATCCTTTTTTGGTAGTCGGCTTTATGAGCTTTGTCAGCGCTGATGCCTTGCTCGTAATACTTCAGCGCCTGGTCCAGTTGATTCAGCCGGAAGTAAAAGTCTCCTACCTCCCGGAGTCCCAATGGAAAATCCTGCGGCCGCGAGACCACTTCGCTCAAAGCCGCTTCCATGTCTTGAGGGCGCTGGAGCGCGGCGTAATGCCCCGCTAGCTGAATCCGGCACCGCACGTTGCGAGGGTTGTTTTCAATCTTCGTTTTCAAGACCGCTTCCGCGTCGGCGGTGCGCTTTCGCTTCATGTATTCGAGATAGAGGATGTCGTAAATCTGCCCGTACGCTTTGTCGTGGGCGATCATGTCCTTCGCCAGCTTTTCGGCCTCCGGAAAGCGATCTCTGGCGGCCAGCAGTTGGACCAAAGTCAATACGACGTCCTGCTGAAAAGGCTTGGAAGCATTCGCCTGTTCGAAGAATTTCAATGCTTCCGCCGCATTCCCGTCGGTGAGGGCCAGATACCCTTGGAGGCGCAGCCCGGCGAAAGACTTGGGGTCGGCCTTCAGAATCTCGGCCGCCTGTTTTCGCGCCTCGTCGAGCAACTGTTTGGGCCGGCGCTGCCGGTCGGCCATGTAGCCGAGTAGACATAGGTCGGCCAGCTTGACTTTGGCGTCGACATTTTCCGGTTGCAGCTCCACCGCACGCAGCAACGACCGGTAGGCGGCGGTGGGCTGCCCCAACTTCAGCTCCGTCAAGGCCAAACGGTAGTATGCCTCGCCGTTTTTGCGATCTTTCGCGATGGCTTGCCGGAACATGAGCGAAGCTTCTTTGTATTTCTGCTTTTCGAAGTACTTAACGCCGGAGTCCACGTAGCGCTTGCTGACCACCTTGGGATCGCGGTTGCAAGCGCCTGACACCAACAGCACAGCCAGAGCCAGCGGCATGACAGCCAGTCTCATGGGAATCCCTCGCGACATCATACTTGTCACTACTTCACCATAAAACCCGGCAAGGCGCAATGAAAAGGGGGGGAGGGCCGCCGGCCGAGTCCCGAGCAGCGTGGCCCCTTTTCCAGAGCGTCGTGAATCTACACCATGCGGCTTTTCACGCGTGGCTACCACGCGAGTTTCGCGCCTACCCAAACCTGGCGCTGCTGGTTGCCGGCGACGCTGGATACGGAGCCGAACAACGAATTCGTGGGGGATACATTCGGCGTGTCAAACATAGGGTGATTCATCGCGTCAATCGCTTCAGCGCGAAGCTGCAAGCGCACGCGTTCGCTAAAACGAAAACTCTTAAAAAGGGAGAGGTTCCAGTTGTTGTATCCGTCGCCGCGGATATTGTTGAACCGGAGCGGAAAAGTTCGGATATTGGAATCGAGTTGCTGGCGGGTGTCGCGCACAAAACCTGCGTCCGTATTGAACCATCGATCCGGAGTACGCTGGGAGACTGGCAGGGTGATGGCCTTGATGTCGCCGATGAACAGTACGTTGCCCCAGTTCAGCGGAGGTCCGGACTGGCCCTGATACAGACCCTGTATGGTCCATCCGCCCGCCAGCATCTCTTGCCACTTGGCGCTCCGGAACCAGCGCTTCCCTTTTCCGAACGGGAGTTCGTACATCGCTGTGACATTGAAAACGTGCGGCCGGTCTTGCGTAGAGATCACGCGGTGCGGATACGCGGAGGTGGGATTGAGGTTCTCAAACGCTTCCATAAGTTTCGACCAGGTATAGTTGGCCTGAACCGTATATCCTTGCGCGAAGCGGCGCTCGATGCGAGTTTGGAGAGAGTGATACCAGGAGAAGCCTCCGCTTCGCGCGGAAGAAATGGACGTAAACTGCGAATAGGGACGGAGAAGCTGGGCGCGGGAGGTATTGCGGCCGGAAAGGTTGGATCCCGCGAATTCGGGCAAGCCGTAGTACGGATTGGGCACTTGCTGGGAGAGGAAGTCAATCGTCTTCTGATCGCGCACGGGAGAAGCACTCAGCCACTGCTCCGGAACCGGGTCATATTCGGTTGAGATTGCTAACCCAGTACCCCGGTTCCCCATGTATCCCACGTCGATCAGTATGCGCTTGATCTCTTTTTGGACATCGAAACTCCAGCGCTGCATGTAGCCCGCCTTTCGCGATGGGAGAAAGAACGAAATGCCGCGGCCTACATATGTGCTGAGTCCGGCTGCCGCACCCACGGGCGAAGCGATGGAGTCCGGGAATGGATTAGCGATCGTGGCGCGGAAGGTGAGGCCATTATCGAGGCTAGGCGCCAGATTGGTCCGCTGGCTATATCCTTGTTGTGGCACGTCGTTGCGGCTCGCATCCATTGGCTCGAAAAAGACCCCATAACCTCCGCGGATCACAAAGCGCCTGCCGGCATCCCAAGAAAAGCCGAAGCGCGGCGCGAAATTGTTGTAGTCAGCCTCATAAAGGGTCATGGGAACGTTATTGACACCCGCGAACAGCAATCCTCCTCGCACCTGGAAGGCAGAGGGAGGAATCTCGGGGATCGGGCTGGCGGCGTACTTGGCTTGCGCTGCGGCGGCGAACGGCGGAGCAGATACGAAGTCGAATCCTCGATTCATCCGGCCATACCGCTCCCGTGTCGGAGATTCGAACTCCCAGCGCAGCCCTAAGTTTAATGTGAGCCGCGATGTCACCTTCCAGTCATCGTGAAAATACAACGCGGTGTAACGGGACTGTTCCGCATAACTGTCATTGCGGTCTGCAAAGCCGCCAGTGGGGAGACCCAGGAGAAAAGAGGCGAAGCCTTGTCCAATGGGGGCTGCGGGTGAGTTGTCCAGTGGCCCTTGCGTCCAAGCGGTTCCAAAATCCATGCGGGGCGTTGCGTTGCCGTAGTTGTAATTGCACTCGCGCAGGATGCGGTGCTCGCCGCCCATGCGGTACGCGTGCGCGCCCCGGATCCATGAAAGCCCTGCCGACCCGTAGTAATACGTGGAAGGGTTGCGCGACCCATTGGCGCCGCTGAGCTGCGAGTAACCCGCGATGGTGATCATCGGGAAAACGGCGATAGAGGGGTCGAGTTGCTTCAGGAAGGCAGCGTCGAACCCCAATTTCGAAAGATCGAACCCGAAACTCACCGGACGCGAAAAGGTGTTGTAGCGAGTGACGCCGGCGCGCGCTTCGAGGACGAGGTTAGGACGAATGGTTGTGACGTCGTTCAGCGCAAGCGCCACATGCCGCCGGTCCAGCAAGGTGCCCAGAGCCTCATTGTGAAAGGCCACGCCGGAGAGGACGTCGGTGTACGTTCGGGTCACGGTGGCGAACAGCCGGTTGCGCGTGCTGAATGCGTGGTCGACCCTGGCAAAATGTCCGTAGTACGTGCTGGTTCGGGGTTGGGGGTCCTGGTAGTTGTTACGACCGTCTGCTGTGCCTGTGGCGTTCGGCAAGGGATAGTAGGCCATGATGTTCTTGGACACGGCGTTAATACGACTGGGAGGAATGATGTTTCCCGGCAGAGGCTGGCGGCTGAAACGCCCGTTCGGAGCCGGGGCGATCGTAGCCGGGTCGTAGATTTGATAGACGCTGCCCAGCGCAAGCAACGCCGAGAAGTCTCCTCGTCGTTGGGCTTCCGTGGGGACCGTAAAAGAGGATTGTTCGTTCCGCGAACGGTCCACAACGTCCAAACCGTATAAAAAGAACGTCCGGTTGCGACCGTTATAGACGCGAGGAATGTAGATCGGTCCGCTGAACGTGCCCCGGTAGTGGTTGACACGCGTAGCGGGCCACAAGGTACTGATCTTGTCCGGCGTCACGGGACCTGTGCGCGTGTCGTAAATGGCGCGGTTGACGAAAAAGTCCCGGCCCATCAAAGGGCGGCTCAAGTTGGCGTAAAACAGTGTCCCATGCAGATCATTCGTACCCGTCTTGATCACCATGTTGACCAATAGTCCGGTGAAGTGGCCCACGGATGCGTCATAGGCGGCGGTTTGCACTCGCATTTCCTGAACGATATCCGCCGAAGGGGAGATCGACATCTGTCCGCCCTGCTGCATGTTTGGGATGCCGTCTAACTGGAACTCATTGTTGCCAGAGCGGACCCCGCCTCCAGTCACGCCGGAGGAAGAATCGACAGCGTTCGGAAGCCAGGGGTGAGTCGGTGGATTGGTTGCGATCGTTCCTGGCGTCATCTGCATTAAGTACATGGGGTTGCCTGCCGGCAACGGAAGAGCTTCGATGCGCCGTTGATCCACCACTTGACCGACATTGGCGCCCGCAGTTTCGAGCAGGGGCGTTTCAGCCACCACGGAAACGCTCTCCACCACATCCCCGATCTCCAGCGTGATGTCGATGCGCAAGGCGTCACCCAGCCGCACTTCCAATCCCGAACGCTCCGAGCGCTTAAACCCCTTAGCTTCGACGATCACCTGATACAGCCCCGGCGGCAAATTGGCGGCAATGTAGTTGCCGCTTTCGTTCGAAACCGTTTCGGTCTTCAGTTTTGTGTCTGCATTGACCACCTGGACCACTGCGCCGGGCACTGCGGCTCCGGATCTATCTTGAATGCGCCCTTCGATTCGTCCATAAGGGTTCTGCGCGCATAGGTTCAGAGAAACTAGTCCACAAACTACAAAGAGGCGAGTTGTCGAGAAAGGCATCTTAGACCTCCATGCTGAATGGCACGACCAGTATACTTCAGCTCAGGGCGGGCAGGAATGAAGCCGCGGCGGATGGAGTAGCAAGAGAGCAGCCTGTCTCCGGCAAGGTTTGCGAGCTGGAAAGGGGCGCACAGGCAGCGCCTAGGCGCGATATAGTCGAGATCGAGGATATTTCGATTTGCGCAGGCGGGTGAGCGCATGGAAAGAGGCTAAACCATGGAGCGAAGGACATTCATTGGAACGGCGGTAAGTTTGACGGCGGCATCTTACCGGCGAGTGCTTGGCGCGAACAACAAGGTGCGCATTGGCATTATTGGACTGGGGATGAACGGGAGCACGCATGTGCAAAGTCTCCTGTCGCTGAAGGACGAAGCCGAGATCACGGCGGTTTGCGATATTTATTCGCCGCGCCTGGACCGCGGCGTCAGCGCGACCCGCGCCAAGGGTTACCGTGACTACCAGGAACTGCTGGCGGATAAGAACGTGGACGCCGTCATCATTAGCACGCCAGATCATTGGCACGCACGCATGGCCATCGACGCCATGCGTGCGGGCAAGGATGTGGACGTGGAAAAGCCGATGGCTCTGACCATTGAAGAAGCCAAAGAGATGGTGCGAGTAGCCAAGGAGACCGGGCGGGTGCTGGCGGTGGATAGCGAGCACATGGCGCACGGAGTGTGGAAAGTGGCTAAAGCGGTGGTGGACGCCGGGGTCTTGGGCAAACTTCTCTGGAGCCAGACAAGCCGCAGCCGGAACGCCAAAGAGCCGCCATGGAATTATGCCATCGACGCCGACGCCAGCCCGCAAAATTTGGATTGGGACCGCTGGTTGGGAACGACAAAGAAGGTTCCGTTCAGCAAAGAGCGATTCTTCCGCTGGCGGCGGTTCTGGGAGTACGGCGGGGGCATCATCACCGATCTGTATTACCACCACATCACGCCCCTCATTCACGTGACAGGGCGTCCTTTCCCCATTCGCGCAGTAGCCGCGGGCGGTCACTACGTCTATTCGCGGGATGTAATTGAAGTTCCGGACACAGTGATTCTCGCCCTTGATTTTGCCAACGGCGCCAGCATGAGTGTTGGAGGGTCGCTGGCTAATTCTGTGGAGGCGCCGATAGTGGTGAGAGGACACGAGGCCAACATGTTCTTCGTGGGCGGCAGCCATCTGCGTCCGGGCGCCATCATCGTCCAACCGGAGCGAGCTTTTGCAGACGTCTTCCCGGACAAAATCCGCAAACTCGGTCTCCAAGGAACTTGGGTGGAACACCTGCAAGACGACACGGATAGCTCACAGCGAGTGAAGCAGCGCGCGTTTCGCATCGAATCGCCGCCATCGGAGAGCTTTGATGTGAATTTTTTGCGGTGCGTTCGCACCCGGGAAAAGCCGGTGTTGGACGGTGAGTTGGGTTACCGCGCTCAAGTCGCCGTGGTGTTAGGCGCAGAGGCCTTTCGTCAGAATCGCGTCACCTTTTTCGATCCGCGACTGGAACAGATGGTGGACCGGCAACCTGCGGGTTTCGAACGCTGAAGCCTTGCCGCATGCGCGCAAGCAGCACAGGTCTGCCTCTGAGCTGCGCACCGGTTTTCGCTAACCGGAGACTCCCCAGGGTCCCGGCAGCGCCATCCGCCCGTGGAAGGCGTTGTCAGTAAGTCGGCCGCAACCCGAGTTGCACTTGTCTTGCCGGCCGGGCGGAGTTGATGATGGCGAACCCGGGGCCCTGGAAGGTGTGGCCGGGCGCTCCGAAATTCGGATCCCTCGATGCTCTTCGACTCAATCGACGGGCTGGCGTCGGAACTGCGCGTCTCCAGCAGGGAACCGGAGGCCTCCACCGTCACGGTTTCGGTCATGACGCCAACTTCAAGCCGCATATTCAACTCCAAAGCTTGGCCTGTAGTCAGAACAATGTTCTGCTCCACGTGCCTGCGGAAACCTGTAAGCTCTGCGCTCACCTCGTACTGTCCGATGGGCAAGGGACTGATCGAATAGAATCCGGTGGCGATATTTGCCTTCATGCCAGCCTTCCCCCTTAACCGCAACCGTATTGAGGGAGGGTCTTCTGGCTGCCATTCGGCGTCACCAGCTCAGCCGCAGGGCGATGTTCACGCGTCGCTGCTCGGGCGCAGCACTGGCGTTCACCTGACCAAAGGCCGAATTGGTTGGCGCAGTATTCGGCGCTGCAAACATGGCATGGTTCAACGCATCCTGGGCTTCTGCGCGGATCTGCGCTGTGTACCGCTCGCGGATACGCCAACTCTTGAATAGCGACAGGTCCCAGTTGTTGTAGCCATCGCCTCTCAGCCCGGTAAGACGGAGCGGGAACGTGCGTATATTCTGTGCGAGCTGCAAGCGGGTATCCCGTTCGAATCCGGCTTCGGTGTTGAACCATCGTTCCACCCTTCGTTCCGCGCGGGGTAGAACAATGTTGTGGATGTCGCCATAGAAAAGGATATTGCCGAATCCCAGCGGTGGGCCGCTCTGGCCCTGGTAGATCCCTTGGGCTTGCCAGCCTCCAACCACTGCATTGAGCCACCCGCCGACATTCAGCCACCGTTTCCCGCGCCCAAACGGCAACTCATAGATGCCGTTGATCACCACCCGCTGAGGGCGATCTTGCTGCGCCACGACATGATGCGGAGTCGGATCTGTATCATTGAGCCGATCTATGGCTTCCATGAATTTCGACCAGGTGTAACTTCCTTGGATAGAAAACCCTCTTGCGAAGCGCCTCTCCACCCTAAGCTGGAGAGAGTGGTACCAGGAAAACCCGTCGTTCAACGTCGAACTCACCCCCGTGAATTGCGGCATTGGACGAAGGAGCTGCTGCACTTGCACGGTTTTTCCTTGCAAGCCGCCGCCCTGAAACTGAGGGATGTCGAGGAACGGGTTAGGCACGGCCGCCGTAAGCCGGTTGATCACGGCGTTGTCGCGCACCGGAGAGCGGCTCAAGTATTCGGCGGGAACCGGATCAAACTCGCGACTAGAGCCCAGTAGGGCGCCGCGATTTCCTACATAACCCACCGATAACAGCACCCGGTGGGGGTACTCGCGCTGGATGTTGAAACTCCAGCGCTGCATGTAGCCCGTCCTGCGGTCGGGCCAGAAGAATGTCGGGGCGCGGCCCAAAAACGTGGCGAGCCCTCCTGAGGCTCCCGCGGGTTCCTGAATCCCGTTGGGGAAAGGATTGGGGATCGAAACCAAGTAGGTCTGCCCGTTGTCCAAGCTGGCCACCAGAGTGGTCCGCTGGTCAAAGCCTTGCTGGGGAACGTCGGTGCGGTCTGCACCCAAGGACTCGAAGAAGATGCCGTATCCGGCGCGAATCACGAGTTTAGGCCGGAGAGCGTACGCCAAGCCAACGCGCGGAGCGAAGTTGTTCTTGTCCGCATTCCACATCCCCCTCGGAGCTCCGTTGACGCCCGCGAACAACAACCCACCCCGAAGGTTGAAGCGTTCTACCGGAACTTCAGGAATCGGACTCCGCGCATAGTTGGCTCTTGCCGCCTCCGCAACGGGGCTCGGAGAGTTGAAATCGAAGCCGCGCGTCATGCGGTTGAACCGCTCCGTGGTGGGCAGCTCCAGCTCATACCGAATCCCGAGATTGATGGTGAGCCGCCGGGAAGCCCGCCAGTCGTCTTGGATGTAAAGTCCGAGATAGCGGGATTGTTCAGAAAATGGCGAGTTGCGGTCGATGTAGCCTCCTGTGGGCAAGCCAAAAAGCAAGCTCGCCAGTCCCTGGCCGATCGGGGAAGCGGCGGAGTTATCCAGCGGCCCGCGCGTCCAGTTGGTGGAAAACGTAAGATGCGGCGATACGTTGCCCCAAGTGACGCCGTTTTCCTGGAGCACACGAAATTCTCCTCCGGTGCGCAAGCTATGCGACCCGTGAGGGTGTGACAGGGCGCCGTTGAGAGTATGGAAATTCGTCACGCTTCGTGTGCCGCTCACGTCGCCGAGAGTCGAATATCCGGTGACTTCCGTTTCCGGGAAGGCTGTATACCGCCCATCCAAGCGCCTCGCCAGAGATGGAACAAATCCAAAGCTGGCGAGGTCGAAGCCGATCACCACCGGCCGGTCGTATTGGGTAAAGCGCGTTAACCCGTATCGAAGGTCTATAACCACATCCGGGCGCATCACCAGCACATCGCCCAACGAGAAGCCGCGCTGAACTCGGTTGCGGTGCTGTCCCGACGCAGCGTTGTGGAAGGCGTTGTCCCACACAGTGTCCAGATACGTCCAGGTCACCGATGCGCTCAAGCGATTTGACGCGGAGAAAGAATGATCCATACGCACCATCTGGCTGTGGTAGTCGATGCGGCGCGGCCGGGCGTCGGAATAGTTGTTCCGCCCGTCGGCTGTGCCGGACACGTTCGGAAGCGGGTAATACTCGACGATCCGAAGAGCCATGGGGTCCAGGCGGCTCGCCGGAATGATGTTCCCAGGCAACGGCTGGCGGCGGTAACGACCCGGGTTGGCATCCGGCCGGGTAGTGAAAGGATCGTAGATCTGATACTGCGAACCGAGCGCCAGGAGCTGGGAAAAGTCGCCTTTCCGCTCTTCTGGGGTGGGAACGGTGAAAGGGTTGCCGCGTTCGGGGCGGTTGCGGTCCAGCAGATCGAAACCATACATCCAGAAGGTGCGGTTACGCCCGTCGTACATCTTTGGCAAACGCACGGGCCCTCCTGCGGTCACCCAGTAACGATTCGTTTCGACTGGCGGCCAGGCGTTTTCCATTTTCTCCTTCGTTACTGGCCCGGTACTCGTGTCATATATGAATCGGTTGGTGAAAAAGTCACGCGCCGCCCATCCGGGCACGAGATGTTGCCAGTAGGCGGAGCCGTGCAGTGCGTTGGCGCCGCTTCGCAGCACCATGTTCACGTGCGCTCCGCTAAAATGTCCCACCGAGGCGTCGAACGGAGCGGTTTGAACCCGAAACTCCTGCACCATGCCAGGGGGCGGAGAAAAGCTCATCTGACCGTCGCGCGTCATATTGGGAATCCCGTCCAAGGAAAACTCACTCGCGCGTGACCGGGTCCCAGACGCCGCCATGTTTGACTGAGCGTCAATGGCTTGCGGCAGCCAGCCGTGCGTTGGCGGATTCAGTGTAATGACGCCAGGAGTCAGTTGCATCAGGTAAGCGACGCTGCCGCCGGGAAGCGGCAAATCTTCGACCTGCTTGCTGTCGACTACTTGCCCGACGTCGGCGTTGGTAGACTCGAGCAACGGCGCTTCTGCGGTGACGGTGATGGTCTCGGTGAGTTGCCCCACTTCCAGAAGCACCGGAATGTCCAGGACGTCACCGACCCGCAGCTCAATTCCGCTGCGTTCATGCCGTTTGAACCCTTTCATTTCCACGACGATCCGGTACGTGCCCGGATTGAGATTGGCGGCTTCGTAATACCCTTCTTCGTTTGCTGCGGTGGTGGTCTCCACGCCCGTATCCGCGTGAATGACGCGAAGGGTCGCCCCAGGAACCACCGCCCCGGCGGAATCGGTCACTCGTCCGGTGATCCGTCCGTAAGGATTTTGAGCGAGGAGCATGGCCGCCCAAAAGAAGCTACGACCCCAATGCCACAATCTCATGGCGCCCCCTCACTTCAGGCGCGCACGATCCCCCAGGGCTCGCGTGTCCGCCATTTGCCACGCGTGAAATCCGGGAAATCCATCGTGCGGCTCTTGTTTGCAATAGACCGTTCACTCAACTCCGTCACGGCGCTCAACGCCGCAGCGTCATAAACGTCCATATCCGGTGGTTCTCCCCGGAGCAAACATTGCATCAGGCGGTAGTTGAGAATGTAATCCATGCCGCCATGCCCGCTTCCTTTTGCTTTCTCGTTCAGCTCACGCCAAAGTGGATGCTCCCATTCTTTGGCGTAAACCTCCAGCAGGTCCTCCCATTCGTGCGCCGGGCTCTTGCCGTCTAGATAGATGACAGGCTTCGGATACTTCTCCACGAGCCCCTTGACGCCTTGCACGAGAAACTTACGGCTATAAGGCCGTGGCGTATTGGTGTCGTGCACTACCAAGATCGTCTGACCGGCGCGAGTCCGGATTAGGGACGACACCACATCACCCAGGACGATTTTCTTCTGCGCTTGCGGGCTGTCTTTGCCGAACCGTTGCACCGCGTAAGCGTGCAAAGAAACGGATTTCGAGGCCATGGAGACCATGTGATCAAACAAGTTGCCACGGTTGATATCGAGCGTATGGGCTACCGGTCCGAGTCCGTGGGTAGGATAGAGATCCGCGTTTCGCTTGAGAGCGTGATTCAAACGCCACAGCCCCTCGCCTCTGTCGCTGAATTTCGTGGCCCGAAGGTCGTGGAGGTAGCCGCACTCGGCGTGGACGATCTCGCCGAGAAGTCCCTTGCGCACCATATGGTGCACCATCAGTTCCACGCGGTCGTAGTTGCAGTTTTCCAGTTGGATACAGTATTTGCCCGTGGCTTCCGCCGTTTCTACGAGCTGCCAGCACTCTTCGAGCGTAGTGGCGGCAGGAACTTCTACCGCGGCGTGTTTGCCATTCTTCATCGCTTCGACGCACATCGGAGTGTGCCATTCCCAGGGCGTCGCGATGTACACCATATCCAGATCCGGCTGCGCGCACAAACGCCGGTAGTCTCGCTCCCCCCCTGAGTAGCCAGTCGGCCTTCCTTGGCCTGCTTTCTCCACGATGTTCTGAATGTTCTCGACCTTGCTTGGCACGATGTCGCAAACCGCTTTGATTTCCACGCCCGGGATACGCAGTAGGTTGTGAACGTGCCCGGAGCCACGCCCTCCGACTCCTATGATCCCCAACCGGACGCGAGACATGGGCCGGTTCTGCGCAGCGGCGTGCGAAGCCACGCCCGCCGCCATCGCCGTCTGTTTCAAAAATTCTCTACGGTTCACGGAACTACCATCCTTTCTGGTGGCATATGCCGACGCTTAGTAATCCCATTCAGGCTATCACCATGGCGGAAGTGTCTCAAGCCCGCTAAAGCGCGTGCCTCTGCATGTGCGCTCCCGCCGGTCCGCGGAGCTAGTTAGCGCGGGTGGAGAGTGGGATCGGTGAGGACATCAGGGCCTCCACAGGAGGCGGATACGGTGATTTTCCGTGTCAGAAACAAAGAGGCGTCCGCGGCTGGCGGCGTAGACGCCGTGGGGCCTGTTAAGGCGGCAACGGCTAGGATCTCCGTCCGGCCCGTCTCCTGGTTGGCCCGTGCCTAGGACGGTGGTGATTTGACCGGAGCCAAAGTGAATATAGCGGATGACGTGATTCTCCGTATCGGCTATGTAGAGCCCCCCTGCTGGGTCACGCGCCAGAGCTTTGGGACCGTTTAGGCGAGCGGCATGCGCCGGTCCGCCATCGCCGGAATAACCGCGTTCGCCCGTCCCAGCCACACGGACGAAACGCTGCGCTTTTTCGTCGATTCGAAAAACCGCGTTGCTTTCCCGCAAAAGCAAGTAAAACATGCCGTCCGTGGCGAGTTCGATAGCGCGGGGACTGGCAAACGAAGCGCCCTTCAATGGATCTCCATCGGAGAGCCGTTTTCGCTCCCCAGTGCCGAGCCAAGTCTCGATGCGGCCGGTTTTGAGGTCCACGCGCCGGATGCGGTGATTGCCGGTGTCGCAAATGAGCAAGCGCCCTTGCGCGTCGAACGCTATGGCGTGCGGCTGGTTCAGCAAGGCTTTCCGCGCCGGTCCTCCGTCCCCGCCGAACCCGCGCTCGCCCGTGCCCGCGATGGTGATGATCGTGCCGGTCCTGGCGTCCACGCGCCTGACGGTGTGATTCTGCATTTCGACGATGTACATGTTTCCCGCGCCGTCGAAACGAACATCATAAGGCTGGTTCAGCGAAGCTTCGTCTGCCGGGCCGCCATCCCCAGAGTACCCGCGCCGAAGGTCGCCCGCGACCGTGGACAACTCGCGGGTCCGCGAGCTGAGGCGGCGGACGCAGTGGTTGCCGGCTTCGCAAAAGTACAATGCGCCGTCAGGGCCCAGCGCCAGGCCGAAGGGGCTGTTGATCATCCCTTGCTCGCCAGGTCCCTCGTCGCCCGAGTAACCGGCTACGCCGACGCCCGCGATGGTGCGCACCCGCCGCGCCTCAGACGCAATCCCCGCTACCGTACTGCCAGCGATACCTAGAAAATGGCGCCGCAGCATGAACCTAAAGCATCGATTCTACCGCTTGCTGAACGCGGTGCAAAGACACTGGGCTGGAAAGACGGAAAGGCCCTTCCGGAGCTACTATGCGCACATTCCGCCCCCGCGGGCCCCAAAGCGCCGGATCTGTGGGTCCGAAGATCGCTACCACGGACGTTCCTGTTGCGGCCGCCAAATGGGTGATGCCCGAATCGTTTCCAATATAGAGCCGGGAGGACGCGAGCCAACATGCCAAATCCCAAAGGTTGTCAAAACGGACCGCTTTTTCCAACGGTTCCTCCGGCCCAGCGCACCATACTACCGGCATTCGCTCTGAAAGCCAACCAGCGAGCCTCCGAAATTCCGCGAGCGGCCAGTTCTTCGCCGGGTTGCCCGAAAACGGATGAATCACCGCGAAATGACGCCGCTCGGCTCGGCACTCCAAGCGGGGCACGGCAGCCTCTACGGATGCGCCCACCTGCCGGGCATGTTCCAAAAAGAAGTCACAGGCGTGAGTGCGGCAGTCTGCGGGAGGCAGGGCTGGAAAGAAATATATGGGGAACCCAGCGAGCGCCGCGCGAAATTCTGGGCGATTGGCTCCGTACCATGACACGATGGAATCAAACTTGGCCAACTCTTCGAAAATGATTCGAGGGGGTTCCAGCCCTTCAATTCCCACCAGGTTCAGACCCGTGGATCCGATCGAGCGGACACGGTCTGCAAAACGGATCAGAGGCGCGTTGGCTTCAGCCACCCAAACTTCCGTGTATGAGGCGCGGAGAGCTTCCATAGCGGGGAGCGAAAGGATACAGTCGCCAATGGCTCCGGGACGAATCAGGAGACGCCGCACGGGGAAAGCTAATGAACTTCCACAGGCGCTTTGATGTCAATGGTTCTGGGCGGGAGACACATCTTTTCTGTGCAGGCTTGATAGCGCAGCTTGCCCGACACCGCCACCAACCCCACGGGCGCGCTGGGAGCCACCTTGAACCGGGTAATGACTTCGAAAACGCCGGAAAACACAGAAACCGGTTTCGGCGAAAAGGCGTATCTTTCCAAGCGAGGCTCCGGGAAAACCGTCTCCACAGCCTCAATGGGTCCTTTGTTCCAAGTGATGCGCAGCGGAATCAGGTACTCGTCCGCCGGTTTGTGACTATTCACGTGATAGCCATCCTGCAACTTCAAAGTAAGTCGCAATTGCATCTCTCCACCGCGCTTGGCGGATGTGCGGAGGGGAACGCTCACGTTGAGAACATTGGCCGGCTGGGCGGATGCGCCAAGCGCCAGGCAGCCAAGCGCCACCAGTTTACTGAGCATCCAGCAACCCCAGAATCTCTTTCTCGTATTCGCTCTTGGGCGCCAACCCCTCATGCTTGGATGCAATCATTCCGTTCCGGTCCACCAGTAAAGTGGTCGGAAGGGCATCGACGCCGCCGTAAGACTGCGAAACCTCGTCGTTGCCGATCACGACGCGGTAGTTAATCTTCATGCGATCCAGAAAAGGCTTGACCACCTCCCACCCTTCTTCATCCATGGATACGCCCAGCACCACCAATCCACGATCCTTATACTTCTGCTCGAAATCCATGAACCAGGGGATCTCGACTTTGCATGGGGCGCACCAAGTAGCCCAAAAATTCAGTAAAACGACTTTACCTTTGAAGTCGCTCAACCGGACCGTCTGTCCGTGGACGTCCTTGAGCGCAAAGTCCGGAGCGGCAGGCCGCTTCCCCGCAGGGCGTAGCCGGGAGGATTCTGCGGGCTTGGAAGACGAGCACGCCGTGGCGCACAAGACCAAACACAGCACACTGGCCGCGAAAACACGAAAGAACATGGGGACTAATCTATTCTCCTCATTCCAGTATACCGGTTAGCCTTTCAAGCCTTAAGCGGGACGTCGGCGAGCTCTTCAAACCACCGCCCGCGAGCCTTGCGCCATCGCGCCGCCAGCGTATACTCGGGATGCCGCCTGCACCCGCTGAACAAGAATGCCGCTGTATCGCAAAAGCTCTCGCATACATACTCGCGCCATTCCCGGGTGCGTTCCAGCGGTGCGTGCGGCCGCAGCGCCCGTTTGCGGAGCTCAGCGGACCACCCCAGCTCCCCCCGAGCGCCCCGCAGCAGCTCCGCCGCCAGGATGGCTTCAAAGCTGCGGCGAGTGTGGTTGGAGAGGCGCAGCCAGACAAAATGAAAAACCTCGTGGGTGAGGATTCGCGCGAACTCTTCGGGCTGGCCGGGCAAGCCGGCATCCAGTACGATCAACCGGCGGCGCAAGTGAGAACCAGCGTGCACCGGAACTCCGCCTGATCCCCCTGAAATTAAGCGGCGTCCCACGGCTCGCAGGTCTTCCTTCAGCTCGCAACGGACGGGTGCGCCGGCAATGCTAGGCCAACCTTGCCGGATGCGCGCTATCATCGCTGCAACTGAGCAGGGTGCGCTAATACGGATGCCCGAGGCCAACGCAAATTACGGTTTCGCTTGCGCCGCAGCGGGAGCTTGCGCGGAAAAGTAGGCTTCATTGGTGAACTCGACTTGCACCGCGTCCCGCTTTTCGTCAAGCCACTTTCGGAAACCCTGCTCCCGCAATGTCTCGAAAATCTCGTTTTTCACCTGGTCAAACGGTTCCACTCCGGCTTGTTCAACGCGGAAAATGTAAAAGCCGTTGGGCTGCTTGACCGGGTCGCTTACCTCTCCAGGTTTGAGCGCAAAAACCGTGTTCTTGATGGCGTCCGGCACATTGTCGCTGCGCCTGACGACGCCGAAGTCGCCGCCTTTCTGGGCGGAGGTCGGATCCTCGGAATGTTCCGCCGCAAGTTTGGCGAAGTCTGCCCCACTGCGGAGTTGCTTCACCAAATCTTCGGCTTTAGCTCGAGCTTCCGTCTCGTTCAGGATTCGCTTGCCGCCCGACGAGGTTGAGGACGTGGGGGCGTAAGGAATGTATATGACTTTGATTTTCGCGAAGGTGTAACGGTCTTTGTTGGTTTCGTAATACTTCTTCTGCTGCTCGGCGGTCACTCCCACTTCCCCGGCGGCTTTATCGACTTCAGCCTGCATCAAGATTTGCATGCGGGCGAATTCCAGGCGCTCGCGATAGGGACTTTCATACTGAAGCTTGTTCTGTTCCGCCAGGGAAGCCAGCTTCATCAAAAGGCCGAACTGGCGCAAGAACTCCTTGCGGTTGTTGTTGAAATTCTGCTGCGCCTGGGGTCCCATAGCGGTGAGCATGTTCTCCAGTTCGCGCGCAGTCAGCTTACGGCCTTCGACGATGGCCACCACGGTCTCCGGCGGGACATTCGAGGTGGTTCCGGGGGATGGGTTGGGGGCGTCCGCCGCCAGCGAGATGCCTGCGGCGAGACTCAATAAGAGCAAGGACTTCATAGATTATTTGAGGAGCCTGTGAGGGGTTCCTTCCGAATTGTAACATGCGATTGGCGATGGCTCATGTGATGAGCTTCTTACGCACGGCGTAAAGCACCAGTTCCGCAGTGTTGTGAAGATTGAGCTTTTGCATGATGCGGTTGCGGTGCGTCTCTACGGTGTACGGGCTGAGGTTCAAAATCGTGGCCACTTCCTTATTGGATTTGCCCTCAGCCAGCATCTGGAGCACCTCTTTCTCCCGGTCTGTCAGCAAATCATAGGAATCTTGGACCCCGCGCATTTGAAGCTGGCGGACATAATCATCCAGCATGGCTTGAGCGATTACGGGGCTGAAAAAAGGCCTACCTGAGGCGACCGTTTCGATGGCTTTCACTAGATCCTCTTCGGCGGAGTCCTTCAGCAAGTAACCTTTCGCCCCGGACGTAAGAGCGCGGAGAATGTAGGACTCGTCAGAGTGCATACTTAAAATGACCACGGCGATATCGGGATTTTCCTTCAGGATTTGCGCGGTGGCGTCGATGCCATTCAGTCCTGGCATGGCTATATCCATCACCACCACATCGGGCTTCATTTCCGAACATAACCGGACAGCCTCCCGCCCGTCCGCGGCTTCGCCGATGACCGTGTGCTGGCCCTGGGTTTCCAGGAGATAACGCAAGCCTTTACGCACCACGGCATGGTCATCTGCCAGAAGGATCTTCAAAGGTCTCACGCCACACTCCCGGGTGTGAGGGGAATCGAAAGCCGGACTTGCGTTCCCTTGCCGGGTTTGGTGATCCACTCGATCTCCCCGCCCAATTCCGCTGCGCGCTCCCGCATGCCGATGATGCCGAGCCCGCCGCTGGCAACCGCTTCAGGCTCAAACCCTATTCCGTCGTCTTGCACCACCAGGGTGAACTCATTCGGTCCCTCGTGGAGCAGCACCCGGACAAAGTGGGCCTGGGCGTGACGCAAGCAATTCGTCAAGGCTTCTTGAGCGATGCGGAACACACCCGTGCGCTGCTGATCCTGAAGGGAGCGCAGCGAACCTTCCATTTGGACTTCGATCGGAACCCCGGAGCGCCGCGACATTTCTCTCGCCAGCCATTCGATGGCGGGCCCGAGCCCGAGATCGTCGAGCATGGAAGGGCGGAGCCCCATGGCGATCTCACGCACGGTTTTCATGCTGTGCTCGACAATTTGTTTGGCCTCCTCGCACTGAATCTTGGCGGTTCCTTCCAGGTTCCGGCTGAGACCGCCCAGCGTGTAGCGCAAGGCGGTGAGCTTTTGCCCGACATCGTCGTGCAACTCCCGGGAGATCCGCTTCCGCTCTTCTTCTTGCGCGTGCACAAGCTCTTGAGAAAGCCCGCGCAGTTCCCTCTCCGCACGCTCGATCTTCCCAATGTGGATTCCAGCCAGGTGCTCTAAATGGAATATGCGCCAGATGCTGATTCCGGCTACGATGCTCCCTAGCGCCAGCCCAGCGGCTGTAAGACGCGCCAGATACAATTGCAATCGGCGGCTGTTTTCCTTTACTCGCTTTTCGTCCATCCGGAGCGCATCTTCTGAGAGAGCCCGGATCCGGTCGGTTAGCTCCGCAATCACCCGGCGGCGGGGTAAGACTTCATTGCGCAAAAAGATATAGCTTAAGGCCAGCCTTTGACGCGGGGTCCAGTCAAAGACGGGATCCAGCGAATCCCAATACTCCTCTATGGCGCGGCGTAGCGCGTGGAGCTGCGCTGCGCTCTCCGGTTGGGCGTCGCGCGCCAGCAGAACCAGAGTCTCCTCTGACTGTTTTCGCAGCGCCAAGAGTTGCTCCCGATAACTCGGCGCGGTGATATACGAAATGTCGAGCAAGTAGTCGCGGATGACGATGCCGGACCGCAGGATGTTCGCCCGCAAGTCTTCCAGGAGCCGCGTCTCACGGGCTCGCGCCACATGCAAGGCTTCAGACTCCGTTTGGATCCGCCGCGCCGCTCGAACTGACTCCCATCCCAACAAGCCGGTGATCACGATCAGACCGCCGAATCCCGCCACAAGAATATAGCGAACATTGGTTTTCATGGCCCCGCCCGCCTACTGGCTATTGTGAAGGAAAAACGTGGTAAAGGTAGGGTGAGGCCGGCATGGATCTTGTTTTTACCGATCTCGATGGAACGCTGCTTGACCCGGAAGACTATTCGTGGAAGGCGGCAGCGGCGGCGCTGAAACGCTTGGAGGAGCGCGGCGTGCCGGTCATCATCGTTACCAGTAAGACCCGCGCCGAGGTGGAGCCGCTCCGGAGCGAGCTTGGCAATCGTGAGCCGTTCATCGTGGAGAACGGCGGCGCGCTTTTCATCCCGAAAGCATACTTCCACCGCAGCGTTCCGAACGCCAAACCTCGCAACGGCTACGAGGTGCTGGAATTCGGATCTCCTTACGGGGAACTGGTGCGGGCGCTCGAAGCCGCTTCTCTCCGCGCCGGAGTTCCAGTGAAAGGCCTTTCGAGCATGACGGTGGAGGAGATCGTTGCTGCGACTCAGCTTTCGCGCGAAGGGGCCATGCGCGCTGCGCAACGGGAGTACGATGAGCCGTTTCAGATTCTTGACTCTAGCCGCGCCGGCGAACTGATCCGCGCGCTTGAGGATATGGGTTATCACTGGACGCAAGGAAGCCGCTTTTATCATGTTTGCGGAAACAACGACAAGGGACGCTCCGTGCGGGAACTCAAGGCGCTGTTTCAACGTGAAGGCCATGCTCTTCGGTGTGTCGGCTTGGGCGATAGCTACAATGATTTGCCGTTCCTCCGCGAGATGGATATCGCCGGCATCGTGAATTCCCGGCATTCCGCCGAGCTAATGGCGGCGCTGCCGAACGCTATCGGCTCAGCGCTCGCAGGAGCCGCAGGATGGAATGAAATCATTTTAAAGGTGATTCCATAAAGACCATTCGCGCCCTCCTGCTTGCTCGGCTTGATCTTCGCGGCGGTAAAACCAGTTCAGTATCTCGTGGCGGCCGAGTCCGATAGAAAGGCTGATGGCGAGCACTAAACCGCCGAGACAAATAATAAACGCCGAAAGGAAGACTCCGCGGGCGAAGTCCAAATGGTCCGCAGCCACCACGGCAGAAAGGAAAATCACCGCGATGCGCACCAACCCGGCGAGGTTGTGGGCGGATTTCAAACGCTGGTTGCATGCCCAGATGAGCATGCTGCGAGACAGATACTGACCGAGCCACAATCCCCCCAGTACGATCAACGCCGCCGTGACGAGTTTCGGGAGCAGCATCACGACCCTTTCGGTAACCCGGCTCAACAGCGTGCTGTTGAGTGTAGAGAGTGCAATGAGAATTCCAGCGAGCAGAATCACCCAGTAGCAGGCAGCCGCAGCCAAACGCGTGGCGCCCAGGGAGAAAGCCCCTCCGGCGACGGCATTGAGTCCGCTGCGCCGGAGAAAACGGTCGATGCCCGCTCCATGAAACGCGCGCTGAACCACCCAGCGGGCGCATACGGCGCAAAGCCAGGCCCCCAGTAAGATAATGAGACTGGCGAGAATCGAAGGTAAGTACTGTACGGCTTGGGCGCTCAAGCGGTCGAGCGTGCTTCGCAGAATGAACTCTAAAGCTTTAATCATGGGTTTTCACCTCCATGCGTGCCGCCGGCGCTCCGGCGCCGGCGGACTGGATCCCCGCTGAAGAGGGCTGAGCATGGCGAGCGCCGCCCTCTAGGTTCCTTGTCCATAGCTCCACAAGGTATGGCTTCATCTCCTCAAAACTGATGCACAAGCGCTCGATCTTTTCTTCCACATCCGCCGAATTTACCGACTCGGTTTCACGGACAAATGACGCCACGCGCGCCATGTATAGCGGAGTCAGCGAGCGCAATAACTGCCCCCGCTCGACGGCGCGCTCACGGTGCGCCACGGCGAACTCGTAAATGATCTTTGCCCACAGCTCATCGGGGAGGTGGAATGCGGCGCTTTCACCGGCGGCGCGGTCCAGGCGCAGCACCTCGGCGAGCGTGTCGGGAAGTAGCGCGAGCGACCAGACATCCTTCAAATCTTGGCAAGCTTGATGAAAGTGGCCGAGCATTCTGGGGACGTTCACCGGCACCGGCTCCAGCCCCACTTCAAAACGGAAACCGAAGATATCCACGTCTTGACTGCCTCGTACCTGGAGCCATACGCGCTCGTACTCGCGCATCAGCGTGAACACGCTGCCGACCACCTGTTGGAGCATGGCGCTGAGATCGGCGCTTGGATCTTTAGCGTCGTGAATTTTCGCGCCTAAGAAGCTCTGACATACGGCGAATTTTTCCGCCAGGGCGATGGTGGTCATCCAGATATCGATTCCGTACCGCGCGACGTCCGTTTCCCAGTCGTCCCGTGCGAGATACCTTTTAATTAAGGGCAGGGAGACGCCGAAGTCGCCGCCAATCGGCTGGCGAACGCGGCTGCCGTAGAGTGCGCGGGTCAGCGGATAGATGATGCTGTTGGTGATGGTTCCGTCGTACTTGTGACGCCGGTAATAAGGCGCCACGAAGTCATAATGCCCAAACAAGATGGGACGCAACAGCATGTCGATCCACTCCGGGGTTACGGAACGCAAGTCCGCGTCGAGCAGCGCGCAGGCGCGGGCGCGCATATCCCGTGCGAGCTGAAAGATCATGCGAAAGGCGCTTCCTTTACCCGGAATGCCGTGATAAGGCATCGACAGGCGGTGTACGGGAAACAGGGGAGTGGGCAGGAATAGCAGCCCCGCATCTTCCACCGAAGCGTTGAGCGCCGCCTCGCGCGTGCCATCGGTTGATCCGCCGTCGGAATTCACAATCACACTGCGGAACTGGGGAAAATATTTCTGCAAACCCGCCGCCGCGGCGCGCACTACATGGCCGATCGTACGCGCATTGTTATAGCTCGGAATGCCGATAACAATGTCGGTTTCGGGGGGTATGGACTCGCGCATCGGAGTTCGCCGGTCAGGCCGCCACGCGCGCCGCCCCACGGAGTTCGTGGGCTGCCGCCAGCAGCTCATTAGGGAACTCCGGAATAGCAGCTACGACGCGGTTCCAGTTCGGGATAAGCGGCAGGCCGAGCGGATCTTCCAGAAATTCGCTGGCGGCCTGCCGCAACCCCTGCGCGAACGTCGCCACCGCCAGCTCCTCCGCGTGACGGTCGAAAGCCAGACCGTTGATCACCGCATCCGCGTAATAGCGCGATACGGTGTCCTCCGCCATCCGGACGTAGCGGACCTCCAGAGTGCGGAAATGGTCGCGAGTGAAGACGACGCCTTCGGCGGCCATGGTGCGGAATAGCGACTTGGCGATGTCGCACGTCATCCGCCGCAGTCCGCGTGTGGGGTCGTTTTCGGACAGCGGCTGATGCTTATGTTCGTAAGTGTCGGCGATATCCACCTGGCAAATCCGAGACGTGGTGCAGTTGCGGTGAACCTCCGCCAACACCCCAATTTCGAGACCCCAATCGCCGGGGATCCGATTGATCCGCGCCAAGTTGGTGCGCATGGCGAACTCGCCTGCCAGCGGATACCGGAAGCTGTCCAAAAAGCGCAAAAACGGGGCCTCCGGCGCCATCTCATGCATCGCGCGCACCAGCGGCGTCATGAAGAGCCGCGTCACGCGGCCATACAACTGGCCTGCGAATCGCGCATAAAAGGCCTTACAAAACTCGAAGCCGAGGTTGGGGTGCGCTAAGGGATACACGAGCCGCGCCAGCATTTCGCGGCTGTAGTTGACGATGTCGCAATCATGTAAGGCAATGATGTCGCAATCCCGCGCCGCGAGCAAGTACCCGTAGGAAAGCCAGCAGGATCGCCCTTTCCCGTCGACGCCGGCCGAGAGCCCGTGCTCATCAAGCTTGGCGAAGAGCCGCTGGATGGGATCGCTGTCAATCCACAGAATGGTGACCGGAGTGGGAAAGTCGCGAAAGAAATTACGCGCCATCTGGAATTCTTCATAATCCGCGCGCCCGAGGGCCACTACGATCCGGCGCAAGTACCGGACTTGCCGTAATTCATTCACGATGCGTTGCATCGCAGGGCGTTCAAACTCTTGAAACAGCGCGGGCAGCACCAAGCCTATCGGCGCATGGCGGGAGAAACGGAGCAGATCCGCTTCGAGACGCTCATGGCCGTTAGGATTGAGCCGGTGGAGCGTGGTGACGACGCCAGTCTGATAAAAATCCGCCATGATGGCCTCCTTACATTCCCAAGTCTAGAGACAGAGGCCGATCTTGGGTATCCCGAAAAGGCTGTAAGTGGTTGCGGAAATCCCGGTACGCCCGGGCGGCATTCAATGCTGCCTGCTTTCGCTACGTTTTTGCTGGGTGCGCCGGCGCCCCTTCGCCAGATTTTCGGCTGCTTGCTCCCGGGCAGCTTCACTCACCCGTATCCGATTAACCACGGCCCGCGCGCCGGCGGATTTGGCCATCCGCGTAGCGACAGCCTTATGTTGCACCAGCCGGGCGTTGCCCTCCAGGGTGGCCACTCCCCCTTGCACGCGAATGGTGAAGCCGGAATCGCGCAGTTTTGAACGGCTGAGCCGTGCGCGAAAGTCTTTCTCGATTTCCACATCGCTTTTCGCTGCTGCGGCGTCCGTTCTCTTGGCGTGGTTGGGAGCGGAAGGGGGAGCGGGCGGACGGGTATGGTTGAGCGGCGGGTTGTGGGGTGTGAGCCTCACCTGGGCCGGAGCACACAGCGTCGCCGTCAAAATGAAAAATGTAAGCTTCACATCAGAGATCCTCCCTAATGAATAGTCCTCTGAAGAGCTATAATTCGCTCATGAGTCTTAGCGAGATGAAGCGGCGGACGTTTCTGGCGAGCGCCACGGCGGCGTCTTATTCGCGCATTCTTGGGGCCAATGATCGGTTAGGCCTGGGGCTGATCGGCTCAGGCGAGCGCGGGCGGCATGACATGACGTTGTTTCAGCAGGCCGGCGGCGTGGAGGTGCGCGGCGTCTGCGATATTTACGCGCAAATGATCGACTTGGCCAAGCAGAAAGCGCCTCAAGCGAAAGGCTACGCTGACCACCGGAAGCTGCTCGAAGCCAAAGAAATCGATATTGCGCTGATAGCCACGCCGGACCACTGGCACGCCCAGTGCGCGATCGATGCGCTGAATGCGGGCAAAGATGTCTATGTGGAGAAGCCGCTGTCGCTCACCATTGAGGAAGGTCCCCGCATCGTGAAAGCGGCGCGCGTCAACGAGAGGATCTGCCAAGTGGGCATGCAACAGCGCTCCGGCGCCCACTACATCGAAGCGAAGAAGAAGTACATGGATACGAAAGCCCTGGGCAAGATCACGCTCTGCCGCACGTGGTGGCACGGAAACAGCTATCACTTGCGGAAGGCGCCCGAGTCTTTGCAGAAGAAGCCCTCGAACCTGGACTGGGCGCGCTTCTTGGGGCCGGTCAAATGGCGGGAATGGGACCCACAACAGTTTTGGAACTGGCGCGCGTATCTTGACTTTGGCGGCGGGCAGGTCACCGACCTGTTCACGCACTGGATCGATGTGGTCCACATGTTCATGGATAGGGACGACCCCATTTCAGCCGTGGCTGCGGGCGGCGTGTATGTGTACAAGGACGGACGCACCGCTCCGGATACGATCAACGTTCTGCTGGAATACCCGGCAGGGTTCACGGCTACGTTTGAGGCTACGCTGGCGCCAGGAATCCGCGGCGCAGCGGTGGAATTCTGCGGCACCGAAGGAAAGTTGTGGATTGATCGCTCCCGCTATGAGTACACCCCTAAAGAGCGCGGCGCGAAACCGGTGGTGGTTCCGGGGCCTAACTACGACTTCACCTTGGACCATATCAAGAACTTCCTCGACTGCGTTCGGACGCGCAAGCTGCCGAACGGGGACGTCTATATCGGGCACCGTTCCGCGCAGGCGTCGCATTTGGGAAACATCGCTTATTTGCAGAAGCGGCGGATCGACTTCGATCCGCAGCGGGAAGAGATTCTTCCGTTATAGGATCGCCATCCCGCCGTAAGGTCGGGGGCGTCTCTTTCGGCTTTTGAGAAAGTGATTGAGATCGCCGAGGGAAGCGAAAAACCCGGCAAATTCGCGAGAGCGCCTGTATGGCGCGCGGAGCTGCGGGTGGAAATCACGGGGTGAGAACACCCCACAGCGCGAAATGACAGCAGCACCCATCGGACGGTACTCGTGCGTGCCCTGCGCCCACGCCAGATCCCCGTCAATCCACAACGCGAAGCCCATCCCTTGCTAGTATAATTCCATGACCCGCAGAGATCTGATTTCGAGCCTAGGCGCGGCCGGAGTGGCGGTGGCCTCCCCGGCGGCAGCGCAAACCGTGCAGCGCAAAGGTCGGCTGAAGCAAGGCGTATGCCGCGGAGTGTTTGGGCGCGGCATGGACTTGGAGACCATGTGCCGCGAAGCCGCGCGGCTGGGCGCCAAGGGAATCGACTTGGTAGGCCCCGACGCCTACCCGACCCTCAAAAAGTACGGATTGATCCCCACCATGCTCCCCAGCGGCAGCAGCATCCGCGATGGCATCAATCGCAAAGAGTTCCACGACAAGATCGAGCAGCGGATGCGCGAAGACATCGAGTTTGCCGCAAAAGTGGGCGCGCCCAACGTGATCGTGCTGTCCGGCGAGCGCCGTGGAATGAGCGACGCCGAAGGCGCTGATAATTGCGTGGCGTTCTTCAATCGCATTAAGAAGTTTGCGGAAGACAAAGGCGTTACGCTGTGCATGGAGTTGCTGAACAGTAAAGTGAATCACCCCGACTACATGTGCGACCACACCAAATGGGGTGTGGAAGTGTGCAAGCGGGTGAACTCACCGCGCGTGAAGCTGCTGTATGACATTTACCACATGCAAATCATGGAGGGCGACATCATCCGCACCATCCGTGAAAACATACAGTGGATCGGACACTTCCACACCGCCGGCAACCCCGGGCGCAACCAGTTTGACGATACCCAGGAACTCAATTACCGAGGCATCTGCAAGGCCATTGTGGACCTTGGCTACCAGGGCTACCTGTCTCACGAGTATACCCCCACTAAAGGCGCAGACCCCATCCAAACGTTGGACGCCATGATGGCCATCTGCGATGTATAAGCCGCGCAGCGCTTAGCCGCTTTTCACGTTGATGGGTGAACCTGCGCCAAAACCTCTGGAACGGGCCGGGTTGTGGCGACTGCCGGCGCGGCGGACAACGCGAGTGCTTCCTTAGCCAAGAGAAGCCGCAACAGGCAGTGCTGCCTAGCGTGGCGCACAAAGCCGCTGAGAATCGTAACCACGCGCTCTGTCCCCGGCCCGATCCGCCTGTGCGAGTTTGCTCTCCATGGGAGGCAGATGGGTCACTTCGCAAGCCGCTGGCCGCCCCACCTGCGCCAACTCAATAGTCGCCGTCTCTCACATAAGGTCGCGCCCACAGAATGACTTGGAGCAGCACCGATTTGAGCCACGCCTGCTGCATGGCCTCCACTTCGCTAGCCCTGTGGCCGCGGGCCTCAAGGAACGGACGTAGCGTTGCGACCACCGGATAGGTCAGACCCACCAGATAGCGGAACGGCACGATCGCGGCCGCCTTCGTTCCGTCCGTTAGGTTCTTCTTGCTGCGGTGGTGACGCAGCCCGATCTCGTGCTGGTAATCCAACCATGCCTGGTCATAATTCGCTGCCGCCGTATCGAGAATCCATTGGCCAAAACGACGCCGCACGGCTGTCAGGTAAGCGCTGTCCGGCCGGCCAGTGCTGCGGTCTACAAAAGCGTCCAGCAGATGCGGATGGCTGCCGACGAATCCGTACCACACATCCAGCACTCTTTCTACTTGAGCTTTGAGGATATCGCCTGATTGCTGCAAAGCGTGGGCGTCCTGTTCCGTAAACAGCACTGTTTTCTTTAGGAGCTGGAAATCATCCCAACTCAGCGGTGAGTGTTCAACGCTCCTGTTTCCATATGCATAACCGGGAATTCCCGTGCTCATTCTCGCGTACCCCCTCTCTGTGTTTTCGCTTCCATCGCTGACCAGATCTTTTCCCGGTCAGACGCTTCCGCGGCTTCAAAATCGCGGCAATCCAGCCGCAAATCTCCCACTCCGAGTGGCGCATTCACAAAACCGCAATGATGCGGCTTGGCCCGATCCGGATAGCGAAATGGCTCGAAATATCGACAGTTTACGCACATTCGAGCCACCGAGATCTTGCCCTGGCGTTGCAGCGACCGGACCATCTTTATGAGCATCCATAACAATGCTTCCTGCTCTTGTTGCGTCAGGTCGCCGACCGCCCCGAGCAGATAGTCCGGCCACTCCATGACTTGGACAGCTTCCTGCTTGCCTTTCGCGGTGAGCGAGATAGCCACTGCCCGGCGATCTACGCCGGACCGCTTCTTTCGAACAAGCCCTTTGCTCACCAGGGATTCCACCGCTTCACTTGCCGTAGCTTCTCGGATGGCGAGCGCCTCGGCGACCTCCTGCAATCGTAACGAGGGTTTCCCCAGACTTTCCAGCGCCGCCAGCGCCTGAGCTTGAGTGGGCGTCAAACCCCGTCCTCCCGCCTGCCGCCAAGCATGGCTCTTGAGAACCAGGCCGAGCTTCGCCAAGCCTGCTACAATCCGTTCCGCACTCGACTCGGAAATATTCATTAGGACTCCTAAGTATTATCAAACATGCAAGGGCGCCTGTCAAGGATGTTCTGCGTAGGCGCCTGTGACCGCAGTCACCGGAGTTTTGAGGCGCGCGGTGTAGGCTAGGCGTAGGATGATTTCCGCGACGAGTTCGGAGCGCTCCCGGAGGAAGAAGTGCTGGGTCCGGCGCAGCTCCGCGGACCGTTCCCAACTGTTGCGACGCGCCATGCAAGGTCTATTCCTGGCGCTCAATGTTTGGATCGGGTTTCAATTTTATTTTTTTGTCCGCTATTACGAAAGCGGCGGCGAAGGGTGGAAAGTCCCCCGCCCGCCGGGTGTGGAGGGCTGGCTGCCGATTGCTTCCCTAATGAATCTGAAAGCGTTTCTGGTGACGGGGCGCGTTCCCGCCGTGCATCCTGCGGGAATGTTTTTGCTCATGGCGTTTCTCGGCGTTTCAATTCTTTTTCGGAAAGCGTTCTGTAGCTGGCTGTGTCCCGTAGGGACAGTTTCAGAGTATTTTGGGAAGCTCGGACGGAGCATCTTTCGCCGGAGCTTCACGCCGCCTTTCTGGGCGGATATTCCTTTACGCGGCGTGAAGTATGCTCTGATGGGTTTGTTTGTGTATGTCACCCTAACCATGTCTGTCTCGAACATCCGCGCATTCCTTGAAGGACCGTACGGGCTTATTGCTGATGTTAAGATGCTGAACTTCTTCCGCTTTCTCAGCCCGACCGCCGCAGTTGTGCTGGGCGCGCTTGCGGTAGCTTCCTTGCTAGTTCCGAATGTGTGGTGCCGGTATTTCTGTCCCTACGGAGCGTGGCTGGGTTTGGGGGCGTTATTCAGTCCGGCGCGTATACGGCGGGAGCCTGAGGCGTGCATCGATTGTGGGAAATGCGCCAAGGCATGCCCGTCCCGGATCCCTGTGGATCGTCTGATCGCGGTGCGGTCGGCGGAGTGCACCGGGTGTCTGGAGTGCGTAGCGATTTGTCCGGCCGAAAGAGCGCTTTTCATGAGCCTACCAGGCAAGCGCCGCCTCCCACCGTGGGCGATGGCGGCTGGGATTGCTCTCGTTATCTTGGGAGTGGTGGGCTTCGCGCGGTATACAGGCAACTGGCATACTGAGCTTCCGGAGCGCGTATATCAGGAGCTCATCCCCAGAGCGCAGGAATTTTCGCATCCTTAGATGTCATGCGAACCGCTGCGGAGCGCCGCCGGCACATATACGCAGCGGGGGTCGGAGGCGAGCGGGTCCCCGGTTAGGGCGAAGGCTCGCGAGCGCGAACCGCCACAAAGATTCCGGTACTCGCAGGCGCCGCATTTCCCGTGAAACGCTCCAGGATTGCGAAGCTGAACGAACAACGGGGAATCTCGGTAGATTTCCGCCAGAGGGCGCTGCCGCACATTGCCCGCGCTCAACGGCAAAAATCCGCTCGGAAAAACCTCGCCGGTGTGAGAGATAAAGAGAAGCCCCTTCCCGTCATTGATTCCGGCCTGCCGCTGGATGCGCGCGGGGCCGTTCCAGGCGTCTCCGCCCCCGGCCTTTCTTTGCTGCGCTATATAGCGCCGATAATGCTGCGCTTCCGTGGTCTTGATGTCAAAAGGCGCAGTTTTCGACGTGCGGTGCAGAAATGCAAAAACCTTTTCATACTCCTCCGCCGTGAGGTCATCACCGGGGGCGGCTCGACCTGTGAGCACGAGAAAAAACACGCTCCATAACCGTGCGCCGCTTGCCTGCACTCGTTGCGCAATCTCGTCCAAGCGATGCACGTTGTGTCGGGTGACGGTGGTGTTAACTTGAGTCTCCAGCCCGATCATGCGGGCGTATTCGAGAGCAAACACGGTGCGGTCAAACGACCCGCCCACCCGGCGGAAACCATCATGCGAGGCTGCATCGGGGCCATCCAGACTCAGCGCCATCCGGCTCACGCCGCAGTCGTGAAAGCGCTCGATAGCGGATCCGGTAAGCAGAGGCGTGGCGCTGGGGGTTACCGTAGTCCGTAAACCAAGCGCGACGCTGTAGGAAAGCAGTTCGAACAAGTCCGGGCGCTTTAACGGGTCCCCGCCTGTGAACACCACCAGCGGCTCGCCAAATCTGCGGATTTCCTCGAGCAACCGCCGCCCCTCCATCGTGGAGAGTTCGAGGGGGTGGCGTAAAGGCTGAGCGGAAGCGCGGCAATGCACGCACGCCAAGTCGCATGCTTGAGTGACCTCCCAGATGACGAGAAAAGGAGCCTCGTCGAAACTTTTCATGTTCTGATGGTAGCGGTCTGTCGCGTTCCTGTCTGTGATGGCAGTCACGCGCGGCGGCGCAGGATGCCGCGCCACTTCCGAAGGAATAGTTCGGCAAGATTGAATAGGATCGCGAGCCCCAACAGCCCGGGCCACAAACGAAGCGTGGTGGGAATCCGTTTGCCCCCGGCGTCAAAAATCTCTCGCGGCGCGGGGTTGAACCGTCCGCCGGTAAACGTGGCGAGCTGCTGAAGAAGGAACTCGTCGGCGCCATATTCAGCCAGTTCCTCCTCGGGGCGGTAGTAACCGGTTTCGGGGAAGTCGCGCAGCTCCGCTACCGGACGTATCCGGAACAGTCCGGTGCGATTGCCGATGTGGACGCGTCCCCGGTAAACGCCTGCGGCGACTTTAGTAACGGTTACCGGCCGCTGAAAGCCCTCGGGGCCGAATGCGTAAAGGGCCGGGGGTGATGATGGTTCCGGAGCCTGAGGCGCCAGGCGGTAAGAGACGATAAGATCGCCGCGCGCGTGATCGAACTCCACGGTGGCCTCACCGGGATAGGTGTGCGGAAGCAAGTCCCTGAAGATGTTGGCCCAAAGCCGGTCAAACCCCGGCCAGCCGAGCCAGTCCACCGCCCACCGGTTCTTGGCGTCGGAAGACCACACTGCGGCGCGCCCAAGCCCGTACTGCCAGCGGGCCAGTAAAGGATCCCGTTCATCCAGCCGCAGAATGGTTTCCGCGGCTGGCTTGGCGATGTACTTGATGTAGCCTTTGAGCGCCGGAGCATTTTCAACCGGAACCTCGGAAAGAATTTCCGGTTTCTTGACAACTTCAACGCGCAATGGTTTCTCGATCGCGGTGCTTCCCGTGTGCTCGGTGACGTCTTTGAGAAGGATTTGCTCGAGGCCCGAGGGATCAGTCAAGAAATACGAGCGTCCTTTCGCATTGGCGGCGACGCGTTCGAGATAAGCGCGGTTGACATCCTGACCGAGTCCCACGGTGGAAATCGTCACCCGCTGGATGGCGGCTTCCCGGGAAAGTGTGATGCTGTCTCCCTCTTCGGATATGCCATCCGTCAGCAGCACGATGTGCTTGTAAGTGGCCTTTTGGGACAGGATGCGACGGTAAGCCTCTGCGAGGGCAGGCGCGATCTGAGTGCCGCCGTCTGGCGTGATGCCCGCCACTAAACGCTTGATGAGCGCCTTGTCTTCGGCTTTGCGGATGGGCACCGCCCACTGGAACGAATTATCGAAAATCAACACGCCTATGCTATCCACAGGACGCAGGTGCTCAATGACTCCGATAGCCGCCATGCGCGCCAGTTCAATCTTGCGCCCCTCCATGGAGGAGGATTTATCAACGATCAGCACCACACAGGTGCCTTCAGGGGAGCGCGGCGGCGCGAGCTTGGCGGGGAGGGTTCGTTCGAGCGGATCCTCCTCTTTCGTTTTCTTTTCGACATAGCGGTTGTTCTCGCCTCCGATGACCAGCAACCCGCCGCCCTGTTTCACAAATTCTTCGAGTTCCGCCTTCCGCGGCGCCGGCGTGGCTTCCAGGTCCCAGTTGTTAAGCACTACGATTTGATAGCTGCTCAGCTTGCCTGCGGGTATGGCGTCGGTGCGGTCCACTTGAAAACGACCCCTCTGAAGCACTTGAATGAGGTGCTTTTCGGCGTCCGGAAAATCGCCTGAAACAAAGAGAACCTTAGGCTGGCGCAAGCTGAGCGCTTGGGAGAAGCGCACCTCGCCGAGCCCTGGCGCAGTGATGCGGACTGAAATGTCATAGGCGCCGGCGACCGCGACGGCCACGTGGACCCGAACGCGATTCTCGCCCGCATCCAGCGCGACATCTGTGGCTCCCAAAGTCTTGCCTTCGGCGCTGAGGTCGATATGCGCCTTCACTGCTGCTGGAACGTGTATGACCAAGTCGATGGGAAAACGCTCGCCCGCGAAGGCTACGGCCGGCAGCGAAGCGGACTCTAGCGACAGTTGGGGTTTAGGACGCCCCTGCAAAGCGATGGTGTCCACCGGAACACCCAGTTGCCGTGCTTGCCAAGCGGCGCGAGGGGCGCTTCCATGGTTTTCCTTGCCATCAGAAATTAACACCAGGCGTGGAACCAGCCCTGGAGGAAGCAAGGCCACCCCTTCGCGAATGGCGCTTTCAAGATCGGTTCCGCGTCCTGCCTCTCCGGACGTATATCCGAAGCGGACAGGTTTCAGAGATTCCTCCGTAGCCAGTTCCCGCGTTGAGCGGGCAAAGGGGATAATCTTCACCCAGTGCCGACCGCGCGCGTTCAGAATCTCACCCGCTAGCGTTGCCGCACGCGCCAAATCCGAACTTGAAACGCTCGCCGAAGTATCCACGAGCACGCCCACCGCGAGTCGCGTCTCGTGGACTTGCAGGATCGGTTCCGCCAGCGCAAGCAGAATGGCTAGAAAGCACAACCCCTTTAACAGCAAGCCGGCTTTTCGCGAGTGTCGCTTCCAGGACCAAACGACCCACAGGACGGGCAGCCCGCCTAACAAGATTACCCACGGCCGGAGAAAGCTCATGACGCCTTCCTTTCCGGCGTGCGCCAGAGACGATTGCGCAGTACGATAAGCCGCGCCGGCGCCTGCCAACTGGAGCGCAGCGGCTGCCCGTACAATGCCCATTCGAGAAGCAGAAAAAGCGCGCCCAGAAACGCCAAGTAAGGCCACAAATCGTGCGACCGGGCGGCGGCAGGCCAGGAGCGCGGCACGCCGCGGCGCGCGTTCTTCGGAGGCGCGAAGCGGGCGTCTGGGACTTCGGGGAGCGTGAGTGACTGCACGATCTCCCCGCTTGGCGTAAATACGTGCACCGTACCTGCGCCGGCGCTGTAAAACCGTAACGTCCGACCTTGTATAGAAAAAGGAAGCGGGCGCCCATCTTCATCCACAACCCGGACATCCTTGGGCGAAACTTCGCTGTCGAGTGTGAGCGCACGGCTGCCCGCCGCGCCCGCATCCACCTCCCACAGCCGCAGAGACTCTGGGGAAAGCCAGCGCAGAATGTTGGCGAATAGCAACGGCGTAGCCAGTTGATAGCGCATGGCCGAACGCAGCGGCTGGAAGCCGAACGCCACCAGCCTGGGTTCGGTCGGGCGTGCTACGATGGCTGCTCCCTGGGGCGTTTCGGCCACCGCAATATCACCGCCAGCAACCGCGAATACCTGGGTATTCTCCAGCTTTACGTCTTCGGTATGCAAGCCAGCTCCTAAAGGATGTTCGGACCGCCAGCGCGTCAGCGCAGTATTGTCCACGCGCCGCAGGGAGCGGACGGGCGCCCCACTTGCGGGCGGATCCAGCCAAATGGAGGGAAGTGCAGGTGGTGAGGGAGGAGAAAAACGGTCCAGCACAATCACATCCGCATTAGGGTTGGGAGTCCAGGCTTCCGGCGCTAAAAACTGGGGCGCCAGGCGCGGGTCGGCGGTAAACAGCGGACGCAGCAAACCGGGCTCGCGGGTATAAATGACCACACGCAACGGCCGGTCGGGCGGGATTTCCAGCACCACCCGATCGTCGTTCGGAAATGCGTCCCGCGTGAGCAAGCGAACCTCAAGCCAGCCGGCGGCTCGGGTGCTCAACGGAAAGGTGAAGGTTTGTTCGGCGCCTGGATTCAGCACCAGCGCGCGAGAGGCCACGGGTGCGTTCCCGAATTGCGCCGCGACGGTTAGCGTGCGGGGCGCCCGGCCGTAGTTGCGTACAGCTACCAGCACCTCCCACAGACCGGAGGCGCCCGCCGCGCGTCTGAGCCCTACTTGACGCAGACCGCAGTTATCCTCCGGTTCCTCGACAGGAAGGTAGCGAAAGGTAGCCCCTCCCAGCGCCGGAAGCGAGTCTCCACCGCTGTGCCGACCGGCGCCGGCAAACACGATTTCCCCGGAATTCCCGGCGCCGAGCGAACGGGTGCGTTGCGCAAAAGAAAGGGCTGCGGCTAAATCGAGCGCGGCCGCACCAGGCTGTATGCTCCGCACCGCGTCCTCGGCTATTTTCTTACTGGTCGCCATGCCGGTCAACGGAGCCGGAAAAGCTTCCGCACGCACCACCATGATACGGTCCGAAGGGGGCAACGAGCGGATGTAAGCGAGGGCCGCGGCTTTGGCTTCGTCGATCAGCGTGCCGTGACGTCCGCGCGCTCCCATCCACGCGGAAGCATCTACAATGAGCACGTGCTCACGCAGCGAAGTGGCGCGTGAACCCCATTTCACCTGCGCTATCGCCAGCAACAACAGCGCAATGCCTACGAGCTGGAGGATCAGCGACCAGGGTTGTTGTATGCGCTTCCGGTGGCGTTTCTCGGGAATCTGTTGCGCCACAGCCCAGAAACGCAGTGTCGCCACCGTGATCTTTCGCTTCGAACGGTCCAACAAGTAAAGTGCGACTACTACTCCCGAGACGGCGCTGAGTAGCCCCAGAAACTCGAGAAGGCTGAGATTCTGGAAGAACACTTATTCCACTCCTCTCGCACGGATGAGCGGCCCAAAAACCGCCTCTTCCACCGGCATCGACGTGCACAGCCCTACATAGCGCCCGTCTTTTCGCGCGGCTAGCTCCTGCAAGCGGCGTGCCCAGGCATCAAAAGCTTCCGTATAGGCGGCTCGGGCGTCGTCGTCGAAAGCCAGCTCCAGCCGGTCTCCGGTTTCGGCGTCGCTCAGCTCCAGCTCGCCGGTCCAAGGCGGAACGCGATCTTCCTCCGACCAAACGTGTATCAGCAACAATTCGTGTCCGGAGTCCGCCAGATATTGCAATGGGCGTTCACAGTCGCCCTGGTCCAGAAAATCGGAAATGACAATGAGCAATCCGCGCTGCGGGCTGTTGGCGGCGAACTGCCGTGCGACTCCGTAAAAATCCGTTTCCCCGTGCGCCTGTAGGCGCCCGAGAAATTCCGCCGTACGCGCGAAGCGGTGACGCCCGCCTGAACAGACGTGCGCCTCCTCAAGCACGGTGCTGAACGGATGAATGTGTATGGTGTCCAGCCGCACCAAGCCAACGTAACTCACGGCGGCTGCGATCTGCCGCGCGTACCGGAACTTGTTGTACTGTCCGAGGTCCATGGAGCGGCTGGCGTCTAACAGCAAGCGCACAGGGACGCGTGGCTCCACCTGGAACATTTTTAAGAACAGTTTTTCCAGGCGCAAATAAGCTCGCCAGTTTACCGCGCGCAGATCGTCGCCATGATGAAAATGGCGGTGATCCAGAAACTCTTGCCCGGGGCCTGGAAAGCGCGAGCGGTTATGCCCCCCCACGATGCCTGGAAAGGAACGTTGCCACCGGATGGTCAGGCGTTCGAGCTTTTCCAGAAATACCCTATCAATGAGGGGCTCGCTTCGAGATACCGCCATGGCGCACTCAGCCTATTCACGCCGCCTTTGCCGTTGCGCTCTGGATGATTTCCGATAACACCGAATCCGGGGTTTGCCCGTCGGCATGGGCGTCGAAGTTGAGAATCACCCGGTGGCGGAGCACCGCCGGGGCAACCTGTTGGATGTCTTCAATACTCAAATGGTAACGCCCGCGCATAAGCGCCAGCACGCGCCCGCATTCCACCAGCGCCTGCGCCCCACGCGGCGAGCTGCCGTAACGGATGTATTTGTCGGCAAGGGGGTGCGCATCGCGCGTTCCAGGCTGTGTAGACATGACCACGTCCACCGCATAGTCCAGGACATGAGGCGCCACCAGAACTTCACGGCACACCTGCCGGATTTGCAGCACGCCGTCGCGATCGATTTTCGGCTCCAAATGGGCCTCTTCCCGCTGAATAGTAAGCTCGACAATGCGACTTAACTCTTCGCGGCGAGGATAAGGAACCAGAATCTTCATCAAAAACCGATCCAGTTGGGCCTCAGGCAGCGGATATGTGCCCTCCATCTCGATGGGATTCTGCGTAGCCATGACCAAGAACGGCGACTCCAGTTGATGTGTGCTGGTGCCGCTGGTCACGGTTCGCTCCTGCATGGCTTCGAGAAGCGCCGACTGCGTCTTGGGGGTGGCCCGGTTGATCTCGTCTGCCAAAACCAAGTGCGCAAATACCGGTCCAGGCTGGAAGCGCAGAGACTTTACCCCCCGTTCGTCAGTTTCCATCACCATGCTTCCGACGATATCGGCGGGCATCAGGTCGGGCGTGAACTGGATGCGTGAATACTTCAGCCGCATCACGCGGGCGAGCGTGCGGAGCAGCGTAGTTTTGCCCAACCCGGGCACGCCTTCCAGAAGCACGTGTCCGCCCGCCAGGAGGCAGATCAGAACGCCATCCACCACGTCCTGCTGGCCGACAATGACTTTACCAATTTCCTTTCGGACTTCGTCGAGGCGTTCTATGGCCTCCTGCAAAAGGCGATCTGCTTCCACAATTCCATTGTATTCGAGCACGGAGAGTCGATCCCAAGACAAATCGCCCATGAGGCCCCGGTTTGTTTAGGGTGATTGCCTCCCAAGCCACATAAAAGATGAGTGGCGTGGGGATCAGGTGAAAAGAAGGAGCTGCTTCAGTGGGCGATCTGCTTCTCTAGGCCCTAGGCTATGCCGGAAATTGCGGTCACGCTTCGATTTTCACCGCGCTGGCTTGTCCCATCGTGTCGGCAAAGTGTGCGACGATTTCCGCCATTTCCCGCAGGGCATCTGTAGCTTGAGACGGCGACAAACGGCGGGCTATGGCGAGCCATAGTTTCATGATCCAGTAGTCGATCCTCAACATGCGCTGCTCGAAAGCGCCGCCTTCGGCCATGAAACCTGGCGCGTGGCTCAAAAGGCTGGTAAGGATTTTATAATCCCGGTCCAAAGATTTCTCTAGATCAGCTAAAACCGCCAGACTAGAAGGAGAGGCAAGGTTTTCTTGCACATCCAAGAAGCTAAGCTGATTGGCCGTGGCGACTTGTCTGCCGTAGTCCTTCGTCGCTTTGGCGCTAAGAATCAGTAAGCACGTGTACCGGAACCAGTAGACGAACAGCGCCAGTGAGAAGACGATGATCAGAATGCTTGCTATCATGGCTGCTTGTCCGACTCCCTTCTTATGCAGTGAAAACGCACCACGATAACTCCTATGCTCAGCCAAAGAATACCATTCACTTTTCGACCAGGCAACAGAAATTGTGGGTAATAAGGTAATTTTTCGGACGTCCTACCACTTTCTACTTAACTTAGTGATGCGGCGTCCGGTTCGGTTGAGAAGACCATCTGATTGGATTCAATCCTGTGAGCGGCGCACCAGTCCAAAAACAAGCGTCCATAACTGGCTGTGATGTAATCCCGGGTGGAGAATCCGAGACGGCGCGCGGTGGAATCAATCCACTCAGGCGGACCCTCGATCTCCAAAAAGATTCCGATGGGAGTTTCATCCAGGGTTACGACACCAGGCTCATCTGGGCGGGCGAAAACGGTGCGATACTTCTCGTAACGGAACGAAACCTCGAAGCCCAGTCGCTGGAGGATGGCGGCCATGGCGAAAGGATTGTCGACTGTGGTTTCAATTTCCTCTCGGGATTTGTGCGGCCCGGGAACGGGCGTGTCCTTAAAGGTTAAAGTTGAGACGGAGGCTGCTAATCGTAGGCGCAGCAAGCGTGCGGCCGAGCGGAGTGCGCCGGTTGGGGTATCGAACACGAGGTTGGACTCGAACACGCGCTCTGCCTTCACCTGGAATCCGTTAGTTTCCAGCAAAGCACGGGCCGCTGAAGCGCTGGAAACGGCCAGTTTGATCTCGACTTCGTCGTGTGCTGCTTGGCTCAAAATCTTTCTTCACCCCTGATGGTAGCAAGAGACCGGGTAGCCTGTGTTAGGATGATAAGCACTCGGTCACATGCGCCCGTAGCTCAGGTGGATAGAGCGACTGGCTTCGAACCAGTAGGTCGGGAGTTCGAATCTCTCCGGGCGCGCCATTTCTTTTCAGTAGCTTACAAAAATCACCTCAGAGCGCAAGGGAGACTGCGAGGGAGACTTTTGACGACCCTCCCTTCGGTCTCGCGTCGTTCCGTTCCCAACGTCTCGGTGCGCTTAACCTTCAAGCCATGAGACCGTCGCTGATCCCCGACGCCAAATCCTTTGCCGTTGGCTAACTGGAGAGCGGTCAGTTCTGCTGTCATTCCGAAACTGCCCCCACAAAGTGGAACCGAACTCAAGTGTGCGGTTCAGGAGGGCCGTGCAGGCTCGGGGCAACCGCCAGCTCCAGCCATCCCCCTCTGCAAAGCGGCGCCGCTCAGCCGCTCGCATCACGTCATGCGGCACATCGCGCGGGAGCGCAACGATGGCCTCTCCAGCGGCTTTTCCCGCAGCCACCGCCACCGGCTCCGGGCTCGGGCGTCGTAGACATCGCGCTCCACTTGTGAGCGGGCGGTGAAACCTGCCCGCAACCAAAGCGGGAATACCGCAGCGTCAGGCCGCCCGATTGCAATGCGCTATGCCAGCTGCGGGCCGGGGGGTGGAGCTGGAGGCGGATTGCGCGCCAGTTGGGCGTTACGGTGGCTGCGGCGCCGGCAATACCGGCGAGGCGGGCAACGACCGACGAAGAGAGCGCCATGGACCGGCGAACAGCTGTACGGGATGGGTTTGCCCAAGTTGATGGGCGCCGTGAAATACCCGGCGCGCATTGCTTTCCTGCGGAAAATTCTGGAAGAAGGCCCGGCGGAAGGACTCACCGGCTGGGCCTCTTACTACCCCTCGGCTGGCAAGCAAGGTGAATATTTCCTTTATTATTTCGATGTCAGTCAACCCGCCGAATTCGAGGTCGATCTGCCGCAGGGCGGGCCGTATCGAGCCGAAATCATAGATCCTTGGGAGATGACGGTCACCCCGGTGGAGGGCGCTTTCGAGGGCAAGTTCACCCTAAAACTGCCCAGCAAGCCGCACCTGGCGGTGCGTATTCGCAAGGTCCGCTGACCACCCCTGGCTAATCTGGCCAAATTACCGTGTATGAACATGCCGAACTTGGCTTCTCGAAACTAGACCGTGCGGTCCCCAGCGCAAACAGAGCCGGCGGCAAACTAGAGCAGAACGATGGAGTTGGTTAAGCAGCGCAGGGTGTTTGATTGTATGCTGACAGTCTGAAGGAAAGTAAGGGCCGGTTTATGAAAACGACGCGCAGAAGCTTCTTTCAGGCCACGGCGGCGGGCCTGACCCCGGGGGCCACGAAAGCGAAGCAGGTTCCGGCGCTGGACGGCTTTGAGATCGCCAGGAGGCATGCCATCGTGCGCACCCTGCCCACGCCCAACTTCTTCGAGGGCATGCTGCTGGGCAATGGCGACATTGGCGTGGTCGCCACCGTGCGGCCTGACGCGCTGGGGTTGCATATCGGCAAGGAAGACTCCTGGGACATACGCGTTAGTGAGGACCATTATCAGCATGTGCTGCACTTCAAGGATTTGCTGAAACTCTGGGAACGCGCCAGCGCCGAGGCCAAGCGCCAGGGGAAGCCGGATATGCGGCATCTGGAGACCAACGTGGACTTCTTCGCCGAATACACGAAAAAGGTGCGTTCCAGCTATGCGCAGAGCTGGCCTCGTCCCTGGCCCTGCGGCGTGGTGTGGATTCATTGGGACGCGCGGCAAGTGGAAATAGTGGAGCAGCGTCTGGATCCCTCCAACGGCATGTTTCAGCTAACGCTGGCGCACAATGATCTGCGCGGCGGCCGGCGCAAGGTGCGCCTGTTGGCGTTCGTGAACTGGGATGCCGGCCACGTACACGTTTCCAGCGATACCGTAGCGCCGTTTGTTTCAGTGGCTTACTATCCGAACCATGATCCCGCAGCGAAACTTCCCGCGCCCGCGCTGGATGGCGCCTCGCGGGGCGGCTACGCCGAATTCAATTGTTACCAGCGCTTCCCGGCCGTGGCTCCCACCACTACGCAGCCCGATCCGGCGCCCTCGAAGCTGGACCGCAGCTTCATGCTGTGCGGACGTCTGGCCGGGGTGTGGACGCGCGAGATGCCCGTTGAGCGTCCGGCAGGCACGCCCGCCCGCGAGTTTTTCCACGCCGCAGCCAGCCAGCCATTCCGCCTCGATATCGCGCTGGTGACCACCCGCGACCGCGCTGACAATGTCTCGTACGCCCACAGCGAGATTGCGGTTCTGTCGCAGCGCCCGGCTGAAGAATTGCGCTCGAACTCGGAAAAGGGCTGGCGGAAATTCTGGTCGCACTCGGCGGTGGAGTTCGCCGACAAGGAGCTAGAGCAGATCTGGTACCACAACCAGTACTGGCTCGCCTGTTGCCTGCGGGAAGGCAAAGTAGCTCCGGGACTGTTCGGCAACTGGATGAGCGGCAAGATCGGCGCCGCATGGCACGGCGACTACCACATGAACTACAACACCCAGCAGGTCTGGTGGGGAGTGTTCTCATCCAACCATGTCGAGCAGCACTGGCCCTACGTCGAACTGGTGGAGAATCTGCTGCCGCTGAGTGAAAAGTATGCACGGGAGAAATTTGACCTTCCCGGCGCATTCTTTCCCCACTCGGCCTATCCTGTGCCGAGCCAGACTATCGCGTATCCGGTGCCGAGCTGGGGCTACGAGATTTGCGAAACGCCCTGGACGGTCCAGAGTCTTTGGTGGCACTACCTATATACGCTCGACAAGGAGTATCTCAAGCGAGCCTATAAGCCTTTGCGCGCCGCCGCCCGGTTTCTCGCCGCTTATCTGCGCAAGGAAGAAGACGGCCGTTATCACGTGTTCCCCACCGTCTCGCCGGAGAACTACGGCTTCACGGTGGACTACAAATTGAACAAAGATTGCATCATGGATCTAGCGCTGGCCAGGTTCCTGTTTGACGCCGTGGCGGAGGCGTCGAAAATCCTGTGCCTGGACGGGGAGGAACGCGAGCGTTGGATAGCCATCCGGCGCAACCTGGCGCCCTATCCCAAGGCTGAGGGGCCTTACGGCGAAGTGTGGCTGGACGTGGAAAACGCTCCGGTGGAATGGGTTTACAACATTCCGGTGACGCTGGCGCCGGTGTTTCCCGGCGAACAGGTGGGATTGGACCGGGGAGAACAAGAGTTGGAGATCGCGCGCCGCACCGCCCGCACCATCCGGCTGGAAGGGGGCAACGACGTGGTTTTTCAGCCGCTCATTCGCGCGCGGCTCGGCATGCTGGATCTCGAATGGTTCAAGCGCGAGGTGCGTTACGCGCAGATGCCTAACGGAATCGTGCAGGACCGCGTACGCCAGATCGGCGGCCGCTATCGGGACACTACGGACTTCGACTTCATGATGCGGATGGGGGTGTGGACCGAGAACTTGGCCCTTCCGGCGGTGCTCAACGAATGCCTGCTGCAAAGCTATGCGGGAGTGATTCGCCTGTTTCCCAATACGCAGAATCTCGGTCCGGCGCGTTTCCGGGATCTGCGAGCCCAGGGCGCTCTGCTGGTGAGCGCCAGTTGGGATGGGCGCCAAGTGGGCGGCGTCTCGATATTGAGCGAGAAGGGGGCCCTGTGCCGGATGGTGAATCCCTGGCCAGGCTGTGCGGTCCGGGTGACGCGCGAGCGCGACGGCGCAACCCTCAAGATCAAACGGGAAGGCGAGCGCATCGAATTCGAGACCCGGTCCGGGGAAAGATACCAAGTGCAGAAGAGCTGAACCTGAATGTCATTTGGGCACGCCCAGTGAGTCCGCCAGAGATTTTTGTGTGGGTCTCGCAGACGGCTGGGTTGGTAGTTCGGTTGAACAGAAAACGGCGCCGCATCCGAAGGCGAGACGTTAGATGGGACGCACCCTGTTGCAGGATTCAGGCTTTGCACCAGGAAGGCGCGTGGCTGCCAGTGTAGTTCAAACGATGTCGGGCAAGTCGAACTCCTCAAGTTGCAGGGGATAGACGCCGTGTTTGCGGACGAGACGCAACACGTATTCATAGTTGGCGGCGGAGATATTGCTCGGCACGGAGTGGTCCGACTGGAAGATGTAGCCGCCGCCTTTCGCTGCATTCAGCTTGGTCAGCACGGCCGCGCGCAACTCCTGCTGCGTTCCATTGGCCCACAGCGCAACGTCCATGTTGCCGCAAAAGGCAATGCGGTGGCCGTAACGGCGGCGCAAATCGACGACGTCCAAGCCGGCTTTGGCCTCCAGTGGGTTGTAGGCGTCCACGCCGATTTCGATGAAGTCCTCAAAGATGCGATTCACGTTGCCGCAGCCGTGGTAAATGACGGGCAGGCCGTGGTCGTGGCAGGCTTGCACTAGCGCCCGGACGCCAGGTTTAAAATACTTGCGCCAGTACTCGGGCGAGAAGAGGCAACCTTTTCGATAGGCCACGTCGCCCCAGATGACCATGCCGTCCAGCTTGCCGCCGGCGGCCTTAATTTGCGCCTTAACGATTTCGAGCGAAAACTCAAAAATCCGGTCCACAAAACGCGCGATCGCGTCCGGATACATGCCGATCCACAACATCACGTTTTCCGAGCCGATGATGCGCCACAGCATTTCGTGGGCTTCGCAGACGCCGCCAAAGACGGGAAACTCAGGCCACGTCGCCCGGAGGCGATCGACGAACGGCGGGATGTTACGGGCGAAGCCGTCGCCGACGCCGTTGATTTGATCGTCGCCCCAGTGGAAGTAGCGACGTTCGTCCCAGGGATCGTCGAACTGGAAAGCCTCCATCTTTTCGATGGTGTCGGTTTCAAAACGCAGGAAAGCCGGCATGGGGTGATCGAACTTCTTGCGGATCACCGCGCCGAAGCCCGTGCGCACGGTAACCTCTTCGGCCGATTCCGAAAGGATTTCGAAAGGCTGGATGTGAGGATCCATGTTGGGATTGATCTGGAACCAATCCAAATCGTAATACCGGTAGATGTCGGCATCCTCGGGCAGGCCAAGCTCCTCCCGCCAACGTTTGAGAAACGCGCCCCAGAAAAAATCGCTGACCGGAACGCGATCCGGTTCTTCGTGGCGCAGGGCCTTGCGTATGCGGTCCAGCTTGCGCAGGCAGTTTTCGGTGCGATTCATGGGTTAGCTCAGTCTCCAGGGCGCCCGGCAGGGACGGCTCGAGAATGGGTTGGCGGCCGCGTGGTCCGCCGCCCGGGCGGCGGCATCCCCCTCCATGCGGCTGCGGGAGCGCAAAGCCGCGTTGCCGTGCTTTTTGGATTCGGCGATAACTTCCGAGCAGCCGATGTCGAGAATCAAAGTGGCGTCGGAGCCGGCGAACATCACGCCATGCTCGCTCCAATCCGGTCCAAGCCCGCACTGTAGCTGGTGCTCCCAGATCAGCTCGTAGGAGGGAAAATCATAAACCGTCATCTGCGTGTCGGGCGTTTCGGAATTATTTTTTAAGCGGGAGTTTTCATTTTGAACTCCCACACGCGCCAAACCTACATCGTACTCCCGCGTCAGCCCCCCAGCGTAGCTTTGTCATGGCCTTGGGCCAGATAACGGGAAGATCGCTGGGCCGATTTTGCCCTGCGCCGCGGTGGGCCGCACCGGACCGCAAGTGGGCTAAAAGTCGTATCGCAACGCAAACTGAGCTTGCCGCATGGGGCGGATCACCCGGTTGATGGTCGCCACCGTGTTCACGTTGGAAATATTCATGTCTGGCGCACCGTAATTGGGGTGATTCAAGAAATTAAACAGCTCTAGCCGGAACGTCGCCGTCTGTTTCTCGCGAAGGCGATATTGTTTCGCCACGCTGACGTCCATCACGTTGATGCCGGGGCCGATCACAATATTCCGTCCTGCATTGCCGAAGCGGGGCAATCCCGTGATGGGATCCACAGCCGGCACTTCTCGGAACGCGGCAGGATTGAACCAGCGGTTTGGGGAACGCTGGGAGCGTGGCAGATTAGGCTTCACGCCATAGACGACATCCGGGCGGTTATTGCTGAGTCCGCCCGTGCTTGTAAACGTGGGAGTGAGGTATCGTCCCGTACTGTAACGCCAGATTCCGCTCAACCGCCAGCCGCCGAAATAGCGGTGCTTCCACGGAATGTCCCAAGTCGCATTCACGTTGATCACATGGCGGCGCACATAATCGCTGTCCGCGCGGTCTCGTCCCAAATTCTCCAGATCCAGCAGAGCAGCTTGCACGGTTGCGCCGACATCGTCCAGTCCTTTGGCCCACGTCCAATTAGCCTGGAAATTCACTCCTTTCTGCGCACGCCGGCGCACTTCCATTTGCATGGCGTTGTATATCGAATTTCCATTGCTCAGCCGGAGGCTAACGGCGCTGGTCCCAAACGTGTCCGAGAACCGCCGTTTCACCGTCCCCGTGGCGCGGTCCAGATAAGGTCCGTTGGCGTTGATCGAGCGGAACAGGTGCGTGCCTTTGTTTCCCACATAACCTAAACTCACGACCGTATTCCACCCGACTCCCCGCTCGATGGTGAGATTCCATTGCTGGTTATCCGGCAGTTGAAAATTACGCTCGATGCCCGCCGGCGACACGCTCGCCGAAGCGCCAGCGTTCGAATACGGGGCCGTCAGCAGCAGTCGCGGCTGCCCATTTTGAATCGCTTGACTGTAACTGAACAGCCCCGCAAAAGGAGGGTTGACCGCCACCGTCTGCAACAGATACTGGATGGGGTAGCGTGAGTAGAAAATTCCATATCCGCCCCGCACCACCATCCGCTCCGAAGGCATTTGCCGGACGAATCCGAAACGCGGTCCCCAGTTGCCATATTGCGTGTTTAATAGCCGTCGCGGGGTCGCATTGGCCTCTTTGTCGCTTAGCAACGGAAACCGCCAGCGTCCCTGCGAATCCGTCAGGTTCGCCACCACCAGCGGCAAAAACTCCTGGGTGGGCAACTGGCCGTTACGGCTGGCGACGATGATCGCGCCGGTGTCATTGTCAAACATCGCCAGCCGGTTCCGCTCCTCGTAGGGATTCAGAAACAGCTCGTGTCGCAGCCCCAAGCTCAGCGTGAGATTGGGGCGGATGCGCCAGTCATCCTGAATGTAGCTGGCGATTTCGGTTTGGATCAGCAGCACCTTAGGCTTTACGGGAACCTGCTGGCTCGAGCCAGGAATGCCCAGCAGGTAGTCGGCGAATGAGTACCCGCTGGAAGTGGCCGCATTCGCCCCCCGGAACGTAATCTGGCCGCGCGCGTTGGATTGTTGCAAGGCGTTAAGATATTCGCGGCGTCCCTCAAAACCGACTTTAATCTGATGACTGCCGCGCGAAAGCGAGAGCGCTTCACCCAAGGTGAACACGTTGTTGATCATGGAAAGCGCCGCTTCCCCATAAGTAGCCGTCCCGCCGTATTTCAGCGGAGTGAACGCATCGACGCCGGAAAACTGGATTTGTGGAAGCGGTGGGATGCCGGGATTCCCCGGTTCGAAGCCGCGCCAGCCGAGCTGCTCCAAAGTAGGTAGCGAGCCGTTGTAATAGGTCACAATATCCGAAAAATTCATCGCTCCGAAGCGCAATTCGTTCACCGTCCTCGTGCCGAGCGGCGCTGTCCACATCAGCGTTGCGTTGCGGCTGTCGAGTGGCTCGCTACGCCCTACTCCCGCCGTACCCATTAAGTTCGGAATGAATCCGCCCGTATCGGAGTGCGTGTAACGAACCGCCAGCGAGTTATTCCGCGGCAGCATCTGGTCGATCCGGACGGTGAACTGGTCTCCGTTAGTCGTCTGGTTGGGGAATGTCAAAGAGTTGTTGGCCAACCCCCCGGTCGTGGGCGCTGCGAATGCGGGACGCAAAGCCAGCGCTGTAGGCTCGATGCGCGACTGCGGGATCAGATTGCCCGCGAAAGGTTGCCGTGAAGCGAGTGGATCGGCAAGTTGCAGGCGCCTCGCTAATAGCTGGGAAAAATCGCCCTTCCAAAACTCATCCGGAGGCACCGTGGACAGGCGCGTGACATTTTCGTCTTGCCGGTTCCCTTCGTAATTGAAAAAGAAAAAGGTCTGGTTCCGCCGTATGGGTCCGCCCAGCGATGCGCCGAACTGATCGCGGCGGAATGGCTGCTGCTCCATGGTATTGAACGGGTCTCGCGCTTGGAGCGCATTGCCCCTGTAAAACCAGAAAGCGCCGCCATGAAACTGGTTGGTTCCGCCACGCGTGACCACGCTGACCTGCGTTCCCGCCTGCCCGTATTCGGCTGCCGCTACCCCGGAAGTTACTTTGAATTCCCGGATCAAATCTACCGACACTGGCGCCGCGGAGCGGTTCTGGAATAGATTGTTGTTCGGCGTGCCGTCTAACAGGTAATCGTTGGAGTACGCGCGGTTGCCGTTCACCGCCACTGCGCCGAAATCCGTCCCGCCGCCGACGTCGTTGTCCACGGCGCCCGCCGCCAGTGTAACCAGCTGGTTAAAGTCACGGCCATTGAGTGGAAGATTCTCGATCTGTTCCCGCACGATGGTGCTTTCCAGCGACGCCGCCTGAGAAAGCACCGGCGCAGCCTCGGCGGAAACGACGACCTGCTGCTCGACCGCTCCCACCTCGAGCTTGACGTTGCGGGTCAACACCGCTCCAACATCGATTCGTAAATCCTCCAGACGCTCGGCGCGGAATCCGGGCGCTTGCACCGTAATGCGGTACACTCCAGGCGGGAGCGGGTACAAGACGTAATTGCCCTCGCCATTGGACGCAGTGGACCGTTCGGCGCCCGTCTCCACGTTCGTGGCAACAATCTTTGCTCCGGCCACCACCGCGCCCGTGCTGTCGAAAATGGTCCCTGCAATCCGCCCTGACGTGGTCTGCGCCCATAGCGCCGCTGCCGTGAGGACTACGCTCATCGCAAGCCAACAATAACTTCTCCTGCGCGTCATACTGCCGACAGTGTATCACTGGGATGCTTCCTTTTCATCAACCCGGGCGCCGCAGCTACAAAAGCTGGTGATTCCACGCGGCGTTTCGTCTAAGCTGGACTCATGCGCCGCCGTTCGTTTCTAACATTGCCCGCCTTCTCCTTGGCGCCGCCGCTTCCCCGGGAGCCGATCCGTCCTGCCGCCCTGAAAACCGGTGACGCCGTGGGTCTGATTACCCCCGCCACGTACGTCTCGGATCCGGACCAGCTCGCGTTAGTCGTGCGCACGGTGGAGTACTTTGGCCTGAAACCAAAGTTTGGTCGCAACGTGCGGAAGCGAAACGGATATCTCGGCGGCTCCATAGAGGAACGGCTCGAAGACTTACACGCTATGTTTCGCGATCCGGATGTTCGCGGGGTTTTTTGCATCCGTGGCGGTTACGGCTCCGGCCAGTTGCTGGATAGCATCGACTATGATTTGATCCGCCGGAACCCGAAGGTATTTCTAGGCTACAGCGACATCACGGCTTTGCACCTGGCGATCCAAAAAATGACCGGCATGATCACCTTTCACGGCCCCATGATGCTCTCGCGGTTCACGAGCTACACGCAAGATCTGTTTCGCCGCGCGCTCTTTCGCGCCGAGCCCATAGGCGCCATTCAAAACCCGCCTGAAACAGACCCCCTGCGCCCCTCGCATATGCACCGCGCCGTCCGCCCGGGGCGTGCGCGCGGCCGCCTGATCGGCGGCAACCTTTCGCTAGTCGCAAGTCTGATGGGAACTCCTTATGAACCGGACACGCGCGGCAAGATCCTCTTTTTGGAAGACGTCGGCGAAGAGCCGTACTCGCTGGACCGCATGCTCACCCAGTTGCGCCTGGCGGGAAAACTGAGCGCCGCCGCGGGCATTGTATTCGGCGAATGCGCTTCCTGCCGCCCGCGCGAATTCCGGCCCGCTTTTGAGTCAAACCTCTCCGTGGGCGAGGTCGTCGACGAAATTCTCGGCCGCCTCGAGATCCCTGTGGCCTCAGGCCTGGTCATCGGACACACCAGCGACCAGGCCACTCTGCCTGTGGGCGCTATGGCCACCTTGGATGCAGAGAAAGGCGAGTTGCTCATCGAAGAGCCGGGAGTCTCCTAAGGCTTCGGCTCCCATCTGCGCAGAATAAAATATTAGCTAGAGAAAGACAGGAGGAAATGCGTCATGCCTCATTATGTCTTTGTCTGTCAGGACTGCAAGAAAGAATTCACTCAGGTTCTTCACTTTGCTGACATTGAAAAGGGGCTCGTAGCGTGCCCCCATTGCGGAAGCAAGAAAGTCACGCAGACGGTCGCGGCCTTCACCGCCGTGACATCCAAAAAGAGTTGAGAAGGTGGCTGCTGGCAGCCTCTGGACCGGCTGTTGCGGGTGGGCGGAGGCTCGCGCACGCTATTTCGCGAAGTTTCGCACTATTGAGTTGCAGAGCACCTTCTATGAGCCGCCAGCCGCCGCGCTGGCGGCTAAATGGCGAGCGGAAGCGCCTGCCGATTTCCGTTTCTGCATCAAAGCCTGGCAGCGCATTACTCACGAGGCATCCAGTCCGACATACCGGAAGGCAAAGCATCCCCTGCCCGAAGCAAGCCGGCGCTGCGTGGGCGCTTTCCGTCCCACGGAGGAAGTGTGGCGCGCTTGGGAAACCACGCGAGAAATCGCTCGCGTTCTCCATGCAGCCGTGATCCTGTTTCAATGCCCGCCTTCATTTCAGCCTACGGGCGAGAACATCTCCAACCTGATTACATTTTTCCAACAGATTCAAGGTTGTCGCCATGCCCTAGCGTGGGAACCTCGGGGCAACTGGCCATTGCATACAGTCCGTGAGCTGTGCGAGCGCTTGGGGCTCATACACTGCGTGGACCCGTTCTCGGCCGAACCCGCCACTCATGGCGTCTGGTACCTCCGCTTGCATGGCCGCGGCGGCTACCGCTATCGCTATACGTCCGCAGAGCTGCAAGATCTATACGCCCGCGTGGCGGAGCGGGGCCACGAATCTTACGTCTTGTTTAACAACCTGTGGATGCTCGAGGACGCGGAACGTTTTGCCGCTCTTTCCGGCGGCGACGCCTAGTCGCTTACGCCGACCTTCGGCAAGTCGTGCATCGCGCGCTCAATAGCCTCTGAGGGGTATTCGTAATCTTGCAGCTTACCCGCAAAATAAGCGTCATAGGACGCCAAATCGAAATGCCCGTGCCCGCTCAAGCAGAACAGAATCGTGCGCGGCTTGGCCTCCTCGCGCGCTCGCAGTGCTTCATCAATGGCAGCCCGGATGGCGTGCGAGGACTCGGGCGCGGGCAGGATCCCTTCGGTCCGGGCAAACTGCACCGCTGCTTCAAAGCACTCCAATTGCTTGGCGGAACGGGCTTCCGCCCACCCGTGTCGCAATAAATGGCTCGCCAGCGGAGACGCGCCGTGATACCGGAGGCCGCCTGCGTGGATGCCCGGGGGCACAAAGCCGTGCCCGAGCGTGTACATCTTGAGCAATGGCGTCAGCTTAGCGGTATCCCCAAAATCGTAGGTATACAGCCCCTTGGTCAGCGTGGGGCATGCGGAAGGCTCCACGGCCACCAAGCGCACTTTCGATCCGTGAAAGCGGTCTACAACGTACGGCAAAGCGATGCCACCCCAATTGCTGCCGCCGCCGAAACAACCGATCACCACATCCGGCTCGTCGCCGGCAAGCGCCATTTGCTTTTTGGCTTCCAACCCAATGACGGTCTGGTGCAGCATCACGTGATTTAGCACGCTGCCTAGCGAATAGTTCGTGTCCGCGTGGGTGGCTGCATCCTCTACCGCTTCACTAATGGCGATGCCTAGGCTGCCAGGCGATTCCGGATCCTCAGCCAGGATAGCCCGGCCGGACTGGGTATGTTCGCTCGGGCTGGCGTATACCTCCGCGCCCCAAGCATTCATCAACATCCGCCGGTAGGGCTTCTGCTCGTAACTCACTTTCACCATGTAAACGGTGCACTCCAAGCCGAACAGGCGGCACGCCAGCGCCAGAGCGCTGCCCCACTGCCCCGCACCCGTCTCCGTGGCCAACCGGCGAATCCCGGCTTGCTTGTTGTAGTATGCCTGGGCTAGGGCGGTGTTCGGCTTGTGGCTCCCCGCTGGACTCGTGCCCTCATACTTGTAATAGATCCTCGCCGGCGTATCCAATTCTTGCTCCAAACGCCGCGCCCGGTACAGGGGCGTCGGCCGCCACAACCGGTATGCATCCATCACGGGCCCGGGGATGTCGATTTCAGGCTTTGGAGAAAACTCCTGCTCGATCAGCGACATGGGGAAAATGGGCGCGAGATCCTCCGGCCCTAAGGGTTTCCCGGTAGCCGGATGCAATGGCGGGTCCATGGGTTCTTTCAGGTGAGGCAGCACGTTGATCCAAGCGGACGGGATTTCCTTATCGGTTAAGACAAACTTAGTGTGTTCGGACACGAATGACTCCTCCAGCGCAGAAAAAGCCATTCTACATCAGCTCTGGCGTCACTCGTAACGGAGAGCCTCTATGGGATCAAGGCGCGCCGCTTTGATCGCGGGAATCATGCTGGCCACAAGCCCCACGGCAACGAGCACCCCCATGGCTGCGAGGAGCGATCCTGGCGAGACGCGCATTTCAAGGTTGCCTTTCTCCGCCGCCTCACGGAAGAGTGCGCCGAAAAGCGGCATGGTTCCCACAGCGCTTGCAGCCGTTAGGCCAAAGGCCATGCCGAGCGCGCCTCCGGCTGTAACCACCATCGCCGCTTCGAGGAAAAACTGCGTCAGGATCCAGCGTCGCGCTCCTCCCAGCGCTTTCAACACGCCAATCTCCCGGGTCCGTTCGATGACGCTGGCCAGCATCACATTCGCCAAACCTACGCCGCCGATACCTAACGTCAGCGTCCCGATGAATCCGAGGAGTCCCTTCACCGCGAGGCTCATTCCGTTGATGATGTGCATGAACTGATTGAAAGCCAGAATCTCAACCGCCTTGTCATCGAACGGCGAGAACTTGTGAATGGCGGCCAGCGTCTCGCGTACCTGTTGAATGGCGCGGTCCCGCACCGTACCTGACACCGGCGTCCAGACGATAAGGTCAGGGTAGCGGATGTCCCGAAACAGGCTCATTACGTCGTAGGGCAGAAACAGGCAGAAGTTGTCCGGACGCCCGTAATTGGCAAGCTGCCCTTTTGCCTCCATTACGCCCACGACGGTGAAGCGAATCCCTTCTATGGTGATTTCTTCACCTTCCGGGGGCGCCTCTCCGAATAACTCCTTAGCCACAGTGGCGCCGAGCACCGCCACACGGTTGCGCCGCTCCGTATCGTCCGAGCTCAACCACCGCCCGGAAGCCAGATGGATGTTGCGTATGCGCTGGTACTCGGCGCGCACGCCTCGCAGCGTGTAGGACTTTTCCCGAGTTCCATACTTGACTGCGGCGTTTCGTTTCATCATTTCCGGTGAGATGGCCCCCACGCTCGGCGACGCTTCACGGATAGCGTTGACGTCGCTTAGCTCCAAACGGACGGCCCTGCCGCTACGCAATCCTCCCGCCTGGCTGCTGGTTTGCCCTGGCATTGTAAGAACGAGATCCTGGCCAATGGCCCAGAAGGCCGAGCGAAGCGCCGAGTCGAAGCCGTTTCCGTAAGCCATTAAAATCACAAAACACGCCACCCCCCATGCCAGGCTCACGATGGTAATCACCGTGCGGCGCTGGTAAAAACGCAGCGCGGCCACCGCTTCTTGAAAAGCCCGCGCGAGTGTCATCCTGTCACCTTTCCGTCCGCAGCGCTTCCACCGGGGCCAGCCGTGAAGCCCGCCATGCCGGAGGCAGCGCGGAGAGAACCGCCACCGTCCCCAGCGCCCCCATAGCGATGAACGCCGTGTTGTAATTCACCGGCAAGCCCGCCCACATCGGCGGTAAGGGAAGGCGGTTTACAACGTTTGTCAGCGCCCAGACCGCCGCCAGGCCCGCTCCCCCGCTCAGAAGCGCGAGCACAATGCCTTCCAAGAAAAAGTCGGTCAGAATGCGCCGGCGGGTAGCTCCTAACGCCTTTCGCAGTCCAATTTCCGCAGTCCGCTCCGCCACCGCCATCAGCATCGTGTTCATCACTCCGACGCCGCCGAGCGTCAAAGTAACCAGAGCGATCACGGCCAGGAACAGTTCGGTGGCGTTGAATACCTTGTCGAAACGCTCCGCGCTCTCGATGGTGTCCCACAGAAACACGGCGCTCTTGTCTGCGGGGTCAAACTCCAACGCCGCCCCTATGGCCCTGCGCGCCTGGAACTGCGCCGCCTCCCAGACTTTCACCGACACGGGACGGTAAAGGATCGCATCCAAGCGCCCCTGCTCAAACGCTTCTCGGTACGGTGGATTGTCACGCCGGAGGGAGGACAGCGGGATCAGCACTTTATCGTTATCCCAGCCGTCGTAACTCGAATTCTGTTGCTTCTCGCTCATGAACCCAATCACGCGGTAAGGGTAACCATTCACCCGAATCTCTTCCCCTAAGGCGCGGCGGCTTTCGAATAGTTGCTTCTTCACGCTGGCTCCGAGAACCGCTACGCGGCGAGCTTCCGCAACGTCTTCCTCTCCGACCTGTCTTCCCACCTCCACGGGAAGATTGCGGAGTTTCAGATATTCTGGCGTAACCCCCAGAGTAAGGAATCGCCCGGCATTGTATGCGCTAGAAACCGGAGTATCATAACGCTTTTGTTCCCCAGCCGCGATTTCAATCAGCGGACAGCCGTTGCGGAGCGCCTCTAGCGCCTTGTCATTGAGATAGATCCGTCTGCCTGCGCGTTCTCCACCGGCTTGCCGTTCCGTTCTTCCGCCAAATAGCATCACGATGTTGTCGCCCAGTTGGGACATGTTCTTTCGCTGTCCTTCGCGGAAGCCGTCGCACAAGGCCGACATCAAAACTAGCGAACAGATTCCCCACGCGATCCCGAACATGGTGAGGAAGCTTCGCAGCTTGTGCCGCCACACATTGCCGCAAACCAGCCACAGCAATTCCACACCACTAATTACGCTGGCGCGGTTCGAAAAGTTCGAGCTGTCGCCATCCGTTACAATCACAAATATGATGCGGGTTTGGGTAGCCTTGGCGGCGTTGGTCCTGGCCGGGTGTCGCAAGGAACAGGCTCCGGTGTCTGTGATTGCGGAAGATTTTGTTTATCAGGCGTTGGCGTTTTCCCCCGTGGCTGCGACCGCCGCCGGTTATCATCAACATGCGGGCGCTGCTCTCGATGAAATCTGGGACGATTACAGCGAAGCGGCGCTCGAGCGCCAGCGAACCTATTACCGCTCTGTCGAGCAGCGGCTGAAACAGATCGATCCCCAAAAGCTGCATCCCCAGGACCGGGCGGATTACGACATCTTGACGCATCAAGTGGCGCTCGCTCTCCTCGAATGGGACGCCATTCAGAGTTACCGGCACAATCCCACGGTTTATGTGGAGCTTATCGGCAATGGACTGTTCGCTCCCTATTCTCTTGAATACGCCTCTCCACTTCAACGCTTTCGCCATATCATCGCCCGCATGCAGAAGATTCCGGCGTTGCTCGCCCAAGCGAGGCGCAATCTGCTGGATGCGCCCGAAGTGTGGAACACGGTGGCGCAGCAAGAAAACCAAGGAAACATCGATCTGATCGACAAGACTCTGCGCGCGGCGTGCCCGCCGCCTTTGAAAGAAGATTTCGACAAAGCTGCGAAAACCGCTCTGGACTCTTTGCGTGATTTCAACGATTACCTAAGAAACGAGCTTTCGCACAAAACATCGGACTGGCGGCTGGGAGCGGAAAAATTCACTAAAAAATTCCGGCACACTTTGGGTACGGACCAACCCCCGAGCGCTGTTCTGTCGGAGGCCGAGCAGGCGATGGTGGACGTGCGCAAGCGCATGTTCGAACTTTCGCTGCCTTTGCACAAGAAGTTTTACCCAACACACCGGGATCCGGTGGATCTGAACCTGATTGTGGGGGAAACGCTCGCCAAGATTGCGACCAAACACGCCACTCCCGAAACATACTTCGCGGACGCGAAGCGCGATTTGGAGGAAGCGCGGCGGTTTGTCCGCGAGAGGAACTTGGCGCCGCTGCCCGCGCAGGACAATTTGCAGGTGATCGAAACGCCTGAGTTCATGCGCGGCATCTATTCCGTCGGCGGCTTTAACCCCGCGCCCGCCTTGGAGCCGCAACTGGGCGCTTTCTACTGGCTCACGCCCATCCCCAAGAATTGGCCGAAGGAGAGAATTGAATCCAAGCTTCGTGAGTACAACGATTACGGTTTGAGATTGCTTACGCTGCACGAAGCTATGCCGGGACATTATGTGCAGTTTGAGTGCGCTAACCAGATCGAGCCGAAGTTCCGCCGCTTGCTGCGCAGCATCTGGGGTAACGGCCCGTATGTGGAAGGGTGGGCGGTTTACGCCACAGAGATGATGTTAGACCAAGGTTATCTGAATGGGAATCCGGAATTGCGGCTGGTGTTTCTCAAGCAGCAGTTGCGGATGATCGCCAACGCGATCCTGGACATACGGTTGCACACGCAAGGAATGCGGGATGAGGAAGCGTTGGACCTGCTGAAGAACAGAACCTTCCAGGAAGCTGAAGAGGCTGAGGCCAAGCTTCTTCGCGCGAAGCTCTCTTCTTGCCAGTTGTCCACATATTTTGTAGGTTGGAAAGACTGGAAACGTCTCGCCGCCAGGGTCCAAGAGGAACGGGGCGCGGGGTTCTCTTTGCCGGCATTCCATGACGAAGCGCTCAGGCAGTCGGCTGTCCCGCTGGGGGCCCTTGCCCGCATTATGACGGGGAAAGAATTGCGCTAAGACGGCTGGCGCTCGCTCGGGGAAATTGACTTTCGTTTCGCGGGTCAGCTATCTTGGAGGTTACCGATAGAGGCGCGGCAACCAAGAGTAGCTGTCTGCGAAGTCGCGGCGCCACCCGCGCAGACAGTGAAAGGGGTTGAGGAGTATTCCGCCGAAGCCGGCCGGACGGGAGCGGGTCCGGCGGGTTGGGGGTGAAGGTTAAATCCTTCCCACTGTCATCCGGAACACGGATGGAGCGCTATCGAGGATATCCAGTCTCATTCCCACAGGCTGCCCTCCTCGTATCCTCCACCCAAGTTCCTCAGCGAGGTTTTATGGACGTGATCAAGCTGACGCGGGCGCTGGTGGACATCGAGTCCATCACCGGCCACGAGAAAGAAGTGGCGCTATTTCTGGAAACCCAGTTGCGTCCGCTCGCGGAGCGCTATGGCGGAACCCTCGAATTGCTGGAAGTCGAGCCCGATCGCTTCAACGTGTTCGCCTCCTGGGGCCAGCCGGTGGTGACCCTCTCCACCCATATGGATACGGTTCCGCCGTTCTTTCCTTCTTCGGAGGACGATGAGTTCGTTTGGGGTCGGGGAGCGTGTGACGCCAAAGGCGTCATCGCGTCCATGATCTGCGCTCTGGAGGGGCTGTTGCACGAGGGGACGCGGAATGTAGCCTTGCTGTTGGTGGTGGGCGAAGAACGGAATTCCGCGGGCGCCTTGCACGCGGCGCGCAACCCGCGCGGCTCCCGCTATCTGATCAACGGTGAACCGACTGGGAACAAACTCGCGCGGGGCTCGAAGGGCGCTCTGCGTTATGAGATTGAGGCTCGCGGACGGATGGCTCACTCAGCTTACCCGCATTTGGGCGAGTCGGCTATCCTCAAGCTTCTGGATGTTCTTGAGGAGCTGCGCCGCCTTCCGCTTCCCTCCGATCCCGTGCTGGGTCCCTGCACGATGAATATCGGCACGATTACGGGGGGGCGCGCGCCTAATGTCATCCCCGATTTCGCGCGCGCCGAAGTGTTTTTCCGCTTGGTGGACGACGGAGCAGCTATTCGAAGCGCTGTGACGAGCGCTGCCCAGGGACGTGCGGAAGCGCGCGAAGTTCTGTGTGTCCCTGCCGTCCGTTTGCGCGCTTTGGAAGGATTTGAGACGGACGTAGTGGCGTTCACCACTGATATCCCGGCCTTCGGCGGAGCCTGGGGTGAGCCCTTGCTGTTCGGACCGGGTTCCATCCTGGTCGCTCACACCAACGAAGAGCGCGTTCCCAAACAACAACTCATCGATGCGACAACGCTGTACCAGCGCATGGTCCGGCAACTCCTAAATTCGTGACAAAGAGGACGACTGTATGCAAACCAAAATCCCCGTTGGCATTCTCGGCGCCACTGGCATGGTGGGGCAGCACTTTGTGAAGTTTTTACAGAACCACCCCTGGTTCGAACTGACGTGGGTGGGCGCGAGCGACCGCTCCGCGGGTAAAAAATACGGCGAGGCGACTAGCTGGCGGCTGGAGGGCGCTATGCCGGAAGCTGTGGCAGGGCTTACCGTCCGCGATTGCAAACCTGGCGACGCTCCCAAGGTCATGTTTTCGGCTATGGACGCTTCGGTGGCCACGGAAATCGAGCGCGCTTTTGCGGAAGCGGGGCACATCGTCGTCTCCAATTCCAAAAATCACCGCATGGAGCCGGATGTTCCTCTCCTGGTGCCGGAAGTGAACGCAGATCATTTGAGAATCCTGCCGGAGCAAAAAAGGCGGGGGTGGAAAGGCGCTATTGTGACAAACCCCAACTGTTCGACAGTCGTGCTCACCATGGCCCTGGCGCCGCTCAAGCCTTTCGGCATCCGGCGCGTCATTGTGACGACCATGCAAGCGATCTCCGGCGCGGGCTACCCGGGCGTTCCATCTATGGACATTAACGCCAACGTGATCCCGTACATAGGCGGCGAAGAGGAAAAAATGCAGCAGGAGACGCTGAAGATCCTTGGCGAATGCGTGAATGGCGCGTTTGTCTATCTGGACGCAAGAGTCAGCGCACACTGCAACCGGGTGCCCGTGCTAGACGGCCATACGGAAACAGTGTCCGTCGAACTCGAAAAGAAGCCGTCGCGGGACGAAATCCTCGCCGCGATGGCGGCGTTTCGCGGCGTTCCTCAAGAACGTAAGCTCCCCAGCGCGCCCGCACAGCCGGTCATCTATTTGGAAGATCAGGCCCGGCCGCAACCACGCCGCGATGTCGAACGTGAGCGTGGCATGGCGGTTTTCATCGGACGGCTCAGGCACTGTCATGTGTTCGACTGGAAGTTTGTGGCGCTTGGCCACAACACCATCCGCGGCGCGGCGGGTGCGGCGGTATTGAATGCGGAGCTGATGCACAGCGAGGGCCTGCTCGCATGATTGTGATGAAATTCGGCGGAACTTCGGTGGAATCCGCCGCCGCCATCGAACGCGTCGCCCGCATCGTAAAGTCTCGCGAGAGCCGGCGTCCCGTGGTGGTGGTATCCGCCATGGGCAAGACCACTAACCGGCTGCTCGCCATTGCTTCCGCCGCAGTCAGGCAGAGCCGTGAACGCGCCCTCACGGAACTGGAGGACCTGAAGCAATATCATCTTCGCGAAGCCCGCGCCTGTATACGCCGGCAAGACGCAGCCGAAGCGCACGAAGTGATTGAAGGACACTTCACTGAGCTGGGCGAGCTGGTCCGCGGGTTGGCCATTTTAGGTGAGCTGACGCCGCGCTCCATCGATGCGATTGCGAGCTTCGGAGAACGCATCTCCAGCCGGCTGGTGGCTATCGCTTTTCGAAACTTTGGCCTGGAAACGGCGCACCTGGATTCGCGCGACTTGATCAAAACGGACGCGCGTCACACCCAGGCCGCTCCTCTCTTCGACCTGACTTACGAAAAGCTCGCCGCGACCGTTCCGGCGGCGGCGCAAGAACGCGTGGTGGTCATGGGCGGGTTTATCGGCTCCACTGTAGATGGCGTGACCACCACGCTCGGACGCGGGGGATCGGATTTCAGCGCCTCTATCGTCGGCGCGGGGATAGGCGCCGAAGAGATTCAGATCTGGACTGACGTAGACGGCATATTGACGTGCGATCCTCGGATTGTGCCCGCCGGCCGGCGAGTGAAGATGATTTCTTTCGCCGAGGCGGCGGAACTGGCGTATTTCGGCGCCAAAGTGCTCCACCCCGCTACCGTGCTGCCGGCCGTGGAAAAGAACATCCCGGTGCTGATCTTGAATTCCCGGCGCCCCGAGGTCGAGGGCACTCGCATCGTGGCGGAAACCGTGCCCTGCCAAAACGAAGTGAAGTCTATCGCATGCAAGACGAACATTACAGTGGTAAACATCCAGTCTCTCCGCATGTTGATGGCTCATGGGTTTCTGAGGCGGATCTTCGAGGTTTTCGACCGTTTCGAGACGTCGGTTGATCTCGTAACCACCTCGGAAGTCAGCGTTTCTTTGACGATTGACAACACCGATCGTTTGGAACAGATCTTAGGCGAACTCAAACAGTTCGCCGACATTTCGATAGATCGGGACCAAGCCATCATTTGTCTGGTCGGCGACAACATCCGCCACACGCCGGGCGTGGCTGCGCGTGTTTTTGGAGCGCTGAGCGAAATCAACGTGCGCATGATCTCCCAGGGAGCCTCGCGCCTCAACTTAAGTTGCGTTGTTTCCCAGGACGATTTGAGGCGCGCGGTCGAGCTGCTGCACACGGAATTTTTCAGTAAACTCGATCCAGCGGTCTTTGACTAAGATGAAACTCGCAATCGTCGGCTACGGGAAGATGGGCAAGCTGATCGACCAGCTTGCTCCGGAGTACGGCTTTGAAGTGGCCCTCCGGTTGGACGAATTCAATAATGCGAATTTCGAGTCCATGACGCCTGAACACTTTCGCGGAGTGGAAGTGGCCATCGAGTTTTCTACGCCCGCCACGGTGGTGGAAAACCTCGAGCGCCTGGCGGCATTGGGCGTGAATACCGTCGTGGGGACCACCGGATGGTTGGAACACATGAACCGGGTCAAAGCAGCGGTCGAAAAACACGGCACCGCGCTGGTATGGAGTCCCAACTACTCCATCGGCGTCAATGTGTTTTTCCGGCTGGTGGCGCAGGCGGCGCGCCTACTCGCCGAAGAGCGCGAATATGGCGCGTGGGCCTGGGAAATTCATCACGTGACCAAGAAAGATGCGCCCTCCGGGACGCTGCTCAAGCTGGTGGAAGAAATGCGGCGGGCAGGTTATTCACGCGCCATCGATGTCAGTTCCAACCGCGCGGGGGCTCATCCGGGTACGCACGAAATCGGATTTGACTCGGCAGCGGACACGATTACGTTGCGCCACTCCGCCCGGAGCCGTGAAGGATTCGCACGCGGCGCGCTGAGAGCGGCGCAGTGGGTCTCTGGGAAAAAGGGTTTTTTCGAATTCAGCCAGATCTTATTCGGCTGAAACCCGGATCGAAATTTTATGGGAGGACCAGTCATGTTCACAGGATGCGGCACCGCCCTGGTGACGCCGTTCCGGAAAGACGGTGCGCTGGACGAAGCGGTTTTGCGGCGCTTAGTCCGCCGCCAAATTGCCGAAGGCGTCGACTTCCTGGCGCCTTGCGGCACTACGGGGGAAAGCCCCACGCTGTCGCGGCGGGAGCATCTCCGCGTAGTGGAAATCGTGCTCGAAGAAGCCAAAGGCAAGGTTCCGGTTGTAGCTGGGGCGGGCGGCTACAACACTGCTGGGGTTATCGAACTGGCGCAGGAACTGGAGCGAATGGGTGTGGACGGCTTGCTTAGCGTCACGCCGTATTACAACAAACCCACTCAGGAAGGCCTGTTCCAACACTACAAGGCCATTGCCTCCGCAGTGCGGCTCCCGATCCTCGTGTACAGCGTTCAGGGGCGCACCGGGGTAAATGTGGAGCCGCTTACATTGAAACGTTTGGCGGAAATCGACAACATCGTAGGCGTTAAAGAAGCCTCCGGCAACATCAGCCAGATGGCGGCCATTATCCACCATGTTCCGGAACGCTTTGTCGTGCTCTCAGGCGACGACGCCATCACAATTCCCCTAATTGCTCTCGGCGGTAAAGGCGTCATTTCCGTGGCGTCGAACGAAGTCCCCGGACCCATGACGGAACTCACGCGCGCAGCGCTCGGCGGGGACTTCGCCACCGCCCGGCGGCTTCAGAAAAAGTACCTGCCGCTCATGGAAGTGAACTTTGTCGAGTCTAACCCCATTCCGGTAAAGGCCGCTATGGCGATGATGGGGCTCCTCGAACCTGTGTGGCGTCTCCCTCTGGTTCCGCCGCAGCCCCAAAACCAGGAGAAAATTCGCCGCGTGCTCCAAGAAACCGGATTGCTGGAGGCTGAGCGTGCAGGTTGAGATCGAAAGGTTGTATGAAGAAAGGCCGGCCGTTTATGAAGAGCGGCACTACCGTCTCTTTCAGGAATTCAAAGCGGCGCTAAACTCAGGCGCCGTGCGCGCGGCGGAGCCGGACCCGCAAGCGAAAACCGGCTGGCGCGTGAACGCTTGGGTCAAAAAGGGCATCTTGCTCGGCTTCCGGATGGGACAGTTGGTGGACATGTCGGTGGATCCGGCGCGGCAGCCTTTCTTCGACAAAGCAACGTATCCGGTTAAGCGGTTGACCGTGGAAAGCGGCGTGCGGATTGTGCCGGGAGGCTCGAGCATTCGTGACGGCTGTTATGTCGGCAAGGGCGTTACGTGCATGCCGCCCATGTACATTAACGTCGGTGCGTACGTGGACGAAGGGACTATGGTGGACTCCCATGCGCTGGTTGGGAGCTGTGCGCAGGTAGGGCGCAACTGCCACATTTCCGCGGCGGCGCAAATTGGCGGGGTGCTCGAACCGGTGGGTGCGCTTCCGGTGATCATCGAGGATGAAGTTCTGGTGGGCGGCAACTGCGGCATTTACGAGGGCACTGTCGTAGGGCGCCGGGCTGTACTCGGCACTGGCGCAATTCTGAATCGCTCCACGCCGCTGTTTGATCTCGTGCGTGGACAGATATACACGGCGACAGACGATGAGCCGCTTGTCGTTCCACCGCAAGCGGTGGTCGTCGCCGGCTGCCGCCCTATCCAGAAAGGGATCGGAAAGGAATGGGGCTTATCCCTCTACGCGCCGGTCATCGTGAAGTACCGCGATGCGAAAACCGATGCAAAAGCGCAACTTGAGGATCTACTGCGCGGTTGAGTTTTCTTTGCGGTCGAGGAGAGTATCTAGAGTTTTTCGGGCAGCCTCCGTCCAGGAGTATCGCGCTGCTTGCGCCGGCCCTGCGGCGGAAAGCCGGCGGCGTAGCGGCTCATCCATGCTCAGGCGCACCAGCGCTTCGAAAAGCGCATCTTCGTCGTCCGGATCAAAATGCAAGGCGGCCTGTCCGCTTAGGGTAACCAAGGGTTCTATGGCCGAGCACGCCGTAGGCACGCCGGCGGCGAGCGCCTCGGTGACGGGCATGCCAAAGCCCTCAAAACTAGAAGGATAGACAAAACCCCACGCTCGCTCGAAAAGCTCATACAGCTTCTGCCGCTCCACCCAACCGGTGATCTCCACAGCATGCTCCAAGCCGAGCGCCCTCACCTGGCGTTCGAGTTCCGCCGCATAAAAACCGCGGCACCCCGCAAGGATCAGGCGGAAATCCGGCGCCAGTTCCAGGAACCTGCGAAAGGCAGACACCAAGCGGTTCAAGTTCTTATGCGCGTGCAGCGTCGACACGCACAGCAAGTACGGCTCAAGATTCACGCTGCTTCTGCGCCGCCCTACTTCAAACATTTGGGGATCCACGCCGTGTTGCACCACCCGCACCTTGGACGGGCGCAGGCGGTAATAGGCCAGCAGGTCCGACCGCGTAGCTTTTGAAACCGCAATCAGGTGGCGCGAGCGCATGGCCGACAGGTACAGGAATAAGCGCCAGAATGGGAGATCAAACCAGCGGAAATATTCAGGATGCCGCATATGTTGCAGATCATGGAACACGGTGACTTGCTCGCATGAGGCTAGCACCGGGGCCGTAAATCCGGGATTGAAGAGCACGTCGATGCGGTGTTCCAACAAGCTCAACGGCAGCCCGAATTGCTCCCACAAGATGCGGAAAGGACGGAAGACCGCGCGGACGGGCGCCGGCGCCCACTCGAAATTCGGCTGGTTGGGAACCAAATCCCTACCTGTCTCCTGGTTGGTGAAGATAACGTAGGTATTCTCGTGATCGATTTCCGCGAGCGCAGCCAGCAGGCTCCGGAGGTACACTTCCGTCCCCCCGACAGCGCCGGGAATCAGGTAAAGCGCGTTTACTCCGATGCGCATTTTGAAGTTTCGGCCTTCTATGGCGCTGAACTCGTTTCGGCTTTCCGCTTCGCCTCCGCTCGCATCAGTGCGTCCCTGGCCGCCGGCAAACCAGGATCGAAAGACAACGCCCGGCGATATTCTTCCAGTGCGCCCGTGAGATCGCCATCGATCATGCGGAGATTCCCCCGGTACACATACGTCATCGCGAACCGCGGGTTCAAAGCCATTGCGGCGTCGAGCGCTTTCCAGGCTTCCGGATAATGGCCCAGCTTAGCCTGCACCATCCCCATCAAAGAATAAATGTGCGCAGTTTTCTCCTTTTCCAGCGCCTCCTCTAGCTTGGCGAGCGCGGACTCGTACAGCCCGGCGCAGTCATAGGCGAGGGCCCAGTCCACGAGCAAAGATGTCCCTACGGGACCCAGTTGGGAAGCCTTCTCGTACTCTTCAGCGGCGCGCCCGCACTGCTGCGCAGAGAAGTACGCATACGCCAATTGAAACCGCGGGCGCATCTTCCGAGGCGATTTCGCTACAGCATCCGTCCACAGCGCGATCTCGCTCGTCCAGACCTGATTGCGGTTCACGGTGAGCGCCGCCAGCGTAAGGCTGATCACAGCCGCCACACCTATCAATGGCCACCTCCTCAGCGGCAAATGGCGTAGAACTTCGCACACAATCAACAGCAGTCCCACCATCGGCAGATACACCCGCCTCTCCACCAGGAGATCCATGATGGGAACCACCGAAGACGTGGGCGCTATGAGGAGCAGAAACAGGAAAACGCCGAAAGACGCCAGCGGAAACCGTGTTCGCCACTTCCATGCCAGCAGCGTCACGGCCACGAGCCCAACCAGCCCAAATATCGCTCCGTGATCTATCAGCGATCGCGAGATGGGGAAATCATGGTCTACATTCTGCCCGTAGGGCAGAAAAAACATTCGCACATACACCCAAATGGCCCGGCATTGGCTGAAAAAATATTGGCTCCACGACAAGTCTTTGATCTGAAAACCGGCGCTCGAAGATGCTTTGAGTACGCGCCACACAAACGCGAATCCCAACCCGCCGGCCACCGTCAGCGGCCCGAATAAACGCCAGTGGCGGCGGAGACTCTGAAGCATCGTGCGCCTACCCCAGAAGGTGTCTGCCAACACCAGCGCGCCCGGCATCACGGCGGTGTGTTCCTTGCTCAGCGTCGCCGCGCCGAACAGCCCGAGCAGGATCACCGTCCGGACCCAACCGACGGGCTGATCCAAACCGTACAAAAAGATCGCTAGCGCGGCATAAGCGAGCCCCACGCTCAACGATTCGGAACGGCTCGCGACATAAGCCACCGATTCGGTTTGCAAAGGGTGCAAAAGGAAGATGGCTCCGGCCAGGGCGGCGAGCGTTTCTCGTCGCCAACCGCTCTCGCCGGCACGGGCAAGCAAATTCCTTACAATCAGCCACGCCATTGCCGAAGTCAGTACGTGCAGCAGCACATTCCACACGTGGTACTGAAACGTGTCCAAGCCCGAGTTTTGGAAATTCACCCAATAAGTAGCCATCAACAGCGGTCGCGCGCCCCGCACCCACTCTCCAAAAGAACGGACAGCATAAGCTGGGTCGGTGAACGGCAGGTAGAGGTCATCAAAAAGAAAAGGCGCTCGAAGCACAGGCTGATACACTTCCAACGCCGCGTACAATGCTACAAAAATCCCAAGGCCATAGGCCCACCAGTACGATTTCGACGCCGCCGGCTGCGCTTCTCTTAGGATGCGCGAAGATTTCGGCTCAGCGGCTTTCCGCAGACTGCTGCTTTTCATGGAACGTTTGGAAACGGAATTCTAGGATCGCTAGCTTTTGAGCCAGCGCAATATTGGCGTCTTTGAGGTCTGAAATAACTCGCGAAAACCGGTAGAGAACCACCAAAAATACTACAAAAGCGAGAAAGACGAGCGTTGTCGGGCCGTCGCTGAGCCCTGACCACAAGGCGATGGCGTCGAGGACGCCAGGCGCCGTCGAGATGAGAAGCAACACCAGGGCGGCCGCAAACCAAGCTACGGAATGCTCTACGCGGATGTGCGCGCGCCGCAAGGAAATCATCACGCTAACCAACAATATAACGCTCAGAATGGCAACAACGTTCAGCAGTCCTTGCATGGATCACCTCTTCCAGAGACGGCGTTCAAACTTAAGGATGTTCACTAAAACTCCGAGCAAAACGTGAATAATGTAGTAAAACGAGCGGACTGGAGTAATGCTGCTCTTTCCCGCTCGCCGGGGCCGCATTTCGCACGGGATTTCCCGAAACCGGAAGGCTTTGCGTTGCAACACCACAAGCGCCTCGATTTCCGGATATTCCAGAGGGAAGCTCCGGCTGAAGACCTCTAAGGCCTGGCGGTTTACGCCGACGTATCCGGACGTCGGATCGTAGACTTTGGCGCCCAGTATGGGGCGCAAAATGAGCCGGAAAAACCGAATGCCGAGGCCGCGCACAACGCTAGTGGGTTTACCGTCCTTGCGCACGTAGCGGGACCCGATCACCATCTGGCACCCGGACTCTTTGAGCGCGGCGAGGATATCCGGAATAAAACGAGGATCATGCTGTCCATCCCCATCCAACCGGATGACGTATTGATAGCCTAAGTCGAAAGCCAGCTTGTAGCCCGCCTGAACACAGCCGCCAAGGCCTAAGTGATGCGGCAAACTCATTACATAAGCCCCGGCTTGGCGCGCCACTTCCGGAGTGGCGTCCACCGAACAATCGTCGATCACTAAAACGGGGGTCGCGGGCATAACGGTTCGAATTTCCCGCACCACTTCCCCTACGGCGCCCGCTTCGTTGTAAGCAGGAACAATGATTAGCAGTGATTCTGCGCCCGGGTTCATGGTCACAGGGCCGCCACCTGCCGCGCGCTAATAGAATACCGGCGCGCTAACGCTGCAAACTCACGCGGAGTGATGCGCGAGCCCTTCCGGATCTTCTTCCGAGATGCCCACAACCGGGGCAGGCGCCTCAAGGCGGCCCCATGGGCTCGCAGCACGTAACCTGCCAGGGAGAGGGCGTTACCGCCCCCTTGGCGGTATTCCGCCGCCACGCCACGACCCCGCAACAAAAAGAACGCGTGCCAGAAATACCGCGCCAAGCTCACCGCCGGAGCCTTCCATAGCATCCACAGAGGCAGATTCTTGAGCGCCACGAATATCCGGTTCCGTTCCACCAAATACGCTTTCAGCGGCGAAGCTCTCCCGGCTGAGTGCGAGTACCGATGCACCACTTCTGCGGCAGGGACATACCAGCACTTCCACCCCGCCCAGCGGGCTCGTAGCCCAAGGTCGGTATCCTCGCAATAGAGAAAGAACTCCTCATCGAATAACCCGATTTCATCCAACATGTTGCGCCTGTACATGGCGGCGCAAGCGCTAGGAAAGAAAACCTCGCCGGGCGACTGGAACTGGTCCAATGGCGCGAGGTGCCCCCGCTGTTTGCTGCTGCCGTCACCGGCCAAGAGCATGCCGGCCGAATCCAGCCCGCGTCCTCCGCTGAACCGGATGCGCGAGGCGCACATCCCCACGCTGGGGTCGCTTTCCATAACCTCCACCAGAGCTTCTAGCCACCCCGGGGCAGGGATAGCGTCATCATTAAGCGTCGCCACGTACGTGGAAGAAGTGCTCATAATAGCGTGATTCACCGCTGCGCCAAACCCCACATTTCGGGGTTCCCGAATCACTCGGAGCCAGGGGCGGGTCACCCCACCCTCCCTGACTCTACCTTCCCCGCTGTTATCAACGATCACGCACTCGAATTCCCGGTACCGCTGCGCAGCCAGCGCCGCCAGACACTCTTCGTATACCGAATCGGCGGCCAGCGTAGGCACGATTACCGTCACTCGAGGCGCGCTCAACCCTTCATTGTAGGAGATCGAAGCTGCTGCATGGCCTCTCTCATCCGGTAGAATCGTGAACGTGAGGTCCACATGAAGCTCGTAGCTGCGATGGCTGCTTTTTCCGTCTTTGTTTCCGCCTCTCCAAACCCTCCCAAGATCAAAGTCCTCATTCTCTCAGGCACGAATAACCACAACTGGCGCCAATCCACGCCATTTCTACGCCAGCTTTTAGAAAACACGGGGCGTTTCGAAGTTCGGGTTACAGAATGGCCCCACGGCGCCACCGCTCGTACGTTTGAGCCGTTCGACGTAGTGGTGCTTGATTACTGCGGTCCGCGTTGGGGAGGGGACACAGAGGCCGGGCTGGAATCTCAGGTGAAGTCCGGCAAAGGGCTCGTCGTCTTCCATGCAGCCAGTTATCCCTTTGGAGAAGCTCCGGTTCTGGGAGATAGCCTGCTCAAAACGGGGAAGACAGAGCCTCCCTGGCCTGAGTATCGGAAGATGGTGGGAGCGTATTGGGTCAAAGCGGGTGAAAACCCGACGGGACATGGGGACCGGCACTCGTTTCGGGTCAAGTTTACAGATCGCAACCACCCCATCTCGCAGGGCCTTGAGGAGAGTTTCTGGGCTACGGACGAGCTGTACCACAACTTCCGGATGCTACCGGGCGTGAATGTGCTCGCTACGGCTTATGACGACCCGAAATACCGTGGCACGGGCAAAGAGGAGCCCATCCTCTGGACCTTGGAGTATGGTAAAGGGCGGGTTTTTCACACCGCGCTCGGCCATAACCTCGCCGCGCTCCAGGAACCGGGGTTCGGCGTGACTTTTGTCCGTGGCGTCGAATGGGCCGCCACAGGGAAAGTTACCTTGCCCGCAAAACTCACACAGGCGCCGGCGCGGCCTCGGATTCTGGTAGTTACGGGCGGCCACGCTTACGAAACGTCTTTTTACAGCCTGTTCGATGGGTTGAACTGGGACCACGTCTCTTCGAACGAGGATGGGTATAAACAGGACCTTCGCAAAAAATATGACGTGATTGTCATGTACGACATGTCCCGCAGCATTAGCGACCGCGCGAAAAAGAACCTTCAGGATTTTTTGGAAAGCGGGAAAGGCGTTGTGATCCTCCACCACGCAATCGCCAGTTACCAGGACTGGGAGTGGTGGTGGCGAGAAGTGGCCGGCGGACGGTACGTGCTCAAGGCCGAGCCGGGCTTCCCCGCATCTAACTATAAGCACGATGAAGAGATTTTCGTTCGCGCCGCTACGAAGCACCCAGTGATCGGCGACACGATGCCGATGCATGTCATCGACGAAGTTTACGGCAATCTCTGGATTTCGGACAAGGTCCAGGTGCTGGCTACAACGAATCATCCTGGGACCAATGGGCCCCTGGTTTGGGTCAGCCCCTATCCAAAATCGCGGGTGGTCGTGAATCTGCTAGGGCATGATCATCAATCCCACCGGCACGCGGGTTTCCGGCAGTTAGTGCGGAATGCTATCCTCTGGGCGGCGCAAACCGGCCAGTAAGAGCAGCAACAACCCAGAAGGCCATCCGGCGGTTGCTAGAATTAAAGTTTAGTGACTGGGGGGAGGTTCCTGTGGCCGCAAAAGAGCGCCGTAAGAGTGTGATTTGTGACATAGGGGGCGTGAAGATTGGCGGCAGCTATCCGATCGCCATCCAGTCGATGACGAATACGGATACAGCCGATGTAGCGTCCACGGTCAATCAGATTGTGGCGCTCGCACAAGCAGGTTCCGAATTGGTGCGGGTGACCGTCAACACGGAGGAGGCGGCTCAAGCCGTGCCCAAAATCGTGGCGGCGCTGGAACGGTTTGGCGTGCGGGTCCCCATCATTGGCGATTTCCATTACAACGGTCATATCCTACTTAAGAAATATCCCGAATGCGCCCGGGCGCTCGCAAAATACCGCATCAATCCGGGCAATGTGGACATTGGCAAGAGAAGCGATGATAACTTCAGGACCATGATCGAAGCCGCTCTCGAATACGGGAAGCCGGTGCGGATAGGCGTGAACTGGGGCTCGCTCGATTCCTCCCTATTAACGCGCATGATGGACGAAAACAGCCGGCGCCCGGATCCTGAAGACGCAGGAACGATCATGAAAAGGGCGATCGTGGCTAGCGCCTTGCTTTCCGCCGAAGCAGCGGAGCGCTACGGGCTTCCGCATAACCGCATCGTCCTCAGCGCGAAGGTAAGCCGCGTCCAGGATCTCATCGACGTTTACCGTGACATGGCCGCGCAGTGCGATTACCCTCTGCATGTGGGACTCACCGAGGCAGGGCTCGGCTCCAAGGGGGTTGTCGCCACCACGGCGGCGCTAGCCGTACTCTTGCAGGAGGGCATCGGCGATACGATTCGAGCGTCCCTCACTCCCGCGCCGGGCGGGGACCGGACCGAGGAAGTCTTGGTATGTCAGCAGATTTTGCAAGCACTCGAATTACGCCGCTTCACGCCGGAGGTAACGGCCTGTCCCGGGTGCGGACGGACTACCAGCACCTTTTTCCAGGAGATGGCTGAAAGGATCCAGACATACCTGCGAACTCAAATGCCCGTATGGCAGGAGAAATATCCTGGAGTGGCGGAGATGAAGGTAGCGGTCATGGGATGCATCGTGAACGGACCCGGTGAGTCTAAGCACTCGAACATCGGCATCTCTCTGCCGGGAACGTTCGAGGAGCCCGCTGCACCCGTTTACATTGATGGAAAGCTTGCTAGAACGTTGCGGGGGAACCGCATCGTCGAAGAGTTCATCGAGATCTTGAATCAATACGTGGATACTCACTATTCTCACGCCTGAACGTGGAATTATGATGAGTGCATGCCCGCTTTCTCCCGGAGAGAATTCCTTGCCGGCAGCCTCGCCACGAGCGCCGCGACTTGCGCGCTTCCCGCTTCCCCATCTGCGATAGAAACGCTCCGCCAAGGCTGGAGGAATCCGCCGCGCTCTTATCGTCCTCATACACGCTGGTGGTGGTTTGGCAGCGCTGTGACGAAGGAAGGCATTTCGTCGCAACTCAAAGGAATGCGGCGCAACGGAATCGGCGGCGTGGAGATCATCTGCGCGTGGGAAGTGTACGAGAAAGGCAATATCCCATACCTTTCCGAACGCTGGTTCGAAATGGTTCGGCATGTTTGCGACACCGCGGAATCCCTCGACATGGAAGTGGCCATCACGTTCGGACCCGGCTGGGACTTGGGAGGCTTCTGGGTTCCTCCAGAACAGCGCAGCAAGACGCTCGCTCCCGCATGGGTGGATGTGGAGGGACCGGCGCGCTTCGATCGCAAGCTCCCGGTTTATGACGCCTCGGGTTCTCCTAAGACGGGGCTCCTGGCGCATTTTACGGAACCTGAACGCGCCGCGGACCAGCACCGCATCCTAGCAGTAGTGGCAGGGCGATGGGACGGTAAGCACTTTGACCCGGACTCTCTCACCGATCTGACAGAGCACGTTCAGGATGACACTCTCCATTGGAACGCGCCCCCGGGCCGCTGGCGCATTGGCGTCTTTCGCCTTAAGTACACCGGACAACAAAGCTCCTCCCAAAACTATGAGCCGCGGAACTGGAACGTAGATCATTTCTCCCGGGAGGCGGTCCGAAACTATTGCACGTACCTCGTGAACGCCTTGCGGAAGGGACTCGGGCCGCGTCTGGGTCGCGTGGTGGACACGTTCTTTATCGACAGCTTCGAGGTCGTCCCCTTTCCAAACACCATCCTTTGGAGCAACGGAATCCTGGAGGGATTCCAAGCCGCCAAAGGATACGATCTGACCAAGTACCTGCCGGCTCTATGGTACGATGCGGGCGCGATAACGCCCCGCGTGCGTTACGACCTGAACCATTACCTGCACGAACTCGCTCTGGATACGGTGTTCGCCTCCCTACGGGAAACCATCGCCGCAGTGGGCGTCGAGGCCCGCATTCAGCCCCACTACAGGATGACAGAGGAAATCATTCAGGGCGCGGGAGCCGCTCCGCGCCCCGAAACGGAAGTGACCACGGCGCGCTTCGAGGTTGTCGCCGATCCGCGCAAGGCCACCGTCGCCGGCGCGCGCTTCTATGGGCGGAAAATCGTCTCGGCGGAAGCCTATACGTTTATCCACCCGGAGCGCTACCGTACAACACTGGAGGAAATGAAAATCGCCACCGACGCTTTTTTGCGCGACGGCGTCACTCAGTTTTACAACCACGGCTACTTATATTCGCCCGAAAAGGACGTCGCGCCTTCGCGCGACGTGCCCTGGGCGGAGCGAATCAGCCCTTGGAACCCTTGGTGGCCTTACTATGGGCATCTCGCAGCTTATATCGCCCGCAGCGCGTTTTTATGCCGCCAAGGGCAATTCATAGGCGACGTGCTCGTGTATTCTCCGCAGGCGGAAGTATGGACCCAAAAGGCCGTTTGGGGCATCGAACGCCGCGTGATGCCTTATGGCCGGTTGCCGAAAGTGCTGGTGGCCAATGGCTACGATTTTGACCCGGTGAACGACGATGTGCTTCAGCATCACGCCCTTTTTGAAAAAGGGCTGGCGCACATCCGAGGGCACGCCTATCGTTTCCTTATTCTTCAGCGGATACGGGTCATTCCCGCAGCCACGCTGAGAGCCATTCTCCGGTTTGCCGAAGCTGGCGGGGTCATCATCGCGCTTGAAGAGTTGCCTTCACTAGACCCGGGGATGAAAGGCGACGATGCGGAAGTACGGCGGCTCGTTCAGCAGATTTTTGAAAACCGCCAGAACGCGCACTTTATTCCCGATTTCAGATTCCAGGACGTGCCTTTTACGTCGCAGGAAATGCCGTACGAGGAGACGCCGCCGCTCGACGCCGGAAGTCGGAAGCTGTTGAACACCTTGCGACGCTATGTGGCACCCGACTTTGCTCTCGAAGGTGGGCGCCAGAGCAACGGTCTCACTTTTTTGCACCGCCGCGTGGACAGCGCGGACATCTACTTCGTCACGAATCTGCAACCCGTCCGCGCCACGGAAACCGTGACGTTTCGCACCCATCTGCGGGCTGGCGAACGGTGGGACCCCATGACGGGCAGCATCGACGCAGTTAAGGTGCTGGATGACCCAAGCGGCGGGGCGAAAGTTCGGGTAGACCTCGAACCTTGGGAGTCTATGTTTTATGTGTTCTACCCCGGGACGGCGGCCCCGGTTCCGGAGCCTCCCGCTGCGCCGCCTCTTGCCCCGGTAGAGATCATCGGACCTTGGAAGCTGAGTCTTGAAGGCGTGCGTTTCCCCAGAGTGGACCGCCAGTTGACACGGCTTGCGTTTTGGACCGAAGCAGCAGACTTACTGCACTGCTCGGGGACGGGAGCGTACGAAGCGGAATTCGATCTGCCGCCTGAATTTCTGAAAGCCGGCGCGGCGGTGATGCTGGATCTCGGGCGGGTAGCGTTTGTTGCTGACGTCGCAGTGAACGGCGAGCCGGTGGGCGTCCGTTTCATGCAACCATATCGCTTGGACATACGCAAGGCTGCTCGCCCCGGACGTAACCGGCTGACGGTGAAGGTCACGAACCTATTAATCAACCACGTCGCCGGTCTCAAAGACGCTCCGCCGATCCCTGAGCAGTTGCGGGCCCACTATGGGGACAAAGAGAAGTACGCGCCCGGGCTGGCCGTATTTCTGAATCGCGACCGGCGATTCAAACCGCTGCCGCCCGGCGGGTTGGCGGGGCCGGTGCGCGTCTACCTTCGCCCTGGCAATCGCTAAAATAGGAGCCTCCCATGACTACGAACCGCAGGCGATTCTTGAAATCCGGAGCGGCGCTGACCGCTCTTTCGCAACGCCGCGTTCTCGGCGCGAATGAACGGATCCGAATAGGCGGCATAGGGTTGGGTGGGCGATGCCGCTATCTGTTGAACCTCGCCCGGCAAGAGCCCGGCGTCGAAATCGTGGCCCTTTGCGATGTCTATGAGCCCCGGTTGGAGGAGGCGCGCGCGAAAATCGCCCCTACAGCCGAGCTGTACGTTGACTACCGGCGGCTGCTGGAACGCAACGACGTGGACGCTGTGATCATCGGCTCGCCCGACCACTGGCACGTTCCGATGACCATCGACGCAGTCCGCGCCGGCAAGGACGCTTACGTCGAAAAGCCGCTCACGAAAACTATCGAGGAAGGTCCAGAGGTAGAAAGAGCAGTGCGGGAAAGCCGCCGCGTCGTCCAGGTGGGCTATCAGCAGCGGAGCTGGGAGCATTTCATCGAAGCGGAAAAGCTGATAGCCGCGGGGAAACTAGGCGACATCACGCTGGTGCTGGCTTCCTGGTATCAGAATTACCTCGGGAGCGAACCCGGTAAGTATAAAGTGGATGCCGCCAAGCTGGATTGGAAGCGCTGGCTCGGCTCCGCTCCGGACCAGCCGGTGGACGCACTCCGCTACCACCGCTGGCGCTGGTTTTGGGATTTCGGCGGTGGGCATCTGACGGACTTATATAGCCACTACTGCGATGTCATTCACTGGTACATGCGGGCCGATACCCCAAAGCATGCCCAGGCTGACGGAGGAGTCTATTTGTTAAAACACCTTCAGTGCCCGGATACCATCAACGCCTCCTGGGATTACGGTCGTTTTCAAGTGGTCTATAACGGCACGCTGATTTGCCGCCTCGAGGGTGGCAATCTCATATTCCGTGGCGCAAAAGCCATGATGAGAATCAACCGCGACGGGTTTGCTGTGTATCCGGAAGGCGTGGTCCCCGCAGAAAAGACCCACTATCCGCCGCCGCTTGCCGCCATGACTTCCGCACACGACGGGACCATCGACCATATGCGCAACTTCTTGGACTGCGTACGAAACCGCAAAGAACCTAATGCCCCGGTGCAGGCAGGTGTTACCGCGGCTCGCGCAGCTCACTTGGGCAACTTGGCGTACCGAAAAGGGACACGTGTGGATCTGGTAATCTGAGTGTTTTAAGAATGGCCATGACGCCCCTCAAGAACCTGATGAAATTTGCGCCCGCAGCCGTCGTGCTGGCGGCGGGCGCCGCCTTGATCACCTCCTTGAGCGTTTCTTGCTTTTCCGCTCAAGGTGAAAAGAAAAATCGCACGGCTCCTACGGGATACCGCGACACCCCTGTTCTTCCAGGTCAGAAATGGCGAGTTCACGACATCGACCGACCGCGCCCGCCCATGGTGACGCCGGCTCCGTTTGACCGCCCGTGGCTGCCGCCTTCCGATGCGATTATCCTGTTTGACGGTAAAGACCTTTCCAAATGGACAGCGCGCGGGAAGGGCAAAAACCGGGGCGAGCCTGTGGAACCGCGCTGGAAGGTGGAAAACGGTTACATGGAGGTTGTAGGCGGAACGGGCGATTTGGTCAGCAAGGAAAAGTTCGGCGACTGCCAGTTACATGTCGAGTGGGCGGCCCCGGCGGAAATCGAGGGAACGAGCCAGTGGCGGGGCAACTCAGGCGTCATGTTGATGGGGCGCTATGAGATGCAAATCCTCGATTCTTGGAACAACCCGACGTATGCTGACGGGCAGGCGGGTGCGATCTACGGCCAGTGGCCGCCTCTGGTCAACGCTTCCCGAAAACCTGGCGAGTGGCAGACATTCGATATCTTCTTTGAAGCGCCCAGATTCAAAGACGGAAAGCTCGTTAAACCGGCTTATGTGACCATCATTCACAACGGCGTGCTGGTGCACCACCATCAGGAGATCTTGGGACCGGTGGCGCACCGCAAATATAACTTCTATACCCCTCACGAACCTGAGGAGCCACTGGTATTGCAGGATCACGACACGAAAGTGCGCTTTCGAAACATCTGGATCCGGCGGCTGAAGGGTTACGACCAGCAGTAGCGCCCCGCTCGCGAGCCGAGGGCCCGACAGCCCGGAAAACAGCTCTGTTTCTGAACGTGAGAAGGGCGCTTTTCAGCGGCTCACTTGCGGTATTTGGGGTTGTATTTCCCCTCTTCGGCGAAGCCGCCTAGCTGCGGTCGCATCGGTGAATAGCGAGGATAGCTGTCAAAGACGTCGCCAGAGCCGAGCATGCGCGGGTCTTTTTGCGCGGTGAGCGTCTTTTCGAGCTGTGTCCGCAACTTTTTCACTACGGCCGCATAAGCAGGCGACCCGGCGAGGTTTTTCATGCAACCCGGATCAGTCCGGATATCGAACAGCTCGTCTGCCGGATGTTTCCCAAAGGCGGCATCGAATAGAGGCTTGACCTTGGGATCGTTGCGATGCTCCATCATGTACTGCTTCGTGGGCCCATTGTCGATATCAGCGAACAGTTCGGGGTCTCCGGCGGGCCACAGCTCGGGTTTGAAGTTCTTAATATACAAATACTCGTGCGTGCGTAATGCCCGCGTGGGGTAGCCCAGGTTGTCGAAGCGCGCGTGGCTGTGCCGTTCGCGGCCTGAAACCACCCAGGAGCGTGCCGGATCCACCCGGCCTGAACCACTGGCCTTCAGCACATTAAGAAAGCTGCGGCCCGTCATTGGCCTGGGGGCTGGGATCCCGGCGGCCTCGAGAAAGGTAGGAGCGAAATCGGTGAAGCTGATCAGATCATCGACCTTCCTGCCGCCTTTACAAACCGCCGGCCACGCCACTGCCAACGGCATGTGTATGCCGTACTCATACATGGTGGCCTTTGATTTTGGAAAGGGCATGCCGTTATCCGCCGTAATCACGACCAGAGTGTTCTCCAGTTCTCCGCGTTTCTCCAACAGATCCAGCATGCGGCCCAGATGGTGATCCAGGTGTTCGATCTCCACATAGTAATCCAGGATGTCGCTCCGGACCTCCGGCGCATCCGGCAGAAATGGAGGGACCACGACGTCTTCTATCCGCTTTCCTGATCTGACGCCGGATCCTTTATCATAAGCCCGGTGCGGTTCGTGAAAGCCGCACCAGAAAGCGAAGGGTTTGTCTTTGGGCTTGGCTTTCAAAAACTCCTCGAAATTGCCCGCATAGTCATTGTTACTGATGCCTTTGTACTTGACAGGCGCCGTTCGTTCATCGAAAGCGGGGCCGGCGGGATTCCGTTTCCAGCCCGCATCTTTCCAGTTGCAAGGGCCGGCGCCTTTTCCTGTTAGCCCGACGAAGTAGCCAGCAGCCTCCAATATGTCGGGATAAACTTCAAATTTCTTGGGGAAAAGGCTGGCGTGCGTTCCTGCTTCCTCGAGTTGCCAGGGGACCCGTCCTGTCAGGATGGCGGCTCGCGACGGCGCGCATCCTGGGGAAGCCGAGAAGGCGCTGGTAAACAGGACTCCCATCTTCGCCACCCGGTCAAACGCGGGGGTCTTCACCACCTTGTCCCCGGCAATCGAAGTATGGAGCCAGCTTTGGTCGTCCGCTATCGCGAACAGGATGTTCGGCCGTCGGGCCGCAGCCTGAAGCTGGAAGAGCGTTGCTGGCGCCCAGGCAAGAAAACTTCGTCGGTTCAGCATATTTTTCCCTCGCGGTCTGAAGCACCAGGATATACACTGTTCCAGGAGATGGCAACATGCATGTACAATCCCGCAGAAGCTTTCTTCCGTTTACCATGGGGCCGTTGTGGGCCGCAGCAGGCGTCTTGGGGCAAGCCGTACTTAGGGCGGCTGAGGCTAGAGCTCAGTCCAAGTTTACCCTTCCGGCGCTGTTTGACATCGAAAAAGTCGCCGATGGCGTGTACGCCGCTATCGCCCGGCCGTACGCCATCACCCATTGCAATGCAGTGATTTTTGAGAACGCGGAGGACATCCTTGTTGTAGACACCCACTCCTCGGCCACGGCTGTAGCTTCTCTCGTATCCCAGATTCGCCGGGAGATCACCAAGAAGCCGGTGCGCTACGTGGTCAATACCCACTTTCATGGAGACCACGTCCAAGGCACACCCACTTATAAACGCATTGCGCCCCGCGCCGATGTTGTCGCGCACGAAAAGACCCGCGAGTTGCTTCAGGCAGATGGCGGCCGCAGCCTTAAGCTAGCCGTCGAACGAACCCAAGAAACCTTGGAGGCCATTCGCAAAAAAGCGGCTGCGGCGAAAACACAGGAGGAGCGAGTCTACTACGAACGCTCCTTACGCGAAACGGCCGACTTTCTTTCCGAAATGAGAGACTACGCCCCAGAGCTGCCGAACGTAACATTCAGCCGGGACCTCATCATCCGTGACAAAGCCCACGATCTCCACCTGGCGTTCCGCGGCAAAGGCCACACGGCCGGCGACATCGTCGTGTATTGCCCGCAAAAAAAATTGATCGCCGGCGGCGATCTGCTCCACAACTCCTCAGCCTTCATGGGCGACGGATACCCGAGAGCGTGGCCCAACACGCTAATTGACGTCGCCGGATTCGACTTTGATACGGTAATCGGGGGACACGGAAGCGTGCACCGCAGCCGCCAGATCGCCTACGATATGGCCCTCTACATCAGTGAGATCACAGACCTTGTGGATCGCGGTGTGCGCGCGGGACGGACGCTTGAGGAAATCCAGAAAACCGTGTCGCCGGAATCGCTAAACTCTTTTCATAACGGATACCTGATGCGGATTGCGCGGGAGCGCTTCCGGCAATCGCGGCTATTGCCGGGACGCACGGCGGAAATGCTCATTCCCGAAATCCTCCGCGCCAACGTCTCCCAAGTCCACGCTACACTAGACAAGTCATAACCCATGTCCACTACCGGGCCGGCAACCCTTCCGGATACGGAAATCACCGAGCAGAAGCAGCACGTTCCGCTGTTCCATGTGGTATTGCTCGACGACGACGAACACACATACGATTATGTCGTCGAGATGCTCCAGAGGCTCTTCTGTTTCACCACGGCTGAGGCATTTCAAAAAGCGGTGGAAGTGGACACTACCGGACGGACGATCGTGATCACCTGCGAGCTGCCGGCAGCCGAATTTGCGCGCGATCAGATTCACCATTACGGCGCGGATCCGCGCATACCCACCTGCAAAGGATCGATGCGCGCCATCATTGAGCCTGCAACGACATAACGGCTTGGCCTAGCGAGATTCCGCCGTCGTTTGGGGGCACACGCTGATGCGTGTGAACCCGGAAGCCGCGGGACTCCAAAAGGGCGGCGGCGCGTTCCGTCAGATAAGCGTTCTGAAAGCAGCCTCCCGAGAGCACCACATCACGAACCCTGACACGGGTGGCCACTTCCAGAATCCAGTCCGTGAGCGCGTTATGGAACCGCGCCGCAATCTCGCTCAACGGGGCGCCTACGCGCAGGTCATTTCGGATGGCGTCCAGCAGCGGACGCCAGTCGCCGTCCGGGAGTGGATAGCTCGCCTCCGTGCGCCGTCCCGCCATCGAAGCTTCCAGAAGCATGGCGGCCTGGCCTTCGAACCGGCTTTCGCGGGCGACGCCACATAGCGCTGCGACAGCGTCGAAAAGGCGTCCGGCGCTCGTGGTCCATGGCGCGTTGAGTCCGGCTTCGATCATGCGGAGCAGGGGTGCGGGACCCTCACCCGTCAAGGCGGCTGCGACGCGCCAGCCCTCGCGCACGGCGGCATCGCCTCCCGGCAAACGGAAGGGGCGCAAGTGGGCTACGCGCTCAAAGCGTCCGTTCTCGGCAAGAAAAAACTCGCTCCCCCAGATCGTGTCATCTAACCCCAACCCGGTCCCATCCCAGCACACGGCCAAGTAGGCGTCGCGGACGTCGTTTTCGGCAGCGCACGCAGCGGCATGCGCGTAGTGGTGCTGCACAGGAATCACCGGAAGCCCGCTTTGACGCGCCCAAATGGTCGAAGCATAGTCGGGATGAAGATCGCACGCCACTGCCTCAGGGCGGAAATGGTAAAGGCTGCACAAATCGCTGATGGCGCGTTCAAACGCCTCACGGGCCTCGAGGGTGTCGAGATCGCCTATATGCTGACTTATGAACACTTGGTTTCCGATGGCGATGGCCACCGTGTTTTTGAGATGCGCCCCCACAGCCAGAACCGGAGGCAACGGTTGCGGAACCCGCACGGGTAGAGGCGCGTACCCTCGAGCGCGGCGCAGAACCAGTTCACGCCCGCGTGAAAGCCGCACCACGGAATCGTCGCACGGACGTGCAATGGGACGGTCGTGCAACAGAAAGCCGTCTGCGATCCCACACAGCCGTTCCAACGCTTCGGTGTTCCCGGTAGCGATAGGCTCATCACTGCGGTTCCCGCTGGTGGCGACAAGCGGAAAAGGATTCTTTTCCATCACCAAATGATGCAGGGGCGAGTATGGGAGCATGACGCCGAGATAGGGTGAGTTCTTCGCCACACTCGGAGCAATCCCGGGAATTCCGGAAGGCCGCAACAAAACGATGGGGGCGGCGGGTGACCGCAATAGCCGTTCCTCCGCTTCCGACAACCGGCAATACCGGCGCACGGTCTCCACATCCGGCATCATCAAGGCAAACGGCTTTTCCTCGCGGCCTTTCAGCCTCCTGAGGCGTCTCACCGCTTCTTCATTGCGCGCGTCCACTAAGAGTTGGAATCCCCCGATGCCTTTGAGGGCCAGGATCTGTCCGCCTGTGAGGAGCGGGATCTCCGAAGAAAGTTTGGGCCCGCATTTTGGGCACGCAATGGGCTGCGCGTGAAAGCGCCGGTCCCGGGGATCCTCGTATTCGCGGCGGCATTCAGGGCACATCGCGAAAGTCCGCATGGTTGTATTCGGGCGGTCATAGGGCAGGTCCAGAATCACGGTGTATCGGGGACCGCAGAGCGTGCAGTTAATGAAGGGGTACCGGTAGCGGCGGTCGGAAGGGTCGAACATCTCGGCAAGACAAGCCGAGCAGACCGCGAGATCGGGAAGAACCGCAGTGGTCGTTTCGCCGCTGTTTCCGCTGTCGCGTATGGCAAATCCTTGCTGCCCCGTTGGCGCGAGCACGCTGATCTCTCGGGTCAGAATCACAGCATGTGGAGGTTTCTCGGTTTCCAGCCGCTCCAGAAACTTCTCGGTCAGCTCACCCTCGATCTCTATCGTGAGGCCGGCGGGCGAATTCGCCACCCAGCCGGAAAGCCCTAGCTCAACAGCCAGGCGGTAAACAAAAGGCCGGAAACCCACCCCTTGAACGGCGCCCGTGAGGGTTATACGGAGGCGGTTGTGCACCGGGAGACCTCGAGTAGGATTTTCCCGGCCAGGATCTCCACTGCTTCCAGAACCTCCGGGCCGGGGTTGCTCCCCGGCGTAAAACATACTCCTTCAATTCCGTAAACGGTGAGCCGGGAAGGGAGCCGGTCAAATATACGCGCGAGCTCCACTGCGTCAGCGACGCCAAAGACGTGCGTCGAACAGCGGAACGATTCCCGCGGGAGGCGCTCTACAAGTCCGTCCCAGCAATGAATCTCACCCGCCCGTCCGCCAGTGACCACGGCATCGACCAGTATCACATGATCGCAGCCCTCCCAGGCATCGATCAGGGAAAGCGCTTCCCCAGACCACTCGAGCGCATCGACGCCGGGCCGCTTAAGGCGGCGCGCCACCAACAGCCCGGCTGCGTCATCGCCGCGGTCAGGATTTCCCACGCCGATTACCCGTACACGCACAGCTTCCTTCAACTCCGGCTTAGCTTCGCTCAATATTCACCTTCAAAAAATGGGTCGCGCAGGAGATGCAAGGATCGTAATTACGCACCGCCTGCTCGCACCGCAAGGTGATTTCTTCCACGGGGCGGTCTATCAGGCTGGGCAATAAGCGCCACAGATCGTCCTCCATCCGCTTCAGGTTTTGCGATGTGGGTGGGACGATGCGACAGCTTAAGATCGTTCCGTGATCGTCGATCACGTAACGGTGGTACAGAGTCCCGCGCGGCGCTTCGCTGGCGGCATAACCGGCGCCGGCGCGTGGCGGGGCCTCCACGCGAGGCGCCGGCGGCGGCTCGTAAGAATCTATGATCCGCAAGGCCTCCTCACAAGCAAAAATCAATTCGATCGCACGGGCGATGATGCTTTGGAACGGATTTCCGCGCGGCGGCGTAAAACCGATTTCGGCGGCCGTGCGCCGCGCCATTTCCGGCAGCAGATCGTAGTGGAGATTGAAGCGGGCCAGCGGCCCGACCATGTACGAACCTCGTTCCCGGAGCACCGAATGCAGCGCGTTGGAGTGCTTCACGTGCTGCTCCAGAAAATGGTCTTCGAACTCAGCCACATCGATGTTCAGACCCTTGTTCGAAACGATCCGGCCCTCGCACAGTGGATACTCGCTCGGGTGTCCGAGGGAAACGAATTCGTAATCCTGTTCGAAGTCCGGGAAAGGGAACGTGGCCACTAGTTTCGCGGTGGCGATAGAAGCTTCGAGCGCCCACTCCAGGTCCGGTTTCATGGCCAGCAGCTCGTCCCGGGTCGGCGTCCGGTAAAAGCCTCCCACGGTGGCGGAGACAGGATGGACCTCACGACCACCCATCAGCGCGACGAGCTTGTTGCCGATGAGCTTGAGCCGGAGCGCCTGTTCGACCGCCGCGCGGTGCTCTTTGGTCATCTCGATGACATCCTGAAAACCTAGGAAATCAGGCGCGTGGAGCATGTAGACATGGAGCGCGTGGCTTTCGATCCACTCTCCGCAATAAAACAAGCGCCTCAATTCGCGAATAGCGGGATGGATCTGTAAACCCAAAATCCGCTCCATCGCGTGGACCGAGCTCATCTGATAGGCAATGGGACAGATGCCACAAATGCGCGCCGTAATGTCAGGCGCCTCCGTAAAGCGCCTCCCGCGGAGAAACGCTTCAAACAGCCGAGGCGGCTCAGGAATCCGGACTTTCACATCTTCGATGCGCGTGCCCTTGAAACGGATGGTGAGCGCCCCCTCGCCCTCAACGCGCGCCAAGGTGTCCACCTTGATTACCGTCGTGCCTCTGGGTATTGTTGTCTGCGTGCTCATTTGCGCTCCCTCGCTTCACTCACTTGCCGGAATTGCCAGGACCAAGCGTTGAACATGCGAAACTTACGCATAATCTCCAAATCTGTATGGCCCTGCGCCTCAAAAATGGAGGCCAGGGAAGTAGGATTGGGGCTCTCCATCGGCCCGAAACATCCGTAACAACCGCGGTTGTAGCTTGGGCAGATCGCTCCACATCCCGCCTGTGTTACAGGCCCTACGCAGTCCACTCCCTGGGCCACAGCCACACAAACGTTTCCTTTGCGTTTGCACTCGATGCAGACGCTATAGGTGGGGATGTTCGGCTTGCGTCCTGCGATGACGGCAGAAAGCAGCTCCGCAAGCTGGTTCTTGTTAATCGGACAGCCGCGCAATTCGAAATCCACCGGAACGTGCTCGGCGACCGGCGTGGACATTTTCAGCGTGCTGATGAAATCCGGCTTCGCATAAACGAACCGAACAAATTCGTTGACGTCCTTCCAGTTCCGCAACGCTTGAATTCCGCCTGCGGTCGCACAAGCTCCAATGGTAATGAGCGTACGGCACTGCCTGCGCACTTGGTGGATCAGTTCGGCGTCGTGGTGTGTGGTGATCGAGCCCTCCACCAAAGCGATATCGTAGGGACCTTTCAGCATATTGCGGCTGGCTTCGGGGAAATAGGCGATTTCCACTGCTGAGACGACGTCTAGCAGCACCTCTTCCAGGTTCAGTAAAGCCAGTTGACAACCGTCACAAGAGGCGAACTTGAAAACTGCGATTCTCGGCCGTTTCCTATTTTCAGAGCTCATACTTATCCATCCAAGGCCGCAGCTGCGGATACGCAAAGACGGGACCGTCTTTGCAGACGAAATGTGGGCCCAACTGACAGTGGCCGCAAAAACCGACGCCACATTTCATATTGCGCTCCATCGAAAGGTAGATACGCTCATCGGGAATGCCGCGGGTTTCTAACTCTCGGACCACATACCGCATCATGATCTCGGGCCCGCAGATCATCGCTACTGTCTGGGTGGGATTCAGACGGACGTACCGGAACAGTGTCGTGACTACGCCCACATAACCTCGCCAAGTGAGTCCGCCATAGTCCACTGTGCTCAGAATCTGCGTGTCGGGCACATAAGACCAAGCGCCCAATTCCTTGCGGTACAGCATATCTTTAGGACTTCGCGCTCCGTAAAGAACCACGAGCCTCCCATAATCGCCGCGATGGCGTAACACGTGGTAGATGGCAGGCCGGAGCGGAGCCAAACCGATGCCACCCGCAACGATCAAAACATCTTTACCGCGCGCCTCTTTCATCGGCCAGCTCGTGCCGAAAGGTCCGCGGATACCCACGAAATCGCCAGGTTTCCGGGTGACAAGCTGATAGGTCACGGCCCCCACAGATCGCACGGTATAAATGAGAGTCTCGGGGCGTTCCGGGTCGCCGCTGATGGAAATCGGCAATTCGCCTACCCCGAACACATACAGCATGCTGAACTGCCCAGGAGCAAAGCGGTGCAGCGGCTCGCCGTTGGCCGGCTCCATGGTCAGCGTAAACGTATCATGTGTCTCCTTGACGATGCTCGCCACGCGAGCGGCGCAGGGAATCATAGGGTCGGTGCGTAGACTGGCGGCGGCGCTCATAGCATTTTCGCTCCCACGGGTTTAAACACGTCCAAAAGCTGGAGCCGCGTGGCTTGCAATCGCTCGGCCACCGTCTTGAGCACGCGCCGCATGAGATGGTAGCCAAACACCGGATCCTGTTCGCACTCATGCAAAAGACGCGCGCCGTCGAAAGCTAAAGCGTCTGCCGCAGCTACGCAGCGTGCTTGGAATTGCTTCTTTACAGGGGACAGGAATGAAGACCAGCCCAGTTCCTCCCCTTCTCCCACTGTCTGGATCCGGAAGGTCTTTCCCGGCGCCGGCACTTCGAGCGTCACCTTCCCGGATAAGAGCAGGTAGAAAAAGCTGGACTCGTCGCCTTCTTTAAAGATGAGCTGGTCCCGTTCGAAATGTACGCGCGAGGCTAACGGGACGAGTTTTTCAATGTGCTGAGGAGGAAGCCCTTGAAGAAACGGATGCGCTTCCAACGAAGCTTTTAAAGTTTCCAGATCCATGATGACTCGAATCCTCCGGATTTATTCTCCGACCGGCGCAGAAGACACTGCGGCGTTTCCTCTGATTGCCGCGGCTTCCTCAGTAATGTCGATTCCCGCCGGGCACCAAGTGATGCAGCGGCCGCAGCCCACACAGCCGGACTCGCCAAACTGGTCCTGCCAGGCAGCCAGCTTATGGGTCATCCACTGGCGATACCGAGACTTCGGGGAAAGCCGCACGCTGCCGCCGTGGATATAAGAAAAGTTTTGCGTGAAACAAGAATCCCAACGGCGCCACCGCTCGGCGTGGCGCAGAGTTACGTCGCTAACATCCTCAACAGTGACGCAAAAACAGGTTGGGCACACCATGGTGCAGTTGGCGCAAGCCAGACAACGCGCCGCGATTTGGTCCCAGCGGGGATGTTCAAAAGCCTCATACAGCGCTTCCTGAATCCCGTTTGTGTCTAGCGACTTGACGAGACGTGAAGCTGTTTGGGCGGCCGTTTGATGGACCTTTTTGACAGCGCCGGCGGGCGCTTTCGCGCCACCCAGCTCGCTTAGGATCTCCCCGCCGCGCTCCGAGCCCGCTTGCGCCACGAACGTATGGTTGCCGGGCTCGGCAAACTCCGTGAGCAGGATGTCGTAACCGGATTGCGGCATTGGTCCCGCCCCCATAGAAGCGCAGAAGCAAGTAGCGGCGGGTTCCGTACAAGTGACCGCCACTAGAAAAGCCGCCTCACGGCGCTCTCGGTAAATGGCGTCCGAGTAGCGGTCCCGAATCAGTACGCGGTCGAGTTTGGCCATCGCCGCCAAGTCACAGGCCCGGACGCCTAGAAACGCATATTGGGGTGGCGGGCTGTTGTTGTCCAGGATGACGAACTCTCCGTTTTGCCGCTCCGCGTGGAACAGACGCACCTCTGGAGGGTGCAGGAAACGTTTGAGCCCGTATGCTGGAGTGGCATAGCCGAACAGCGCTTCATCATCCCGTCTTCTTAGCCGATACCGGCCCGGAGACTGCTCCGCTGTCCATCCCTGCGGCAGGTCTCCGATGTCCTGAACCGGTCCATACACAATTGCCCCGTCCCGCACCGTCGGCCCGACGACTTCATATCCATGTTTTTTGAGGATTTGAATCAGTCCGGAGATAGAATCGAGACCAAGGTTAACGGCCGTCGCTGGGGCGGTATGAGTCGTTGACATGACACGCTCTCCCATATCCGAGCGGTGCGACCGCGGCGGGCGCACCACCTCATCTACGTACGACACGCGCCGTGGCTATTGCAGTTTTGATGCCAGTTCGAAAAAACGAAGATACAGTTACGCGCCGCGCTCTCCGCTGGGTGAAGTCACCCACTCTGGGTCAAAAACGCCAATTTCAGACCGTTTTATCGTATATTTACGCACCGCATCCCTGCTGCGGGGAACGCCCGGCGCGGCGAAACCCCGGCCCGGCATGAGGGTACACCCTGCTCCTCCAGACGTGGTACTGTTGACTTAAAATGCGACGTCTTCAGCCGGTGATCTGGACAAAAGGGACGCTCCTCACCCCCCAGCACCTACAGGCCCAGGACCGCTTTATCGAAAGCACGCTCGAATTCCGCCTGGGTGCGTTGAAATTCAAACCATGGGGATTCTCGGAATTACGGATCGATCAGGAAGCCCTTTCCGCAGGGCAGCTGTCCATCGCTCGAGCTTCGGGCATTCTGCCGGATGGCCTTCCATTCGACATGCCCGACTCCGACCCCGCCCCCGCGCCGAAATCGCTAGCGCACTTCCTGGAAGCTAGCCAGAACATGGTCGAAGTTTATTTGGCGATTCCCCCCCACCGGGAGCGCGGAATGAATGTGGCCATGGCCCGACAAGGGGCCGACGCGCGGTACGTGATGGAAGCCGCTACCATCCGCGACGAAACGGCGGCGCAATCGGAGAAGCCCATCCAGGTGGCTCGCAAGAATTTCCGGCTGCTGGTCAAAGGCGAACTTCGCGAGGGAATGCCTGCCATCAAACTAGCCGAGGCGACACGGGATGCAGCGGGCGCATTTCAACTGAATCCGGCCTTCGTGCCGCCGCTGCTCGACATTGGCGCCAGCGAGTATGTCATCGCCATCGCGCGGCGCTTGGTGGAAATCATCTCGGCGCGGAGCACGATGCTGGCCGGCATGCGGAGGCAGAAAAGCCAGGGCCTGGCCGATTTTACCTCTGCGGACATCGCGAACTTTTGGTTGCTCTATACTCTGAACTCCCACTTACCGGTGCTTCGCCACATCTTCGAGCGCCGCCGCGGGCACCCCGAAGGGCTCTTCACGGCTATGCTATCGCTGGCAGGAGCGCTAACCACATTTTCCGTCCAGGTGCACCCCCGAGATTTGCCGCTTTATGAACACGAGGATTTGGGCGCCTGCTTCCGGATCCTGGACGAAAAGCTGCGCCTGTTATTAGAGACGGTTGTTCCGACAAACTTTGTGGCGCTTCCCTTAAAACTGGCCCGCCCCTCGATATACGCCACGTCGCTCGACGAGGATAAATATCTGATTCAGACCCGTATGTATCTGGCCGTAAACGCCCAGATGAATGAAGCGGAGCTAATCACACGAGCTCCTCAACTCATTAAAGTGTGCTCCGCAAATCACATAGACCATCTGGTGAAACATGCGCTCCCGGGGGTGCAGCTCCTGCACATGCCTAATCCCCCGAGCTCAATTCCGGTGAAGCTCAACTACCAGTACTTCGCCTTGAACCAGTCGGGCGTGGCGTGGGAGGCCATTGGGCGGGCGCGAAATCTCGCTGCTTACGTTCCTGGTGATTTCCCCGACCCGAAACTCGAACTCATCATTCTGCTGCCTCAGGCGGGGTGAAGTCCCTCACAGAGAGAAAGCCGCCCGACAATAGTCCTTTGAGAAAGGCATAGAACTCAGTGGGAGTCACTTGTTCGTGGATCCAACCCTGAGCCCTGCAATGGGAATACAGCTCCGCTCCGGTTCGCGAACCATCGCACGCGGCCAAAAGCTGAGCGGCCCAGGGTTCTACTCCAAGCATGCCGTAGAGGGGACTGTCCACCTCAATCGTAAAGCTCGTGGTCTCAATCTTCCCCCCCGAAATCTTGTAAACGCCACTACATTCGATAGGATCCGCCGCGCGCGGTTTCAAAGCGGACAAATCCGGCGCTTGTCCTGGCGTGACGAGCGCCGTTTGAAGGCGCCTCAGCCACTCCACTTCCCGGCTCGCCGTTTTGGGTGACGCCAACCGCCGCAGGGTAAAGGCCGCTCTCGGCGAAGCTGCTTTTTGAAGGACTACAAGCGTATAAAGGTACTCTTCCGCATCGCTGCTGTATTGCTGTTTTCGGGAAAGGAACTCTTTGTAGTCGATTTGCCCCTTTAACAAAAAGTCGGATGCCAGTTCATCCGGGGAACGACGTTCGATAACCACCAGCAGAACGTCAAACTCGGCCTCCGAAGCGCCTAACCACCGCCGGATGCGGGCTTCGTAACGTTCCTTCTCCCGGTCAGCGCCCAGCGTCAGGCAGTAAAAACATCCTCCGGGCTTAAGATGCCGCGGCAAACCCTCGATGATCCGGCGCGTGATCGACTCTCCTCCTTCCGTGGCGTCTTGAAAGATTAAGGTAGTTTGCGACGCGGGCACATAGGGAGGATGCGCAATAATGCGGTCGAACACCCGATCCCCCACAGGTTCATACAGGTCTCCCTGGAGCACCTCGGCATTGGTGACGCCGTTCAGCCGCTGGTTGAATTGCGCAAAGGCCGTGGCTCGTTCCGTGATGTCGACTGCGCAGCTTTGCTCCGAGTAATTCGTTGCTGCGTGAAGAGCGCCGACGGCTGTTCCCGAGCACAGATCCAGCAGGCTGCTGCACGGCTCCGCGGGAAGCAGGCGCAAGAACCGCAACGTATTGGGCGTAATAGCGGGATACACAATATCCGGCGAAGCTTCGACTGGAGTAGCCTCGGGGCTGTTCCACCGGTCGGAAGCAATGTACAAATTCTGCACCGGGTACAGTGAAACCGTGGCTTGAACACGAGCGACGCGCAAAGCGGCAGGCGCGATTAAACCCAGTTTCCCCATGGCCTCAAAGACAGGCGGCGGCATCAGCCGCTCGACCGCCTGAAGCGAGGCATACTCGCCCAGCAGAAACAGTGAGATCAGCAGGTCGACAGTTTGTTCGATTCCATCGGGTTCCAGACGGGGCTTCCAGGTCAATAACTGCGCAAGGCTACTCACTCCCGCGCGACGGCAGACCCCCTCTTGCGTGTAGCCGGAGTCGTACAAAAACGAGCGCAGATCCGCGAAGGACGCGTCGCTGCCGGTGCAGATGGGCAACACACAGTCTCCTTATCGCTTCAGGACTAGAATCAAGATCAACATCAACGCCGCTACAAAAAGCGCCGAAAGCACCGCCACCAGCCAACCTGGCAAGTTTGCAGACCGCGGTGCAGGGGAAGGCGCAGGGGAAGCTGGCGGCTGAGCCACTCCCGCTGCGGCCGGGGGCGCGGCGGGTGGGAAACCCGCTGCGGATCCTCTTTGGACTACCATCGTAAACTCGCTAGGACCCTGGGGAACCGGCTCTATTGGCGCCGCGCCCGGCAGAGCGGACGCAAAAAACGCTCCGGTTGCTCCTGTTGAGGCCGCCTGCGTCGGTGGGGATGGTGGAGACTGAAAAAGCCGGGTATACTCGCCTGGAGACGGGGCGGGGGCAGTCGTGGGGACAGGCGTAGCCACGGATGCTGCTGCGGGGGGTGGCTCAAGAGGCCGAGACGCCAGCGGAGACTGGAAGAAGCGTGTAAATTCGCCTGGTTCTTGGACTGCGGGAGCTGGCGCGGCGGGCGCGCTTGGCGGAGGGACAGGCGGCGCACTTGGAACCGGCGCACCGGGCGGAGGTCCCGCCTGCGCTTGAAACATTCTCGTGAATTCCCCCGGCTGCTGCGCAGCCGGAGCCGGCGCCGTTGGTGGTTGCGAGGCGAGCGGCGTGGATGGGGGAGGGGGCGAAGGGGGCTGAACTCCCACAGGCGGCACACTCCACATCCCAGCTCGCGTGAAGTCTTGCGAACTCGAACTAGGTTTCGGGTTCAAGTCCAGCATTTGCCGCAGGTGGGTGAAGTTTCGGGGTATCATCGTGATCACATATCGCACGCCTTCGTGCTGAAAGATTTCGATGATCCCAGCCCGGTCTCTTGTCTGTTGGTCGCATTCCTCAAACCGCAGGACCCGCTGAAGCAAGGGTTGGAGAACGCCGACCGGCGGCGCGGACTTCAGCTCATGCACCAGACACGGACGCCCGGTTGCAATCTCCCGTGCGCGTGACGTCCGCACCTCTGAATCGTCCCCCATGAGCGACAAGAGCTCGAATCTTCCCGCCAGAACTGGATTGGCCACCGCCTCCCCTCCTTTCACATTCATAGTAGGGCAAAATGAGGCAAAGCGGGATTTCCCCTATCAGGAAGCCCGCGAAAATGGGTAGACTGGAACCAGCGTGAAACGTTTGGAGAGAGTGGTTTGGTCAGAGGGGATGCACCTGGGGCCGCAACACTTCCAGGCGCAGGCCCGGTATTTTGAAGATTCCATCCACTTTGCGGCGAGTGCGCTATGGTTCGCGGGGTATGGGTTTCTCGGCCAGGAACTGGATGCGGAAGCCCTTCGGAACGGCACGTTGTCGCTCGTGCACGCCCGCGGAATCTTCCCCGATGGACTGCCGTTCCACATGCCGGAGTGCGATCCGCTGCCGGAACCGCGGGCGATTGCGGATCTTTTTCCGCCTTTGCAGGACCGCCTAGTGGTTCATCTCGCAGTGCCGGCATACCGCCCGGAAGGAGGGAACTGCGCTATGGACGGAGCGGACAGCCGGAAGGACGCCAGATACGTCGCTGAAATCCGGGCCATCAGCGACGAGAACACCGGGCAGGATGAAAAGCCTGTGCGACTCGGGCGCAAGAATGTCCGGTTTTGCCTGGAAACAGAGTTAACCGAAGATTTGGTCACATTGCCGCTGGCGAGAATCATGCGCAGTGGAGGAGGGCAGTTCATCTACGACCGGGATTTTATTCCGCCATGTCTCCAGATCACAGCCAGCCCGCGGCTTGTGTATTTGCTTAACCGTCTGATAGAGATTCTGAGCGAAAAGAGCGCCGCCTTCCAACGTACGCCTTCCGCCGGAAGCGGACTTGCGGCGGGATTCTCCCAGCGGGAAGTGTTCCAGTTCTGGTTCTTGCACGCTGTGAACTCGAGCCTCGCGGCGCTCCGGAACCTCTGTCTGGCCAAGCGCTGCCATCCTGAAGAAGCGTTCGTGGAATTGAGCCGCTTGGGCGGAGCCTTGTGCACGTTCGGCTTAGACGTGCATCCTGGAGCGCTGCCGCTGTATGACCACGATCATCTCGAGGCTTGCTTCGGCGAATTGGATGAGCACATTCGCCGCTTGCTGGAAACCATCATCCCTACGCAGTGCATCACCATTCCGTTGGAGGCGGCAGGCAATTATTTGCACTTCGGTCCAGTCACCGACCAGCGGTGTCTGGGGCGTTCACAATGGATTTTCTCCATCCGGGCGAACATGGGGGAAGCCGACTTGATCCGGCTGGCGCCGCTTTTAGTGAAAATCTGTTCCAAAGAATTCACGCCGCGGCTTGTGGAGCGGGCGCTGCCAGGCATGCAACTGACGCATTTGTCAGCGCCGCCTTCCGCCGTATCCCCCCGCGTGGAATGCCAGTATTTTGCCATTAGCAAAGCGGGACCGTGTTGGGATCACATTCTCAAAACACGCGAGGTGGGAGTGTACGTGCCTGGAGAATTCCCCGATCCCGAAGTGGGGCTGCATGTAATATTGGAATCATAGAGGAGGGTTTCATCCATGGCTTCGCCGCCACAAGCCGTTTCTGGGGCGAGTGCGCCGTCGCGGCGCCGGGAAAATTTGGCGCTGGCCTTTCAAGAGGTGATCACGGCCATCGTGCGGCTGCGCTCAAATCGGCTCGCTCCTTCCCATGCGGAGGCGTTCCGCGCTCAAATCCGCCAGCTCCTGGCGGCGGCTGAGCAGGAGGCCCGCGCGCAGGGTTACACCAGCGAAGACATCCGGTTGGCGACCTTCGCCACGGTGGCGTTTCTCGACGAATCGGTGCTGAACCTCCACACGCCCGTTTTTGCCGACTGGTCCCGCAAGCCTTTGCAAGAAGAGCTCTTCGGAATCCACGTCGCCGGAGAGATTTTCTTTCAAAGCTTGCAGCGCCTGATGGAGCGCACCGATTCGCAAGACACGGCGGACGTGCTCGAGGTATTCACGCTGTGCGTCGATCTAGGCTTCCGTGGACGTTATGGGGTGGGGGGGCAGGCGGAACTCAGAGCGATCATGGACCGCGTCGAGCAGAAGATCGAGCGTATACGCCAGACGCCGCGAGCTCTTTCGCCCTACTGGGTTCCGCCTCCCGGAGCTCCTCGAAAAGCTGACGACCCGTGGCCCCGGCGCCTGTTGATGGCGGCGTGCGCCAGCGCAGCGCTGGCCCTGGTGCTGTTCGCGGGTTATAAGCTGGCGCTGGGCTCTATGCTTTCAGAGCTGGAGTCGATCGCAGTTACCGTTTGGCGATAGGAGAATTGGGGATGACGCTATATCTAACGGTTAGCGGCGCATTGCTGGCCTGGCTGATGCTGGCTTTTTTCCTAGGGTCGCTGCTTGGGCTCCAGGGGCGGGAGCTCTGGATCCTGCGCGGAGGGTTGACGCTGCTCGGTATCGCTGCTGCGGCCGTGTACCTTTGGTACCGCCTCAAAAGCGACGCGGCGGCGGCCTCCACGGCGGCCGCGGGTTTGGGGGGCGAAAAAGGAGTTTCGGGCGGTGAAGGCGAGGCCGATGTTTTGGCGCGGGAAGCGTCTTCGCGTTTGGCCGCTTCATCTATGGCGAAAGGCGCGACTCTGGCCACCCTCCCCGCCATCCTCGTGATAGGACCGGAAGGCTCGGCGAAGACCACCTCCGTCGTCCGCTCAGGACTCGAAATGGAGCTTCTCGCCGGACACGTGTATCAAGATAACGCCATAATTCCCACGCGAAGCGCAAACTTCTGGTTTTCGCGCGGTGTCGTGTTTGCGGAAGCCGGAGGAAAGTTGTTAGCCAACTCCGCAGAGTTCGGCCGTTGGATTCGCCGCCTTCGACCGGCAGCGCTAAGCTCCGCCATGGGACGCGGCGAGGCGGCGCCGCGGGCAGCGCTGGTTTGCATGCCTTGCGATGAATTCCTCAAACCGGGCGCTTCAGAAACCGTGCAACAGATTTCGCGAACGTTGCGCAGCGCGCTTGAAGAGGCGGCGCGGACTTACGGCGTTCACCTGCCGGTTTATGTGCTTTTCACCAAAGCGGACCGTATTCCCTCATTCGCCGAATTCGCGGGCGCGCTGGCTCCTGATGAGGTCGGCCAGGTGCTCGGCGTCACGGTTCCAGCCGCTCCTAGTCAGGCGGTGGGAGTTTATGCAGAAGCCGAAACGCTGCGGCTCTCCCAGGCGTTCGACACCATGTATCACTCCCTCTGTGATAAGCGCTTGGCGTTTCTGGTTCGGGAACAGGACCCCGCCAGGTTGCCAGGCATTTACGAATTCGCGCGTGAACTGCGCAAACTGCGCCCCGCTATGGTGGGATTCCTCGTGGACCTTTGCCGCCCCAGCCAGTTGAATATAGGTCCCTTTCTTCGGGGGTTCTATTTTTCAGGCGTACGGGCCGTACTGACGCAGGAAGTGGTCGCCAGGCCGGCGGCCCAGCAGCCTGCGGCTGGACTAGCCAGCGCGACCGGAGCTTTTCAGACGCCATTCGGAGCGCAGGCGCCTCAAATTGTGCAGCAAACCGTCACGCGAAGAGCCCCGCAGTGGCTGTTTCTCTCCCACCTGTTCGCGAGCGTTTTGCTGGGCGACAAAGAAGCCATGGGCGCGAGCGGAGCGAGCAGGCGAGCGAGCCGTCTCCGCCGGGCGATGTTTGCCACAGCGGCGGTTCTGGCGCTGCTCTACGCCGTGGCCGCAACCGTCTCGTTTTTTGGGAACCGCTCTCTTGGCGCCCAGGCGGTAGCCGCAGCCCGAGCGCTCGCATCCGCCGGCGCCGCCCCGCAGCAGACGCCGCCGCTCGAGTCCTTCGCGCGCCTGGACGCCCTGCGGCAATCCTTGGAAACGCTTTCGAAATATGAGAAAGAGGGGCCTCCGCTGCGCTTGCGTTGGGGATTATACACAGGCCACGATCTGTACCCGCACGCGCGGCAAGTGTACTTCCGGCGTTTCCACCAGCTCCTGTTCGGAGACGCTCAGGCGCAGCTGCTCGGGCGTTTACAGCGCCTTCCAGCCACCCCCTCGCCGACCGATGAATACGGCCCGGTCTACGATACGCTGAAAGCGTACCTGATTACCACTTCCCACCACGACAAGAGCACCAGGATGTTCCTGTCGCCTGTGTTAATGCGCACCTGGCAGGAGACGCACCCGGTGGACCCGGAACGGGCCGCGCTGGCTCAACGGCAGTTCGATTTTTATGCCGAGGAATTAAAGCTGGCTAATCCGTTCTCGTCGGAGAACGACTCGCTGGCAGTGGAGCGCGGGCGAAGGTACCTCTCTCAGTTTGCAGGCATCGAGCGCGTCTACCAGTTCATGTTGGCCGAAGCTTCGCGCCAGAACCCCGGCGTAAACTTCAACCAGCAGTTCCCCGGTTCTGCGCGGGCGGTGATCAACACTCGAGAGATCCCCGGAGCTTTCACCAAGGGCGGTTTTGCCTTCATGCAGAACGCTATCAGGAACGCAGATAAGTTCTTCGCGGGCGAGCAGTGGGTTCTGGGAAATCAGGGGGCGGCGAATATAGATCGCCTACAGACCGAACAGCAGCTCCGCGCACGTTATACCGCAGACTATATAGGGCAGTGGCGGGCATTCCTGAAAGCGACCAGCGTGCTGCGATATGCGAACCTGAAAGATGCGGCCGCCAAGCTGACGCTGCTGGCAGGAAACCAATCTCCATTACTCGCCGCTTTTTGGGTTGCGTCCCAAAACACGGCGGTCGATTCCCCGGATATCAAGAATGCTTTTCAACCCGTACAGTTTGTCGTTCCTCCCGAAAACAAGGACCGCTACATTGCGCCTTCCAATAGCCCGTACATGAATTCTCTGGTCAGCTTGCAGGCATCCGTGGAGCAAGCTTCCTCCGGTCCCGTGGGCGTGAACAATCCCGCGATCGAACAGATCCATTCGCAAGCCACCAACGCCAAGGTTGTCACCCGGCAGGTAGCTCAGAATTTCCGCATTGACGCCGAAGGGCAGGTCCATGCCGTGACGCAAAAGCTGATGGAGGATCCCATCTTGTACGCGGAGGCTCTGGTGAGGGCTATGGGGCCGGCGGAACTGAATGCAAAGGGTGCGGGCCTGTGCAACCAGTTCCGGGACCTATTCTCGAAGTACCCCTTCCAGGCGGGTGCTGCGCGCCAAGCTACGCTGCAAGAAGTGAACGCATTCTTTCAGCCCGGGCAAGGTACGCTTTGGACGTTTTATGATTCGAGCCTGCGGAACTTGCTCGTGAAGCAGGGCGCTCAGTATGCTCCGAATCCGGCGGGAGGCATCACGCTGAATCCGGCATTCGTGAGCTTTTTTGCTCGGGCGGCGGCCGTGTCTGAGACTTTGTACCCAGGCGGGTCGGCTGCGCCGAGCCTTTCCTACGTCTTGCGAGCCAGCGTACCGCAAGGCTTGCAAAGCCTGACATTCTCAGTGGATTCCCAGACGCTGGCGATTCCCAGGGGCCGCCAGGCGTCCATGGGCTTCACTTGGCCGGGAAGCGGTTCGCAGACCGTCCGTTTGACAGGTAAATTCGGATCAGGTCCGGACATCACGTTCAACGAATACGTTGGACTGTGGGCCATTTTTCAATTCTTCGGCGACGCTGATCGCTGGCAGACCACAGGCAACACGCACCGCCTGGAGTGGGTGCTGCGTCAGGGGCGTGCGGGCACTCCCTTGAAGCTGCCGGATGGGACTCCGTTGGTGGTGCAATTCGACCTGGAACTGCCGGGTCCAGCCCCGGTCTTGCAGAAAGGTTTCTTGAGCGGGCTCACCTGCACCGCCCGCGTAGCGCAATAAAATGCAGCATCCGGAGCGCATCGGCAAATACCAGATCGAAGAGTATCTGGGTGGCGGCATGTCGCGTGTGTACCGCGCTCGCGATTCGGTGATTGGCCGCACGGTGGCGGTGAAAATCCTCACCGAAGAAGCGGCAGCGGACCCCGAGGCGAAAGCCCGCTTTCTCCGCGAGGCGCAACTTGCCGGCAGCTTGGCGCACGAGAACGTGATGGCGGTTTACGATTTCGGCGAAGACGAAGGCCGTCCGTTCATGGTCACGGAATTCCTGCGCGGCGAGGACCTCCGTCACGCCATTCAGCGCGGCCATTTTTCCGGCTTCGCCGACAAGCTGCGAGCCGCGCAACAAATCGCCAAAGCGCTCGAGTATATCCACGCGCAAGGCATCATCCACCGGGACATCAAGCCCGAGAACGTGCACTTGAGCGCGACGGGGACCATCAAGCTGATGGATTTCGGCATCGCCAAAACGCAGGACCTGTCGCTCACCCGCCCGGGTTATACGATGGGCACGCCTTATTACATGGCCCCTGAGCAGGTAATGGGCTCCAACGTCACCCATCTGGCGGACATTTACGCTTTCGGCGTCATGCTTTATGAGCTATGCGTAGGCGCAAAACCCTTCCAAGCCGAAACCGTTGAGCAACTGTTCTACGCCATCCTCAACCAGCCGCTGGATCTGGAACCCCTTCGCGCGGCCGGCGCACCGGAGCGGATTTGCCGCCTGGTCGAGCGGGCGACGGCGAAAAATGCGGCCGACAGACCGCAGAGTTTTTCGGAGGTGAGGCGGGAGATTGAGGAGACGTTGCGCGAATGGGAGTCTCCGGCCCCGGCGCCTGTTCTGGCTTCTGAGCCATCCCGACCCCGGAGCTCCTGGTTGCTTTACGCCGCCGTGGCCGCGCTCGTGCTGTTGATGGCCGCCACGGGTTTGTATTACGCTTTTCGACACCGCGCCGCCACGCCAGAGGAAACGAAAGCGGCCGCGCCGCTTAGCGCGACGATTTCAACCCCTACCGGCGAAATGGTGTTAGTGCCGTCAGGGCCGTTCCTGGCAGGCGAGGGACGCACGCCCACGGATCTCCGCGCTTTTTATATAGACCGCACTGAGGTGTCAAACCGTGCGTATGCGGCCTTCTGCCGCGCGCGCGAGCGGCCTTTGCCCCCGGGCTTCCGTGAAGATCAGCCCGATCTGCCCGTGGTCAACATCACCTTCGTGGATGCGCAGGAGTTCGCAAAGTGGGCGGGCAAGAGGCTGCCTACGCGCTTGGAATGGGAGAAAGCCGCGCGGGGCGCGGATGGCCGGGCGTACCCGTGGGGGGAAACCCATGACCCGAGCCGGGCCAATGTGGCCGACAACCCCGCAAAGCCCCAGGGTCCGGTTGCGGTCGGCGGTTTCGCCACAGGAGCGAGCCCCTACGGCGTTTTGCAGATGGCTGGGAACGTGTGGGAGTTCGTAGACGAATTACGTACGCCCAGCGCGGGCGCCGTCGAAGCGTTTCGACGCGTTCTTACGCCTCCCGCCACGGCGGACGAACCCTGGTATACAATGTGCGGCGGCTCCTTTCAGGAGCCACTGGTGAAGAACGTCGTTTGGGAATGGGCGGCCGTCCCGGCTCGCTACCGGTCCGCCGCCATCGGATTGCGTTGCGTCAAGGACGCGCGGTAGCGCGCTCGTGCGCCGTGGCGTTTCAGCGCGCCTGCGCTAGGACAGCATCGATGCTGGCCACATTCTTTCGGGCGAATTCCGCCTCCGCCATTTCGCTATTGAGGCGCAACATGGCTAGGAAATGCTTGCGCGCCGCAGGCAGCATCTCGATCCTTCCCGTGGTCTGGGCTTTTCGGGCATAACACAGCCCCAAGGCGTAATGGACGTATGGATCTTCGGCGTCATACGACAATGCGCGCTGGCAGCTCTCAATCGCCGCGTCAAAATTAGAGAGTTTGCGGTGGGCGTCGCAAATCCCGAAGTATGCGAGGCTGCGTAAGTCCTTCCAGATGTCTTGTTGCGCCGCCCGCTTTTTCTTGCCCAACCCCACGAGATAGCCCAGCACGTAATAATTCAGTTGACCGGCAAGCTTGCTATCGAAATTGCTCAAGCGCAAATACTCGTTGTACTGTTGGATAGCCTTGTCATAGGCGCCGCTCATGCGTAAACTCTCCGCCAGCCAGAAACGAGGCTCGGCGATGGAGGGGTTCATGCGTACGGCCTGCTCGGCAGCCTCGACCGATTGCGGATACATCTCTTTCATGCGGTATGCCTGCGCCAGCAAGTAGTAGGGCATGGCGTCCGTTGGCTTACGCTGCGCCACGACATTCAGTTGCCGTATCGCCTCGTCAACGTTACCCGTATCGAGCAACATCCCCGCAAAGGCGGTGCGGGCCTCCATGTAATCGGGATCAATCTCAATCGCGCGGCGAAATGCCTCTGCGGATTTCGATTCTTCGAACAGCGCGTTGTAGGCGCGGCCCAGATACAACGCCGCCTGGCTGTAGCGGGGATCTTCCGCTAGCGCTTTCTCAAACTCTTCCACGGCGCGACGGTAATTCGCCGCTTGCCCGCGTGCATACAGTTCCACGCCGCGGTCGAAATAATCCGTGGCTTTCTTGCTGCGGCGCCGGAGCACCAGAATGCGAATGGTCACCGTCTTTTCCTGTCCCGGGTAGACCATTTCTTCACGTGGCCCATCGGGTTCGTAACCCATCTTTACGCCCTTGATGGTGTGTACGCCGGGAGGGAGCCCCGGCAAGCGCAAAGGAGCGCCTTTGTTCACCACCCCCACGGACTTGCCATTCACGAACACCTCGACGCCGTCCATGTTCGATTCAAAGATGAGCGCGCCGAACTTGGGAGGCGGCGGGGCTTCCGCTTGGATATTCGTGGGCACGTAGGCAAGCAGCATGTTCGGATCGAAACTCGAGCGGTCCGAGGTGGGGTTTTGCTGACCCTGCGTGGCTTCCCGCACGTTCCGCCGGACGTATTCAGCAAGCTCGTCCGCCGTCACCACGCCATCACGGTTTTCGTCCGCCGAACCCTCAAGCCCCTTCACAACGTAGTAGGTGAAAATGCCGTGCCCTCCGCCCCAGTCGGGGCTTTCGAACGACCGCTCACGATCCCGGCTGGCCGTCAACGAAAACACGGAACGCGTCATATCGATCAAGGAGCGGTTGATGGCCTGCACGTCGCTCTCCGGCGTTACTGCTCCGCTATGGCAAGCGTCAGCCAGCAAGACTTTCCACTTCGCGCGGATTTTTCCGCCGAAAACCGCACCTAGGGTGGCCATGGGGTACGCCGTTTTGGCGATGGCTTCCAAATCGACGTCGTACGGCGCCAAGTAAGGCTGCCCGCCCGCCACAAAACCGTGCCCGGCGAAGTACACCAGCACCCGATCCTCGTCTTGCGCTACCGATGGCAGCCACTGTTCCAGTTCCCGGCGCAAACTGGCTAGCGTCGCGGCTGGTCCGATGAGCTTGTGCACGTTCTCCGCGCGGAAATTGCCTCCCTCCGGACTGATTAGGACTGAATAGATAGCTTCAGCGTCGCGTTCAGCGTATTGCAGTTGCAGGTTCCCCGGCAGATTCTTGTACCGTGCGATGCCCACCACCAGCGCATAGCTGCGGGGAATATGCACCGGAACCTTTGCCGCTGCGGGTGGAGGCGGCGTTTCTTTTTCAATCTTCAAATCGCGCTGTTGTTGCGCCCACGCCGCAGCTCCAAATACAACCGAGAAAAGTAGCCACCGTTTCATGGAGCCCTCACTTATGTGCAAGGCGAAATTCGTAAATGACCGGCCCGGCTAGCGGCGTCGGTGAGGACACCGAAAACCCGTCCGGTTTGCGCATGATGATCAATTCCCGGGAATCGGCGTCAGGCAGGTTCGCGAGGTTCTCCGGAAGGGCGCCGCCGCGGGGGACCAGCCGGGGACCGGCGCTCGAGTCGATACACTGGCCGCGCGCTCGGAAGAGCGTATCGTCGCACCGCGGCAGGAGAGTCTTGGGTGGCTGGGGTTTCCGGGGCGGAACCGGCGCCGCCAGTTCGCTTGCGCCCAGCGCCACCGGGCTCATCAGCCAGTACACGACGTCATAGCCGGGAGGTCCCCCAATGCGGAACCACGCCTCGGTTGCCGGCACCCGGTATTCCTTTCCCGCTTCAATACGGTTCTCCTGCCCGGTTTCTTCGCGGGGAAACAACAAAGAGTACGCGCCGGACGTTCCGTAATTCATGACGTACAGACGCCCGCGGAAATTTGCACGGAAGCGAAACCGCACGCGATCGTCCTTCTCGAACACCATTCCCGGATCGACCGCTTTCCACCGCCCTCCGTCCTGCTTCTCCAGCGTTACTTCCATGCGCGGCGCAACCTGCGCCGGGATGGCCTGAGCCTCCAGCCGCCAAACCGGGCACAGCATTCCCGCCAGAATGATCCAGCGGGCCGTTCTAGCGGTGCAAAAGCACGATGTCCGCCACCACACGCTGTGTATCGCCGCTCGCCGTATTGGCCACATAAACCGCATTCTCTTTCCTCTGGGGGGCCGAAGCCGCATCTACCTTTTCGATGATCAAATCGCGCGCGTAGACCCGGCGGAAACGGTCCACCAAGCCGTCTTCAATGGGCGCGACATTCTGCGCCAGCAACACTTTTGCGGGCGGCTCCTGGGGTTGCGCCGGCGCGGACGGGGCGCCCTGACTCAAACCATAGATGAGCTTCTCCAAGTCCGCCTCCGGCTGCCGCGAGAAAACCAGAAAAATCTTCTCCTCGCCCGGTTGTTCATCGAAAGTAAAGACATAGCCGGAAGGAATCTCATACGCCTTCCCGCGCTCCACCCGGTTGTCCCCACCGGCGATCTCCGGCGAAGGAAATAAAAGCTTCCATATGCCGCTCGAGCCGCGATGGATGATGTACAAAAAGCCGGCGTCGTTGAATTCTACTTGCAATTTGATGCGATCGCCGGCGCGGAACGTACGGTCTGGCTCTACTGCGCTCAGGCGCCCTTCGGTGAGCTGTAACACACTGTAGCGCACGCCGAGCGGATAAGTGTTTTGATTCGATGCGGGGTAAGCAGCCTGCACCAGTCTGGCGTCTCCGGCATCCTGTGCGCTCGCAGGGCGTGTAGCGGGCGCCGGAGAAGACTTTTTGGCGGCCACCGCCCCGCCCGGTTGGATAGGTTTCTTTTGCGCCGCTTCAGCCGGAGCTTGCTTCTTTGCCCCAGGCGCAGCTTTCACCGGCGACGGCGGTCTTTGCACCGCTGCCGGCGCGCCGTAGAAGATTTCGCGGGCGCTGAGTCTGTTTTCACTTTGTCCGGCAGACCGCGAGACAAAGACCGCCCAAGCGCAGACTCCCACGACAGCCAGAGCGTGAAGCCGGAAACGTCCCATGCCAACCCTCCTTGTTGTCTACTCTTGGCTACAGCATACCAGGGCGCCGCAGCCAAAAAAAGCCCCACCCGGAAGAATTCGTTTGCGCCGGCTTGCTAAATGACAGATAATGTTTTCAGTTTTGCCGTCCGCGGCGTAAGGAGGGATTCATGGGAAAGGTTCAGCCCGCATTGGCGAGTGCTCTGGCGGGGTTGCTGATCTTGTCAAGCAGCGTACATGGCGGCGAGCCGACGTCCGCCCCCACCAAGCTGAATATTGTCATCGTGGAAGGAGAGGGAGCCATCAACAACATACGCCAGCGAACCGCCCGCGAGCCGATCGTCCAAGTTGAGGATGAGAACCGGAAGCCTGTGGCGGGCGCTGTCGTCATCTTCACCCTTCCGGAGAGCGGTCCTGGCGGCACATTCCCGGGCGGACTCAAGACCCTGCGCGTGACCACCGACCAGCGTGGCCGAGCCGTAGCCAAAGGTTTCCGGCCAAGCTCCGAACCGGGCAAGTTTCAAATGCGCGTGGATGCCTCATACCAAAACCTGACGGCGAACGCCACCATCAGCCAGTCCAACGCCGTGCTCACGGCGGCTGCCGCGGGTATCTCCGCGAAGACCATTGCGATCCTAGCGATTGTGGGAGGCGCCGCCGCGGCGGGCGGCGCAGTTGCCGCCACACGGGGTAATAACGGCACGCAGGCCCCCGCCAAGCCGCCCACGGTGATCACCCCGGGCACGCCGTCGGTGGGCGGTCCCCGCTAAACGCCGCCCCGAGGAGGAGTGCGCCATGACAAATCCAGGAATTATTTTACCGGGTGTTGTGTTTTGGCTTGTTTGCGGAACGCTGTTTGCCGCCGAGCCGCCCGCCGGACCGGCGGTTCTGTTGCGGGGCCCGAATTTGGGATACGGCTTCCAGCCGCGTGAGGGTATTCGGCCCATTCTTGGCCTACCCGGAGCCGCTCGATGGGGCCCCGCCATTCCGGATACCGCAGAGTTCACCGCGGTCGTGTTCGCTCCCGGCCGGGACTACGCTCTGGCCCTGCGAAGCCAAACCCGCGAGGTTATGCTGTTGAGCGGGCTCTCGGATGCGCTTTCTGTTTCGGCCATCGAGGCCATTCCCCCTGGACCGGATCGCTTGGCCCTGAGCCCTTCGGGCACGGCGGCTGTGCTCTTCTACGGCGCAGCGGGGAAGCTCATGGTTCTCAAAGGCTTGCCACAATCCCCTGCCGTCGCCTGGGAGCTCAGCCTGGCCGGCCTCCATGCTGGCTGGACTTCATTTTCAGTGACAGATGGCGCGGAGATGGTCTTCGTAACCACGGAAGAGGACGGTGGGTTTTGGTTGTCAGTAGTCACGCCCGGCGCAGGATTCTGCAAGTTGTATTTCAGGCCGGGTTCCGCGGTCGTGACCGCATTGCCGGACCGTACAGCTTGTCTGGTTGCCGGCCGTGACGAGAACCAACTGTGGGTCGTGGACGGGGTTACAGGGAGTCTGACTCCAATCGCCTCGGAGAATGAGGGGGTGTCGCGGCCCGTAGATATCGCCGTAACTGGCGACCGCAGAAGCGTATTGGTCGCCAACTCCGAGCCGTGGAGCATCCTGGCGGTCGACTTGCAGCATGGCGCTACGACTCTGCTGTCCGCAGCGCCTGGTCCGCTTTCCTTACGTCGCCTCAGCGGCGACGTATTTCAAGTTGCCGGTGAAACAGGCGAGATCGCCTGGCTGCTGGACGCGGGCGCCTCTCCTTTCCGGGTCGTTTTTATTCCGCGGGGCGGCGGTGAAACCGCGGCCTCCGAAGGGGGTGCAAAGTGAACTCGCGTATGCGATTTGCGAAGGCCGCCGTCGCGCTCGCGCTCGGTTTGCTCCTGTTACACGGCATTGCCGGAGCGCAGACGCCAGGATTGACGATTCTCACAGGATCGCCGCTGCCGACGGGGATTGTAGGCAGCGGGTACTCGGTCGGGTTCAACGCCTCGGCCGGAACTTCCCCGTATGTGTGGACGCTAGATGCAGGCGCGTTGCCCCCCGGCCTCACGTTGAGTCCCGGCGGCGCGCTAGGCGGCACGCCCACGACCGCCGGCTCGTACTCCTTCACCATTCGCGTCACCGATTCGCTGAGCGCCACCGCCACTAAGGTTTTCAGCCTCACTGTGGTGACGCCGCTGACGATCACATCTACGTCGCCTCTGCCATTCGGCGTCACCGGCGTAGCCTATTCGCAGACGCTGTCCGCCAGCGGCGGGGCGCCTCCATACACTTGGTATCTTTCCGCGGGAACGCTTCCACCGGGTCTCTCGCTCAGTAGCGCCGGAGTGATTTCGGGTACGCCCACGAGCGCCGGCGCTTTTGTATTCGACGTAACCGTATACGATCAACTCAACTACCCCTCATCGTATGTCTCGAAAACGTTTTCTATTACCGTGGCGACCCCGCTCTCCATCCTTACCATTTCGCCTTTAAACACCGGAATTACGGGCACGGCGTACACAGCGAACCTAGCAGCCACAGGGGGGCTCACTCCCTATGTCTGGTCTATCCTTTCGGGAGCATTGCCGCCCGGACTGAGTTTGAGTCCCGCCGGCGTGATATCTGGCACGCCCAATCTGGCAGGCACATATTCGTTCATCGCCCGGGTGACGGATGGTTCGAATCAAGTGGTCACTCGCAATTACACCATTCCAATCATCAATCCTTTAAGCATCGCCACGCCCTCTCCTCTTCCCCCAGCAGTGAATGGCGTACCGTACTCACAGGCCATCATAGCGGCAGGAGGCGCCCCCAGCTATTCATGGTATCTAGCCTCTGGAGCCCTGCCGCCAAACCTGAACTTCAGTGAGACCGGGGTGATTTCGGGAACGCCGGTCGCGACGGGGACCTACACGTTCGCTGTGACCGTCTGGGATCAGATGGAAACCAGCGTCACTAAGACGTTTGTCCTTGTGGTTGCTGACCCGCTGTCCATCACCACGACGTCACCGCTGCCTAGAGGCGTCACGGGTTCCGCCTACTCCGTCGCGCTGACCGCAGCGGGCGGGCTGTCGCCCTTTGGGTGGTCAGTCGTTACAGGCGCTTTGCCCCCGGGGCTGGCGCTGAGCGCCGCGGGAGTCCTCTCTGGAACGCCGACCACCGCAGGCACTTACACGTTCACAGCCAAGGTCAGCGATGGATCGAATCAAACCGCCAGCCGCAGCTATACGGTCACGATCGTTGACCCGCTAGTGATCACCACCGCGTCGCTGGCGGGCGCAACTGTCGGAGTGGCTTATTCCCAGACCGTAACGGCTTCCGGCGGCTTGACGCCGTACTCATTCGCCGTGAGCGCGGGCGCGCTCCCTGCGGGGTTGAGCTTAACGAGCGCAGGAGCCATTTCCGGATCTCCCACGGGTTCCGGGACGTTTACCTTCACGGTCACCGTCACAGACAGCGTCCAAACTACGGCTTCCAAGAGCTTTTCTCTCGTCGTAGCGCCTCCGCTTATCATCACCACGACCACCATCGCCGACGGACGCGTCAGCGTGAACTATTCTCAGCCGTTTGCAGCGAGCGGCGGCAGACCCCCATACAGTTGGTCCGCCGGCTCCCTGCCCGCCGGCTTGGCCATGTCGAGCGCCGGTGTGCTTAGCGGCACTCCGGGAGCAGTGGGGGCCTTCGCCTTCACCGTGACGGTGACCGATAGCGTGGGCATATCCACGTCAAAGTCGTTCGCCATAGGCATTTCACCGCCGCCTCTGAGCATTATTACTGGCTCGCCGCTGGCCGGCGGCCGCGTGGGAGAGAGCTACTCCCAAACGTTCGCCGCCACTGGCGGATCGCCGCCTTATAACTGGTCAACCGGTGGTGGGCTTCCTCCGGGCTTGCAGTTTAGCCCATCCGGATCCCTCTCCGGCGTTCCCACGCGGGCGGGCATTTTCACTTTGACAGTGGGGGTTGGTGACACACGAGGGGAGTTTGCGTCAAAATCGTTCCAAATCACCATTGCACCCCCGCCGCTGGAAATCACGACTGCCACCCCGCTGGGGAATGGCAGGGTGGGTGAAGCTTATTCCATCGCATTCGCCGCACAAGGCGGCGTCCCTCCCTACGTGTGGTCTGCAAGCGGAACTCCGCCGGGACTGCGGTTCTCCGCGTCGGGTACGCTAAGCGGAACTCCCGCCACTGCGGGCGCCTTCACGCTTACGGTCACTGTTCAGGACAGCGCCCAAAATTCGGCGTCGAAGTCGTTTGCGTTGCGAATTCTGCCTCCACCGCTGTTGATCACCACAGCATCCTTGCCTGAAGGGCGAAACGGAGACGCGTATAGCGCCGCTCTGGCGGCGAGCGGTGGCACGCCTCCTTATCAGTGGAGTGCGGCCTCTTTGCCGCCGGGTTTGAGCATGACTACGGCGGGCGTCATCACCGGGTCGCCGTCTGTAACGGGAAGTTTCTCCATCACCGTGACCGTAACCGATAGCGCCCAAGATTCGGCGTCGAAATCGTTTCCTGTACGGATCGTAGCTCCCGCCCTGGTCATCCTTACAAGCTCGCCTCTGCCGGAAGCGCGGGTAGGTCAAGCATACTCAACCGCTTTAGCGGCCGCGGGCGGCGCCCCGCCATACACCTGGTCTGTCGCTTCGGCGCCGGCGGGTCTCCGCCTCAGCGCCGGAGGGTCTTTCAGCGGGGAACCTACTGCCCCCGGCTCTTTCTCAATGACCGTTACGGTTACCGACAGCGAACGCAATGCAGTTTCCAAGCAATTCGCACTCACCGTTTTGCCGCCCCCGCTGGAGATCAGAACGACAGATCTGCCTTCAGCGACGGCCGGCAAGGCTTATTCGGTTACACTGAGCGCCGCCGGAGGTGAGCCCCCATACCAGTGGAGCCTCGTTGGGGGATCGCTGCCGCCCGGAGTCAACCTGAGCAATGAAGGAGTTATGGCTGGGACCCCATCGGCGACAGGTTCTTTCCGCATAACCGTGCGCGTCACCGACAGCCAATCCGCCACCGCCACTCGCACGTTTACGCTCAACTCGACGTTACCCCCGGTTCCGCCTGGCTCCGTACAGGGCCTCGACCCCAACGTCAATCCAGCGCAGCAGCCCCGCATTGACTTCGTACTTGGCGCTCCGTTTCCGGTGACGCTCACCGGCAGGCTGACGCTGACGTTCACGCCGGAAGCTACTAACCCCGCCGACGACCCTGCGGTGCAGTTTCTCACGGGCGGGCGGACGGTGAATTTCACCGTCCCGGCTGGGCAGACGCGAGCTGTCTTTGAAACTCCCTCGATGGCCATCCAAACGGGAACCGTGGCTGGACGCATTGTCGTAACTGCGCAGTTCTTCGCAGAGGGCGTGGATGTCACGCCCGCTCCTGCGCCTACGCAAACGGCGACGGTGCGTGCTCTCGCGCCTGTTATCAGCGCCGTGCGCGTCACTCGCACGGCCTCCGGCTTTGAAGTGGCGGTTACCGGATTCTCGACGCCGCGGCAAATGACTCAAGCCGTGTTCCGGTTCACAGCCTCCGGCCAGGGAACGCTGCAAACCGTCGAGGTCACGGTGCCGCTCGATTCGGCCTTCACGAATTGGTACCGCAGCAGCGCCTCAGCCGCCTTTGGCAGCTCGTTCACCTACGTCCAGCCGTTCACGGTGGAAGGCGATATCAGCGCTATTTCATCGCTGTCGGTGACGCTGAGTAATTCTCAAGGCGCTTCTCCGGCTGCAACCGTAAATATGCCCTGAGCCGCGACTCAAGACTCCAGAAGAGCGAGCCGGGCAAGAGCCTCGATGCCCGCAGTAACGTGTCCGACGGACTCATCGAATTCCCGGGCGATGGCGTCCCGGTCCCGCGTCCCATCGAGGCGCAGCAAAAGTTTCCGTGAGCGCTCATCGGTGATTTCCAACATCCGGTGATTGAGGGTCGCAATCATGTCCCCCGATTCCGCCTGAAATCGCGCAAGCCGGCTGGAAATGGGCCGGTCGCCGGGATGGATGGTGAACGGTGACCGCTGAAGACGAAACTCCACCATGTTCGCCGAAAACAGCCGCAGCAAGAAACTGGCCAGTTCGCTCGGGGTCTGCCCCTGCGCCTCAGGAGCTTTCCCCACCCGATCGGTAGCACGTCTGAACAACTCCTCAAAAGGATAGCTATCCGGCCAAACCTCCCGGAGTTCCAGCAGCGCCGCTTTCCCTAACAGGTAGTCGGTAGTCACGGAGCAGGACTTCCCCAACCCGGAGACGAATTCGACCCGGCCGGCCCCTTCCACGGGTCCGCTGGAATCTTTCGGAGCTAGATCGCTCGCGCACCGGAATCCAAAGACGAGCGCCGGCGACAGGCTACGATCCAAGGGGACCGACGCGCGGCATAAAAGCGTCTTCCGAAACCAGCGGCATAGCACGATATCGACATACTGCTCCCATTCCAAAATCTCGTCGGGCCATTTGGGCAGGTCCGGCACATCCGGACCGTCCGCGGGGAATTGCGCCACACGCATGAGGTGGAAATCGGAATCGCCGAGATACTGCAAGTTATGCGTAGCGGCGCGGTGAGCGAACTCGTGAAACCATACCGGTTCGTTATATTCAGCCAGCGTGTCGTGGTACAGCACGGACGGGTGGCGCCCTAACAACTCTTTCGCCTCTATGGCTAGGAACATACGGTATTCACCCGACACCATGGGCCAGTTTGCGGCGAATTTCAGGAATTTGCGCGCCTCCTCCATCTTTTTCTGAGGCGTGGGCAGGCGCCGCGTGTGATACAGGAGGATCTGGCGGACTATGTTGCGCATCAGCGCTCCAGGGCATGCGTTGTAGCTAACGTAGGCGACGCCCTGAGCAGACAGACTGCTGCCCGCTAAGGCGAGCAGCTTGTCCTGAACCGGAGCCGGAACCCAAGAGTACAAACCATGGGCGATGATAAAATCGAAGGGCTCACGGGCAAGACCAGTAGCTTCAAAGTCCTGAAGATCCGCAGCAATGAATGTGAGGTTCGACAACCCGAGTCGCGAGGCGAAGCTCCGTGCGCGTTCGATTGCTCCCGGAGCCAGGTCGAGTCCCGTAAACTGGGAATCCGGCAGCGTATAAGCCATGGGGATGAGGTTGCCCCCATCTCCGCAGCCCAGTTCGAGCACGCGGCATCGCTCGGGCGGCGCTGGGTCCATGCCGAATAGCTTGGCGATCACCGCCAGCCGGTCCGGGTGAGTCTGGGGGAAGGCGCGCCCTGGATAGGGCACCTCCTCGTACGGGTTGAGCATCACATCCCCCTCCAAGGGATCCCTCTATTCTCCAACAAACAAGAACCCCAGTGATTGCCTGCTGCCATGTAAACCGGTATTCCCGGTTTGGGTCTTGGGTTCTGCTATCATCGAACCGCATGGAGGCAGAGCTTTTTGGCCCGCTCAAGCGGGCGCATATCACTCAAGCGGTTGTGGAGGAAGGGAGCTGGGCGGGATCCGCACGAGGGTTGAGAATCCGGTTCGACCTGTTGTCACTCGGCGGGACGCGCCGTGTGGCTTGGCACGTCAGAGGTTCCGGATGGGACCGTAAAGGCGTCGCGGGTACGGTTTATGAAGCCATGGATGCGATTGCTCTCATGTGGGCCAAGCACGCCGCCGCGCGCCCTGCGTCTCCACGCCAACTATCGCTGTTTTGATTTGCAGTCCCCTCCCCGGGTCACAGCATAAACCGCACAGCAATCTGCAACACGCGGCCGTCGTTGAGCGTGTTGGTGATTTTTCCGAAGGCGGGAGAGCTTAAGTTCCGTTGGGGCTCGTCAAACTGTGCGTGATTGCCCGCATTGTAAGCTTCGCCCCGAAGCATGGCGCGCCACTCCCTACCCGCTCGGAACCGCCATTCCTTGGCGATGGCGGCGTTCAAGTTGGCGATGGGCGATTTGCGGAAGGTCCCGCGGCCTAGAGTGCCTGCGTGCTGGCCGGGCGCCAGATAGGAAAAGCGGTCGCGCCGGAGGATCTGAGGCGCCGTATCCGGGTGGGCGATCGTCCGCCCTAGAATCGAGGGATCCAATATGTTCGGCCGGTCGCCCGCTCCGCCATCCACGTTCCCATACCCAGGCCCATCAGAGCCTACATACAACGTCAGGGGCGTGCCGGACTTGAATACCGTCACGCCTGACACGTTCCAGCCGCTCAATACTCCCTGAACCCAGCCCTTTCGAGCTGGTTTCGGCAAATCATAAGAGAAGGCAATCTCCAGCGCGTGCGTGGAGTCAAATAAGCTCAAACCCTTGCGGTCCTTGGCCGAATCGTACTGCCACTGATTGCGGCCGGTCTGCATGTCGCGATTTGCCGCCGTGAAAGTATAGTCGGTACCCTCATCGATCGCTTTCCCAAACGTATAGTTTGCGCTCCACACGAGGCCCCGGTAAGAGGGCATGTGCAGCGTGAGCTTGGCGGCGTCCAGGTAGGCGATCCCGCCGTTCAACACGTACTTAACGTCGTAGTAGCGCGGGTCCGGACGGCGTTGGTCTACGGTAGCAGTGGTCAGCGGGATGCCCGGAACAGGTTCGGCGCGATTCTGCTGGTAAACATTCAGCAGCTTGAAAGTACGGCTGCCTACATAACCTATCCGAATCATCAGCCGCTCCGCAAGGCGCCTTTCGATCGAGAGGCTGTACACATGAGTGTAGGGCGCCACCATATCGGGTGATAAAAACGTAGGAGAGGTGCGCTGCGCGGGATCATCCAACCGGACCCCCGCCAGCGGATTCAGGAAGTCCGGGTTTTGCACTTGCACGTATCGCACATGAGGCAGATTCATGCGTGCTTGCTGATAGGTGACAGGCAGAATCTGTCCGAAAACGGTGGCGTAAGCCGTCCGAACCACCCAGTTGCTCTGAGTGCTCCAGGCGAATGAGATCCGGGGGCTGAAATTATTGCAGTCGCATCCGTAAGGAATTTCCGTCAACCCTCGAACCTCCCGCGGTGCGGTTTCCAGGCTGTAGCGAAGGCCCCAGTAGAACTGTAAGTGGGGAGTGATCTTCCACCGATCTCCAAAATACGCGCTTCCGCCCCAGTTTCTGAAGCCACGCGCGAGCTCCCCGATCGTAACCTCATACATGGATGGGGTTCCATAGCGGAAGTTCTCAATGGCGGTCCGGCCGTAATTATTGGTAAACCAATAGAGTCCTCGCTGGTTGTTCACTTCGATGCCATTCAATTGATAACGAACGACTTCCGCGCCCGCAGCGAGCGCGTGCGCACCCGCAAGGTCGGCGTGGGACCATAAGAATCCGCCGCGAAAACTGTTTTGGGCCCGGTTAATGGGGAACTGGCTATCTGGCCCTAGCTCCTCGATCTGATACCCAAAACGAACTCGAGGGCCGACGGCGTTCGGTTCCGGGGTTAAAGCCGACTTCGTACGGTCGAAACCCAACCCCACCGAAATCGTGCTAGCCGCCGAGAGCGTCCGCTCGTAAGTAAGACGGGAGCGGTGGCTGTGAATCGATGTGTCCGGATTCTGCCCGGCCACGAGTTGAAACGCGTCCAAATTGTGGCGCTGAAGGTAATGGGATAGGACCATCCGGCCGGCTCCGACTTTGGGTTCGGCGCGGAACGTCCCCTCCGTCGTGTCGCTCCGTTGCGGAGCATTGGTGTTGAGCGCGCGCGGATCAAAGTCCAAACGGTTGGGAAGGGCTAGGGGATACGCTTCCATCCAGCGGCTGATGATGCGGCGCACGGCCGGATCTGAAGCCAGCGGCGTGCGCTCGGAGGCTAGCGGCGCCAGAACGTTGCCATTCACCATGCCGCGAACCTTGCGCTGCGAAGCGCTGAGATTGACGTAGCCGAGCAGGGGCAGCGCACCGGCTGCGCGCGCCGCATAGAAGTTGCGCCGGGAGGGTAAAACCGGCCCCACCTGAAAAAAGGTCCGGGCGTTAAACACGCTGTTTTGGTGCGCCTCGAACAACTCGCCGCGCCACGACGAAGCTTTGGCCGTAGGGTGAACCACCACCGGGCCTGATGGGGGCTGGCCATGCTCCGCAGCGTAGTAGTTGGATTCGGCCGGCATCTCCGTGACAATGGTGGGATTGGCGCCGACACGCACATTCAGTTCCTTGGTGACGTTCGTATCGATCTGATATACGGCGACATTTTCGTTGCGCTGAGCGGCAGCGCCAATAGCTGCGCGTGGCGACGCCAGGGCCCCAGGGGCTTGGGGCTTGACCGGCTCTGGAGTATTCTGTGCGCCGAGCCGCCCGCACGAGCAAAGCATCAAAACAAGCAGGATGCGAAAAGGCATGAAAGCGTTTATTGTACCGCGAGATTGCAGAGGTCCTGCATCACCGCGATTTTCGCTCGAGGGCTTCTTTAAGCTGGCGGAAAGCCGTTTCGTGAAATTCCTCTTTGACCCGCTCCAGAGGTGTAGAAGCAGCATCCTTCGAAGCTCGAGGTCCGGCTTGCTTCAAGCAGCGACCCAGCATCAAAATGGCCTCCGCATCTTCCGGATCGCGTTCCAGCACGGCACGGAAATTTTGGGCAGCTTCGGCAAACTCTCCGCGTTTCCAAAGCGCATAGCCGAGATTGAAGTAGTAATCGGGATCTGAAGTATCCCCTTCTAGCGCTTTCCGGAAGTTCTCAACGGCCTCCGGTCGGTCCCGCCGGCTTTGCGCCGCACCCAGGTTGTTGAAGACTTCGTTGAGGGGCACCTCGCGGACCACCGTTTCGAAAGCTGCTTGCGCCCCGGCGTAATCGCCCATATAAAAACGGCACAAGCCTAGGAAAAAGTTTGCTTCAAAATACCGCGAATCGGTGGGTTGAATTTTGGCGAACCATTCGGCAGCCGCTTTGTAATTTTCCTGCTCCCACAACAGCCGCCCGAGAGCCATGCGAGGGCGTGAATAGTTTTGATCCAAGCGGGCGGCTTGTGTGAAAAAGCGGTGCTTCTGCTCGGCTTGCGTTGCTAGGAGCCCGCGCACATAATTCTCTATCGCATCTACCCGAGCCGGGGGATGCGATTGCAGGAAGACCTCCTCGGAAGGAGCGCTGTCAGGACGCAATAAACGCAGCGTTTGCCACGCCAGCCGGTTCTGAATCACAGCCAGATCATCGATGGCGGCGGTATGCCCAAACTCGGGTGACTGTTTCATGTTGGGGATGTCCACCACGCGCAGAACAAAGCGCAAGGAATTTTTTCCGCCGCCGTTCTCCGCAGGAATCCAATGGAAAGACCCAAAAACCACCTTCTCGGCGTCCAGCGTTTCAGCAATCTTGATTACGGAAGCGCGCGTCATCAAAGCTCGCTCCCGGATGCCTAGCCGCCGGTGCGCCTCCGCCACGGCGTCTCGCGCCAGCGCAAGAATTCCTGCTTCCGACAGCGCTTCGCGTATGGCTTCCGCAGCGCTAACGCCGATCCACTCGACTGCCGGTTTCCCGGAGGCATTGTATAAAGGCAGCACCGCCACCGTTTCCGGGCGCCCTGGGGAGGAGAAACAAAAGAGTAAAAACAACAGAAGCGCGAGAGGCCGCTTCATCGCTTCCAGTTTAGCAAACGGCCCTCGCGCCGGGGATGTTGGAAATCTCTACTACGCTATTCAGTTTGCAAAAACCAGTTTGGTTTTAGTGCCGCCCAGGCGAATCTCCTGGATTTTATATTTGCCATCGCCGTTGCTGTAACGGACCGAAGTCGCGCTGAATTTCTGGTCGGACGTTTCCACTTTCACGTCAGCTTCAACGCTTTCCTTTCCCTTGCTAAGAATCACTTTCGAATCTTTGAGTTCCAGTTTGTACTCGCCAGGCGACAACTGCTTGCCATTGATTTCCGAGGTCTGGAACAACGTAATCCGGTGCGTGTCTGCAAAGGCGATCGCCAGCGCAAAACAAGTGAACAAAGTGATGAGTTTTTGAATCATGTGTAGATCCTCCCTTGAATGTTGCTCAAGTCTTCGCTTGCCCAAGCGCGAATCATAAGCGCTTGGTGGTGCGAACGGCTGGTAACCGTCGCACATTTAGTAATGACGAAAAAGACCGCAATTTGTTCCGTTCCCGGCATTCATTTTTTTTAATCTGCTCCCATAGCGGCTTTAACGCAGCTTATAGCCTTCTGCTGAATCTCAGGGTCGTCGCCAAAGCCGGAGAGCCAAATCACATCCTTTTCTTTCCGAAACCAGGTCCATTGCCGTTTGGCGTAGCGGCGTGTGGCTTGCTGGGCCGCTGCGATAGCCTCTGGCAGCGAAGTTTCACCACGCAGGTACTGAAGCGCCTGAAGGTAACCGATGGCTGCCAGCGGACGAGCAGTTTCTGGCACGCCCGCAGCCAGCAAAGATCGAACTTCATCGACTAACCCTTGTTGGAACATCGTCTCCGTGCGCCGGTTGATCCGCTCGTAAAGGAGCAGCCGGGGAGGATCCAAGCCCAGTTTCAAAATCCGAAAGCCTGTCAGCGGGTCCCTGCCGGAGCGGAACAACTCTGACATGGGGCGGCGGGCTAACCAGCAAACCTCCACGGCGCGGATCAGTTTGTTCACGTCCCGAGGGTGGATGCGGGCGGAGGAGGCGGGATCCAGCCGGCGGAGAAGGCGGTGCAACACGCCGCGCCGCCGCGCTTCGGCATGGGCCAAACGGCGGCGCAAGGCGGGGTCGCGGGCAGGCCCTTGAAACAGGCCTTCGAACAATGCACGCATGTAAAAGCCCGTTCCGCCAACTACAACCGGAACCCTTTCCCGTTTCAGAACTTCCATGATGGTGGCGCGGGCTCCGCGAGCGTAGTCACCCGCGCTCACCCAGTCCGTGGGCGAGGCTACATCGATCCAGTGGTGAGGGATCCCCCGCCGCTCGGCTGGAGGCAGCTTGGCCGCGCCGATGTCAAAACCGCGGTAGATTTGCAGTGAATCGCAATTCACGATTTCCCCGTCTATAGTTTCAGCGATGGCGAGAGCGAGAGCGCTTTTGCCAGCGCCGGTAGGACCGAGGACGGCGATGAGTAAGGGGTCAGGCACCGCTTCCCATTGTTCCCCGATCGCCGCCAGGCGGGCAACAGACATGAAAGACAGAACTTATCGCATTGCGCCGCCAAGGTTTATACTGAGAGTGAGCACGGGGGCTTCGTGTACCCGGAGGGCGGGCGAAGCGCAACCGTAGAAAGTCGGGTCCAATGACCTTGCATGTCCACCGTTTATGGGTTCTATTGTCCCTGGTAGGATGGCTGCCGTTCGCCGGTTGGTGTCAGTCCGGAGATGCGGCCGCCGCCAAACCATCCGTTGACAAAGCAGAAGCGTATTATCACTTCGCGATGGGGCACCTGTATGCCGAGCAAGCTATGAATTTCGGCAACCGGGGCGATTACCTGAACAAAGCTATCGAACATTACAAACAAGCCATGAAAGCTGACCCGAACGCTTCCTTCCTGGCGGAGGAACTTTCGGATCTCTATTTGCAATCCGGACGCCTTCGGGACGTGATCCTCGAACTGCAAGACAATTTGCGACAGAACCCGAACGATCTCAACTCCCGCCGCATTCTGGGCCGCATCTACACTCGCATGCTGGGCGACGCCAGCCAGGGCCGGGTGAACACGGAGATGCTCAAGCGAGCCATTGAGCAGTATCAGTTCATCGCTTCCGCGGAGCCCAAGAATGTAGACGTCTGGATCATGCTGGGGCGTCTCTACAAGCTAGCCCAGGATTCCGTAGAGGCGGAAAAAGCTTATAAGAAAGCGACCGAGCTCGAACCGGATAACGAGGATGCGCTTACGGGGCTGGGGATGCTGTATTCCGACCTGGGGGACACAAAAACCGCCACCGAAGTTCTCCGGCGCGTCGCCGAGAAAAACCCTTCGCCGCGTTCGTGGATGACGCTGGCGGGGGCTTATGAGCAGATGCGGGATTACCGCGCAGCCGCTTCGGCATTGGCCAAAGCTCTCGAAATGAATCCCGGCAATGTGGACCTCAAGCGCGCACTGGCGCAAGATCTCTTGCTTTCCGACCAGTTCGACCAGGCATTGAAACTGTACGAGGAACTGGCGCGCGAAGATCCGAAAGACGCGCAAAACTTCCTGCGGATGTCTCAAATCTACCGGCAACAGCGCAACTTCGCCAAAGCCCGGGAAGCGAATGAGCGCGCGCGAAAGATCGAGCCGAACAACCTAGAGATACGGTTCAATGAAGTCAATCTTCTGGAAGCCGAAGGCAAGACGGCGGAGGCGATCGAAGCCCTAAAGGATATGCTGAATTCGACCGCCAAGAAGTCTTACAACCTCGGGGAGAAGAACAACCGCGCGGCGTTGCTCGAACGTTTGGGCATGCTGTACCGCAGTGCGGACAACCCCGAAGAAGCCGCCAAGGCCTTCCGCCAGATGGCGGAGCTGGATCCCGCATACGGCCCCCGCGCGGCGTCACAGATCATTGAAACCTACCGTTTGGCGCGCGACTATGCGAAAGCCCAATCCGAAGCGAACGCCGCCAAGAACGCCTACCCCTCGGATCGTGGCGTGACGGCGGTGCGGGCGGGACTGCTGGCGGAGCTGGGCAAGACCGACGAGGCGGTGAAAGAGCTGAAAAGCCTGCTAGATGGAAAGGGCGACAGGGAAGTTTATCTCTCCATAGCGCAAGCTTACGAAAGAGCGAAGCGGTTTGATGAGATGGCCAAAGCGCTTGATGAAGCCGAAAAACTATCCACCACGCCGGAGGAAAAAGAGGCCATCTACTTTGCACGGGGGGCGATGTACGAGCGGCAAAAGAAATATGATCTCTCCGAAGCCGAGTTCCGGAAAGTGCTCGCCATGAACCCCAACAACGCTTCGGCGCTCAATTACCTGGGTTACATGTTTGCCGATCGTAACGTCCGGTTGCAGGAGGCGCTGGAACTGGTCCAAAAGGCTTTAGACCGGGAGCCGGACAACGCGGCTTATCTGGACAGCTTGGGGTGGGTGTACTTCCGCATGGGAAAGTTGAAGGAGGCCGAGGACTATATCCGGAAATCCCTTCAGCGAAGCCCTCGGGACGCCACGGTCCATGACCACTTAGGCGACATACTGTGGGCGCAGGGACGGGTCCGGGAAGCGATCGCCCAATGGCAGGCGGCTCTCAAAGAATTCAGCGCAGGTCCACCTTCGGAAGCCGACCCGGCGGAGATCGCCAAGATCAACCGAAAGATCGAGGGTGCGCGGGTGCGGCTCGCCCGGGAAGCTCCTGCGACAGCCCCGAAGCATTAGTTGGGCGCTTGGAAGAAGCCTCCCGGATGCAGTAACTTAGTTACTGGCAAGGAGAGTTGAACATGAAAATCCGTCCGTTACACGATCGTGTCATTGCAAAGCGCTTGGAAGATGTCGAAACGACCCCTGGCGGAATCGTCATCCCCGATACGGCGAAAGAAAAGCCGCAGCGCGGAGAAGTCACCGCCGTCGGCAATGGCGTCCGTCTTGAAGATGGGTCGGTTGTGCCGCTCGCCGTCAAAGCGGGGGACAAAATCTTGTTTGGAAAGTACTCCGGTTCTGAGGTGAAAGTGGATGGCGAGGAATATTTGATCTTGCGGGAAGATGAGATCCTGGCGGTGCTGGAGTGACCGCGGGCTGCGGGCCGTCAGGCCCGCGCCTTTGCCCATGTTAATCTGAAGTTGAAATCTTCAAGGAGTCTCGTGAGAATGTTGCGCTTTCCGTGGAGCCGTTTGCTCATCTTGATGTCTGCCTGTTTTGTTTCCGCCGGCGTGGTTTCCGCCCAGATGAAGATCGCCGTCATCAGCCTCCAAAAAGCTGTTTTAGAAACCGCCGAGATTAAGAAGGCGCAGGCGGATTTGGAAGCGAAGTTCAAACCCCGCCAGGAACAGATTCAAAAGCTTCAATATGAACTGGACGCTTTGCAGCGGCAGCTTCAGAGCATGCAGGGCAAACTCACGCCTCAAGCGGAGCTGGAACTCACTAACCAGGGCCAAAAGAAACAGAGGGACTTGCAGCGCATGACGGAAGATTTGCAGGCGGATGTAGATCGGGACCGGAACGACATTCTTTCTCGCGCTAGCCAGCGAATGCAGGAAGTGGTGAAAAAACTCGCCGAAGAACGCGGCATCGATGCCGTGTTCGATACCGGCGACACCGTGTACTTTAAACCTACCCTGGAAATCACCAAAGACGCTGTGGCGGCATACGATAAGGCATACCCCGCGAAGTAGTGGGAGTCCAAGCCATGCCCGGATATCTTGAAGGTTACGGAGAAGGCGAAGAGCGGCGGGGAAAAATCCTGCGCTGGATGGTGCTCGGCTTGGTGTTAGCAGCCGCTGCGGCAGGCTTCGCTTACTTCTGGTTTCGCGATTACGCAGAGGACCGGGTGATCCGTTCTTTCGTCGCCGCCCTTCAAGCCCGGAAATACGAGGAGGCTTACCGCATTTGGGGCTGCACCGAGCAAAATCCGTGCCGGGATTACACTTTCGAAAAGTTTATGGAGGATTGGGGCCCCCACAGTCCTGCGTCCGATCCGTCCCAAATCCGCGTTGCGCACCCTCGTCTTAGTGAAGGGGCGCTGGGCTGGATCCGCAATGTTCTCCGGATTCAATATTCTTGCAAAGACGGCGTTATTTACCATGTCTACCTGGGAAAGGGTGAACCGGTCCTGCTTTATGTGTTTCGGAAAGACAAGACCATGGGTTTCGCTCCGTGGCCGGTCTGTGCGCCGCGCTTTCAGATGTAATGCTTCCCTCGCCGGCGCTCGGCGTTAAGACCCTGCGCAGCGCCGTTATCTTGACACAAACACCTTTATGAAACGTTGAGCCTTCCGCCACCGCTTTCGGACTGCCATTCTGGCTTAGGGGACAGTCGATCTCCGTGGCGGGATATCCGCCGAGGCCATTCACGGGATGCGGAAAGCGCACGGGCGCGACCTTCCGGACGCGGTGTTGACGAGGCTGTATTACCAGAACGCACTGAAGGTGACTCCCGGCTTGAATGCTCGCCCTGTTCCGGAATGAGTGCGCGCAGCTCGTAGCGCCAGGGAGGGAGGCGGCCGATCGGATACAATGGTGAATCCGTGGCTGAAAAACTCCATGGCATCTTTACGCCGACGCTGGTCCCGTTTGACAGCCGGGGCAGGATCCACGAAGCAGAACTGCGGCGGTTCTTGAACTGGTTGATTGAGCGTGGCGTCCACGGGCTTTACCCGAACGGCTCCACCGGAGAGTTTACGCGGCTCACTGCCGAAGAGCGGCGGCTGATTGTTAAAATCACATGTGAAGAAGCGCGGCAGCGGGCGCCGGTGCTGGCGGGAGCGGCGGAAGCGAATGTCAAAGAAACGCTAGCGGCTTGCGAAACTTATGCCGGCTATGGAGCGCGGGCCGTCGCCATCGTGTCCCCTTTCTATTACCGTCTCAGTCCAGAGGGCGTGGTCGCCTATTTCCAGGAAATCGCCCGAAACTCGCCCATCGATGTGACCTTGTACAACATTCCCATGTTTGCGAGTCCGATCGACGTGCCCACCGTGCGGCGATTGGCGGAGGAGCCTCGCATCATTGGAATCAAGGACTCCAGCGGCGATGTGGCTTTCATGATGCGCATGATTGCGGCGGTCAGGCCGGTGCGCCCGGATTTTGTGTTTTTAACCGGATGGGACGCCGTGCTGGCGCCTATGTTGCTTGCCGGCGCCGATGGCGGCACCAATGCTAGCAGTAATGTGGTTCCCGAGTTGGACCGGAAGCTCTACGATCTGTTCCGTGCGGGCCAGATCGAAGAAGCCATGAAGCTGCAATGGCGGTTGCTTGAACTTTTCGACGCCATGATTTACGGTTTCGAGTTTCCGGATGGGTTTCGTGTGGGCGCGGCCATGCGGGGCTTCGAAATGGGCCGCAGCCGGCAGCCGCTCAGTCCGGCGCAGGAGGCGGACTGCGAAGCGCTCAGCCGGGTGCTGCAATGCATCCTGGCGGATAACGGGCTAGCTCCTCCTCCGCCTGAAGGCTGCCCGCCACGCACGGGAATTCAGCGAGAAGACAAGATACGCCAGATTGTTTTCGCAATCATGAAAACACTGGAAGACCGGGGTGTGATTTGAGCGGCGCTTTGGGGGTCATCGAGATTGCGGGATGGTCTCCGGCAATGGTGGTGTTAGACGCCATGGAGAAGACAGCACGAGTGTGCGTGGTGCAAGCAGAATTGAATGACCGTCCGGGAGTCATCGTCAAGGTTGAAGGTCCTGTGGGGGACGTCCAAGCGGCCATCGCTCGGGCTAACGAACTAGCCATTTCCATGGAAATTCCATATGTGACGGGAATCCTTACGAACCCGGACGAAGCTTCGTTGCCGGCGCTGGCGCCAAAGCCCGATTTCAATCCCCTAATAGAACAGTCGACCGTGCACATTCCCACTCCAGCGGAGGTTGGCAAGGAGGAGAAAGATTTGAGAGAGCAAGCCCCTTTTGCGGTGGGTTTCATCGAAACCCAAGGGTTTACCGCGGTTTTTGACGCCATCGACACGGCTGTGAAGACCGCAGCCGTGGAGGTCTTAGCCCGTGAGAAATTGGGGGGCGGCTACATAGCCGTGGTGATCAAAGGCGATGTGGCGGCCGTGCGAGCGGCCATCGAAGCCGGCAAGGCGCGCGTGGAAGGATTGGGCAAGCTGATTGCGGCGCACGTAATCGCCAGTCCCAGCCAGTCCGTGCTGTCCCTACTGCCGAAACTGTAGCGGGGGCGCGCCAGCTCGTACCGCAACGGCGGCCTCAGGATGTCCTCACTAGGTAATCCACCAGCAGCACGAGCGGGGCTTCCGCACGCGGTAATTTGCGGTAAGCGGCCAGGAGCGGAGGAGCTTGGAGGCCCAGACCTGCCAAGCCGAGAAAGATGGTGCGGTCCTGATCGAAGGCGGTGATCTGCTTCTTCTTCCACGTTTCCGGCCTCAGCACATAGGGCATGAGGTAATAGAACGACTTCTCAACGCCCGTTCCTGAGGCGGTCTTGAATCGCCACAGGTCCACGCCATTGCCCTCTGCTATGCGGCAGAGTATGGAGAAACCGTCCAGATTCATTGCGGAATAACTCAATGAACGGGTGCGGGCCTCCTCCTTAGGGCAACTGCCATCAGGCTGAATTTGAGTGGGGACCAGATGGGTGCGATACCGCTCCCATGCAAGCTGTTTCGCGGCTTCGTTTTCCGTGAAAGTTGCGTAAGCGGCTACCTGCGCCGTCCACCACGTCGCATGGTTGTTGCCCGCATTCATTTCGGCGCGGCCCTTCGGACTCTCCGTCAACCAGCGCAAATATTGGGCGTACCAGCGGCGCAAGCCGCTGCGTAACCCGGAATCAAGCTTTCCCGCCGCCTCAAGCAGCATAATCCCTTGCGCCACATAAATGAGAGAGACCGTCTCGATGATGCCCGCGCCGCGCCCCTCATTATGCCCGCGTACCGCCTGTCCGAATTCGAGATGCGGGTTCATGCGGGTCTTGGGATCTAAGAACCACACAGAGAGGACCTTCTCCGCCCGCGCGACGCACCGGGAATCCCCGAAAAATGCCGCACCCATTCCCAGCGCCAAGGTGGCCTCCGCCAGTTCGCCAATGTAGCGCCGGTGCGTCCAATCCCGCTCGGGGTAGCGCTCGCCGTCCTTCCGAATGAAAGGGCCTGAAGGGTTCTTGGGGTCAGGCCACCAGTAGGGAGCCTCGCTGTAATAGTCGTTGGGCGCTGGTTTCGGATTTCGGGGCCGGTGAAACGTTACGCTCCAGGGTCCCGCCGCTAGGGCATGTTCGACCTGCTTGTGAAGGGGAGCAGCGATGTCAGGGGTTCGTCCCAGCTCTGTCCGAATCCGCTCGATGTTTCCAGAGGAAAGCAGCAGCGCACTGTAGCGCGGCGCGGCGAACCCTTGCAAGGCAGCGGGAAGTGTGAGGAAATGGCGCCGTAACATATCGCAAAGTTATAGAATACCAGCGAAGGAGATCTTTCAATGGCCTCATTGGCGACCCGGCGAACCTTCCTACTTTCGGCGGCCGAAGCGGCGCTGCATCTGCCGTTCCACGCGCAGGGCGCAGCCCCTGCAAGAAACGTACTGTTCATTTCATCCGATGATCTGAATCACTGCATGAGCACATTTGGACAATCGATTGTCCCCACCCCCAACATCAATCGCATTGCGAAGAATGGGGTGCGTTTTGACCGCTCGTATTGTCAGTTCCCCTTGTGCAGTCCGTCGCGCACGTCGATGATGACGGGGCTTGCGCCGGATACGACGAAGGTTTACGACCTCAGAACCCACTTCCGCGATACGTTGGGGAACGTCATGACCCTGTCTCAGGCTTTTCAAAAGAACGGATGCTTCGCCGCCCGGGTAGGTAAGATTTACCACTATGGTAATCCGGGGGATATCGGCACCGACGGTCTGGATGACCCCGCTTCCTGGAATCATAAGGTCAATCCCATTGGAGTGGACAAGACCAAAGAAGAACCCCGGCTGACGAATTACACACCCAATCGCGGACTCGGGTCGGCTATCTGTTTCTATGCTTCTCCCTCACCGGACGCGGAGCACACCGATGGAATCGTAGCGGAAGAGACCATCCGCCTCATGGAGAAGCATAAGAACGAACGGTTCTTTTTGGGATGCGGTTTCTACAAGCCGCATGTGCCATGGATAGCTCCTTCGAAGTATTACGATATGGCGCCGCTGGAAAAGATCAAGCTGATTCCGTTCGAAGAATGGGAGATGTCCATTGCGCCGCAATGGGCGTACTTCACCAAGCCGGCTCATTGGGGAATGAACGAGAAGCAGCGTCTGGACGCCATGCGGGCTTATTATGCGACGATCCTCTTTCTGGACGCACAGGTGGGTCGCGTACTGGACGCCTTGGAGCGCCTAAAGCTGGCGGAGAACACGACAGTAGTCTTTTGGAGTGATCACGGTTATCAGCTCGGCGAACACGGGCAATGGATGAAGCAGACCGTCTTCGAACCAGCGGCGCGATCGCCCATGATTATCGCCGGCGCGGGAGTCCGGGCGCGCGGAAAGGCTTGTCCCCGGACCGTGGAGTTCCTTGACGTTTACCCCACTCTGGCCGAGCTGTGTGGGCTACGAGGTATTCCTAGCAATTTACATGGGGTCAGCCTGCGCCCGCTGCTTGACAACCCGCAGGCGCCCTGGGATCGCCCGGCCATTACGCAAGTCCGAAGGAACGCAGGAGAGAAACGCTTTGTTATGGGGTATTCCCTCCGGACGGAACGTTACCGGTACACGATGTGGGACGCCGGACGCGAAGGCGAAGAGTTATACGATTACGGTCGCGATCCTCGCGAGCTCAAGAATTTAGCCAAGGATAAGGATTCCGAGCCCCTGAAAAAGCAGTTGCGCGCGCGTTTGGAAAAAATCCTGAAGGCGAGGGGATGGAAGGACGCTCCGTTCCGGGTAGACCCCAGCGCCGACGATGACGATTGAGCGGCTTCCGGAGGATAGCTACTTCCGGCGCAGCCACCCGCCGGGGTTAAAGGTCATCAGGAGAGCCTCGCGGGTTTCATCGACCTCGAATTCTCTGGAGCCGCCCTCGGCGAGAAAACGCCGGACTGCCGTGAAGGGACCCAGCCCTTGGTCAGGGTAAGTAGGCACGCCATCGATATGCGTGTCTTCGACAACCAAGTAGCTTCCTCGGCTTACCAGGGGTCCGTACATCCGCAGCTCCTTCAGAACGTGGACCATGGAGTGGTCTGAATCAAGCGTCACCAGCGTCTTTTTTCCGCGAACCCGTTCCGCGATGCGGCTAACGAGGTGAGGGTCGGTTGAGTCGCCCAGATAGAACTCCACATACTGCTTCCACAACGGGTGCGTGCTCGCAGCCTGGCAGTAACGCCCGATATCGACGGTCAACACGCGGGAATGCTTCAGGCCCAACGCGTTCAGCGTGTACGCCCAGTAAAGCGCTGAGCCTCCTTTGAAGGTGCCGGTCTCGATAACGAAATCCGGCTGCTCCTCAAAGATAATCTGCTGCATCACCCAAAGATCCAGCGGGTTCTTGTAGATTTCCACGTTCAGAAAGTGCAAACTCCTCCACACGGGGAGTTCGTGGTACAGCTTGAGCAGGTCCAAATATTTCTCGCGCGGGATTGTTTTGCGACGCGCGTCCACCACTTCCGCGAAAGCTTTCCGAGAAACCGCTGCTTGCTCCACCCGATAGGCTTCCGTCTGCTCGTATTCATGCAGCGCCGCCTTCACCACGATAATGCTGCGCCGCTCCCCGGTGGCGGCGTCCGTAAACTCACGGTCCGCCTCAAATTCGACCACTGCGGGCCGCGCTTTATAAGCCACAGACTTGGAGACCGGCGCAGCAAACCAGTAGCGGCCTTCTTGCGAGTAGGAACGGCGCCCTACCTCGACGCCATTCACCCTCGCAGCCAGCGTCACGTTGGGAAAGCGCTTTGAGATTTCCACCGGAAGCGTGAACTCGAGCTCAACAAAAAGTTCGCCCTCCGTGTCCGGCGGGTCTAGCAAAACCGCAAAAGACGGCTCCACCCAGCGCCACCCTCCCTTGTCCGCATGGAACCCACGCAACAAGCGGGCGGAGTACATTTCGGAGCCTGCCTCGACCCATGAGATCGCGATCGGAGGCGCCTTTGAACTGTTCCCGTGCCGAACGCGACAGCTTGACACCAAGACCGCTGAAGCAAGCAGCGCCGCAAGCCGAACGCCCCGGGGCATACGTTTCACACTCCCAGTCATATGCCCCTGAAGGGCTCAAATATCCAGGCCCAGGTAGTTCTTCGCGTTGTGGTAGCAGATGTTGCGGATCAGGGGGCCGATCAGCTCGTCGCTGTCCGGCAACTCGCCGTTTTCAATGTCGCGGCCGATGAGGTTGCACAGCACTCTCCGGAAATATTCGTGCCGCGGGTAGGACATGAACGAGCGCGAATCCGTGAGCATTCCGACGAAACGCGAAAAGAGGCCTACGTTGGAAAGCGCATTCATCTGCCACTCCATCCCCTCCTTCTGGTCGAGGAACCACCACCCGCTGCCGAACTGAATCCGGCCCGGAGTTTTGCCATTTTGGAAATTGCCGGCCATGGTAGCGAAGACGTAGTTCCAAGTCGGATTGAGATTATAAAGGATCACTTTAGGAAGCGCGTTTTCCTGCTCAAGGCGGTCCAGATAGGCGCCCAGTGCGTCAGCCTGCAACCAGTCGCCCACCGAGTCAAACCCGGTATCCGGGCCAAGGCGCTGAAACATCCGGGTGTTGTTATTGCGCCTGGCGCCCAGGTGCAACTGTTTAGTCCATCCTTTTTCCGCGTCCAACCGGCCAAAAAAGAGCATGAGAAACGCGGCGAACCGTCCCTGTTCCTCAGGCGAAGCCGCCTGCCCGCGCCGCGCTCGGTCGAAAATGCGAGCCGCCTCCGACTCGGAGCAAAAGTCAGCATAGCAATGATTGAGCCCGTGGTCAGACAAGCGCCCGCCCATAGAATGGAAATAATCATGGCGCTGCTTCAGGGCATCCAAGAATTTCGCAAACGAGGAGATGTCCACGTTACTCGCCGCCGCGAGTTTGTCCACCCACGGATTAAATGCCTCGGGCAAATGAACGTTCAGCGCCTTATCGGGACGAAACGTGGGAAACACTTTGGTTTCGAGGCCCGAGGCGGCAATCACGCGGTGCCAGGTCAAGTCATCGGTGGGATCGTCAGTGGTGCACACCGCTTTGACGCGAAATTTTCGGAGGATGCCGTGAGCGCGCAGGTCTTCGCTCGCCAAGCATTCATTGGCCCGCTTCCAAACCGCCGGCGCCGTAGTTTCATCCAGGAGATCGTCTACACCGAAGTACCGCTTCAGTTCCAAATGCGTCCAGTGAAACAACGGATTGCGCAGTGTGTAGGGCGTCGTCCTCGCCCAGGCCAAAAACTTCTCGTAAGGCGAAGCATCGCCCGTACAGTAGCGCTCGTCCACCCCGTTGGCGCGCATCGCCCGCCACTTGTAGTGATCCCCTTCCAGCCAGATTTCGAAAAGATTGGCGAATTGCCGGTTGTGGGCTACATCTTTCGGGGGAAGGTGGCAGTGGTAATCGAGTATGGGTTCGTCCTCGGCAAAGGTGTGATACAGCCGCCGGGCGGTTTTCGTTGTCAGGAGAAAGTCTTCGTGGATAAATGGCATAAATCAAGCCCCTAAACCGAGAGGATAGCATTCGGCAAAGCTCCGTTATAGACTGATGAAGGACCGCTGCGGCGGTGAGAAATGCACGGAGGAGGGCATGATTGTCGCTTCGCAACTGAGAGGCGGAATGGCCATCCGGTACGAAGGCCAGCTTTACAAAGTGATATCGGCGGACTATCACCCCGGTCAAGGTAAGATGGGCGGCGTGACCCATGTCCGGTTACGCAACCTTTCAACGGGAACGCTCTGGGAGCACAGCTTTCGCTCCGACTTGAAAATCGAGGATCTGGCCCTCGAAAAGCGACCCGTAGATTTTCTATACCGCGACGGAGACGACTGTTACTTCATGGATCCCGAAACTTATGAGCAGTTCGTTGTGCCCGCGGCGGTGATCGGCGAACAGGCGAATTTTCTCCGCCCGGAGATGCGGGTTCCCGTCGAATTTCTGGACGACCGCCCGGTAAGCGTTCAGATGCCGGACTTTTTGGAGGTGCGGATCGAGGACACCGCGCCGCCATCTCACCAAGTATCGGATGGTCCCTGGAAACCGGCCACTGTCGAAGGCGGAGTCGAGATTATGGTGCCACCCTTTATCAAGACCGGTGACGTGATCCGCCTGGACCTAGGCGCCATGAAATACATGGACCGCGTGAAAGCGCCGCCTAAGTAGTCCATTACCCGCGGTGTGCGTTAGGATCGAACGACACCCTCAGCCCCTGCCTGTGTGGGGCGCTGCTTGCTACTCTGATAAGACGCAGCCCAACAAGGAGGCTCGTTTCGCGTGAAAATTCGTAAAGCCGTCATCACAGCCGCCGCTCCCCGGCAAAGATCCTTGCCGCTTCAAGTGTTAATTGACCGTGATGGATCCGAGAAGCCCTTACTGCGCATCTTGATCGAAGAAGCGCTGCGGGCGAAGGTGGAACAAATCTGCGTGGTGGTGCACCCTGGCGATGAAGAGGCATACGCTCGCGCTGCGGGGGATTACGCCGGGCGAGTGGCTTTCGTGCCCCAGCCGCAGCCGCTAGGTTATGGCCACGCCGTGTATTGCGCGCGGGAGTTCACCGAAAGGGAGCCGTTTCTCCATCTGGTTGGCGATCACCTTTACATCTCGAATGGCCCCAACGGATGTGCTCAAAGTCTGGTGGAGCTGGCGGAAGCCGAAGCCTGTTCGGTTTCCGCGGTTCAATCGACGCGCGAACATTTATTGCCAAACTTCGGCGCCATTGGAGGCCAGCTCTTGAGCGGTCGGAAAGACGTGTACCGGGTCGACACCGTGATTGAGAAACCCACGCCTACCGAAGCCGAGCAGAAGCTGATCGTACCGGGACTCCGCGCGGGTCACTACCTGTGCTTTTTTGGCATGCATGTCCTCACCCCCGCCGTGATGGACGCCCTTGAAGGATTGCTGGCCGCCCCGCGTGCCGGCGCTGTGACGCTCTCCGCGGCGCTGGAGGCGCTCGCGCATTCCGAAAAGTACCTCGCGTTTGAGATCACTGACCGGCGATACGACGTAGGCGCTCGGTACGGGCTGCTTACGGCGCAGCTTGCCCTCGCGCTGAGCGGCAAAGACCGAGATGAGATTCTGACCCAGTTGGTGGAGCTGCTAGCCGCGCGGGCCATGGGGACCGGCGGGCGTTAGGGAGCGTGCCAATGAGCGAACTGGTCCGCATGATTACGGCCGCAGATCCGGCGATTCGCAACCGCTCCTTGGATGCCTTCTGCCGTGAGGCCACCCTCGATACGCTGCTGGCCGAATGCGCCGCTCTGGAAACCTTCCGGCGAGCGAGTGACAACCTTTATGAGCGCGTGCGGGCGTTGTTCTTTTTGTATGCGATCCACCGCTTTCATTTGCCGCGGAAGTGCAGCCCGCACAGCCGGGGGCGAATCCCGTTCCCTGGCTATGAGGCATTCCTGAAACGGCGTTTCGAGGAGGCCATACGGGTGTTTGCGGAAGCCCAGAAAGCCTGGGGTCCGAATCCGGCCTTATCCAGCGCGTTGGCCGCAGCTTACCGGAGCCTCGGATTTCAGACGCTGGCCGACCAAGTGCGGCGGAGCGTGCGGTCCGTGAGGGGTAACCAGTGGATGTTCCGCACCGGACATCCGGCGGACTACCCTTTGCGCATCCGCAAGGAACTCGCCGAGCCGGGAGCGGGCGGCTCCTTTTCTATCCTGCGTGAGACTACCCCAGTCCGCATGGACCTGACCCATAGCGGATGGAGTGACATTTTTTTCCTCGGGATGGACTTTCCGGAAGGCGCGCGGGTGCTAAACATTTCCATCGACCTCAGTGTTCGCGGAGCAGGCGGCGGCGCTCCCAAGCCTCCGGTGGAAGCCTATTTTCGCGTGATCGACCGCCCCGTGCTGCGCTTGGTCAGCGTCGACCTTCAGGCGGTGGCCGAAATCACCGATCTCCATGAGGTATTCGATTTCGCGCGAGATTATCTAGGACTGCTGAAGGCCGCGGTCATCGCTTCCGGAGTCATTCCTCCCGGTATCGAAGGCGCCTCCCAGCCCCTCGCGGAACTGCTAGCCCGGCTTACGGGTAAGTCCGGCTACGGCATCGAACTGGTCAGCAAAGTCAACGACATCCCGAAGGGATCTCGGCTCGCCGTTTCCACCACTTTGCTCGCCAGCCTGATTGCCGTTTTGATGCGCGCTACCGGTCAAACGCAGAACCTCACAGGCGCGCTCGCAGAAGCAGACCGGCGAACGGTAGCGGCGCGCGCCATACTGGGCGAGTGGCTAGGCGGCTCCGGAGGCGGCTGGCAAGACTCTGGCGGCGTGTGGCCGGGCATGAAACTCATTCAAGGCGTGGTGGCGCAGGAGGGTGACCCGGAGTTCGGCATCAGCCGTGGCTGCTTGCTGCCTTCCCATAAGGTGTTCACGCTGGATGAAGTCAGCGCCGATACCCGGAGGCGATTGCAAGAGAGCTTGGTCCTGGTGCATGGCGGCATGGCGCAGGATGTTGGGCCCATTCTGGAGATGGTCACCGAAAAGTATTTGTTACGCTCCGAAGCTGAATGGCAGGGTCGCGGGCAGGCTATCCGTATTCTCGACGAGGTGGTCGATCTTTTGAAAGCGGGAGACATTCGCGGCATCGGCAATGCCACTCAGCGCAACTTCGACGGTCCGATTCAAACGATCATCCCCTGGGCGGGCAACTATTACACCGAAACGCTCATCCGCCGCGTGCGTGCGGAGTTTGGAGAACAGTTCTGGGGCTTTTGGATGCTTGGCGGGATGTCCGGCGGCGGCATGGGGTTTCTTTTCGCGCCCGCAGCCCGATCAGCCGCGCAGGATCGCTTGGCTGCCGTCATGGCCGAGACGAAGAAGCGTCTGGAGACCGCAGTGCCATTCGCTATGGAGCCGGTGGTCTATGACTTTGCCATCAATGAGCGGGGCGCTTGGGCGGAGCTCCTCACGGGAGAGAACGCACTCCTGCCGGCGGGTTACTATACGCTTACCGTGCCAGCGTTGCTCCGATGCGACGCGCGGTTCCTGACGCCGGCGCAGAGAATCGAACTCGCCCGGTTTGGGGCGGCGTGCCGCAAGTTGCCCGAGTTTGCAGGCATGGTCGAACGCTTGTTCGATCATCTGGTCCCCCGTACAGGCGATGATCAGGTGGGCGCCGGACCCAGCTTGGAGCAACTCTTGAACGAGCTGGGGTTTGATCGCCTACAACATGAACAGATCCGAGCGGATTTGCGGAGTGGGCGAATCGGGCTGGCGCAGAACCGTTTGCCGGTATCCAGCACCATCCAGGACGTCCGCCCCGAGGACGTGGTTGACGCCACTGAGCCTCTGCCGGCGCACTATGTTCAGACCGGCAGAGACGCACTGGCCGAAGGCAGGCTGGCGGTGGTGACGCTGGCTGGCGGCATAGGAAGCCGTTGGACCCGGGGCGCCGGCGTAGTCAAGGCCCTGAATCTCTTTTGCCGGCTCGGAGGCGCGTACCGGAATTTCATCGAGATCCACCTCGCGAAAAGCCGCCGCACGAGCCGGAACTGCGGCATGACGCTCCCCCATGTCATCACCAGCAGTTATCTCACACATGCGCCTATCGTGGACTTCCTGCGCGCCGAAAATCACTACGGCTACCCGGGACCATTGCTGGTGTCCGAAGGGCGCGCCGTGGGTTTGCGCTTGATTCCCATGACGCGGGATCTCCGTTTCGCCTGGGAAGAGACGCCCCAGCAACTGCTGGACGAGCAGAAACAAAAGGTTCGGGAAAGTCTGCATGCCGCGCTGATCAACTGGGCGCGCACAATGGGCGAAGGCAGCGACTACACCGACAACGTTCCCATGCAGTGCCTGCACCCGGTAGGTCACTGGTACGAGATCCCGAACTTGTTTCGAAATGGGGTACTTGCCAGATTGTTTGACCAACGCCCGCAGTTGCAGTATCTGATGGTTCACAACATCGACACGGTCGGAGCTGATGTGGATCCTGCCCTGTTCGGGCTGCACATCGAATCCGGCGCCGCAATCACGACCGAAGTCATTGGGCGCGAAATGGAGGATCGCGGCGGAGGTCTGGCGCGCGTCGATGGGAGAGTCCGCTTAGTGGAAGGCCTCGCTCTTCCGCACGAATCCGTGGAGTTTGACCTGACGTATTACAATTCCGCCACCACGTGGATCCACATCGACAAACTGCTCGCAGTCTTTGGGCTGGAGCGCGAGGATCTGGCCCGCCCGGATAAAGTGGCGGGTGCGGTGCGGCGCTTGGCTGCCCGCATGCCGACCTACATCACCTTGAAGGACGTCAAGAAGCGCTGGGGACGCGGGCAAGAAGACGTTTACCCGGTAACCCAGTTTGAAAAACTGTGGGGGGATATGACGGCGCTGCCCGAGTTAGACAGCCGCTTCGTTGTAGTGCCCCGGGTTCGAGGGCAGCAGTTAAAAGAAGTAGCGCAGCTCGACGGCTGGCTGCGCGATGGTTCTGCCGCGTACGTGGAGTCTCTCTGCGACTGGGCTTAGCTCAATCGCTTACGAAACACAGGTTCGAGCGGATCATTCTTGGCCTGCATCCAGGCCAGAAGCTCACGCCGCATGCGATCGATCTCGGGCTTGAACTTGGGTTCCGCAATGAGATTCCGGAGCGCGTTCGGATCTGCTTGGAAATCGTAAAACTCTTCAGGCGTGCGGTAAAGAAACATCTGTACCCGCGCGGCAATCGCCTTGTCCTTCTCCGCCGCCGCCTTCATGGCGTTAAATGTCAGGCCGTTTTGCGATTCATTGCGAAACACCGTCTTGCCGTCCGACCATGCGTTGAAGATGTAGCCGTATTTACGGTTTTGAATGCATCGCATCTCATAGCGCTTGCGGGCTGAAGTCTCATGAAAGACCGTCACCACCCGGTCGCGGCTAGGGTCGGAGCCGCCTTTAAGAAGCGGAACAAAACTCTTCCCATCCACGCCTGCCAGTGGCGGAAGCCCAAGCGCATCGAGCACGGTGGGCGTGAAGTCGATGCCCGAAATGAAATGGTCGCGATCCACGCTGTTGGGCTTCACTACGCCGGGCCACCGCACAATCCACGGCGTGCGCGTGCTGTTAAAATAGCAGTTCGTTTTCGAAAAGGGAAACGACATCCCGTTGTCGCTCAAAAACATGACGATCGTGTTCCGATCTAAGCCGGTCTCCCGCAACGCGCGCAGCACTTCGCCAACCGTTTGATCGCAGCGATACGCCGAGGTCATGTACTCGGCCACCTCCTTGCGAACCTCGGGAATATCCGGTAAAAATCCGGGAACGACAGCCTCTTCGGGTTTGATCTGCCGCGTAAAATCCAGGTGCTTCTTGAAGTGTTTCAGCTCCTGCTCGCTTCCAGCGAAGGGGCGATGAGGGTCCTGGGAGTTCGCCATCAGGAAGAACGGCTTACCCTCGGCTTTCGCCTTCTCAAAAAACGCCTTCGCATGGCGATAGTATAGTTGCGGGCTCCTCCCTTGCCCCAGCTCGGCAGCCGTGACATAAGTATCCCAACAGAACTTCTCGCGCGGCGCCAAGTGTTCATTCTTGGCCATAATGCCATTGAGGTAGCCTGCCGCGTGCAACTGTTCCTGCAACGTGGGAACATCCGTGCGGATAGGCTGAAACCCTTCCGCTCCGTTGCGGTGAGGGTAGCGCCCTGTCATCCATACCGAGCGGCTCGGCTGGCACACCGCCACCGTGACGTGGGCGCGCAAAAAGCGCACGCCTTCCGAGGCCAGTCGGTCAATATTCGGCGTAATGTTCGGCGTCTTGCCGCCGAAAGCACCGGGGGTGTCCCAGTTCATGTCGTCGGCGGTAATCATCAAAAAGTTCCACCGGGGCGCCGCTTCCAGCGAGCGGTGAAGGAAAAGAGCCGGCGCAGCAAACAAGCTCCGCCGAGTCAACTGAGATGTTGTGGACCGCAATGCCATATCTATGCCATCCCCGCGTCCGTAAGCAACCGTTTGAGCGTGTCCAGATCGCGCTTCATAATGGCCAGAAGCTTTTCTTTCGGGATCGTGAACGTAGTCTTGCCGGCGCCGGCGCCGCCGAGCTCGTCGTATTCCATGTGCAGTTGTAAGGGGCCGGCGAACCGCGCAGCCTTGAGAAAACTGAAAAACTGCTTGAAGTTCACCATCCCCTGACCGAGCCCGCACCACCCTGGCGTCCAGTTGCCTTTTTCGTTCTGCTTCCAGCGGAAATCTTTCACCGCAACGCCCCGGATCATGGGCATCAATAGCCTGGAGCTATGGACCCACCCGCCGTACCCGCCTTCGACGGTAGCGTGGCCAATATCGTAGTTGACGGAAACCGAGTTTGGATCAAAGTCCTTGAGAATCAGATACAAGTCCCACATGGAAGCGCCCACTTGCCCGACGCCGGAGTGCGTATGGTACATCGCGCACACGCCATACTGCTTGTTGAGATCCGCCAAATCCTTCACCCGAACTTTAAATTCGGCCACCTGGGCGGGAATGCTCTTGTTGAGGTCATAGCGAAACCCGCCCCAGCGATACCACCGCACGCCCAGCGCTTTCAATGTCTTGACCACCGATTCGGCATGAGGCGTCGAGGCGTCCACAATGTGACTGGTGATCATCTCCAGCTTCAATCCGGCCCGGCGGATGGCTTCCGCCGCTTTGGGAAGATCCTCGGCTACACGTTCGGGAAGGACGTGCCCGCCCGGGCGCACAGTCAGATCGATCCCTTCGTAGCCCAAATCCTTACAGACCTGGGACATTTCAGGTACGCTGGCCCACTGAAAATGTTTGGAAAACGCACAAATCACGTACCGGTTTTCGGCGGGTGCGCCATGCGCTCCGGCAGCAGCCGTCATTGCAGCCAAAATTTCGCGACGAGAGATCAGAGGGGGTTTCATGGCAGGCTCTTAGGGCTCCAAAATCACCTTCATAAGGTTCGGTTCTTTATTGTATAGCTTCCGGAACCACGCCGGACCTTCCTCCAGAGGCGACACCGCGCTGATCAAAGGCGCCACTCGGATCGCTCCGCGCGCCAGCAACTCGATGCATGCCGGATATTCACCGCAGGAGGCGCACGAACCGGTGAACCGGATCTGCCGCGTAACCACCGTCTGTAGCGGAAGCTCCACCTTCGGCGAAAGGTTGCCAACCAGGGTCACTGCGCCGCCCTTTTTCACCGCGCCTATCGCCGTTTGAACGGACGCGGAAGCGCCGACAATTTCGAGGGCGACGTCGGCTCCGCGCCCTCCAGTAAGATCTCGCACGGCGCCAAGCGCGTCCGTCGCCTTTGCGTCCACGAGATTGTCCGCTCCTAAGGCGGAAGCCATTTTGAGCTTCGCGCCGTCAATGTCCACGGCAATGATGCGCCCGCACCCGGCGAGCCGTAGAGCTTGTATCGCCAGCAACCCAATCATGCCGCTACCCACGACCACGGCCGTGTCGCCGAGCCGGAGGGGTGTGAGATTCACAGCGTGCACCGCGATCGACACCGCCTCGGTCATGGCGGCGTGTTCGAACGGCACGGCGTCGGGCAGCTTGTAAGTGATGCGTTCCGGAACCGCCACATACTCGGCGAACGCTCCATGCCGGCGAAATTCCTGACAAGCAACCCCCAGCACTTGACGGCGGTCACAAAGGTTGACTTCCCCGCGACGGCAAAAGAAACAGTTTCCACAATACACCGTTGAATCGAACGTCACCCGGTCCCCCGGCTGAAATTGGGAAACTGCGCTGCCCACCCGTTCAACCACCCCGGCGGCTTCGTGTCCCATGACGAGCGGCGGGATGCGCCGCCCGGTGCTGCCGTCAAAGCCGTGCACGTCGCTGCCGCAAATGCCGCAAGCCTTGACCCGTACGAGCAATTCGTCCGGCCCGATCTCCGGCTCCGGCATTTCCGTCAGCTCAAGCTCCATATATTTCTTCATCAAGAGAGCCTTCATCAGCGATCTCCTTTTGCGCTTGGAAAGTCACCCTTTAGCATATCCCGTCCTGGGCCGGCGCTCGGATCTCTGCGGATTCCGAACCTTCCAAAAACCAGGGAAGCCGGTCCAGGCAAGCCGGGATCGCTGAACGCATGGCTGGCCTCCAATTGTAGTTTCAGCCGCTCTTTCCCCACCCACCGGCGGTCCAGTGGCGCTGAAAACGCGAATGGCGCCTCTCCCCGAGCCAGCGCCAGCCTGCCTAGCTCTCGGCCTTCCACCTTTACGGTCACAGAAACCGGTCCAGCTTCCATGAGCTTTCCCGGACAAAATCCTCTCAGCCAAAGCTGCTGACCGGCTTCAGTGGGCCCTGGAATCCAAACCACCGCCCGCTGCGCCATGAAGCGGAAGTGGGCTTGCCGCTGGCCCCATCCCTCTCCGAGCCGGAACTCCTGTTCGGGGTCAATCACGTCGAACCACCACACTGGCCCCACTACCTTAACCGCTAGGGTCTGGCGGTACCAGTCCGTCACCCGTTCCGGCGTCCCGTCCCGGATTCGGTAAACCTCCGCGTCCCCGGTGGTGAATCGCTCCCACATCTTCTCCCTCGGACAAACATAGTTCCGGACGTCGTTCAGTTCTGGATGGGGCGTAATAGCGCCTTCGGTTCCGGGGGCCAGCCATACGTCGAGCAGTCCTAAAGCACGCGGCGCGCGGTGAGCCATTGCGTTCCAAAACAGGTCATCATTCACGTCCGTCAGCAGGATCGTCTTATTGGGGTGGAGAGCCTGCGCCTTTTTGACCCCGGCCAGCCAGACTTTTCCTCGCTGGCTCCGCTCATACCACCAAGAGGCTCCCAAACGCGCCACCGGGACTTGCGTGACCAAGTAGGCCGCAGCCATCAAGATAGCGGCCATACGCGCAAGCCGGCCGGCGCTCCAGGCGCGCACCAGAGCGTCTGCGCCCGTCATCGCGAGTCCAAGCAACGGCAAGGTTAGGTAATAGTCGCTAATGTGGTTAGGAACGGGCAGGACTGGCAGCAACGTGATAACGAACCACGACAAAAACCACAGGGGAACGAAACGCTTGCGCCACACCTGCCAGCCCACATGACCTAGTAAGGCCGCCGAAAGCAGCGCCATGACGGCTGTTCCAGTCCACGAAGGAAAAACGCGGAAAGCGTCAAGATGGTCCGGAATAAATGACCAACTCCAATATTTCCAGAAGGTTACGGGAATTCTGTGGTCGATTTGGAGAGCGTACGGCCCGCTGGCGGCTTTGGGGGCCACCCGCATATGTAGCCATGTGTAGCCTGCTGCGACAGCAAACATCGGCGCCGTCTTCCAGAGCGCCTTGCGGCAGCAGAGGATCGCATAAGCGGCGGCGATCGCCGGAAACACGGCGTTGGTTTCCAAGGCTCCGAAACCCACCAGGAATGCCGCCCAGCAGTAGACCAGATACCGGCGCCGCTTCTCCTCGAGGCGCCGCAGGAAGTAGTAAAACGCCAGAAGCATCAAAAAGCCGCAGAGAATCAACATGTACTCTGCGGACCAACTCATGACCACGAACAGCTTGCTGTTGGCTGCCCATAGGGAGGCAGCCAGCGAACCAGCCGCCAGGGATCCTGTCAGGCGCTGGACGATAGCAACCACCAGTAGGAGACTTCCGAACTGGGTCAGGAAAGCCAGAAGCCGGAACGGGAAGGCATGAAAACCAAACAGCGCCGGCAGCCCCAAGTAATACGCACGTTCTCCCAGCGGACGCAGGCTGCCCTGCCCATAAAGCGGTGTAAACAAAGCAGAGGTCAGGCTCCGCCCTTCCCGCATGTCTTGCGCCAAGTTGAGCCAAGCAAAGTCATCCTGCTGGAACCAAGCCATTAAACCCGGCCAGTATAGAATCAAGCAAAGAAGTAACGGAAGCGCGCGGTAGAGAACGGGGGTAAGCCGTTTCATCAACTCTGCCCTCTCGAAAGCTGAGGCTGAAAGTAAACATGGGAGCACAATCCTCCCTTCCGTGTCTAGGGGCGTGAGAACGGAGTTCGCGGCGCTGTGCAGTTTTTTTGTCATAGAACTTGACAACAACACACTAAAGTTTGATAATTAGAAGTAGCTAAGTCTTGCCCGGATGCCGAATAGGCCGGGGCAGACAGCAACGCAATCATAAGATTTGCGGCATAGCAGGGAGGAAATTGTCTAATGGCAAAAAGCAAGATCATCGGCATTGACCTGGGAACGACCAACTCGGTGGTTGCGGTCATGGAAGGCGGTCAGCCGGTGGTGATTCCGAATCAGGAGGGGGGGCGCACTACCCCTTCGGTAGTCGGCTTCACCAAAAGCGGGGAGCGCCTGGTGGGACAGGTGGCGAAACGGCAAGCGATCACCAACCCCGAGAATACCGTGTATTCCATCAAGCGGTTCATGGGGCGCCGCATGAGCGAAGTCACGGAAGAAATGAAGATGGTGCCCTATAAAGTAGTCGCGGGCGAGAACGGGGATGCACGCGTCGAAATCGCCGGGCGGCGATATTCTCCGCCCGAAATCTCCGCCATGATTCTTACAAAGCTGAAAGAAGCGGCGGAAGCGTATCTCGGCGAGAAAGTGACCGAAGCGGTGATCACGGTGCCCGCCTACTTTAACGACGCTCAGCGGCAGGCGACCAAAGACGCTGGCAAAATCGCTGGGTTAGAGGTGCGCCGGATTATCAACGAGCCTACGGCAGCGGCGCTAGCATACGGGTTGGATAAAAAGAACAATGAGACCATCGCGGTGTACGACTTCGGAGGCGGCACCTTCGATATTTCGATCCTGGAAGTCGGCGATGGCGTCGTGGAAGTGAAATCCACCAACGGCGACACCCATCTCGGCGGCGACAACATCGACCAGCGGATCATCGACTGGATTGTTTCTGAGTTCAAGAAGGAACACGGCATCGATCTGTCTCGTGACCAAATGGCGTTGCAGCGGCTCAAGGAGGCTGCCGAGAAAGCCAAGATTGAGCTTTCCACGCTGCTGGAAACCGAAATCAACCTGCCGTTTATTACTGCGGATGCTTCGGGTCCCAAGCACCTAGTGATGAAGCTCACGCGGGCGCGTTTCGAGCAGATGGTGGACGATATCCTGATGCGCACCGTGGAGCCCTGCAAGCGCGCTTTGCAAGACGCGGGTTTGAATCCCTCGCAGATTGACGAAGTGGTGCTGGTAGGCGGATCCACGCGTATCCCCAAAGTCCAGCAGATTGTACGCGACCTGTTTGGGCGGGAACCGCACAAAGGCGTCAATCCGGACGAGGTCGTAGCGATCGGCGCAGCGGTCCAAGGCGGCGTGCTGGCCGGCGAGGTGAAAGACGTGCTCCTTTTGGATGTCACGCCTCTCTCGCTGGGTATCGAGACGCTGGGTGGCGTTTTTACGAAGCTCATTGAGCGGAACACCACCATTCCGACCCGGAAGAGCGAGATCTTCTCCACGGCATCGGACAACCAGACCTCGGTGGAGATCAAGGTCTATCAGGGCGAGCGCGCCATGGCGCGCGATAACCGTTTGCTCGGCGTCTTCCAGCTCACGAACATTCCGCCGGCGCCTCGCGGCGTCCCTCAAATTGAAGTGACCTTCGACATCGACGCGAATGGGATTCTGAACGTCACGGCGCGCGACAAAGCGACCAATAACGAACAGAAGATCACCATTACCTCTTCCTCCGGCCTGAGCAAGGAGGAGGTCGAGAAGATGGCGCGCGACGCCGAAGCACATGCTGCTGAGGACCGCAGGCAGCGCGAGCTGATCGAGGCTCGCAACCAAGCGGACGCGATGGTCTATAACGTCGAAAAGATGTTGAAAGAGCATCGCAGCAAGATCAGTGAGGCGGACGCCAAAAATGTCGAGGCGGCCATCGAAGAAACCAAGAAGGCGTTGGCGGGGAATTCCATTGAGGAAATCAACAACGCCAAAGACCGCCTAACGCAAGCCAGCCATAAACTGGCGGAGGCGATGTATCGCCAGGCGAGCGCGCAGGCGGGTCCGCAACCGGGCGCGGGTCCGTCCGGTGACGGCGGTTCCGCAGGCGGGAGTAAACCGAAAGATAACGTAGTGGACGCCGAGTTTGTGGACGTCGACGACAAGAAATAATTCGAGGCGATGAGGAGCACGGAGGAGGAGGCGCGCGGGTGGGCGTAAAAGCTCCGCCCGCGCGCCCCGTGGTGGTCTGAACTATGGCTTCGCAGCAACAGGACTATTACGCCACGCTCGGGGTGGGGCGGAATGCCACCGACGAAGAAATCCGCAAAGCCTACCGGAAACTCGCGCGCAAATACCACCCCGATCTGAATCCCGGCGATAAAGCCGCGGAAGAAAAGTTTAAGAAGCTGCAAGAAGCCTACGAGGTTCTGAGCGACCCCAAGAAAAAGCAGATGTATGACCAGTTCGGCTTTTACTCGGATTCCGCCTTCCCGGGTGGAGCACCCGGCGGGTCCGCTGGCGCCGAACAGCCTTGGAACATGGGCTTCGGAGGATTCGACTTCTCAGAATTCATGAGCGGGGCGCAGCGCGGCGCTTCGGAGGGAACGGGCTTTGGCGGTTTCCGGGACCTATTCAGCCAGTTCTTCAAAAGTGGCGCGCATGAAGAACGCCGACAGCCCGAGAAAGGTTCGGATCTGGAGTACGCTCTGGATATCGACTTCTGGCAGTCGATCCGGGGCACCCAAGTACGCCTGACCATCAACCGCCAGGAGGTGTGTTCCACTTGTCGGGGAACCGGCTCGGTGGGTACGGGCTCCGTTGTGTGCCCGGAATGCAAGGGCACTGGCAATGTCACGCAACTGGCGGGCGCCATGCGGTTCAGCCTGACTTGTCCGCGTTGTGGCGGCTCCGGGCGCCTCCGCAACGCCTGTCCAGATTGCCACGGCGACGGACGCGTCATGACGCGCGACACCGTAGAGGTTCGCATTCCCCCTGGGGTTCGCACGGGGACCCGGCTGCGCGTCCCGGGGAAAGGGAACGCCGGAACTCTCGGCGCTCCGGCGGGGGATCTTTACATCACCGTACGAGTGGAGCCGCACCCATTCTTTGAGAGGGAAGGCGATGACATCCATATCCGGGTGCCCATCACCGTTTGGGAGGCTGCTCTAGGCGCGAAAGTCGAGGTTCCCACGGTGGATGGCCGGGCCCTCCTCAAGATTCCGCCGGGGACGAAGAACGGGCAAAAGTTCCGCTTGCGGGAAAAAGGTGTGTACAACTCCCGCACCGAACGCCGGGGGGATCAGATCGTTGAGGTGGCGGTGGAAGCGCCGCCTGCCAACGATGAACGCACGCGTGAGATCTTGCGAGAGCTGGCGCGGTTACATCCGGAGGATCCCCGCGCCGATTTGTGGTCGAAGGTGTAAGCGATGGCGAAAGGCAAACGGACCGGTTACATGATTTCCGCCGTAGCGGAAATGTATGACGTCCATCCCCAGACGCTTCGCCTTTATGAACGCGAAGGCCTTTTAAAACCATCGCGTTCCGACGGTAACACGCGCTACTACACCCAGGAAGACATCGAGCGTCTGGAAGTCATTTTGCATTTGACCCGGGAGCTGGGCGTCAACCTCGCAGGTGTGGAAATCATCCTCAATATGCGCGATAAGATGGCGCAGATGCAACGCCAGATCGAAGAGTTTGTGCGGATGCTGAACGTCGAACTGGCGACCCGCCAGCGTACGCCGCAAGCGGAACCCCAGCACTCTCTGATCCCCGTGGTGCGGGCAGCGGCGCCTGCCAAACCGCCCAAAAAAAGCTAAACCGAGTCACCAATCGGCATCCGGACGAGTGATTGCCGCCTCAAAAAAAACTTTCATTCTTGTTACCCGTATCCGATAATTGTGTCTTATCCTCTCAGATAGGACTATCTTTATGGCTAAGTACGGTTGGTTGCTAGACGCCAAACGCTGTATTGAATGCCGCGCTTGCGAGTCGGCGTGCAAGCAGTGGAATGGCGTCGAGACGGGAATCAATGTCCGTTACCGCCGGGTGAACGTCAGTGAATCCGGCAAGTATCCCAATGTCAAGACACAGGCGCTGTCGATGGCCTGTAATCATTGCGAGAACCCATGGTGCATAAAAGCCTGCCCGGTGAAAGCGATTTGGCGGCGAGACGACGGCGTCGTGCTCATTGACCGCGACCGGTGCGTAGGTTGCACCATGTGTGCGCAACTCTGTCCTTACGGAGCGCCCCAGTTCAACATCGAGGTCCGGAAGATGGAGAAGTGCACGATGTGCGTGGACCGGATCGACGCCGGGCTCCAGCCTGCGTGTGCGACTCTCTGTCCCACCGGCGCCTTGAAATGGGGGAAATGGGACGACATACAGAACAAAGGGGCGGCGCAAGTCCCTGGTTTTGCGAATCCAAACCAGACGAAACCGAACATCCGATTCGTGGTTTCGGGTTGGGGGAAGTAGGCGAGGAGGAACATTATGGGTCTTACCAGAAGAGATTGGCTCCAGTGGACAGGCGGCGCGGCAGCCGGCGTTATGGCAGCCGGAGGGCTTCAAGCCGCCTTCGAGGAGCATTTTCAAGCAGCGACTCCGGCGGCTGCCGGAGAGCAGACGCTGATCACGTCCTGCGGCATTTGCAGTCCGTCTTGTGGCATTAAAGCCACGGTCAAAGACGGCGCTATTCGGTTTTTGGAGGGATTGGAAGGGGATCTCTCGGGAAACGGACACCTCTGCGGCAAGGGTGCGGCGGGGGCAGCATTTACTTATGACCCCGACCGTCTCAAGTACCCCATGAAGCGTACGAACCCTAAAAAGGGGCTCGATGAAGACCCAGGCTGGGTCCGCATCAGTTGGGACGAGGCGCTGGATACCATTGCCGCCAAAATCAAAGACGCCATTACGCGCTATGGCCAGGAATCTTTGCTGTTCGTGACTCTGCCGAGCCCGGATGTGTGGATGCGGTTCATGAACGCCATCGGGGTAATCAACCGTATTGACCATATCGATGAGTGTTTCTTGACCGACCGCATCATCCAGCGATACACAACAGGTGGTAAGACCTGGTGTAACGACTTTGAGAACTCCAAATACATCGTCCTTTTCGGGTGGGACATCCTCGCGAAAGCCAAACTCGTATACGCCAACGGCATCGTCGACGCCCGAGACAACGGCGCCAAGATCGTCTGTTTCAACCCACAGTATTCAGCTACAGCCCGTTTTGCCGATGAGTGGTATCCCATTAAGCCAGGGACGGATCTAGCGGTAGCGCTAGCCATGATCCAGGTCCTGTTGAGCGAAAACCTCTATAACAAGGAGTTCGTCGACGCATACACGAATTTCAAAGATTACGAAACCAAGATCCGAGAGCATTTCGCGGCCTACACCCCGGAATGGGCCGAACAAGAAAGCGAAGTGCCTGCGGATGTTATACGCCGCATAGCGCGCGAATTTGCCGCCAACGGGCCGGCCATCGTTCCGGCTCACAAGAAAACCCTGTGCGCTAACTATGCCAACGGGTCACAGTTAGTTCACGCCATCTCCATTTTGAACATTCTCGCAGGCACGATTGACCGTCCCGGCGGCCGCTATTTCCCCCGTTCGGTAAATATTCCTGGAGTAGACAACATCTATCCTCCGCCGGCCTACCCCCCGAAGCAGGGGCGCCGCATCGACGGCAAAGAAAAGCTGCCATTTGTTCTGGAGGACGGCGGCGGGATGTTTTCCACGCTCACAGACGGCATCCTCAACCGGTATCCGGGGATGATCAAGTTTGCTTTCTTCAACTTCTACACGGCGCTGGGGTTCCCAAACCCGCCGCAAATGTTCGAAGCTCTGAAGACTATCCCGTTCCTGGCGGTGATGGATATCATACCCACCGACACGGCAAACTTTGCCGATATCGTACTCCCCCATGTGACCTACCTCGAAGCAAACGACTTGGTGGCGCGCGATTACAAAGCCAAGTATCCCCAGGTGGTGGTTCGCCAGGCGTTGATTCCGCCCATGTTTGAGACCAAGTCCATTGCGTATGTAGGCCTCGAGCTCGGCAAGCGGCTGGCGCCGGACTATTTCAAAACTCCGGCCGGCGAGTTCATCAACCTGAATACCCTCCTCGACGAGAAGACCAAACGCTCCGGCTTAGGAGGCAGCTTTGCAGAGTTCAAGGCGGTAGGCATTTACGAGAACAAGCAGCCTTTTACGCCTCGCACCACCTTCGCCACAGCCGGGGGCTCGGGAAAGTGCCAGATCTATGTCCCGCAGTTTGCCGAGAAAGGCGCCGATCCACTTCCGGTCTGGCGCCCGAAGCGCGATCTGCCCAGCCCCGAATACCCGTATTACTATTTGACGTTCATTCCGGCGGTGCATCGCCGAAACACGACCGAAAACAACGCCATCCTGCACGAGATGTTCCCGACAAACTCGGCGATCATCAGCACGGCTCTGGCCGCCAAGCTAGGCATCAAAGAAGGGCAAACAGTTCGCATCCGTTCGCGAGTGGGAGCGATCGAACTGCCGGCGCATTTGACGGAAACCATACGGCCGGATGCAGTGATGGTCGCGCACGGGTTCGGTCATAGGTCGAAGTTCCTAACCAAAGCGGGAGGACTGGGAGCCAGGGACGGGGATGTGATACCCGCTCAGACCATCGATGAGTTAGTCAAAGCCGGCAATTTTGCGGGGGCAGCCTGCATCATGGACGCCGTGGTGAACATAGAACCGTTGTGAACGCCGAACAAACCGCATTTCTCACATTTGCGGGTTCAGCTTTCTTATCTCCCGAGCCGGCGCGGCTACTGGCGCTGGCTCGGGAGCTGGGCGATGCCGAATTCGTCGAGATTCTGGAGACCCAAGCTGATGGGTTGGAGCAAGATTACAACCGCCTGTTTTTGAACCCGCTGGGCACGCCCCTTCCTCCCTGGCAGGACGCCAACCAAGAGGAGGCGCGGTTAATGGGGGAAGCCCACCTTAGCGCTCTCGAATGGTATCGCCGTTTTGGCGTTGCTCCGCAACGGACCAGTGATCCCGCAGACCATATTGGATTGCTGCTCCTGTTCTACGCGCGGCTTCTGGATGATGCCCCGGAGGAAGCGGAAGCGTTTCGGATCCGCCACATCGACTGGATTCCTGAATTTTGTTCGAAGGTGGAAACCCAGGCACAACATCCCTTTCTCCGAACCCTGGCGCAAAGGCTTCGCCAAGTCCTCGCGTGACGTAGTACATTCACAAGAGTATGACCCGCAGAAATCTTGTTCAAGCTGCGTCCGCCACGCTGGCGGGCGCTTCCCTTGCGGCTGCACCCCGGAAACCAGCCCTCATTGAACTCACGGTCGCCAAGCTGCGCAACGGCGCTGTGAACCAGCGACAGATCCTCTCCGAGTGTTTGAGTAAGGCGTATGTCCCCGCGCTGAAACGCGCAGGCGTGAAAACCGTGGGCGTTTTCGCCAATCTGATTGCGCCCGGCGGTCCTTTTCTTCTGACGGTAACCAGCTACCCCGGCTATGAGGAGCTGGAAACTGTGGAAGCGAGGCTTTCCAAAGATACGGAACTGCAAAAAGCTCTGGAAGCTTTATGGAAACAGACCCCTGTGCCCTACGTCCGGCTGGAACGGTCTTTACTGAGGGCGTTCCCTTCGGCGCCGGACCTCGAGGTTCCCGCCGTGGAGGGCCGCAAGTCCAGCCGGGTCTTCGAACTTCGCGTTTACGAATCGAACAACATGGAGACGCTGCGGCGAAAAATCAAGATGTTCGAAAGCGGCGAAATTGCGATTTTCCGCAGGACCGGGTTAACGCCGGTTTTTTTTGGCGAAACCCTGTTCGGTTCCAACATGCCCAACCTGACGTACATGGTGGCGTTCGATGACCTGGCGTCGAGGGAGAAGAACTGGCGCGCTTTTGGGAGCGATCCGGAGTGGCAAAAACTGCGGGCCACTCCCGGGTGGAGCGACGCGGAGATCGTGTCGAACATCTCGAACTCCATCCTCTCCCCGTTGCCGTACTCCGACATCCGGTAAGTGAGGCGGAGCGATGGCGCCGCCGGTCGAATTGCCGCAGGCCTGGCAGTCCCTCGGGGAGGCCTTTCTTATCGGGCTGCTGGTAGGCATACAGCGCGAAGGCATAGCCGCCCCCCGCACCGCCCATCTGGCAGGTCTGCGGGATTTTGTGATCTTGGCATTGACGGGCGCCGTGTGCGCTTTGGTGCAAGCGTCGGCGCTCACAATAGCAGCGCTTGCCTCGGTTACGGGAATTTTGCTGGTGCATGCGTACCGCCATCCGGAAAGAGCGCCGGGAATCACCACAGAGCTGGCTGCCGTAGCGACGTTTTGTTTGGGTTATCTGACCGCGCTTCCCGGGTTTGCACATGGCGCGACGCTGGCCATCGGCGCAGCCATCGGCATGGTGGCCATCCTCGAGGCCAAAAAGAACTTGCACCGGCTGGTCCGCCAGGAACTGACCGAAGTGGAATTCACCGGCACGCTCCGGTTCCTCGCCATTATCTTTATCATCTATCCGCTGTTGCCGAAAGGAGAGTTTGGCCCATACGGCTTCTTCTCCCCACGCCGGATCTGGCTCTTTGTGATTCTCGTTTCTTCGCTCTCCTATGTGGGCTACTTTCTCAAGCGGTTTTTAGGCGAGCGCGGGCTGAACCTGACGGCGGTTTTGGGCGGCATTGCTTCGACAACCGCCGCGACAGCATCCCTTGCCCGGGGAGCAGCCGAATCGCCGGACCAAGTGATCAGCTACTCTACCGCCACAGTGCTGGCAAACGCCATCCAATTGCCGCGCGTTTTAACGCTCCTCTATTTGATCCGTCCGGAGCTAGCTAACGCTAGCGCTGTGGTGATGCTGGGCATGATGGGGGCAGGCGTGGGCTTTGCGTGGATACTGTCACGCAAGTCGGAAAACGGCCGGAGCCGCCATCCGGTTACGGTCGGCAACCCTTTCCGGCTGGCGCCCGCCTTGAAATTCGGCGCTTTGTTCACCGGCCTGCTTTGGGTGAGTAAATGGGCGGCCGCATCGTTCGGTGAGAGAGGAGTCAACATCGTGGCCGTCGCCGGTGGAGCTGTCGATGTAGATGCGGTGACGGTGGCCGTGGCGGACCTGTTAGGCGCCGGTAGGATCTCGACACACCAGAGCCTCCTGGCGGTTTTGCTGGCTCTGGCGTCGAACGCCGCTCTGAAGACGGTTTTAGCTACGACCGGCGGACTTCGGTTTGTCCGTTGGGTCGCCGCCGGTTTTCTAGTGATTTATAGCGCGGGTTTCGTGTTGTTCTGGCTGCTCTAAGCGGAGAAGCGCTTCACGGCTCCCACTCGAAGTAATTGGCGTATCCACCGCCACGGTTTCGCGCCAGCCACAGTCGGTATTCCCGGCTGGCCGTACGCGTGATCTCGCGGTGTGGCGCGGGCGTGATATTCGTAAAAACAAAAACTGCCGGATTGCCTTCAGCCGTCTTGCCGTCGCATACGACTTCGTCGCGGTAATCGCCGGCAAGGTCCGCCGTCATCCAACAATTCCCCCCTGGCAATTCGTTCGCTGTCAGTTCTGGGATCTGGACCACGGTCTTCCCGTCGAAGCGCCCGAACCGTTTGCCGTCGCTGGACATCAACTCCCGCACAGGCCCGCCCGTCCAGTTGACGGGACGCCAGCCTCTCGGAAACGGGTTGGCGAGGATTTTACCTGTGGAGGAAAACAATACCGTGTCCTGGGCAGCATGGCCATCTCTATTCGTCAGCATTTGCATTCCCGGCTCGCCGTCCCAGATTTTGGCGGCCCACCCAATATGCGCATGCGTCCAACGCGGATCATCCTCCCGGTTGACCTTCCAGAGAATTTTGCCCGTCTTAGCCTCCACCACGTAAGCGCCGGCGTGCATGTTGCTTTCCACCGCGTAAAACACCTGCCGTTCTTTGGGATTTCCGAAAATGCTTTTCACCGCCACGATATCGGGATGCTGCCGGTAGATGGACCAACGCACCGTTCCGTTGGGGTTCAAGAGCGTGGCGCCGTCAAAGACTTCATCGCGACCATCGCCGTCCACATCCGCGACGTCGATGTGGTGCGAGCCGCTCCCATTGGTTTCGGCAAAGCTGCGGAACTGCCAAAGCTTATTGAGGCTGGCGTCGTAAGCATCGAAGATCTCGTTTTCATATAGGCCAGTTTGAGTGATCACGGCGGGGTGTTTCCCGTCTAGATACGCGACGGCCATATGAATGCGCGTCGACGATTTCGTGAAATCGGTCGCCATCTTAGTCCATGGCGTTTTGCGCCGCACCCGGCCGGTCATGCCGTCAAGAATGGCTAAATACACCGTTTCACCTTCCTGGAGACGACACAGAACCTCCGCTTTGCCGTCGCCGTCCATGTCGTACACCACCACGGGAACATTATTGGCGTTGCCGAAGCACTGATCATGGCGCACCAGCGGGCGCCGCCACAAACTCCGGCCATAACTCGTGAATGCTTCGAGTTCGACCGGCACGCCTGGGTCGCGCGACATCTCCCGCATGCCGTTATCCAGCCGCAGCACGGCGTCCAAGACGCCGTCCCCATCAAGATCTCCAAACACCGGCACAAAGCCACCCTGCTTCACGGTGGGCTCGAAGACGGCAATCAGACCCGAACGCGCGGCATTGGGGTTTACCGCCGCCCACTCGGAAGGGGGACCTTCTTGGCTGCCGGCGGTCACGGCGCGTACGCGATAGTAAACACGATCGGCGGTAGGCGGATTCGCGTCGATATAGTTCGTTGCGTCCGCTACGGGCGCAGCGGTAATCCGCTCGCCGGCCACGTCTCGCCGCGTTGAGCGATACACATGATACCCGATGATCTTTTCCTCGCCCGGCAATTGTTGCCAGCTCAGGAAAACCCGATGGCTGCCGGCAGGCGCCGCCACTACGCGGCGGGCTTGGAGGCGAAAGTGAGTGGAACCGAGCGGCTCGCGCACAGGGCGGAAGCCGATATCCGGGTGGCGGATGCCGGCGGAAGCCCCGCCAAATACGCCACAGCGCAGGTAGTATTCCGTGCGCGCCCAAGATCCTCCCGCCAGGCGGCTTTCCTTGGAAACGTGATCTTCGATGCGGTAGACGTATTGCGTGGTGGCGGGATCGGGGTAGGAATCCACCATTTGCCACACGTTTCCGGCCATGTCATAAAGACCCCAGGCGTTCGGCTTGTAACTTTTCACGGGCTTTAGGTAACTGCGCCACGCGGCGAACGTGCGGTCGCCTTTGGGGTCATAATTCGCTTTGCCTTCCGGGGGGTCCGAGCCCCAGGGATACCGCGCTTTAGGGTCGCCAGCGCGAGCGGCGTATTCAAACTCCGGCCCCGTCGGCAAACGGTAGATCCGGTTTTCCTTCCGGCTCCGCCATTGCAAATACGCGTGAACGTCATAGCGGTTTACGAAAACCACCGGATGGTTCTCCATCCCAGGCGGGACGGCCCCTTTTTGCCAGTAGAGCGGGGCGGGATGGTGGGTGGCATCTACAAACTCCTTATATTCCGCGTTCGTCACGGGATGATCGAGCATTTCGAAATCCTCCACCCGCGATCCGCGTCGCAGCTCCCCGCCCCGAACCAGCACGAAGTCGGCCGCAAACGCAGTAAGCAAGGTGAAGGGCGCCAAGCAAATCGGAAGTCGCATCGGGATTGAGCTTATCACGAAGCAACGGCTCCTGCGAAGTGGCGGCGGCGCCCAAGGAATCTCGTTCGGGCCGGCGTGAAAAGGACCTGCGTGACTGATAAGCTATTTAGGAACGTATTCTTTTACGCGAAGGAGACGAGTATCTATGTCCGAAGATCTATCCCGGCGGAATTTTCTCCGCCGTTCTACTCAGGCGGCGGTGGCCGGCGCGCCCGCGATTGTGTCTGCTCTAGGGCAAGACAAGAGATTGAACGCGGCGTGGATCGGCACGGGCAGCCGCGGCAACCATGTGATGAACATGGCGTCTAAGTCCGTCCTCAATGAGATTGTGGTCACTGCGGTCTGCGATACATATGAGGGGAACCTGAACCGCGCCAAAGACTTTGTGCAGACCACCTGGAAGGTTACGCCGAAGACCTACGTGGATTATCGGGATTTGTTGGCTGACAAGTCGATCGACGTCGTGTTCATTTGCACGCCGGAACATTTGCATCACGAGATGGCGGTTGCGGCGCTGAAGGCGGGGAAAAACATCTACCTGGAAAAACCGCTCGCTCACACCATCGAGGAGGGTTGGGACATCGTCAACTGGGCTGAAAAGAGCAAGAAAATTGTCCAGGTGGGAACCCAGAACCGCAGCAACTCCTTGTACATTCAGGCCAAGGAGATGGTGAAGCAGGGTATGATCGGCGACATTCACTATGTGCGCGCGTTCTGGTACCGCAACTCGCTGGATAACGAGCCTGCGTGGCGGTATGCGATTCCGGCCGACGCTAACGAGAAGAACACCGACTGGAACCGCTTCCTGGGACCCGCCAAGAAACGGCCTTTCGATAAACAGCGCTACTACCAATGGCGGCTGTATTGGGACTATTCCGGCGGGATTTCCACCGATCTGCTGGTGCATCAGACCGACATCACCAACTTCGTGTGTGGCAAGACGGTGCCGCTGTCATGCGTAGCTTCCGGGGGCATCTATCGCTGGGTGAATGACGACCGCGAAGTGCCGGATTGCTTGAGCGCTATCTACGAGTATCCGGATCGCTTCCATATCAACTATAGCTGCTACTTCGGCAACGATCACTTCGGCTACGGCGAGCAGTTCCTTGGCAACGAGGGAACGATCGAAGTCCTGAACCGGCAAGAGCTGAGATTCTGGCCGGAAACGTTCCGGGGCAAAGCCCCCGAGCGTGTCAAGGCGCGAAAACCGATCGAGGTCATTAAGCCGCAAAATGATTTGAACGCCGTCCAGGAACACGTGCGAAATTTCATCATGTCCGTTCTGGGTAAAGAGAAGCCGGTCGCGCCGGCCATCGTGGGGCAGGAGGCGGCCATCAGCGGACACATGGCGACACTCTCGTACAAAAGCAACAAAAAGGTCGTCTGGGACAACAAAGCGAAGAAGATCCAGTATCTCTAAGCGGTTCCCCTGGGGCCCCGCGCAGGATCCCTCGTTTGTGTTGCCGGCAGGGTTCGAGCTGCGGCCGAACCCTGCCGCAGAGCCGGCCCCCACTGGGAAAAGGGCGGAAGCCTTACGGACTGACGACTTCGAACGGGATGGCCGGCAGCGTGCCAATGAGGAGGCGGCGCGAGGCAGCCGTTTTCTTGCTCCCTCCTCCGGCGGAGGCCTCGCGGTAAGCGTCCACGATGAGATTTCCTCGCAAGCCGGGCTTCACCTTGCCGGCATCCGCGCGCAGCACGATGGCCACGCCATCTCTCGACGTGGTAACCTCCTGAATCGTAATGCCCTCCGGAGGTTCGCTGAGGGTCAGCCGCACTTCGCCTCCGAACGCTCGCGTAGGCGCCAACACTTTGACGGGCGCAGCGCCGCCCGGAGAAAGCCGCAGAGGCTTATCCAAGGCCACTTTCCAGGTTGGCTCGAAACGCCGTGGCGGCGTCACTCGCACCATCCACTCGTTGGCCGGCACCAAATGGCGGTACGCGAACGCCTGCATCATGTCCTCGCTCGGCACGGCCAAGCGCACCATTTCTTTACCGCGCACCATAGCTCGGCCTTCGAGGTGAAGTTTCACAGGGATATCGAAACGCGTCGCAGGCACTGTCAAGGTGAGCCGGACCTTATCCTGTCCGGAGGGAACCCAGGCGCCACTCAAGGCGAACCCGCGCGGAGCATCCTTCAATCGCAATGCGATTTCCCCTGTAAAGCCATCTTTGCGCAACGCGTAAACGGTGATCGGTACGGTAGTGCCGCCGCGTGCGCTGACGCTCGAGGGGACCACGCGGAGATCGAAGCCCGGCTCCGGAGCGCTGATCCGTAACCGGTACGCATATTCCGGACCGCCTTTATGCTGGGTGTCCGCCACATGCAGGTAGTACGATCCGGTTGCGGGAAGCTTGACCATGATCCGCGAGTCGGCTTGGTGCGTCAGAAGCCCCATGCCTTTGTCCTCGAAATCATCGTTGATGGCGATCTGCCGCCCATTACCGTCAGTAAGCCGTAAAATCGAATCCAAAGGCGATTCCAGCCGGCGCGCCATAATCTCGGCGACGATCTCCTCGCCCGCCTTTCCTTCGAACCGGTATACGTCCACATCCCCTGGACGGTCGATGCGGCCGTTGATGATGAGCGGCAACTTCACCTTTTGAGCGCTCTTTATAGTGTTGTTGGATTCTTTCTCAAATGACTCTGGAAGCGTGTCCACAGCGAACGGGAGCCGGTTGGACACCATATCACCTTTCCGGACAGATATCGGATAAACGCCTGGCGCCTTGTCTTTCGTGCTCTGGCTCAGTCTGGACACTGGCAGATTCCACCCCCGGAGTTCAATCTGGGCTTGCGTTCCGGCTTTGCCGCCGAGCGGGAAAATGCTCGTGATGAACGGCAATTCTCCGATCGTGATGCGATAGACAAAGTCCTCACGCCCCCGGTAAATGGCGTCTTTGATCTCCAGCGTGTATTCGCCATCCTCGGGAACTTCGTAGTACAGGACAGGATCCGGGTGGAAGCGATAATCGTCCACGTAACGAACTTCTTTGCCTTTGGGGTCGTACAGCGCGGCCGTAGCTTGAAACCAGCCTGGCACAGCGTCGGAAATGTAGGGAATCAAAGACCGGGCGGCCACGGACACCACCAGACGCTGCCCTTTAGTGGCTTGGAATTTATAACGGTCCACTCCTGCGGGAAGGATCTGTCCATTGATGACAGCGGGCAAGGTGATTTTCACGGGACCCGTAGGGCGGTCATCAGGAGGACCGAACTGGGCGTACCGGGCGCGCGGCGCTTGGTTAGGACCCATATCGGCGAGGACCTTGGAAGGCGGAAGGGAGAACTCCGGGAGTTGGCCCACGCAGAACGCCAGCGGGTTCGTCAATCCGTTGGGCGTGCCGAGGCGCAGCTCCCGCTGGCCCGGAGGCGCGTCTGGAGCGATCGTGATCAGAACACGGACCTGTTCGGCGATGGAAGGGTTGGCGGGACGGCGGATAAAGGTTGCTAGCTTCTTTCGGATCTCGGCGACTTGCTTCTCGTCTTCCTCGGTCCAAACCGCCTTCTGGCCGGCCTGCGTTTCGGCGTCGCCTTTCCGGTTGCGTTTCAGCGCTGCGTTCCGTCTCTCGAGCAATTCGTTCAACTGGTCGCGCAAACGGTTGAACTGCGCCTGCGTCATGAGCTTGATATGTTCCGCCACGGCGGCTTGCACACCCGGACCAGATACTACGGCAGTGGAGACGCCGTCCAAAAACTGTCCGCCCACGATCACTTCAAAAGTCGTGCCCTGTCGTCCCCCGGCCGGGTAAACATAGCCGGCGTGCGGTGTAAACTGCTGCGCCAGGGCGGGCCAGCACGTGACCGCCAGACCGACCACGACCCAAACCATGCGCCAACGCGTCAAGCTCATGGCACACCCCTCCTCACATGATTTCTTTTAGGGGCCCGGCCATCTTCACCCCCTCTGATTCCGTAGGAAGCACCAGGGCCAACTGGCCCATGGGATGCGGCAGCCGCCCGTCCGAGTTAATGCCGAGCAACTCGTACATGCTTGCGATCAGATCGACCGGGTAAACCGGACGGTCTTTGACTTCCTCACCCTTGGCGTCCGAGGCGCCAACAACATGTCCGCCTTTAAAGCCGCCACCTGCCACGACGGCCGAGAATACAGGACCGTAATGGCCGCGCCCGCCATTCCATGGAGCCTCCCAAAGCACGCGAGGCGTCCGGCCGAATTCGCCGCTCCACCAGATGATGGTGCTTTCCAGCAGTCCGCGGTCCGAAAGATCCTGGATCAGCGCGGACATCCCTTTATCCAGCTCCGGAAGCTTCCGGCGCATGATCGGGAAGTGGTCCTTGTGCGTATCCCATCCCTTGTAGTTGATGGTGATGTACGGAACTCCGCGCTCGACCAGACGCCGCGCCACCAAACAGGACTGCCCGAAGGTATTCCGTCCGTACCGCTCGCGCACTTCGTCTTTTTCTTGGGAGAGGTCAAACACCTTCCCGGCATCCCCCAGAATCAACTCGTAGGCTTGCTCCTCGGCTTCTTTCGCCGAGCGAACCTGCGGGTTGGATTTGAGCACGTTGGCTAAGGCGTCCACGCGCTGCAACAGATCGCGCCTCGCCCGTTGCCGCTGGTCGCTGATCCCCGGCGCTACCACGCCTTCCACAGCAAACCGCGTTTGCGCCGGATCTCCGCCTGTGGCGAATGGTTTGTAACGGGAGCCGAGAAAACCCGCTTCCGAAAAGCGGCCCTGAGGTTCGGTGAGGACGATGTAAGGAGGGATCAGGCCCTTGTAGCCCGCATTGTAGCCCTTGAACAACGAAACCACCGCCCCTACGCTCGGGTAGACATCCCGCCCACCAGCAGGACGTCCCGTTTGAACCATGTAGGAGGCCGTTTCGTGGGCGTTGATTCCATGCGTCATGCTCCGGATAATGGAGTATTTGTCGGCCTGCTTAGCGAGCAATGGCAACAACTCGCCAATTCGTATGCCGTCCACATTGGTGGCGATAGGATTGTTGAGAGGTCCGGTGTAATCGTTGCCGGCATCCGGCTTAGGATCGAAAGTGTCGAGGTGGCTAGGCCCACCCCACATCCAGATTTGGATCACTGATTTGGCTTTTGCGGGCTTGGCGGCAGATGCGCGCCGAGCTGCCATGAGCGCCGCCACCCCTGCCAATCCCCAATGGATGGTTTCCCTTCGCGTCAAACCTTTTTCCGTATCCATGGCGTCCATCTTCTCCCACATTAATGCCGGTATAAAAACTCAGTGCTATTGATCAGCGCCCAGGCGAGGTCCATTACGGCATTTCGGCCCGTGGATGCCCCGGACTGGGAATACTCTACAAAAGCCTTCCATTCTTGGTCTGTCGGAAACCTCGAAAGAATCAACAGATAAAGCCCTGTAACCATCCCCTGCGGATTTTTCGCGTTCCGCAAAAGATACTGCAACTTCGGGCCCTGGTCTAATTTTCGCTGTATGTGGCTCGAATTCAACAGGTGCAGGCGCTGCGCCGCGGAAATACGGTTGTTTCGCTCCGCTTCGAGCCCTGTGTCCCGCGGGGGGCGGCCAAACAACTCCAGAAACGGGCTGGAAATGCTGCCGTCGGGTAGACTGACCGAGCGCTGGCCGTCAGGGATATACGTAAAAGGCTCGGGAATCGCGCTTGAGTATTTTTCCGTGGTGCCGGTCACCTGGCACAGAGCGTCAATCAACACTTCCGCATCCAGGCGCCGTACTGGGTAATAGGCGAAGTATGCCGCCGCCTCCTCGGAATCCGATCGCGGAATGGAAGAAAGCTGATAAACCTTCGAATTCAAAATGAGCCTGTAGAGGTGTTTCAAATCGTACTTTGCGGAAATCAACTCCCGCTCCAGATAAGACAGCAGTTCGGGGATTTGAGGGGGATTGTCGGGGCGGATATCGTCGGGCTCATGGATGATCCCCCGCCCAAGCAGCCAGCACCAAACGCGGTTAACGATATTGCGTGTAAACCAAGGGTTTTTCGGTGAGATCAACCAGTTCGCAAAAACCTCACGAGGGTCTTGATCGGGAGCTATCCGGGCCGGGGTTCCGTCCGGGAACACCGCTTTCGCAGGGGGCTTGGTCGGATCGAAGAATACGATTTCCTCTTTCCACTCGCCCGTCTCTTTATAGCCGATCCGGGAAAAGAACCCGGCCATGCCTTCCAGGCGCTCCTTCGGCCATTTCTCCGCCCGTACTCCCATCAAAGTCAGTGCGACAGTCTGGGCGATGGTCTGCGGCTGCTTGCTTTGCACCGCACGGTAGAAGTTCACGGGCGGCACGCGGAAGTTACTTCCGCTTTCGGTGAGTAACTCCCGGACAAACTGATCGTAAGGCTTATTGTCGCGGATCGACGCCAGAATCCACCGGTGATAGGCTTGCGCCGCATTGGGCCACAAGTTGATGGGGAACTCCGCTTTGACCCGAAGCAGGTCACTCCATTTGTTAGCCCAGTAGTCGGCGAACTCATCGCGTTCCAGGAGCCGGTCGATCAAGACCCGGCGCTTGGCAGGATCAGTGTCTTTGAGGAATTGCGTGACCTCTTGCGGGGTGGGGAGTATGCCGATCACGTCCAGGTATGCCCGCCGAATGAAGACGCTATCCGAACACAAATATGCAGGTTGGATGCCCTTCTGTTTCAGCGTTGCGAATACGATCTCGTCCACTTTATTGTTAGGGGACAAATCGGCTTTGGTTTCGTACACCGGGACGATATCTCTATCTGCGCCCACAGCCGCCAGCGCCGCCGCCAACAGGAGTGGCCCCACCCACAACTTCCCCATCCTCATTCCCAGACGAGCTTTTTGCCCGAAATGCCACAAGCCAACAGGAATCATCGCTAAATCCATGAACCCGGAATCCAGCACATTGTCTCGCCTTGGCGCAGCTCCGGGTTTTCTTCGGCCCTTAGGGTCCGTACGCCGCCACCTAACTTTCTGAATCCAAATGGAATTGCCGATTAGTTGCACTCCGCCGCCAAAGGGCCGGCAAGTTCTTCGAGGAAGTACAGACGCCCGGGCAGGGTGGGCATATAGCTGCTCGGAACCCAGCGATCGGGCCCGTAGCGTAAAGTAACCCAGAGGCTGACGCCTTGCCATTGCATGCCCCGGCCGAGCGCGCCGTCGGCGCCACCCAGCACCCGATCTGCCTGGAGAAACAGCCCTGGTCCAATGGTGTTTGCGCGCGCAGGCACCAGCGTGGTGCGGCTCTTGAAACTAGTGACTGCGTTCTGTTCTATGGTGAGCGGATGCAGCTTAGCCCCCAGGCGGTGCGTTTGCTGCTTCCACTCCTCGTCGCTGGCGAACTCAGCGGCGAAATGCGGTTCCCAAAAGGCGATGTGAAAGACACGTCCGATGCCGAAGATGACGTGCAATTCGGCGCCATCCTCCTTCAGTTGCCGGATGCGAGCGGGGTATGTGGGCAGCACGTCGCGCGTAGCAAAGTATCGCTGGTTTTCCGGCACAGTCAGTTCTCCGAGCGGCCCATAGAAAGCATTCTCCATGGCGAACCGGAAGGCGCCAGGGTTATCAGGGGGCAGCGTATTACCCTCGGCGTCGCTCCACTCGTCCATATTGAAGCCGTAAACGTGGTCGCAGCGGGTCCCCCACTCCTTCAGGAAATAAACGGCCCAGCGGTACATGCCCATGGGGCCCACTGGGAGAATCAGAGCCAACTTTTTCCCTACTTCACGAGTGCGGCGGATCTGTTGTGCGATCTCATGGCCCAGCATGGTGTTGAAATCCGACAGCGTAGAACAAGCTATGGGCCGAAAGTTCGGGTGCCACCACGGCTGGCGTTCGAAGATTGCCTCCGGCGGATGAGAGCAGCATTGGTCGATTTTCCGTAAGTCCCATCCCGCGGGAAAGAAGCTTTCCAGCAAGGATCCTTGCAGGGTGCTGATCAAGTCTATGGTCATGTTGGTTTGCCCCTTATTTGGGCTGCACTCCGACAGCGATCTTAACACTGTTCGCGCAGATCGCAAACTCCCGTCCCAGCTTAAGATCAACCGACGTTAAGTTTTGTAAAACCGCGCTGCGGCGGAATCTGGAGTGAGAAAATGTGGGTGCTGGCCCGGATGGATAAGAAGAGGCGACACGCCCTGCTGTCATGGGTTTTCGTAGGCGTAATGCTGGCTCTATGCGCAGCGCTGGGCGCACTTCAGTATCGCTGGCTGGGCGAGGTGAGCCGGGCAGAACAAGAGCGGCTTCGGGCGGGGCTCCAAGCCAGTCTGCGCCGGCTAAGCCAGGATTTCAATGCGGAGCTCACGTCTGCCTGCGCTGCGTTGTTGCCAGAATCGCCCCCTGGGGGTGAAAGCCCCGAGCGCGCGTATGAAGCCTCTTTCTTACGCTGGCAGGCATCCGGGCGTCACACTTCGCTGTTCCGCCGCATCGCGGTGGCGATTCCCGAGAACGGATCGATCCGGCTGTTTCATTTGGATTTCAGCCGGGGGAGATTGGCGCCGGGGGAGTGGCCGCCCGGCTGGGAGAGGATGAAAGAGCGCATGGAAGCCAGAGCGGCTGGGGAGCCGTTCTTGGGCCGCCGCAGTCCCGTTTTCCTTGCAGATTTCGACCCCGCGCTGATTGAGATTCCGCGCTGGCGACGGCCGGAGGAACCGCGCGAGCCGCCGTTTCGCATGCGTCCAACGGAGCTTGAATGGCTCATTTTGGAAACGGATCTCGAGTATGTTCGCAACGTAATGCTTCCCGAGTTGTTGCAGCGCCACCTCGGCAGTAGCAGTCTGCCCCTCTACCAAGTGGAGGTGGTGTCCCGCCAGGATCCCACGAAGGTCATCTTTCATTCCGGCTCCGGGGCCGGACCCCACATAGGAGCGAACGCCGACGCTTCCGTTCATCTTTTCGAGGTGCAGTGGGACCAAATTTTCCGCCGCCTCGCGCCCCCGGTTCGGCCGGAGGAACTGGAAAGGCGAGGACTCCGGCGGCCGGAAGGCGAAAGGTGGAAAGGTCCCCCGCGGGATTTGAGTGGGCTCGACCGGGGGCGCTGGCTATTACTGGTGCGCCACCGCGCCGGCTCGATTGACGCTCTCGTAGCTCGTTCCCGCCACCGCAACCTCGCCGTGACCGGGATCATCCTTGTGTTGATGGTGGTCGCCGCCGCCGCTTTGGTCCGGTACACGCGGCGCGCTCAACAACTCGCCGAGCTCCAGATGGAGTTTGTGGCGGGCGTCTCCCATGAGCTGAAAACGCCGTTGAGCGTGATTTCTTCAGCCGCTTACAATCTTCAAGGCGGCGTAGTAAACGACCCCCAGAAAGTAAAGAGATACGGCGCTCTGATCCGCGAAGAGGTAGAACGGCTGACGGAGATGGTGGACCAAGTCCTGCGCTTCGCCGGGCTCCGCGCCAACGCTACGCCGGCGTCCGTGGAGCCCGTGGCGGCGCCAGAGTTAGTCGAAGAAGCCTTGGATGCCACCCGGAAAGTTATCGAGGAAGCCCGGTGCACGGTAGAAACCACTTTGGAAGCGGGTCTTCCTCCGGTTCTGGGGGATTCGATTGCCCTCCGCCATGTGTTGCAAAATCTTCTATCTAATGCCGCCAAATACGGCGGCGATGGACGATGGATCGGCGTTTCGGCGACTTCGAAGGAAACGAAGGAGAACAGAATTGTCGAAATCCGCGTCAAAGATCGAGGGCCAGGCATCCCGCCCGAAGACCTTGAACATATCTTCGACCCGTTTTATCGCGGGCGAAATGCGTTGCAGGATCAAATCCACGGAACCGGGTTGGGATTGAGCTTGGCCAAACGGATCGTCGAAAGCCACCACGGAAAAATCACCGTGGTGAGCGAGCTTGGGAAAGGAACGGAGTTCATCGTACAGCTTCCGGCTGGAGAGTGGAGTCAAGGGAATGAGTTCGCGAATTCTGCTGATTGAAGACGAACCGGGACTGGTGCTCACGCTCTCGGACTTACTGACCGCGGAAGGCTATGTCGTTGACAGCGCACTGGATGGGCCTCGCGGCCTGGAGAAAGCGCGGAGCGGGCAGTATGACGTCATCATCCTCGACGTCATGTTGCCAGGCAAGAGCGGCTTTGACATTTGCCGCGACTTGCGGCAGGACGGAGCCAACACAGCCATTCTCATGCTGACAGCCAGATCCCAGGTCTTGGACCGTGTGGTGGGGTTGAAGCTGGGCGCAGATGATTACCTGACCAAACCCTTCGACCCCGCTGAGCTTCTGGCCCGAATCGAAGCCCTGCTGCGTAGAGTGAATAAAGAAAATGCGCCTCCTCTGAGCCGCTTCGAATTCGGCAGTATACAGGTGGATTTCGACCGCGGGGAGGTTTTCAAAGACGGCGCCGCCGTGACGCTAGCCGGAAAAGAGCTCCAACTTCTTCGGTACATGGTGGAGCATCGGGGAAAAGTGTTGACGCGCGAAGAACTCCTCGAGCGGGTTTGGGGGTACCAGCCATCGGTGTCCTCGCGCACCGTGGATGTGCACGTTGCCTGGCTCCGACAAAAGTTGGAAGATAACCCGCAGTCGCCGCGATATATTCACACGGTGCGCGGCGTTGGCTACCGGTTTTCACCTTGATCGCACGGAAAGGAATGGTTCAACCATGAGACGGACGCGGAACCTTTGGATGGCCGTTTGCTTCATTGCTGTTTTGTCCGTTGCGGCCCTTGCGCAGCGGCGCTTCCCGGGAAGAATGGGGGGCGAGAATACGCCGCCTCCGGTGGCTAGAAACGAAAACGAAAAGCGGATCATCGCCGCGCTGAACGACTTCCGCGAAACTGGGCCGGTGTTCCAAAATGTTCCGATGAACGACGGCAAGATGCTGCGGCTTCTTGCCGAAGCTGTGAACGCCAAGACCGTGGTGGAAATCGGAACCTCTACCGGGTACTCGGGGCTTTGGTTCACGCTGGCGCTCGTAAACACCGGCGGGAGGCTGATTACATTTGAAATCGATCCTGGCCGCGCTTCGGCAGCGCGCAAACGGTTTCAGCAAGCGGGAGTGGACAAACTCGTTACGATTGTAGAGGGCGATGCGCACGAGAGAATCAAGGAACTGAAGGGACCTATCGACGTCGCATTCATCGATGCCGACAAAGAAGGCTATGTGGACTACCTGAACAAGCTTCTGCCGCTCGTGCGCCCGGGCGGGTTGATCCTCGCGCACAATGTCAGCCCGGGGATGCAAGGTGAGAGCTACGTGAAGCAAGTGACGAGTCATCCCGAACTGGAGACGGTCTTTTACCTTGAGGGCGGCGGTTTGGGAATCACGCTGAAGAAGCACTGACCCCAGGGGACCCTTTCAGCTCTCGTCATTGCCTGCGGTAAATGCGGAAACCGGGCGTCTGCGCCACGAGTTGATAGTGAGCCAGCCAATCCCGCAAGTCCTCAAACTGGGTGATGGCTAAAGAAGGGTTGTAGGGCCCGAGCCCGTCGGCGATGAAGGATGGCCGGAAGCGAACAAGCTCTTTACGGTTGCGTCTGGCTAGCGCGGCGGCGGAAGCTTCACGACTGGTCAGGTGCCGGTCGGCGAAGACCCCGGTTAGAGGTTGGGAATCAAGGAACCTTGTAGTGCCCGGCATCCCCGCCAGCACGTTCAGTTCAGGCCGGTATCCCCAGACAAAAAGGGTATCGCCGGGAGAGCTCAGGGAGCGGAGCCGTGTAGCGGCCTGGCGGCATTCCTCCCACATGGCAAGGTCTCGCATGGCGGCGGGCCGAGAGCGCAACGTGTCTACATGGCGCATTCCGAAACGGACGGCGGGAACAGCTAGCGTGAGCGCTAACAGCGCTGCGAACCCTCGCCGGCGCACTAAACACACTCCTCGCGCCGCCGTCACCACGGCAGGAGGCAGCAAAGCGAAGTAATACCGCGGAAAGAAGCGCGCCCCGGCGGCCACCATGGCAAGCGCAGCGCTAAACCATAGAGCGAAATGGCGGCGGTGCTCGTTTGCCCTGACGAAGTAGGCCCCACCCGCAAGGACGAGTGCGGCGTGAAATCCTGCCCAGTTGGCCGTACGCTTGATTGCTTCGGCGACAGGGTTGAGGACAAAAGTATGCGAGGAGTACAGGGATCCCCACACCCAGACCGGCTCCCACCAACCCCATGCGGCTAAACACACACCCGCCGCCGTGAGAAGGTATGCCCCGGCCGTTTGCCTCCAGCCCGAGGGACGCCAGAAAATCAATAGCGGCAGCAAGAGCAAGGCCTTGGCGTTCGCCAGCAGGCCCGCCGCGGCACAGCCGCCTGCCAGAAGCGGGCGGTTCCGGACCACAGCCCAAATCGCGCCCAGTGTGAAGGGAATCAACAAGAGGTCTGGAGCCAGCGAAATCGTCGCGGAGGGATGATCGAAAGCGAGAAAAAACGCCATGCCCGCTGCCGCAAACCTACCTTCCAGCGGGCCAAACAAGGCGGCGGCGGTGCGCGCCGCAAGCCAGCAGCACAGGAGAGCGAACAGCGCTCCTCCTACGCGCAGAAGCCAGCCGTCTTTCGCCCCCCACAGTAAGTAAATCCAAGCATAAAGGGGCGGTTTATCAAACCAGATGTCGCGGTATAGCGCAGCTCCTTCCAGGATTCTGCGCGCCGCGGCAAGGCCGTAAGCTTCATCCACCCAGAGCACTCGGACATAGCACAAACGTACAGCCAGGAGGAGCGTGAAGCACCCGCCCCAAAAGGCGGCCCGTCGAAAAGCTTCCCGTCCGCCGCTCATGGAGCCGTCGCCGGAAGCGCTTTTCGCCAGCGGCGTAACTGGTCGAGCAACTCTTTTTTCTCAGCGGGGAGCTTCGCTGCGAGATCTGTCGTTTCGCTAGGGTCGTTCTTCAAGTTGTAGAGCTCGATCTTGCCGTCATCGTAAAACTCGATCAGCTTGAACGCTCCCCGGCGAATGGCTCCTGCCGATCTGCCTCCCAGAAAGTGCGGTTTTTCAAGCGGATAGTACCAAAACAGCGGCCGGTTCTCGAAATCGCGAGGTTTAGCCAGCACCCGTTGAATCGGCACTCCGTCCAGCTCTTGGCCGGGACGTGGTTTCGCGCCGGCAATCTCCAAAAACGTGGGATAAAAATCGGTTGAAACCACAGGCGTTCCACAGATGGAGCCAGGTTTCCCGAAGGACGGCCCGGCGATGATCAATGGCACGCGGATGCCGCCTTCGTACAACGTGGATTTCCCCGCACGCAATGGTGCGTTGGAAGTGACTCGATCCTCGCCGCCGTTATCGGAGGCGAAAACAATCACGGTGCGGTCTGCGAGTTTCAGGCGCTCCAGCTCCGCGACAATCCTACCCACGCCTTCGTCGATGCTTTCTAGCATGGCAGCCAACTCGGGATTGTTGCGGTTCTTTCCGGCTCCAGGCTTGCGGCTGTACTTTTCCACCAGCGCAGGCTTCCCGGCCAGGCGGGTATGCGGCGCGTAGTGGGACAGAAAAAGGAAGAAAGGCCGCTCGTGGTTCCTTTGAATGAATTCCACCGCTTCTTGGTTTAAGCGGTCCGTGAGATACTCGCCGGGAGTCCGCGGCGTGACCTCTTTCATGTGCTGGTAAGGCGGAAAGTAATAGCCGGGGCCAATGTAACTGGTTTCCGAACAGATAACCTCGTGAAAGCCATGCAGCTTGGGATCGCCTTTCCGCTGCTTGTAGTCACCCATTAAGTGCCACTTGCCGATTAAACCGCAGTGGTAACCGACGGCGCCTAAAGCTTTGGGGATCGTGAAGTAGCTGGGGGAGAGAAACTTCGGATCATCGGCGCGCAGATAGTCGGTTATCCCAATGCGCGCGGGATGGAGTCCGGTCATGATGCTGGCCCGCGTGGGGGAACAAACCGGCGCGGCAGCGTAGGCGTCAGTGAAACGGATTCCACGTGCAGCCAAGCGGTCGAGGTGGGGTGTTTCATTGAAACTGTTCCCGTAACACCCTAATTCGCGCCAGCCGAGGTCGTCGGTCAGGATAAGGATGATGTTAGGATGCCGGGACGCTGCTGGAGCAACCGTTGCCGTTGCCGCTCCCGCCCCAAGCATGCGTAAGAACTCATGACGTGTAAACAAATTCATGACTCTCCTTCATTTCGACATAATGGAACGTCGGTTCGCCGCCGCGTGAGCGCTGCCCACAGCGTCAGCGGCTTGCTCCATGCGCCGGACGGCAGCTTCCGCCCGGTTGAGGGTTGCAGCTAGCTGGCTCATCGCTGATTGGGCGGACGCAGGGGGCACACCTGCGCCCGCCACCAGTGCGTGCACCAGCGAATGATAATGTTGCACATCGAAAAACAAGGTATCTTTAAACCCGTCCTCTCTGTCGGGGATTGAGGGCAAACGGTCCCCAGGCGCATGCTCCCCGAGCAGATCGCGCCAGAGTTCGCGCGCCAGTTCCAGCGAACGGCGCAACGCCACCAGGTGGTCCACCGCCATTCGGAGAAGTATATGCCTTAAAGGAGGGTCCAGTTGTGCGAGGCGGGCGTCGGGGAATTGCTCGTGCAAATGTCGCAGAGCCCAATCCTCAGCCCAAGCGGCTTCCGCCAAGACAACGGCGCGATTGGAAAAATCTGTGATCCGGCGTGCGGTCTCTTCTGGTGGGGACGTTTTTTCGCGTTTCCGGAAGTAGGAGGCCAGCATCTTTTGGATGGGACTCGCCCCGCTGGATATTTTTTGTTCGATGGCCTCTGGGGCTGTCTCAAAGACGGCGGCTTCGCCGCCTTGCCGGTTCAGCGCCTCCTCAACCGTTTCCAAGCGCACCGCAATCGCTCCCGTGAATTCGAGCGGTGCGAGTCTCGCCAGGATTGCCTGCTTTTTCTCTTCGCTCGACACCAAACCAGAAACCGCCACCACATTGCCGGGGACGCGCCTGATCTGAACCGGTTCGCCCAAGCATGCGCGCGCTTCATGGAGCGCCTCAAGAGCGTGCACTTCGGTGGCCAAAAGCACCGCCTCTGGCGGCGGTGCGGGGCGTTGCATCTCACTGGCCGTCCGCCGCGCCGCTGGTGATGAATGAGGCGCAAGGGGTGCGGGAACGCTCGGTTCAAACCAGCTCGCCTGCGCCTTCTCCGCAGAGATCCATTCGGTGTGTCCAGGAACAAGGTAAATGACGCTTCGAACTCCCTGCTCTTCCAGACGAATGATCTCTGAACGCGGGCGATAACCGGGGATTTCCAGGACCAGAGCGATGTAAAGGAAACGTGCGCCGCTGCGCCTTTCCAATTCCAAACGAATCCACTTCGCTCCATCCATGGCGGCGGTCTTCCGCGCGCGTAGCCGCAGCCCAGTCCGGTCGACGAACTCTTTGAGCTCCCCAGCAAGGCTGACAGGCCTCCATTCCCGGCTGAAAATCCACTCGACTAGCGTTCTTTTGAGGGAAGCCTTATCCCAACGGGCGGCGCTGAGCCGCTCGAGCAATGGGGCGTAGGCTCCATGCGCTCCAGGGCGGAGCCGACCTTCATCGTAGCGGTACATCCGGTTCTCGCCGGCGCACCAGAGAGCATGTTGCAGCACCCCCGCAGCGTCGGTCCAGCGGGAAGCGAAGCGTCCGGCAGCTCGCTCGGCGAGGACTTCGACGCGCCAGTCCTGAAGCTCGGTTGGATCGGCGCCCGTCTGCACTTGGATCAACAAAGACTGCCGCCGGATTGCACCCCCTTTCTCCGGCCACTCTGTCTCCGCCTGCCGTCCACGCGCGAGGAGCGCCTCCGGCGCCGGTCCACCCGTGAGCCGCCAAATTGCCGCCGCCATGGCGACAACCAACAGCAGGCACATCGCAGCCGCAAAACGCGGATAAACTCTAGGCTGGTCGGGGAAGGGGATTCCGCATGATCTTTCCCAAGCCGCGAAACGGAGGCGCGCGCGCTCCAGGCGGGCGGAAGGAAACGGCTGTTCTCGGATGGCTCTGCCGGCCGCACAGACTTGGGCCTCCAGCTCGGCCATGCGACTCCGGCAATCCCAACACGACCGCAGGTGTCGCCGGACGCGCCAAGCGGCGGCGACGTGTAATTCGCCGTCCAGATACGCGAGAAGCGTTTCGTTATTGCAATGGCTTCCGGCCACGTTTCTCCACCGCTTTTTCAGCCTGTTCCGGACCCGGCAGGCAGACGCCCAATTTCGCCCTCAGTTTCGCCAGAGCCCGCACTAGCAGCGTCGAAACCGAATTGGCGCTGATCCCAAGTTGAGAGGCGATTTCGCGGTACTTCAGCCCTTCCAGCCTGAGCAGCAAAACCTCTTCCTCGCGCGGAGACAAAGCGGAGAAAAACCCTACCAGTTCCTCCCACTCCAGGGATTTCGCCGGCGAATCGAAGACCGGCAGCGCCGTCGTTTCGAACGCCTCCAGCGCCTCCATGGCGGGTCCATTACGCGCGTGCTGGTGGATCTCACGCTGCACACGGCGCTTGGCGACGCGCAGCGTCCAGGCTTTGGCGTTGTCTACCGTATGGCCGCGCGCAAGCGCTCTGTAAAGCTCCATAAAAGTTTCCTGCGCGACATCCTCGGCGAATTCGATGCTGTGCGTTACGCGGAGCAGATAGCGGAAGAGAGACGGGTACCAAGTTTCAAACAATTCGTCAATCAGCCGGCCGGCTTCTTCTCGGGTCATCCCGTCTTTCTCACTTTACTAGAGTGCTATCGGAAAGCGGTTTTCGTGACAATGCTTGTCATCAAAAGCACAGCTTTGCGCCACTCATTGAATAGCAGTTTACGTCCGGCAAGGAGAAGTCAGACGATGAAACCGAGGTTTTTGCACGCCGCTTGGCTCGCGATTCTCCTAGTGGGACTCCGAAGCGGATGTTTCGCCCAGTCCACGACGGCCCAGATTACCGGTCGGGTCTCCGACCAAAGCGGCGCCGTGATTCCCGCAGTCGCCATCACGGTTGCCAACGAAGAAACCGGCATGAAGAGACAAACCGAATCGAACGATCTGGGGAATTACAGCGTGCCGTTGCTTCCCCCCGGGACTTACCGGATTACCGCTCAGAAAGAAGGCTTTAAGCCGGTAAGCCGCACGGGAATCACGCTCCAGGTCGATCAAACCGCCCGCATCGACTTTGTGCTTGACGTGGGCGCCCTGACGGAGACTGTGGAAGTGGCCGCGCGAGCGCCACTGCTTCAATCGGAGTCTTCGTCGCTGGGGCAGGTAGTGGACGGATCGAAAATCCAGAGCATCCCGCTGAATGGCCGTAGCCCCTTCCGGCTCGTACAGCTCACTCCGGGCATCCTCAGCGCCCCCGCGGCATCCGGACAATTCGGAGATCTTCCCGTGAACACCACGTGGGATTCTAACATCTCGATCAATGGCGGCCGGCACCAAAGCAACGAGGTTCAAATTGACGGAGTGCCTTCCACGGCCGGGTTTTTCAACCAGATCACCACGATTCCTTCGATTGAAGCTACGCAGGAATTCAAGGTGCAGAGCAACAATCTTTCAGCCGAGTGGGGACGATTTTCCGGGGGCGTGATTAACGTCTCGACGCGCTCCGGAACGAACGAGCTGCACGGTTCGCTGTATGAGTTTTTACGCAATTCGGCTTTCGACGCCAACGAGTTTTTCAATAACCGCGCAGGGAATAAAAAGCCGCCGTTTCGCATGAACCAATTCGGCGGCTCGGCAGGCGGGCCGGTCTGGCTTGGCAAGTTCTACAACGGGCGGAATAAAACGTTTTTCTTTGCCGACTATCAAGGCACGCGGTGGCGGCGCGGGGATGTCTTCATTACGACGCTGCCCACGAGCAGAGAGCGAGCGGGCGATTTTACCAAGACGCTGACGCCGCAAGGCCAGATGGTCCAAGTTTACGACCCGCTGACTACGAGGACTGACCCTGCACGCGCCGGCCAATACCTAAGGCAGCCCTTCCCCGGCAACGTATTGCCTCAAGAGCGCATCAGTTCCATCGCGCGGAGGATCCTCACGTTTTATCCTGCTCCCAACACGGCGGGAGATCCGGTGAGCGGTTACAACAATTTCGTTTCGAACGCTTCTCGAAAGATTGACCAGAACCAGGTGAGCGTGCGCATTGACCACAGCGTCAACGACGCGTGGCGGATGTTCGGACGCATTGCCGCCAACGGCACGTCACTGACGCAACCCGACTACTATAGCAACGTAGCCACGCCCAACCCGGGCGCGGTCGGAACGACTCCGTTTCACCAGCGCACCGCTGCGCTCGACCACACCGTGACGCTTAACCCTGCCACGGTTCTGGACATTCGCTACGGATTTGCGCGCTGGTATCAACTTCGTAAGACACGCAGTTACGGATTCGATCAGCGGGAACTCGGATTCCCCGCATCGCTGGTGAGCCAGTTCCAGATCCCTGTGTTTCCCAGCATTAGCGTAGAACAGTATGGCGCGCTCGGAGGCCAGAGCTACCTCAATAACGGCAACGACACGCACACGCTGATCGTGGCGGTGACAAAAATCGTAGGGCGACACAACCTGAAGTGGGGCTCAGACAACCGGTTGCGCCGGATCAACCTTTTCAACGTGGGCGGAGCAGGCGCATCTTACAACTTCACGCGCGTCTTCACGCGCGGACCCGATCCCTTGCGCTTCTATGCCGATGCGGGAAACGCCATCGCCAGCCTCTTGCTGGGTTATCCGGCCTCGGGCAGCGTTCCCATTGTAGCGGGCGTTTCGCTGCAAAACTTCTATTTCAGCGGATACCTGCAAGATGACATACGCATCACGAACCGGCTCACGATGAATGTGGGATTGCGTTATGAGACGGAGTCGCCTTACACGGAGAGACGTAACCAGATCAACTGGTTTGATGTGGATTTACCCTCGCCGGCGCGGAATGCCGCGTTCCCAAACCTCACCGGGGGCCTGCGGTTTGCGGGTGTCGGGGGCGCATCCCGGCATGTCTTTGATTGGGACAAGAACAACTTTGCTCCCCGTCTCGGATTTGCTTGGTCGGTAGCCAACCGCACGGTGATGCGCTGGGGCGCCGGACTGTTCTATTCGCCGGTCGAGGCCAGTAACAACGCGGTGGGGTTTACGCCCAGCTCCGGCTATAGCGCGACTACGCCGATGGTAGCCACATTGGACGGCGGTCTCACGCCATTTCGAACCTTAGCCGATCCGTTTCCAGGGGGGCTAGTACAGCCGACGCGGGAATCCTTGGGCGCCGCCACTTTTCTTGGGCAGGCTCCATCCGCCTGGGACGCCCATCCGATTACGCCGACGACTTGGCAATGGAACTTTGACCTTCAGCGCCAGCTTGCCGGTGACATATTGATCGACGTCGCCTATGCAGGCAGCCGCGGCATCCACCTCGGGTATCGCAACCGGGAAATGGACACGCTCAATCCGCAATACTTATCGCTCGGGGCAGGGCTGAACGCCCTAGTGGACAACCCCTTCGCGGGGACGATCACGGTAGGAACGCTGGCGCAGCCGCGCGTAGCGAGGCGGCAGTTGCTGTTGCCTTTCCCTCAGTTCACCGGCGTCACGATCATCAATATGACTTCGGCGAACTCGATTTACCACTCCTTGCAGCTCAAGGCCGAGAAACGGTATGCGGCAGGGTTGGGACTTCTGTTGTCCTACACAGCGGGCAAACTGATCAGCGACGCGCCCAGCCAAGTCTCACCCATCGGGGAGATTAACAACAATAGCGGCGTCCAGAACTGGTACGATCTGCGATCCGAGAGGGCCGTTTCCGAACAGGACGTCGCACAAGCGCTTACGTTCAGCTACGTCGCTGAGCTTCCGGTGGGTAAAGGCAAGCGTTTGTGGGGGAGCGTCCATGGCGTAACCGGCCAACTACTCAGCGGATGGCAGATCAACGGCGTCTCCTCCTATCGCAGCGGATTCCCCCTCATCGTAACCGCGCCGATTCCTGGCGGAGGCAACCGCCCGAACTCGACCGGACGCAGCGCCAAGATCACCGCCTCGCGCCCGCGCGGAGAGGCCCTGGAGCGGTGGTTCGACACGAGCGCTTTCCTGCTGCCCCCATCGTTCACGCTAGGGAATGTAGGCCGCACGCTGCCCGACGTGCGCGGACCCAGCCGCATTAACCACGATCTTTCGCTGATCAAGAATACCGCGCTAGCAGAGCGCAGAACTCTCCAGTTCCGCGCAGAATTCTTCAATCTGTTCAATGAGCCTGCTTTCTGGCAGCCGGATACGGGAATGGGCAGCGGGCAGTTTGGCGCCATACGTCAGACGGTGGGGCTCCCTCGCGTGATCCAGTTTGCCTTGAAGCTAACCTTCTGACAGCTTAGTCCGCTAGTTCGAGGCGGGGGCGCGTCCTTGCCGGGTGCACGAGGAAAGTTCCTGGAAAAGTTCGGTTTTCCTTTACTTTCAGATATATAACGTGGTACGCTGAAAATCTAAAAATGCGTACTGTCGACCTCATTCAACGGAAACGGGACGGAGACGAGCTTTCGGGGGAAGAGATTACCTTTCTGATCGAGGGGTATACGAGTGGCCGGATCCCGGATTATCAAATGGCGGCCTTCCTTATGGCCACGTTTTTCTCAGGCATGACTGACCGGGAAGTCAGCGTGCTCACGGACCTTATGGTTCGTTCCGGTCAGACGCTCGACCTGTCTTCGATTCCCGGAATGAAGGTCGATAAGCACTCTACAGGCGGGGTGGGCGACAAGACCAGCTTGATTGCCGCACCCATCGCCGCCAGCGCGGGCGTAGTGGTGCCGATGATCTCGGGGCGCGCCTTGGGGCACACGGGAGGCACTCTGGACAAACTGGAGTCCATACCCGGCTTTCGCACCAACTTAAGCATAGACGAGTTTAAGGCTTTGGTTGCGGCTCACGGGCTGTGCTTCATTGGGCAGACGGAGGAACTGGCGCCGGCAGACGGTAAGCTGTATGCTTTGCGTGACGCCACCGCCACCGTGGAGTCGATACCGCTGATCGCCTCCTCCATCATGTCGAAAAAGATCGCTGTGGGGCTGGATGCGCTAGTGCTTGACGTCAAGGTAGGGTCGGGCGCATTCATGAAAAAACAGGTGGATGCGCGGCGCTTGGCGCAGATGATGGTGGGTATCGGCAGGCGGCTCGATAAACGCGTGCAGGCGCTCATCACGGACATGAATCAACCGCTGGGCTATGCTGTGGGCAACGCGCTCGAGGTAATGGAAGTTTCCCAGACCTTGCAGAACGCCGGTCCTTCCGATTTGACGGAAATCTCGATCGAACTAGCAGCCCGGATGATCTTCCTTGGCAAGAAGGCGGAATCGCTGGAGGAGGCGCGCATCCTGGCGGAGCGGAAACTGGTGGATGGCTCAGGCTACCGCAAGCTGAAGGAAGTGATCCAGGCGCAAGGCGGAGAGCCGAAGGTGCTGGATCGCTTTGAGTTGCTGCCGAATGCGACGGGCGTGCGGGAAGTCGCTTCGCCGCGCAGCGGTTTCGTAAGCGCTATTGACGCCGAGTATATCGGACGCGCCGCGGCGATGATCGGCGCCGGGCGGGACCGCAAGGAAGATCCCATTGATCCCGCCGTGGGCGTGATCCTGGAGGTGAAGGTTGGACAACGCGTGGAGGCAGGAAGCGTGCTTTGCCGTCTCTACCACACGCGGGAGGACCGTTTGGAAGAAGCTGCTGAACTGGTCGAGGACGCTTTCCGGATTTCGGGAGTTAAGCCCGAACCGCGCCCTCTCATTCTTGAAGTGGTGAGCTAGCTGGGGCGCCCTTTTTATGGAGCGGTTTACGGGCATCCTCGGGCTTCTCAGCATTCTCCTTGCGGCTGTCTTATTCTCGAAGAACCGGCGAGCCATTAAACCGCGCGTGATTTTCTGGGGCCTGGGACTCCAGTTCGCATTCGCGTTCCTAGTGTTGAAAACACCCGCGGGCAAGCTGTTTCAGGCCGCCAGCATCGCCGTGAACGCCATGTTGGAGTACGCCGAAGCGGGCAGCAAGTTTGTTTTCGGACCTTTGGGTGAAAAGACGGGTCCCTTCGGCGTGGTATTCGCTTTTCAAGTCCTCCCCATTGTCATCTTCATCGCTTCGTTTTTCTCGATTCTGTATTACTTCGGAGTGATGCAAATTCTCGTACGCGCCATGGCGAAGGTCATGCAGAAGGTCATGGGCGCCAGCGGCGCTGAATCGACGAACGTGGCAGCGAGCATATTCATGGGGCAGACCGAAGCCCCATTGACTATACGCCCGTTCATCGCCGGCATGACTGAGTCTGAACTGTATACGGTCATGGTTAGCGGGATGGCTCACGTATCCGGCGCGGTAATGGCGGCTTACGTGAAAATCGCCGGCGTGGAAATCAAACATCTGTTGACGGCGGTGATCATGACGGCGCCGGCGACCATCATGCTGGCTAAGATGTTTATTCCGGAAACGGAGGAACCGGCCACCATGGGGGATGTTAAGATCGAGGTCGAGCGGCCGGGCGTAAACGTCATCGACGCCGCTGCGCGAGGCGCAGGAGACGGGTTGCATCTGGCGCTGAATATCGGGGGAATGCTGATCGCGTTTTTGGCGTTGATCGCCATGATCAACGGGATTCTGGCGTGGGTCCACACTGTGCCCTTGCTGACTTGGATTCCTGGGTCGTTGCAGGAAATTTTCGGCTATTTGTTCTCGCCGGTGGCGTGGCTGATGGGCGTGAGCTGGAAGGACGCCTTCGCGATCGGGAATCTGCTGGGCACGCGACTCGTTTTGAACGAGTTCGTAGCGTTTCTGCAACTGGGCCCCATGCGCGCCGGCCTGGATCCCCGGTCGTTTGTCATTGCCACCTATGCGCTCTGTGGATTTGCGAATTTCAGCTCGATCGCCATTCAAATCGGCGGCATCGGAGCGCTGGCGCCGAATCGGAAGTCCGATTTGGCCCGGCTCGGTTTGAGAGCGGTCGCGGCCGGGACCCTCGCTAATTTCATGTCGGCCTGCATCGCAGGCATGCTGCTATGAGTTCATAGCGGCGGTGGGGAGGAGATGATACAAAACGAAGCAGCCCGTTATTTGAGCCGCCGCGTTTGCGCGCCGCCAAAACTGGCGGTGGTGCTTGGTTCCGGACTTGGGGCGTTCGCAGAGGAGCTCTCTGACCAGCTTGTCATTCCCTACCGGGAACTCCCTGGGTGGCCCGAGTCTACGGCAGTGGGACATGCAGGAAAGCTCGTCTTCGGAAAACTCGGATCGCTTGAAGTCGCGGTGATGGCGGGTCGCGCTCATCTTTATGAGGGGTATACGCCGGCTCAAGTCACTTACGGCGTGCGAACGCTGGCCATGCTGGGCGTCCAAGGCTTTGTGTTCACCAATGCCGCCGGCGGGATCAATCTTTCCTACTCGCAAGGCGCGCTCGTGCTGGTGGCCGATCATATTAACTTGCAGGGCTCGAACCCGCTGGTGGGTCCAAACGATGACTCCCTGGGGCCTCGGTTTCCTGATATGACGGATGCTTACACGAGGAGCTGGAGGGAGACGGCTAAAGCAGTGGCTTCAGAGCTGGGCATTGAGCTGGCGGAAGGCGTGTACGCGGCCATGCTGGGTCCGAGCTATGAGACGCCGGCTGAAATCCGGTATTTGCGCGCCGTCGGCGCAGATTTGGTAGGCATGTCCACCGTGCCCGAAGTGATTGTCGCCAACCATATGGGCCGGAAGTGTCTGGCGATTTCCTGTGTCACGAACATGGCGGCCGGCATTTTGCCGCAGAAAATCCAGCACGAAGAAGTATTGGAAACTGGAAGAAGGGTGCGGGAAACGATGGTGCGTCTGTTGAAAGCTCTCCTGCCCCGCTTGGAGGTTTGATGGACCCGCTACTGCAAGCAGCGCTGGACGCACGAAGGTTCGCGCAAGCGCCTTACTCGGGTTTTCATGTCGGTTGTGCGGTGGAAGATGCTTCGGGCCGCATTTTCACCGGCTGCAACATTGAAAGCGCCAGTTACGGTTTGACGGTTTGCGCTGAACGCGTAGCCATCTTCAAGGCTATCTCCGAAGGGGCCACTCAATTCCGGCGCGTGGTGGTCGCCGGGGGCGATACGCTCACGCCGCCATGTGGCGCTTGCCGCCAAATCCTTTGGGAGTGGTGCCGCGATGCGCAACTGATCCTCGTGAATGCCGCAGGAGAAACCCGCACCTTCACCATGCAAGAGATCTTCCCGGCGCCTTTCGACGCCACCTGTTTCCACCGGGCCGGTTAGCGCTATGAACCGCGGATTCACAAGCCCGGCTGTCTTGTTGAGCGGAATTCTCGTCGTTTTCCTGTGCTCTCCAACGGCGCCCGCACGAGCGGAACCGGCGGACTGGATTGTCACCGCCCGCTATGTGGTGACGATGGACCCGGCACGCCGCGTGATTGAAAACGGTGCGGTGGCGATACGCGGAGCGCGCATCGCCGGCGTAGGCGCCAAAAAGGAAATCGAACAGCGATTCCAAGCGCGCCGGCGGTTGGACCGTCCGGAAGCGCTTCTGGCGCCGGGGCTTGTGAACACACACACGCATGCGCCCATGTCGCTGTTCCGCGGGATCGCCGACGATCTCAGGTTGCAGGACTGGCTGGAGAAATATATTTTCCCCGCGGAAGCTAAGAATGTCTCGCCTGAGTTTGTCCGCTGGGGGACGCGCCTGGCGGCGCTGGAAATGTTGCTGTCCGGAACCACTACCTTCACCGACATGTATTACTTCGAAGAGGTCGTTGGGGAAGTGGCGCGAGAAGCCGGGCTGCGGGGCGTCCTGGGAGAAACCATTCTCCGCTTTCCTTCACCGGATTCGAAAACGCCGGAGGAGGCTCTGAAACGTACGGAGGCATTCATCCTCCGCTTCCGCGGCGACGAGTTAGTAACGCCCGCCGTAGCGCCACACGCCATCTACACGAATACGGATGAAAGTCTGAAACAGTCGCGGGCGCTTGCCAACAGGCATTCTGTGCCTTTGCTCACGCATCTTTCGGAAACCAAACGCGAAGTGGAGGAGACCCAAGCGGCGCGCGGAGTCAGCCCGGTAAAAGCGCTGGCGGCGCTCGGCGTTTTCGACGGACGTACGGTGGCGGCGCACTGCGTTTGGGTCGACGCAGAGGACCGGCGCATCTTGCGGGAAAAGCGAGTTGGATGCGCGCATTGCCCCTCCAGCAACATGAAGCTCGCCAGTGGGGTGGCGCCCATCCCAGCTTTGCTCGCAGAGGGCATAAACGTTGGATTGGGGCCGGACGGACCCGCGGGTTCGAATAACGACTTCTGGATGTTCGAAGAAATGGATCTCGCGGCGAAACTCCAAAAAGTGATAACTGGCGATCCGACCGTGTTGCCGGCAGAGAAAGCCTTCGAGATGGCAACCCTCGGTGGAGCGCGGGTGCTCGGCATGCAGGAAGAGATTGGCTCCCTCGAAATAGGCAAACGGGCGGATCTGATTACCATCCGTCTCGACCGGGCGCACGCGGTTCCCCTTTACAACCTTTATTCGCAAATGGTCTATGCGCTCAAAGGCTCGGACGTGTGGGATGTGTTTGTGAACGGGCGCCTCGTGGTCCAGGGTCGAAAGGTTTTGACCTTGAATGCCGCAACGATCTACCAGAAGGCGGAAGAGATGAGCAGGCGGGTTCGAGAAAGTCTTAAGCCCTGACTCGCGTTCTGCGACCTATCCCCAATACACCTACGGGACTACTCCTCCGGATACATCCTATATACGCCGCCGCTGAGAAGAAGTAGCCCACGCGCTCACTAACTGTTTGCAGTAGGAGTTTCTGGAACAATCTCTAGTCCCGCTGCGGCTAGAGCACGGCTCTGCCTGCACGGCGGAGCGGCGTAGAGAGGTGTGAAGTGAGGCAAAACAGTATCTCAGTTCTCGGCATGGCGCTGGTGGGTTCGTTGTGTATGAGCGGAATCGCTTGGGGCTCCCCGATTACGCAGTATTCGGACCGGGCAACCTGGACCGCGGCAACGACCAACCAAGTCACCATCGATTTCAATGTTCTGCCGGACGGTGGATGGCAGGCGATCAATTCCACAACCGGTTACACGGCAAACGGCGTCTCGTTCGTGCCGTTCCAAAACGCGTCTACGGTATTAGGCTACCTGTCCAACGCCTTACCAGGCGACGTCTATGACTTTGGGACCGAAACGATTCTGCGGACCGTGGATAAGGGTTCCTGGTATCCCTACACAACTGTGCCGTGGATCACGATTACGCTCCCGGGCAGCACCTATGCGTTTGGCGTGGACCTGATGACGTACTTGCCCGCAGGAAATCCCCCGTACGGGCGCGCGGTCAATGTATGGGTTTCAGATGGAACCACCACTTATGACTATCTCAATCTGCCGACCAATCCCCGAATAGGGCCGCCGGCGTTTTTTGGCGTGATTTCCACCACTCCCATCGCGTGGGTAAAGGTGCAGGCGGTGGATGCCGAGACTCTCATCGACAATTTCACTGTAGGAGCCGCTGCTGCGGTTTCCGGAGGGGAAGAGCCTCCTGCGGTGGAAGGTGGCGAGACGCCGGAAATGGCGACGCTAATCCTACTCCTTTCCGGGTTGTTCTTCATCCAGATCGGTAGGAAAAAGTCTCGCGTCCAAGATAAACCAGCCGCGGCATAAGCGATGGGTCTTGACAGCGTTATTATTTTGCAACAGGCTGCGATCGATTCGGTTTCGCTGGCAGCTCGGCGGAAGGCGGGCGTTCCCTGTGAAAGATACGAGTGATCTCGCCGGAAAGACGCAGATACCAATCGCTCGGAAGATCCTCCCCATCGGCATCCAGCGTAAGCCAGTAGCCTTGCTCGGGGGCATCGGTCCGCTTGGCCGCAATCTTGAAGACGGCGGTGCCCTCGTTTACCTCGTCGAACATCGCGATCTTGAGCATCGTAGCGCCGGCGGCGCGGGCGTTCACAGCCTGCCGCCAAAAGAAACGTCCGCCGAGGCGAGGGATCTGGTTCGGTTTGGCGTCCTTTTTGAGGTTCGACCAAGAGAAACCGGGAAAGATGACCGGCATGTAATCTTGACCGTTCTTCCGAGTTTGAGCGAGGTCGGGCTCGATGCACTCCTCTTTCCACCGGTCAGCTCCAGCTTCATCCCGATAGCGGCCCACGGTCCAGGGCTGAATCACGTCCATCATGGCGTAGACTTCGGCCCAGCCGGCGTCCCTTTGAGCGTCCGCAGTGAGGGTCCGCCACCGAGCAGGCGTTCCGCCCATGTAAGTGACTCGGTATTGCGGCGCCGCTTCCGTTTTGAACCATCGGATCACGCGTTTGGCCGCCTCGGGTACGCGGGGAGGATGCCGGGGGTCTTGCAAACCCATGCCCCAGACGGAGAGGAGCGGCTTCCCACGGTGCCGCAGGTAGCTCGGATGCGAGGTGATCTTTAGCTCATCTACCAAGTATTTCCAGTCTTCCTGCATCACTTCCAAAAACTTCTCGGGGTCTGAACCGGTGACGTCATACTCGATAGCAATAGCCCGTCCAGCCGCTTTTGCCGCGGCGAGAATATTCTTCAACACCACATCTCCGCTCGCCCGCTTGGCGGGAATGCTGGTCACAAACCGCTGCACCAGCACGCCGTCCAAGCCATAATCTTTCATCCACTGAAAATGCCGCTCCACAATCTTCGGGTTCCAGGCGGAAAACAGGTAGGCCGGCTGGCCGCCAATGGTAAATCCCGGCACTGGGCACAGATCCGCCGGATCAAATTCTTTGAGATCGGGGTACATATCAATGGTTAAAGTTTCCGGCGACGGTTCCCCGCGCGCCCAGCTCCGCCAGCTTCGCTGAGGCGACCCATCTCCCGGACAGTTGAACCAGCCCTGATAGCCAAGCAAGACTTTCCCTTCCAGCGTGGAAACGTCTACGGTCTGCGCAGAGGCCGCGGCTAGAGTTAGAGCTCCTAACACAGCGGTCATCGCTTTCATACGCCACCTCCCCATGAGGATGAATAACTTCTCACGGCTCTCCAAGGTCTCATAATACGGCCCGGTTGCTGTTTTGTGGAGGAGGCCGCTAGTTTTACGAGGCCCTCGGACTCTCCCGGATATAAAACCCGGTCCTCCTCCTCGTGCGCGTCTAAAAGCTCATCCGCAGCCCAAGCTGGATATTGCGCGCTCCGCCGGCCGAAGTGATTTTGCCGAAATTGACCGAGGTAAGCGACCCGTTGGGCGCATCGAACTGTGGCGTGTTAAAAGCGCCAAAGAACTCGGCTCGAAACTGGATGTTGACCCGCTCCCGGATTCTTTGCGAGCGGCTCAGTCCCATGTCGAAGGTCTTAATACCTGGGTTGCGAACATTCGGCTCCGTCCGGGAACCGTTGGGCAAAGTGTAGGCAGGCGTGACGGCGTATGCACTGGTGTCGAACCAGCGATCGAGACTGCGTTGATCCGGAGGCAAATAGCCGGACTTTACACGGTCTGCGTAGCCGCCCACACCGGGCAGCCGCGTATTGTTCGGACCGGTAATCACCACCGGCATACCCGAAGCAAATGTGGTTATGCCGCTCAGTTGCCAGTTGCCGACAATCGAAGCCAGAAGGCCTTCTCTCACCCAGCGTTTCCCCTTGCCCCAGGGCAACTCGTAGATGTAGTTCACCACGAAATACTTGGGACGATCATAATCTGCGATGGAACGAGACAAACGCAGGTTATTGGGGTCCAACAGACTTGTGCGTCCGGAGAAACGCTCTGGCACGTTGTCGATCAGCTTGCCCGCGGTAAACGACCCGTTTATCGTCAGATTCCGCGTAGCTTTTTTCTCCACGCGCAATGTAAAAGCGTGATAAATGGAATCCCCTACGGGATCCCGGAACCGCGTTACGCCGGTGTAATGGTTGAAGGGTTGCAATAGCGCCGAGCGGCGAACAGTGGCTGCGCTTAAACTCCCCGTAGTAATGATTCCATACCAAGGATTCGGCACCAGGTCGTCCAACGCCGGTCCCAACGACAGGTACTGCGTAGACACGGCGCTACGAGAACGGTTGACCCATAGCCGCTGCCCGCGGCTGCCAATCCAAGCCGCTTCAATGAGCGTATCGGAGCTAAGCATCCTTTGGAGGTTGATGTTCCATTGTTGGGAGTAAGGCGTCACCCACTCGCGAAACGCAGTGGTTACGCCGCTTCCCACTCCAGTTGTGGGAGGCTGGATCAATCCCGTCTTAAAGGGATCGGCTAAGGAGCCGCCGGAAGGAGGCGTGTTAGGAGCCGCCACGGGCGGTCCAAGGTACACGGAAGTCTGAGTCAGGAATCCGCTGCCCAGATCGCTAGCGCCCGATCCGATTCCGCCTGAACCCGGCGAGAAGAACAGGCCCCAGCCTGCCCGCAACACGGTGCGGGAACGGAACTGCCACGCCAGACCGAGGCGTGGTGCGAAGTTATTCTTGTCCGGGTCTGTCTGCTGCCGAGGGTTGCCATCCCGACCGGCAAAGCGTAGTACCCCTTTGGCCTTCGTGAGCGGGTCAGGGAACTGCGGGTCGAACCACGCCAACTGGTTGTAACGATCCGTCCATGGAGACTGGTATTCCCACCGGAGACCGAGGTTAAGAGTGACCGTGCGGCTTACCTTCCAGTCGTCTTGTAGATACCAAGCGTAGTACTTCTGGGATGTTGCTAGGGATGGGTCGAGCGAAAACTGACCGCCCGTGGGGGCGCCCAACAAAAGGGTAGCCACACCAAAACCCGCGCTGGCGCTGGAAGTGGTTGGGTCTGGCCCTTGAGTGAAGCTTCGGCCGAAAGAGTACAGGCCGCTGGGTCGTTCCGCACGCGTGACGTTGAACGCTTGGAAAGTCCTCACAAAGCCCGTCTTAACGGAATGTGTAGCGTGAATCCAGGTCAAATGGGCTTGGCCCTCGGCGGCATACTCGGCGTCCGTGAAGTAGGAAGCGCGGTCGGGACCGAGCGACGCCACGTCGGTTGTCTCGATGCGTGGAAACATGAGCTGTCGCGCCTGGTCCTTCAGATACTTGGGGAGGCCCAGTTGCGTGAAGTCGAAACCGGCGCTGCGGGGCTTTGTAAACGTGTAGCTTCGTGCGACGCTACCTCGGAATTCTCCGAGCAAATTCGGGCGGAACGTCACAGTGTCGCTGACGGCCACCATCCAAGGCCGGTTGCTGATCTGACCCTGTTCCCCGTTGGTTCCTTCAGGTGGAAACGCCAAATTGACCCCCGGCGTGTTGCGATCTCGGCTCTCACGCCCATGGCTGACGAATAAACGGTGCCGGGCGCCGAGTACGTGATCCACTCGGAAAAAGATTCGGGACGTGTCGTCGGCCCGGGTGTTGTTGAGGGCGAAGTTTTGCGTGCGGAAATTCCGGTTAGGAAGCGGAAAGTACTCCATGATTTTGAGAGCTATGGGGTCCAAGCGCGCAGCGGGAATCCGGTTGCCCGGGAACTGGTCGCGAATATACCGGCCGGGGCGGCTCGGATCCGGTCGTGTAGTGGCTGGATCAAAGACCCGGATGAGATTTCCCGAACCGTCCAAAGTACCCGAAAAATCCCCCTGGCGTTCGGCGCTGGTGGGAACGGTCGCGTTGATATTATCGGGGGAACGCTGGGGGATCTGCTCCCAGTTCACGAAAAAGAAGGACTTGTCGCGGCCATTATAGGCGCCGGGAATGAGAATGGGCCCGCCCACGGAAAACCCGTATTCGTTCCGGCGGAGGGGCGACTTCGTCAACCCCTGACGATTGCTCGTCCAACTGTTAGCATTCAGCTTGTCGTTCCGCAGAAACTCATAAAGACTGCCGTGAATCATGTTCGTGCCCGAGCTCGTCGCGGCCGTCAGCACTCCGCCGCCGGAGCGCCCGTATTCGCTCGAAAAGCTATTGGTGATGACTTTAAACTCTTGCACTGCCTCAAGCGGTGGAGTGTAAGCGATATCGTTGGTTGTGCTATTCCGCGTTTCAGCGCCGTCCAGCAAAATCTCGCTGGTGTTGGACCGCCCACCTGACACAATCGGGCCTGAGCCGGCGCCGCCTTTCGGAAGCACTCCGGGAGACAGTTGGAGTAATGCGTAGGGATTCCGCCCGAGCAGCGGCAGCTCCAGCATCTGCGAGCTACTGATAACCGCACCCAGCGATGCGGTCTGTTGCTCCACCATAACCGGGGTAGCCGTGACGGTGACTTCGTTTTGAACCGCTCCCACCTCCAGGCTGAAGTCTACCGTCGCCGTCAGCCCGACGGTCAAAACGACGTTCGCGACTCGCGCTTTTTTGAATCCCGGCGCCTCCGCGCTAATCTCGTAAACTCCAGGGCGCAAGTACGGGATTCTATAAAGTCCTTCGCTGTTGGAGACGGTGGAAGTTTCCACCCCTGTCTGAGTGTTGCGGGCGACAATTCTGACGTTTGGCGCCACGGCCCCCGTCGGATCAGTGACGATTCCTGTCACGGTGGCTTGCTCGACCTGAGCGAAAGCGACCCAAGCGGCGAGGAAGAAAAGAATTACACGATTCATCAGCAGCTAACCTCTTCCTCACAATTGTACTCCCGACAAAGATGCGAGCATGCAGAACAATCCGGCCATCACAATCTGGGAGGCGCCGGGAACGCCGATCAGCGACGCACACATCCGCCGCCGAGGCCGACCACGAACTTTTCGGCTGGCGCGATCGCCGCTCGGCCCTTCCTAGCGTTTCACCACCACTCGCACGGCTGGAGGACGAAGCGTGTCGTCCTTCATCTGGACTCCAACCAACACTTCCTTCAGTCCGTCGTTTACGTTCGCTTCGAAGTCCTCACGCATCGCCTGGCCTGCATCCAACCGGAACGGAACTTCAGGGGGAATTCCCCAATGCACCCCTTGCTGCGGCCAGGCCCAGAGCAGCATCTCACCCTGCGCCGCCACCTTTCCCAGGTTTTCCACAACGAGCCGGAGACGAAGCGGATTGGACGTTTGAAGAACCTCCATCCGGTACGCCAGCACGGGAACAGGGGCGCCCAAATCGTCAAAGGGCGCCGGAGGACGGGAAATGGGCTCGACGTGATTGTTTTCTACACGAACCCACTTGCTGGTCCCGTCGCGCAGATTCAGCCAGCGTCCGCCGTAGGAGGAGTTATCCTCGATCACGTTGCCCTTGGGCGCCGCGGGCTCATCTTCGAGGATGTTCACCAGCTCCGGGTAGCGGTCACTCCACGGCGGCTGCTGGTAGGGCACAGCTTTCAGGCGGTCAAAGAGGATCGGGTCTGTGCCGTCAAACCATTTGGTGGCCCAAGTGAGGCCGCGAGCGTCCACTTCCACGGCTGGATCCGAATCGAAGAACAAGTTGCCACGGACGATGTTGTCGCGCCCGCCGCCGATGAATACGGACCGGCGGGCACGATGGAAGAGGTTGCCTTCCACCAGCGTGCCGCTCGCACAGTCGTCGAGATAGACGGAGTTGACGTCGCCATTACCCTGATTCTGGAAAAAGTTGCCACGGATCACATTCCCGCGCCAGGTCCAATCGCGGCCGAAATACAGCGCCCCAACGTCCTGCGTCTCCCACGCCACGGTGTGTATGTGATTGCCTTGGATCAGGTGGTCATTTCCGCTGAGCGCGATAGCCTGGTGAGGCGCATGGAACAACAGATTCCGGTAGGCAATGACGCCCACTCCGTTCAAGGCCAACGCCGGCCGGTAAGTACGCACCCAGCGGCTGAAATTCCAAATGCGGTTGCCGCTGGCGAAATGGCCGGAGGGGGTTAGCGTGCGCCGGTCTCCTCCGTTGAAAGAAATCCCGCCCTCACCCGTCTCATAGATCTCGGAGTCCTCGACGCCGTTGATCGCCCCGCCGTCAATAGAGACGGCCCGCATCCCTAAATTCCGCAGCGTGCACCGGGCCAGTACGTTGTGGACTCCGCCCGTGATTTGAACTCCTTGTCCCCGGGCGTATTCAAAGACGATATTCTCGAACCGAACATTTTCCGTATTGCGGAGAATCACAAGCGGAGTTTCGAGCAGCGAGACCCAAACTTCCGCATTCTCCAGGGGACCTGGAGGCCAGAAATACAGAATCCCGCTGTCACGGTCCAAATACCATTCGCCCGGTTCATCTAGCTCTTCGAGCACGTTGAGAACCTCGAAACGCCGCCCAGCCATGTACCCATAGACGCCGTGCGGTGGTACGGTGCGAATCTCTTGGGCGTCAAGGTCGATCGATGCGACCCGCTCGTAGGAATCGGCCCAATCGTACGTCCAGTACCCGTGAACCCACACCTCCGGAGCCGCAGCCCAAATCCGCAAGCGATCCGTCGCTACAGTGAAACGTCCCCCTTGGGGACCGCCGGGCGCAGAAGAGGTATACGCCCAGCCGCGGTTCGGCCACCGCGCCAGTGGCATCGGTTTCCCATTGAAAAACAGTTCGAGCGCCGCCGGCGCCGGTGGGCGTCCAAAACCGCGTGCGGTGAATTTGCCGAAATCGGTGATGCCGGCAGCTTTCAAATCGATCTGCCAGATATGGCTACGCCCGGGTGAAGGCGCGAATCCCGAAATGCGGCGTCCGCCCACGATGCGCACGGGCTCGCCGGGCAGCCCATACCACATGACGCCCGAGTCTTCCGGACCGAGCACGAGCGAAGCAGAGCGCTCGTATACGCCTCCGCGAAGCCAAACCACTCCGCCGCATCCGCGCACGGCATCGCGTGCGCGTTCGAGAGTGGCGAAGGGCGCTTGCTCGGTCCCCGGATTTCGGTCATCTCCAGACGGACTAACGAACACATCCGCGCCGCATAGCGCGGGCAGACAAAACATCACGATCGCCGCTCGCATCTTACGTCTAGTGTAGTGCTGCGCGCTGCGTCTTAGGAGGATCAGAATGGGTTAACATCGGTCCATGGCAATCCTCAGCAGACGCTCTTTCACGTTTGCGGCGCCGGTGCTGGCAAGACTCCAAATTTCTTCTGAAGTGCGCGTGGATGTGGATGCCACCGCGGTCATGGGTCCGTTCCGCCACGTCTGGAGTTTTTTCGGTTACGACGAGCCCAACTATACCTACATGAAGAACGGCCGCAAACTGCTGAAAGAATTGGCGGCATTGAGCCCCGCGGACGTTTATATACGCACGCACAACCTCTTGAATAGCGGCGACGGCGCGCCCGCACTGAAGTGGGGCTCCACCAACGTTTACACCGAGGACGAGTCCGGCAAACCGGTCTATGACTGGCGCATTCTGGACCGCATTTTCGACACGTTCCGTGACACCAGGACTAAGCCCCTGGTGGAGATCGGCTTCATGCCTGAGGCCCTTTCCATCGCCCCCAAGCCGTACCGCCATAGCTGGCCCAAAGGCAACCTGTTCACGGGCTGGGCCTATCCGCCCAAGGATTACGGCAAGTGGGCGGAGTTGATTTTCCGCTGGGTGGAGCGCTCGGTGAGCCGCTACGGGAAAAATGAAGTCGAAAGCTGGTACTGGGAGCTGTGGAACGAACCGAACATCGGCTACTGGCGCGGCACGGCTGAGGAGCACCACAAACTGTATGACTACACCGCGGAAGCGGTAAAGCGTGCGCTGCCTTCAGCGCGTTTCGGCGGACCCCACTCCACGGGACCGTCCAGCCCTAAGGCTGGAGAGTTCCTGCGAACATTTCTCGAGCATTGTCTACGCGGGCGAAATTATGCGAGCGGCAAAATGGGAGCGCCGCTCGACTTTATCGCTTTCCATGCCAAAGGAGCTCCCAAAGTGGAAGAAGGGCGAGTGCGTATGGGCATGGCGAAGCAGGTGCAAGATATTGCGAAAGGATTTGAAATTGTGGCTTCATTTCCGGAGCTGCGAGGCAAGCCTGTGATTCTTGGGGAATCCGACCCTGAAGGCTGTGCGGCGTGCTCCGCCCGAGTGTATCCGCAAAACGCGTACCGCAACGGCACGCTTTATCCTTGCTATGTCGCGGCCATGCTGCGCCATACCCTGGATCTTGCCAACCGCTATGGCGTGAACCTGGAGGGAACCGTCACCTGGGCGTTTGAGTTCGAAAACCAGCCGTGGTTTGATGGATTTCGGAGCCTCGCCACCAACGGCGTGGACAAGCCTGTGTTGAACGTGTTTCGCATGTTGGGTTTGATGGGCGGCGAACGAGTGGCTGTCCACAGTGATGGCGCCGTAGCTACGGAGCGCGTCGTTGCGGGAGGCGTGCGAGAAGAGCCGGATGTCAATGCGCTTGCCACACGGAGTGATCGAGAGATCGCCGTACTGGTTTGGAACTATCATGACGATGAGAGCCCCGCACCCGGCGCGGCGGTGCGATTGAGGATTCGCGGCGCTTTTCCTCCGCGCGTTTTGATGCGACATTACCGGATTGATGAGGAACACAGCAATGCGTACGCCGCCTGGCGACAAATGGGCGCTCCGCAATCGCCTACGCCGGAAGAGCGCCGCCGCCTGGAAGCCGCCGGACAGTTACAGATGCTTTCATCGCCAGCTTATTTGTTTGCCGAATCCGGCGAGTTGCACACGGAATTCTCCCTGCCGCGGCACGCTGTCTCATTGCTGAAGTTCTCCTGGTGAAAACCGATTCCACCGCCTAATCCAGCCACCTCCGGGCGCGGGCGAAAACGTCTTTCAACATGGCGAAGGTCAGCCTGCCCGTGGATGTATTCTGCTGGCTTGGGTGGTAAGAACTCACAAGCACTGGAAGGCCTGGCCCCATCCGGTGTTCCACGTTGTGCCCGAACCGGAAGGCGGAACGGGATCCAATACGACCGGAGTGCTTCAAACACGTCAGATAGGAATCGAAGGCGATCCGCCCCAACGCTACGACGACCCGGACGTTCGGCAGGAGCTGGATTTCGCGTTCGAGATACCCACGGCAGGCATTCAGTTCGTCGCGCGTGGGCTTGTTGCTTGGAGGCGCGCAACGCACTGCGGCGGTGATCCACACGTCTTGTAAGGTCAACCCATCCTCCCGGTGGCGGCTTTCAGGTTGCGACGCGAATCCCGTAGCATACAGGGCTCGGTATAGGAAGTCCCCAGACCTATCGCCGGTGAACATGCGCCCCGTGCGGTTGGCGCCGTGCGCCCCGGGCGCAAGGCCGATCACTAAAACCCGCGCCTGCGGATCTCCAAATGCCGGAACGGGCTTGCCCCAGTATGCCCAGTCCAGGTACGCGCGACGTTTCACGGTCGCCACCCGGCTGCAATAGGCTATGAGGCGCGGACAGCGGCGGCAGGAAATGATACGCTGCTCTAGCGCCGCAAGCGCCGCTTCGTTCTGCATAACTTTTTCATTTTCCGGGAAGAGTCATTGGGTTGTGCAAAGTGATTACTCCGCCGAAACTCGTATGGCGCCAACGCCTCCGGTTACGCTCACGTCCATGGTTCGCTTAGCGCGCTCGTACGCATCATTTTGGTAAAAATCGCCCCGTTTGCTAAGCCCGTCCACGCGGATGGATCCGATTCCGCCGTGGACCTCGACGCGCAGGCCGACTTCCTTGGGCAGGCGCACCACGGCCTCGCCCACTCCGCCGTTAACGCGCACGTTCATGTTGCGTTTCGGCGTTCCCCGCAAATCCAGGGTGACCTTACCGGCTCCTATGTTCACCGTAAGGTAACGGAGGTTGAGGCGGGTGAGATCGAGATCGCCAATCCCGGCTCCGAGGTGCACGCTCACATCCAGTTCGGCGTCATCGTTCAGGCGGATATTCCACCGTTCGCCTCCGTTTCCTACGAACGGGGTCACAAAATCAGAACGGCTCCGCACCGTCAGCATGCCTCGAATTCCGCCGGTTTCGTAACGAATTTCGGGCTCTCGTTCGCCGGCGTAGCGGATGTGGGCTTCCATCAGCTTTGGGGCGCCGCCCGTGAGATGGAGTTCGCCCGCCCCCATTTTGAGATCGACGTGCACTCCTTCCTTACGGTCAAGTTCGATGGACCGAAAAAGGGTTTGAACTTCCTCACGCCTTTCCCGGCGCATGCAACCGGCGCAACTGAGCAACAGCGCAATGATAAGAACTGCTTTCCCTTTTTGTGAGGCATTCATGCGGAAAGCCCTCCTAGATGGGTAACGAACAATTCCGGCGCCGGGTTCCTTCGTTTTCGCTCACGAGATAGGCGTGAGAACCAGCTTTTCCAGTTGCATCGCATCTTGACCGGCGGCTTTGGCTTTGATTTGCAGCGTCTGTTCGCCGCCGCCAAGCATCAATTCCCCAACGGGGAAGGTTTTGAACACCCAATCGCCGCCCGTCGGCTGAACCTTGCCCGAAAGTTGGGCCTGGCCTGTAGAGATGGTGAACTCCGCTGCGTCTTTCCGGCCCTTGCCGTAAGTGATTTCCACCTTGTAACGCCCTGACTTCGGCGTCCGAAAGATCCAAGTGGGAATATCCTCAGCGCGGCTCCAATGGGTGAGGAAAACGTGTCCGAGTGCGTTCTCCTTTTTGGCTCGCTGGCCAAAGCGGGTCTCAATCTCGCACGATTCTACCCCCAGCTCCAGCTTCCCATCGCGTCCGGGGCGGATTACATAGGGCGCAGCAACCGGCGGTCCGTCCAGAGTAAGCTTCACGACGCTCGCGGTTTCATCCGGCGCCTCCCCCGGCAGCCGCACGATCACGTCTTCTCCATCCCGGCGCACCGCCAGCTTCACCGAAGGATCAGCCAGCAGGGTGGCCGCGTGAACCAAGTTTTTCAAAGCCGGCACGCGCAGCTCGCCGTTCTTTGGCCATTCGAACACATGAAGGTAGACAACATTTCGTTTCGTCGTGGCGCGTCCAAAAAAGGGCAGCCGCGCGAAGGGGCTGGCCGTGGTTTCATAAATCGCTTCCGAGTTCACCTTCATCCAGGCTCCGATGGCGTTAAGCCGCGTGACGAATTCATCCTGAATGCGTCCATCGGGCGTGGGCCCCACGTTCAACAAGAGATTCCCGCCTTTGCTCACGATCTCAATGAGCATACGGATCAGATCGCGGGTGGTCTTAAACTCAGTTTCGTACTTGTTGTATCCCCAACTGTCGTTGTTAATCGTTACGCAGGCCTCCCATAAAATGGGCTTGCCGGAAGGATCACGCATGCCGGTTGCGGGCACGTATTGCTCGGGCGTGCCGAAGTCCGCCCGGTTGCCCGGCCTGCGTTCATAAAGACGGTCGTTGATCAAGCAGTTCGGCTGCAAAGACCGGATAAAGTCGAACACCTCGTCCTCAGCCTTTTCTGCCGCCAGCGTGTGTTCCCATTCTCCGTCGAACCAGATCACCGCGACATCCCCGTAGCCGGTGAGGAGTTCCCGCAGTTGAGCCTTCATGAAGTCGATGTAGCGGCGGTTGTTGCCTCCTTCTTTGTAAGTGTCTGGATACTCCCAAGCACGGCGGGGACGGTAGTCGGGATGATGCCAGTCCATAATCGAGTGATAAAATCCGAGGCGCATGCCCTTGCGGCGGCAGGCGTCCGCCAGCATTTTTAGCGGATCGCCAGGATACGGTGTGATTTCCATGTCGTAGTCGCTGACTTGACTGCGATAAATGCTGAAACCGTCGTGGTGTTTCGAAGTAATGACGATGTAACGTGCGCCGGCGTTCTTAGCGAGATCCACCCACTTGTCCGGGTCGTAGTTCACGGGGTTGAACCGGCGCGCATAAGCATCGTATTCCGCTTGAGGGATTTGGAAACGGTGGCGCGCCCACTCGTGTCTGCCGATCACGGAATAGACGCCCCAATGGATGAACATTCCAAACTTGGCGTCTCGGAACCACTTCGTGCGTTCGGTCTCCGGGAGCGGCGGCTGGGACGGCTGCGCGAAAGCGCACACTACGGTCGATAATAAAAGAGCAACGCTTCGGATACGCATTTGGACAGCATTCTACCAATTACGGGGGCCATAGCAGGCGGCGCTGCGTGGATGTCTTGGGCCGTGCGCGGGCGGGCATCGTCCGTTTTCGCTTCTTCAGTTTGGCGCGGGCCTCAAGACCGGCGTGCGGTAGCCCTGACTTTTGATGACGGCCCTAGCGAAGGCACTCTCGCGCTGTTGGATTTGCTTTCTCGTTTCGGCGTCCGGGCCACGTTCTTCCAGTGTGGCGTCCACGTCCGCAGGCGCCCGTCTATTGCCCGCGCGGTCGCCATGGCGGGGCATGAAATCGGAAACCATTCCGACTCCCACCCCTTATTTTGCTTTCGCTCAGCCGCATATATGCACGCAGAGCTGAGCCGGGCGCAGGCCGCCATTCAGGAGCACACCGGGTGTAGACCGGCGTGGTTCCGGGCTCCTTATGGCGTGCGCTGGCCGGGGTTGCGCGCCGCTCAAGAAGCGCTGGGACTCAACGGCGTTATGTGGACCGTCATGGGGCGGGACTATCGGCTGCCCGGCGTCGCCGTTGCCAACCGTGTACTCAAAAAAGGCGCGGCGAACGGCGCCATCATTTGCCTTCACGATGGGCGCGAACTTGCGGCGAAACCTGATATCCGCTCTACGCTGGAGGCCATACGGATTATCGTGCCCGCACTTCTCGACCGCGGTTTCCGTTTGGAAACCGTAACGGGTTTATTCAAAAGCTGATTCCCAAGTCCACCAAACCGCTCAACCAGCGGTCCGAAGTGCGCAGACCTGGTACGCTCCCAATGGGAAGCCCTTCGGTATGTCCGCGGTACATGCGGGCGCCGGCGCCCAAGCGAAACATCCGGGCGTGATCCAGGAAAACGTCAAATCCTGCCTGGGCGTAATAACCCCAGCCGCTGCGGACGCCGCACACGGGACAGTCGATACGGTAGTAACTGCTGGGCTGGTGAATCACTTCCGAATAGCGCATGTAAGCGCCGCCTCCGCCGCCGTACACGAGCAGCCGTCCGCTTCCCAATGGCAACAAAGCGCGCCCGCCCATCGGCACAAAATACTGGCGATCTTTGATCCGGAAGACGCCAATCGAAGAATTGAAAAAGTCCCGCACCCGCGCGGCGCCAAACACAGTGTCGAAACCGATGTCTGCCTGGAAATTCGGATGGAAGCGGTACCCGTAATTGCCGCCCACCATGGCGCTAGGCTCCGTCCAGCGGCGCAGCTCGCCAAGACCTGCCGCGCCTCCTACGTTCAGGGTCAAGTTGTGGTGAGGATAGCGAGACTGCCCAAACAACTCCGCAGCCGAGAGCAGCAAAAGCACCCATCTCATACGCTGGTGGGACGCAGTGCGCCTCCTTTGCGTTACTGGTTTAGCCGCGCCAGCTGGTTGAGGTCGAGCCGTCCTGTGTAAATAGCCATGCCGAGCGCAGCGTGCACGCCCATCTTTTGAAGCTCCGTAATCTCTTCCAGCGTCGTAATGCCGCCGGCCGCGGTGATTTCGAGGGAAGTGGCGGCGCGTAGGCGGCGGAACCAGTCCAGGTCAGTGCCCTGCATCATTCCCTCTTTGTCCACATAGGTGCATAGAAAGCCGCTGCAATACGGCTCAAATTCTGGGAGCACCTCTTCCGCGGTCAAACTGGTGGCCTCCTTCCAGCCCTTCACTACGATGCGGCCGCCTTTCGAATCCAAGGCAATAATGAGACGGTCCCTGCCAATCGCTGCGCAGACTTCTTCCAGAAAAGCGCGGTTGGGGCCACGGGCGCCGAAAGCCGCGGTGCCAGCTATGACCTTACGGACTCCTTGGGAGACCAAGCGCCGCGCACGCTCCACCGTGCGGACCCCTCCCCCCGCTCGGATTGCCGCCCGGGAGGCCAGCAGCTCCACCACATCGTCGTTGGCGCCGAGCCCCATCGCAGCATCAAGATCGATAACTTGGATTTCCGGGAACGCCGCGAACCGACGCAGCATCTCCAGCGGAGCATCGGCTTCCAGCGCCTTTTCCTTGCCTTGGATGAGCTGGACCACCTTGCCATTCATCAGATCGATGCACGGGAAAATCATGGGTGTGGCCTCACAGGGATGCCGTGACGGTCCAAGAATTCTTTGAGGTCCGTCACAGTGTAGGTTCCGAAATGAAAAATCGACGCCGCCAACGCCGCGTCCGCTTCTCCGTCGGTCAGCACGCGCAGAAAGTCTTCGGGTTTCCCCGCGCCGCCGGATGCGATGACCGGAATGTGCGTGGCGCGGGAAACAGCGCGCGTAAGTTCACAATCGAAACCGGTTCGGACGCCGTCGGCATCCATCGAAGTCAATAGGATTTCGCCCGCGCCCAAGGCCTCGCCGCGCCGCGCCCATTCGACCACATCAAGGCCTTCGTCATCGCGCCCACCCCGGGTATACACATTCCACATGCCTGGGGCGCGGCGCTTAGCGTCGATAGCCAGAACCACGGCTTGGGATCCGAATTCCAGGCTGAGTTCCGTGATCAGCTCTGGTCGCCGCACCGCGGCAGTATTGACGCTCACTTTGTCCGCGCCCGCCATCAAAATCTTTCTTCCGTCCGCCACCGAACGAATGCCGCCTCCCACTGTGAGCGGAATGAAAACCTTGCGGGCGGTGCGGGCCACCACATCCGCCATGATGTCCCTTGCGTCGCTGGAGGCTGTAATGTCGAGGAACACCAACTCGTCTGCTCCCTGCTGGTTATAGCGGTCCGCCAGCTCTACAGGGTCGCCAGCATCCCTCAGGTTTACAAAGTTCACGCCTTTCACCACGCGCCCGGCTGTGACATCCAAACAGGGAATGATGCGCTTTGCCAGCATCGAATCACAACTCCACGAAATTCCTCATGATTTGCAAACCAAGCGGGCCCGACTTTTCCGGATGGAATTGCACGCCAAACGTGTTTCCGTCCTCCAACACCGCTGTGTACAGTTCTGTGTACATGCAGGTGGCCGCCGTGGCGTCGACCACAGGCGCGTAGTAGCTATGCGCAAAATAGACAAACGGACGGCTCCCTGCGCCAGCCAGGAGGCGGGAGGATCGCAATAGCGTTAGATCGTTCCACCCCATATGGGGCACGCGCGCTCCTGGAGCAAAGCGCCGCACTGTTTCTTTGTAAAGGCCTAAGCCTGCGAGGCCGGGGGCTTCTTCGCTGCCTGCGAAGAGCGCCTGCAAACCGAGACAGATTCCTAAGAATGGCGTTCCTCCGGCTATCAGCTCCCGGAGCGTCTCCCGGACTCCCATTTCGTCCAGCGCGCGCAACATCTGTCCGAAATGCCCCACTCCCGGCAGTATGATCTTTGTAGCTCGCCGGAGCCCCGCAGCATCACGCACCCGCTCGTAAGGCGCGCCAATTTCCTCCAGCGTGTTCGCCACGCTACGTAAATTGCCAGCGCCATAATCAAAAATCGCGATCATAACAGCCCCTTGGTGGATGGCAATGCATCTTTGAGGCGGCGGTCTTTCGAACAGGCGTACTTCATGGCGCGAGCGAAGCACTTAAAGATGGCTTCCAGTTTGTGGTGGCTGGAACGCCCGTAGAGAACCCTGGCGTGCAAATTGGCGCCGGCATGATTTACGAATCCGCCAAAAAAGTCCTCCACCAACTCAGCTTGAAGATCGCCCACAAAGCGTGTGCGCACTAGATCTTGATACGCCAGCGCGGGACGCCCGCCCAAATCCACCGCCACTACCGCCAGCGTTTCATCCATGGGCATGACGAAGTATCCGGCGCGGTTGATTCCCCTCCGGTCCCCCAGCGCTTTGGAAAAGAGCATGCCCAGAACGATTCCCACATCCTCTACGGTGTGATGCTGATCGACGTCCAGATCCCCGCTGGCGTGCAAGGTGAGGTCGAAGCCGCCATGCCGCGTAAACAGCTCCAGCATATGGTCGAGGAACCGAATGCCGGTAGAAATGTCATAGCGCCCACGACCTTCAATCCGCAAGTTTCCGCGGATTTGCGTTTCCTTCGTAATGCGCTCCAGTTCCGCCCTTCTCACAAAACGCTCTCCAACTGATTGATGTCGCTGAGCACCGCCACAGCACCCTCCGCCTTCAGCAGTGCGGCTAACTTTGGCGGATCGGGGGCGTCCAGGGGAGCGATTCCGACGAATGTCACGCCCGCAGCCTTGGCGCAGCGGGCGTCATCCACAGTATCGCCGACATACCACAATTTTCGACCCGGATAATGGACGGCAACTTGAAAGAGTCCTTCTGGATCCGGCTTGGAGCGTTGCACATCATCGTGGCACACTACCGGGTGGAACCGGATTCCGGCAGCGTAACGGTTGAGCGTGATATTCGCTTCAGCACGCAAGCGGCCGGTGAGAATAGCGAAGTCATACCTCCGCGCCAGCCGTTCGAAAAGCCCCGCCTCGGCGATCCACCGCTCGCGGTAAATTAGGCTGGACTCCCCGCTATCCAAAAAGATGCGGTTGAAATAGTCGACCACCTCGTCATAAGCGACGCACACGCCCAAATCTTCGGTGATCTTGTGGGATAGCTTCCAGTCGTTATTATAACCGCCGGCGTTTTTGTACTCCTGAATTAAGGCGCGCGGAACCTCTTTGCCGGTAAAATGCTTTACCGTCTGCACAATGGCTTCCCGGTAGGATTCCGAGACGTTCACCAGAACGCCATCCATATCGAACACAAGCACACCGCGCTGAATCACCAGATTTTCTCCAGTTCCGAAATAAAGCGCTGGATCTGCTCTTTGGTCCCCACCGTAACCCGGACGCAACCGGGGATCTCATAGCTGCGGTCCCGCACCAGAACGCCCGCTGCGCGCAGTTTGTCGCGGAGTTCGAGCGCCCGGTTCCCGGCCCGGAACAGAACAAAGTTAGCTTCGCTTCGAATATACGGAACGCCCAACCGCGCAAAGGCTTGGTAAAGGAGATCCCGCGCCTCCCGCACTTCGGCCACATACCGCTGCACGTAAGCGGTATCGCGAATGGCGGCTCGCGCCGCCAACGCCGCCAGCGCATTCACGCTGTAAGGCGACTGCGCTTTGCGCAAATACGCAACGTTGTCACGCTGCGAAAACAGGCAGCCCATGCGCAGCGCCGCCATGCCGAACACCTTGGAAAAGGTCCGGCTGACAAACAGATTGGGGTATTTGGGAAGGAGCCTCAGAACTGTCACTCCGTAAAATTCAAAATACGCCTCGTCCACCAGCACCGCTGCTTGAGGCGCGCGTTGCAACGCCGCCTCCACGACGTCCGGCCCAACCGCAGTGCCTGTCGGGTTATTCGGGTTTGCGATCAAAATGGCGCGGGTGTCCGGGCGGATCGCAGCGAGAAATTTCTCCACCGGGAACGCGAGTTGGTCGCCCTCATAAGCCAGCTCGCGGATGGAAGCGCCCGCCACCTCGGCATAAAAGCGATACATGGCATAAGACGGCTTCAGCAGCAGCACGTCTGCGCCATCGTCCACATAGGTGTTGATGAGCACCTGTATGGCCTCATCCGTCCCATTCGTAAGCAACATCTCTTCGGAGTGGACGCCGAAAAACGCGGCGATTTCGCGCTTTGCGTCGCTGTACTCCGGATACACCGCCAGGGCGTTTTCGCTGAGGCGCTGTTTCAGGAATTCCACCACCGCAGGGGAGGCCCCCACGGTGTTCTCATTAAAATCGAGGCGCAGTTTATCCGCGCGCCCGCCTGTAGGAGGGGAATAGGGCGCCATGCGGAGCACAGCGTCTCGGGGAGCCAACTTAGCCAATGCGCACCTCCACGCTACGCGCATGCGCTTCCAGGCCCTCGGCACGCGCCAGAGTGGTGATGGAAGCCGACAGCCGTTTGAGCCCCGCGGCCGACAGTTGCTGCGTAGAGATGACTTTCACGAAATCGGCGGCAGAAAGTCCCCCGCGCAGCCTCGCTGCGCCGCTGGTAGGCAGGACATGGTTCGGACCAGACGCGTAGTCGCCGGCCGCCTCCGGGCTCAGCGCGCCGATAAAAATGCTTCCGGCGTGGCGAATCGCATTTAAGTACTTCGCGTCGGGAATGCTGAGGTGCTCGGGCGCGAAACGGTTCGAAATCTCCACTGCCTGCTCCATCGAGTCCACCAGCACGATAACGCTGTTGTTGGCGATGGCGGCGCGCGCTGTGGCGGCGGTCGGCAGGTCCGCCAGTTGCCGGTCGATCTCTTTCGCTACGGCGCGGGCCAAGCGTTTCGAGGTTGTTAATAGAACCGCTGACGCATCGGCGTCGTGCTCGGCTTGCGCCAGCATATCCGCCGCAATCCACACCGGATTTCCCTCCTCGGCAAGGATCAGAATCTCGGTCGGGCCTGCAATGAAATCGATTCCGGTCTCGCCCGCGAGCAGCTTCTTGGCGGCGGCCACATAGAGGTTCCCCGGGCCCACAATCCGGTCAGCTTTCGGAACAGTTTTTGTCCCATAGGCAAGAGCTGCGATAGCTTGCGCGCCACCCATTTGGAAGACCTTAGTCCGGCCAAGCAAAGCAGCCGCGCCAAAAATCTCGTCCACAGCCCGAGGAGTGGCGACGCAGATCGTGGCCACTCCCGCCACTTGCGCGGGGATCACCGTCATCAGCACCGTTGACGGCAGCGGGAAACGGCCGGCCGGAATATAGGCAGCCACGCTATCCAGCGGACGCACAATCTGACCGAGTTTCACGCCCGGCGCCACAACTATCTGTTTGGCTTGCGGCATCTGAAGACGGGCGAAAGTCCGGATGTTCTGCGCCGCTGTCTTCACAGCCTTGCGAAAGGTTGCAGAAAGCCGCTTCGCGGCCGCAGCCAGCTCGGCGTCCGCCACAGCCACAGTCTTTCCCGAAAAGCCGTCGAACTTCCGTGCATATTCGAGCAACGCTCGGTCGCCGCGCTTTCGGACGTCTTCCAGAATGGGTCTTACTACGGCCTCGGCTTGCGCAAACCTCGCGGCCTTGCGCGTGAGAATGCTGCCGACGGCTTTGGCGTCCACAATACGAATCATGGTCACATCACAATCTTATTGAGCGGATACTCTACAATACCTTGCGCGCCCGCCTCTTTAAGGCGAGGGATGATGGTCCGGACCGTAGATTCGTCCAGAATCGTGTTCACGGCCAGCCACTCTTCATCGCTCAAAGTGGAGATAGTCGGCTTCTTGAGCGCGGGGAGCACCGCCAAGACCGTTGGCAGGTCCGTGCGGCGCACGTTCAGCATAAGACCCACCTTGCCTAAAGCGTTGATGGCGCCTTCGAGCAGCAGTTTGATGTCCTCGATTTTGCGTCTCTTCCAATGGTCCTTCCAAGCGTCCACATTGGCGATGAGCTGCGTGTTGGACTCCATCACGGTCTCCACGATCCGCAGTTTATTGGCGCGCAAAGAGGATCCGGTTTCCGTGACCTCCACAATGGCGTCCGCCAGCACTGGCGGCTTCACCTCGGTGGCGCCCCAACTGAACTCGACCTTGGCGTTGACGCCGTGCTCCTTAAGGTAGCGCTTGGTAGCGCCCACCAGCTCCGTGGCGATGACTTTACCTTCGAGGTCTTTTACGGATTGTACGGGGGAGTTCTCCGGCACAGCCAGCACCCACCGCACCTTCCCGAAGCTTTGCTTGGCGTAAATCAGATCCGCCACCGTCACCACCGTGGCTTCGTTTTCGAGCACCCAATCGCGTCCCGTTAATCCAGCGTCCAAAACGCCATCCTCGACGTAGCGCGCCATCTCTTGGGCGCGGATCAGCATGCACTCCAGCTCGGGATCATCCACCGACGGAAAATACGAGCGGCTGCTAATATTAATGGCGAAACCTGCCCGGCGGAACAAGTCCACCGTCGCATTTTCGAGACTTCCTTTAGGAATGCCCAGCTTGAGTTTGCTCATGCCTTTTCTCCATACACCGTGGCCGGGTCGTAGGTTTTTTCGCCGCGAATTTTCCACTCGCCATTCTCCAGCGCGCGGAAAAAGCAGCTCCGGTAACCTTCGTGGCACACACCCGGTCCAAGCGCTTCCACTTTCACCAGTAGCGCATCCGCATCGCAATCTTTCCGAATCTCTTTGACCACTAACCGGTGCCCGGAGCTTTCTCCTTTCAGCCACAACTTTTTGCGGGAGCGGCTATAAAAAGTCGCCCAACCGGTCTCCACCGTCCTGGCGTACGCCTCTTCGTTCATATATCCGACCATCAGCACTTCCCCAGTGACGTGATCCTGGATGACCGCCGTGATCAACCCGTCCATCTTTTTGAAGTCCAGTTCTGTGTTCGTCATCTTCCTCCAAAAATCAAGAAGCCCGCCGGTTTCGCGGCGGGCTGCCCGTTCGATCCTGAATTTGCGGATTACAGATCGGCCCGTCGCGGCGCGGCATGCCGGTGATGGTGATGCGCGAAGTCCTGTGCGACGGTGGCCCTCAGCATGAAATTCCAGTATAGCAAAACGAATCATTCCCTCCCGGACGGCTTCTCCTGCCGGTCGAAGCGCTCGGATACGCCGAACGCGGCCCAGTAACGTTCCGGCAGCCGAATCCGCTGCAAGTCGCGGTTGCAGAACAAGTGTTTGGTGTATCCCCGGGCCGCGAGGCGCCCACTTTCCGCTACGCGGACTTCGTAGCCGAATTGAATCATTCTGGCAGTGGCTGATTCCACCCAGGCTTTGATCGCGATTTCGTCATCGTAGCGCACCGGTGAAAGATACCTGCAATTCACTTCCGCTACGGCCAGCAAAACTCCTTCGCGCTCCATGTCCCGGTAGCGCACGCCGAGCGAGCGACATAGCTCCACCCGCCCCACTTCAAACCAGATGACGTAGTTCGAATGATAAACCACACCCATCTGATCCGTCTCGGCGTAACGGGCGCGAAAGCGGGTTTCGTGTGCGAGCATCACTTACCCAATGTGGCACACCCGCGGCGCGCTTGAGGAAACGCCATGCGCTTCGCTACGATGAAAATGTCCCTGTTGCGCCGCGTTCCCGGCTATGCTACGTTTTGAAACCGCAGGTGAATCACACGGCGAGTCGCTTGTCGCCATCGTAACTGGCTTGCCCGCAGGCGTGCCCGTGTCCTTGAGCTTTATGAACCGCGAGCTGTGGCGGCGGCAGCAGGGCTATGGCCGAGGCGGGCGCATGAAGATTGAGACGGATACGGTGGAGCTGATCTCCGGTGTCCGTCACTCCATGACCATCGGTTCGCCCGTCGCAATGCTGATCCGCAATCAAGACTGGCGCAACTGGACGGAGGCGCTGCCCGTGGAAGATTTCCCAGGCTCCATCGAAAAGCGGAAGCCCCTCACGCGGCCTCGCCCCGGCCACGCCGACCTTGCGGGGTGCTTAAAATACAATTTCCAAGACGCCCGGTACATCCTTGAGCGGGCCAGCGCGCGCGAAACAGCGGCCCGAGTTGCGGCCGGTGCGCTGGCGAAGCTCTTTCTGCGCGAGTTCGGAGTCGAAGTTTTAAGCCACGTTCTCGCCGTGGGGCCCGTCCAACTGGCAAGGCAGGCCACCTGGGACGAGGTCGTGGCGCTAAGCCGCAGGGAAGAGATCTTGCTCGGCTGCGTGGATTTCGAGGTCGAGCAGCAAATGAAAGCAGCCGTAGACGAGGCATACCGGAACGGCGACACTATTGGCGGCGTTTTTGAAGTCGTGGCTCATAATGTCCCTCCCGGGCTCGGCTCCCATATCGCATGGGACACGCGCCTGGACGGGCGGCTAGCGCAAGCGGTGATGTCCATTCAAGCTGTCAAAGGAGTGGAGGTGGGTTTTGCCGCCGAAGGCGCCGCATCCTATGGATCCGAGGTGCAGGACACCATTCACTATGACCGGGAACGGCGTCGATTCACGCGCGGCGCCAACCGCGCCGGGGGCATCGAGGGCGGCATCAGCAATGGACAGGATATCCTGGTGCGAGGCATGCTGAAACCGATTTCCACGCTCCGGCGGCCGCTGGAATCGGTGGACCTTGCCTCGCGCGAGCCGGCGCTTGCCGCTTACGAACGCAGCGATGTTTGCGTCGTGCCCGCCGCCGGGGTAATCGGCGAAGCCATGGTCGCATTGGTGCTTGCCCAAGCCGTGTTGGAAAAGTTTGGGGGCGATTCCTTGACCGAGACGAAGCGGAATTTTCAGGGGTACATGGAACAGGTGGAGAACTTCTGATGATTTACAAGATCGTGAAATACGGAGACCCGGTGCTGGAAACTCCCGCCGAACCCATCACGGAATTTGACACGCCTGAGTTGCATCAGTTGGTCAACGACATGTTCGAGTCCATGTATGCCGCAAAAGGCGTCGGGCTCGCGGCGCCGCAGATCGGCATTTCCAAACGTATCGCCGTCATCGACACGTCGAATGGTCAGAGGGAAGAAGACAAGCTGGTGCTGATCAACCCCGAAATTGTTGCGACCAGCGGCAAGCAAGTGAGCGAAGAGGGATGCCTGAGCGTCCCCGGTTTCCGGGAGGATGTGACCCGTCCAAAGACCGTGACCATCCGCGCTCAAAATGTCAAAGGAGAATGGTTTGAAAAGACGGGCGAAGATTTGCTGGCGCGGGCGTTTCTTCACGAAACCGACCATCTGAATGGTCGCCTCTACTTAAGTCACGTGAGCATGCTCAAGCGAGACCTGATCCGTAGAAAGATCCGCAAGCTTCAAAAACAGGGAGAGTGGTAGCGGGCAGCGGCATGAACATCGTGTTTCTTGGCACGCCGGACTTCGCGGTGCCTACACTGGAGCGGCTAGCCGCCAGCCGGCACAGGGTTTGCGCCGTGTTCACGCAACCCGACCGCCCGCGCGGACGTGGCGAAAAGCTTGCTTTTCCGCCGGTAAAAGAGGCGGCCCTCCGGCTTGGCATTCCCGTTTACCAGCCCGAGCGAGTCCGCCACCCCGAAGCGTATAAAACCTTAGCAGCGCTGGCTCCAGACGCGATGGTAGTGGTCGGCTACGGCCAGATCATTCCGCAATCCATCATTGACCTGCCCCGCCATGGCATTATCAACGTCCATGCCTCCCTGCTGCCGCGCTACCGCGGCGCAGCGCCGATTCAGTGGGCTATCGCCAACGGGGAAACCACAACCGGCGTGACCACCATGCAAATTGACGCGGGCCTTGACACGGGCGACATCCTTTTAGCAGAAGAAACCGCTATCGGGCCGGAGGAGACGGCGCCCGAGCTTTCGGCCCGGCTGGCCCTCATGGGGGCAGACTTGTTGATGAAAACGCTGGAGGGGATCGAAAGCGGTGTTTTGCAGCCCCGCCCGCAGGATCATTCGCTAGCCAGTGTAGCGCCGCCTTTGAAAAAAGAAGATGGGCTCATAGACTGGAACTGGCCCGCCCAAAAGATTTTCAACCGCTGCCGTGGTTTTTTGCCCTGGCCGGGAACCTATACGCTTTTCCGGGGCCAGTTGCTCCACGTGTGGAAATCGCGCCCCGCCCCGGAGCGTAACTTGGGCGAGCCGGGCACCCTCCATCCCGTACGCAAACGTCTGCTGGCGGCTTGTGGAGACGGCACGGCGCTCGATCTGTTGGAACTCCAGATCGAAGGACGTAAGAGCCTGCCGGCTCATGACTTCCTCAACGGACAGCGCATAGCGGAGAATGAAAAACTGGGAGAGTGATGAAGGTGACACTGCCGCTTGGGTATCGATACGCGGCCACATATGCCGGTATCCGGAAGGTTGCAAAAGACGATCTGGCATTGATCGTTTCTGACACGCCTGCAAACGCAGCCGCAGTTTTCACGCAAAACCGTGTGAAGGCTGCGCCGGTTCGTCTCGCCCAGAAGCATCTCCAGGCCTCGGGCGGCGTGGTGTCCGCAGCGCTCGTGAATGCGGGCAACGCTAACTGCGCCACGCGGACCGGAGATCGGGTCGCCTTGGCTTGCTGCCGTGCTGCGGCTAAGATCCTGAAAACGAAAACAGAGCGTGTGATTCCCGCATCTACCGGCGTCATTGGCGTTGAGTTGGATGCATCGCTTATCACGGATGCGCTTCCGGCTTTGGCGGCCGGGTTGGCCCCGGATCGCTTTAGCGACGTCGCGAACGCAATCCTGACCACTGACACCGTGCGCAAAACGGCCTTTGCCGAGGTTGCTCTTCGTGGCGGAACGGTTCGCATGGCCGGGATGACTAAAGGTTCGGGAATGATCCAGCCCCTCATGGCGACCACACTCGGCTTCGTAATGACGGATGCGGCGGCGCCCGTCTCAACGCTCCGGAGGATGCTTCGGGAAAGCGTTGAGTTGAGCTATAACCGGCTGTCTGTAGACGGCGACACTTCCACCAATGACACGTTGCTGTGCATGGCCAACGGGGCCTCTGGAGTCCGCTTGCGCCCTGGGGACCACGAGGTGTTTGGCGGCGCGCTGACGCGCTTGCTTCAAGAACTCGCCAAGCAAATCGCCCGCGACGGCGAAGGGGCGCGCAAACTGATCACCATCGAAGTGCAGGGCGCCGCCAGTGAAGCCGAAGCGGCCCGTATTGCGCGCGCCATCGCTAACTCGCCGCTGGTTAAGACCGCCATCGCCGGCTCAGACGCCAACTGGGGGCGCATCCTTGCTGCCGCCGGCTACAGCGGCGTCGCTTTCGATCCCTCCTCCGTCGACATTTCCTTGCAAGGAACCCTTGTCTGCCGCCGTGGACTAGCCGCTGACTTTGACGAGCCGGCTTTGAAAAAAGCTTTAGACGCGCCTGAATGCCACATCCTTTTCGAAATTCGCGGAAAAGGAATGGGCGCTTCCCGTTTCTGGACCTGCGATTTGACCCACGGTTACATTGACATCAACGCCAGCTACCGGACCTGATCTGGGAAGCGTCAAACCCAGGGTCGCGCCGTATCCACCAACATTTCAAAACACGTAACGCAGCGCCAACTGAACAACCCTCGCCGAAGCGTCGCTACGCGAAGCGCCGACGTAGTTGAACGGGTTGTAGGTTCCCGATATCTGTCCGAAACTCTGGCTGCTTGTGGTACGCGTTGGAAAAGCGAAATGCGGCGTATTCGTAGCGCCATACATCTCGGCGCGAAACGTCAACTTGTGGCTTTCTCTCCACGGCATTGCAAATGACTTGTAAATGCCGAGATCAAGATTGAACAAACCTTGCCCGAAAAAGGTGTTCCGGCCGATGCTACCCTGCCCCGTACCGCCAGGCATGAAGGGCCGCTGCGCTGTGGGCGTCGAGTATGTCGGGAAGAAATCTGTGATGGGCAGTTGCAGCGTCGAAATTTGCTTGCCAGTTGCAGGATCGGGTCGGGGGTTGTCCACGGAGCGGTAATACAGCGACTGGTTGAGCAAAATGGGTCGGTCGTTGTTCACCCCGTCTGCGTTCAAGTCATATCCTGCGGTAACGGTGAACGGATTCCCGCTGGCGGCGGTGAGATTCGTCGAGAGCGTCCAACCTCCAAGAACGTTCTTCACCACTCCGTGTTGTTTGGCGAACTTTGGCAAGTAGTAAACGAAATTCAAGTTCAACCTTTGCCGCTGGTCGAAATCGCTGAGCCCGCGGTTGCTGATCGCGGAGCCAAACTCGGAGATCGGGGAGCCGGCGGTCACGTCCGAGCCGGTATCGATCGTCTTGCCGAGCGTATAGTTCACGCTCCAATGCATATTGTTCGAAAACCGTTTGTTGATCGAGAGCCGCAGCGCGTTGAAATACGACCACGCCCCGTTGCGGATCAAGGTCACTGAGGTGTAATTCACGTCCGGACGTCGCTCGTTCGTCCGCGGCTGCGCCGCGGATATGTAGCCTGGCGCGGGGTTGGTATTGCCGAGATCGGGGTCGATCTTGTCGTACAAGATTCCGTTCTGCGGCGAGAGGATCGGAAACCGGGCGCGGTTGATCGAGTCATTTTGCAGCAACCCGATGCCGCGTGTGCGGTTATATCCAGCGCTGATGGCGATCTTCCCTGGCAACTGCCGCTCAATGGTGAAGTGATACTGTTGGATCACGGGCATCCCAAGGCCGGGATCCACTTTCACGCTGGAAATGCGCCCGGGGTTGTATGAACCCGGTTTGTAATCGAAATCTCCCCAGGGTTGGGCCACATTGTAGCCCGCGCCGAAACTGCGATACACCCCGTAGGGTGGCAACGACCTGAGGCTGATGCCGCCTTGTGAGAACACCGACTGGAAAATGCGGTTGTGGAATAAGCCAAATCCACCTCTCACCGACGTGGCTCCTTGCCCTCCGGTCAGTTTCTTCAACCATCCATTTTGAAACCGGGGCGCCCAAGCGAACCCAAATCGCGGTTCGTAACCGCGCGTAAACGTGTCATAGCCGTAATTGATCTTGTTGTCTACCTCCTTGGGCGCCAGCACGACTTCCCAGCGGAATCCTAAGTTCAGCGTCAGATTCGGCCGAACCTTAATATCATCCAGGACATACTGGTTAAACTCGCCCAGACGGTTGAACGTGGTGAAATTGCCCCACCCTTTGTCAAAGGCTGTGTAGTAGCCCCGCATAAGATTCTCCCAGCCTTCATAACGGCTCGGCTGCCCCACTACGCCGGTTGCGCCAAACGTCCAGTAACCGCGGGAATAGTTGTCCGCTAAGTCATCCAGGTGTTGGCGACGCATATCCACGCCGAACTTGAAGATGTGCTTCCCCCATACGTGGGCGAGGTTGTAGACGAACTGGTAATCGGTCTGATACCGGTGGATGGGGAACTGTCCGGCGCTGCCAATGCTTCCGCTGCTGAACGTGGTGGGATTGCTAATCCGGATGATGGGGGTATTGTTTCCGGTGGCGATGTCGACCAGCGTCGTGCGCAATCCGAGACCGAAGCGGAATTCACCCCATGTGGCGGCGTTGAACATGTGGGTTTGCGTCATTCCAAAATTCTGCTGGCGGTTGTTCTGCCGGGTCGATTCGGCGGGAATGATGGAATCCGTGATACGCCGCTGGCGGCTGTACTGATAGCGCATCGCCACCGCGTCACGCTGGGTTGGATTCCAGTCAATGCGCCCGCTGTAATCTTGATCGGGCCAGCTCGCCGGGTTCGTGCCCGTGTAGCAACTTGGACACGTAGGATTATTGGGTTGCACCTTCGGGTAAAGGTCCAAAATGTACTGCACGAACTTCAGGTCGGCTTGCAAATTGGGATGGTCGTTCGGATTGAGACACAGGCGGCACTCTCCCACTTGCGCCGTTCGCACGGGCGGCAGGAAGCGATTATAGGTATTGTAGAGCCGCAGCCGCGTCTGCTCGAAGCTGTGGAAGAAGAAAAGCTTGTTTTTGAAAATCGGTCCGCCCACGGTATAGCCGAACTGGTTGCGGCGGTACGGCGCGCGCGGCGCAACGGGCGTGCCGTCCGGCTTTAGCCCGTATGAGTTGTTGAAAAACGTGTTGGCGTTCAGCTTCTCGTTTTGTAGAAACTCATATGCGTCTCCGTGATAAGCGTTGGTGCCGCTTTTGGTTTGCACCAGCACCACAGCTCCACCCGCCCGGCCGAACTCCGCCGAGTAGGCGTTGGTCAGAACCTGAAATTCCTTGATTGCGCTCAAGTTGACGTTTTGGCGGTTGGTGCCCTCCGAAGCGTCATCGTTGTTGACGCCGTCAATCTGGAATGCAGCCGAGCGGGTGCCCGTGCCGTTGAAGGAAACGTAACTGCCCGATGACAGCGTGGGATTATTCACCCCGCTGTATCCGCCCGACGACTGAAAACCGGGCAGCATTTCAACCAGGGAGAGAATGTTGCGAGAGGACATCGGGCGATCTTCGATCGTCTTTTGATCGATGTTCGCCTTGATCTCGCCGCTGGAAGTCTCAATCATCGGGGCTTCTTCGGTGACAGTGATCTCCGTGGCGAGCGACGCCGGCTTCAACTGGAAATCCACCGTAAACGTTGTGTTCAGCGATACGGTAACGGACCGCTTCATCGTGCTAAAGCCCTGGGCTTCCGCGACCATCTCATAGTCGCCCACGGGCAAGAATGTGAGCTGGTAATACCCTTCCGAGTTGGTCGTCGTGCTCCGAGCCATGCCCGTCTCGGAGTTTCTTACCGAAACCTTGGCGCTGGGAACGACGGCGCCGGAAGCGTCAGTGACATGACCTTCCAAAGTGCCTGTAACTGTCTGCGCGGCCGCGATGGCGGCTGTCAGAAGCAAAACGCTCGCTGAAATTATATGGCAAGTCCGCATTTCGACCCCCTTGGTATCCAAACCGTCCCTCATTATACGCCCACGGAACGGCGGCGCCTGCCAGGCGCTCTGCGGCCGAGGGCGCCGCTGCGATAGAATAAGAGCATCAAGGATTCTGGGTTTTCATGTCAACTACAGAACTGCTATCCGCTTCGTTCCATGCCGAGCGAAGACCGGAACCGATTATCAATGATTTCAGCATACAGGTTGCTACAGTAAACGGCTCAGGGAGTCAGACCGCAAACAACGTGCTCATGCGGTCGATTTTTCAGATGGGCGTCCCGGTTTCAGGAAAGAATTTGTTTCCTTCCAACATTGCCGGATTACCCACTTGGTTTACCATTCGCGCGAGCAAATATGGGTGGATTGGCCGGAAAAAGGAGATCGATTTCCTGGTCGCCATGAATCCGGAAACGGCCCGTGATGACGTGATGGGGCTGGAGGCCGGGGCGGCGGTGGTTTATGACGAACCGCTCAAGTTGAACGAACTGCGCAGCGACCTGTACTTTTATCCCGTCCCCTTCGACAAATTGACCGGGCCGGTGTGTCCGGAAGCTAAGCTCCGCAAGTTGGTGCGGAACATGATTTACGACGGGGTCCTCGCCCATCTCCTCGGCATTGAGATGGACCAGATTCAGGCGGCGCTGCAAAAGCAGTTTGGGGCGCGGAAGGCTAAGGCCGTCGAGTTGAACTGGAACGCTGTCAAGGCGGGGAAAGCCTTTGCCGAGGCTAATTTGGCCAAGATAGACCCGTACCGGATCGAACGCATGGACTGCAACCGGGGGAAATTCATCATTGAAGGCAACGCTGCTTCTGCGCTGGGCGCCATGTTTGCGGGCGTCACGGTGGTGGCTTGGTATCCCATCACGCCCTCCACGAGCATGGTCGAATCGCTCATGGGTTACATGCGGCGCTTCCGCGTCGATCCGGCAACCGGAAAGCCCACGTTTGCGATCGTGCAAGCGGAAGACGAGCTCGCTGCCATCGGCATGGTCATCGGCGCAGGCTGGGCCGGCGCCCGCGCCATGACAGCGACTTCGGGACCGGGCTTGTCCCTGATGTCGGAGTTTGCGGGGCTGGCCTATTATACGGAGGTTCCAGCGGTCATTCTGAACGTGCAGCGCGTGGGTCCAAGCACCGGGTTGCCGACGCGCACGCAGCAAGGCGACGTGCTAGTCAGCGCGGTCCTTTCGCATGGCGATACCAAACACCCGCTTTTGTTTCCCTCGTCCCCGGAAGAATGCTTTTCGATGACCGGCGCAGCTTTCGATCTGGCCGAACAGTTTCAGACCCCTGTATTCATCATGTCGGATCTTGATCTCGGCATGAACAACTGGGTGTCCGAGCCGTTCGAATATCCGGCGGAACCCATGAAGCGCGGCAAGGTGCTGACTAAAGAAGACCTTGACCGCCTGGGGGGCTTCGCTCGTTATCAGGATGTGGATGGCGACGGCGTGGGCTACCGGACGCTTCCGGGAACCGCCCATTTGGCGGCGGCTTATTTCACTCGGGGGAGCGGACACAATGAGAAGGCGCAGTACAGTGAACGCGGAGAGGATTACGTCAGAAATATGGACCGTCTGGCGCGCAAGTTTGAGAGCATCCGCGGGGTGGTTCCCCGGCCCCAAATAGCGGTGAATCCGGCGGCTCGAGTGGGCGTCGTTTGCTATGGAACCTCCCGGTATGCCGCCGAAGAATCGAGGGATCAGCTCCGGCGCGAGTATGGGATGGAAACCAGCTATTTGAGAATTAAGGCGTTTCCATTTAGCCCGGATGTCAAGGATTTTATCGCCGCCCACGACCGCGTCTACGTCATCGATCAAAACCGAGACGGGCAGATGCTTGGCTTGATGCGGCTGGACCTGGAGCCTGAGCTATGCGTGAAATTGCGCAGTGTGCGGCATTATGACGGGCTTCCGGTAGACGCACGCAGCGTAACGGATGAGATAGTGAAGCAGGAGGGACTATGAGCGCCACTACGGCTCTCCCACCCAAAAGAACCAACCGCATCGGGCTGGAGATTCTGCCATATAAGGGAGGGAAGACCACATTATGCGCCGGCTGCGGACACAACGCCATCAGTGAACGTCTTGTGGAAGCTTTCTTCGAGATGGGCGTAGCGCCCTGGGATGTAGCGAAGTTTTCCGGCATAGGTTGTTCCTCGAAATCGCCGGCGTATTTCCTGGGGGCCTCCCACGGTTTCAACGGCGTGCATGGGCGCGCCCCGGCAGTGGCGACCGGCGCCTTGCTCGCAAACCATAAACTGATGGGCATTATCGTTTCCGGCGATGGCGATACAGCCTCTATCGGACTTAACCACTTCATGCATACGCTGCGCCGGAACCCTCCGCTCATATACATCATCGAGAATAACGGCGTGTACGGTCTCACCAAAGGGCAATTTTCCGCAACCGCCGACGTGGGCGCAAAGCTGAAAAGCGGGATCGTAAATGAGCTGCCTCCTGTAGACTGTTGCCTGCTTGCTGTGGAAATGGGCGCCACGTTTGTGGCGCGATCCTTTTCCGGCGATAAAAAGCAACTGAGCGCCATATTGAAGGCTTGTATCGCTCACAAGGGATTGAGCGTGGTGGACGTCATTTCTCCGTGCGTTACCTTTAACGACCACGAGGGCTCCACGAAGAGCTACGCCTACATGAAGGATCACGATGAGCCCTTGCACGAAATCGACTTCGTGCCCTCATATGAGGATATGGAAGTGGACATCGAGGAGGGCGAAGTGATCGAGATCGAGCTCCACGATCATTCGCGCCTGCGCATGAAGAAGATTGGACGCGAGCATGATCCCACCGATAAGCTCGCCGCTGTGAAGTTGATCCACGAAGCTGCGGAGTCCGGACTGATTCCGACCGGCATTCTGTATGTCGACCGCGAGCGAGAGAATTTCATCGACCTGTTGGAGCTGGGCGATACCCCGCTTGCGCACTTGCCCGAATCGGCCACGCGCCCGTCTCGCGAAGCGTTGGAAACAATTATGGAAGAGCTTCGCTGATGGTCTTAAACGACGGAGACAAGGAATCGCCTGCATGCCCGGGCGACTCAGGGCAAGCAGGGGCGCCCTCTCCGCCGTGGCAAGACCGGTTGGTGATTATCTTAGTATCCCCGCGGAACCCGCTGAATATCGGCGCGGCAGCCCGCGCCATGAGCAACTTCGGCTTTTCCCGGCTGCGTTTGGTGAAGCCGTATGATTTGGCGTACCGGGAAGCCAAAAGCGCCGTGGGCGCAGCACGCCTCCTGGAGGAGGCGGAAGTTTACGACGAATTAGCCCCGGCGCTAGCAGGTTGCCATCTCGTGGTAGGCACGACGGCCGCGCAGCGGCGCGAACTGGCTCAACCCCTGCGGCGCCTTGAATACGCATCCCGCATCCTCAGGAAGCGCCTGCAAACAGACACGGCGGCGCTGTTGTTCGGTTCTGAAAAACACGGGCTTTCGAACGAAGACCTGTCCTACTGCCACTGGTTGCTGCGCATTCCTACCCGTGCCGAGCACAGCTCCATGAACCTGGGTCAAGCCGTGGCCGTGTGTCTGTATGAATTGAGCCGGAACCCGCAGGCAGCCGTCCAAGAGCCTAAGTCGCCGGTGTCGGCTCCGGACGAGGATCTCGAACGCCTGGCTTCCATGCTGGAGCAAGCCCTTCAGGCCTCCGGCTATTTGAATCCCGTCACTGCGTCTTCCAGCCGGATCAAACTGCGCCGTTTGATTCGCCGGATGGACTTGTCGGCGCGTGACGCCGAAATCTGGCAGGGCATTCTGCGGCAGATCCTCTGGAAGCTTGGCGGCTAAACCACCAAGTGCTCGCGTTCCACACGCAAGCCTTCCAGCCGCCCCAGCAAGCACAGGGTAATCAAATCCTGGCGGAAAAACTCCTCGGCGACGGACCTAACCTCTTCGGCGGAGACCGCTTCCACCGCCGCAGCGATTTCGTCGATATTGAAGAAGCGCCCGAAAAAGATTTCCTGACGCGCCAGGTTGGTCATGCGGCTCGAGGTGGATTCCAGGCTCATGATGAGCGAGCCCTTGAGGTGATCCTTCGCCAAACGAAGCTCGTCGGCAGGGAGGAGCTCATTTTTCATCCGCCGGAGCTCCTCCAAGATCAAGGAAATCACTTTCATCGCTCGTTCCGTGGAAGTGCCTGCCGAAACGATCAGTGAAGCCGAATCCCGATAGGCATTCAGTTCGGACATCACGGCGTAGACCAATCCCTGCCGCTCGCGGATGTTCTGGAACAAGCGGGAACTCATGCTGCCTCCGAGGATCGTATTCAATACATAACAGGCGTAACGTTTCTCATGAGGCAACGGATAGATGGGCACCCCCAAACACAAATGCAATTGCTCCAGGGAACGCTTTTCCTTGAAACGGATTTGCGCATGTGTTCGGGGCGCATTTTCGGCGGGGAGGGCCGAGCCTGCCGGAAGTCCGCCTAATGCCTCCGCCACCATCTCCTGCATTTCGCGGTGCCGCAGGTTACCCGCCGCCGTGAACACCATATTAGACGGCACATAAACGCCGGCGTAGTAATCCCGGAGCATCTGCGGAGTGAAGGAACGGATGGTTTCCCGGGTGCCCAGAATGGAGCGTCCAAGGGCGTGACCGTGCCAGAAGGTGCTGCAATAAATCTCGTGAATTTGATACTCGGGGTTGTCCACCTCCATTTTCAATTCTTCGAGCACCACCCCTTTTTCCTTTTCCGTATCTTCAGGAGCGAACAGCGGGTGCAGCACCAGATCGGCCAGGATGTCGAATCCTCGCCGCAGATGCTCATCGAGCACCTTCACGTTGAAACTCACGAGTTCTTTGGCGGTGAAGGCGTCGAGATTTCCGCCGATCGCGTCGGTTTCTTTCGCAATTTGTTCGGCGCTGCGATTCGTAGTCCCTTTGAAGAGCATATGCTCGATGAAGTGGGAGATCCCATTCTGCCGCGCCGACTCCCGCCGCGAGCCGGAAGTCACCCAAATCCCCATCGAGACGGAACGCACGTGGGGCATGAACTCCGTGATAACCCGGAGCCCGTTGGGAAGAGTAGTGACTTCAATATCTCGATCTGAGAGGGTAGATGCAGGCATGAGGCGAACTGTCTGTAGCCCTTAATGTTTATAATACCGCGGTACAATGAGAGCAGCATGGGGACGACCTTACTGGGCTTGGAAGTTTCTGAAATCAAAAGCCTTTTAGGTGAGGAGCAACCGCCCTTCCGAGCCCGGCAGCTCTACGAAGCCGTTTACCGGCAGCGCCTGGAAAACCTCGAGTTGGCTAGCTCGTTGCCGGCCAGGTTGCGCACGGCTTGGGAGGTGGGTTGGCCCCGAACGGCCGCCAGATTCCGCTCAAGCGACGGCACAACCCGCTACCTGCTCGAGCTTGAGGATGGCCGCACCGTCGAGAGCGTTTTGATGCCCGAGGAGGATCGGGAGACACTGTGCATTTCGACGCAAGTCGGGTGTCCGGTTGGCTGCCGCTTCTGCCTTACTGCGTCGCTGGGATGGGAGCGGAATCTTACGGCTGGCGAAATCGTCGGTCAGGTCCTGCGTCTTTTGGCCGAGCACGGCCTCGACCCGCGGAACCGGCGGGTCAACGTCGTCATGATGGGCCAGGGAGAGCCGCTGTTAAATCTTGACAATGTATTGAAGGCGTGCCGCCTGCTTACCGACCCCCGGGGGGTAGGCCTTTCGCCGCGCCGCATCACTGTGTCCACGGCCGGCATCATCCCGAAAATGGCGGAGTTCGCTCGCGCCCCAGAGCGTGGAAAGCTCGCCATCTCATTGAACGCTTCTAGCGACGAACAGCGGCGTCAGGTGATGCCGGTCACCCAGAAGTACCCCCTCTCGGATCTGATGGAAGCCTGCCGGGCCTACCCCCTCCGTCCGTGGGAGAGGCTGACTTTTGAGTATGTGCTCCTCAAAGACTTCAACGACTCGGAGGCCGACGCACGGCGGTTGGTGCGTCTCCTCGCCAACCTCAAATGCAAGGTGAATCTGATCGCCCTCAACCCTGGGCCGGGAATCCCGTTCGAAACGCCGTCACCCGAGCGGGTGTTGGCGTTTCAGGCGATCGTCCGGCGATCCGCGCCATGTTTCCTCCGCAAGCCTCGCGGGAGAGATATCTTCGCGGCATGCGGCCAGCTAAAACGTATGTCCGCAGAGCCCGTCTTGCAAGGCCCCTTAAAGCCGTGAAACGAGTTTGAACGGCAACATCACAACCGCTAGGACCAGCGCCAGGACCCCTCCCACCGCCAATCCGACAATCCTGAAAGGCAGCAACAAAAGCCAGACAAATGGGTAGGCGATAAGGGCGATGAGAGCAAGCGGCCAGCACAGCACAAACAGGATCAACCACAACAGAAATTTCACCATGGCGGGCCTCCCTTCAAGCATACGAAGCTGACCGCCTGAAAGTTCATCCTATCCGGCTACTCTGGGGTACACTTTCCGAATGGCGGCAACGATGTCGTCGCAGTCTTGCGGCGTATACTTGGGGTCGAGCATAACGCCGGCGAAGCGGTCTAAGATATCGATGGTGCGCGGGCAGCACGCTTTGCCGTACTGAATCGACTTCCCCCGCTCGCTAGTGAACGACGGCCAAGCCGGATGGTGTGTGCGCTTGGTCTCCACGTATTTCTGGATGGGCAGGATCACCGATCCGCTGGGTGGCGCCCCAGGCACATTCTCCGCTTGCATCAGTTTGAGGAACCGATCTCGCTGGGCTTTGGTGGGAAACTCGATAAAAACACCTACGCCAATCTCGCCGTCCGGGTCGTAGCGTTTGCGGAATTTGATGCCCGGCAAGTCTTGGATGCCTGCGTAAACTCGGCGGGCGCTGGCGCGGACATTGCCGACGATGGTGTTCAGCTTGCGAAGCTGGGCGAGGAGAACACCGCCGGAGAACTCGTTCATCCGGTAATTGGCGCCGACGAAAGGCTCGTCTCGGAGAGCGCCCACCCACTGTTCATGGGCACTGCGGAATCCACCCACGTCGTGGAATCGTGCCGCCCTTTCAAACAAAAGCGGATCGTTTGTCGCTACGGCGCCGCCTTCGCCCGCGGTAATGGTCTTATTGAGCTGGAGGCTGTAGATGGCGATATCTCCATACGAGCCGAGCGGCTTGCCCTTATAACTGCCGCCGACGCTTTGAGCGCAATCTTCCAACACGCGGAGGTTATGTTTCCGCGCGATAGCCAGCACTTCATCGAGAGCGGCAGGGTTGCCTTGCAGGTGCACCGCCATAATGACCTTGGTCCGGGGCGTAATGTGTCTCTCGATATCCTTCGGATCGATATTGAACGACTCATCGATTTCGGCGAACACAGGCAATCCGCCCGCCAGCACCACGGCGGAATAGCACGAGTGCCAAGTCCAAGCCGGCAGAATCACTTCATCTCCGGGACCCACTCCGAGCGCCGCCATAGCGCATTGCAACGCTGCGGTGCCGGAACTAACCGCCAGCGCATACTTGGTCTGCATCCAGGCGGCGAACTCTTTCTCGAAGGTCGCCACCTTCATGGGAGGTTGGGATCCGGGACCATACCATCGAAACGGGCGGCGAGTTTCCAGCACCTCATTGAGCTGCTCGCGCTCCTTTTCGTCATAAAACAGAGGGCCATAGTAATTCGGGCGCAACGGCGTAGTCCGTACCGGCTTGCCGCCTTCAGCGGCTAGGGCAGGCGCGCCTGAGACCGTGGCGGCTGCCGCGGCGGTCATGAAAGTGCGGCGGTCCATAGGTTTGCTCCTCTCACTCCGTGTTTCGATGATAGAGTAATAATGCCCATGGTGCAACGGAAGCCGAAGCCGCTGGATGCCGCCGCCCTGGAAGCTTACGGCCTCAAGCTCCTACATGCCCGGTCGCTGTCGGTAGGAGAGTTGAACGAGAGGCTGCGCCGTCGCGCCGCCGAACCCGGCGACGTGCCTGAAATTTTGGCGAAGTTTCAAAGGCTCGGTTACCTGGATGACCGGCGTTTCGCCGCCTCCTATGCCGCCTCGCAGCTTGAAAACAGGGGCGCCGGTAAAGCCCGCGTGCTGCGGGACCTCCGCCGCCGTCGAGTGGGGAGCGCGCTGGCGCAAAAAACAGTTGAAAAAGTGTATCAGGATGTCGACGAGATCCAGTTGATCCGGGCGTTTCTCGAGCGCAAGTTCCGCCACGTAAATCTTGCTCAACATTTAGAAGACCCGAAAAACCTGGCATCGGCCTACCGGAAGCTGCGCTATGCCGGCTTTACTACGGCGAACTGCATTCGCGTTCTCAAGACCTACTCGGCGCGCGCCGAAGAGCTCGAAGAGGATTCAGACCAAGACGGCGGCGTTGCGTAGCTCGCCGATAGCGGGCGAGGCAACCGTCACTACATCGCCGGGCTGAAGCGCCGCATCTTCTGGAACAATGATCCCCGTCCCTGTCAGGAGCACGGATCCGGAAGGCACGGGGTTCGATCGCATCAAATAGCTGATGAGATGATCGATTCGCTTCCCCAAGCTCGCCGTCGATGCGCTACCAGCGAACACCACCTTCCCGCTGCGTTCAATCGTCAAAGTCAGTTCAATGGCGTATGGGTCCGCCAGTTGATCCACGGTAACGATCACCGGGCCTAGTGCGCAGCAGCCTGTAAAAATCTTCGACTGGGGCAAATACAGGGGATTTTCGCGCTCAATGTCCCACGCGGAAACGTCATTGGCGAGGGTATAACCGAGAATTTGGCCGCCTTTGCCGAGCACGACCGCGATTTCGGCTTCCGCCGCCGTAAACTTCGAATCCCGGCGTATGCCGATCGGCTTCTCATGGCCTACGCACACGCGCGCCGTGCCTTTGAAAAAAATCTCGGGGCGGTCCGCTTGGTGAACATAGTGGTAAAAGCCCTCGCGAGCGCCGTGCTCGCTATCTCGAAAGGCGGCGCTGCTTTGATAGGTGCATCCGCATGCCCATACTTCGCGAGGGTGAATCGGGATGATGGGCGGTGTGTCTACGTGGGTTTGGCTGGCCTGCGCCAACGCCAGCTTTTCGAGCGGAATCTTTTCCACTTCCGAACGGGCTAGCAGCTCCAAGAAGGTGTGATCAGGGATCGGCCGCGCGCCCTCCAGTTCGAAGATAGCGGCCATTACTTGGTTGTTCCAGCGGATCTGTCCAAGTCGCATCCTAGTACTTCAAATAGACGGTCTTATAATCGGTATAAAATTCCAGCGCGGCCGGGCCCTGCTCTTTAGGGCCGAAACTGGAATCTTTCGCGCCGCCAAACGGAAGTTGATATTCTACACCAGCGCTGGGCAGGTTTACCGTCAAGAGCCCGGCTTCCGCTCCGTAGACAAACTCAAACGCCCGCGACAAATTGGAAGTCTGTAACGAGGCGCACAATCCGAATGGGATGTTATTGGCGATGCGCAAGGCGTCATGGAAATCTTTGGCTTTCATCACCGCCAGCACCGGCCCGAAGACTTCTTCTTGCGCCAAGACGTGGTGTGGCTCCACTCCGGCGAAAATCGTGGGCTCCACGAAATACCCCCGGTCGTAATCGCCGCCCGTAAGCCTCCGTCCGCCGGTCAAAGGCGGCCCGCATTCCTTCCTGCCGATTTCGATATATCGGAGATCCGTATCGAGCTGCGCTTGATCTACGGCCGGTCCGATGTGCACGGAAGGATCAAGGCCATTGCCGACTTTCAACTTCCGGGTCCGCTCCACCAGAGCTTCCAAAAACCGCTCATAGATGGGTTCCTCCACAATGGCGCGGCTCGTCGCCGTGCATTTTTGCCCGGTTGAGAAAAAGGCCGCATTCACGACATTCTCCACGGCCATGTCAAAGTCGCAATCTGCCAGCACGATCGTTGGGTTCTTGCCGCCCATTTCAAGCTGAATCCGTAAGCGCCTCCGGGATGCCTCGCGGTGCAACCATTCGCCCACTGCGCAAGAGCCCGTGAAGGATATGGCGCGCACCGGCGGAGCATTGACCAGCGCTTCGCCAAGCGTCCCGCCAGGCCCGGCAACGTAATTCACAACTCCCTTGGGAACCCCGGCTTCATGGCATGCTTCTATGATCCGCCACGCGCTGAGCGGCGCTGCGGAAGCGGGTTTCAATACCACGGTGTTGCCGGCTATGAGCGCGGGCGCAAGCTTCCATGCAGGTATCGCCGAGGGAAAGTTCCAAGGCGTAATCAACCCCACCACCCCCAGCGGCTTCCGGAAAGCAAACATGTGCACTCGTTCGCGCTCCGATGGCGCAACGATGCCCGGCAGGCGTGCGCCCTCGCCCGCAAAGTAGCGGAAAATGTTGATGCTGCGCCGGACTTCCCCCCTGGCTTCCGGAAGCGTCTTGCCTTCTTCCCGCGTCATTTCCGCCGCAATCTGTTCGAGGCGTCGCTCGAGGATGTCGGCGACCTTGAACAGAAACGCGCCGCGCGCCGGACCGCTCGTAGCCGCCCATGCCGGGAACGCGTCCTGCGCCGCTTGCGCCGCAGCCAGGATGTCGCTCGAGGTTCCTTTGACGAACAACCCCACCACTTCATCCGTATTTGCGGGGTTGCGATTCTCCATTGTGGCTTCGCCTACCCACTCGCCGTTAATGTAGTTCCGGAATTGTGGCGCGCTCATAAGAGTCACAAACCTCAGAACTTCACCGCCGGCGCCTGCCGCGCCGCCGGATCGGTCTTGAAGTAAGCATCGTTACGCGAGAAGCCGAACAACGCGGCCGCAATGTTGTTCGGGAACAGCTCAATGGTCGTGTTGTAGCGTTGCACGGCTTCGTTATATTTGCGCCTCTCCACGGCAATGCGGTTCTCGGTCCCCGCCAGCTCGTCTTGCAGGCGCATGAAGTTCTCGTTTGACTTGATCTGCGGATAATTTTCGACCACCACGAGAAGCCGCCCAAGGGCGCTGTCGAGCGCGGAATTAGCCTGTATTCGCTCCTGCGGCGTGCGCGCGCCAAGCAGGGCGGCGCGAGCCTTCGTCACCGAATCGATGACCGCCTGTTCCTGCTTGGCGAAGCCTTTGACGGTTTCCACCAAGTTCGGAATCAGATCCGCACGGCGCTGCAAGGCTACGTCCACCTGCGCCCAGGCAGCATTGATGGCCTCACGCTGAACCACCAGCTCATTGCGTATTCCGATCAGTTTGCCGCCCGCCAGAAAGGCGATCAATAACAGCACGCCAACAATGATAAGAGCTACTCGCATAGTCTTTGTTCCTCGTTCACCTCATTACGGAGTTCCTCTACCGCTCAATCCGGTCTACGGCGTTCGTCACCGTATGGATCTGTTTCAGGTACGACTCGAATAAAGCGTTCGCATCCACGCTTCGGGGTTTGACCTTTCCTTCGCGAATATCCAGCAAAGTCAAAAAAGGAGAGCCATCAAACCCGAATTTTTCCGCAGCAAGCGTAACCACATCCCGCTTCTGCCATTTTGCCTCAAATCCGGCGAGCACGAGCGCGTGACGCATCAACGTCGCAAACGTCGAGACCGATTCCAGCATCAAGCGAAGCAGTAAGTCCGGGTCCGAGAGCACCCCGCCGGCTTTCTGCCGCAAACGGAGGGTCTTGGCGCGGAGCTCGTGCTCTACCTGAGCGCGGTAGAAGACATCGTCAATCTCGAGATCATGGATTACGTCCCGGCCGTACAACACTCGCCTCCGCTCTCGCATGTCGTGGAACTCGATCGGGAAGCAGTCGGTCGAAGCCCGAACTTCGTCTTCCGACATCAGCAGCGGCGCAGGATTTCCCAACCTGCGGAACCACCGAAACACACCTTCCGCTTTTCCGAGCTCCGCCGGGGTGATTTGTTTCAGCACGCAGAACACGTTGAGGTCAGAAAACCTACCGTGGTGATCTCCGACAGCTCCGGAGCCATAGAGGATGACAGAAATCAAGTCCCCTCCGTAAGCTTTTGTGAGCTTTTCCACGAGTTGATTCAGCACGCGCTCCATGCCAGATGCCTCCTACCAGTCGCTGGACGCTCCGCCGCCACCCGAATCGCCTCCGCCGAACCCGCCGAACCCGCCGCCGGAGTCGTACCCTCCGAAGCCGCCGCCGCTCGATCCGCCGAAGCCTCCGCGACCCATCATCGAACCCAAGAACATCCAGGGTAGGATGCCGCCGCCGCCCAGCAGCAGGAGCAACACCAACACTCCTATCCCGATAAGCACGGGCCACGGGACGCTAGGTTCGCGATGGCGCGCGCGGCGGGCTGGCGCACCTCCTTCCGCCAGATCTACGCCTTTAGCCTGTGCAATGCGTGCGCCAAGAGTCTGTGCCGCAATGACCAAGGCGTCTCCGTAACGCTGTGCGCGCAAAGCGGGCCGCATTTCGCGCAACAAACTTCCCGCGAACCCGTCCGGAATGATGGGCTCCAAGCCGTAACCCACCTCCAGGCGGTGCTTGCGGTCCCGGATCGCCAGCAACAAAAGCGCGCCTTCATTCTTTCCCTTTTGGCCGACGCCCCAGGCGCGGTAAATAGCGTTCGCCACATCCTCGATCGGCTCGCCGCCCAACGTATCCAGGGTTACGAACGCGAGCTGGACTCCGGTCTTCTGCTCCAGCCGTGCGCAGTAGCGCTCCAATTCCGCGCGGGACCCCCGGTCAATAACGCCGGCGAAATCGCTCACATAGCCTTGGGGCTTCAGAGCGGTGAAATCGGCCGCCCCAAGCGTCCAGCAAAGACCGAGCAGGAATGTGATGAGCCGCAAACCTCAGTGTAGCGAGTCTGAGGCGATACAGGCTAGGCGCCGATGATTCCTCAAATCGTGCTACCTTGAAAATCGTCCGCATGCATATCCCGGATGGCTTCCTGTCCACGCCCGTATGGGCTGCTTTGGACGCCGGCGCTATTGTCGGCGTGAGCGTGCTCTCGCGCTCTGCCGGGCGGGAAGTGGAGGAAACCCGGATCCCGTTGCTCGGCGTCATGGGGGCTTTCGTTTTCGCCGCACAGATGATCAACTTCCCAGTTGGCCCGGGAACCAGCGGCCATCTGGTGGGAGCGGCGTTACTCGCTTATACCTTGGGGCCGGCGGCGGCGAGCTTCGTCATGACGGCCATCCTGGCGGTGCAAGCTTTGGTGTTTCAAGACGGCGGGCTGCTGGCGCTCGGCGCGAACGTTTTCAATATGGCCTTTGCCGGGGTTCTCGCCGCCTACCTTCCATACCGCCTTCTGCGCGGCGGCAACACCGCCATCTTTCTAGGCGCTTCGCTGTCGGTCCTCACCAGTGCGGCTTTGGCCATGGGCGAGCTCTTGATTTCCGGCGTTCCCATACGTCCTTCTTTGCTCATGATTTCCGTGAGCTTATTTGTGGTGAGCGCTCTGATCGAGGGCGCCATCACGCTCGCTGCCCTGCGCTCTCTACGCGCGCTGAACCCGGCGTGGGTGAAAACTCCCGGGCGCTTTACTCGGGTGGAAACGTTGGCCGTGGGCAGTGTAGCGATCGTCCTCGCCGCCTTTGGGGTGATGCTGGCCTCAGGGATGCCCGACGGTTTGGAACGCTTGCTGGAAGACGCCGGCGTAGCCGCTCGCGCCAAGCCGATCATCCGAGCGCCTCTGGCGGACTACGAAGCCGTTTTCCTTCGTTCCGAATGGCTGAAGAAAGCGAGTGCGGGGCTGGCCGGGCTCGCCCTGATCTACACGCTGTGCCTGCTGGCGGGACGCCTGCTGGCGCGCCGGGGGAGGAGCTAGTTGCATCACGTGGTGTTGGATCATTGGAGCCGCCGGCACAGCGTGATCCATGCGCGTGACGCCCGCGCCAAACTTGCTGTGGCGATCCTGCTGCTGGCCGCCGTGGCTACTGTCCCGGTGCGGCGCTATGTGGATGTCGCCGGTTTTTCGGCCCTTTTGGCCGCTGCTACGGGCTTGGCGCGGTTGCCCTTGCTTGGATTGGCGTGGCGGGCGGCTTTGGTTTTGCCATTTTCTGTGGCTTTTGCGGTCATGAGCTGGTTGTCGGGCGATCCCGGCAGGGCGGCGTCCCTGCTTGTGAAAAGCTACGTCTCAGCTTTCACCGTCGTGCTCTTGCTTTCAACCACCGCATTTCCGGATATCGCACGCGCCGCCGAATGGTTCCGCCTGCCGCGCCCCGTCATTCTGTTGATGCAATTTGTGTACCGCTATTTGTTTGTGATCTCTGAGCAGGCGCAACATATGTGGCAAGCATCGCAATGCCGCGGAGGCGCCCGCCGGGCAGGCCGGCGGCGTCATTTCCGCGCCGCTGCGGGCGCTCTCAGCGTGCTGTTCGCACGCTCCTACGAACGGGCGGAAGGCATCCAGCGCGCTATGGCCGCCCGAGGTTTTGGGGGGCGCTTTGTCACGTTGTCGCGATGGCGGTTCGGGTGGGCGGACGCCTTGTTTCTCGCAGTATCCGTGATGGCCATCGCCGGACTCCGGAGTTTCGAGGTGGCGTCGTGGACCCGGTAATCGAAGTCCGGGATCTCAGGTTTTGCTATGCGGATGGCGCGCCTGCCTTAGACGGAGTGGATTTTGCTCTGATGCCTGGAGAAACCGTCGCTGTTTTAGGGCCCAACGGATCCGGCAAGACCACCTTCGCGCTTCACTTGATTGGCCTGCTGCACGGCGAGGGGAGTATTTCGGTGTGCGGGAAACCGGTTCGGCGCGAGAACCTGTCTTTTGTGCGGCGAAAAGTGGGCTTGCTGTTCCAGGACGCCGACGAGCAACTGTTTATGCCGACGGTTTTAGAGGATGTGGCGTTCGGCCCCTTGAATTTGGGACTAGCGCCCGAGGCCGCCGGGGAGCGCGCCCGCGCCGCCCTGCGGCGCGTGGGCATGGAGGAGGCGGCCGCAAAAGCGCCCTATCATCTGAGCGCTGGTGAAAAGCGACGCGTCGCCCTAGCGGGCGTGCTAGCTATGGACCCCGAGGTTTTGGTTCTGGATGAACCCACCACGTTCCTGGACCCCCCATCCGAGAGGCAGCTCGTCGCCTTGCTCCGTGAGTTGCCTCAGGCAAAGCTGCTGGTGACCCACGATGTTCCGTTCGCCAGAGCGCTTGCGACTCGGGCTGTCTTTTTCGAGCGCGGAAGGATCGTGGATCAAGGGCCGCTCGAAGAAGTGGCTAGGCGCCATGGCTGGCTGACGGAGAGCTGAGCTGTCTGTCAGCGCCGCGGAGAGTCGCACAAGATGGTGACGGGTCCGTCGTTGACCAAATAGACCTTCATCATGGCCTGAAACACGCCGGTTTCCACGGAGACGCCTTTGCCGCGTAAGGCTTCTACATAGTATTCGTACAGCCGCCGGGCCAAATCGGGCGGCGCCGCTTCATCAAAGCTCGGCCGGCGTCCCTTGCGCACGTCTCCGTATAGCGTAAACTGCGAGACGACCAGCACTCCGCCTCCTGCCTCCAGGACGCTCCGGTTCATCTTCCCTTCCTCGTCCGGGAAGATCCGGAGCCCAGCCGTCTTTTCAGCCAGGAACTCAGCGTCACGCTCCGTGTCTTCTCGCGCTACGCCGAGCAGCACCAGCATGCCCTTCCCAATTGACCCCGTCACCTTCCCTTCCACTTCGACGCGCGCTTCGGAGACTCGTTGCACCACCATCCGCATAGATTGCCCAGTATGACAAACTGTGGAGTATGATTGAGACCTACGCTTATGCTCGCGCAGGCCTTCTGGGGAACCCCAGCGACGGGTATTATGGAAAGACCATTTCCCTCCTGGTGCGGAATTTTCGCGCCCGGGTAATCTTGTTCCCCAGCGCGCGCCTCGAGATTCGCGCCGGCAAGGCCGACATGCCGGTTTTTGAGAATCTGAAAGACCTTTACGAAACCACCCGGTGGCGGGGTTATTACGGCGGCATCCGCATTATCCAGGCGCTCATAGTGCGGTTCATGGATTACTGCCATGAGCAAGGAATCGAGCTGCCGGACCGTAATTTCACCATCGAATACGAAAGCACGGTGCCCTTGCGTTTGGGATTGGGTGGATCCAGCGCCATCATTACGGCTGCGCTCCGTGCGCTCTGCCAGTACTACGGCGTCGAGATTCCGCTCCCTATCCAACCGAACATCGTGCTGGAAACCGAGACCAGAGAACTGGGGATGCCCGCTGGGTTGCAAGACCGCGTCATCCAGGCTTACGAAGGGCTCGTGTATATGGACTTCTCACGCGAGCTCATGGAAACTCGCGGATACGGCGAATATGAGCGCTTGGATCCCTCGCTGCTACCCAAGTTGTACTTGGCTTATCGAACCAGCCTCAGCGAGGGCACGGAAGTTTTTCACAACAACATCCGGGAACGCTGGCGCGCCGGCGACCCGGAAGTGATTAACGCCATGAAGACCTGGGCCCACTACGCTGAACGTGGACGCGACGCGCTCCTGCGGCGCGATTATGCGGAACTGAACCGCCTCATCGACGCCAATTTCGATTTGCGCCGGAGTCTCTACCACATCAGTAAGGGCAATCTGGAAATGGTGGAGATGGCCCGTGCCGCCGGCGCGTCCGCGAATTTTGCGGGTTCCGGGGGAGCTATCGTCGGCATGTACGAGGACGAAGCCATGTTTGAAAAGCTCGTGGCGGAGATGAAGAAAATTGGCGTTGCGGTAATCAAACCTCTGGTTGCACCGCCACCGCGATAATTCGCCAGCGAAGAGCTGTCATGGCGGCGCCGGCGTCGCCGATGCTAGGCCCGCCCGGAGCGCTAACCCAATAGGGACACACAGGCCTGATTGGCCGCCGGCATCATGCCGCCAGGCCCAGTTCAGGGCTTTTGCGATCAGCTCCCCCACACGGAAGCCGCAACGCCTGAAGTTGCATCCGTCGATCCAGCGGCTCGTTGTTTGTCTATCTCGCTTTGGAATCTTGTATGATCGCAATCGGTACCTGAGAATGGCCATGCCGAAAATGCTTTGGGTTCTGATATTGGCAGCGTCGCTGCACCTGCCGGCCGCCGCCCAGCGGTCGGACGTGAACTATGACGAGGATAAGGTTCCCAGCTACATTCTCCCCGATCCGTTACGCATGCACTCAGGCCTGGTGGTGCGTGACGCAGACACATGGATGCGGCGGCGCCGTCCCGAGATCTTACGCCTCTTTGAAACGTACATGTACGGACGAAGTCCCGCCCGGCCCAAGACCGTGCCGTTTGAAGTTTTGTCTGAAGAGGCCGCGCTCGGCGGCAAAGCTGTGCGCAAACAGGTGGCAGTGTATTTCTCGGGCAAGAAGGAAGGACCGAAAATGCAGCTGCTGCTCTATGTGCCGGCGGACGCGCCGAAACCGGCGCCGGCATTTCTGGGACTGAACTTTGGCGGCAACCACACGGTGCACGCAGATCCTGGGATTCGGTTGGGCGAGATTTGGGTCCGACCCGATCCCAAAAAACCAGCGATGGAAAAACGTCCCGCACGCCCCGATTCTCGCGGCTCCGCTTCTGAGGCGTGGCAAGTCGAAAAGATTCTGGCGCGCGGGTACGCTCTGGCAACCATATATACCGGCGACATCGAGCCCGATTTCCCTGGCGGCATCGAGCACGGTTTCCGGACCTTATATTACACTGCGGGACAAAGCCCTGCTCCCGATGAGTGGGGAACCATCGCAGCTTGGGCATGGGGGCTTAGCCGGGCGCTCGACTATCTGGAGAACGATCCTGCCGTGGACGCCAAGCGGGTCGCAGTCATCGGCCATTCGCGGCTCGGTAAAACCGCTCTTTGGGCGGCTGCGCAAGATCAGCGATTCGCCGTGTGCTTCTCGATTCAATCCGGCGAGGGGGGAGCGGCCATCAGCCGCCGCAAATTCGGCGAGCGAGTGCGTAACCTGAACACCTCGTTTCCGCACTGGTTTTGTGGAAACTACAAGACTTTCAACGATCTGGAAGACGAGCTGCCCGTTGATTCGCACATGCTGATCGCCCTCATCGCGCCACGCCCGGTGTATGTGTCAAGCGCTGAGGACGACCGCTGGGCAGATCCTCGGGGTGAATACCTGGCGCTCGTGCATGCCGAGCCGGTGTACCACCTGTTTGGCCGTTCCATGCCCTCCTCCATGGGTTATCACATCCGCCCCGGTAAACACTCCGTCATTGCTTACGACTGGGACCAGTATCTTCCTTTTGCAGACCGGTGGTTGAAAGCCGCCGGCGGCGCAGCCAAGTAGCCTTGGAAGGGGCTATGCTCCCAAGCGCGCAGACAGTTTCCGGCTGATCCGGTACAAAAGCAGGATGGTCAGGATGCCGGCATACAGCGCCGGACGCCGCACGTCGGATTTTACAAGCCAATAAAAATGCGTCACTCCGGCGATAGCGCTGAAGTAGACAAGACGATGGAGCCGCCGCCAGCGTTCTCCTCCCAAACGGCGAATCCATCCTGCCGTGGAAGTGACCGCCAGCGGAACCATCAACGCGTAGCTGATGAAGCCCGCCGTGATGAAGGGGCGTCTCATTACGTCTCGTGCTATGTCGCTGAGATCGAAAAACTTGTCCAGCCAGACGTAGGTGAGGAGGTGCAAGCTTCCATAAAAGAAGGAAAACAGCCCGAACGTACGGCGAAACCGGACCCAACCCGATGTTTCCAAAATCTGCCGTAACGGCGTCACCGCCAGCGTCATGAGTAGAAACCGCAGCGTCCAACCGCCCGTAGCGTGGGTAACGGCTTCGATAGGGTTTGTTCCCAATTGTCCCTGATACGCGCGCCAGCCCAACCAGACAGCGGGCCATAGGCACGAGCCGAACGCCACTACCCGGAGCGTGTCCTGAAAAGTTCCGGCGCGCATAGGAAAATCAGTAATATTTCCGGAGGTCCATGCCGGCATACAGGCTCGCCACCTGTTCTTCATAACCGTTGAACATCAAAGTGGGGCGCTTGAAAAACTCTCCGATCCTCCGTTCACGAGCTTGGCTCCACCGTGGGTGATCCACCTGCGGGTTGACATTGGAATAAAAACCATATTCGCGGGGGTTGGCCATGCTCCAGGTGGTTGGCGGTTGTTTCTCCACCAGCCGAATCCGCACTATGGACTTGATGCTCTTGAACCCATATTTCCAGGGCACAACCAGTCGCAAAGGCGCGCCGTTCTGATTCGGCAACACCTCGCCATAGAGCCCCACCGCCAGAATCGTCAGCGGATGCATCGCCTCATCCATCCGAAGCCCCTCGACGTAAGGCAGGGGGATGCCGGCAAAACGCGCTTGCGGCATCTGCTTAGAGTCGAAATAGCTCTGAAAGGCGACGTACTTTGCTTTCGACGTGGGCTCGACGGCATTGAGTAGCGCGCTCAAGGGGAAGCCGATCCAGGGGATCACCATGGACCATCCTTCTACGCAGCGCATCCGGTAAATGCGCTCTTCAAGCGGCGCAAGCTTCATAATGACATCCAGGTCGAACGTCCGGGGTTTCGCCACAGCACCCTCTACGGTCACCGTCCAGGGGGTCGTGCGAAATCCTTTGGCGAGCGCTGCGGGCTGCGCTTTATCTGTGCCAAACTCATAGAAATTGTTGTAGGTAGTGACGTCTTTATACGGTGTAAGCTTTTCGCCCGTACTCAAAGGACTCTTTCTCACGTTCTCCAGCTTCGCGCCCGCCCCTGCGGCTGGAACCCAAAGCCCGGCTCCCGCAACTCGTAAGAACCGCCTCCTGTTCCAGAAGAGCTGGCGCGGCGTGACCTCTGAATACCGAATCCCCTCAAATTTACGAATCACCATAGCTTTGTGTCCCCACCGCCACTCTCCCCACGAATACCACGTTCTTGGGCTCCACGCGGGTTTTCGTGCTTGCGAGCGTGATGGAGGTTCGTTTCGCAGCCCCGAGTGTGAGATGTTGGAAAGGAAAGCCTGCTATGACTCCGTGGATCCAAGTCCACCGCGCGGATAACGTCGCCATTGTGGTGGAACCGGAAGGGCTTCCCGGTGGAACGGAAATGGGAGACGGCTTCCGTGTGGTCGACGCCATACCGCAATCGCACAAGGTGGCGCTGCGGCATATCAAAGCGGGTGAACCGGTGATGCGGTATGGTCAGGTCATCGGTTATGCCACCCGCAACCTCCGAGCGGGATCGTGGGTGCGGGAAGATTGTCTCGAGCTTCCGCCCGCACCTCCCCTGGATTCGCTGCCCGTGGCTACCGCCGTGCCTCCCCCACCGGAGCCTCTTACGGGCTATACGTTTGAGGGTTATCGGAATGAGGACGGAAGCACGGGCACACGGAATATTCTGGGCGTAGCCACAACGGTCCAATGCGTTGCGCCGGTGGTGGAGCATGCCGTGGCGCGCATTCGCACCGAACTGTTGCCGCGTTTCCCCGCTGTCGACGATGTCGTCGCGATCACGCACGCTTACGGCTGCGGAGTCGCCATTGACGCGCCGGGAGCCCGGGTTCCGGTTCAGACGCTTCGACATATCAGCTTGCACGCCAACGTCGGCGGAGCTCCTATTTTGGTCAGCCTGGGTTGCGAGAAGCTATCGCCGGACCGGATGATCCCTCTCGAAGTCCGCCCTCCGGCTTTGCGTAGCCCTGAGTTCGTGATACGGCTTCAAGACGGAGAGCTGAGAGGCTTCGGCGATATGGTGGCGGCCATTATGCGCGCCGCGGAGAAACGCCTCGAGCAACTGAACCGGCGGAAACGGGTGTTGTGTCCCGCATCGGAGCTTATCGTGGGGCTTCAGTGCGGGGGAAGCGATGCGTTTTCCGGGGTAACCTGCAATCCGGCAACCGGCTATGCGGCCGACTTGCTGGTTCGCGCTGGAGCCACAGTGCTGTTTTCCGAAGTCACGGAAGTGCGTGATGCGATCCATTTGCTTACGCCCCGCGCCGCCACTGCGGACGTCGGACGGGCGCTGATTCGAGAGATGAAGTGGTACGACGAGTATTTGGCCCGCGGCGGCTCTGACCGCAGCGCCAACCCCACGCCCGGAAACAAACGCGGCGGATTATCAAACGTGGTTGAAAAAGCGTTGGGATCGATTGCAAAAGCGGGAAGCACGGCCATTGTCAGCGTCGCTACGCATGGCGAAAAGGTTACTTCCAAGGGTTTGGTGTTCGCCGCCACTCCTGCTAGCGATTTCATTTGTGGCGCACAGCAGCTAGCTTCTATGAATCTGCACGTGTTCACCACCGGCGAAGGCTCCCCTTACGGTTTGGCGTTGGTTCCAGTAATTAAGGTGTCCTCGCGCACGGCGCTCGCGGAACGGTGGCCGGACCTCATCGACATCGACGCCGGACGTATCGCCACCGGAATGGCAAGCATCGAAGATGTGGGCTGGGAAATCTTCCACTTTCTGCTGGACGTCGCCAGCGGACGGAAAAAAACTTGGGCGGAACGCTGGCGGCTACACAATGCCATCGTCCCTTTTAATCCCGGACCCGTAACTTGACGGCTGGGCCGGAACGCTGAAGAATCCCGTTCCGGCCCCGGACGGGGATTACAGCTTCAATAACGCCCGAAGGCGTTTCGTCTGGCTCCGGCTTACGGGGACTTCTGTTTGTTTCTTGTCATCCATGCGGAGCTGGTAACTTGACTTGAACCAGGGGATGACTTCCTTGATGTGGTGGATATTCACCAAGTAAGAGCGGTGAACCCGCCAAAATGTCTCGGGGTCCAGATTGGATTGCAGCTCTTCGATCGTGCGGTAATTCGACTGGCCTTCCAGATGGGACGTGACGATCGTGATCAGCCCATCGTCGATGGTGGCGTAAATGACGTCGTTGGCGTCGACGATGAAATTGCGGTTGCCGCTTTTCACAAGCAGTTTTGTGCGGTAGCCGCCTGTCCGCGGCTCCATGGCAGGCGCTGCTTCTGAGCTCGGCCCTTTGGATTTCTCTTGCACCGCACGGCGGGCGCGCTCGATGCTTTCGTCCAAGCGAGCGCCATCCACCGGCTTCAGCAAGTAATCCATCGCTTCTAACCGGAAAGCTTCCACGGCGTATTGATCAAACGCCGTCACAAGGATAAAGTGGGGAAGCGGGGTCATCCGCTTGCGTAGTTCCCGGATCACATCGAGCCCGCCTTTGCCGGGCATCTGGACATCCAGGAACACCACATCCGGCTCGGTTTCCTCAATCAGTTTGATGGCTTCGAGACCGTTATGGGCTACGCCTGCGATCTCGAAATCTTCATATTTCTTTAGCAAGTAAGCGAGTTCGTCACAGGCCAGCGGCTCGTCATCCACCAGAATCGCGGAAATGGTCTGCGTCGCGCGTCCCAGCATTGAATGCTAGTATAACATTAGCGGAACTTGCAGTACGCAGATCCGCGGAAGGCAGAACCCGCCGCGCCTGCTGGCGTCCGGCCGCGCAATTTCGGGCTCTGAACCGAATGTCAAAGGAGTTGGACTTGCCGAAACAACCGAATGTACGCATCGCCCCCGCCAAGGGAAAGCTCGGGGTGTTGATTCCGGGAATCGGTGCGGTATCCACCACGTTCATGGCTGGCTTAGAAGCCATCAAGCGTGGTCTCGGTGAACCCATCGGCTCGCTCACGCAGATGGCCACCATCCGCCTGGGCAAGCGCACCGACAACCGAAGCCCGCTGATTAAAGATTTTGTCCCGCTGGCCAAGATCGAAGACATTGTTTATGGCGGTTGGGACATCTTCGAGGACAACGCCTATCAAGCCGCCAGGAAAGCCGGCGTGCTGGATCCCGCCTTACTTAAAAAACTGAAAGAGCCACTCTCGGCAGTGAAGCCGATGAAGGCGGTCTTCGAGCAGGAGTATGTAAAACGGCTCAACGGGCCCAACGTGAAGAAGGGTGGCTCGAAAATGGATAAAGCCGAGATGTTGATGGACGATATCAAGAATTTCAAGAAATCGTCCGGCGCTTCCCGGCTGGTGACCATCTGGTGCGGGTCTACGGAAGTTTATCACACGCCGTCTAAGGTCCACTCCAGCTTGAAGGCGTTTGAGGAAGGGTTGCGCAAAAGCGATCCCGAGATCGCTCCCAGCCAGATTTACGCTTACGCGTCCCTGAAAAGCGGCGTACCCTTCGCCAACGGTGCGCCCAATCTCACCACGGATTGTGCAGCGCTCATGGAACTCGCGCGGGAGCGCGAATTGCCCATCTGTGGAAAGGATTTCAAGACGGGGCAAACGTTCATGAAGACGCTGATCGCGCCCGGTTTGAAGGCGCGCATGCTAGGCGTCCGGGGCTGGTATTCGACCAACATTTTAGGCAACCGCGACGGGGAGGTCCTCGATGATCCGGGATCGTTCAAAACCAAGGAGGAGACCAAGCTCTCGGTGCTAGATACGATTCTCCAGCCACATCTGTATCCGCAACTGTACAAGGACCTCTACCACTCGGTGCGGATCAATTATTATCCGCCCCGTGGGGACGCCAAAGAAGGTTGGGACAACATCGACATCTTCGGATGGCTCGGGTACCCGATGCAGATCAAGATCAACTTCCTTTGCCGGGATTCGATTTTGGCCGCCCCTATCGTACTGGACTTGGTGCTTTTCATGGATTTGGCTCAGCGCGCCGGTCTGCGCGGCATCCAGGAGTGGCTTTCGTTCTACTTCAAGGCGCCGATGACCGCCCCGGGGCTGTATCCCGAGCATGATATTTTTATCCAGCTCATGAAGCTGAAAAACACGCTGCGGTGGATGAAGGGAGAAGATCTCATCACTCACCTTGGGTTGGAGTATTACGATTGACGAGGCGGGCGGGTTTATGACCCTCCCCTAGCTTTTTGCCATGAAAGTATTGGTGATTGGCGGCACGCTTTTTATCGGCCGACCGCTGGTTAACGCTCTTCTGAAGGAAGGCCACGAAGTCACCGTTCTCCACCGGAAGCCGGATCATGATCTCGGCAAACGAGTGGCGAACATTCAGGCTGACCGGAACGATGCCGAGTCTTTGCGACGCGGCTTGGCCGGCAAGCAGTTCGATGTGGTCTTCGACAATGTTTACGATTGGAGCCGCGGCACCACAGCGGCGCAAGTGGAAGCCACGGTTCGCGCTGTAGGCGGCAATCTCCAGCGGTATATCTTCATGTCCAGCGTGGCGGCCTACGGAGACGGCCTGAATCATCATGAAGGTGACGCACTGGCGACGGATGATCATCCCGACCCGTACATACGCAACAAAGCTCAGAGTGAACGGGCCCTCTTCCGGCTTCACCAGCGCCACGGGCTTCCAGTGGTCACGATACGCCCGCCGTTTATTTACGGACCGGGCAATCCTTTCTACCGCGAGGCGTTTTTCTGGGACCGCTTACGCGACAACCGCCCCATTATCGTACCCGGCGACGGCCGTCGCCTGATGCAGTTCGTGCACGTCAAAGACTTGGTCACAGCCATGCTGGCCGCCATGCACACGCCCGCCGCCGTGGGCCACGCTTTCAATATCGCCAATCCCCGCCCGGTGACCCAGCTCGAGCTGGTGCAACTGTTTGCGCAGGCAGCGGGCAAAAAGTTGACCGCCATCCGCGTTCCGCGGGAGCGAATCATAGCCGCCGGAGGCCATCCCATGGGTCCGCAGCTTTATTTTGGAGTGTATTTCGACATACCCGCCATTACTCTGGTCATCTCAAAGGCGCAGCGTGTGCTGAAATTTCGGCCCACGGACTTCTTGGAAGGCCTGAAGGAGACGTACCGCTGGTACGTCCGGCATAACCGGCACGCACCCATCGACTACTCTTTTGAAGACGCCCTGCTGGCCGGCGACCGTGTGCTGACCGCTGCCGAGCGGAGGTGAACCGCTTTACGGCCTGCGCTTTCGCTAACCGACGCTGTATCCAGAACAGGGCGTTGTTCGTCATTACAGCTTTGGAGTTGCAGAAATGTGGCTAGTGCGTCTGGCGTTGCGACGCCCTTACACGTTCGTCGTTATGGCTTTGGCTATCGCCTTGCTCGGGGGCGTAGCGATCAAGACCATGCCCGTGGACATCTTTCCGTACATCGACATCCCGGTGGTAACGGTCATATGGAGTTACACGGGATTGTCGCCGGAAGAGATGGAGAAGCGCATCATAACCATCTACGAACGCGCGCTAACGACCACCGTAAACGACATCGAGCACATCGAGTCTCAGTCGTACAACGGAGTGGCTGCGGTTCGCATTTTCTTCCAGCCCAATGTGAAAATTGAGATGGCGCTCGCTCAGGTCACCGCCATTTCGCAAACGCTGTTGCGCATCTTTCCACCCGGCACATTTCCGCCAAACATCGTGAAGTACGACGCATCCAGCGTCCCGATCCTCCAGCTCGGATTAGGCAGCAAAACGCTGTCCGAGCAAGACCTTTTTGACATCGGCCTGAACTATCTCCGCACGCAACTGGCCACTGTGCAGGGCGCCAGCATACCGCTGCCTCTGGGCGGAAAGTACCGGCAGATCATGGTGGATTTGGATCCGGATGCGCTCTATGCCAAGCAAATTTCCGCAGCGGATGTTTCCAATGCGCTCGGGCTACAAAATCTTATCCTTCCGGCAGGGACCGCGAAATTCGGCGAGCGAGACTACCAAATCAAATTGAACAGCAGCCCACGCGTCCTTGAAGAGCTGAACGATCTGCCGGTGAAAACTGTGAACGGAGCCACGGTGCGTTTGCGGGATGTGGCCTATGTGCGCGATGGCGCCGCGGTTCAGACGAACATCGTGCGGACCAACGGCGCTCGCGGGGCGTTGCTGACGGTCATCCGTAATGGACAGGCTTCGACGCTGGACATTGTGAACAAGGTGAAAGCGGCGTTGCCCAAGATTTTGGCCGGCTTACCTCCTGCGCTGGAGGTCCGCCAGATGTTTGATCAGTCGACGTTCGTTAAGGCTGCCATTCAGGGCGTGTTGCAAGAGGCTGCGATGGCGGCGGCGCTGACCGGCCTGATGATCCTTTTGTTCTTGGGAAGTTGGCGCAGCACGCTCATCGTTTCGCTCTCCATCCCCCTTTCGATTTTCTCCTCGCTGGCTGTATTGAACTTGCTGGGCCAGACGATTAACGTCATGACGCTCGGAGGCATGGCTCTGGCCGTGGGCATCCTCGTCGATGATGCGACCGTGGCCATTGAGAACATACATCGCAATCTCGCATTGGGCAAACCGTTGGTTCGCGGCGTCATGGACGGCGCTCAGCAGATCGCGGCGCCGGCGTTTGTTTCTACGCTCGCCATTTGCATCGTATTTGTCCCCGTGTTGCTTCTGACGGGCACAGCCCGCTATCTGTTTACGCCGCTAGCCATGGCTGTGGTCTTCGCCATGCTGGCTTCCTATGTGCTGTCGCGAACGCTGGTTCCCACGATGGCTTACAGCATGCTTCGCCCGGAAGTCCAGTTTTACAGAAGCGCGGCGTCGGGAGCGCAAAGCGAGGCGAACTTCTGGTTCCGCTTGCACGCTATAGTGAACCGGCGCTTCGAGAGGCTCCGTAGCGCATACGCCGGCTTGCTGAACTGGTCGCTACATCACCGCAAGGCCATCCTGGGAGCGGCCGCCGCATTCACCGTGGCGTCCTTTTTTCTCTTGCCGCTTATCGGAGAGGACTTCTTTCCGACCGTAGACTCGGGGCAAATGCGCTTCCACGTCCGCCCGCCGGCGGGCGTCAGGATTGAAGAGTCGGAGCGCCTGTTTGCCGCCGTGGAGGAAGAAGTCCGTAATGTGATTCCCCCTCACGAACTGGACAGCATCATCGATAACATCGGGCTGCCTTATGGGGGAGTCAACCTGGCTTATGGCGATAATCCCTCAGTTGGCTATGGCGATGGTGATATTCTGATTTCGCTCAAGCCGGAACGGCGGACTAGCACCGAGGAGTACTCACGGCGTTTGCGAAGGCGCTTGAACGACAAATTCCCCGGCGTCGTTTTTTTCTGGGAAGCCGCCAACATAACCAACCAGATTTTGAATTTCGGCCTACCGGCGCCTATTGATGTCCAGGTGACGGGGCGGGATGCGAAGAGCAATTACGCCATCGCGCAGGAGATTCAACAACAAATAGCGCGTATTCCCGGCGCAGTGGACGTACATATTCATCAAGTGGTTGACTACCCCGAAATACGGCTCAATGTGGACCGGATCCGGGCGGCGCAACTCGGAATGACGCAGCGCGACGTCACCAGCAGCGTGCTGGTGTCCCTAAGCTCGAGCGGTCAAATTGCTCCCACCCAGTGGTTGAACTGGGAAACGGGCATCAGCTATCAGATCGCAGTTCAAACGCCGCAGCGCAGGCTGGATTCCCTCGAGGCGTTGTTACGCACTCCTGTCGCACCGCTGGGGGCGGCTCCCAGTGGTTCGGCGCCGGGAACAGTGTTCAATCCCATCGCTTCTGTAACTAGCGTAACAACGCCGCCGAATCGCGGCTCGGTCGCCTATGGTAACCCGGGAGCTGTTCCGCCCAATGCACAGTTGCTTGGCAATCTGGTGACTTCTGCACGGGGTTTAGCTCCCCAAATCGTAAATCACTACAATGTGCAACCCGTCTTTGACGTCTACGCTAACGTGGACCGGCGGCCTCTGGGCAGCGTGGGCGCCGAAGTCCGTAAGGTCATCTCCACGATGGAAAAGAAACTGCCTCGGGGATCCTCCATCTTTCTTCGCGGCCAAGTGGAGACGATGCAGACTTCCTTCACCCGGCTGGGCCTGGGACTCATCGCAGCCGTGGTTCTGGTGTACCTGCTGATGGTCGTTAACTTCCAGTCATGGCTCGATCCATTCATCATCTTGATGCCGTTACCCACCGCCATAGCAGGCATTCTGTGGGCGCTTTTCGTGACTCAGACAACCCTCAGCGTGCCTTCGCTGATGGGCGCCATTATGTGCATCGGGGTAGCTGCCGCCAACAGCATCTTGGTCGTGACATTCGCCAACGACCAGCGGGCGGAGGGCAAAGACGCCCAGGAAGCTGCGTTGCTGGCCGGTTTTACGCGGATCCGTCCGGTCATGATGACTGCGATGGCGATGATCATCGGCATGGGGCCTATGGCTGTTGGACTGGGTGAGGGCGGCGAGCAGAATGCCCCGCTCGGCCGCGCCGTTATCGGCGGCTTACTGTTCGCCACAGTCTCTACGTTGTTTGTGGTTCCGCTTGTTTACAGTTTGCTCCGCAAGCGCCCGCCGATCGATCATGACCGTCGCATCGCTGAAGCGGAGGCGGGCGGGGAAGGATTACAAGCATGAGGAGATAGCGATGGACTCGTCCCGACCTGATTCCTGGAATGAGAGGGAGCGGCAACTCGCCGAGAGGATCCGGCAGCTTGAAGAAGAACTCCGCTCGGTTCGCGGCGAAACCAGGTTTCGACAACCTTCCCGGGGCGCCGTGATCGGGCTTGCCGTGTTTTTAGCCGTGGCTCTGGCCGTGGCGTTTCTGGCCGGGTATTTGCCCAAGCGGCGGATAGCCGCCCAAGTCCTGGCGGAGAAGGAAAAAGAAACCAATGGCGCCGTGCCTGTCCGTGTGAGCACCGCGGTTCGCGTTCCGGGGGTGTCGAAAATTCGCCTGCCGGGAACGTTGCAGGCTATGACCGAAGCGCCCGTGCTAGCACGTGCTGACGGCTACATCAAGCAGCGGTACGCCGATATAGGGGACCGTGTCAAAGCCGGGCAGTTGCTTGCGGAAATCGAGGCTCCTGAACTGGATCAGCAGGCAAAGCAGGCCGCCGCCGCGCTCGGGCAAGCCAAGTCTTCCTTCGAGCGCGCCAAAGCCAGCCTCCAGCAGGCCATGGCGAATCAGGAACTGGCGCGCGTCACGGCCTTGCGTTGGGCCAACCTGCTTCAACGCGGCGTCGTTTCTCGGCAGGAGAATGACCAGCAGCAAGCCAACTTTAAGGCTCAATCGGCCACCGTAGAAGCGCTGGCCAAGGCAGTGGAAGTCGAGCGCAGTAACGTCGCCGCCGCCGAAGCCAATCTGGCTCGCATCGAGCAGATCCGTAGCTACCTGAAGGTTCGAGCTCCGTTCAGCGGCGTGGTGACGCTTCGCAACATCGATACGGGAGCGCTGGTGACGGCGGGAAACACACTGCTATTCCGTTTAGCTGAGATTCATTTATTGCGCGCCTATCTCAACGTTCCGCAAACTTGGACGGCCTCCGTGCGCCAGGGAATGACGGCTGAACTCACTCTTACCGAGCGCCCCTCCGCCAAGTACGCCGGACGGGTGATGCGTACTTCGGACTCTCTGGATCCGGCCACGCGCACCATGTTGGTGGAAGTCCAAGTTCCCAACCGCGACGGTTCGTTGCTTCCGGGCATGTTCGTTCAAGTTACCGTGGACGCGCCGCGTCCGGAACCTCCTTTGCTGGTGGATTCCGAAGCCATTCAAGTTCGCGCGAATGGTATCTATGTCGCTGCCGTAGGCCCCGATCAAAGGGTCCGGGAAAAGCAGGTTCAAGTGGGCACTGACTATGGAAAGCAGATTGAAGTTCTCAGCGGAATTGAAGAGGGTGCGCTCTTGATCGTGAATCCCAGCGATGCAATTCATGAAGGCGTTCTGGTAAAACCCATCCGTCTGGAAGAAGGAAAGAAGGGAGGACGGCCGTGACGTTACGTCCGAAGCGGCGCTGGTGGATCCTGGCGGCGCTCTCGCTGACGAGCGCCTTCGGAAGTGAACAAGCAGGGAAGCCGGCAATCCGGTCGGAAGAGCTGCACGGCGTGCGGCGGTTGCGTGCGCCTTACACCGCATTGCGAATCCCGGTGTTCCAGGCCGAAGATCCAGTCGATCTGCGCAAACTCATTTCCGGATCGACGCTACGCCTCTCGCTACGGGATGCGGTAGCGCTGGCGGTAGCCAACAACCTGGACGTCGAGGTGCAGAGGTACGGCTTGCTTCTTGCGGATTCCGACCGGTTGCGCGCACGCGGAGGCGGACCGGTTCGGGGACTGGCATACACCATCGGCGAGTTGGCGCCCGGCGTGGGTGGTCCAGCGAGCCCGCTACTGACCAGTCCCGGATCGCGGTTCAGCATTACGTCTGCGGTTCCCGCAAACCTTGCCGAGCTGAGCGTGCTTAGCGGATCCCAACCTAATCTGTCGATGCTGGGCACGCTGCCCCTCTCCAACGGCTCGCCGCTTCCAGTCACCGAGCCTTCCATTCTCAGCACATGGAGCTGGAATCACCAAACCGTCCCCCAAACCAGCGTTTTTACCTACGGCACGAACACGCTGATTTCAAACACGCTTGTCGCTAACCACGGTTTTCAAAAAGCATTTGCCACTGGAACCCAGGTGGGTTTCGGTTTTAACAACTCCCGGCAAACCTGGAATTCCGTGCGCTCCAGCTACAGCCCCTTCACAAGCTCCGCACTGGCGTTGAACATCACTCAACCGCTGCTGCGTGGGTTCGGGCGCCGGGTCAATCAGCGTTTCCTAAGGATTGCGGGCAACGAGCAACGCATCAGCAGCTTTCTGTTTCAACAACAACTGGTGGCCACCGTTTACGGCGTCATGCGGCTCTACATCGACCTGGCCGCTCTGAACGAGGACCTTCGGGTTAAAGAGCAGACCTTGAAACTGGCTCAGAAACTCTACGACGATACGAAAGCCCAGGTGGAGGAAGGAACGCTACCCCAGGTTGAGTTGACGCGAGCGCAGGCTCAAGTGGCGGCTGCTCGACAAGACCTGATCGCCGCTCAAGGGTTGATGGAGGAGCAGGAAGCCATTCTCAAGAATGCTATCACTCGCAAAGGGTTGAACGACCCGGCCATTGCAAGCGTGCGCATTGAGATTACGGATTCTTTACAACCGCCGGATTCAACCCCGGCGCCGGAAGCGAGCAGCCTGCTCGAAAGAGCCTTGGAGCGGCGGCCGGATGTATTGCAAGCCGCCTTACAGTTGGAAAACGCCGAGGCAAGCCTCGAAGGCGCACGCAACGCCTTGCGCCCTCAGCTCGATTTGGTGGGAACGATGCAGAACAACGGCCTCGCCGGGCAGGCTAACCCTCTGAATCCGGCGCCGGACGTCACGTTTCTCGGCGGTTACGGCTCTGCATTGCAGCAAATCCTGGCAAGGAATTACCCCTCTTACGGAGTGGGACTGCAACTTTCGCTGCCATTGCGCAACCGCGTGGCGCAGGCGGATGCGGCTAGAGATGAAGTGCAGTTCCGCCAGTCGCAAATTCGCCTGGCGCAGCTCCGCAACCAGGTGCGGCTGGAGATCGAGGCGGCCCTCATCGCCATGCGGCGCACGCGGGCGGCGCATCAGGCGGCCGTGGAAACACTGAAGTTGCAAGAAGAATCTCTTGCCGCCGAACAAGCACGCTTCGAAGAAGGAATCTCAACCGGGTTTTTCCTCATGCAATATCAGAACCTCTTGGCGCAAGCCCGGTCGGCGGAAGTGGTAGCCCGCGCCGCTTACGCAAAAGCGCGAGCCGCACTCCTCCGGGCCGAAGGTGACCTCCTGGAGGAAATGGGGATTTCCATCGACCCCGCCAGGCGCCCTTAAACTGGAACGGTTTTTTCTCATTCCACTGGACCTTTCTTCCTTGAAGAGGTACAACAAAGTGAAGGAAGGGAGTCATATATGTCCATACGAAACGAGGACGCGTTAGAATACCACTCCTCGCCGTTGCCAGGAAAAATCTCTGTGGTTCCGACAAAACCGTGCCGGACCCAAAGAGACTTGAGCCTCGCTTACACGCCGGGAGTAGCAGTCCCCTGCTTGGAAATCCAGCGTGACCCTAGCTTGGTCTATAAGTACACGTCCAAGGGCAACCTGGTGGCTGTGGTGAGTAACGGTACCGCTGTCTTGGGTTTGGGTAACATCGGAGCTGCCGCCGGAAAGCCCGTAATGGAAGGTAAGGGGGTTCTTTTCAAGCGATTCGCAGACATTGATGTGTTCGACATCGAGCTCAATACCACGGATCCCAAAGAAGTGATCCGCGTATGCCAGCTTCTTGAACCCACTTTCGGCGGAATCAATCTTGAAGACATCAAGGCTCCCGAGTGCTTCGAGATTGAGGAAGAGCTGAAGCGTACGATGCGAATTCCGGTGTTCCACGACGATCAACATGGCACCGCCATCATTTCCGGAGCAGCGCTGCTCAACGCTTTGGAGATTGCCGGCAAGAAGATTTCCGAGGTGCGCGTGGTGATCAACGGCGCCGGCGCCAGCGGCATCGCATGTGCGGAGCATTACGTCCGCCTGGGCATGCGTCGCGAGAACATTATCATGTGCGACACGAACGGCGTCATTTACAAGGGCCGTACGAAAGGCATGAACCCTTACAAGGAGCGCTTCGCGCAGGAAACCGACAAGCGCACGCTGGCGGAAGCCATGGTGGGCGCCGATGTATTCTTTGGCTTTTCTGCCGCCAACTGCGTCACGCCGGAGATGCTCCGCACCATGGCTCGGGACCCCATCGTATTCGCCCTGGCGAATCCCGACCCCGAGATCCCTTACGATGTCGCGGTAGCCGCGCGCAAGGACGTCATCATGGCGACCGGGAGGTCCGATTTCCCCAACCAAGTGAATAACGTTCTCGGCTTCCCGTTTATTTTCCGCGGCGCGTTGGATGTGCGCGCCACCGCCATCAACGATGAAATGAAGCTCGCCGCCACCTATGCCTTGGCGGCGCTGGCTAAGGAGGATGTGCCCGACTCGGTGCGGCGCGCCTATGGTGTGGAAAACATGGAGTTCGGGCGAGAATACATCATTCCGAAACCTTTCGATTCGCGGGTATTGATTTGGGTCGCATCCGCCGTCGCCAAAGCTGCTATGGACAGCGGCGTGGCTCAATTGAAGGTTGACCTGGATGAATACAAAGAGCAATTAGAGCGCCGCTTGGGGAAGGCGCGCGAAGTGATGCGCATCATGATCCACAAAGCCCAGCGCGCGCCCCAGCGAGTGGCCTTTCCGGAAGGAGAGGAACTGAAAGTTCAGCGCGCGGCTCAAATCCTCATCGACGAGGGGATCGCCGAGCCCATTCTCATCGGGAACGAACAGCGAATCCGGGCCAGCATCGAAGAGTACCGCCTGCACATGAATCACGTCCGGATTGTAGACCCGGCTCGTTTCGAGGCCATGCCGAAATATGTGGATGAATACTTCCGGTTGCGACAGCGCAAAGGCGTCACCCGTACGGAGGCTGTCAAGACCTTACAAACTTCCACCACAGTGTTCGGCGTGATGATGTTGCACATGGGGGATGCGGACGCTGTGGTGGCGGGCCTCAACAAACCTTACTCCGCCACTACGCGACCCGCTCTCCAGATCATTCCGCCCCGGGCGGGAATGAATAAGGTCTCTGGCATGTACTTGCTGATCACCCAGCAGGGTCAGCTTTACTTCCTGGCGGACGCCACCATCAACATCGAACCGACCTCGGAAGACTTGGCTGAGATCGCTATCGAAGCTGCGGAAACAGCGCGGCACTTCGATTGCGAGCCCCAGATCGCTCTCCTTTCATTTTCCAGCTTCGGCAGCAACCGTCATCCGCTTACCGAAAAAGTCCGGCGGGCGGTGGAAATCGTAAAGCGTCGCCGTCCGGATTTGATCGTGGACGGCGAGCTGGAAGCGGACGTGGCGGTCACGCCTGAGCTGCTCCATTCGATGTATCCCTTTACTTCACTCAAGGAAGGGGCGAACGTGCTGATTTGCCCCAGCTTGGAAGCCGGAAACATCGCTTACCGTCTTCTCATGCGCCTCGGCGGTTGCGAAGCCATAGGTCCCATTTTGATGGGGCTTTCCAAGCCTGTGCATGTGATGTACCGTGCAGCCGAGGTTAACGACATCGTGAATGTCGCCGCCATCGCTGTGGTGGACGCCCAGTCCGCAAAGGGCCTTTTCACGCAAATTTGACGAGGTTATGCGCGGCTTCTGTCTCCGCTTTCGGGGACCAGCGTTGCCCCAAAAGAAAACCGCCCGGCGTCATTCTTGTCAGCGCGCGCAGTACACTGACACTCAACGCCGGGCGGTACTCCGGAAAAGTAGACGCCTGTCTACTTCGGGAGATTCTCTTTGGTCCTCTTGCCCTTACGTGGTTTCTTCGCCTTTTTCGGTTTCTTACCCGTTTGCTGTTCCGAGCCGGTTTGTGGCGCAGCAGGCAGCACCACGGGCAAGCTCAAAGCGCCTAACATCAGCAGCGCGGCAATTCTCATTCGTCGATCTCCTTGAATTCTCGGCAGTTCCGTTTGCCTAGTTTTATGGTGCCGCGGAAGGACTCCTCAGCGCCATAGCCTTCTCAGGCTAACACACCTCCCAAAAGATGGCTATTCCCAAGCTGCCTGCCCAAAGCAGAGCGTCCTCTTGTTTCCAGCCTGCGCGTAGCCTATCCAGGCGATTTCCCATTCGCCAGCCCCTGCATCATCATGCAGATGGGATGCCATTCCTAAGAGGCGCCGCGCTGCTCTACACTGGTATCGATCCGGCCTCGAGCCGGAGGGGGATGGTGTCGGCACAAATTACGGAGAGAGTCATTCCCAGCGTTCTCATCGCAGGTTTCACCTTAGTGATCGCTGCGCTGGTGGGCGGTGGCGTAGTGGCTATCAGGAACCTGGATTCCATTCGCGACAGCGCCGCCGAGCTCGTCCGGTCCCAAACCATGCTCACCCGCTTGGTTGATGAGATCCAACGGGAGCAGGAAAACCTGAATGCGGTGTATTACATGTTGGGGCAGCATCCCAATCAAGTAGATCGGGCTCAGGTTTTGAAACAGATTCAGGAGGTCGAAAGCGAGATTGAACGCGTCGTCAAAGCCGCGTCTCAACAAGGTGATAGCGCGGTTTGGACCGAATTGTGGGTAGCCAGCCGCGCTTTCACGGAGGAAGCCCGCCGGTTGCTGAGCGCTCCCCCGCACATCCGGCCGAAGTCGGAGGATTTGCTGCGGCGACATGAACGAGTGATTTCTCTGGTCGCCAAACTGATCGATCTTAGCCACGCCAAGTCTCGAGCCGCCAGGCAAAGCATTGAATCTCTGGCAGCCAAGCTACTGCGCGAGTCCGCAATGTTTTTGGGCGCCGGCGTAATCTTGGCGCTGCTGTGCGCCGCATTGACAGTCCGCCTAACCACTGACCTTTTCCGCAAAGTGGAGTGGCAGGCAGGAGAGCTGAGCCGCGTATCCTGGCACATGTTGGAAAATCAAGAGGCGGTGGCGAGGCGGTTTTCTCACGAACTCCATGACGAACTCGGCCAGACGCTCACCGCCATCCGGACCAACTTGCTAGCCCTCAAGTCCCAAGCACATTCCGAGCGGCTCGAAGACTGTCTAGAGCTGGTAGATCAGGCCATCCTCAACGTGCGCGAAATGTCGCAGTTGCTTCGGCCGACGGTCCTAGACGACTTCGGGCTCGACCCCAGCTTGCGCACGCTCGCTGAGAAATTCGCGCAGCGAACTGGAATTGAGGTCCACTATGACTCTACGTTTACAGGACGGCTGGCAGAGGAGACGGAAACCCACCTCTATCGCATCGCCCAGGAAGCACTCACCAACGTGGCGCGGCATTCCGGAGCGAGGGATGTCTGGATCGGGCTTGCTCAAAAGAACGACAAAATTTACCTCAGCATTCGCGACAACGGGCGCGGCTTGAACAACTCTGATTTCACCAGAGGCCTGGGTCTGATTGGCATGCGCGCCCGAGCTCGCAGCGCCGGCGGAGAACTGGAGGTGCAGCGCCACAACGGATCGGGAGTCGAGATTCGCGTCTGGGCGCCGGCCAAAAAGGCGGAAACATGAAACGGATTCGCGTACTGCTGGCTGACGATCACGCGCTCGTGCGCCGGGGCTTCCGGATGATTCTATCGTCCCAGCCGGATTTTGAGATTATCGGGGAAGCCGGCAACGGGCGCGAGGCGCTTGAATTCGCTTTGCAACAGAAGCCGGATGTGGTCGTGATGGATGTGGCCATGCCTGAACTGAATGGCATTGAAGCCACACGCCGCATCAGCGAGGCGTTGCCCCGGACGCGCGTTCTGGCGCTCAGTATGCACAAAGACGCTGTGTATGTCAGGGAAATCTTGCGTGCCGGGGCCAGAGGGTACTTGTTGAAAGACTCCAGCGATACAGACTTGTTGTCGGCTGTCCGCGCGGTGGCGAACGGGGACGGCTACATTAGCCCTGGGGTGTCGGAAGCCGTTTTGAGCGATTACCGTCGTCATGTGACGGATCCGCTGGACCTTCTTACGTCCCGCGAACGGGAAGTCCTCCAAATGATCGCCGAGGGCAAGACCAACAAGGAAATCGCCGCCGCTTTGAACTTAAGTGTTTATACGGTGGATGCTCACCGCGGCCGGATCATGGAAAAACTGAACTTGCACAGCGCTGGAGAGCTGGTGCGGTTCGCCATCCGGAAGGGGCTTATCGATTAAGCGAGTACGCCCGTCCCATCACAGGCTCACGACGCCATTTTTCGCTTCCGAAGCTCATCCACGGCCACGGCGAGAATGATGACGGCGCCGATGATCGCCTGTTGCAGATACGGGCTGATGCCGAGCAGGTCGCTGCCGTTGGATAGCAATCCCATAATGAAGGCGCCCACGAGGGTTCCCGTCACGCTCCCCTCGCCGCCGCGCAAGCTTCCGCCGCCAATAACCACTGCGGCAATCGCCTGGAGCTCGTAGCCTTGCCCGGCAGTAGGCTGTCCGGTCATCAGCCGGGAGGCTTCAATCATCCCCGCCAAGCCCGTCAGCATGCCGCCAATGGCGTATACCGCCGTAGTGTAGAAAGCCGTTGGGATTCCGGCGTAAAACGCCGCTACCTCGTTGCTGCCGATGGCGTATGCGTAGCGGCCCAGTTTGGTGTGCTCGAGAATGCAGTGCACCATCAGCGCGCACGCTACCAGCACCCACAGCACAAAGGGCACTCCGAACCAACTTCCTTCTCCCAGAAACGAGAAGTTCTGCGGAATTTGGTGCACAGGCAAGCCATTGGATACGATCAGCGTGATGCCGCGTACGATTCCTAGGGTGCCTAAGGTGACGATGAACGGGTTGATTTTGAGGCGGGTTGTCAAGAAGCCGTTGGTAAAACCCCAGAATCCGCCTGAAACGATGCCGATGAGCACGGCCAGTGGTATGGCGATCCCTCGCTCCATGGCCATCGCGCCCATGAGCCCACCGAAGGCCAAGATGGCCCCTACCGAAAGGTCGATCCCTCCCGACACGATAATCAGCGTCATGCCTAAAGCCATAATGTTGATTACGGCGGTCTGGCGCACTACGCTTGAAAGATTGGTGCCCGTGAGGAAATGAGGCGTCGCTAACGAAAGCCCGACAAATAGAACGACGAGCGTCAAAAACGGTAAAAGCCGTTGAATCATGCGTGATGCTCCCCGGTGGCGGAAGCATTTTCAAGAGTGGCCAGTCTCATGATTTCCTCCTGCGTGGTACGCCCTGGCAACTCTCCGGTAATGCGGCCTTGCCGCATCACCAAGATGCGGTCCGCCACTTGCAACAGCTCCGGCAACTCCGAACTCACCATCAGGATGGCGGCTCCGGAGCGCGCCAAATCATCCATCATCTGGAATACTTCCACCTTGGCTCCTACGTCGATGCCACGGGCGGGCTCATCGAATAAAAAAATCCGAGCTCCGCGGGCGATCCATTTGGCGATAGCGACCTTTTGTTGAGTGCCGCCGCTCAAGCGTCCCGCGATTTGCTTAGGGCTCTCCGCGCGAATCCGAAGTTTCTCGATGAAGGCGTAGGTGATTTCGCGTTCTGCGGCGGCGTTGAGAAAGCCCCAGCGGCTGATGGCGTCCAAATTAGCCATAGTGATGTTATGCGCAACTGGCAAGCCGGTCGCGAGACCGGCGCGCTGGCGGTCTTCCGGAATCAGCGCTAATCCGGCGGCCACCGCTTCCCGCGGTGATCGAATGATGACGCGGCGTCCATTGACGAACACTTCGCCACTGGCGGGCGGATCCACCCCAAAAATAGCCCGGCAAAGCTCTGTGCGCCCAGCTCCTACCAAACCCGCCAGCCCCACGATCTCGCCCGCACGTATGCTCAGGCTGACACCCTCGAACAGGGGCGGCCGGGAAAGTTTCCGCACTTCTAACCGGACCTCTCCGGGCGCCAGAGTGTGTCGCTGATAAATCGAAGACACTTCCCGGCCCACCATGTGCCGGATGATTCCATCCGTCGTGGTTTCGGCCAGCAAACCCGTGTACACCGTTTCGCCGTCGCGCAGCACCGTTACGCGGTCACCAATGGCTCGTAGTTCTTCGAGCCGGTGCGTGATGTAAATTACGGCCATACCGCGATCGCGCAAGGTTCGTACGATGCGAAACACTTCCTCTGACTCAGCGGCCGAAAGCGAGGATGTGGGTTCGTCAAAAATGAGCAAACTGGAGCCGCTCTCAACGGCGCGGCAGATTTCGACAAGCTGCTTGCCGGCGGGGCTGAGCCTCTCTACTCGCCACTCTGCATGCAAAGGAAAGCGATGTTCCGCAATCACTCGTTCAGCCCGCTCCTGCATCCGGCGCCGCTTTACCCATCCCAGCGGTCCCGTGTCTTCACGCCCTAGAAAGATGTTTTCTGCGACTGAAAGATGCGGCGCCAGCAGGGACTCCTGATGCACCATGGCGATGCCCTGACGCGCCGCATCCGCGGGCCGCCGGAATCGCACGGGTTCGCCCCGCCATAAGATGCGCCCCCCGTCCGGCGCCATCATGCCGGCGACAATTCGCATCATCGTGGACTTGCCGGCGCCGTTCTCTCCAAGTAAGAGGTGCACTTCGCCGGCGCGCACCGCCAACTCGCCGTTTTTGAGAGCCACCACGCCGCCAAAACGCTTCTGGATGTTTTCCAACCGGAGGAGCATCGGAAGCTGTCCAGTGTACTACGAACATGGCCTCGGTCGCCGTTACTCGGCGGGAGGTTCTTCGATATCGTCGAGAGGATTCTCAAACTTCGTACACTCCCGCAGGAACACAAGCCGGATCCGTCCCGTGGGGCCATTGCGCTGCTTGCCGATAATCAACTCTGCTCGCCCGCGCAAGTCCTCCCGGTCAGGCTTATAAACTTCCTCCCGGAATACGAATAGCACGACGTCGGCGTCCTGCTCGATACTGCCGCTCTCTCTCAAATCGCTCAACTGCGGGCGGTGATCTCCCTGCCGGGTTTCAGTAGCGCGGCTTAACTGCGAAAGGACTAAGAAGGGCACGTCCATATCCTTGGCTAGCAGTTTCAAACCGCGCGATAAAGCGCTCACCTCGGTTGTGCGGTTGTCAAACTTCCCGCGCGCCTGCATGAGTTGCAGATAGTCAATCACCACGAGCCCCAACCCGTGTTCGGCGCGCAGCCGCCGGAGTTTCGAATGGATATCCATAAGGTTCGCGGCAGCCGAATCGTCGATAAATAGCGGAGCATCGGATAGCTCAGAAGCCGCCTGCTGTAGGCGCCGCCGTTCTTCTTGATTCAGGAAGCCCATTCGGAACCGCTGCTGGTCTACACGCGCGGCGGCGCAGATCATACGGGTAAGCAGCGACTCCCTCGACATTTCTAGCGAGAAAATCGCTACTGTCTTTGGCGAGGGACCGCAGGCCACATGCTGCGCGATATTGAGCGCCAGAGCCGTCTTACCCATCGCCGGTCTGCCTGCCAGGATGATCAGCTCGCCTCCGTGAAAGCCGCTGGTCATCTCATCCAACTTCACATACCCCGTACTGACGCCCTTGATCCGTTTGCTAGGGTCCAAGAACGCTGACAGCCCGCCTTGGTAAGTTTCGATGATCTGACCGGGGCGCATCAGCGCCTGCGTGCTCTGAGCGCCGCTAAGCCCCAGAAAGCTCTCCTCGGCGCTCGCCAGAATTTCTTCGGGGCTTTCTTCTCCAATCATGGAGCGGTGGATGACTTTTTCCGCCGCCAAAATGATTTTCCGCAACAAAGACTTATCTTTGACAATCCGGATGTAAGCGTCCAGGTTTGCGATTTGAGGGAGCCCTTCATCAAGGGAGACGAGATAACTCAAACCATCTACGCTTTCCAGCTCGCCCTTGCGGTTGAGTTCGTTGGCCACCGTAAAGTGATCAATCGCCTCCCCGCGCTCATAGAGATCCCCCATACGGCGGAAGATTTTGCGGTGCTTCTCGAGGCTGAAGTCGTCCGGCTCGAGAACTCCGGCGGCTTGCAGGTAGGCCGAATCCTGGATCATGATCGAACCGAGCACGAGGCGCTCGGCATCGACGTTGGCAGGCAATCCTTTGTCCAGAGCTAGATCCGTTGCAGCCATAAGATGATTTACGTTAGCGGCTTTGAAAGCCATTGTAAAGCTGTTTCTAAGCCCTGTTTTATGTTAAAGATACGACCTGCAAATTTTTGTGGGAGACAGACCGCGTTTTGCACAATCCCAGCTACGCTCTAGTGCATTCAAAACACAACCTTTACGCTCCTCCTCCACAGGGTTTTCCACAGATTTCCACAGGCTGGCAAGCGCAGACCGGACGCCTTTCACGGCTCACTCACGATGGACGCCGAAAATTTCGCCTCCGAGGTGGTGACGCCATTTCCGAAGCGGGATACATGGGCCTGGAATCCGCAGGCCGGTCTGTTGTACACGCTTCGCGAGTCTCCGAGTTAGCAAGAGAGCCGGCCTGTACCTCAGTTAAAGGAAGGGTTGCGGCGGATCACCGCCAGGGCGTCCTCGAACACGAACGGATTCGGGTCGCCGGGGTACGGCTTCACCCCTGGCCATCGCACCCAAGACCAAAAGATATAGTTCAGGCGCAGGCGGTCGCGGCCGAACTCGAAGATCTGCTGCATCGTGACGTATCCGTCGCGGTGGATGGGCTTCAGTCCGCGGTGAAAGACTGCTTTCGCGTCATTCGAGGTGTCGTCCTTATGATGGCGATACGAATCGTGCTGCGCGGAGCTGGCAAGCTTCATCTTACCGTGGAACCGGTCGTAGAGCTCGTAGTTTCGGAGCAGCGCGGTTCGGTAAGGCAGGATGTCCGGCCCGCAGAGAACAACTCGGAACGGCAGGACCGCCTCCGCGATGTCGCCCAGATACTCATTCTTGCCGGGCAGGAAGTTCTGATACCAGAAGACCCAGGAGCGCGCCAGCGCCTGGCTTGACCCTTTCAAGAGTTCAATCAGCGAATCGCGAAAAAGCTCCGGGGTGTAGCCGGCGTCGGCCAAGTCTTTCCTCGAGACCGAGGGCGCGGATTCTTGCCATGCGATCCCCTCGAAATTCGGGTTGGCGTCGAACTCCCGGGCGAGAGCTCGGCAGAGAGCGATCTCGCGCTCGACGACGCGGCGGTCCCACTTTTTGGGGCTAATGCCGCCCTTGAGATTCGTCATCCCATATGCCCTCATGTAGGATGGCAGCGGATTCGCAGCCTTTGGGGAGAAGGTTTTGTCGGTCAGGAAAGCGACCAGTTGCTTGCCATGCTTGGCGGCCGAGCAATCAATGAAAGAAGGCAAGCAGGCCGTGAAGGTGGCGCGGCTCAATTCCCATCGCTTCCGCTCGAATGAGGTGCGGCTGTGGTTGAATGTGATCGCTTCCAATCTGCGGCGGCGGATCGCATGACCTCCCCGGCCGGCGGGATAGCCGAGGTCTCGAAAGCGGGGCGAACTGGGTGAACGAAGCGACAGAGGGTGGACAGGCGCCGCAGAAGTAGTTTGCGGCAGGTGCAACGTCCGGCACTCAGAGCCTTGGCAGGCAGCAGCATGGACCCATGCGGGCAATGCGGAAGCCCTATGGCGCCGAAAGCCATGCTCGGCAATTGACGCGGGGAAAGCGGGTACGGTGCATGTTTGACTCGTGCGGAGGTTGACAATGAAAACTCGCTATACTCACCATATGTCCAAAAATCACCGGCTGCAGCTCATGGCGGGGGGACTAGCTCTAGTGGCGGCGATCCGGCCTTGTGAGGCGCAATCCGGGCCGCCGTCCATCCTCAATGGCGGAGTTGTGAACGCCGCCAAGTATACCGCCGATCTGGCGCCCGGCGGCATGACGAGCGTCTTCGGCGCGAACCTGGCGGCGGCGCCCACAGTGCCCAATATTGGCGCCACACGAATACTGCCGCCCGACATTGACGGCGTGAACGTGGAAATCACCGACGGCGCCGGCAAGACCGTTAAGGCGCCTTTGTATTTCATTTCCCCCGGGCAAATCAACTTTCAAGTGCCTTTCGGGTTGACTCCCGGCGCTGTGCAAGTACGGGTGAGAACGCCGAAAGGCCTTAGCGCTCCGGCAGCCGCCCTCATCCAGCCGGCGGCTCCGGCCCTGTTCACGGTGGACGGTTCCGGCTCGGGTGAGCCCTTCGTCTTGCACTCGGCCGACTACACCGTCGTGCGCGCGGCCAGCCCTGCCTTGGCGGGCGAGTACTTAGTTTTAATGGCCACCGGATTAGGAGAGGTGACACCGGCGGCGGTTGTCGGCCGCCCGGGAGGCGATAACGGGCCATGGGGCCCTCTTAACTGGACCCTTACCAAACCCGCGGTTTACATCGGAAACCGGGAAGTCCCCATCGCATTTTGGGGATTGATGCCCGGATTTGCCGGCGTTTACCAGTTGAACGTCCAAGCGCCGCCGGACCTTGCGCCTGGCCTTTACACGGTGGAGATTCGAGCCGCAGGCTACAGCAGTCAGGCGGGGTTGGCGGTCTACATCGGCCGCAATGCCCCTGTCGTGGCCAGCATGACGGTTGCCTCAGCGGGCGGCACGGTGAGCGGCGGCGGCATGACGGTCAGCATCCCGGCCGGAGCGTTCACTGCGCCAGCCACCGTCAGCATCGTCAAACCTGAGAACTTCCAACCCGGCGGCAATGCGCGCATCAGTGATGTGTTCACCCTGCGGGGATTGCCGGCCGAACTGAACCAGCCGGTTACGATCACGATACCGCTGCGCCAAACTCCGCCTGCCGGGACTGAGACCCTGGTGGCGATGGAATCGGGACCGGGAGTGCAAGGTACGGGCGCCGAGTTTCTGGACGCCACCATCGAAGGCAGTACCGCCCGGGTGATGCTGCCGCCTTCCGGGGCTTCAGGCGGCGCGTCGGTTAGGGCCAATCCTGGCGCGGCGCGCCTGGCGAGCAGCGAGCTTCCGGTCAACACTGCGCAAGAGTCCGGTCCTGAGGTCAGCTTCTACGTAATGACCTTCTATTGGCGTGACATGAGCCCCGGCGGGCATTTCATGATTTTTTACCCGTCCGGGGATTCTTCGCTGCAAGCGAAAGTCGCCCACATTGGTCAGATCCTTGAGGATGCCTACACCAAAATCGAGGGTCTCGGGCTGAGTTGGAGCATCCGCAAGCGCTGGCCCATGCGGGTGGTGATCCGTCCGATGGAGGGCGACGACCAGGATAAGTGGGGCGTTGCGGAACCATCCCTGTTGGGCAAAGACTACTGGAGCCTGACGCTCAACTCCAACAAGCTGGCCGGCGACGGCGTCAGCGACAGTTTTCGAGCCACCATCGGCCACGAACTGCTCCATGTGATGCAGGATCTGTACGATCCCCGAAGCGCATACCGGGTGGCCAAGTTCCCCGGCCCGTGGCTTTGGTATTGGGAAGCGGCCAGCACCTGGTTTGAGTCGGTGATGCTGGGCGACGAGAGCTATGTTCCCGGCACGGTCAGCGAGGACAACTACACCTTCGCAACCCGCCACGGCCTGGAGTTTGAGCCCGGCGGCCAGAGCGACGTGCAGAACCACGGTTACGGGGCTTCCATGTTCCTTCAGTACCTGACGAAGACCCGCTCTCGGAATACGGTCGGCGACACCATCAAACTTGCCGCCGACCGGGCGATCGGGTTGCTGGCCGCATCGCGTTACAGCCCCGTCGAGGCCATGAACTCGGTCTACGGCTCGCTGGGCGATAAATGGGTCCAGTTCATTGAGAAGTACGCGGAGGGCCAGGTTTACGTCAGTGAATTCCCTCCCATCGGCTTAATCATTGCCCAAAAGGCCGGCAGTTACGACTTCAAACAGGACAGCGACACCGGCGTTACTTTCACTTGGGATAGCCCCAACTTGAGCGCGCGCGTGTTTCAGCTCAAGTTTACGCAGGTCTGGCCCGCCAACACTAAGCTGACGCTGAGCTTCGATGCCGCCGGCGATTATGTGACGGCGTTCCTGTACCGGGTGACGGGGGCTGGTTGGAGCAAAGCGGGCTCCTTCCGCGACTCGCTCACGCTGGACAACGCCGAACAGTTGCAGAAGGATGGAGCGCAGTTGATTGTGGTGGTGGCGGATGGCAGCGGCGTCGGCAAGTACAAGTCCCGAGTGGCGACCAAACTGCGAGTGCAAAAAGGCGGGGACCTGCTCGCGCTATTGCATAAGAAGACCAAGATCAACCACAAGATCTATGGGCAGATTACCTGTGGCGGCGGGGGCGGGGGCACGATGGCCGGAACCTTATTCTCGAAAGGTTCGATCAGTTGGTCCGGCGCCAGCTTCCGCGTGGAAACCCAGGATTCCGATCTGATTAGCCCGGGTGAGCCGCCCTATGATCTGGTCATCACAGGCGCCGTGTCTCAAGACGGGCTGAGACTGGTCAGCCTGAACTACCGGCGCTACCGCAAATACGAAAAAACCTACAAGGACTCCACCGGCAGGGAGTTTTACACATACGACGAATCCACGGAGGAATGGAAGGTAAGCAACGTACCCCTTTGGAGGGATGCCAGCGATATCATGCAAGGAAAGGCCATTCCCCGCTACGAGGCGAGGGGTGCGGCGGGCGCCTCTGCCGTTACGGGCTACACCAACGTGCACAGATTCTGGTCCGGAGCGAAGGAGAAGTTCAAACCCAGCGACATCCAGGAAACCTCGTGCAGCATCAGCATTTCTGGGGGAAACGATGGTACAATTACTGACTTTCTGAATTGAGCCCTTTGCTCGGCCGGGCTACGCCCTCAAATATGACAGATCCCGGTAGGGACTCATCGTATGAATCGTAGACAATTTAGCTTCGCAACATTTTTTGCTCTTTCGCGTAAGTTACACAAGTTATTGATTTTACATTGACTTGTTCCCAGCCCGGTTTGGCTGAGATTGGCCCAATTTGGCCTAGTTTGGCGCAAGTGGCACACAATCGGCACACAAAAATCGGGCTATGATGGCCTTTGGAGAGCGACCCATTCCCACGTCATTGCCCCTGCCGACCGACCCTCGAACGCTGGCGCGCTTGCTGCGCCGGGCGCACCAATTGCTACGCCGCACCGAAAGCGCACTTGGTCGTTCGGAGGAGATCCATCGGCTGGCGGAGCGAAGGCGGGAACTCGAAGTGCTTGTGCTGCAGACAGCCGAACCGACCGACGCCAGAGGGGAAGCTGAGCGAGAACGAGCGCGGCTGACGCGGCCGATCCACCGGCTGCACGACGATCTGGCGGCCTTCCGAGGTGAGCTGGCCTGCGCCCTGGCAGGGCTGCCTGGGGAGGATGCGAGGTGTGCGAACCTGCGGGCGCGGGTGGAGGCGCTGCGCTGGCCGAGCGCGCCGGGATTTCGCCAGCCGTTGTTAGAACCCGCACGCAACAACTTGCGGGAGATCGTGGTGGCTCTGAGCGAGATGACGAAAGCGGGTTCAGCCGGGGGCGGCGCAGCGTCAGGCTTCATGCAGGCCTCCTCGATGGGGAAGTGGCATCCAGCGGCGGGACTTGGGGGAGTTCACGCAGCGCGGCGGCCAAACGGAGGGATCGCCAAGACGAAGTCGGGTTGCAGTGTGGGCCTTGTGCCCAAGCACGTTGTGGCAGCTATGCCAAAAACCTCCGGCGGGATTTTGGCAAGGCAGCCTTGAAACGGCAAGGGAGTTAGCTTCGCCGTGGGGAGTATGCCGAACAGGGATGGTTTCGGCACGGGGGAGATGGCGCCGAATGATGGAGCCAGTCCCGCACAGGGGATCGAACGGGTTCATGTACACCTCACCGCAGGTGAATCCGGCATCACGGGGAGGCTACCACGGAATGCAACGAAAATCTAGGGGGTGCGTGTAGTATACGTATACTGTATATGCACACTATGCGGTCCGACAACGGCATCTAAGTTGTTGATTTTTCGTAGCGCGTAGTGGACATTACAAAGTGTGTATGCAGCAATTGTGAAGACGCTCGCGAAATGCTGTTTTGGCTGTGAAATTTGGCGGCAAGTTGTTAGAATCAGTGCGGTTGTGAAAATCAGTACTGGAGGCAGTTAACGAAAATTAACCACCTACGTCCCGTAAAATCTGTGAGTTTGCTGGCTGCTTGGTGGTTAATTTCCATTAACTGCTTCCGGCTGCGCAACCAGGAAGGAGTCGCCCATGACCCTGCGGGTCACAACGAGTAATGAAAATGGGCGCGAGCAGGAGTAGCGTGGTGGTGGATCGTGTCCGGAACCAGGTCGTTTATGTCAGTGGCGCTGACAAGCCCGCCAAGGAGTCTGACCGGGGAGCCGGGAGGCACAACGAATTGTCGCCGCTGTTGATGAGGGCGAGCACGCGAAGGAGACTCTCTACTCAGAAGGCTCCCACCGGATGCGGTCCAGGAGGGAGAGCCTTGCAAGTGGTTTATGCTCGGTGTGCCGGGCTGGATGTGCACAAGAAGACGGTGAGCGCCTGCGTGAGTGTATGCGAGGCCGAGGGTGCGAAGCAGCGGCAGATGCGAGTGTTTGGGACGTTTGCCAGCGATCTGCCGGCGCTGGCGGATGGGTTGAAAGAGCATGGAGTCACGCACGTGGCGAGGGAAGCCACGGGGGTCTATGGGCGGCCGGTGAATGGATCGCCGACCTGCTCCAGCACGGGCTCCTGAAAGGGAGCGTTGTGCCGCCGACCCCGATTCAGGATTTGCGTGATCTGACTCGCTACCGAGCGGAACTGCGCCAGAGTCAGAATCGGGTGGCCCATCGAATCCAGAAGTTTTTCGAACAGGCCCATCTCAAGCTCCGTTCAGTAGCGTCGAACGCGCTGGGCGTGTCTGGACGCCGGATGCTGGGGGCGATCATCGCCGGTCAAGATGATGCGGAGCAACTGGCCAAGCTGGCGCGCGGGAAGCTGAAGAATAAGATCCCGGAATTGGAGCAGGCCCTGGAGGGACGAGTCCGCGACCCCCACCGGTTTCTGCTGGCCGAGTACCTGGACGAATGGGAGGCTCTGGGCGAGAGGATTCGGCGCATGGAGGCGAAGATCGAAAAACAGGTCCGCCCTTTTGAACCAGCCGTCGCTGTGTGGCAAACCATCCCCGGCGTGGATCGGGTGACGGCTTGCAACTTGGTGGCCGAGATCGGCGTGGACATGAACCGGTTCCCGACGGCTCAGCACCTGGCGTCGTGGGCTGCCCTGTGTGCGGGCCACCATGAGAGTGCCGGAAAGCGGAAGTCCGGCAAGACCCGGGATGGCAACCAGGGGTTACGGCGGTCGCTGTGCCCAGCCGCCTGGGCCGTCACCCGCAAGAAGGACTGCTATCTGTCGGCGCCATTCAAACGCCTGGCCGCACGTCGGGGCGTGAAACGGGCGGTGATGGCTGTGGCCCCCACCATGCTGATCATCGGCTACCACATGCTGAAGAGCGGCCAAGGCTACTACGAACTCGGCGGGAACTATCTGGAGCAGATCCACAAGGACCAGCTCCAGCGGTATTACGTGAAACGCTTACAAAGACTCGGGCTGAAGGTCACGGTGGAAGCCTTGCCCCAAGCAGCCTGAACAACGTTTTCGAAGGAGGTCTTCGTGAAGCTTGACGCTGCGCTGCGCGCGACGCTCTATGCCTGCGTGTCGACCCGCGACAAGGGCCAGGAGGTTGACAACCAGCTCATCGATCTGTGCCGCTTCTGCGTCGCCCAAGGCTGGTTGATCGTGCGCGAGTACCGCGAGTGCGAGTCAGGCGGCACGGCTGGACGATTTAGCGCTCCCCTCACCGGGGGTGGAACTACCGAACACGCTGCATTCACTTACTCCATCGGGGACTTCGTGACTGCCCCGGTCACTGTACAAGGCACAGAACAAGCCGTTCTTCTGGATCACTTCCCACAGCCCCGCCATGACCGTCCGCGTCGATTCCGCCTCCACCCACTGCGCGTAGTAACCGTCGTTCCCGCAACCGGCGCATCGTTCGATCGCTCACGCCAAAGATCTCCGCCGCTTCCCACCATCGGATCTTTTTTGCCATGCACATACTAGCGACATTTCACTCCTGGGGCGGATTGACAGGAGAGGGGGTAAGGCTGTAAAGTGGGACCAAATTTGCTTTGTACCGGAGCCAATTGGAGACTCCGGTAAGCAGGAGGGGCGATGCCGATTGAGGGAGAGAATCGCTTCGCGCTAGCCGAGGCGATCAACAACTTGACCCCCGCGGAGTTTGCTACGCGGTACGTTAACGTGGGGCCACGCCAGTACGGAGATGTAACTGTCGTACAGAGCAACGATCCGATTGAGCGGGCCTTGGCCGATACCGATGCGCTCAACAGGCCGGACCCGGTGATCGAGCGAATCAAATGGAAAGCCGCGGCTCCGCATGGGATGCAGGCACTGGGCGAGGGGTTCCGTCTCGAGAAGAAGCATCCCCGGCATCCGATGGGACACTATCTGGCGGAATTTTACTCAGAGTGGCAGAGGACAAGCCGGGCCACGGATTTTTTCGGCTGGCTGAATTCGCTGGGAGCCGCGGACGTTCAGCGCGTCGCTGACAAAAGCGGCCTTTCTCGGGACGAGCTCAACAATTTCATGAGAGGCGTCGCCTACCTCAATGCGGCGGGCCGCCAGCCGTACCGGTGCCTGATCGTCAGCGGGAGGATCCAGTGGCGCGGGAAGGCTCTTGACACGCGAGATATGAAGGTTGGCTGCGGTGCAGGGCTCGAACGGGGCATGGCGATTTGGGTGATGAGTCCCCACAATGTCTTCTACACCGCCAGCCACGATGTGGGTGTTTTCCACCACTCCAGTTTCTTGGCGGGCGGATTCGTGAGGGCCGCTGGAGAGTGGGCTGTGGACAACGGTCAGATAAAGTACATCAACAATCAAACTGGCCATTACATGTGTTCCACGGAGCAACTTGCCAACGCGGTCGGGTTCTTAAAGCGGTACAACCTGTTCAGACCGGGCGCGGAAGTCGATCCTTACGCCGAAGGATCCCATACAGTGGATGCGTTCCTGGACAAATATAGGCCAGGGCATGAAGTGCCCGACCAGAAACGGATGATCGGTGCGCACCGCGGGCCGCAGGTCTCGATCGGCGAGCACCGCAGGCGCTGACTCCCACATCCCACGCATGAGCCAAAGGGGCCAGATTCGCGGCGGCAGATACCATACTCGCGTTCCTGTCCCGGTCTTCCATGGCCTTCAGCAGCCCATCTTGTGCTTCCAACATCTGCTGGAGTTCCGCGGCCGAGTATTGCTTTGGGTTTTCCAACCTTCAGCTTCACCCACCCGCTTCTTTCAAAGCGGGCAGATCGTGTGTGAATAGGACCGTACAAAATCACATACTAGCTACACAAAGGATTTCGGCCCTTGACTCCGGCCGCGCGCAAGATTAGAATCCTCTTCATCGATCAATCCGAACAGGATTGTCCAGATTTCTCAGACAGAGGGGCTGACTATGAACGAACCACAGAGTACCCTGGACGAGTCGAAGCTCGCCCTCTTCCTCAACGAGGTCGTACGCGACATGGGAGCGGCCATGCACGCCGTTCTGGTCGTGATCGGCGACCGGCTCGGATTGTACAAAGCGATGTGCGGCGCCGGACCGCAGACCTCGGAACAGATCGCGGCGCGCGCCGGAGCGGACGAGCGCTATACGCGCGAGTGGCTCAACGCAAATGCGGCATCCGGCTGGGTCACATACCACTCCGGTGATGCCACCTACGAGTTGTCACCCGAGCAGCAGTTTGTGCTCTCCACCATGGACGTGCCCGGCGCCTACCAGATCGTAGCCTCCTGCTTCAGCGACGCGGACAAGTTGGCCGGTACGTTTCTGGGCGGCGCGGGCTTCGGATGGCATGAGCATCATCATGGGTTGTTCGAGGGCGCGGAGCGGTTTTTCCGCCCGAATTACGTCGCTCATCTGCTCTCCGAGTGGATTCCAGCGCTTGATGGCGTGCAGGAAAAACTAGAGCGGGGCGGCAACGTAGCCGATGTGGGCTGTGGCCACGGCGCCTCCACTTTGATCATGGCGCGGGCCTTCCCCAACTCCCGCTTCACGGGCTTCGACTACCACGAAGCTTCCATCCAGAGAGCACGCGAGCGCGCTTCCGAGGCAGGACAGCCGAGCAACGTCCGGTTCGAAACGGCTGCCGCCAAATCGTTTCCGGGCAACGGCTATGACCTGGTGACGTTCTTCGACTGCCTGCACGATATGGGCGACCCCGTCGGCGCCGCCCGGCACGTGTGTTCGACCCTTGCGCCGGGTGGCACGTGGATGATCGTCGAGCCGTTCGCCGGCGACCGCGTGGAAGAAAACCTGAACCCCGTCGGTCGCGTCTTTTACTCCGCCTCCACCGTCATCTGCACGCCCGCTTCCCGCGCGCAGGAAGTCGGGCTGGCGCTCGGCGCCCAGGCAGGGGAGAAGCGGCTGCGCGAGGTCGTCTTGGAAGGCGGCTTCCGGCACTTCCGCCGGGCCGCGCAGACTCCGTTCAACCTCGTTTTCGAAGCTCGGGCCTGATAGCGGCCGGCATTGCCAGACCTCGCGCCTGGCGCGGCGCCCGGGTGGCGAAGCCCGCGTCTGAGGGCGCGGTGTGGGGCCTGCCGGTTCAGGACTCAGAAATCTGAAAGAGAGGTCGCGTAAGCGGTATTTCCCGGAGTGTCGTGTGATATGCTGGCAGCTTCCATGGAACGCCCCCACGACCCCGCTGCACTTGCTTCTATCTGCAAACCGATTCGCCGCCCTATCATCACCATGACGGACACCGCGATGAGCGGCCACCTGGGCGGGTCGCTATCGAGAGCGCTAAGCCCAACTTCCGCAGTTTGAGGAATAAAGTCTTTGTTTTCAAGGGGCGCATGGCCGAGTTTCCACTACATCGCCGCTGTTTCCAGCGCGGTGGGCAATTTCAGACCGAGCCGCTGGAGCAGGATCTGCTGGTGCTCGGTGGGCTGACTGATGCAGCGCTTCCGGATCGTCGTTCCAGATCTCGTCGGTATCACTACATCGACCAGCGCGATCTCGGATAGTGCTTCGAAGACTTAGCGTGGTTCGTCACCCAACCCGGCTTGGCGGCAGTTCGCCGCCAGGGTTTTCCAGAGCACGTAGGTCAAGAAGCAAACCAGGATGTGCGCCTGCACCCGGTGCTCCTTCTGATGCCATACCGGGCGGATCGCCAGATCGGACTTAGGAATGCGGAACGCCGTCTCGGCCTCGGTCAACTGGATATAGGCCCGCCACAGATCTTCCGGACTCCACTCCGTCACGTTGCTGCGCAGCACGTAGCAGCCCTCACCCAACCGTGCCCACTCGCGCCAAGCTTCCAGCTTGGACCATCGCAAGCGAGCGAAGCCACCGGCATCCGCTTCCACCTGCACGTCGAACAGCGCGGCCGCTCGGGTGTTCCTTCCGAACAGCCGGCCCACCCGTGTGGCGACGGGCACCGGCTTCTGTTTCTTCTTCTGGCAACTGGCATGGATCTTCGCCAGGCCCTCTTCGATCTGCTTCTCGAAGCGTTCGTGCATGCGCGGTCCATCACCCAGATCCGGCCCGGCCGTAGAGCCGTTCGACGTGTTCGACCATCTCTTCCCGCGTGGTCGCGTCATGCCGATTCCCCGCGAAGATTTCGTAGCCCAGCGGCATCCCGCAGCGGCTCACCACCAGGGCGATGTTGACCTGCTTGCAGTCCGGCCGATGATCCCGTGCATAGCCCCGTTGCGCTTGCGGATTCTTCTCCGCCTGACCTTCCAAGTACGTGCTGGTCACGTCATACAGCAGCAGATCGTAGTCCAGTTCAAACAGCTCTCCCAGTTTCTCCTTCAGGTGTTTCTCCAGCGCCGCCTTGTGTGGTAGCAGCGCATCCAGCGCCCGGTACAAGCGGTCCTCGTTGACCTTCTCGGCCGGCACGCTCAATGGATCCGCCAGCGCGCTGGATTCATAGAACTGCTCCGCCGGGTGCAGCTCGCTGGAGGCGTCACACAGCCGCCCCAGCCCCAGCACCCTGGCCATCAACGGCCAGGGAATCTCCTCCCGCCCTTCGGGTAACGTCTCTTCCAGAAAACGGTCCAGTTCCAGCCGGCGCAGCAACTCCAGCCCCAGCCAAGGGCCGCCGAACTTCCGGCTGCGCTCGACACGAACCCGCTTCACGTCTACTTCCACCCAGCGGGGTTCGGTGTCTCGAAACAGGGGACCCTGATGCGAGGTCGCTCGCTCTGCGCAGTGTTTCACTCCCAGGCGGCCCTGTTCATCCATCACGCCCAGCCAAGCCGCCACCCGTTGCCGCGGCCCGCGCGCCGTGCGATAGCTCTCTACCAGAGCCCAATACGCGTGGCGCTTGCCATCCTTGTGCCGATAGCAGCGCCGCAAGTACATAGCCCCATACTACGGATCTGCGGCCCAGATTCAAGAGGGTTGGTCGTCACTACATCAGCGTTTCGGCCGTTTGCCGACCGGCCAGCCCCGCGCCGCGATGGAAACAAAGGGGCGCGGTTTTGTTCTCCCACTCGGATGGCCTTCCAGACCACCCAAAAAAGTTACAGCTTCGCCCCAACTGCGGAAGTTGGGTTACGATCTGCGCTACGGCGTTGAGCCGATTCGTCTGGTGGGGCGCCAGGAACCGTGGTACCTGGTGGTGGTAGCTGGGTTTGGAGAGGAGCCGATGCTCCTGCTCACGAACGCGCTGGAGGGAGCGCGGGACTCAGAATCACTATGGTGGATCGCGCGCATCTATCGCACGCGATGGAAAATGGAGGAGACGTTTCGCTTCCTCAAACAGAGCTACAACCTGGAGGACATCCGCGTGAGGAAGTATCAGCGATTGAAGAACTTAGTCGTACTGGTAACAGCGGCGGCGTACTTCGCGGCGACCTTCCTTGGGCAAAAGAGGAAACTGCGCATCCTTTGCGAGAAGCTGCTGATCATCTCACAACGGTTCTTCGGTATTCCGCCGTTTGGGTTCTATGCGTTGGCGGATGGAATCAAGAACACTCTCTCGCAAACCCGCCCCGGCCCGCCAAAAGAACCACTTCCGCATCTACAGTTGGAACTGCTGCTCGGCTGGGAGGGCCCCAAAATCTGAGGAAAGTCCTGCTGGAAATCTCCGTTGACACGCCGGGGGCCTCAGGGTAAACTGTCTCCACACGTAGAACACGAGGAGGCTAAAGATATGGGTGCCCGCTACACCACGTATGCTAGGCTTCGGGAGCTATTGCTGGTGCTCATTCTCGCTGGACCCGCGCTTGCCCAGACCAGCAGTTGCGAATTTGTGGGCGTGGTTACGGATTCCTCCGGCGCAGCGGTGCCTGGAGCAGAAATCGAAGTGAGGCATACAGCGACGGGAGTGACACGGAAGGGGCAAACAAATGAGCTTGGCCAGTACCGCATTTACCCGCTCGCGCCAGGGGTGTATGACATTAGCGTCCGAGCGCAAGGTTTCAAGAGCCAAAGCAGGCGGGGGGTTCTGCTGGAGCTGGGCGCCACGCTTGACATACCTTTCCGGCTCGAAGTGGGCGATGTTACGGAGAGCATCGAAGTCAGCGCAGCCGCCCCGTTGATGCAGACACAGGAAGCCTCCGTCGGCGGTGTGGTGGCTGGCTCCCAGCTGGATCGCATGCCAGTGAATGGCCGCAATTACACACGTCTTATCGTTCTCATGGCGGGCACTAGTGACATCGATCGAGCGCAAGGCCGCGGAGCGGAGTCCGGCACCATCAAGCTCTCGGTTAACGGTCAGAGAACCCAGGACAACAATTACACCCTAGATGGCATGGACAACAATCTCATGCATATGAACTCGCCCGGCGGTTCGCCTCCCATGGACGCGATCCAGGAATTCCGGGTCGCCACCAACAACTCGGCCGAGTACGGTCGCTCTGCTGGCGCTAACGTCAACATCGCTATCAAATCCGGCACGCGCGACTTGCACGGGACCTTTTACGAGTACCTGCGCAACGACAAGCTTGATGCAAACCCCTGGTTTAACAACCGGGACCGCATACCCAAGACGCCGTTCAAGCAAAACCAGTATGGCCTGACTCTGGGAGGCCCTGTGCTTCTCCCTACACTTTATAATGGCCGCGACAAGACGTTTTGGTTTGTCGCCTGGGAGGACTTCAAGTCCAGGCGCGCGAACACGCTTCGCCTCACTACTCCGACTGCGCAATTGCGCGATGGAAACTTCGCGGGAGTAGCTCACATCTACGATCCCCTCACAACCCGAATGTCGCCGACTGGGGCTCTTTTACGGCAGAGGTTCCCCGGTGACACTGTTCCAGCCTCGCGGCTCAATCCCGCCACGAAGGCTCTTGTCGAACTTCTAATGCCTCCTCCTAACCAGCCGGGCCTTACCAATAACTTTATCCGGCAGGAAAGTACGCGAAATGATCGCCGGCACATCGTCGTTCGGGTCGATCATGTGTTCAGCTCTCGCGACAACTTCTTCGCTCGTTGGCTGCATCAACGCGTGGGAGAGTATACGCCGAATGCAAATCCCAATCTGGAAAACTTCACACGCTTCGACGTGGACAACGTGGCGGCCGGCTGGAGCCACATTGTGGGACCTTCGGCCGTGGTTGAAGTGCGTTACGCCTACCATCACCCTTGGAACCCGTTTGAGAACAACCACTTGAAATCCCTGAACCGCAACGAGCTGCTGGCCAAGCTCGGGATCAAGCTTTTCGAACCCTTGGAAATGTTTAATCACTTGCCCGGTTTCGAGGCTGTCGGTTGGTTCGGTGTTCCTGGAACGGGGGGCGGCAATTCCGTTGGCGACTTCAACAACCAGGGAGTGGTCACCGTAACCAAGATGATGGGCTCCCACTCCTTCAAAGGCGGTATCAGCTACACATGGAGGCAATATGAGCAGAACGCGGCCAACCCGACCAACGGCACGGCACAGTTTTTCAGGGACTTGACGTCTTCGGATGACGATCGCGGCTCAGGCGACAGTTTTGCCACTCTTCTGCTGGGTTATCCCAGCTATGTTCGCCGCGGCACGGGTATCCCGGCGGCACGCGGGCGGCAGCACGCGGTGGAAACGTTCATTCAGGACGATTGGCGCGTCAGCGGCCGTCTGACGATCAACCTCGGGTTACGCTACGAGTTTCACAACGCCCCCTACGATGCCAACGACAAGCTGGGTAACTTGCTGGTCCTAAGGGATCCGGCAACCGGTCAGTACCGCGCTGAGCTGATGTGGGCAGGGGTGAACCCGCTCCCTAGCCCTTACACTGGCGAGGTAAACGCCCCGCCGCGGCGCCTTGGGTACGGGCGGGCTTTGAAAAAGTCCGACTACAACGACTTCGCCCCTCGCGTCGGAATCGCCTACCAGCTGAGTCCGCGCCTAGTCATCCGGGCTGGCTTCGGAATCTTTTACAACAGCACCTTCATGCAGGAGTTCCAAGATTTGCGAAAATTCTGGCCGTATTTGCCCCAGCAAGAGCTCAGCCCGAACCGCGGGCTTATCCCCGATTTGGCTATCACGGATCCCGGACCACCGTTTACCAGTACGGCAGCAATCGGCGGGTGGCCGCAAAACCCAAATAACCGATCCCCATATTCGCAACAATGGAATCTTTTCCTTCAGCGGCAATTGGCCGCCAACGTGAGCCTCGAGATCGGATATGTGGGCGCCTCCAACAGGAAGCAGGTCGGTTATCACGCCTGGAACAATGCCCCCCGGCCGGAACCTGGCCCTGTCGGACCACGGCGATTGCTGGCATCATCCGGCTTCACTGGCAATATAGAAGGCGGCAGCAACGTATTCAATTCCGAATACAATGCGATGCAACTGAAAGTGAACCGGCGGTTCAGCCGGGGTTTCATGCTGCTAGCGAGCTATACCTACAGTAACTGCATGACTGACCAGTCCTCGCTTGCCGAAGGCCAGTTCATGGACTTTCTCAACCGACGACTGGATTGGAGCCGCGCTTCGTTCGACATTCGCCACGCGTTCAAGGCCGGCTACGCTTATGATTTGCCTTTCGGGCACCAGCGACGCTTCGCCACTGCGTGGCCGGGGTGGCTGGAGGCTTTGGCCGGCGGTTGGTCACTGGAGGGCCTTGTTCAGCTACAAAGCGGAACCTCCTCGACGGTGGTGACGGGTGAAGACCGGGCTAACGTGGGCAGCACCCATGAGCGACCCAACGTCCTCTTTAACCCTAACTTGCCAGGACGCAAGAATCCCGATCGCATGTTCGCAACGGAAGCCTTTATTCTGCAGCCGCGCTACAGTTGGGGTAACGCGGGCGTGGGGATCGTGCAGGACGACGGGCGCTACATTTGGGATTTGGCGGTGGCGAAAACCTTCCCGGTTCGCGAAGCCCACAACCTGGAATTCAGAGCCGAGTTTTTCAATTTTCCCAATCACATCAACTTCGGCAGCGGGCGAGAGTGGAACTTATCCTCGAAGACATTCGGGCAAACGCGGAGCGCCACGGCGGAACGGCAGATCCAGTTCGCCTTGCGGTACCGGTTCTGATGACCGGCGGCATACAGAGAGCTTTGCAGCCCGCCAGCCGACGTTGGTTCGTGCACTCGATGCCCGTCGGGGTCGCGGCCTTGTGGTGTGGTCAGCGAGTGGTGCCCTGCTTCCCCGATCACCTCTTGGGCGCCAACACTGCGATCGAGGGCTACACCCTTTGGGGGGCGATCGACCTAATCAGGCGCTTGCGATTCCGCACGCTTGAGCTGCAGAATCTCGTCGGCCAACCAGAGGGCCGCCCGGGGCAATTCCCCGGATTTAACTTCAGGAACTGCTCCGCGACCACAAGGCGTCGGCTACTCGCGGAGCTGGCATCCTTCTCGCGAGTCACAGTTCACTTACCCTATACCGGGCTGGAATACTTCGCACCCGACCGTTCAAAAGGCGCTGAAGCAGCGCTGAACGTCATAATACAGGCCCTCGAAGCAGCTGCCTTTGTCCAAGCCAAGGTGGCCGTCCTGCACGCCAAGCCTGCTCCGGGGCTGAGTTTTCAACAAAGTCGCTCCGTTCTTATTGACAGGTTGCGCAGGTGGGGAGACTTCGCTCGGCAGCAGGGTTTCGTAATCGCTGTGGAAACCGGCTACCCACCCTCTGTGGCGGAGTTCGTAGAGCTGATCAAGGAGGTGGACCACCCGGCGGTGGGGGCGACGCTTGACGTAGGACATCAAGCGCGATACGTGGAGCTGCAGCAGAGAGTTAAAGGTCTGGCCCCTAGCTCGCCAGACGCGATCAGGGCTTACAACGACGTCAACACGGAGCTCGTCCGGGCGCTTGGGGATAAGCTAGTCCACCTCCACGTGCACGACATTGAGCCCTCGACGTGGCGAGAGCATCAGCCCTTACGCTACGGATTTGTGGACTATCCCAGACTGCTGGCCGTATTGCGCGAATTGCCCTACTCCGGTTCCATGGTCCTCGAGATAGCCGGATCCCCATTGGAAATGCCGCGGTATTTGAGGGAGGCCAAGCGTAAGCTGGAGGGCTATGTGGCTGCTGCCTGCAAGCGTTAGATGCGCTAGTTCGCCCCTGCGGCGAGCCCACGTATATAGCGGCCTCCCATGGGGGTGGGCATAGGAATCTAAGCAGAACTGAAGCTGTGCGACAATGTTCCGAACCTTGCAGCGACGGACCTTCCTGTTCTCGGTCTGTGGAAGCCTAACGGCAGGCATCGCTCGCGCAGCCGCGCCGCTGAAGCCCCAACCGAACGTCGTCTTCGTGCTCACCGACGACCAGGGCTACGGCGACCTTGCTTGCCTGGGCAACCCCGTATTGAAAACGCCCCATTTGGATGCCCTGCACGCTCGTTCGGTGCGCTTCACGAACTTCCATGCCAGCCCCACCTGCTCGCCGACGCGGGCGGCGCTTTTGACGGGTCGTTACAGCAACGCTACGGGCGTCTGGCACACCATCATGGGCCGCAGCCTGCTCGCGCCCGGCGAAGTCACGCTGGCGGACTGCTTCCGGGCTTCCGGCTACCGCACCGGCATCTTTGGTAAATGGCACCTTGGCGACAACTATCCGTGCCGTCCCCAAGACCGGGGTTTCGAGGAAGCGCTGGTCCATGGCGGCGGCGGCGTCTGGCAAACGCCCGACTATTTCGGCAACGATTACCAGGACGACACCTATTTCCATAACGGCAAGCCCCGCGCCTTCTCCGGCTTCTGCACCGACGTCTGGTTCGACAACGCTATGCGCTTCATCGAGGAAGCCCAGAGCCAGAAGACGCCCTTTTTCTGCTATATCGCCACCAACGCGCCCCACGGACCTATGTGGGCGCCGGATTCCTATACCGCCCGCTATGTCGGGGTCAAAGGCTTAAAGGAGCCGGGCTTCTATGGCATGGTCGCCAATATCGACGACAACATGGGCCGCTTGATCGAGTTTTTGCGCCGGCGCAACCTCGAGCGAGACACCATCCTCATCTTCATGACCGATAACGGCACCTCCGCCGGCGCGCAGGTGTTCAATGCCGGCATGCGCGGACAGAAGGGCAGTCCGTATGAAGGCGGGCACCGGGTGCCCTTTTTCATCTACTGGCCCGGAGGGGGAATCGAAGGCGGACGTGACATCGCCGCCTTGACGGCGCACATTGATGTGCTGCCCACTCTCGTGGACCTGTGCGGCCTCAAGCGCCCCTCTGGTCCTCCTCTACATGGGAAATCCCTGCGGCCGTTGCTATACGAAAAAAAACCCGACTGGCCGGAGCGCACCCTAGTCGTCGATTCCCAGCGCCTGGAGAATCTGGTCCCGTGGCGCCAGGCCGCGGTGATGACCTCGCAGTGGCGGCTGGTGAATCCCTCGCCCGACGGTCGGGCGGATGCGCTCGAGCTGTACGATGTCGTGAAAGACCCCGGCCAGCGCCAGAATGTCGCGGCGCAGAATCCCCAAGTGGTTGAGCGCCTCCGCCAGGCCTACGAGGCTTGGTGGAAGGAGACCTCGCAGCGCGCCAACGAATATGTCCGCATCGTTCTGGGCAGCGACCGGGAGAATCCCTCTCGCCTCACCTGCCACGACTGGCACGGCGAAGGCGGCGCGGAGCGCACTTGGAACCAGAGGCTCATCCGCCAGGCGCCGGCCGCTAATGGATTCTGGACCGTCGAAGTGGAAAGGTCTGGGACCTACCGCATCGAATTGCGGCGCTGGCCCAAAGAGGTGGATCTTCCCATTAACGCCCCTTATCGGGACGCTAAGCCCAACCGCGAGACTGCGCCTGGCAAGGCGATTTCGGCTGTCAAAGCTAAGCTCCGCATCGGGAGCATTGAGCAAAGCTGCGCCGTTCAGCCCTCCGACAAGGCCGCCGCCTTTACCGTTCAACTGGCCCGCGGCCCGGCCGAACTCCGTACTTGGTTCTATGACCAGGACGGAACCGAACGCGGCGCCTACTACGTTTACGTCGAACGCCTGAAGGCCTGATCGCCGGAAACCGGCCTTCCGATTTCAGCGGCCCGCGAGCTCTTCGCCCTCCCGAGCCCGCAGTAGGCGAGGGGCGGCTGAGGTCGAACCATCCCGATGAGTTCAGCGCCCCGGAGCAAGCCAGCACGGCCGTAGTGGAGGGCGCGCCTCTGGCGAGGGAACCCGCAGAATCTCCGCAAGAGTATCTCCCCACCAAGCAGAAAGGCTTGGTGATTTACAGAGCCAAAGAGTTTACGCCGGCGATGGCTAAGGGTGGATTGGCGCGCTACACCTTAGGCAACACATACGGCGCCCGGTAAGAACGGGCCAACAAACGGTTGGCCGCCTCGTTGCCAATGCAACGCTCGGTCTTCGGATCGAAGTTGACCATGCCTCCGCTGCGCCAAGCGATGTTGGCCAAGTGCGCCAGCACGCACGAATAATGCAGCTCACGCGCCGGGGCGTTGGCTTTAGCCGGGTCGCCCGCGCGCACCGCCTGGATAAAGTTTTCAAAATGGGGCAAGTTCGAGATGTCGCCTGCGCCGGCATGGGAGGGACCTCTCCGCCGGGGCACCGCCTGCACGGCTGCCAAGCCGCCCGCCGGGGCGCCGGGTCCCGGCTTTCCTTTCTCGCCAAGGAACGTGTAGTAGCTCGAATAGTCGGGGAAGATCATGTAGCCTTCCGTGCCGATAAAAATCACTCCCACCACGTTCCGCTTGTCCAAAAACGGAAATTCGACGCCCATCCCGGCCTCGGAGTTGGTGTAACCGGCGCGGGTTTCGAACGACACCAGCAGATCTCGTCCAGCCCACTCATAAAGCGTCGAGTGCACCTGTGGATACTGTTGGTCGTCTTTGTGAATGTACTTGCCTCCCATGGAAACGACGCGCGTAGGGTGGGTGTCAAGATCCAGTCCCCAGCGGATGATGTCAAGCTCATGGATACCTTGGTTCCCGATGTCGCCGTTGCCATAATCGAACAGCAGGTGCCACCCGCGATGACGCATGGGAGCATAAGGGTGCAGCGGCGCTGGACCAGACCACATGTCCCAGTTCAACCCGGCTGGAACCGGAACCTCTTTGAGCGACCCGCCGAGGTTGCGCTTCTTGTAAGCGACGCCCCGCGCCAAGTAGACGCGGCCAATCACGCCCTCCTTCAGCCTGCGGATGCCCTCGACGATGTTCGGACTGGAACGGTTCTGCGTGCCATGCTGAAGCACCAGCTTGTACTTGGCCGCAGCATCCATCAGGCGGCGGCCTTCTTCGATAGTGTGCGATCCCGGCTTCTCGACGTATACGTGCTTGCCGGCTTGCAGGCTCCAAATGGCGGCAAGGGTATGCCAGTGATTCGGCGTCGAGATGCCGACGGCGTCAATGGACTTGTCGTCGAGCACCTTCCTGAGGTCGGTGGCCGTCTGCGGCTTCCGGCCGGATAGCTGTTCGTAACCGGCGGTCCGCTCCGCCAGAACGCTCTCATCGCAGTCACATAAGGCCGCAATCTCAACGTTGTGCTTTTTGCACTCGTGAAAGGACTGAATCAGATCGCGTCCGCGTCCGCGGAGGCCGATAATGGCCACTCGAATCGTGTCGTTCGGGTTGATGCGGCGGGCAAAGGCAGGGGCGGCGAAGGCCCCCCAAAATGCTTGGCGGCGGGTGGGCATGAAATCAGTTGCGCTCCTTTCGTCGGCAGCGAGTATCGTATCAGCCGGAAGTTCCATTTGGGACTCCCGGACAAGCCGAATATATACCCGCCCTCCCTGCGTGTCAAACTCCCATTGTGCTTCTTTGCGCACCTCCCGTTTTGGCTCAGCCCCGGTAGGAATACGCCGTCACCGTCTCCGGCAGCGTCGCTGCAACGCTCGACCAGCTCGGCGTCTCAGACCGCCTGAAACTAGCGCTCTACGCCATCAACAAGGGGCTGCGCTTGGGCGGCGACCGCTAAGCTTTCGGAAAACCCTCCCGCCGCAGGCGACGCCCCACCTCGCGCAAAACGGCAATCTCGGGACCGTGGCGGCCGCCGCGCTGAGCAGGAAATCGCGCCGGTTCATTCCGTAACCCCCTCAGTACGTAAAGCGCAGCGCAAACTGCATTCGCCGCGGCAGCCGCGAACCGGTGATCTCTCCGAAGCGCGTGTTGGTCTGCCGCCCCTGCCCGTCGAAGCGGGCGCTTGTGTCCACGGTGGTGAACTGCGGGTGGTTGAAGGTGTTGTAGGTCTCCACCCGGATCTGAAGCTTCCAGCCTTCCTTCGGCAATTTGAAGTTCTTCAGCAACGACATGTCCCAACTGTTCACGCCCGGCAGCCGGATCAGATCCTTCGCCGCATTGCCGGGAGTGCCGATAACCGGCGCCGCGAAAGCTTCGGTGTTGAAATAACGGCTGAACGTCCTCTCGCTGCGCGGCAGCGTCGGCTTGTCGATCAGTTGCGGGCGCGCCGCCGTGTCGGTGGGCGACCCGGTGATGTCAGCCGCCGTCGTAACCGACACGCTAATGCCCGACGGCCCGCCGCTTTGGAACGTGGCGATCCCGCTCGACTGCCATCCGTCCAGCGTCCACCTCACCAGCCGGTTGTCCGCCAGCCGGCTGGCGTTGGGCAGATTCCAGTTCCAGTTGATCTTCATGACGTGGGTGCGGTCAAAGCCGGCGCGCCCGTAGTTCCACACCCGTGGATTCACCAGCGTGCTGACGGCTGAGCTGATCGTGTCGGCGTAATTCATCGCTTTGGACCAGGTCCAGGTGGCGCCGAACTGAAGCCCGCGCGCAAATTGCCGGTTGGCGCTGGTCTGAAGCGAATTATAGTTCGACGTGCTGTCATAAGCGAAATAGGTGATGTTGTTGTAGCCGAGATAGGGCCGGAGGAACGAAGCCGGCAAGGGGCGGCCCGGATTAGTGGGATCCTGGCTGGACGGCAGAAAGTTGGTCCCGAACGGCGAGGCGTTGACGTTCCGCGCCTGCATCAGATGGCGCCCCAGCGTGCCGACGTAGGCCACGTCTAAAATGGTGCGCCATGCCAGATACTGCTGTATGCCCAGCGAAAAATTCATCGTGAGGGGCAGTTTCCGGTTGGCGTCGAAACCGCTCACCGCCGTCGGGAAGTCCAGCGAGGGCATGTCCAGCAACGCGCGCAAGTCACCGTAGTACATGACCGGATCGCGCCGGTAAGGCGGGTTGCGGTAAGTTTGGAGCTGGCGGTTGCCTGGTTCGCGCGTGTCGTGGAAGAATCCGAATCCTCCGCGAACGGCCGTCCTACCCTTGCCAAACGGATCATAGGCGAAACCGAAGCGCGGCGCTACGCCCCATGAGGCATAGCGCAAGCCCGCTGGGAACGAGCGTTCCGCCGCCGTGTCGATCATGCCGTTATCGATGTTGCCGATGCCCGGGGCGATGGCCCCAATGGCCACGTTCGGAAAGATCTGCCCGGTCACCGGATTCCGCGCCACGCGCTGGTTCCCTTGCATATACGGAGCTAACAGCACTACCGCCTTGGCGGGATCGTACCGATCCACGGCAAAACCGGCTTCCTCGCGCCGATAACTGTGATACGGCTGCGACCAGGCGAAGCGCACCCCGAAATCCAGCATTAGCCTCCGGGTGGCCTTCCAGTTATCCTGTACGAACCACTCGACCAGCGTGGAGCGGCCCTGCTCCCAGGGCCGCCGGGTCGATTCCGTGTATGAGTAAAACAACCCCAGCAGCGCTTGCGCATAAGGGTGATTCGCGTTGTATGGGTTGTTGGCGTTCCGCGTGAAGTCAATGGTCCCCGCGAAATTTCCGTCTTCGCCCTCGAAGTTCCGGGCGCGCTCGGCCCAGAAGCCAAACTTGAAGGTGTGCGGGCTCCGGGTATGCGTCATGTTCGCCGTCCAGGTGAACAGCGTGTCGGTGCCGCGCAAGGGAAAGCGGCTTTCATACGTCGTGTTCGCCGCTCCGGTGATCCCGCCAAAGGTGGCCTGCGGAACCAAGTTCAGCGGGTTGTTCTCCGGATGGAATTGCGGAATGAGCACCCCGGACTTGACACGGTTGAGGCGATCCACATCGGCCTGCCGTTGAGGAGGTCCCGATTCTGTAGCCCGGTTCACTCCCATCGAGACTTCCAACAGCGTCGTCGGACTCAAAATATGCGTCCCGGAAAGCACCGCCGTCTTGGACGTATCCTTGTAGGTATTCGGCAGCCAGCCCCAGTTAGCGTTGCCTCCGGGCACGGCGAAACCCTGGATGTTCTCCCACCAGTTGTTGAAGCGGAAGTAAAGGCTGGTGTTGGCGCTGGCGTTCCAGTCCACCCGCACGGTTTCGGTGTGCTTAGGGATTTCGAAGCTCTCCTGCACCTGATAGTTGTACCGCCGGGCGGAAATGCTGATGTCGGTAAAATTCGGCAGCGGCAGCAGCTCCAGGTATTTTTGCATGGGCGTGTAAAAGCGGCTGGCGGGCACCCGGTTGCCGGGGAACGGAGCGCGGTTGTTCGCCGGGTCGTTGACCGTGATCACATTCCCGTTCAGATCGCGCGAATCGCTGAAATCGCCTTGTCTTTCGGCTGCCGTGGGCATGGTGACCTGCCGGATCGGCTGCGGGCGCCGCTCGTGCAGGTATTCGCCGGAGGCAAAAAAGAACAGGCTTTTCTTAGCCGTGTTGAACTTGCCCGGCCAGTAAAGCGGCCCGCCCATGTTGAAGCCGGCAATCTTATAGTTGTAACTAGGCTTGGGAACGCCGTTGCGGTTGTTGAAGAAATCGTTGGCGTTAAAGAAATCGTCCCGCGCGTAATAGTAGCCGCCGCCATGATAGTTGCGCGTGCCCGAGCGCGTCACCGCCTGGATGCCGGCGCCCGGTTTGCGTCCAAATTCCGCCTGATAATTGCTCACCTGGATCTTCACCGTAGCCACCGCATCCATGCTGAGATAGGTCGTCACCTGGTAGGCGTTGCCCAAATCGGCGGCAGGCAGCCCGTCTACAGTAATGTTGTTGCCGGTCTGCCGCATGCCCTGCACATAGAATTGCGCTGTTCCGCCAAAGCCTTGAGTTTCCGAGCCCGGCTCCATCACCACACCCGCCATGAGCGAAGCCAGCGCCGCAAAATCGCGGTTAATGACGGTGAGGTTTTCGACCTGGTCGCTGGTGATGATGCCGGTGCGGTCGCCCGTGGCGGTCTGCACCGTTGCGCCCTCCGCTACTACGGAAATGGTCTCCGCCACCGCGCCGACCTCAAGCTGAATCGGTTCCAGCGCCAGCCGCTCATTGGGTGACAGCACGATGTTCTTGCGTTCGTACTTCTTAAAATCGGGGTGCTCGACGATCAGCGTGTACGCGCCTACCTGAAGCCCGGACACCTGAAAACCTCCGCGTTCGTCGGTCTTGGTCTCACGCACCGCTCCCGTGGCTTCGTGAACCAGCCGCACCAGGGTATTGGGTATCACGCTGTTGGTGGAGTCGATTACCGAACCGACAATCGACCCATAGACCACTTGCGCTCTCAACGAAACGCAGGACAGCGCCAGCATCAAGAGGGAAAGGAACGCCGATCGCATGAAGGATGTCTCCTTTCTGGAATCTCAGGTTGACGGCAGTCGGATTGCCGGACAAGGGGAATATATACCCATAACCCCCACGCGTCAAGCGCCAGTTCCTTCTTGGCGCGCCTCCCGCTTGGGTATGGCTCCGTATGGGCCGCTGCGGGCGCGTGCCGTGGCCACCGACGGGCGTACTCCAGCCCAGCCGAGCTCCGCTCGCCGGCCCCAAAACCTAAGGGTTGTCCGGTAGGGCGACCACGTCGGTGCAAAATGCGGCGTCCAACCCTGGCAGTCCCTCCACTTGAATTTCGCTGATCACCGGTGGCCGCCCCGCATCGAACACCGTCCTGTCCACGCTTCGGACGCGTTCCGCGAAGCCTCGCGTCAGGGTGTAATGGCGTGCGAACACAATACGCTTTAGCCCGGACCGGTTTGCCGCCAGCGTTCGATCCAGGCGTTCGAAAGCCAGACGAATGTCGCTGTCGCCAAAATGAAAGCCCGCTTGCCCACCGCTGAAAATGATACGCGGGGTAGAGACGAGCGCCACATTCTCTCTGATTTCCACGCCGCCCGGCGCGGGGCTGGTTAAGCGCGCCACGGCCTCGCATTCAAGAAACGCCCGAGCAGGAGCGCGCAATGCCTGCACGTAATGCCATGCAGCGCGGGGAAACGCCGCCCGGAAGGCCGATTGCGCGGAGGAATCGAGCGCCGAAGCAAAGCACGTGATGCTCAGCGGCTCGGCATCCGCCAGCGCTGCGCGCAGTTCCGCCAGCGCCTGGTCGGCGAGCGGAGCCACCGAATCCAGTGGATTCGGCGTGGAAACGCCACGCGCGCCAATGAAGGCGAGCCCAGAAGGATTCGCCGCCTTCCGCCCTACCGAAACCGCTTCGATGGCCACCTGCGCGCCTTCGAGCGGGAGCGCTCCGACTTGCACTACCGTCAAAACCGGTAATGGAAGATGCCTTTCCGTAAACAGTTCGCTGACGATCGCCGGCACACGGCGTAAATCGCCGGTCCCGGCGACCATGGCGCGCAGGCGCACCGGCACAGCGCCGCGCGCTGACGATAGCAAGCTCTTCACCGCGTCACGCACCTGCTGCGAGAGCAGCCCTTTCCGCGAGAGAGGCACGGCGTGAAACACCAGTCGCGCGGTGTCGGCTGGGACCGCCATGGGAAGCTCCTTGGGAAGCGCTAGGGTCTGGTTGGGCAGCTCTTCGTCCTGCTTTTTTTTCTTCTTTCGGGAAGGCGCAAAGGCGAGGGCAAACAGCGCGCGGCGTGTCATCTCTCGCCCATGATTCTAACAAACGTGGTGATTGCCGGTAGGCCATCCAAATTGGTATAGTTGACCTAGGCCAATATGATGACGCGGCGATTCCGGCCCGATCCTGAATCCGAGAAGCCCGTATATAAACAAGTCTTTGAATATCTGAAGAATGAAATCGTTTCTGGGCATTTGCCTCGGGGAAGCCGCTTGCCAGCCACTCGTAAATTGGCTGAGGAGTTTGGCCTGAACCGTTCGACCATTTTGGCCGCTTTCGCTCTCCTGGAAGAACACCGCTTAATCCGTAGTTTCGTCGGTCGCGGGAGTTTCGTAGTGGGCAAGCCGCCTGAGCCCACTGCGCCATCCGATGGAGTCATCAATTTCGCCTCCGGCAGGCCGCTTGCGGACCCGCATCCCATCGATCTGTTCCGGCTCAGCGCTGAGGAGGTTTTGGCGCAGCAGGATTTAGGAGCAGTGTTGCAGCTTGGCTCCTCTTACGGGTACGGACCTCTTCGGCGTTATCTTATGGAACAGGCGCGTCAAGCTGAGCTGGCGGGGCCTGAAGACGAAGTTCTGGTGACCAGCGGTTGTCAGCAAGCGCTGGATTTGTTGCAACGCGTCCTTATCCGGCCGGGTGATGTGGTGGCCATTGAAGATCCCGTTTACCCCGGCCTGAAGAATCTATTTCTGGCCGCGGGCGCGCGGGTGGTGGGCATTCCCCTGACGGATGAAGGCGTAGCGCTGGATTATCTGGAGCGCGTGGTGGAGCGCGAACGCCCCAAGATGGTGGTAGTGACCCCCAATTTTCAAAACCCCACAGGCGTCAGCCTGGGGATGGACGAGCGGGCGCACATCGTGAACCTGTGCGAGAGCGCAGGCATCACGCTGGTGGAAAACGACACTTACGCGGGAATGCGGTACCGCGGGGCCACGATGCCGGGATTGAAGGCGCTGGCGGCGCCGGACGTGGTCTTGTTGCGCACGTTTTCGAAAGTTTCTTTCCCCGGGTTGCGGGTGGGCTGGGTGGTCGGCCCTCGGGCGCTGCTGGCGCGGCTCGCAGAAGCGAAGAGAAATGCGGACTTGCATTCTGACCATCTATCGCAGGCGATCCTCCACCGTTTCGCAGAATCCGGCCGGCTGGAAGCGCACCTGGAGCGAGTGAAACAGCATGGTCTGCAACAACTCGATACTCTGTTAAAAAGCCTGAAGAAGAGCATGCCGGAAGGGGCGTTTTGGACCGAGCCCGAGGGTGGGATGAATGTGTGGGTCCGCCTGCCGGATCCCATCGATACGAGCGTAGCGGCCGAACGGGCGGCGCGCGAAGGCGTCACGTATTTACCGGGACGGTATTTCGAGGTTTCACGTCCTGCCGGGAGCGCCCTACGTTTGAACTTTACCGGATTGAGCCTGGAGGAAATCCGGGTGGGCGTAGAGATTCTCGGGAGAATTTTCAAAGAGGAGATGGCGCGCACGGCTCCGACGGGCATGTTAGAGCCATCTCCGATTCTGGTTTAGGGAAGGAGCAAGAGAGATGTTTTTCGATGAACAGTTTCGAGTGAAGGTCGGCTTGGCCGAGATGTTGAAAGGCGGAGTCATTATGGACGTGACCAACGCCGAGCAGGCGGTCATCGCCGAAAAGGCAGGCGCGGCGGCGGTGATGGCGCTTGAGCGAGTGCCCGCCGACATCCGCAAGGAAGGCGGCGTAGCGCGGATGGCCAACATTTCGAAAATCCGGGAGATCATGCAGAGCGTGAGCATTCCCGTGATGGCGAAGGCGCGTATAGGCCATTTCATGGAGGCCAAGATTCTGGAAGCCTTGGAGGTGGATTACATCGACGAAAGTGAAGTATTGACGCCCGCGGACGAAGAACATCACATTGACAAACGGGCCTTTAAGACGCCATTCGTGTGCGGCGCGCGGAACCTAGGAGAGGCGTTGAGGCGGATCGCGGAAGGGGCGGCGATGATTCGCACGAAAGGCGAAGCAGGATCGGGAAACATTGTGGAAGCCGTGCGCCATATGCGGACGATCATGAAGGAGATCAAACAGCTCACCGTGTTGGGGCATGAGGAACTGGTGGCGGAAGCCAAGAAGTTACAGGCTCCTCTGGAGTTGGTTGAGTGGGTGGCGCAACATGGCAAACTTCCGGTTCCAAACTTTTCAGCCGGGGGCATAGCGACGCCTGCGGACGCCGCGTTAGTGATGGCGTTAGGCGCAGAAGCCGTGTTTGTGGGCTCAGGAATTTTCAAGTCCTCCGATCCCGAAGCACGGGCGCGGGCCATTGTGAAGGCGACCACCTACTGGAAAGATCCCGCCAAGCTGCTAGAGGCCAGCGAAGAACTGGGGGATGCGATGCCCGGGCTGGACGTGGCGAAAATGTCTGAGTCCGAGTTGCTGCAAACCCGCGGCTGGTGACGGGCTATGAAGAAGGTGGGGGTTCTTGCGCTACAGGGAGATTTTGAAGCGCATGCGAAAGCTCTCGCCCGGGCAGGCGCGGAGGCGGTAGAGATCCGCACAGCGGAGGAATTAGCCTCGGTTCCCGCCCTGATCCTCCCCGGCGGTGAGAGCACGACCATGCTCAAGTTGTTAGTGGACGAAAAGCTGTTTGAACCACTCCGCGAGTTTGGCCGTGTGAAAGCGGTATTGGGCACCTGTGCGGGAGCCATCCTGCTGGCCCGCGAGGTAACCAAGCCCGCACAGCCGTCCCTGGGCTTGATGGACATCGCTGTGGAGCGAAACGCATATGGGCGGCAAGTCTACAGCCATGTGGCGCGCCTTTCGCCCGACGCCCTCGATGGCGGCGAGCTTGAGGCGGTTTTTATACGCGCTCCCATCATCCGCCGCACGGGTCCAGGGGTTCGCGTTTTAGCCCGGTATAACGGCGACCCGGTGCTTGTGGATGATGGATTGCACATCGCAGCTACGTTTCATCCCGAGCTCAGCGACGATCTGCGCATTCACCGCCTGTTTCTCGACCGTTTTTAGCGCCGAGCGGATTTCTCGGCGATCACACGGGTTCTATGAACCAGAGCGGCTCGGGGAGGGAGACGCGGCAGTTTGAGATCGCGCCTGGCCTCCTGCGCGGCCGGCTGGGCAAGCCGGCGCACGCATTAGAATTGCACTTTCAACGCCACCATAGCCCATCGTGAATTGCTGTCGGCGGTCGCAGTGGTTATCTGGCCGAAAGCGCTGTTGGTAGGGCTCATGACGGGCGGCGCCAGCTCGCGCTGATTGAACGCGTTGTACAGCTCACCCCGGAGTTGCACCTTGGCGCGCTCGCCGAGGCGGAAATTCTTGGCGACAGAAGCATTCACCGTGCTGCTGGATGGAGCGCGGACGTTTCCAAAACGGTTGGGGAATGTTCGGATGTGGCTCACGAGCTGCTTACTTGCGGCCTGCTCAAAAACAGCAGTGTTAAACCAGCGTTCCACGCTGCGCTGGTTGGCGGGAAGATTGATGTCGCCGCCGTAATAGAGCACGTCGCCGAATTCCAGCGGCGGGCCACTTTGGAAGGAGAACGAGAGATTGAGCTGCCAGCCACCCGCAATGTGATTCAGCCAAGCGGGAGCGCCGCCAAGCAACCGCTTCCCGCGGCCGATGGGCAACTCCCAGATCCCGTTCGCTGCGACACGATGCGGACGGTCCTGCGGGGACACCTCATGCGTAGGGATGGAATCGGTGTCGTTCAAGTAGCTGACCGCTTCCATGAATTTCGAGAACGTATAGCTAAACTGCACGCGGTAACCGGCCGAGAAGCGGCTTTCCAACCGCACCCGCATGGAGTGGTACCAGGAGGAACCAGCGGGGTAAGAAGCAGTAACGCCGGTGAACTGCGGCATCGGTTTCAGCAATTGTTGGCGCTGCACTGTGGAGCCGTTCATGCCGGAACCCGCGAATTCGGCGATGCCCGCAAAAGGATTGGTCACGTTAGCCGTGAGCCAGGCATTGGTGGCGTTGTCGCGCACGGGAAGAGTGCTCAGATACTGCGCAGGGACCGGGTCGAGCTGGCGGGAAACCAAAAGCTTCACGCCGCGGTTTCCCACATAAGAAACGTCCAAGAGGATCCCTCGCCGCACTTCGCGCTGTAGCCCCGCCATCCAGCGCTGCATGTATGGGTTCAACGGGCGAGTGTCATAGAACGTGACAGCGCGGCCGAGATAAGTTTTCAAACCCAGCGCGGCGCCGGGAGGGTCCAGGATCCCATCGGGGAACGGGTTGGCAAGAGTGGCGAGGAAGGTCTGGCCGTTATCCAAGCTGGCTACCAAGTTGGTTGGCTGCTCAAAGCCCGTCTGAATCACACTCTGGTGGTTGATTCCCAGTGTGTCATAGAGAATGGCATAGCTGGCGCGCAGGACCGTCCGCGGCGCAAAGGACCACGCCAGCCCCACGCGCGGTCCAAAATTGTTTCTGTCCGACCGCCACAGGGTACGGGGGAACCCATCCACCCCCGCAAAAGTCACGCCGCCTGGGGTGAAAAATGATCCTACAGGAATTTCCGGGATCGGCGCCTTGGCATAATTGGCTTGAGCCTGCGCTTGAATCGGGTTGGGCACATTGCCGGCAAAACCACGCACGGAGCGGTTGAAGCGTTCCGTGGGCGCGCCTTCGTATTCATAGCGTAGGCCGAGGTTCAGAGTAAGCTTGGGCGTAAGCTTGAAATCATCCTGCATGTAAAACCCGTAATACGTGGACTGTTCCGCGTAAGAAGGATTCTTAAGCACCTGCCCACCGGTCGGCAGACCGAATAACAAGGATGCGAGTCCCTGTCCCATAGGAGCGGCAGCAGCGTTATCTAAAGGGCCGCGAGTCCAGTTGGTGTTAAAGACATACTGGCCGGCAGCGTACTGCGAAGCCAACGAGCACTCGCGGAGAACGCGCAAATCGGCGCCGAACCGGAGGGAATGCCGCCCCATTACTTTCGTGAAATTCACCGCCAGCGCCGGCGTGCTGTCGAAATAACCGTTCTTTCCATTCACTCCAAGAGCCGTATATCCGTTGACCGAGACATTCGGGAAGAAACGGCCTTCGGGACCCAAAATGCGCTGTAAAGACGTTGGGAAGCCAAGCGTAGTGATGTCAAACCCGAGACTACGAGGCGTGGTCAGCCGCGACCAGTAGGTGAAACCGCCTCGCACATTGAGGACGAACGTGGGACTCAGAATTCGAACGTATTCAAGCACGCCGAAGCGGATTAGATCCGTAGTGGTCTGCTCATTGACGACGTTGGGAATGTTCACCGTGCCGTAATCCGGCTGGTTCCACACCATGGTGCTCAAAGAAATCTTATTGTTCTCATTCACCGCGTGGTCCAGCCGCACGACATAGTTATCGCTGTGGGTTTGAAAAGGCTGTCCGCTGAAATAGTTGTTCACGCCATCGGCGGTTCCAGCGGCGTTCGGCAGAGGCCAATACTGCACGATCCTGGCCGCGATAGGATCAATCCGGCTCGCCGGGATGATATTGCCCGGCAGCGGCAGGCGGCTATAGCGGCCATTGGGGGCGGGCGTGACAGTGGCAGGGTCGTAGATCTGATAGATAAGACCCAGGCGCAAGAGCGCAGAGAAATCGCCGCTGCGTTCGGGAACCGTGGGGACGGTGTAGGTAGCGCCGCCACTTTTTCGCCAGTGGAACTTTTCCCAGGTGAACATGAAAAAGCTGCGATTTCGCCCGTTATACAGCTTTGGGATATAAATGGGACCACCGATCTGAAGGCCATTGCGGTTGATGTTATTCGTCGGTGAAGCGATAGCTTTCTTCGCATCTGTGATGGGGCCGCTCGCCGGATCGTTCAGCCAGCGCTTCGCGAAGTATCCCATGGCGCGCATGAAAGCGCTGTGATTGAACTCCCAGAGAGCGCCATGAAGCTGGTTGCCGCCCGACTTGAGGCTGGTATTCACGAAACCACCGGCAGAGTGGCCTAGGGCGGCGTCCGCGGTGGTCACGTCCATGCGAAACTCTCGCACAGCTTCCATGGGCACCATTTTGGCCGACATGGTTCGGCTCATGGCCACCATGCCGTCGAGAGCAAACTCGGTATTGGTGGAGCGCGTACCCGCCACAGCGACAGCGGCGCCCAAGCGCGGCGAAGTAGGGTCGATCATGGCCGTCACGGCGGTGTTGAGCACCTCGCCGGTCATGAGCATCATCGAATAGATCCCACCACCAGGCACCGGCATTTCAGAAATCGTCTTGCTGTCGATCATCTGACTGGAGCCGGAGGTTTCGGTGTCGAGGACGGGCTGCGAAGCGGTGACCTCTACGTGCTCAGTCATGGCGCCGACCGTCAAGGTAACGTCCACGCGGGCGACCTGCTCGGTCTCAAGAAGAATCCCCGACTTGACGGCGGTCTGGAATCCCGGCGCTTCCACTTTCACGCTATACTCGCCAGGAATGAGAAACGGCACGGTATAGTAGCCCTCTGCATTCGTAGCGGTTACCGTGCTGACGCCGGTAGCGGAACCGGTGGCGGACACCCTCGCGTTCGGGACCACCGCACCGGCAGGGTCGGTAACACGGCCGGTAATAGAAGCCCGCTGGGCAAGCAGCAGCGTTGGCGCGGCAAGCGCAAGGGACAAAACCCACTGGCAGCGCATGGATGAACGCCTCCTCTTATGAATACTCTCGATCGCCTCTGAAGTTTCCTTTCGGACTTCCAGACAGGCTCAGTTTATACCCACCCCGCTGACGTTGCAACCGTGGCGTGACACTGCAACCTGCGCTCTGCCCCATCTGACGCGGACAGGGTCAGAGCTCTCTCCAAACGGTCATTCAAAGTACACGTTGCCCTTCTCTAGAGCTTGACGCAGCGCAGCGTAGGGCAACTCGCGAGTTCCGCAGTTGCGGGCGGCGCATAGTGCGGCCGCTGCGCCGGCCGCCTGCCCCTGGCCCATGCAGCAGACGGTGTTGCGGGTCGACATATGGGCGTCGTGATGAGATGTGATCATCATGCCGGCCACCAGGAGATTCTCGATGCCTCTCGGACGTAACGCGCGGTAAGGGACGCCATACGTGCCGCCGCCGCCAACTTGATACCGCGGCGCGGAGTCGTGGAAGCCGTAGACGAACACGTCATCGTCGAAATGCCGGGCTTTGAGGATGTCTTCCAGGGTGATGTCGTAGTCGCACGCAATCAGCCGGCCTCTCCGGATGTTGAGCGACGGACTCGTCCGGGTGATGAAAGCGCGTTCACAACCAGGCACATGCCGCTTCATCAGTTCGATCGCTTTGAACTGACGCCGGCGAAGCTCCAGTTCGGCTTTCGCCGCTTCGTCGCGGTTGGTAGGGCTAACGGGCATTTTGAAGTTCAGCTTCATGAACATGAGGTAGTTGTCATGGACGGTGGTGGTGACCATGGAGAGGCCGATTTTGCGAGCTTCGGCGTTGAACTCGTCCGACAGGGAGACCGACTCTCCGCCCAGGCGGACGATCTGGTCCTCTTTGCCGCTGCGCCAGCCACGGGCATATTGGACCAGCGAACGGTTTTGCTTGAGAAACTCGCACATCCGTTCAATGTCCACATTGCCGACTCCAATGCTGTTGGCCACCGCGTAATCGTTGGGCTCCGTGAAGCTGGCTCCGGCGTGAGCCGCTAGATCGCCGTACCCGGTGCAATCTACGAAAGCCTTCGCATAGATCGCTTCCCGGCCGGAGTGGCTCTCGGTGATGACTCCCTCGACCCTTCCGCGGCGGCAAATCGCTCCCGCCAGAAAGGTATTCACCCACACAGTCACGCCGGCTTCCGCCAACATCTCCATGGTCACGAGTTTGTAAAGCTCGGTATCGATGGCGGTGCAGACCGAATCATAGTCGTAATGAGACAACATCTCGGCATGCCCGGTGCAGCCGCCGACGCGCATCAGCCGGTCGATGATCTCCTGCGGAATGCCCTTCACCACCTGCCGTTTGGGGACTCCGGGAAACGCTTTCCAGAGGTTGAAGAAACTGTGGAGCGCAGTTCCCCCTTCCACAACCGTTCCGCCGGTGTACCCCTTGTTTTCAATCAGGACGGTCTTCGCTCCCTGCCGGGCTGCGGCCAAGGCGGCCACAACGCCCGCCGTTCCTCCCCCGGCGATGACGACGTCAAACTTCCGGACGGGGAGCCGCCGCGCGCTCTCCTGGTAAAACTCCGGCGGCGCTTGCCGGGATGGAGCCGCCAGCGCGCCCAAGCCAAACGCAAACCCGCGCCGGGAAACCGCTGATCCACTTGTGCCCTGTCTCATAGCGTTGCATCTCCGAACTTCTCGATCATACCGCTTGGGGCTTTTGGTTTGGGCTTCTGACTTCACGGCAAGCCGGGCGCCGTATTTGGCGGCTTCGCTGTGTTTGGAAGATTCGTTATCTGCCGGCAAGGCCAGAACCGCCTTCCCGTGGCGCTTCCCCATGGTCGCTGAGCGCCGTAAGGATGAAACAATTCCGCGCTCTTTCAGGCGGCGCTTTGGGTTGGTCAGGCGTTCTAAGATGCAGCAGCCATGGAGCAACCTACAAACGGGTATAGGCTAATACTATATGTCAGTCTTGACTCGTCGCGAGTTCAACGCCGTGCTCGCTGTTGCGGCGTCAGGCGCACCTGCGATTCAAGAAGGATGGGACTGGTGGCTGCCGGAAAGCGTGAAGCCTCTTCCGTACTCCGGATTCATCACTTGGGGTAGGAACCGATTCTCCGATCTCATCACCATACGAGGCATCCGGTTACCCTGGCGCATGATGTGCCCCAGTCCGGGCGAATATAACTGGAAGCCCGCCCTGGAGGCAGTGGAGGAATGTCGGCGGCAGGGCATGCGGGTGGGTTTGCACCTGACCGGGGTCGAGAGACAGAGCGTACCGGAATGGGTGATTGAGAAATACAGGGCGCCGGTGTTGGATGTGATTCCGTTGCAGGAAAACCAGCCGTGGCGGCTTCAGATCGTGCCGCCGTGGTGGGATGGGGTGTGGCAAGAATATCGAGTTTTCCTTCAGGCGTTCGGCAAGACCGGCTTGCCGCAGAGAGAGGATGTGGTTTACGGATACATTCATGGCGTCAGTCCTTCCCGCGGCGAGGAGCTGTTTCTGCGGCCGGTAGACGTCGACGATTGGGAGAAGAAGGCCGGACTTACGCCGGAAGGCTTACGCACGTGCTTGCGGAACCGGCTGGAAAGCATGCTCGAAGCTTTTCGAGGCGTGGAATACAAGCTAGCGTGGATGGGCGGTGGCCCCATACTCGCCGGGCGGAAAGGATATGAGCGGTATGCAAAAGCCACGGACGGGCTTTTGGAGGAATCCATCGCGCGCGGAACGGGGTGGCGGAGCGGCGCTGTGGATTTCCAACACACCATGTTCCGCTCAAAAGCGCTGGGCGCCTCGATCACCCCAGACGGTTATTGCGTGATCGACGAGAGCCTTCCGATTCACGACGGGAGGCGTTTTCTCGGAGACGAGAACGAGGAATACGGGAAATCTTGGGAGTGGCGTTTCGGTCCTTACGAGCAACACGGATACCGCCACCGGATCTCTTCCTTACGCGGGCTGCAACTACGTGAGGGGTTTCAGATGGTGAGCCCCGAAACGCTAAAGTTGAATCCGGACCTGAACGAATACGTAGCCCGGACGCAGGGACGCTATGCGGGGACCTCTCCCGATGCGTGGGCGTACTTGCGCGAGTGCGCAATCCAAGGGGCTCCGGTCGTCAAGAATATCGAGCGCTGGCTGCTGGAACGCGATGTGGGTGGATACCGGACGGAGCCTTGTGAACGGATCGACCGCCACAAGCTGAACACGGATCCTCCGGGACGGAGTTACGATCACGACGCGCGGCGTACAGACCTCAAGAACGGCCAGCACGGAATGGCCTTTCATTTGGATCCGAAATTCTGGACCAAGCCGGCTGCGGCAGTGGTGAAGGTGACGTTCGTGGACCGTGAAAGGACTTCGTGGCATCTGGAGTACGCCAGCGCCACAGGAAAAGAGCGAACCGCGGCTGTAGGGTGCGCGGGCGAGGGAAAACTCTGGACAGCTACATTCACGCTGCCATCGCTCGCGCGGAGCCACCCAGCGGACTTGAGGCTGGAGTGCGAAGGACCTGGGGACGCCGTCGTAAAAATGGTGCGGGTGATTCGCGTATGAACCCGAAAGGTTCGTTTCGATACGGCCGAAGCCGATTGCCGGCGGAGGAAGAAGGTCTTAATGCATAGCATTCGGGAGAATTGAGGAAAGGAGTGGAGGAAACATGCTTTTGAACCGGAGACAGCTTCTGGCGGCGGGCGCCAGCGCGGCAGCGTCGTGGCTGAGCGGCGCGCGGGCGAAGAAGCCCAATTTCCTTGTGATTTTGGCCGACGATATGGGCTATTCGGACGCCGGTTGCTACGGAGGCGAGATTGAAACGCCGAACCTGGACCAACTGGCGGCCCATGGCTTGCGATTTACCCAAGGGTATTCCACGGCGCGGTGCGGCCCTTCCCGCAGCTCGTTGCTGACCGGGTATTACGCGCAGCAAACCGCAAGTGACGTGATGACCCCAGGGAACATTCCCGCGTGGACGCGCTTCCTTCCTCAATATTTGAAGCCCCTGGGCTACCGTTCCTATCACTCGGGCAAGTGGCATATCCGTTTCCGGGCTGTGGCGGGCGCAGGATTCGACCACTCGTACCTCGTCCAAGATTTAAACCGTTATTTCTATCCACGGATACACCTGCTGGACGACCAGAAGCTGCCGCCGGTGAAAGAAGACGAGGGCTACTACACCACCATCGCCATGGCGGACTACGCTATACGGTGGCTGAAGGAACACGCGCGGGAACACGCGTCCCAACCGTTCTTTCTGTATTTGGCCTTTAACGCTCCGCATTTCCCCTTACAAGCTTTGCGCGAGGACATAGAGCGCTATCAAGACCGCTTTGCGGAGGGATGGGACGTCGTGCGGGAGAGGCGCTGGAAACGGATGCGCGAGATGGGGATTGTCAACTGCGGGTTGCCGCCGCTGGAACCGGACATGCGACCGGCGTGGAACACGCCGGATGAGGAGCTGATGGCGAAAATCGGACCGGGCGAAGTTACGCGCGCTGTTCCGTGGTCGAGCCTCACGGCGGAACAGAAGCGATTCCAAAGAATCAAAATGGCAATCCACGCGGCGATGATCACTCGCATGGACCGGGAGATTGGGCGAGTGCTCGATCAGTTGAAAGCGATGGACGCCATGAACGACACCGTGATCCTGTTTCTTTCGGACAACGGGGCGAGCTCCGAACAGATTATTCGAGCGGATGGGCATGATCCCACAGCGGCGCCCGGTTCGGCGCGCAGTCACTTGTGCCTGGGTCCGGGATGGTCGAGCGCTTCCAACGCACCGTTCCGGCTGCACAAGTCTTGGGTGCACGAGGGGGGCATCGCATCGCCGTGGATCATTCACTGGCCGGCAGGGATCCAAGAACACGGCAAGCTGAGGCACAATCCCTGTCACTTTGTGGATGTGTTGCCGACGCTTGTGGAGCTGGCGGGAGGGAATCCGAAAGAAGCGCCGCCTGGAGCTCCTCCTCTTTCGGGAAGGAGCATCGTGCCGGCGATTCGGAAAGATGGCGCAGCGCCGCATGATTTCCTTTACTTCAACCATTCCCATAACCGTGCGATCCGCATGGGAGACTGGAAGCTGGTGGCGGCAGGCGCATCGGGTCCGTGGGAGCTCTATGATATGAAAACCGACCGCAGCGAGAAGAACAATCTGGCGGCGTCGCAACCGGAGCGCGTGCGCAAGATGGCGGAGTTCTGGAAGGCGAGGGACGAAGAGTTCGTGCGGCAGCGCGAAACTGCGCCGCCCATACCTAAGGAGCGGATGTAAAGTTTTAGCGTCCTGGGCGTTACGAACCGGAGAGAGCGATTCTCCGGGGTCTACCGTGGGCTTGAGACGAGAGGAGGCCGGCAGGTGGGCCTTTCCAAAAACCTGCTCAATCGTTATATACTGCTTTCTGCCCAGGAGTCCTCAGGGGAGTTCCGGGTGGGATTTCTTGAAAAGGGCGGAAAGCCATGAAAACAGCATTGCTCGCCCTCGTCACAGTGACGGGGCTGTTTGCACAAGAGTTTCGCGCCACACTGACGGGCAGGGTCGTAGACCCTACAGACGCTCCTGTCTCGGGAGCGACAGTGACGGCGATAAATACGGGGACCAATCAGAGAAGCGTCGCCAAAACTGACGCGCGAGGCAACTACACCATACCCTTTCTTCAACCCGGCACTTACGCCGTGACGGTGGAAATGGAAGGCTTCAACAAAGTCACGCGGGACGGCATTGAGCTAAACGTGAACCAATCCGCCACGCTCGACTTTAAGCTGGAACTCGGCGCGGTGACACAGCAGGTCACGGTGACCGCTGAGGCGCCATTGCTGGACCAGAGCAACGCGGACCGCGGAGGGCTGATTGACGAACAGGCGGTAAAGGAGTACCCGCTAAACACCCGCAACCCGTTCATGCTTTCGATGTTGGTGGCGGGCGTGGATTATAACGGGAACCTGACTTATCAGCGGCCCTTTGATAACGGGGCGATCGCCGACTGGAGCATTAACGGGAGCGGAAACCGAAACAATGAGTTTCTGCTGGACGGAGCGCCCAACAACGCGCAAGCGGGAGGCAACAACCTCGCTTACGTTCCGCCTGTCGATTCGGTGCTGGAATTCAAGATACAGACCAACGCCTATGACGCACAATACGGCAAGTCGGGCGGAGGCGTGGTGAACGTGGTATTGAAAAGCGGCACCAACCGCGTGCACGGATCGGCGTACGAATTCGCACGGCGGAACGCTTGGGACGCAAACTCGTTTCAGAACAATGCGCGCGGGGCCCCCAAGGATGGGCATTACCTGGATCAGTACGGAGTTCAATTGGACGGACCGGTGTACTTGCCGAAGATCTACAACGGGAAGAACAAAACTTTCTTCTTATTCAATTACGAAGGCTACCGGGAAGGCACGCCGCAGCCGCTGGTGTTGAGCGTCCCGGAGATGGACATGCGGGACGGCGACTTCTCCAAGTACATAGACGCGCGCGGGCGCAGAATCACCATTTACGATCCGAACACGGGGCGAAACGTAGGAGGAACATGGACTCGGGATCCATTTCCAAACAACGTGATTCCGAAAGAGAGGATCAACCCGGTGGCGCGGAAAATCGTGGATTATTTTCCGCAGCCCAATACGGTCACGCCCGATCAAGCTTACTCGCAGTCAAATTACTTCGTATCGGGCGGCATGAATCCGGCAACGGACCGTTTCTACAACCTTGTGTTCAAGTTCGACCAAAACATCGGCGACCGGCACCATATTTTCTTCCGGCACGGAAGCAACGACCGGACGGAGTGGCGCTCGACGAACGGGGTGATCGGCAAGCCTGGAGCTGACGGACCGCAACCGCTGAAACGCATCAACGACGCGTATGTGATCGACTGGGTGGGCACCATATCGCCGACGATGGTGGTGAATGTCCGCTCCTCGTTCAGCCGTTATGTGGAAGGGTCGGACGGGGCCGCCAACGACAACTTTGATCTCACAAAGCTAGGGTTTCAGAAGTCGTTCGTAGAACAGCTTCCTTACGGGCCGCGTTTTGGCAGGTACACCTTTGACAATGGGGGGTTCAGTTATATCAGCCTGGGTCGATATAAGAATTTCAATTACACGAACACGTTCACGACGCACCCCTCCATCACGAAGGTGAGCGGGACGCGGACCACAAAAGCGGGGTTCGACATGCGGTGGATCCAGTATGTGGTTCAGAACCCGGGCAACGTCTTTACGCTGAGCAGCAATAAAACCTTCGTGCAGCAGGTTTACAACCGCGCGGACGAACTCAGCGGGAATTCGATTGCAGGATGGCTGCTAGGCACACCTACGGGAGGGAGCATCAACTACGCCACATTCCCTATTTACATGTACCGTTACATGGCGCCGTGGGCGCAACACGACTGGAAGGTGACTCCGAAGTTAACCGTGAACGTAGGTTTCCGAATGGACTTCAACTATCCGCCGAATGAACGCTACAACCGCATGAATCGCGGCTTCGATCCGAACGTCATTAGCCCCGTGGACTCGATGATCGACCGGAAGGCGTTCCCGGACTTTCCGACGATTCGAGGCGGACTGTTGTTCGCTGGGGAGAACGGGCTGCCGCGGGAAGCGGCGGATCTGTATAAGAACACGTGGCAGCCGCGGTTCGGCGCGGCGTACGCTTTGACTCGCAAAACGGTGTTGCGCGGCGGCTGGGGCCGGTACTACATGAACCCGACCAACGATTTCCAGCAGAACTACGGGTTCACGCAAACGACTTCGGGGAGCTGGTCGACGGACAGCAACCGCACGCCGATTCCGGACAAAATCTCTAACCCCTTTCCCGTTGTGCTCAAGCCTCGCGGGAGCGCAGACGGGTTGCTGACGTATGTGGGGCGGAGTTTCAATTTCGTGAACTCGAAGTTCGAAGTTCCGCACGTGGACCAGTTTTCGTTCAGCATCCAGCAAGCGGTCACCGCCCGCTCTCGGTGGGAGATCACTTATTCAGGGAGCCGCGGCAAGAGGCTGCAAACGACGAAGCCTTATAACGACGTCGAAGACGCCTCGTTCCGCGACCGTTGTAACTTCATGCTGGGCGGGGACAGGAATTACTGCGACGCGGCGCTGCCAAACCCGTTCAAGAACTTAGCGCCGTTTGAAGGGACGAGTTTCTATACGAACAATACGGTCAGCCGCGCGCAACTGCTGCGTCCTTTCCCGCAGTTCAGCACGTTTAATGAGTACATGCGGAACGATGGGTACTCCTGGTACAACTCGCTCCAAACCAGTTACAATGCGCGACTGCGCAACGGGACCAACCTGAACGTCAACTACACTTTTGCGAAGAATCTGCGGCAGACGGGGTGGATGGACCCGATCAACAACATCATGTACCGCGCAGTGTATGACTGGGATAAGCCGCACCGGTTTGTGGCGAGCGCCATCACTCCTCTGCCTATCGGGCGCGGGCAGCGGTTCTTCAACCAATCGAGCGGAATCGTGAGCCGGCTGATCAGCGGATGGCAGAACACGTTCATCTTCCAGGTGTTTTCCGGACAGCCCTGGCAACCTCCCGCCAATGTGATTATTTTGAAAGATCCGCGGATACCGATCGATTGGAACCAGCCGGTGGTGCGAGCGTTCAAGTCGTGCGTGATTCGTTGGAACAACGACAACACCATCACCTGGATGCAGTACAGCCTGGATCAAGGCTGCACGGAGCCGAACTGGCTGATTGTGCCGCCGTACACGGCGCCACGGTTGCTGCCTGACCGCGATCCAAGCATCCGGTTGCAGACCGTCAAGATGGTGGATTTTTCACTGACGAAGATGACACGCTTGACGGAGCGTTTCAGCGTCCAATTCCGCGCTGAATGTTTCAACTTGCTTAACTCTTTCTTCGACACCCGGGAGCAGTTCAACAACACGCCGGATAACCCGAATTTCGGGACGGTGAATAAAGCCGCGATCAGCGCGCCTAATTCGAATTACCCACGCCAGATTCAGATGGCTGTGAAGCTGGTCTGGTAAAAGACGCGCTGCGCCGCAAAGCGGCGGCGAACGTAGCCGCACGTTCGAATTCAGCGCTCATGGCGGGGTGGTTGAGGTGTGATCGCAAGAATGCGAGTTTGGCGATGAACAGATCCAGAGCGGCGGCGATGTTGTCCGGATTCGTAGCGAAGATGTCTCGCCAGACGGCATAATCGCTGAGAGCCAAGCGCGTGGCTTCAAAGAGCGCGGGGCCCGCGGCCCGGGCATCCTCGGGCAAGTGGAGTTCGCCCGCCAGCAAGGAAGCGAGGGCGGTGGAGAGGATTTGCGGCAAGTGAGACGTGCGCGAGACCAACTTGTCATGGAATGCCGCATCCAGTTCCACCGGCAGGGCGCCGAATTTTTCGATCCATTTGCGGAATTCGGCAGCGGGTTCCGGCGCAGCGCCGGCCGGCGTCAAAATCCAAGTGCGGCCGCGAAATAGATCGGCATCCGCCGCCGCCACTCCACGGGACTCCTTTCCCGCCATGGGATGGCCGCCCAAAAAGTGCGCACGGCGGAGGGACTCTGAAGCTGCCTTGACAATCGCGGATTTGGTGCTGCCCGCATCCGTAACCAGGGAACCCGGCTTGACCCAGGGGTCGAGACGGCGAATCGTTCCGAGGATGCCTTGAATGGTTTGGGACAGAAAGACGAGATCTGCGCGAGGGACCGCGTCTTCGAGTGGAAGCCCTTCGTCAACGATGCCGAGCGACAGGGCTTGCTCCAGCACGGGTGGAGAACTCACTCCAAGAATACGGCCGCGAAAGCCGGCTTTTCGCAAGGCTAAAGCGAAGGATCCACCCATCAATCCCACGCCCACAATCGCTACGGTTTCCATATGGTGAGTCCGCGCGTAAAAACGCTACATCTTGCGTCCGACCGCTTCCGCAATAGCCCGCAATTGTTTCATCAGCTCGGCGAACTGGACCAAGTTGAGCGACTGCGCGCCGTCGCTCCAAGCCTTATCGGGGTCATTGTGGACTTCCACCAGCAAACCGTCCGCACCAGCGGCGACGGCCGCCCGCGCAAGCGGGATGACAAAATCGCGCCGCCCGGTGCCATGGGAAGGATCCGCCAGGATGGGCAGATGGGAGAGCTTTTTCACGATGGGGATGGCGGAGATGTCCATGGTGTTCCGGGTATAGGTCTCAAACGTTCGGATCCCGCGTTCGCAAAGAATCACATTGTAGTTGCCCCCGGTCAAGATGTATTCGGCGGAAAGCAGCAACTCCTCGATGGTGGCCGCAAGCCCGCGCTTCAGCAACACGGGTTTCCGGCTTTCGCCCAGGTAACGGAGAAGGTTGTAGTTTTGCATGTTCCGCGCGCCCACTTGGATGATATCGACGTACCGCTCCATGAGGCGGATCTGCGTATGGTCCATTACTTCGCTGATGACCAGGAGACCGTAGCGATCTGCGGTTTCGCGTATGAGTTTCAAGCCTTCTTCGCCAAGCCCCTGGAAGCTATAAGGCGAGCTACGGGGCTTAAAGGCTCCTCCGCGGAGGACTTTGGCGCCGCCGGCCGCAGCCTGGGAGGCGATCCGATCCATTTGTTCCGGCGTCTCGACGCTACAGGGTCCGGCGATGACCACGACTTCGGAACCGCCGAACTCGACATCGCCGACCCGGATCACGCTTCCTTCCGGGCGAAAAGGGCGGCTAGCCAACTTGTAGGGCGCCATGATCCGGTGGCATTCTTTAACGCCGTCCATCACTTCGAGCTCCAGGGGATCGAAATCCTCCATGGGACCCACGCCACCCAAGACGGTATGCATGACGCCGGTCGAGCGATGAACGGTAAAGCCTTTCTCCACCAGCCGGTCGATAACGGCTTCGATTTGTTCTTCGGTCGCGCCTTTTTCCATGACTACCAGCATGTTACTCGCTCCTTTCTCCGGATACTCCCGCCTGGCTCTGCTGATTGGCCCGGCGCATACGTTCGCGCTGAATGGTTCGCATTTCGTCGATGATGCGTTCGAAGACACGTTTCACAGCATCGGCAGGCAGGGGACCATGATTATGCGAAGTTACGTTTTGATACACCTCCTCCTCGCGCCGTGGCTCATACACGGGCATGTTCATAGCCCGCTTCACCTCGCCGATCTTTTCGACGACCATGGTGCGAGCATTCAACAGGATGAGGATTTCGCGGTCGATCTTATCGATCTCGCCCCGGTACTCGTCGAGCATCCGCAGAGCTTCGTCCAAGGTCATTCGCACCCCCGAGGCAGCGCAGCGCTAAGCCGGCGGGCGAATGCTTCGAGGCGCTCCTCCAGCGACGCATCCTCGCCATACTGCTCGATCAGCCGCACGAATGCGCTTCCCACGACCACTCCGTCAGCCATGGCCCCCACTTCGGCCACATGTTCGGGTTTTGAGATGCCGAACCCCACCACTAGGGGCAAAGCGGTCACTTCGCGCATGGCCGAAACAAGCGAAGCCACGGAATCCGAAAGCGAATCCTTTTCCCCGGTGACGCCAGTCCGGGAGACTAGGTACACAAAACCCGAAGAGTACTGAGCCACCAACTTGCGGCGTTCCGGCGTGCTTGTGGGCGCCGCCAGAAAGACGGTGTCGAGATGGGCGGCCCGCATAGCGGAAACAAAGGGGCCGGCCTCCTCAACGCTGAGGTCCGTCAACAAACAGCCGTCTATGCCCGCTTGAGCCGCATCGCGCGCCAGCCGATCTGCGCCATAGCGGACGACAGGGTTTAGGTACGTGAACAGCAGGAGGGGAACTTCGGATTGGGCGCGGACCTCGCGCGCGGCCTGGAGCACTCCACGCATGGTGGCGCCGGACCGCAGAGCGCGCTCGGAGGCGCGCTGGATGACGGGTCCGTCAGCGATGGGATCAGAAAACGGCACACCCAGTTCGATCAAGTCCGCGCCGCCCCGCACCAGCGCAGCCACAAGAGCGGGAGTACGTTCGAGCACGGGGTCTCCGGCGGTGAGGTAAGCGACCAAAGCCGGGCGGCGCTCCCGCTTTAAACGTTCGAATAGGGCGCTAATCCGCGTCATCCAGATCCCCCATATGTTCGCGGTAAATGTCCATATCCTTGTCGCCGCGACCTGAGAGGTTCACCAGGAACAAGCTGTCTTTAGCGGCGGGCGCGCGACGCATAGCTTCCGCTAGGGCATGCGCCGATTCGAGCGCAGGGATGATGCCCTCCTGCCGTGACAGCCGCCGCGCCGCCTCGAGCGCTTCGCCATCGGAAACGCAGACGTATTCGGCGCGGCGCTGATCGTGCAACCATGCGTGTTCAGGGCCGACAGCAGCGTAATCCAGTCCGGCCGAAACCGAATGTGTCGAGAGCACTTGTCCGTCGTCGTCCTGTAACAGGTAGCTGTAAACGCCCTGTAAGACGCCAGGAGCGCCGCCGGAGAAGCGAGCGGCATGCTGCCCAGGCTGGAGGCCGCGGCCTCCAGCTTCGACGCCGATCAGCTTGACGCTCTCGTCGGGCAGGAAAGGATGAAAGATGCCTATGGCGTTGCTTCCGCCTCCGACACAAGCAAAGATGGAGTCCGGAAGCCGGCCCTCTTTCTCCAGGATCTGCGCGCGCGCTTCCTCGCCGATCACGCGCTGGAAATCGCGCACCATCATAGGATAGGGATGCGCCCCCAGAGCTGAGCCAAGCAGATAGTGGGTTGAGGCGACATTCGTGACCCAGTCGCGCATGGCTTCGCTGATGGCGTCCTTGAGCGTGCGGCTGCCTGCGGAGACGCCCACTACTTTGGCTCCCAACAGCCGCATACGGAAGACGTTGAGCCGCTGGCGGCGCATATCCTCCTCGCCCATGTACACCACGCACTCCATTCCGAACAGCGCGCAGACGGTTGCAGTGGCGACTCCATGCTGGCCCGCGCCGGTTTCGGCGATGATGCGGCGCTTGCCCATGCGCCGCGCCACCAGAATTTGACCGAGGCAGTTGTTGATCTTGTGCGCGCCGGTGTGGAGCAGATCCTCGCGCTTCAAATAGATGCGCGCCCCGCCCAGAGTTTCGCTCAAGCGCCTAGCGAAATACAGCGGGGTGGGGCGGCCGGCGTAGTTTTTCAATAGATCGCCGAGTTCCGCCCGGAAAGAAGGGTCGTCGCGTAAATCCAAATACGCTCTTTCCAGCTCTTCGAGCGGCGCCATGAGTACTTCAGGCACAAAACGCCCGCCGTAAGGTCCAAAGTGTCCACCGCGATCAGGTAAAGAAATCATAGCTGTGATATCGCACGCGCCGCTTGCAAGAAAGCCCGCAATTTCGCGGGATCTTTGCGTCCAGGAACGCTTTCCAGGCGCGATGAGGCGTCGACTCCCCAGGGTTGAGCTTGCCGGACAGCCTCGGCGACGTTGGCGGCGTCCAGCCCGCCGGCAAGGATCACCTTAGCCGGAAAGCCGCGAGCCACGACCCAGGGGAACGTTTTGCCGGCGCCGCCGTACGCCTCGCCGGCTTGGGCGTCGAAGACAAACGCTTCCGCAAGCTCGGCGGGCCAGGTGACTGCGGGACCGTCGGGTCCCACGCGAAAGGCTTTCCAGACGCGCATGGGGAAGGGACGAGACAGCGGCGGTTCATCTCCATGCAGTTGGACAACGTCTAGGCCACACGCTTGGGCGATCCGCAGAATTCGGTCCGGATTCTCATTCACAAACACGCCCACCTTCCAGACTTCCTTGGGCAAAGCAGCCGTGATGCGCGCCACCGTTTCCTCGTCCACGGCGCGGGGACTTCGCGGGTAGAATACGAAACCCAGCGCCGAAGCGCCCTCGTCAACCGCCAACCGCGCGTCGTCCAAATTCGTGATGCCGCAGATCTTAATTATCATGCGAGCAAGGCCTTCAATGCGAGCGCCGGAGAAGGAGAGGTCACCAAGCGCTCGCCCACCAGAAAAGCGTCGAAGCCCGCAGCGCGCAAGCGGCGAAGATCCTCCGCAGAATGAATGCCGCTTTCAGCCACGCGGAGCACTCTAGCGGGAATCTCATTCGCAAGTTCGAGCGCGGTTTCAAGCTTCACTTCGAAGGTGCGCAGGTTGCGGTTATTGACGCCGATGATTTCTGCGCCGGAATCGAGGGCGGATTGCAGCTCGTCGCGGTCGTGCACTTCCACCAAAGCAGCCATCCGGCAGCGGCCAGCGAGCTCGCGCAAACGGCGCAGTTCATCTGTGGACAGAACCGCAGCGATCAACAGGATGGCGTCGGCTCCGGCGGCAGCCGCTTCGAGGACATGATAGGCGTCTATGGTGAAGTCCTTGCGTAGCACAGGGAGAGACACCGCAGCGCGGGCCGCGCGCAGATCCTCGAGCGAACCTTGAAAAAAACGCTGATCCGTGAGGACTGAAAGCGCAGCCGCTCCGCCTTGTTCGTACTCGGTCGCCAGTTTTGGGGGATCGTAATGAGAACAGAGCAGCCCCTTACTGGGGGAAGCTTTCTTGAGTTCCGCAATCACCGCCGGCTCCAAGCGGCGCAAGGCTGCGGAGAAGTCGCGCCTCTGGGCTGCGCAGAGTTCAGCTTGCCGCTCCAGCCTGTCGCGCGGAACTGTGGCGGCGGCCAGCTCCGCCCGCTTTTGAGCGACAATTCGAGCCAGAATGTCCGGTATGGAGTTCAACATCCGGGGATGCTTTCATCGTAACATCAAGAACACATCGTTCGAGGACGTTGACAGGAAGCCGCTGACAACTCTCCGGCGCCTCACCATGGTTCGGCCTTTCCGAGAGGCGATCGAGTTTTACGACGGAACAAAGCTGGAAGAAAATGTTCTGTCTGAGCGCCCGGAGTAAACTGAAAAAGGATGGGACAACCAACAGGGTGGCGAACTGCCGCGATCGAGCCCTTGCCCTGGTTTCCCGCGAGAGAGGGAGAAACGATGACACGCACACTCGTCATGATTCTTTTCGCATCCGCCGTTTCTGCGTTTGGGCAAGCCACGCCCCAGAGCGACGTAGCGAAATGGAAAAGCGCGCTGGAGCGCGCGGAGCGCATTTTAAAAGACTGGCCGAACCTTGCTCGTTACAGCGAAGAGAACGCCAAGACGCCGCCGCCGAAGCCCGGAGAAAACCGGGTCGTTTTCATGGGCGATTCGATTACGGACGCGTGGGGGAGGAAATACGGCAAGTTTTTCCCTGGCAAGCCGTATCTGAACCGTGGCATCAGCGGGCAGACGACGCCGCAGATGTTGATCCGTTTCCGCCCCGATGTCATCGCCCATAAGCCCAAAGTGGTGGTCATCCTGGCTGGGACCAATGACATCGCCGGAAACACAGGTCCCATGACGTTAGAACAAATCGAGGGAAACCTGATGTCCATGGCGGAGCTCGCGAAAGCCAACGGCGTCCGTGTGGTGCTGGCTTCGCTGTTGCCTGTGTGCGACTACATCAAGCCGCAGACCGAACGCCGGCCGCCCGAAAAGATCCGCGCATTGAACGCATGGATGAAAGAGTACGCGCAGAAGAACAAGCTCGTGTATCTTGACTACTACTCCGCCATGGTGGACGACCAGGGAATGTTCCGGCGCGATTTGACGTACGATGGCCTGCACCCCAATGACGCGGGCTATGCGGTCATGGAGCCGCTGGCGGAAAAAGCGATTGCGGCGGCTCTCAAGAAAAAGTGAGCCGAAGCCGAGGGATCACAGGCCTTGGATGGTCACATCGGCGGTGACGCTGCCGACCTGAATGCGTATGACATTCAAGCCCGGCGTTGCGCCGAGTATGACATCGACGCCAAACAGACCGGGCGTCTGGCTATCGTACGAAACGACGCGTCGGATTGCGCCGCCGCCTGAGAGTACAGTTACGACAGGGTCGACGCCGGCGACGGGAACGCCGGCCACGTCCGTAACGCGGAAGAGAATGGCGTCTTTTTGCAGCGAGCCGCGGCGGGCGCTGTCGATGCTATCCATGATATGGATTGCGGCCGGGACGCCGTCGGTCGAGGCATACCAATAAGGCGCCCTCAGCACGGCGCCGGAAGTCACGCCCGTCACCGTGAGAAAACCGTCGTAGGCGCCGGGCGTCAAGCTGGAAGCGTTCCACGTGACAGGGACCGCCGCGGAGGAGTGGGGCGGGATTTCCAGCGTGTTCAGAGCCACGGTCGGCGCCGCCACAGTGTTTAAAGGCGCAACAGAAATGGTGAACATCTCGGAGGTTTCTCCGAGATTCGTGATTGTTAACGATGCCTCGGCCGAGATGGCGGGTCCTCCGGCGCCGAAACTGAGCGAGACCGGAGAAAGCGCGGCGGTGGACCGCAGAGCTGCGCCCACGTCCAGCACGCCGGCGCCGGTCCGTTGCACTGGCGCCGTTTCTCCGGTGGAGGTCGTCACCGGCTGAGCCGTGTTGATGAGCAGCGAGCGATATTGATCGACCGTCAGGCCGGGCCTTGCGCTCTTAACCACAGCCGCCGCCCCCGCCACCAGCGGGGCGGAAAAGCTGGTGCCGTCGACCAAGGCATAGCCGCTCGGATCATACATGTCGCCACGGGGATCCAGGCTCTGCGTGGCGATGTAAAGATCCGTCCCAGTCGCCAACAGGTCGGGCTTGATGCTCAGATCGACGTTAGGACCCGCAGCGGAAAAGCTAGCCAGGCGATTACCTTCTATTGGCACAAGATCGCGGGTAAACCGGAGCGTGGCGACTGGGGGAGGCTGGGTCGCAGCAGCCTGTTGCATTTTCCGCCCGTCCGCGTTCGAGACCATAAGAGCAGGCAATGTAGCTGCGCCTACCGCCATGGAGACGGGGTCGGGCGAGTCTGGCGCTGCATAGACGACGGCTGCTACCGCGCCCGCCTGCTGCGCGTGAATGAGCTTCAGTTCGAAGGTGCAATTGCCGCGCAAAATGAGGGCGATCCGGTTTTCCAAGCTTTTTGGAGGCAAAGAATCACAGGCTCGCCCTGAACCGTCCAGCGGAGCGACGTCGGCGAGAGGCGCCGCAACGGGAGATATGGGAGCAGGTCCGTCGCCCGCTAAGGCGACGAACTTCCCGATGCCGGCGACTTCAACGCTGAAGGCGTAGGTGCGGTCATTCGTGGAAGCTCCAACGGAAATGACGGACGGAGCGGTGGCGGGAGAGGATATGGTGTTCAGCTCAGGGCCGGAATTGCCGGCAGCGGCGACAACGATCACACCGGCCTGAGAAGCGCGTTCGACCGCTTGCACCTCGATATCGTCGCTGAGGCGCGACGCGAAGTCGTCGCCCAAGCTAAGGTTGATGATGTCCATGCCGTCCGCCACAGCATCATCGAGCGCTTTCAAGATAGCGTCATTCGTGGCGTTGTCATTGAAGCCGGGAGTCCCGAAAATCTTGTAGTTGCCCAGGTAGGCACGCGGCGCGACGCCACTGATGGTTCCCAGCGGGCCCGCATTGGGTATGCCTGCCGCCGCCATGGCCAAAGCGGTGCCGTGCCCGACGTGGTCGCGTGGGGAGTAGTCCGGGTCTCGAGAGGCGAGCAAGCTGACATAGCTGCGCGCCACGATGATCTTGCCGTTCGTGTAGGGGAGATCCGCGTCACTACCGACCTTGGGGTAACCCTCGGGAGCAGCCAGTCCGCCGGGTTGTAGACCGGGGTGAGTAGGGTCGATGCCGCTGTCGATGATGGCAATTTTCACACCTTCTCCGGCGTGTTCCTGCCCCAGTTGATTCCACGCGGCAACGGCGCCGGTGAGCTTTACAGCGTGGTCGAGCAGCATCCGAACGGTTCGTACGGGCGAGAGGCGCTTGATGCCGGGCAGAGACGATAGGAGTGAGACGTCGTCATCCGGAACGTCGATGAAAAGGGCGTTGGCGACGGTATCTACGCTGTCCAGCACGCGGACCTTGCGCGCTTCTAGCTGACGCTTCAGAGCCGCCTGCTCGCTCCGGATCCGGCTCCGGTGGGCTTGGGCCTCGGAGCTTCTCAGCGAGCGGCGCGGGCTGAAACGGGCTACGGCCTCGGCCACTGGCGCCGTATCCAGTTCGACAATGTAACGGTGGGGAATGCGGGCTGCGGCGGCGGGCAACCACGCCAGCAGGATAGCCGCCAGAATACGAACCCAAAACGATCCCAGCATATCTATAGAGATTCCCCGCCGCGGCCCAAGGTTGCCGGCGCAGGAGAGGCTTTACGAACTTTACACATTCTTAACCGCGCATCTTCCACGGAAGGGCGCGCGGGGCGCGAACAGCGAGGGGGGCGCTGCGCGTACAATAGGGGAAGCCATGCCCATTTTGGTAAACGGTGAACTCATTGACGACAGCGTCGTCAGCGAAGAGATGGCGGCCATGCGCCCGCGTTATGAAGAAGCCATGAGCGACATGGATCCTCTTGAAAGGGAGATCCAGCTAAAAGACTGGGCGCGGGAGAACGTCATTGAACGGACACTGCTCAGGCAGGTAGCCATGCGCGATCCGGAACTGGCCTGCGGCGGCGAGGGCGAGGAGGAAGTAGCGCAGCGGATTCAGCGGTTGTTCCATCGCATCACTTCCAGCGTTCCTCTGCCTAAACCCAAGGAGATCAGCGAGTACTACCGCAAACACAAGCACGAGATGCGGACGCCGGAGCTGGTTCACGCCGCCCACATCGTGAAAAACATCGACGAAGAGAACACCGAAGAGCAGGCTCTGGCGGCGATTACGAAGATCCAAGAACAGCTCGACGCGGGAGCGGACTTTTTTGAGGTGGCGGACGAGCATTCGGACTGCCCTGGCGGTGGCGGTGACTTGGGCTGGTTCCCGCGAGGGCAAATGGTGGAAGAATTCGAAGAGGTCGTTTTTGCCTTACAGCCGGGAGAACGCAGCGGCATTTTCCGGACGGCGTTCGGCTACCATATCGCCTATGTAATTGACCGCCGTCCGGAGGGAATCGCGGAGTTCCCAGACGTAAGGGACCGCATCGAAGCGCTTTTGCTGGAACAGAAGCGCCAACAGGCGGTGGAGAGCTACCTGGACGAGCTCCGCGCCAAGGCGGACGTCCAGATCATCAAATCCGCCTGAGAGAACCAGGAACGCTCAGGTCTTGCTCGCCACGGTGGCGAGCTTGCGCGTATACCGGCACTCCTCATTGGGACAGTGTAAGACGGCGCCGCCCTTAGACCACTTTTCGACCAAGTATGGGCTGCCGCATTCCGGGCACTTCTCGTTCACGGGCTTGGCCCAGGAAACAAAGTTGCAGTTCGGGTAACGGTTGCAACCGTAAAAAACCTTGCCGCGCTTAGAGCGGCGCTCTATGATTTCGCCCTCTGAACAATTCGGGCAGGGAACGCCGATGGTCTTGTGCTTGACGTACTTGCACTCCGGATAACCGGAGCAAGCTGTGAATTCGCCGAACCGACCAGTCTTAATCACCAGATTCCGGCCACACTCGGGGCATTTTTCTTCAAGCGGCACGTCCGGCTTTTTCTCGACAGCTCCGATGCGTTTCGTGGTCTTGCAATCCGGGTAGCCGGAGCAGGCGTAGAACTGGCCAAAGCGCCCCTTCTTCAAGACCATTTCACGGCCGCAGTTCTCACAGTATTCCTGCTCGTTCTGTTCACTCAGAGCGCTGGGGTCGAGGCCGAGCAATTCCGGCGGCACCTCGCGCGTGTTCGTACACTCAGGGTAGCCTGAGCAAGCAAGGAAACGCCCGTGGCGGCCCCATTTGATGACCATTGGCTTGCCGCACTTGTCACAGGTTAGGTTCGTGGGCTCTTCCATGCGCTTGATGTCGCGCATCTGAGTTTCCGCACGCTGTAAGTCCTGCTCGAATTTCTGATAGAACTCTTCGAGCGCCTGAGTCCACTCGATCTTGCCTTCCTCGATCTGATCGAGTTCTTCTTCCATGCGGGCGGTATAAGTGACATCGAAAATGTCGTCGAAGGATTCCACCAGCAGGTCGTTGACGAGCATGCCCAATTCCGTGGGCACAAAGCGGCCGCCTTCTTTTTTGACATACTCGCGCTCCTGAATGGTGGAGAGGATGGACGCGTAGGTAGAAGGGCGCCCGACGCCGTCGGCTTCGAGCTCTTTGACCAGCGTCGCTTCGGTAAAACGCGGGGGCGGCTCGGTAAAGTGTTGTTCGGGATGGATGGACTTAAACTTCAGCTTTTCGCCTTCGGCAACCACGGGCAGCTTGTGCTTGAGTTCTTCGTCCTCTTCGTCTTTTTGATCCTTCCCTTCCTCATAAACGGCCAGGAACCCGTCGAACTTCGGAACCGAGCCGGTGGCGCGGAACAAGTATTCAGCGCCGTCTTTGCCTTTCGCCGCCACTTCAATGGTAGTTTGGTCGAAAACGGCGGGCGTCATTTGGGAAGCGACAAAGCGCATCCAGATGAGGCGGTAAAGCTTGAGTTCGTCTTCAGAAATGCCCGTGGCGTCGCCGTCACTCTTTTTGAGGTACTTTTCGAGGTCGCCGGGCGTGCGCAGCACGGAGGTCGGGCGGATGGCTTCGTGAGCGTCTTGCGCGTCTTTCTTGGAACGGTAGAAATTGGGCGACTCAGGAACGTAGCGCTCGCCGTACCGCTCGCGGATCAGGTCGCGCACCTCGTTGAGCGCATCGTGGGAAACCCGCGTCGAATCCGTGCGCATATAGGTAATCAAACCCACCGAACCTTCTTCGCCTAGATCGATGCCTTCGTAAAGGCGCTGGGCGATCATCATGGTGCGTTTGACCGAGAAGCGAAGTTTTCTCGCCGCCTCTTGCTGAAGCGTAGAAGTGATAAACGGCGGGACGGGGTTACGCCGCTTTTCGCGGGTGACCACCGAGCCAACCTGGTAAACGGCGCCTTCGAGCGCCTGAACTATGGAATCCGTGTCAGCCTGGTTCGAGAGCTGCACGTTTTCGCCATTGCGTTTCGCCAAGCGCGCCACCAGCGTAGGCGGCTTTTTCGCGCCCAGATGGACATCGAGGGTCCAATACTCTTCACGCTGGAAATTGCGGATTTCCCGTTCGCGCTCGACGATAAGCCGCAAAGCGACGGTCTGCACACGTCCGGCGGAGAGACCCCGCCGGACTTTATCCCACAGCAAGGGTGAAATTTTGTACCCGACCAGGCGATCCAAAATGCGCCGCGCCTGTTGCGCGTTCACGAGGTTGAGATTCACCTGGAGCGGGTGTTCGAAGGCGCGGCGGATCGCATGCGGCGTTATCTCATTGAACATGACCCGGTGTATGGCAGGGCCTTTGCCGGTTCCGTTCAGTTCCTCCCACAGGTGGTAGCAGATCGCTTCACCTTCGCGGTCGGGGTCGGCCGCCAGATACACGGCATCTGCTTTTTTCGCCGCCTGTTTCAATTCGGCGATGAGCTTCTTCTTGCCCTCGATGATGTGGTAGTGCGGGCGGAAGCCACGCTCGATATCCACAGCGAGTTCATTTTTCGGCAAATCCTTAATGTGGCCCAGGGAAGCCTTGACCACATACTGTTTGCCGAGATATTTCCCGATGGTCTTCGCCTTCGCCGGCGATTCGACGATGACGAGATTCTTAGACATAGGACGACATCACTTCCATTTCACACCCAACGGTCAAACCCAGACCTTGACGTAGTTCCGGCCCGGGAGCTGACGAACCAATCCTAACATTTCCAATTCGAACAGGACGGCAATTATTTCGGACGACGAGAAGTCGGCCAGCGTTTCAAGGAGCGCATCAATATGGACGGGCTGATCTACGGAAAGCTTGGCGAGGAGCGTTTTGGCGAGCAGCGTATTGGGTCCGAAATCGAGCTCGGCTTGCGCTTCCGCCGAATCGCCGCCCGCAGCTCGAATGCGTTCTCGGCCGGCCTTCGCCAGGGCGACGCGCTCATCCTGCGGCAGCTCCTCCACCACGTCGTTCCAGTCCTGGACCAGTTTGGCGCCCTGTTTGATCAGCAGATTTGGTCCCCAGCTCATTTTGGACGTGATGTTGCCCGGGACCGCGAAGAGCTCCCTGCCCTGTTCGAGGGCTAAACGCGCGGTGATGGCGGAGCCGCTGTACTGGGCGCCCTCCACCACCAGCACGCCCGAACTCATGCCGCTGACGACGCGGTTGCGGACGGGAAAATTCTGCGGATACGCCGGAGCGCCCATAGGAAACTCTGAAACGATGAGGCCCTCACGAGCGATCTGAGCCGCGAGTTGCCGATTTTCTGTCGGGTAAATCACGTCCACTCCACAACCAAAAACCGCCACTGTGGCGCCGCCTGCATCCAATGCAGCGCGGTGGGCCGCCGTATCGATGCCGCGAGCCATTCCGCTCACAATGACAAGTCCGGCGCGCGCCAAATCCCCGGCCAGCCTTTCCGTCACCACCTTTCCATATGGCGTAGCTCGCCGCGTTCCGACGACGCCGATCATAATGCCCGCGAGCCATTCAATCCGGCCGAGAGCGAACAACAGCGGCGGCGGGTCATAAATCTCCCGCAACCGTCGTGGATAGCGTGCATCCACCAGCGGGATCGCCGCCACGCCGAGTTCGCGCATCCGCTCCTGCTGGCGGATGGCGTCATCGAACGTGCAACCGCTCGCAATGCTTCGCGCGGCGCTCGCAGCCAAGCCGGCGGCTTCCAGTTCGTCCACGGAAGCGCGGAACACGGCCTGAGGAGAGCCAAAACGCTCAAGAAGCAAACTGGTTCTGCGGGCGCCAAGGCCCGGCACAAGAATCAAAGCCAGCCAGTGGAGTTCTTCCTCCCGGCTGATCGTTGTAACAGGCATCCACGCGGTGCGGGGCCTGCCAGAACCGTACTACTTCGACTCTAGCAACCACGGAACAGCTTTGGCAAGCCGCTCTTCACCTAAGTTATGTAGTGAAACGGCAAGCGCAAGTCTCTCCCACGGACGCAACCGTAAATTCCCGGCCAGGTTCTACACCTCCACGCCGAGTTCAGCCCACGCCACGACCTTCTGTTTCACCATGGCCTCATGGCCAAGGATAGCGGTTAAAGCGGCGGTAGCGCCGACGGTAATATCCGCGGGATTCGGAGCCCCTTTGAGGACGCAGTCGTAGAAAGCAGAGATGTGAGCGGTAGGCGATTCATCCTGCTTGGCGGCAAGGACGGTAGGCTTAGCGTCCCTGGCCAGTGGGTAAAACGTGGCGGTGGACATAAGGTCGATCGCGCCCTTGGTTCCGAACACGTACACATACTGCCCGCCGTTGGGCATGGCGCGGGGATGAAAGACATTTTGGGTGAACGACATCTTTGCGCCGTTTGTGTAATCGTAAGTAATGCTTCCGCAATCAAAGATGGTGCGTCCGGGCGGGTCGTTCTTGTAGAGCATGATCCCGCCAAAACCGCATGCCTTAGCGGGTCGAGCGCCGATCACCCAGTTGCAGAGGTCGAGGTTGTGAACCGATTGTTCGATGAGGTATCCGCCAGACTTGGAGACATCGAAGTACCAGTCGCCGGAAGTGCCGTCGTGGGCAAGATCTGCGGGAGCATGGCGTTGCGCTTTCACCATAATCACCTCGCCGATAATTCCGCCACGGATCTGCCGGATCGCTTCCTGCAACATGCGAGAGGAACGCATTTGCTGTCCGGCAACGAACACGGTTTTCGCGCCTCTGGCCGCGCGCACCAGCTCGCGCACCTGCGGGGGCGTAATGCCAATAGGCTTTTCACAGTAGACGTGCTTTCCCGCCTTAAGCGCGGCAACCGCCATTTCGGAATGGAGATACGGTGGGGTGGCTATGAACACCGCTTCGACATCCTTGCGTTCGATGATGCGCCGCCAGTCCGAGTACGTAGCCGGATTATCCCTTGCTGCCGTGCTAGCCGCTTTGTCGAGCCGGTCCGGCTTGATATCGCACAGAGCCACAACCTTGGCATTGTTCTGCTCGAGGATGCCGCGCAGCAGGTATGAGCCCCGGTTGCCCGTGCCGATTACGGCGGTCGCGACCCGCTCTCCGGAAGCAACCGCCGCCGCGCGCGCCGTCCATGGAGAGCCCAATAGGAAAAGCCTGCGGGTTACAGTCATAATCTCCTCTCAATAAGTCCAAGTTCGTGTGCTACTGTCGAGTGATTATACTCCTTCCAGGCGAGAGCATTTACGCTCATCCAGTTCGAGTAAAGTAGTGACCATGAGCCGCTATCAACTCCATGTGAACGGGCGCATCCATGAAATCGAGGCGGAGCCGTCCACACCTTTGCTCCAGGTCTTACGGGATCAGTTGGACCTTACCGGAGCGAAAGCTGGGTGTGGAGAGGGCGTGTGCGGGGCGTGTACGGTGCTGGTGGGGGGGCGCGCGGTACGCTCCTGCATCACCCCCATTTCCGAGGTGAAAGGCCGGCCCGTGCTCACTATCGAAGGGCTGGAGAAAGATGGCAAGCTACACCCGGTGCAAGCAGCTTTTCTCGACACTTCGGCCTTCCAGTGCGGGTTTTGTACGCCGGGCATGATCTTGGAGGCGGTGGCGTTGCTGGGGCGGTTCCCGAAGCCCAGCGAGCAAAAAATCCGGGAAGAAATGGAAGGGCACATCTGCCGCTGCGGAACCTACCCGAGAATTGTCGAAGCGGTGCGGTTGGCTGCGAAGGGAGGACGCCGTGGCTGAACCCCAATCCCCGACTCGCCGCGAGCTCTTCGAACTCCTGGGGGCGGGAGTGGTCTTTGACATCACGCTGGAGGCCGCCGGACAACCTATTCTTGCAACCCGCCTCCACTTTGCCCCCGATGGGAAGGTTACGCTGCTGACCGGCAAGGTGGAGCTGGGCCAGGGTTCGCGCACGTTGCTCACGCAGTGTGTGGCGGAGGAACTAGGCATCCAGGTAGAACAGGTGCAAGTGGTCATGGGCGACACGGCGCGCGTGCCTGACGATGGGGGAACCTTTGCAAGCTTGACAACTCCCCTCACGGTTCCTGTCGTGCGCCATGCGGCCGCCGCAGCGCGAGAGATGTTGAAGACGGTGAAACCAGAAGAGGCGATGCTCCGCGAAATTCCAGTGAAAGCGGAGGTCAGACGGCCGCAGGAGTGGACCGTCCTGGGAACTTCCGTGAAACACGTAAGAGGCCGCGACATTGTGACGGGGCGGCTGAAGTTCGCGGGTGACCTGAAAGCGCCGGGGATGCTCATAGGGAAGGTGATCCGCCCAGAAGCCTACGCAGCGGAACTGGCGTCATTTGACGGCTCCGCAACCGAACGCATCCCCAACGTCAAAGTGGTGCGGGCAGGCAATTTTCTGGGCGTGGCGGCGCCCGACGAATCAACTGCGGAAAGGGCGGCGGGGTTGATTCGTGCGGAATGGCGCCCCAGAGAACTCATCCAACCACCGGCGCTATATGAGCACTTCAAGAAGACATCAGCGCCACCCGTAGCCAATTTCAACACGCGCTATCCGCCCTTGCTTGAAGAAGGGCGTGTGACGGAAGGGCTGAAGCAAGCCGCCAAGCGCCACGAGGCGACATACACTTTACCTTCCATCGCACATGCCCCAATCGAGCCCCGCGCCGCACTAGCCTATTGGGACGAGAAAGGGCTCACTGTCTTCACAGGCGCCCAGGCGCCATTCGGCGTGCGGAAACAATTAGCGGGAACATTCAACATTCCAGAGTCCCAAGTGCGAGTGATCGCAGTAGACACAGGCTCGGCCTTCGGAGGCAAGCACGGACCGGAGGTGGCTCTGGAAGCCGCTTACCTCGCGAAGGAAACGGGCAAGCCCGTGCGGGTTACCTGGAGCCGGGAGGAAGAATTTGTGCGGTCCTACTGTCGCCCGGCAGGGATCATCGAAGTGCGGAGCGGAATCTCGGCGGAAGGGCGCATCGTGGCTTGGGATTTTCATAATTATCATTCAGGTCCGGCGTCTCTGCGTGCGCCTTATGCGATTCCGAATTTCTGCTGCGCCTACCACCGGGCGGAATCGCCCATGCGGCACGGTCCTTACCGATCACTGGCGGCAGTCGCCAACACCTTTGCCCGCGAAGCGCACGTTGATGAGCTGGCCGAACTGGCGGGGCGTGATTCCGTAGAGTTTCGCCTTCAAAACGTGGCGGAGGCGCGCCTGCGGGAAGCTATCCAGCGAGCGGCTGAACGTTTTGGATGGGGCCGGCGGCGCACGGCCGCAGGCATGGCCTGCAACATCGAAAAGGGTGGACATATGGCGCTATTTGTGGAACTGGAACCGAAAGGCAAATCCGTGCGGTTGTTGCGCATGGTCATGGCCTTCGATTGCGGGGCCGCCTTGAATCCGGACTACCTCAAAAACGAAATCACGGGCGCGCTGATCATGGGGATGGGTGGGGCGCTTTTCGAAGAACTGAAATACGACCGTTACAAGGTGCTGAATGGGAGCTTTGGCCGGTACCGCGTGCCGCGGTTCTCCGATACGCCGGAGATGGAAGTGATTCTTATCGACCGCCGCGATATTGCGCCCGCCGGCGCCGGAGAATCGCCGATCACGGTAGTAGCGCCTGCCATTGCGAACGCGCTGTTCCGCGCCACCGGAGCACGGCGGCGTTCTTTGCCTTTAGCTCCGGATGCGTGAGCGGCGGCAGCCGCAGGTTTGCGCCGGCCTGAACCGCTATTCTGATAAGAGGAGGAAGCGGTCCGGTTGGAAGAAAGGACGCTACGGATTGTCTCGATCGGCGGAGGGACAGGTCTTTCGACGCTGTTGCTCGGTTTAAAGCGCCGCATTGTGGCCGGCTCGGACCGTTTTAAACTCGACGTAACAGCCGTGGTTACCGTCACCGATGATGGCGGAAGCTCCGGGCGACTGCGACGCGAGTTCGACGTATTGCCGCCGGGTGACATCCGCAACTGCATGGTGGCGCTGTCTAAGGACGATGATCTACTGTCGCAGTTGTTTCAATACCGTTTCCCTTCCGGCCGGGGTCTGAAGGGCCATAGCTTCGGCAACCTGTTTTTGACCGCCTTGACGAATCTCACGGGCGACTTCGCGCACGCTGTGCAGAAATCATCCGAGATTTTGCGGACCGCGGGTAAAATCTATCCCTCTACTTCGGCCAATGTGCGCATCCGTGCTGTGTTAGAGGACGGCAGCCTGGTGGAAGGGGAAAGCAAAATCAGCCGCAGCCGGTCCCGGATTCGGGAAATCAGCCTGATTCCTGAAACCTGCCAGCCGTTAGAAGAGACGCTGGCCGCCATCCGCGAAGCCGATTTGATCACCGTCGGACCCGGATCGCTGTACACCAGCATCATACCCAACGTTTTGGTTTCCGGCATTCCGGCAGCCATTCGCCGTTCGAAGGCCATTACGGCCTGTTTTATGAATCTGATGTCTCAGCCCGGCGAGACCACGGGCCTAACGGCTGCGGATCACATTGAGGCCATCGAGCGGCACGCCCACACCAAGCTTATAGACGTGGTAGTGGTGAACACCGCCTCCATCAAACCTTCACTAAAGCGACGATACGCGGCGGAGCGCGCACATCCGGTGGAGGTGGACCGTGACCGCCTGACGGCGATGGGTTTGACAGTTCTCGGCCGGGACTTGCTCGCGGAATCGGAAAAGGTCCGCCACGACCCGGACGCGATTGCCGAAGTGGCAGTCCAACTGGCCGCAGCCGGACGCCGCCGCAAACTCAAGCAGCCGGCGCGAAGTGTGACACGATAGTAGTTTCGCGATGGTACAAGACGTTACAGTGGTGATTTTGGCGGCGGGGCTGGGAACGCGCATGCGCTCCAAACACGCCAAGGTGTTGCACGAGGCGGGAGGGCGCGCCCTGGTGGAGCATGTCGTACGCACTGCGTTGGAGATAGCGCCGCCTGAGCGCGTTTTCGTGGTGGTGGGGCACCAAGCCGATCGCGTACGCGCGAAGCTGGCTCCTTATAAGGTTCAATTCGTGGAGCAACGAGAGCAAAAGGGAACCGGACATGCGCTTTCGGTCTGCCGTGAAGCTATTGAGCCTCTGGGAGGGCTCGTGGTGCTCCTGTATGGCGATGGACCGCTTCTTGAAGCCGGAACTGTAAAGAAGCTGGTCGAAAAGCAAACTGCATCCACGGATGCCGCCACACTGATTACTACCGTGCTCGAAACCCCGCGAGGTTATGGACGGATTGTGAGGGACGGTGAGGGGCGATTGCTGGCCATCGTGGAGGAAAAGGCCGCCACGCCAGAGCAACTTGCCATCCGGGAGGTGAACCCTGGCATTTACTGTTTCCGGTCCGAATTGCTGTGGCGCCACATCGGGGAGATCAAGCCAGATAACCCGGCGCAAGAGTACTACCTTACGGACATGCCGGGAATTTTGCGGCGCGCCGGACACTCGGTGGGCATCCTCGAAGCGGAAGATGCGCGGCAGCTACTAGCGGTGAATACTCGCGTGGAACTAGCGGAGGTAGATCAGGTGTTTCGCGATCGGAAGCGGCGGGAGTTGATGCTGAGCGGCGTTACGATTCAAAACCCTGAGACGGTGGTCATCGATATGGACGTTCAAGTAGGGCGAGACACCGTCATTGAGCCATTTGTGCGGCTGTTGGGCCGGACCGTGATTGGCGAAGACTGCCGGATCGGATCGGCGTGCGTGATCGAAGATTCGGTATTGGAAGACGGCGCGGAAGTATTTCCGTTCAGCATGGTTTCCGGCAGCTACTTGGAAGCGAAAGCAAGGGTTGGACCTTTCGCACGACTGCGCATGGAGAGCCGGGTATGCGAGGGGGCGCATGTAGGCAATTTTGTGGAGATGAAGAAGACGCGTTTGGGCCAGCATTCCAAAGCCATGCACCTTGCCTACTTGGGCGATTCGACGATCGGCGCCGGCGCGAACATCGGCGCCGGCACGATTACCTGCAATTTCGACGGCCAAAAGAAGCACCCGACGAAAATCGGCGACGACGCATTTGTGGGTAGCAATACGACGCTTGTCGCGCCGGTGGAAGTGGGAGCAGGCAGTTATGTGGCAGCGGGTTCCGTCATCACCGAACCTGTGCCTCCGGATTCGCTGGGCATCGCCAGATGCCGGCAGACGGTAAAACCGGAGTGGGCAAAGCGGCGGCGTGAGCAACAGCGTTAGTCGCATGGAAACAGCTCGAGTGGTGGAAGTGCGGCGCGAAGGCGCCTGCTTGGGCTATGTAGCGGTGGATTCCACCGTCGGGGGACAGTCGTGCGGGGGACTGCGAATGTTGCCGGACGTCAGCGCAGACGAACTGCGGATTCTGGCGCGGCAGATGACATTCAAGTACGGGCTGCTGGGCCTGCCCCAAGGTGGCGCCAAAGGCGGCGTGATTGGAGATCCGGACGCCCCGGCTGAGGTGCGGCGCAGCACCCTACGCCGGTTCGGAGAGGCCATACGCGACATGCTGGCAAGCGGCGCATACCGGCCGGGACCGGATATGGGAACCACGAATGAAGAGATCGCGGCCATGCTGCGGGACATCGGCATTCCATTCTCCCGCCGAGACTTGCAAGTGAAAGACTCGGGCTACTATACCGCCTTGGGCGTATTCGCGGGGGCACGCGAAGCAGGGCGGCGTTGCGGACTTTCGCTGGCCGGTGCGCGGTGTGTGATCCAGGGATTCGGCAAGGTGGGCGCGGCTTTGGCCCAGTTCCTGGATGCGGCTGGCGCCCGCGTGGTCGCGGTGGCCACGAGTCGTGGGGGCCTGGTGGACAACAGGGGGCTGGATGTGCCGCTCTTGTTGAAGGCTTCTCGCGAGCGCGGCAGTGGGTTTGTCGAGTCTTTTCCTGCGGAACGATGGCCGGCGGATCGGATTCTCGAGGTGGACTGCGAATTTTTATTCCCCTGCGCCCGCCACCACGCCATTCATGACGAGAATGTGGAACGGATTGCGGCTCGCGTCATTTCGGCGGGAGCCAACGCGGCATGTACGCCGTCGGCGGAATCCCGGTTACTCGACCGGGGCGCTGTGTGTCTGCCCGATTTTGTGACGAACTGTGGCGGTGTTTTAGGGGGAACCATGGAATTCGCAGGCATTCCGCAGCCGGCGGTACGGCGCATGATGGAGCCATGGATTTCCGAGCTTGTCCGCAGTCTCCTGGATGCGGCGGCAAGAACGGGGATACCTGCACGGCGTCTGGCGGAAACCTTCGCACTGGAGCGCCACGCCGCGATCCAAAAGTCTGCGGAGAACCCAACCCCAAGCGAGCAGCTAGTTCGCTGGGGCGTGCGGGCATACCGCTCGTGCTTGGCTCCAAGATGGCTAGTCCGCCGGTTCGCCGAAAAGCATTTCGAAGCGCTGATGAGCGGTGTCCGGTTTGCTTGATGCTTGACGCGGCTAACGCTGCGGGAGATTCTGGCGGACAACCACCCGCAAGGCGACGTCGCCCTCGTCCGTAGAGATGTAGCCCACCGTCACCCGCGCGCGGGTCTTCAGACGGCCCTCGATCCGGGTGTCGGGTTTTAAGATAAATGTGTGTTTTTCAGGAGATTTACCCGGCAAAGTGCGCAATACGGTCAATTTGCCGGGTTGCAACTCGGTTACTGTGCCTGAGAAAAACTCATAACTGATCGGCTCGCTCTCTTCCTGGGGAGTCTGTTCCGGCTCGGCAGCCGGCAGGGAAATCGCCAAGACAAACGGGGCGCCGATGAGACACACCAAGCCTCTGCGGGTAAGGACCACGTTCCAGGATATGAAAACCCAATGAAGCAAGGGTGAATGCAGGATTAAAATCCTTTCACCCATGAGACCATGGCCACCAGCTATAGAACCAGGAATGGGTGGTAGAGATTCGGGAGTTTAAACTCACCGATTGCAATCAAATCGCCGTCCTGCGAAATAGCTTTCACATAGCGCGTCCCGGGACGAACCCGGAAGGGTGAAACGCGGAAATCTCTGCCCTGACGGATGAAGCTTTCCGTCACGCGGTCGACGACCTCCCCGGGAAACTCGGGCAGCAAGGAGGCCGCCGGAATCAACGCCTCTTGCAAGCGTCCCGCGGCGCTGAGCGCAGCGAGCTCATCCAAGGTTTTCGCCTGAGGCAACGTAAACCCACTAGAAGCTGTGCGGCGAAGACGCTCGAGATATGCGCCGCAACCAGCCAAGCGTCCGAGGTCATGCGCAATGCTGCGCAAGTATGTGCCCGCCGAACACCTTACGCGGAGGTAAAGATCGGGCGGGCTCCAGTCCAACATTTCGATGGCGTGAACGGTCACCTCCACAGGCTCCATTTCGACCGCGACCTGTTTGCGCGCGAGCTTGTAAGCGGGAACGCCACCTATTTTCTTCGCCGAAACCGGAGGTGGAAGCTGAAGAATCTTCCCTTGAAACTGGGAAAGGAATCCTTGGAGCTGCTCGCGGGACAACTGGGGTTCGACGTGCGGCGGAACAGGTTCCCCTTGGCGGTCGTAGGTAGTCGTGGCGTGGCCGAAACGCACCACCCCTTCGTACTCTTTGTCGCCTTTCATGAGGAATTGGACCAAACGAGTGGCGCGGCCGAGCACAAGGGGGAGGACTCCCGTAGCCATGGGATCAAGGGTGCCCAAGTGACCGACGCGCTTCATCCCGGCGAGCCGCCGCACGCGGTTCACAACGTCATGGGAAGTCCATCCCTCCGGCTTGTCGACAACCAGAATTCCATCCATCAGATTCCACTGTGACAGAGCCATGGCGACGCATGCAAACTGGGGTGAGTATTCCCGAGCGGATAGGGGCTCCTGCCGGCCTGCATTGGCGCGATACTGAAACCATGACGGGCACAGGAACATGGGATTCTCACGCCGAGTACTCGCGCCGCCTTGAAGCCCGCCTGAAAGAGGCTTCAAAGTGGGAGGCCCGCCACCGGCAGATTGGAAACGCGCGGTTGGCGGTGGCTCTCGCCGGGATTGTGATGGCCTGGCGCGTGATCGGCCCGCAGGCGCTCTCCGCATACTGGTTGGCGGCTCCTCTGGCGGCATTCATCGCTCTGGCCATCTGGCACGAACGGGTTATTCGATCCTTTCGGCGCGCCTCCCGGGCGGCGGCTTATTATCGCCGCGCGCTGGACCGTCTGGAGGGGAACTGGGTGGGGAAAGGCGAGCCGGGGGAGCGGTTTCGCGATCCGCATCATCCCTTCGCTGAAGATTTGGACCTTTTCGGACGCGGCTCGCTCTTTGACATGATTTGCGCCGCCCGAACCCGCGCCGGCGAAGAAGTGCTGGCGCGCTGGTTCCTGGAACCCGCCGATCCCGAGGAAATCCGGGCGCGTCAACAGGCCATTGAGGAACTGCGCTTCCGTGTCGATTTGCGCGAATCCATGGCGCAACTCGGCGAAGACGTTCGTGCAGGCGTCCATCCGGAAGCCCTGTCGGTGTGGGGCGCAGCGCCGCCCTTACTGGATTCGCGCGGCGGGCGAGTGGTGTGTGCGCTGGCGGCGTTGCTGAATATCGCTGGGCTTCTGGCGGCGGTAGAATTTTCGCAACCGCTCCTCTTGGTATGGACGCTGATGGCGTCCACCGGATGCGGCTTTTATTTCCGAGAGCGAGTGAAAGACGTAATCCGGGAAGTGGAGATTCCCGCTCACGATTTGGCCCTGTTGCGCGACGTGCTGCTATGCATCGAGCGCCAGACGTTTCAATCGCCGAAACTCGCAAAGCTGCGGGCGGCGCTCGAGATTGAAGGGCAGCCTCCGTCCAAGCGCATTGCGCGGCTTAACCGCCTGGTGGAAATGCTGGATTCCCGCGATAACTTAGCGGTGCGCATGATCGGGCCGCCGTTGTTGTGGTCGACGCAGCTCGCATTCGCAGTGGAAGCATGGCGCCGCGTCCATGGGCCGGCAGTGCGGAAATGGCTGGAGGCGGTGGGCGAAGTGGAAGCAATCTGCTCCCTTGCGGCGTACGCGTTTGCACATCCTCACGACCCGTTTCCAGAGATTGTCGAATCCGGACCCTGCTTCGAAGCGGAGGCCATCACACATCCGATGCTGGTGGAAAGCAAGGCGGTGCGGAACGACGTGCGACTGGGCAAAGATTTGAAGCTGCTTGTGGTCAGCGGGTCGAATATGTCGGGCAAGAGCACGCTATTGCGCACAGTAGGCGTCAACGCCGTGCTGGCCATGGCCGGCGCGCCGGTGCGCGCCAAACGTCTCGTCATTTCGCCGCTGGCGATCGGCGCCTCCATTCGGGTCACCGACTCGTTGCAAGATGGCAGCTCTCGTTTTTACGCCGAAATCACGCGGCTGCGGCAGTTGGTTGACATGGCCGGAGGATCCCGGCCTTTGCTATTCCTGTTAGACGAGCTGCTACACGGCACGAACTCGCACGACCGCCGCATTGGGGCGGAAGCAGTAGTGAGAGAACTGGTGGAACGTGGCGCAATCGGACTGATTACGACTCACGATCTGGCGCTGGCCCACATTGCCGAAGTTTTGGCGCCTGCCGCAGCCAACGTCCATTTCGAAGACCATCTGGAGGACGGGCGTATCCGCTTCGACTATAAGCTCCGACCCGGCGTGAGCAAGAAGAGCAATGCCCTCGAGCTGATGCGCTCGGTGGGGCTGCACGTTTAACCCGAGCGTCACTGCACGGGCGTGCCATAGGGAACCAGGGTTTTCACGCGCTCAACGCCTTCCACGCGAGTGATTTTCCAAGCGGGGCCGTCCTTTTCAAGGTACATGGTTTGAGCTTCATTGCGGTCTTGATAGACGTACTCGACGCGGACTTTCACCTCGCGGTCCGTGAGAGCTTGCGGCTCCATCACCGCAACCCCTTTGATGGCGGCGTTTGAGTCCTGGAGATATTGCGCAAACTTGCGGTCGCCGGTTTCAGCGAGCGCTTGGCGGAGGGAGGCGAGCATCTGGCCGGCGTAGCAGTCCAGGTACTTTTTCACATTTCCCTCGCGCGCCGCATCCAACATGGCATAGATGGTGTCCTGGGGAGCGGCGGCGCGAGGAGGCGCGGGGACACTCCAACTCCCGATCCCATTCCGCTTGCGTCCCAACACGATAGCCAGAGCTAACAGCAGCACGATAATGGTGGCGATCTGCGCTTTCCGGTTCGTCTTCATGGCTGTTTGGCGGCGGCGGGCGGGCTCCCCTTACGAATGATCGTCAAGTCTAAGTTGCCGTTCTTATCCACGATCAGCTTTTTAATTCTAGGAAGAATTTCCTCCATGGTCTCGACGTAAAGCCGGCGTCCGTTGACCTGAGCCGCCCGTTCATACTGGCCTGCAATCTGGTTGAACCTTGCAGCGTCGCCCTGAGCTTCGTTAATCTTGCGCAGCTTGTATCCGCGAGCTTCCTCCAACAAGCGCTCGGCCTCGCCGCGCGCTTTGGGAATCACGTCGTTCGCATACCCTTCGGCTTCATTCACGATGCGGGAGGCATCGGCGCGCGCGCCGGCAACGTCCCGGAACGCATCGGCCGCCTCCGGCGGGGGAGCGGCGATTTCGATGTTCACGCTCGCCAACATAACGCCGGCGCGGTAGTCATTCAAGATCTTTTGAGCGGCCGCGCGCACCTCTTCTTGGATGGCCGCCTTTTCGGTGGTCAGGACTGCGTCCACCGTGCGGTGGGCCACATGATGGGCGAGCTCGCTGCCCACAACCGCCCCCACGGCCTTGGCGACATCTTGCAACTGGAATAAGTAATCTGCGGGAACAGCGACAGAGTACTGGACCACTGCGCGCATGTAGATAATGTTCTGGTCGCCCGTAAGGAACTGCGCTTCCAAGGGCTGGGTGCGGCCGAGCACGCCGTCGGTAATTTCGCCTCCCACGACGGTGCGCTGTAATTGCTGCACTTTGAGTTTGTGCACGCGGTCTATCGGCCACGGCATGGACACATGGATTCCCGGCATCACACGCGCTTCCACCACCTTGCCGAAACGGGTCTCGACCGCCTGTTGATCGGCCGGCACGATATACACGCTCGTCAAAAGCCACATTGCGAGCGCGGCGGCCGCCAGCCGGCGCCGGTTTACTTTCGGAAGTCTCATTGCGCGCCCGCCTCGCCGCGAACCAAGATTTTCAAAAGCTCCGAGTCGGAGCTCAGGATCGCCGTAGTTTTGTCGTCGAAAATTTTCTTGTATGATTCGAGCGTCCTCAAGAGCTTGTAGAACCGTGGATTCCTAGAGTACGCCTGGCTGTAAATACGCGTGGATTCAGCGTCGCCCTCGCCTTTGATTTTTTCGGCTTCTTTATACGCGGCCGAAAGCAGTTCTTCCTTTTGCCGGTCGGCATCCGCGCGGATGCGCAAAGCTTGCTCCTCTCCTTCGGCGCGATATTGACGCGCGATGCGCTCGCGCTCGGCGCGCATACGAGCGTAGACGCTTTGTTTGTTCTGTTCCGGAAGGTTCAGCCGTTTGATCCGTACGTCCACCACCTGAATTCCGTACGCCGCCAGCGCCGCGCGATCGGTCTTCGCCGATAATGCGTCCAAGACCTCTTGGGCCTTTACGGCGTCCGGAGATGTTGAAACCAAGCGGTCGAGGTCCTGAGAGCCAAGCGCCGCGGCTAGACCCGACCAGACGATATCATGCAGACGCATCTCCGCCGCTACGGGGTCGCCGACGGTCTCAACGAATCGCTTCGGATCTTGAATCCTCCACGCCACGTAGTTTTCAATCACGAGGTTTTTCTTGTCGCGCGTGAGAAACTCCGAAGGCCGGGGATTGTAAATGCGTAGCCGGCGGTCGAAATAGGTTGCGGTCTGGAAGAACCACTTAGCGTGAAGTCCGGCGCTAGTGACTGTATACAATGGACGGCCGAACTGCGTCACCAGGACGAACTCCGTCTCCCGCACGGAAAAGAAAGTCAGCCACAGGAGCGCGGCAATCACCAGCCCGCCTGCGGCGGGAAGGTATTTGCGATATTTGTTCCATTCCATACTTCGCCTCAATCCTCGGGGAATATATTCGGAGCCGGCTGTGCCGGAGCCGGAGCAGGGGCGACGGCAGGGCCGATCTCGATGCCGTCCTCAAGCAACATCAAATGGCGCCGGTTTCTGCTAGCGTCTACGATCATTTTTCTTCTTCCTGGCAAAACTTGCTCCATGGTTTCCAGATATAAACGCGTTTCCGTTACGCCTTGGCCGGTCCGATAGGCCGCCTCCCAAGAGGTAAAACGGTCTGCGTCGCCACGTGCGCGGTTCTTCTTACCCATGGAGTAACCCTGGGCAGTCTCCACGCGCGCCCGCGCATTTCCTCTGGCGAGGGCCACCTGTTCGTTCCGGTAGCCTTCGGCTTCGTTGATGAGCCGGTTTTTTTCCTCCATAGCGCCCGACACTTCCCGAAACGCATCCACGACCTCCTGCGAGGGGTGGACGTCCAGCATGCGCACGGACAACACTTCCACCCCTGAGCCGTAGCGGTCGAGCGTTGCTTGCATGCTGCGCTTGACTCGCTCCTCGATTTCCCGTCGCCCTTCCGTTAAAATCGCATCCAGCGAGGCTGTGGTGGTGACGCTGTGAAGCGCCGATTCGGCTACGGCGCGAACCGTGCTCTCTCCGTCGAGGAGTCTAAAAATCCAGTCGTCGGGATGCGCTAGGCGGTAGTGAACAGCGGCGTTCACTTCAATCATGTTTTGATCGCCGGTGAGCATCAACGATTCCTCCGGCTTACGCTGGAACCTGCCGGTACGGTGCTGAATATTCCATTCGTAAGCCGGAGGTTCGGCGGCGGCGGCGCCAGGTTCCGACCGGAATCCGATTTCGATGACGCGCACGCGCTGCGCCTGAACCCGGGTGAGGCGGTCAATAGGCCAAGGCCATTTGTAGTGTAGCCCCGGTTCACTGTAAGGTAACAACTTTTTGCCAAAACGCTCGACCACGCCGGTTTCGTCTGGATTCAGCACATAGACGCCGCTGAGAAAGTAGAGCGCCGTAGCGGCGCACAACGCGGGTTTCCACCATTCCCGCCACCGCGAGAGCACCGCTGCAAAGGTTTCCGCAGGGTGGATGGCGCCGGCGCGGTCGCGAACACGCTCCCAAATCTGTTGGAGGCCGAGCCTTGACCACCAGCGCCGCCACCGGGATTGCGTACCGGCGCCCTCGACACGGAGCAGGCGCAGTGAATTGAGCATTACGAAGAACGACGAGAGCTGGTGCGTGAAAGCGGCTCCCAAAGGACCGAGCCGCCCCGTCGCACAAGCCAAGACGGCCAGGAGGTTGACCGCGCCCGCGAAGAGCACAATGTTTTGCCATGCGGTATGGACAGCACGGCGGCTCACTTCGAACAAGCGGGGCAGTTTGTCGAGTGAGCGGCCCATATAGACCACGTCGGCCGCTTCGGCGGTGACGTCGGTAGCGCCGGAAACCGCTATCCCGACGTGTGCGGCGGCCAGGGAAGGGGCGTCATTGATGCCATCGCCAACCATCGCCACGCGCCGGCCTTGCGCCGCAAACTGACGGATGCGATCGAGCTTCTGCTCCGGCAGGAGTTCGGCCTCGACGTGCGGGATGCCAATTTCTCGCGCAATGGCTTCGGCGGTGCGGCGCCGGTCGCCCGTCAGCATGACGATATGGGAGATGTCGAGAGAGGAGAGTTCAGCGACAGCTTCCCGGATCCCGGGCCGTATACGGTCCCGCAAAAGGACAGCTCCTGCGAACTCAGCTCCGTCCGCGACGAAAACAGCCGTTGCGCCAGTGCGGTCTGCCTCTTCCAGAAGCGACTCCGGAACGCGTATGCCCGCCTCCTCCAAGAAGGCTGCATTACCGGCCCGGAGGATGCGCCCGTCCACCGCACACTCTGCGCCGCGCCCGACAGCTACGCGAGCCTCGCTGGGCTCCGGAAGCGCCAGGCGGCGAGTCTGCGCTTCTTCCTGAATCACCTTCGCCAGGACATGCTCGGATGCCCGTTCCGCCGCAGCGGCTAGCCGCAACAATTCGTCCTCATGGCGGTTCCAGGGCAAGATTTTCACAATCTCAAACCGCCCTTCGGTGACCGTACCGGTTTTGTCAAAGACGACGGTGTCAATTTTTGAGGCCAGTTGGAGAATCGCGCCGCCGCGCACTAGGATGCCGCGGCGTGCAAGCCCGCCGATAGCGGCCACCATAGCTGTAGGCGTAGCGAGAATCAGCGCGCAGGGACAAGCCACCAGCAGAACGGCGACCGTCCTCAGCCAGTCTCGGGTGAAATAAAACGTCAGTGCGCCGGCAATCAGCAACGCGGGTAAGAAGTACTTGGCGTAACGGTCGGCAAGGCGCTCAACCGGGGCGCGCCGCTCCTTGGCTTCCTCGACCAGCGCGATGACGCGGGCGAGCGTGGTTTCCGGCCCAGCGCGCAGGACGCGGACGCGTAACAAGCCGGAGCCGTTTATCGTTCCTGAAAACACCTCGTCGCCGGGCTGCTTGTCGCGAGGGAGGCTTTCACCGGTAATGGCGCTTTCGTCCACGCTGGAGATTCCCTGCTCGACGCGGCCATCCGCCGGGATGCGCTCACCGGCGCGCACTTCAATGATGTCGCCTTCCATCAGGGAAGCAGCGTCGACTTCGATCTCCGTTCCATCACGGATCAAGCGCGCTTTGTGCGGCAGTTGTTCGACAAAGCGGCGGATGGCGGCGGAGGTCCTTCCGGCAGCATACCCCTCCAGCCCTTCGCCGAGCAGCATGATGAACATCGCCTCAGCCGCCGCGAGGTACTCACCCACGCTCAAAGCCGCGATGACCGCAATGCAGATGGCCAAGTCCGCCGAGAACTGCTTTTCGAAAAGGGCGGAGATGGAGTTGTAGAAGATACGGTATCCTGCCAGCACGGTGAGGATGGCCGCCGTATCGATGCCGAAAACCGTCTTCCAAACGCCTGTCAGGTTCAGGAGCAGGAGTACGCCCACAAAGGTGGCGAACCCAAAATATCGCAACCGTTCTTTGCGCTCGTCGTCCAAGATGCAGCCCCCACGCTATAGTGGTTAGTAGTCCATCATTATGCCATTTGCTTCCATCCCGGAGGCGATCGAGGACATTCGCGCCGGTAAAATGCTGGTCGTGGTCGACGATGAAGACCGCGAGAACGAAGGCGATCTGACCATCGCCGCCGAAAAAGTGACTCCGGAAGCCATTAATTTTATGGCCACATACGGCCGGGGTTTGATTTGCTTGGCCTTGCCCGGCGAACGGTGCGACCAGCTCCAGCTTCCTCTGATGTCGCCTACGAACACAGCCCGCTTTGGAACGGCGTTTTGCGAGGCGATTGATGCGCGCGAGGGCATCACAACGGGGATCTCAGCGGCTGACCGCGCGCGCACGATCCTGGTGGCGATGGACCCGAACACCAAGCCGCGCGATCTGGCGCGGCCCGGCCATGTGTTTCCCCTGCGAGCGCGTGACGGCGGCGTTCTCGTGCGCGCCGGACAAACCGAGGCGGCGGTGGATCTGGCGCGGATGGCGGGTTTGAGGCCGGGTGGGGTGATCTGCGAAATCATGAACGACGACGGGACGATGGCCCGCGTCCCGCAACTGGAAGAGTTCTGCCGGAAACACGGGCTCAAAATGATTTCCGTCGCGGATCTGATTCGCTACCGGTTACAACACGAGCAGTTCATCCGGCGCGTGGCTGAAGGGTCGGTTCGCACGCCGGCAGGCGAGTTCAAGACCATCGTATACTCGAGCCATTTCGATCCTGAGATGCATATGGCCTTAGTGATGGGGGATGTGTCCGCTCCCGGCCCCGTGCTGGTGCGCATGCACGCTCACTGTGTATACGGGGACGTATTTGGCTCAACAGACTGTGAATGCGGGCGGCTGATCCGCCGGTCCCTGGAGTTGATCGCAGCAGAGGGGCGGGGCGTGCTTGTCTATCTCCACCAGACTGGACCGGGTTTAAAAATTCAGGCGTCCGCAGAAGGCGGCACAGGCGCCGTGGTTCCGCACGGCAGGGCTTTTATGCACTACACTACGCCGGACGGTCAAAGACAACTCCAGCACGAGTTTGGCGTGGGCGCGCAGATTCTGTGCGACTTGGGTCTGAGGTCTGTTCGCCTGCTCACTAACCATCCGCGGAAAGTGGTAGCGCTCGAGGCGTACGGCATTGAGATCGCCGAACAAGTTCCGGTGATTTAAGGCAACCGCGAAGTTTCGGGAACTTTGGATGCGCCGCCTCCGTTTTGGGGAGTGAGGATATAACGATGAAAATTTTCTTGAGAGTGACGCTGCTGGCAAGCGTGGCTTTGCTGGCGATGGCGGCGGATCCCGCCCTGGTCAACTTAATCATGCCAGGGGCTAAGGTGGTTTCAGGGTTAGACGTTCGCTCGGCCAAGGCTTCGCCGTTCGGCCAGCTTTTGTTGCGCCAGATGCAGAAGGACGAGAAGAGCTTTCAAGAACTGCTCGCGGCAACCGGGTTTGATCCGCGGCGGGACTTGCACGAGCTGCTTTTCGCCGCCGCCGATCCGCAGGTCAAAGGCAGCGGGCTGGTGCTGGCCTCAGGGAACTTCGACACGGTGAGAATCATCTCCGCCTTGAGAATGCAAAACGCCATGGTTTCGACCTACCGGGGCGCAGAACTCATCCGCCCGCAAGCAAAACCCGGCGCCAGCGGAGTACTAGCGTTAGTGGGCGGCACTCTGGCGCTAGCGGGCGAGGAGATGACCGTGAAAGCCGCCCTGGACCGGCGTGCGGGCGCCGCTCCCCAGGTGGATGCGGGCACAGCGGCGAAGATTCAGAGTTTGAGCGCTCGTTACGACGCGTGGTTTTTTAGCACCGCCCCTACCGTCAGCATGTTTGGGAATCTGCCCAAGCCGCCGGTAGGAGGCGGCGAAAAGCCGGAGTTCAACGCCATTCAGGGCATCCAACAGACCTCCGGAGGGGTCAAACTGGGCAGCGACATCGTACTGTCCGGAGAGGCGCTGACACGGTCGCCGCAAGACGCCACGGCGGTCATGAATATTATTCAATTCCTGGCGGGCATGATCCAGATGAACCGCGAAAAGCCAGGCGCGAGTGAACTTGCGGAGATTGCGAATACCCTCAAGGTTGAGGCCAAAGGGAACACGGTCACTCTCAGCCTACTGGTGACTTCAGCTCAAGCCGAGCAATGGTTCCAACAACTTCAGCAGCCTAAAACTCAGCGTAAAAAAGCGAGCCTGTAAGCCAGATGAAGGCGCGCCACGCGGGGCTTGAGGGCAACCCGCGCAAGCGGCGGCCAAAGGCTTCGCAATGGCGGTGGAGCTGTTAACGCGCCTGCGGACTTAGACCCAATCGACGACGTGCAGTTGGCGGGTCCAGGTATCCGTTTCCAAAGCGTCCACGCAGATCTGGCTGCCATCACGGCTCCAGCGGGGATGCAAGTCGCAGCGCAGATCCCCGCTTAGGTAAGTCTTATGGCGCATCGGAAACGACCCCAGCACGGCGCCTTGTTCGGTGCGTAGATCGTAAAACAACAGGCGCTTTTCCATCTTCGACCCGTCGTTTCTATCCGTCGCCAGTCGCTGCCTGTCCGGAGCGAAGCTACAGTGACCGTCGCCAGTGAGGAACCCGGCGCCGATGCGGCGATAATCCGCCTTACCGTCGGTAAACAACACGTGAACCTTCTCTTGACTCCCGGCCAAGCGAAACGTAGCGATGATTTCCTTTTCGGTTCGCCAATCGAAGTGGGAGACTCCGAGCCCAAAGGGAACCACTTCACGCAAGCCGGAACCATCCACGCCTACGGTGAACATCGCCGATTCCAACTGCTTGTCCGGAGCCCAGCAGCGAGCTAGAAAGAAGAAACGCGTGTCGTCGGCGGAATGCCGTAATACCCGAAGAAATGATGTTTCGGGCCGCTTGTCAACACACGGATGCGGGGCGGCTTCGAAGCGAAAGCCGCAGTCCAAACAAACTCACGCCGGGTCATGCCCATGTCTCCTTAGCTAGCTTCCGTTGTCAAAATCAGAAAACCGGGTTCGAGAGGCCGCCGGCTTCGGCTTCAAGCGTTCACTTGGATCGGAAAGGGCCCTTTAGTTGCACAAGATCGGTTCGAGCCTTTTCATCTTCGGAAACCCGCGATAGGAAGTAGACGGAGCCATCTTTCCCGATGGCGATCGAGTTCACGTAATTGGGACGCTGCCCGCTGGCGAAATAGATGGCGCCATGATCCTTGTAAGTACGGGTGGGGATATGGTAGGTGATCAAGTGCAAGTCTTCCCTGCCCTTGGACTCCCCTTTCGCGGTGACGTCTTTCCCCTTAACGCGCTTACCGTCGATGTAAATCGGTCCCCCAGTCAGATAGTGAATCGTCTCCCCGTCAGGGCCTAAAGCAAAGCCGAGGTAACCGTAACTGAACTGGTCAAACATGCCACTACGCTTGGACGGCTCCGAGGTGATGCGGTCCAAAACCTCCACTTGCTGCGTGGCCGGCAGAAACCGGAAAAGATACCCTGAGTTACCGTGCACCCCGTAAATGGCCTTTTCTGGTTCATACCAGAAGGTCTGCCTCCAGTTATAACCCATGTGTCCGGCCGAAGACGGGTCATAAAGGCCGAAGTAATCCTTTTTCAAATCGTCGCCGGTGACAGTCTCAATAGCGTCCGCGCCGAAGTTATAGCGGTGAATGACGCCGTCTGAAGTAGAAAAATACACCGAGCCGTCGTGAGGATCCACAGTCATGGACCGGCAAATGGTACGAAAGGTCTTGCCCTTGCCGTCTTCCCCTTGTTCGGAAACCGGTCCAAGATCTCTCAGCTCCCGTTTGGCCAAATCGTAGCGCAGGAAATGTCCGCGGGGCCATGTCAAACCATACAGCCGCTCTCTCTGCCGGTCCATGGCGAACGTAATGATTCCTTCGCGCCGGGGAGCCGTGGCGAGGTCTTCGAACTTCCCCGTAGCCAAGTCGTAGGCCAGAAAATGCCCCCCTGGATATGGCTTCATGCCTTGAGGCGGTATTCCGGGCTTTTCCATGCCATCGACGATCGAGTAAAAGCCGATGTGAGTGGCGAAATACAATTTTCCTTTGGATTCGACGAAATTCACATGGACTTTACCTTGGGAAATGGCCCCGGAACCTTTTTCTCCGCACGCTTCACTCAAATCGCCTAGATGCCGCACCTTGTCCGCCGCCGGATCATAAACGTACATCTGCGCCGCTACGTCCGGTTCTTGGGCAGAAAGGGCGTAGTAGATCTTTCCGTCACTGGCGGCGGAGACGCCGTTATAGGAGTCGTGCGCCTGCTGGAAACCAGAGTCGATGATGCGGGCGGTCAATTTGGGGGGCGTAGTAGAGGCCGGCTTGGGCTCCGGCGCCGGCCGGGGCCTGGAGCAGGCGCAAACCCAGCAGGCCGCGCCCACGAAAGAGTAGATCCACAAACGTTTCCGCATGAGACAGTTTCAATCCGTTGAGTGTCAAGCCTTCGCCAGTTCCGCCGCATGGAGGTGAATCTTGCGGATTGCCTCGACCATTTGATCCATGTCGCTCCGCGGACCCAGAAGCATCGCCTGCGTGAACCAAACCGCCTCCTCGCAAAGTTGGTCGTTCGCCGGGCAGTGGTTCTGCTCTTCCCACTGCTTGAGCCGCTTCTCAGAAAAGAGACGCTTATAGCCGCGCGACGCCAGAGCCTCCTTTAAGAAAGCCTGTTTGTTCAAAGGGGTATAACCGCTAGCGGCAGGAATGCCCTCCGCAGCCAGAGCTTTGAGGAACTTCGCACGCGGCAGCCCGGCGAAATGCTCCTTCTTATAACGGAACATGTAAAGGTGATAGGCGTTTCGCGTACACCCCGGATACTGTTTGGCAGGCAAGATGCCAGGGATCTCGCGCAACATCGACGTCAGGTATTCCGCATTGGCGGCGCGCGTGCGGGATTGCTCCTCGAGGCGAGTCATCTGCGCCATGAGTAAAGCCGCCTGGAATTCGGTCATCCTCAGATTCGCGCCCGTGGAAGCGTAAGTGAAGCTCGTGCCGATGGCCTTCAGTCCGCTGCCATTATTGTGAAAAGCGTAAGCGCGCTCCTTCAACTCGTCGCTGGCGGTCAAGAGCGCTCCGCCTTCCCCAGAATTCAAGTTTTTGGAAGCCTGGAAGCTGAAGCAGCCCGTATCTCCAAAGACGCCGAGCTTGCGATTGCGCCATTCTCCCAGATGCGCCTGGCATGCGTCTTCGATCAGCGCCAGTTTATGTTTCTGCGCTAGCGGGAGGATGGCGTCCAAATCGGCTGCGTTCCCGCCGAGATGCACGGGAATGATGGCGCGCGTGCGCTCGTTGATAGCGCTTTCGATTTTCCGTGCGTCCATTTGGAACGTTTCCGGATCCGTATCGACGAACACCGGAAGCGCATGTTGCCGCAACACCACATTGACCGTGGCGACAAAGGTGTACGGCGGAACCAGGACCTCATCCCCCGGTTCTACGCCGGCGACGTTCAAGGAAATGAACAGCGCCGAAGTGCCGTTCGCGGTGGCGAGGCAATGCTTAGCGCCTGTAAGCTGTGCGTAAGCTTCTTCGAATTTCTTTACGTTCTGGCCGTTGCCACGATACCATTTCCCGCTTTTCAAGGTTTCCAGCATGGCCTGCTCTTCGCGCTGGTCGAAAATGGGCCATGATGGGAACGGCTTCGACCGCACCTTAGGTCCGCCCAGCAACGCGGGCTTTGTGGTTGCCGTCATCGCGGCGCCTCGGCCAGCAGCCAGTCCCACGGCAGGGGCGGCTGCGAAAAATGTCCGGCGTGTCACATCCATAACTTCCGTGTCCCCCGTCTGGCATTATGGCTCATTCAGCGGCGTTCGTGAAGGATGCGGAAAATGGCGGCGCCATACTTTTCCACGCTGCGCAACCCGATTCCAGGGATAGCGAGGAGTTCCGCCGCCGTAGCCGGCATTTCCGCAGCCAAAGCGTGTAAAGTGCGGTCCGAAAGAATCCGGAAAGCGGGGACGCCCTGGCGCCTGGCCTCGGTAAGCCGCCAAGCGCGGAGGGCTTCGAGAATACGGTCTTGTGAGGGTCCTTTCGTTTCTTTCTTGCTAGGAGGCGATGGCGCCGTTTCAGCGGCCCGGCGGCGCCTCGGAGCCCTTTTCGGGGACTTAGGCAACGCTTCCACAGGCTCGGTGACGTTGAACGCAAGCTCGGCCTCCGGGGCTAGCGTTCGTCCCAGCGCTGTCAGGCGCACGCGCTTGAAATCGATGCGCCGGCCGTCCTTGAGAAAACTGTCGTCGACCAGTTCCACCCAACCGGCGCGAGCAAGCCCAGCTAAAACGCGCTCGAAGGTTCGCCGGTCAAGCGAGGCGGCGGCTGCTAGTTTGCCGTGCAGGCTTCCTGCGCTCAAACTGCCTGCGCCTCGCAGCTCCTGCAAACAGCGACGGGCTACTTCCGTCTCCGCGCGCTGAGCAGGACGGAAGCTGTGAGCCATCGATTGCTCCGGAGCGCAGAAGTCACATATGCCGCAACGCGTGCGGGCGTCGCTAAAATCTCCGAAATGCCGCACCAGGGCAACCATACGGCACTGATTGCATTCCGCATAACGGATCATCTGCTCAAGCTGCGCCCGTTTTTGGTCCCGCTGAGCTTCGTAAGACGCTCGCCAGTCTGCGCAGCCACGAGAAACGTTTTCGGCGAAATCCATCTCCACCCCACCGTGTATCCAGAGCTTTTCGAGCGCCGTATCGAACACCTCAGGGTCCAGCCGGCTGGCCGGCGCGACGATTTGCTTGGGCTTGGGCTCGTCGTCCAGACATTGAAAGATACGCGCCAAGACTTCGGAATCCGGGTAGTTACGGTTGAAAAAGAAGTCGTGGGTGCGGCGGTCGGAGTAAGACTGCATGAGTATCGCCCGAGAAGGCAGCCCGTCCCGGCCCGCGCGTCCGATTTCCTGATAGTATCCCTCGAGGCTTCCGGGCAAGGCAGTGTGGATGACGGTGCGGATGTTCGGCTTGTCGATGCCCATGCCGAAAGCGATGGTGGCGACAATCACCTCGACGCTTCCTTCCAGGAAACGAGATTGCACCTGATCGCGAACCGAAGGTTCGAGACCGGCATGATAGGCAGCCGCGGGAAAATCCCGGCGCAACGTTTCCGCAAGAGTCTCGCATTCGCGGCGGGTCGGAGTATACACAATGGCCGGGCGGCGTCCAGGATCTTGCAGCAGCCGGCGCACAAGTTCGCCACGCCGGGAGACAGCCGCCTCCACCACTTCGATGGCGATATTCTCGCGGCGAAATCCCTGAATAAAGCGCGCGGGCTCTTTCAACCCAAGCTGCTCGGCGATATCGCGCTGCACCAGGGGAGTGGCGGTGGCGGTTAGCGCCAGGACCGGCGCCGGACGCAGCGCCGGCAGGTGCTGACCGATCATACGGTAATCAGGGCGGAAATCATGGCCCCATTGCGAGATGCAATGCGCCTCGTCGATCGCGATCAGGCTGGGCTTCCGCTTGGCGAGCATTTCCGGGAAACCGGGGACACGGAGCCGCTCGGGAGCGATATAGAGGAAATCGAGGGCGCCATGGAGGTATTCGATGCAAGTCTGCCGGGAAGCGGCGCGGTCGCGTCCGGAGTGAATGCGGTCTGCCCGAAAGCCCAGGGCGCGCAGCTTGGCTACTTGATCTTCCATCAAAGCGATCAAGGGGCTGATCACCAAAGTGGTTCCGCCGAGGGCAATGCCCGGCAGTTGATAACAGAGCGATTTGCCGGATCCCGTGGGCATAACCAGCAGAACGTCGTTCCCCTCCAAGACCGCACGGCACACCTCTTCTTGCGAAGGGCGAAAGCTTTCGAAACCAAAACGCTCCCGCAGCAGGAGGTTGAGCCGGTCCGTAGGCTTCGCAGCGGGCAAACAGCGGGCGTCTGAACCCGGACGCGGCGCAGGAGCCCGAGGAGGCTCGCTCGCTGTTTGCAGAGCGCCGCCAAGCACTTTTTGGACAACCTCCCGCACATAATCTTCAATGGCTTGGAGAAACGGCTGGAGCGGCTCGCCGCGCCTGTGTATCCGGTCCAATCTAGCTTCCCACTGTCCGGTCATGGCTGGGCTCTTCACTTCCGGATGAACGGCTTCAATGAGGCGGATGCCTTTTTCAGTCGCGACCAGCCCCTTACCTTCCCGGCGGATGAATTCGCGCTTCAGAAGAGTTTCGATGATCGCCGCGCGCGTGGCGGGCGTCCCCAGACCACAGTCGCGCATGGCTTCTGAGAGCGCTTTGTCATCTAACGTCTTGCCGGCCGTCTCCATGGCGGTCAGCAGGGTGGCTTCCGTGAACCGTTTGGGCGGGCTGGTTTTCTTCTTCACCGCCTTCGCATCGAGCACATCTTGACGCTGCCCTTCTTCGAGCGACGAAGGCAGCGACGGCGTATCCATCTGGTCTTCATTGGCGCCTTTCTTCCGCGTGGTTGGCGCCACATCCAGGATCTTCCATCCTGGTTGCAACACTGCTGAGCCCGTGGAGTGGTATAGATCCGCCACGCCCGGATTGTGAACTGCGGTGGTCACCGTGGTGACGGCCCAGATGTGGTCTTCATGCCAGGCGGACAGCAAACGGCGGCAAATCAGATCGTACAAACGGCGCTCATCAGAGTTTAGTTTGGCGTTACCGGGAGGCGTGGGCGTGGGGATGATGGCGTGGTGGTCTGTGACCTTCGCATCATCCACAAAGCGCCGGCTCAAGGGCTTCTCACCCGTTTCCGGAGCCAGCAGTGATTCGTAGGGCGCGCGAACCGCCGCTACAATGCGCGGCAGCGTGCGAGCCACATCCAGCGAAAGGTGGCGGCTGTCCGTGCGCGGGTAACTGATGAGCTTGTGGCGCTCGTAGAGGGTCTGGGCAAGATCCAGCGTCTTTTGGGCGCTGAAACCAAACAGGCGGTTGGCGTGACGCTGAAGCTCGGTCAGGTCATAAAGCAAGGGCGGCGGCATCCGTTGGATTTCGCGGCGTAACGACAAAATGCGGGCTTCACCCGTTCGAGCGCGGGCCACAATCTCTGCGGCTTCCTTCCCTTCCGCGTCTAGCCGCATCGCCATTTGGATCGGCTCGACGCCCTGCCGGAACCAGACTCCCCGGTAAACGCCGCCGCCAGGCTCACCGGGGGAGAAAGTAGCTACTACTTCGATGTAGGGCTCAGGCACGAACGCGCGGATTTCCAGCTCTCGTGCAACCACCATAGCGAGGGTGGGGGTCTGCACGCGACCTACAGAAATTTCGTCGCCGAGCGCCAGCGTGTACGCCCGCGAAAGATTCAGGCCCACCAGCCAGTCCGCGCGGCTTCGTCCCCGTGCAGCGTCCGCAAGCGAATCGTAGGAGGATGCGGGTTTCATGCTTTCAAGACCCTTACGGATCGCCTCAGGAGTCAGAGAAGAGATCCAAAGGCGGCGGACGGGCTTCCGGCACGCGGCGGCTTCATAAATTTGGCGGAAAATCAATTCGCCTTCGCGCCCGGCATCGGTCGCGCATATGACGCTGGAGACCTCCGGAGACAGTAAAATCTTGCGCACTACCTCAAACTGCTCGCGCGTTTCCTCCGCCACGATTAACGGCCATTGCTGTGGCAACATGGGCAGCAAATCCGCCCGCCAAGTTCGCCACTCGGGGCGTATCTCATGAGGTTGCGCCAGCCGCACCAAGTGGCCCACCGCCCACGTGACGATGTAGCCGTTGCCCATCAGGCAACCTTCCCCCTCCCGGACGGCGCCGACCACCCGCGCGATATCCCGGGCGACAGATGGCTTCTCCGCTAGAATAGCGATCATGGCATTGGCGGAGGCGGGCTTTCTCATTGGGCTGTCAGTTTTTCATTTTCGTCGATCTGGCTAAGGGTTACCATGGAAGAAATGAGTCGCCATGATCATCGCAACGGAATCTGAACTCGAGCGGCGGGAGAAAGTCATCGCCGCAGTTCGGAAGGGCACATTGAGCAAAGAGGAAGGGATCCGCCGGCTCATGGAGCTGAATTCGGATGAGCTGCGGGTGAGGTGCAACTATGTGGCGCTTCTCCAGAAGACGGGCGACTCACAAACCGCCAGGGAAACAGCGTGGGCTACGCTCAAATTGCACCCCGCAAGCGCGCACCCGTATTTTCAGCTTGCAGATCTGCTGGCGGAAGATTCAACCTCAGATCCCCTCTACGCATCTCTTATGGAGCTGGGCTTCCGAAAGGCGCTGCGGGATGCTGAGCTTTTGGAGTCCCTTAAGGGATACGGCGAGAATATGCCCCCGGCGCTGGAGGATGAGGCGACGCGCTCCCTGCCCTTGGAAGACAGGTTTCGTATCTTCCTCGTTATCCTAGAGCGGAGAAACCGTTCGGCGCCCGCTGAAGTGGCTACGATTATCCGGCCATTCCGCCTCTTGGACGAGCTCGAGGAAACCGAGAACCTAGCGCCGGACGAGGTGGATGCCTTTCTAAAAGAAGGCGAAGCCATGACCCCGCTCTTGGTGGGCATGCTGCGCGGTTGGATGCATGGTTATCTCCGCGATGAATGCATTTCCGGCGTCCGGAACGCGATCGCGTTGCTGGGTGAAATGGGTGGGCCGCAAGAATTGCCGGATGTGCTGGAGTTCTGTTCCGAAGAAAACGCGGAACTGGCGCAAGCGGCTGACTGGGCTACGAACCGAATTTTCGAACGGATGCCGGAAGACGCGGTCCGCTGCATAGAGGAACTAGCGCCCGAAATCGATGCGTATCGGTCTGCCCTTTGGGCCACCGCACTGGCGCCGCAGCTCAAAGTTCCCCTGACCACACTGCGAAAGCTCACTGGAAAATGGAGACGGCTTCGCAAAGAGGAATGCAGCCGCCACTTTCCGCTTCTTTTTGAACTGCTAGCGGCATATCGGGGAGCGGAGGGAGAAGAATTCGCACGAGAACTCTTCCAGAGCCATGCCAAACAACTTTCGTCCCGCACGCGGATTTTCTGCCAAACGCTGTTTGAGGTTCTGAAAGAAGCGCCTTCGCCGCCTGCGCCGGAGCAGCAGGCTCTCACGGTTTACGATCTTTGCGCGGGAAAAGTCAAATGGGCGGAGCCGGAAACCGGGCTGCATTCCGACTCCGACGAAGAGGCGTCCTTTGCGCCCCCCGAAGTTCCGGCGCGGAAAAGAGATATCGGCAGGAATGACCCGTGCTGGTGCGGAAGCGGAAAGAAATACAAAAAGTGCCACCGGGACGCGGACGAACGGGCGGCGAAAGACAGCTCTGCCAGTGAATTCCAAATCTTGCGCCACAAGCTATCGAACTTCATGCAGGAGACGATCTCACAAGGGGAAAAGGATGCCGCCCGGCGGGAGTTTGGCTGTGAGTCCAACAGCGAAGAGGAGCTGCTGCAACTGATAGATTGGATGATACACGACTGGAAGCCCAGGTCCTTGGGGCGCACATTAATTGAAGCTTTTTTGCAAAAGCGTGGCGGCGCTCTATCAACCCGCGAGCGGGAGATCGCTGAATCTTGGGCGCGCAGCTTCATCGCACTCTATGAAGTTCAGGAAGTTCAGACTGGCAAGGGCGTCGTCGTCAAGAATGTTCACACCGGCGAGCAGGTTTTCGTTCATGACGTGAGCCTCTCCAAGCAATGTGTGCGCTGGGACCTCATCCTAACGCGGGTGGTGGAAGGGGAGCGCGGGCTGGAATGCACCGGCTGCGGGGTCAGAGTTTCCAGGCAGGCGTTCGAACCGCTGCGGAAGTGGATGGAAGAGGACCGCAGGGCTCAGGGGCTGCCCTGGCCCGACTACATGAAGCAAAACATCGTGCGTGTCCGGAGACGGTATCAAGAAATAGCCGACGAATGGCTCGAGACGCTACAACTTCAGAACTCGGACGGCGACACGTTGTTGTTTTCCAAGGCCGTTTATGAAGTTCTGGACGAGGCCGCGGCGCTGGAAGGACTTAGGCGGGCCAAAGAGCTGGCGGAGGATAGCGCCGCGGAGGCGAAAGTCTTCACTTGGCTGCGCGCCCAGTCTGGCGACGGAGGCAACACGGTTTTGGGTACAGTTTCGATCAAAGGGCGCGAGCTCACCCTGGAGTGCAATTCCAAAAGACGGCTTGATCGCGGCATGGACCTTTTGGCCAGTTATGCCGGCACATCCATTCGTCACCTCCGGAATGAGTTCCTTTCCACGCAGGAATTGAAGCGGCAGTTGAAAGAAAAAAAGGAACCGGGTCCCCCGGAGAGGCCGGAACCAGGGATTCCGCCTGAGGTAGAGCGGGAGCTGATTATGAAGGCCAAGGAGCGTCATTACGCGCAATGGTTAGACAGACGGATTCCAGCTCTGGGCGGACGCACGCCCCGAGAAGCGGCGCTCACACTGGAGGGGAAACGCAAACTAACGGCTCTATTGCGGGATTTGGAAAACATTGAAGAGCACGCACGGCTTGAAGGGAAAGCGGCTTATGACATTCGGCGGCTGCGGCGGGAGCTGGACCTGGAGGAGTGAACCTGTGCTGTTGGGGCGCGCCTCTAAAATCCGGCGGCGCGCCCACCGCGACGCCCGTCAGACCAACCGAGCCGCCATCCCGTTTGGGGTTCCACCAGAATGGCATGCACATCCCCTTGCGAGCGATACTTCGTCCCGAGTATGTGCCCCATGGCTTCCAGCTTCTGAGCCACGTCGAAAACTAACGCACCCGGCTCCATGTCCACGCGGTCCGGAAGATACTGGTGGTGAATCCGCGGCCACTCGATCGCATCCCGAAGCGACATTGAAAAGTCGATGATATTCATGATGACCTGCGTCACGGTGTTCGCTATGGTCAGCGCGCCGGGCGAACCGAGCGCAAACCAGGGATGGCCCCGCTTGTCGAGCACGATCACCGGCGCCATCGAGGATACCGGACGCCGCCCTGGCTCGAGATAATTGGGAGACCCCTCCCGCGTGGAAAAAGCGCTCATGATGTCATTTAGCAAGACCCCCGTACCCTTGGCGATGACTTGGGAGCCATAGAAACCATTCAGCGTATATGTATTAGTGACAATGTTGCCGGCTGGATCGATGATCGTGAAGTGAGTGGTTTCCGCAGACTCCCCTTCTGCATCGCGTTCCAACCGAGCCCACGGGGTCGCGCCCAAATCCTTACTGGGCGTCGCCCGGTCCAGCTTGATGCCGGCAGCCAGCCCGCGGGCATAAGCCTTGCTGACAATTTTCTCTACGGGTATAGAGACGGCGTCGGGATCCCCCGCATAACGCATGCGGTCGCGATAGGCGCGGCGCATGGCTTCGATCTGCAAATGCCGCACCTCGGAAGAGCCCTCCATGCCGAGCTTCATGGGAAAGCGCTCAAGGATGTTGAGCATCTCCAGAACCAGCATGCCGCCGCTGGTCGAGGGCGGCATCGTCAGCACCGGATAGCCGCGGTAGGTCCCTCGCAAAGGCTCTCGCAGTTTTGCAGTGTAGTTTTTTAAATCTTCGAGAGTGATGAGACCTTCATGCGCGCGCATGTCTGCATCGATTCGCCGGGCAGTCTCGCCTTCGTAAAACTCACGCCAACCCTTTTTCTGGATGCGAGCGATCGTGGCTGCCAAGTCCGGTTGCTTGACGATTTCGCCTTGCTTGAGCGGCTGATTCGCGCCGTGCAGAAACACTCGGGCGCTCTCGGGGTACTTCGCCATCACAGGCACTTGCAGCGCAAGGATCAATTCCATACGCTGGGAAGCCGGGAAGCCCTGAGCCGCCAGACGGCGGGCCGGCTCCAGAATTTCACGCCAAGGCTTCGAACCAAACATTTTATGCGCCATGCCTAAGCCCGCCACGGTTCCCGGAACCGCGGAGGCTTTGTAGCCTACGCGGTATTCCGAGGGGTCTTTGTACACCTTATGCGAGGCGGCTTTCGGGGCCGTCTCCCGATAGTCGATGGCGGCCGTGCGCCCATCCGCCATGCGCACCAACATGTAACCTCCCCCACCGAGGTTGCCCGCCTCCGGATGAACCACAGCTAAGGCAAAAGCCACCGCCACCGCCGCATCTACGGCATTGCCGCCTTTCCTGAGGACTTCGAGGCCAGCTTGCGTAGCCAGCTCGTGCGCTGTAGCAACCATGGCGTGGCGCGCTCGTTCCGGCTGGCACACCATCGCGCGCGTAGCTTTGAGTTCCAGACCGCTTTGCGAAACTTCTTGAGCGGTGAGCGTCAGGCTGAGGATCAGGGCAGCGCCAAGTCGTCCGGTCATGATCACCTTCACTTGCAGTGCGATATTATTCTGTCATGTCCGGAGGTAGTTTTTCACCTAACCTCGCGAGCCCCAGCGGAGCAACGATTCGATGAGCCATCAAGTTTTGTGTGTAGGTTTTCTCGCCATCAGCGTATTGACAGCGCAGCCCAGGCTTCCGGTGATCGAAGGCGATTATCCACGGGCGTTTTTCTTCCGTTCTTCCGAAGGCATGGCGGCTAATCCTGCGGTCAGCTTTGACCTATGGAATAAAACGTTCTCTCGCCTGATGGGTATCGAAGGCAAAGTTCTGGACGAAGAAGTTCCAGGCCGGTCCGCGCGGAATATCGAGTTTTTCACTCGCTTTAAGAAATTGCACCCCGATCAGATGGTGCTGCTGCACTTCAATGGAAACGCGCGGGATCCACGCTTCCAGGCCTCCCAGTTCTTTGCAGGCCATTGGCTGTACTATAACGGAGCGAAGATTCTTTCGGATGTGCCGGCCGCGGCTGGAGAGACGGATATACAGGTGGAAGACCCCCGCTTGTTTCGGACCAACACCGGCCGTTACCGCAACGCCAACGAGGACATCGGCCTCTGTGAGCTGGATGCAAACGGACGGCCCGACTGGAGCCGCAGCGAACAAGTGCGGCTGCTCTCGGTAGATGTCGCACACAAGAGCATCCGCGTCGCGCGCGCTCAGTACGGATCAAAACCCCGAGCGTTTCGAGCCGGCGGGGCTTATGCCGCAGCTCACGTCTCCGAAGGCCCTTGGGGCACGAAGTCCAACCTACTGTGGCATTACAATTATTCGACCGCGGCGCCCCGAGATGCTCAGGGACGCACCTGCGGCGAGATCCTCGCCGAGGACTTGGCGCGGCGTTTCCGCCCCGGCGGAGAACTGGCGGCCTTTGACGGGGTCGAGTTTGATGTCTTAATGCACCGCCCTCCCCAAACGCGCCAAGGCCGGGGGCCAGATACAGATGCGGATGGGAAGCCTGACGGAGGCATCGTTGGCGGCGTGAACCGCTACGGCATTGGCGTTGTCGAGTTTTGCCGGAAGCTTAGAGCCGCCTTGCCAGACAAACTGATCCTGGCCGATGGCATGGGGGTCAACAATCAGCGCGCGTTTGGAATCTTAAATGGGATCGAGAGCGAGGGGTTCCCACACCTGCGAGACCTCGAGATGAACGATTGGCCGGGCGGCCTGAACCGTCATTTGTTCTGGGCGCGGGAGGGCCGTTCGCCTGTTTTGAATTACATCAACCATAAGTTCAACGAGCCGGATCCGGCCACGAAGCTACCTAAAACGCCGCGACTTCCATTCTCCACTCACCGGCTGGTGTTTGCGGCAGCGATGTTTACGGACGCCGCCATTTGCTACAGCCTTCAACCGGAAGCCGAACCGGGCGAGCGGGTGGGCGTCTGGGATGAGCTAAGGATGGGAACGGAGTGGCGAACGGGTTGGCTCGGTCGGCCATTGGGGCCGATGGTCCGCCTGGCGGAGAAACAGCCTGAACTTCTGAGGGGCCGCCTGCCGGAGCAGCTCCGCGCAGAAGCTGGAGAAACCCGTTTCCGGCTCAGCGGCGTATCGGTTACCGGGCCGGACCTCTACCTGTCGATCACCGCATCAGCGGACCCCATGAAAGCGTATCCGCCCGAAATCGCACGCATGATGACGGTCCGAGCTGGTGAGGAGAGCTTCATGAGCTGGCTGAACGCGAAAGAGTTTACGGCCGGGTTTGCCTTCTCACAGCTCCGGCCGGGGAAAGTGGATATTGAGATTACGGTGGAAGGCCCTGAACCGGTCCGGATCTCCCGGGTGGCGGCATACGCTCACCCGGACGCCATCTATCGGGAATTCACCCGCGGGTTAGTGATCGCCAACCCATCGCCGCGACCGTACACGTTCCCTCTTTCGGAGTTGCTGCCAGGCAAAAAGTACCGGCGGCTCCGCGGCTCCCCCTCGCAAGATCCGAAAACGAACAACGGCCAGGCCGTCGAGAGCAGCGTAACCCTGGGGCCTAAGGACGCTTTGTTCCTCGTGCTTCAGCGGTAGTTCACAAACATGGGACTGGACCAGGCGATCATCTGGTCTTCTTGAAGAACACGCACATAGTAGTAGTGCCTGCCGGCGACCGGTCCTTTATCGGTGTACTCAAAATCGACGTCCCGTTTGTTCGGCGCCGTGGAGTAAATGACCTCGCTGTCCTTGATGACGTCCAACCGGCTAATGACGCGTGTGCCGCGAACTTTGATCTTTAGCGGCATCACAGCGGTTAAGCGGAACTCATCACCCATGAAATGGGGGCCCATCCGCACATCCAGAAGAATGTTGTCGGTCGCGCCGTACGTATGCCGCTTCCGAATGGCGTCTAGGATCCCTTTCCGGCTGAAATCGTCGGTGTACACCATTGCGTAAGAAATATGGGTGGAACCGTGGTCCGAACTCGCGATGACGCCAAGCCGGTATCCTTTGGCCCACGCGTTATTCACCATGCCTTCCGGCTGAAAGCCCGCCTGCGCCATGTGCGCATCATCTTTCCCCGCCTGAACCACGTGCGGCGCGCCTAACTTTTCGTAGCTGGTGCGGCAGCCCTGAAAAATCTCCACGACAGGCTCGAGGTCGGGATCGTTATCGCGCCAATCCGTGCCCATGCGCGTTCCGGAAGTATGCGGAATCGCAATCCCGTTACGCGGACGGATGTCTTCGTACAGTAGTTTTGTGTCGTTCTCGGCAAGTTGCCCCTCGCCTATGCCGGATTCGTCGCCCTGTGGCCCGCGCGGCAAGCCCCACTGAGGAACGCCGTCTCGCATGTGCCAAGGCGTCACGCGCGACTCGCCACGCTTGGCGAAGAACACGTTGCGGTGGCCATTCGGAAACGACGCGCTGCGTTCATAACCAAAGATGGGGACGAAAGCGCCCTTCGCATGATACATGTCCGTCATTTTCTGGGTGTAATACCACCAGTAGGGCCATTGACCGCCTTGGTGATCCGTAGCGGCGCCAAAATCCATGGCGGCGACGTCAAGCATGTAACGGAAGAAATCTTGGAGCGAGCCGTCGTTAGCGCCCCCTCCATCCCAACTGAGTTCGGTATGGCGGTGAAAATCGCCCCGTAAAATATGAAGAGTTTTTCCGCCCACATTGGCTGCATAAGCACGGAGCGCCTTGATATCGCCCGCCTCGTCTACATGTCCCTGTGGCGCGCGGATCTCTTCTTCGGGACGTGCGTCTCTCAGCGCTAAGGTTCCTATCGCCGGAGAAGGCAATTGTCCAGCATAAACTTGTTGCCGGATGGGCCGGTGGTAGAACCCCTCCTTGCGGTTATCCGTATCCCAAACCATCCACATCGATCCGTCCGCTGCGCATACGCCGTTCATGCGCGTGCTGGAGCGCCCCTTGCTATTTGGCAGCGGGAAAGGCTGGCTCCAGGAATCGCCATCCAGGTGAGCGGCCCAATACTCCCAATAACCGCGGGCGGCGGCTCTGGCGGCGGCTTTCTTCCCCTTCTTCGCTTGCGGCAGCGTTTCCGCCGCAGCGTGGCCCATCCTCCGCTTGGCCACCAACCACACAGAGCCGCGCCCGTCGGAGAATACGTGCGGTTGATACACATTGCCAGTGAACAGCTCGCTCGCTGCTTTCGCCGGTTCTTTCCAGCGCCCACCCTCATAACAACGGAGGCGAATTTCCCGAAGTCCGCCTAGCGGGGCGCCCGTCTTCCGATCCCGAACAATGTAGCCCTGATCCTTTCCCCAATTGGGCTGTCCGACTTCCCAGGCCACCCACACCCGGTCCTGTTTGTCCACCGCCACCGTGGGGCGCGCCTCGAACCGGGGAGTTGCGGCCACCGCCATTTCTGGACCGGGAACGCCGCCCGCAACGCGAGCGAGATACACGTCGTAGTTTCCGTTCTTATAGCTGTCGTAAGCAATCCACACAGCGCCCTGGCTGTCGATCGCCGCAGCGGGCTCCCAGTCATTAGCTGGGCGATTGGTAATCCGGATGTCAGCAGACCACCGCTCACCGTCGAAGGTTTTGAGAAAGATATTCGAGTTTTTGCCGCGGAATCCCTGCCAGACCAGCGCCAAATGACCTTTGCCGTCCGAAGTCAGCCGCGGGTTCACATCCGGCAGCGGATCGCTCGTCAAGCGTTCCAGGCGGCCCCACTCCTGCTTTTGGGGATCAAAACGCCGGGCGTAAAGGTCCCAGTTGCCATCCACTTGTTGAGACCAGACTACCCACACGCGGTTCGCGGCGTCGACCCCCACCTGCGGCAGCCAGCTATCGCCGCTGGTTCCTGGAACCCAAAGTAGGTTCTGCCATTTGCCATCCTTGTAGTGCCGGATAGCCACGTCGTCACGGTCGCCCACAAAGCTCAACCAGGCCACCCACAGCGACCCGTCCGGCGCAGCGGCGATATTGGGTAAATCGTCCTCCCGGTACTCGTGGCCCACCGCTGTGGCGGAGAGCTGCCCTCCGCCAGGGATCTGCATGGTAAAAGCAGGAAGCCCGGCCGCCTCTGCGCGCCTCGGAACACGCTCGCCTGCAACCCAGTATGCCAGCGCCACTACCGTGGCCCCTAGGGCCCATATCCAGCCACTCCTTCCCCGTAACATCGCAATCTCCTCTTTGGTGAGAAATATCAGACGGTAGAATTATATCGCTGAGGGAGCGTTCCTAAGTCAACGGCGCGATAGCGTGCAACCCTTCTGTAAATTGTTGCGTTAGTAATAAAGGTATGCGTTCGATCTCTGTGGTTGTGGTGGCGCTCCAGGTTTCGGGCGCGGCTCTGGCGCAAGCGCCTACCGCGCCGGTATTGAACCCGAGGGGGGTGGTCAATGCATTCTCTCAGCAGCCGGCTCCCACATATGCCGCTAGCGGGGGGATCATCTGGATCACCGGCTTGAATTTAGGTCCGCCCGAAGGCGCGAAAGCGGAGGGCGCACCATTGCCCACGGAGCTGGGGGGCGTCAAGGTGCTGATTAACAACCAGGCAATCCCATTGATCTCGGTGTCGCCGGGTAAGATTGTCGCCCAAATTCCCTGGGATGCCGCGGACACACCGCAGGGCAATCTGTTGCAACTAGTCGTGGAAAGCGCAGGGGGTCGCAGCCGTAATCCGGCGCGGTTTTTTGTCCGGCGGGAGGAACCAGCCATACGGACGAAGGGCGACACAGGTTTTGGAGAGGCAGAAGGGGTTCTTCAAGGAAACACGTTAAAGATTTCCGCCACGGGTCTCGGTCCCGTGGATCCGCCTGTAGAGACGGGTGCGGCGGGACCTCCGGATTTGGCGTCAAAACCCAAAGGCGATTTGCGGGCGTATGTTGGAGGCGTTCCTGCTCACGTGGACGCCGGCCTGTCGAGCGATCGTCCCGGCGAGTTTGATGTTCTGATCGATGTTCCACCCGAAGCAAAGCCCGGCGACGTCATCCAGCTTTATCTGAATAACCGCATGGCCAACCGAGTTACCTTCGGCAGTTTGAGCGCGCCGGAAACGCAGTTCTTGAAAGCGCCTGAGGGCGCGGATCTGAGAGCGATCGTGGGATCGGACTTACAGGGAACCTTCGTCTTCGGGAGCGCGGCGCGCGACAGTAACGGCTGTTACCCGAGTTATCTCTTCGACTTTGCAAAAAAGACCGTGCTGCCGCTGGATGGTTGCCTCACAGCCGCCAACCGGAACGCCGCTACCCCGTTCGTACCGCTGCCTGAAGGAACGGCGGTTTCCGCTTTCGTGGGACCTGCGGAGGGGGACGGCCAGCAGACGGTGAGTTCGAAGGTGCGCGTATGGAACCCCACCATGGACGCTCCGCTGGATGTGGTTTTGCCCGCGCCGGCGTCGAGTTTGGCCGGCGTCGGAGGCGATACTGTGGTGGCGATTCTACCCGGAACGCCACCCTCGGCGGTAGGCATTGACGTCGCCACCGGAGAGACGCGCAGCGTGGGCGCAGCGGCAGGAGGAGCCGGCCAGGTTGCGCCCAATCAGCCCGTAGCGGCGGCCGCATTGTCGCTGGACTTGGGGGACGGGTTGACCCATGTCCTCACCCAAAGGGTTTCTATTGGCGCCGGGCGTAGCGTGGTGGCGGTGGGCGACGATGCTGAAAAGCCCAAAAAAGCGAAACTCGCCTTTCTGGATGCGCGCAACGCCGTTACTAGCGCCGAAGATTTTCCGGAGGACTTCGTGCCGCTGGTTCCACCTTCACCGCCCGCGCAGGCGTCTCCGCCCGGCCAAGCCGCTGTACCTCAAGCCCTGGCGCGCATCCGAACTTCACAATATTACGACACGTCCACGCGCACGCTTTACATCCTGTCGCGGAAGCCCGATGACTCAGCGCACGGTTATGTGGCCTTTACATTCGCCCAAGAAATCCGAAAGAAAGCCATTCCTTTCCCTGAGAATCGCTTTGTTCCGGCTTGTACGGCGAACGTGCCCATTTTCACGCTGGAACTTTCGCGCACCCTAGCCGTTCTCGGCTCCAACAAACCGGAAGGAGAATTCAAGGCGGTGTGCGAGGCCCTGGGGTTTATTGTGATGGGGCTGAATAACCAGGAACCACGCGCCATCCCGCTGCCGGGCGCGGGTTTCATCAATGCTGCAAGCGCATTTGACCTGAACGACTACCTGATCGGAACCAATGTGGGCAATGCTCGGCAACCTGCGGACACCATCGACGTGCTAGACGGCGTAAACCTAACTGTCACTCGCCTTCAGCTTCCTCCTGGCGTGGCCAGCTTTACGGGTTTGCGCCCCATTGGAACCACCGGGTTGCTGATCGCTATGGCGCAGCGCAACGCGGGTGGCGATCAAGGTTTGGTGGTGTTTGACCTGGAGGAAGCCGCCACACGCCATCTCCCGGTTCCGGAAGGGTTCGCGTCCCTGCAACTGGTGGATATCATGCCAGCCACCCGAAAAGTAGTAGCGCGAGGAATCAAGACCGGCAACGCTGGCGCACAGTACCTGATTTATGATTTGCGGACAATGGACCTCACACTGGTTCCCAACCCCGAAGGCGTCGTTTGGGTGGGCGGTGTGCCGGCGCAGGCGCCACAGCCTGGAACGCCCGGGGCGGGCGGAGGCGGGGCGGGGGGTGCAGCCCCAGGTGGCGGCGGGGCAGCGGGCGGTGGCGGCGCAGGCGGCGGACCAGCAGGCGGAGCGGGAGGAGCCGTGCCCCAGCCCCAGCCGGCGCCGAGTGTTTACCAGGACCCCAACCCAAAGGCCAATACTCTCGCTGCGGTGTGTTTTGACGCCGACCGCAAGCCGGTGGGGGTAATGCTGGTTCGCATCCCTTAGAAGATTGCGGCTAGCCTTCTTGACATCAACGCCCTTGGATGTGCGTCGCGGTAGCGGCACGTTTGTCGGGATTCAGACGCTGAAGCGCGCGCTCGAAGATCGCGGAGTCCAGGTGGACGTTTTCTCGCCCGCGCGCACGGGCCCGGTTCTCACGGCGAGCCGCCTGATTTTCAATGAGCAACTGCGGTTTCGAAGCTGGCGCCGGTACGACGTCATCACTGGCTTTGACTTGGACGGCTACCGCATCGCCGGGAAAACAGGCGTGAAACATATCGCGGCGCCCAAAGGCGTCATCGCCGACGAAATGCGGTTTGAGAGCGGGTTGACGCGACGATTGCTGGGGCTTCAAGCCGCTTGCGAGCGGCGCCACATCCAGCGGGCAGACTGTGTGCTGGCGACGAGCGAATACTCCGCCTCCGCCATCCGCAGGCTGTACGGTATGAAAGACGTTTCTGCGATTGTTCCCGAACTGATCGATCTCCATGAGTGGCAAAGGCTGTTGAAACAAGTGGAACCTGCTCCCCACCGCCGGTTCACGGTCTTGTCGGTGTGCCGCTTCTATCCGCGGAAGCGCATTTGCGACTTGCTGGGCGCAGCCTCGATTTTGCGGGAACGCATTCCGGATATCGAGTTTCGCATCGTAGGCGGCGGTCCGGAACAAAAACGGCTTCTGGCGCAGTGGCGTAATGATCGGCTTGAGAACGTAGTGACCTGGCTCCACGATATTGCCTTGTCCGATCTTGCGCGCGAATACGCGAGCGCCGATTTATTCTGTCTGCCGAGTTTGCAGGAAGGCTTCGGGATCGTGTTTTTAGAAGCCATGGCCGCGGGACTGCCGGTTGTGGCAGCCCGGGCCGGAGCGGCTACGGAGGTGGTTCCCCATGCGTTGTTCTGCGAGCCCGCCAACCCGGAAAGCCTCGCCGCCGCCATCGCGAAACTGTACGCGGACCCGGAAGAGCGCGCCAAACAGCGTGAATGCGGCTTTCGGCGCGTGCGGGAGTTCGATGCCCCACGCGTAGCTCAACGTTTTTTGGAGGCGATTTGCGGTTGACTTTTACAGACGCTTGATCTCCACGTACTGGACGCCCACCGGCTGGCCGCCCGTTTGGACCTCCATCTCGAGGGTCCCCGGTCCCGCTGGGATTTGAACCGCGCCTAGACGGCGCTGCGTCTCACCCTTTTGGACTTTCTGCCTTAGCTCAGCCCCGTTCAGCCGGAACCGTACCTCACCATCCCCAGCCGCGGGGGCGAAGATCGCGGAAACCTCATAACGTCCCGTTTCGGATACCTGCACCTGCCAAAATCCGAGGGAATCCGCTTTCCAGCCGGCGCGCGGCCCTCGCCAATCTTGCCGGGTCAACAGCACCGGATTTTCGTGCTTCGTACCGATTTGAATTCGCGGAGGATCATATCCTCGGGTGGAAGAAACGTCGCGGAACCACTGTTGGTACTCCTGGCGCAGCCGGGCCACGATTTCCGGGTGAGCTGAACTCACGTCATTGGCTTCCGCCGGATCGTTATCCAGGTCGTACAGTTCTTTGCCGTTCACCAGTTTCCACTTTTGTGTGCGCGCCGCACAGTCTCGAAATTCCTCGGGCTGGTCTCCCCGGTGCCACTGAAAGAATAGCGTCCGGTCCGGCCATGGGGTCCGGGCGCCACTCAGCAGCGGCATCAAGCTGCGACCGTCGATTTTCCTATCCCTGGGCAGCTTCGCGCCGCACGCTTCCACCAGCGTGGGAAGCACATCGATGTGGGCGGCGATCCGGTCTACTTTTGTCCCGGGCTTCACTCTCCCCGGCCACCGCAAAAAGAATGGCACCCGGATCCCGCCTTGATACACCGTGCCTTTCTGCCCGCGCATGCCGGCGTTGTAACGCCGCCACTGGGGGCCATTGTCGCTCATGAAAATCACAATGGTATGGCTGGCTAGCTTTAAATCATCCAACTTTTGCAGAACCCGCCCAATGTTTTCATCAATATTCGCAATCATGCCGTAGACTCTGGCGTCGCGATCCTCCAGACCCATCTTTCGGTATGGCTCCACATACGAGTCCGGAACTTCCAGCGGCGCGTGAGGCAAATTCGTGGGCAGGTATAAGAAGAACGGCCGCTCGCGGTTGGCCTCTATGAAGCGCAAGGCCTCTTGGGTATAGATATCATTACAGTAGCCCTGGTAGCGTTTGGGCTGCCCGTTGTGCATCAGAATGGGGTCGAAATACCCCTTACTGCCCGGGTAATCCGACGGCTGCCCCAACCCGCCGCCTCTAATCGCCACGACTTCTTCAAAGCCCTGGTCGATAGCGCGCAGCGGGTAGTTATCGCCCAAATGCCATTTACCGAACAGCCCAGTGCGGTAACCCGCATCCCGTAGAATCTCCGCCAGCGTAATTTCGTCCGGATACATCATGGAGCGGCCGAGAAAGGTGTCCACCACGCCTGTGCGGTAGTTATACCGCCCCGTAAGCAGGCTGGAGCGCGTGGGAGAGCACACGGGGCACACATGAAACTGTGTGAACTGCACGCCTTCGCGCGCAATGCGCTCCATGTTGGGCGTCCGGATCTTGTCATTGCCGTGCATTCCCAGGTCGCCGTAGCCCTGGTCGTCGGTCAGGATCAGGACGACATTCGGCCGCCGCTCCGCAGCCCGCGCAATCATGGGCGCTGCGGCAGATAGTCTCAAAAAGTCTCTGCGATTCATGATCGAAGTCAGCTCCGTTCCAAAACCGGATGCCCTGCATCCGAGCGCTTACAGTTCAACCCCCGTATCCACCCATCTGCCGGTCCTGGCGCTTTCCAATACCGCGTCGCAAACCTTTTGCGTTTGGAGCGCGTTTCGGAAATCCGGCTGCGTCCACTGTCCGCTTTCGATTCCGGCCACGAAGTCCGCCAGCGCATTCAGGAAAGTGTGCTCGTAGCCGATGCAGGTTCCGGGAACCCAGTAATGTTTCATATACGGGTGCTCTGAGTTGGTGGTATGAATCTTACGCCATCCCGTCAAATGGGACTCGGTTTTCTTGCCGGATTGCAGTTGCTTGTACTCGAAGAACTGCAAGTACTCCGGCTCTTCCAAATCGAAATACACGCTTCCGTCGGCGCCATTCATTTCGAAGGTATTAAAGTTCTTCCGCCCCCGGGCGTACCGCGTGGACTCGAAAGTTCCCATCGAACCGTTGGCGAATTCCGCCAAGAACATACAGGCGTCGTCGATTCCGACAGGCTCCACTTTGCCGGTTTCCGCATGCAGGCGTTCGGTGACAAAGGTTTTCGTTTTCGCGACCACGCGAACAATAGCTCCGTTAAGCCACATTGCGGTGTCAATGGAATGAGCCAGCAGGTCGCCGGTGACCCCGGAGCCGGCGGTTTTCACATCCAAACGCCACAACGCGTCCCCGCCCTGAGGCACATCTGGGGATATCGTCCAATCCTGTAGGTAGGTGGCGCGGTAATGGAACGTCTTGCCGATTCTCCCCTCATCCACGATCTGCTTGGCAAGAGCGATGGAGGGTACACGGCGGTAATTAAACCACACCATGTTGGGGACCTTCGCTTCCTCAACCGCTTTCACCATCTGTTCTGCTTCGGCGACGTTCATGGCCAGCGGCTTTTCGCAACAGACCATCTTGCCGGCTTTGGCCGCCGCCACGGCGATCTCACAATGGAAACGGTTCGGCACGGTGATGTCGATGAGGTCGATGTCGCTTGCTTCCACCAGCTTGCGCCAGTCCGTTTCCACCCGTTCGTACCCCCAGGTGGCGGCGTACTTCTGGGCTTTCGCCTCATTGACGTCGCAGATCGCTTTCAGAACGGCACGGTGCTCGACCGGGAAGAAGTTATTCAAGCGCCGATAGGCGTTCGAATGGGTCCGTCCCATGAATCCACAGCCAATCAATCCAACTCGAAGTTCTTTCGCCATAAATCCTCCCTGTTCAAAATACCGCCATCACGGCTTAACCGTATTTTTCCACGAGTTCGTCCAGCCGCCGCTTGCACGCCGCCGTGGCGCCCCAAGCGTCCGGCCAAAAACAGAGGTCAATCGTCCACCAGTCGTGGGGCAACCGGCTGGCCTTCACCAATTCCGGCATGATTACGTCGAAATCCAGCACGCCCAGCCCGAACGGCGGATGCGCCGAGGTTTCGTCATTGCCCTGAGCGTCCTTGTGGCACGTATTGTCGGAGTCGATGATGTGCAAGTGCTTAATACGCCCGCTCAGAAAACGGATGAAATCCACTTGGGTGGGGAAGGTTTCTTTCTGTCCCTCCTGCCGCGCGCCCACGACGCCCACCATTTGTCCGTGGCAGGTGTCGTACATCAAACCGAAATTGGGCTTGTCGACGGCGTCATGGATCCGGATGATGTCGCTGGGCTTGTTAAATGCGAAGCCCGGTTCAAACTCCCAAACCATGGTGAGGCCGTAATCGGCGGCGATGTCCGCGCATTGTTTCCAGGCATGGACCACGCGGCGCATCGCGGTGTCGTAATCCACTTCACGGTGGATCGTAGGAGGCTGAACGCAATCCACGCGGATACTTGGGATGCCCAAGTCCGCCGCGAACTCCGCGTTGCGTTTGAACTCGGCGATGTATTTCGACGGATCCGGCGTGTTGATCAGTTTCTCACCCCAAAGGTTGGCGGCAATGCCGCTAAATCCGAGCCCGAGCTCCTGCATCTTGGCTTTCAGCTCCGCGCGCTGGGACTTTTCCGGCATGGCGCCGGGCCAGTTTTCATCCGGTCCGTTCGGATTGCCAGGATTAGGGTGAGGTGGAAAGGCGCCCAGCTCGACGCCATCGAAGCCAAGCTCTTTCAGCTTGTTGCATACCGTGTCAAAATCAATGGGCTTGTCTGCGTACGGGCCTATGGTGTAAGCCCAAGAACCAATGGAAGTGCGCTTGCTCATAGTATCCTCCAGGGACCATCCGGGTTGTGTCTGCACATCAAGCCTTTCCATCCTATCGCAAGCGTGAGGTCTTAGAGGGGATCAGAATTCGATGGACGCGAGCAGTTCGGAGGGTTTTTTGTCGAATGCCCGGGAAATGGCGAGCAGGCTCTCCATGCTGGGTGAAGTGGCCCCTCGTTCTATTGAACTGATGAGCGATACGCTCAGACGTGTGGCTGCCGCCAAATCTTTCAGCGACCAGTTCCGCTCAACACGCAAAAGCTTGATGCGCTGTCCGAGCCGCGCGCGCATCACATCCTGCTGAGATCGCCCCAGGCCGTAGGCTTCCACCGCATTCGTCAGCGTCTGTCGGAGCTGCGCCAGGGAAAACGGCTTGGCTAAATAGTCGAAGACTTTCCGTTTGAACGTGGCGCGCATGTCCTCGAGCGACGGGTACCCGGTGACGACAATGACACACAAACCCGGCCACCGGGCAAACGCCTGTTCCAGCACCTGCTCTCCGCGGATGTCGCCCATTTTCATATCTAGCAGCAGAATCTCGGGCTGCTGCTGAGCTGCGCTTCGGAAAAACGCATCCGGATGGTCGAAGGCGCGTACGGAATACCGCCCTTCGTCCACCAGGAAATCTTCGATGTAGGTGCGGAAGTCGGGATCATCGTCCAAAACCGCAACGTCCACCAGCGCTTTCGCAGCAGGTTCTTGGTTCATACGTATGGCTCCGTCCGGCGCTGTATGTCCGCCGCGGGCAAACGGATTTCCACGCACGCGCCGCCTTCCGGCCGGTTATAGGCCGTAATCGTGCCGCCGTGCTGGACAATAATGCCTTCCGCCACTGTCAGGCCTAAACCAGTCCCTTTAGCGTCCAGGCGGTTCGATACAAAAGCTTCAAACATTTCGGTCAGCATTCCGGCAGCAATGCCGGGGCCGTCGTCCTCGACCGTGATTCGCACCTGGCCTGTTTCAGCATTCCGTGTGCGAACCGCGATATGCCCGCCGGCGCCGACCGCATCTAAGGCGTTCCGAAGTAAATTGACGAACACCTGCACGAGCCTGTCGGCGTCTCCGGTGAGAGTCAAGTTTGGGGGCACACGGTTTTCAAACTGGACGGTTGCGGCCTTCTCATCCATGGCCAGCAGCGCCCACGCCTCCTCTACGATCCCCCGGAGATCCACGGGGCCTACCGCGCGTTGTCCTCCACGCGCAAATCCGGTTAGTCCCTCGCTGATGCGCCGCAACCGTTGCGTCACGCGGAGCATACGGTCCAGTCGTTCCCGCACCTGCGGCGACTGCTCCTTCTCCAGCAGTTTCTCAATGGAGCCGTACAACACGCTCAAAGGCGTGTTCAACTCGTGCGCCACGCTTGCCGCCAGCAATCCCAGGCTTGCCAAACGGTCCTGGCGTTCGAGCAGTTCATTTTTGCGCATCAGTTCTTCTTCATGGCGACGCAGCTTTCCGATAGTGGCGTTCCGGGATCGCATGATTTGCCCCAGTTCATCCTGGAAGATGTAGTCGTCATCGATGTACTCATGTTCTTTGTCGCCATTCTGCGTGGCGCGGTCCGCCTCGAGCAACCGCCGCAGCGGGCCATAAACATACCGCGGCAGGATGAGCAACTCCAGCGCCAGAACCGCGAGCGAATACACGAACGCCAAAGCGAGCCCCAGGTTCCAACGCGCCGATGCCGGCATTTCTTCCAACTGGGGAGCTAGGGCACAGTAGACCGCAATCCCGAGCAGCGCAAAGAAGAGGTTGTGCAGGATCATCAACTTGACGCGAACTTTGAGATCCCCAAACCGGAACCGAAAAATCTTTGAACCTTTCGTTTTCACTGTGTCATCCAAATTTTTGCGGTGTGACTGGAATTTGTGCTGTCATTGCGGAATTTCCGCATCTATGGTACAAGATGAAACATAATCGCTTGGAGTCTCAGAGGGGTTCCAGCTAACTGGGATGGGCGCCATATTTCCAAAATCCGCGAATGGCGTGGTGCGTTTGGCCGCCGGCGCGCTCCTACTGGCGGCAGGCGCATCGATTGGGCTGTACGCATATTTCTCGCAACCCAGAGTGCTGGATACGGGATACACGCCGGTTCAGCCCGTGCCCTACAGCCATAAACTGCACGCCGGCAACCTTGGCATGGATTGCCGCTACTGCCATTTCACTGTGGAAAGAGCGGCTTACGCCGCCATCCCCCCAACTGAGGTGTGCATGAACTGTCACGTGCGGGTTAAGCCGCAAAGCGCGCAGCTTCAACTCGTCCGTGAGAGCTATGCGCGGGGGGAGCCCGTGGCTTGGGTGAAGGTGCACCGCCTCCCGGACTATGTCTACTTCAACCACCAAGCGCATGTTTCGGCCGGCGTAAGTTGCGTTTCTTGCCACGGACGGGTGGATCAAATGCTCGAGGTAAAGCAAGTGCAGCCGCTCAGCATGGCTTGGTGTTTGGAATGCCACCGCAATCCGGCGCCCCATCTTAGGCCGGTGGAGCTGGTTACGAAACTGGATTGGAAACCGGATCGCGATCCGACTCAAATCGGACGAGAAATCATGGAGGCCAAGCATATCGCGCCGCCGGTTAACTGTTCGGGGTGCCACCGATGAAAACAGGCAAGAGATATTGGCGAAGCTTGGGCGAACTCTCGGATACGCCGCAGTTTCGGGAGTGGCTGCATCGTGAATTCCCCGAAAACGCCTCGGAGTGGACGAACCATGCCAGCCGCCGGACCATGCTGCGCCTCATGGCCGCGAGCTTCGGATTGGCCGGGCTGGCGGCTTGTCGCCGCCCCACCGAGCATATTTTTCCACTGGCCAAAGGCGTGGAGGACTATGTTCCCGGGAACCCGCTATTTTACTCGACGGCTTTTGCGCTGGGCTCCGCAGCTTTCGGTTTGCATGTAGAAACGCATGACGGGCGCCCAACAAAGATTGAGGGGAACCCGAATCATCCGGCCAGTTTGGGCGCCGCCAGCGCGTTCGCACAGGCTTCCATACTGAGCCTGTATGATCCCGACCGCACGCGGAGCGTTCGCCAAGGGCGGCGGCGCTCCAGTTGGGAAGCGTTCGGCGAGTTCGCCAAAGATTATTTCCGAGACGACGGCGACGGGCTGCGGTTCCTCAGCGGCGAGGTGATTTCCCCTTCGCTGGAGGCGGTGCAACAGCATGCGTTGCAGCGTTTCCCGCGCGCCAGGTGGATCGAGTACGAACCGGTCTCACAGGACCAGGCGATAGCGGGCGCAGAACTGGCTTTTGGAAGGGCGGTCCGATCCCACTATCAGCTTGAGAAAGCGGACGTGGTCTTGGCGCTGGACTGCGATTTTCTCGGCCTGGATGCGCCTTCTCTGGCTTACACTCGAGCGTTTGCGAGCCGCCGCAAGGTGAGTGCCCCCAAAAGTGAGATGAACCGCTTGTACGCGGTGGAGTGCAACTACTCGCTCACGGGCGCGGCGGCAGATCACAGACTGCAAATGCGCGCAAGCAAAATGGCGCTGTTTCTGGCAGCGCTGGCCGCTGAACTGAAGCTGGCTCCTGAAATGCCTGCTCGCGCCCAGCTATCGGATGCAGAGTTGCGGTGGTTGCAGGCAGTGGCGAAAGATTTGGCGGCGCACCGCGGACGTTCGCTCATTCTGGCAGGTCCGCGCCAGCCGGCCGTGGCGCACGCTTGGGCGCACGCCCTGAACGAGCTCTTGGGCAACTTTGGAACTACTGTGAGGTTCACAGCAGCGGAGGGAAAGCGGCAAGTCGAGCAAATCCGAGAACTCGCGGATGAGATGGCGGCTGGAAGAGTAAAGACGCTGGTCATTCTGGGCGGCAATCCTGCTTATGACGCACCCGCCGACCTCGATTTCTCGTCCCGTCTCACTAAGGTACGGACGGTGATCCGCCTCGGGCTGGAAGAAGATGAAACTTCAGCTCTGGCGCACTGGCTCTTGCCGGAAGCTCATTATCTGGAATCCTGGGGGGACGTGCGCGCTTGGGATGGCGCGGTAACCATTCAACAGCCTATGGTCGCGCCCCTGTTCGGCGGCCGCACGGCGGCGGAAGTAGCAGCCATGATTTCTGGTTACCCCTACCAGCGAGCCTACGATATTGTGCGCAACCGCTGGGGCGGCGCGGAAGCGGCTTGGCGGAAGGCGCTCCACGACGGGTTGATCGCTACGGAACAGGTTGAAGAGGTAAAGCCTAAAACCCGGCTGGACCGGATCTTGGCAACCCCGCTGCCGCCTTCTGTGGATGGAATCGAAATCGTCTTTCAGCCAGACGCCAGCGTATGGGACGGGCGATTCGCCAACAACGGCTGGCTGCAAGAAGCTCCCGATCCCATCACCAAGCTGACATGGGATAATGCGGCCCTACTGGCTCCGTCAACGGCGCGAACTCTGGGCGTAAAGAGCGGCGACATGCTGTTGATCGAAAGCGCAGGCAGGCAGATACGCATTCCCGCGATGATCCTGCCCGGGCACGCCGCCGGCTCGATCACCCTGCCGCTCGGTTATGGACGGACAAAGTGCGGCCGAGTAGGGAGAGGGGTGGGTTTTAATGTGTACCCGCTACGAACCTCCAACGCGATGGGCTTTGCCGCAGCCTCCAGCGTGCGCAAGATCCCCGGCTCGCATCGGTTTTCTTTGACTCAGGAACATCACTCGATGGAAGGCCGTCCCATTGTCCTCGAAACGACGATGGAAGAGTTGCGGAAGGATCCCCGGGCGGTGGAGAAGAAGACCGGCCGGCACGAACTGTTCTCGCTGTACAAGGAACCGACGTACGATCAAGGAAATCAGTGGGGCATGGCGATCGACCTGAGCGCCTGCACAGGCTGCAACGCGTGCCTGCTTGCCTGCCAAGCTGAGAATAACATCCCTATCGTCGGGAAGGCTCAGGTGGCGCGCGGGCGCGAAATGCACTGGATACGCCTGGACCGATACTTCGAAGGGTCCGACGAGGAACCCTCGATCGTCTTTCAGCCCATGGCATGCCAGCAATGTGAGAACGCCCCTTGTGAGAACGTTTGCCCGGTTGCGGCGACTAGCCATAGTCCCGAAGGACTCAACGACATGGCTTATAACCGGTGCATAGGCACACGCTACTGCGCCAACAACTGCCCCTACAAGGTGCGGCGCTTCAACTTTTTAGACTGGCACAAAGACCTGGACGCCTTGCAGAAGAACCAGTATAATCCCGATGTCACGGTGCGCATGCGCGGCGTCATGGAGAAATGCAATTACTGCGTGCAGCGGATCCAGGAGGCGAAAATCAAGGCCAAAGCGGAATCCAGAAGGGCTCTCCGTGACGGCGAGATCCTCACGGCGTGCCAGCAAACATGTCCGGCGGAGGCCATCGTCTTTGGCAACCTGAACGACCCGAACAGCAAAGTGTCCAAACTCAAGAAACAGGCGCGAAATTACCAAGTTCTGGCGGAGCTTAACGTAAAGCCCCGCACCTCTTACCTGGCGAAAGTCAGGAATCCCAACCCGGAGCTAGCATAGCGATGGCTGACCTGGCGATCCGTCCGCAAGACATGCAGCAGGAGTTGAATCCGCCGCTAGTTACCGGCGGTTTGAGTTACCGAGACATCACCGAGAAAGTCAGCGGCATCTGCGAAAGCAAAACGCCCCGCTCCTGGTATATCGCGATCGGCGTTACGGGCTCCCTGACGGCCGTCCTCGGTCTCATGCTAGCCTACCTGGTCGCCAATGGCATAGGCGTGTGGGGCAACAATTCTCCGGTAGGGTGGGCTTGGGACATTACGAACTTCGTGTTCTGGATCGGAATCGGCCACGCGGGCACGTTGATTTCCGCCATCCTCTTTCTGTTCCGGCAGCGATGGCGCACTTCCATCAACCGCGCCGCTGAAGCCATGACGCTGTTCGCTGTAGCTTGTGCGGGCATATTCCCGCTATTTCACGTCGGGCGTCCCTGGCGCGCGTACTGGTTGTTTCCGGTTCCCAACACGGACCTCAACATGTGGCAGAACTTCCGCAGCCCGCTGCTTTGGGACGTGTTTGCGGTCAGCACCTACGCGACCGTTTCGGCTTTGTTCTGGTATGTGGGACTGCTCCCGGATCTGGCGACTTTGCGGGATCGAGCCCGCAGCAAACTGCGGCAGTGGGTCTTTGGGTTCCTCAGCCTGGGCTGGCGAGGATCGGCCCGTCACTGGAAACATTATGAAGCGGCGTACCTGATCCTAGCAGGCCTATCTACTCCATTGGTGCTGTCCGTGCACACCATCGTGAGCTTTGATTTTGCGGTGAGCGTAATTCCCGGCTGGCACACCACCATCTTCCCGCCTTATTTTGTAGCCGGCGCCATTTTCTCAGGTTTCGCGATGGTGATCACCTTAATGGTGATCGCGCGGCAGGTGTTGCGCCTGGAAAATCTGATCACGCTAAAACATCTCGACAACATGTGCAAGATCATCCTGGCGACGGGCTCCATCGTAGGGTATTCCTATGCCGTGGAGTTTTTCACAGCGTTCTTCAGCGGAAATCCGTATGAACGCTTCACCTTCCTGAACCGAGCGACCGGCCCGTATGCATGGGCGGTGTGGACCATGTTCACCTGCAATGTCTTTGCGCCGCAGTTGTTCTGGTTCAAGAAGATTAGGACCAGCGTGCCCGCCATGTTCGCCATTTCCATCGTGGTGAATATCGGGATGTGGTTTGAGAGGTTCGTCATCATTGTCACGAGTTTGCATCGCGATTATTTGCCTGCAAGCTGGGGGTACTTCCGTCCCACGGTCGTCGATGTCCTGACTTTCACAGGCAGCATTGGCTTGTTCCTTACGCTTTTCCTGCTGTTTGCGCGGTTCTTGCCGATCATCGCCGTCTCGGAAGTCAAAAGCGTGCTTCACGCCCAAAACGCAGGCCACTAAAGGGAGGATAGCCGGATGCCCGAAGCGGTTAGCCACAAAGTTCAAGGGATGCTGGGCGACTTCCCAACCCCCGAAGCATTACTGGACGCCATCCATGCGCTGCGAGCAAAGGGTTATTCGAGGCTGGACGCACTGACGCCTTTCCCCGTTCACGGCATGGAGGAAGCGCTGGGCGAAAATCCCTCTCGCCTCGGCTACATAGTGGCGGCTGCGGGCCTGGCGGGCGCCGCCGCGGCATTGCTGCTGCAATGGTGGACCGGCGCAGTGGCCTACCCGCTGGTGATCGGAGGCAAGCCGCCGTTCGCCTTCGAATTCTCCATTCCCATTACATTCGAACTCACCGTCCTGTTTTCCGCCTTTGCCGCGGTGCTGGGCTTGCTGGTTCTGAACGGACTGCCGGAATTGTATCACCCGGTCATGAACGCATCCCGTTTTGCGGGCGCCACGGATGACCGGTTTCTTTTGGTCGTCGACGCTGCGGATCCCGCCTTTCACCTGGAGCACACTGCGGAACTGTTGCGCGCCCTAGGCAGCGAACACACGGAGGTCTTCGAGGGCTGATGCGGACGCGCGTTTTGAGCCTCTTGGTTGCGGGACTGCTGCTGACCGGCTGCGCGGGCGTCACTTCGAGACGTCCGCCTATCGAAATCTGGTCAGACATGGACCGGCAACTTAAAGTCAAGGCCCAGACTTTGGCTGGACAGCGCCCCGTGCCGGGCACGGTGGCGGTAGGCCACCTCATCGAGGATGAGGTTTTCCGCACCGGACAAGAGAACGGCCTGTACACGGGCAAGAACCCGCTCCCGCTGAACCTGGCAACGTTACGCCGAGGACAGGAGCGGTTTGACATCTACTGCGCCCCCTGCCACGACCGCACGGGAAGCGGACACGGCATCGTAGCCATCCGCAGCTCCTGGCTGCCCACGAATTTGCAAGAGCCGAGGGTGCGACAGATGACGGATGGGGAAATTTTCACCGTGATCTCCCAAGGACGCCGCACCATGCCGCCATACCGTTATCAGATCCCAGAACCAGACCGGTGGGCCATTGTGGCCTACGTGAGAGCGCTACAGCGGGCGACGGACGCGCGCCTGGAAGACGTGCCTGCCGAACTCCGAGGAGAACTACGATGAACGCCGCGGATCAGTACTATTTTGACGAGCGCGTCTGGCGACGGGGCCGCAACCTCCTGGCGCTGGTGGGCGCGGTTTCCGTCGCCGCCGCTGCGGCAGGGTGGGCGGAGAACAACGCGCAGTTTGCCGCCTCGTATGTGGTCAGCTACGTATACTTCACCATCATCGCGCTCGGAGCGGCGTTTTTCGTCATGTTACAGCACCTGACCGGATCGGCTTGGAGCGTCACCGTCCGCCGCATGATGGAAAACCTCATGGCCGTTCTTCCGGCGTCGGCCGTCCTGTTTGCGCCGATCGCGCTCAATCTCCCCGCGTTGTACGAGTGGGCGCATCCCGAATTCTACTCCTCCGATCCGGTGATGCAGTTCAAGATCGTCTTTTTCAACCCCGCTTTTTACATGTTGCGAATGGCGGCGTATTTCCTGGTATGGACCGTGCTGGCGGTGGCGTTATACCGGAATTCTATAGCTCAGGACGAGGGCGGCTCTTTAGAGCGCATTCGGAAGGCAAGCGCATGGAGCGCACCGGGATTGCTGGCGCTGATGGTCACCGTGACGATGGCGGCCGTGGACCTGCTCATGTCGCTGGAGCCGCACTGGTATTCCACCATTTTCGGCATCTATGTATACTCTGGCGGGGCGCTGGCTTTCGTTTGCCTGCTTACGCTCATCTGCCTGGGGCTGCGGCGTGCCGGATACCTTCGCAACGCGATTCACGTGGAGCACTATCACGACCTCGGCAAATGGCAGTTCGCGCTGACCATTTTCTGGGCCTACATCGCCTTTTCGCAATATCTTCTCATTTGGTACGCAAATATACCGGAAGAAACGATCTGGTTTAAGCACCGGCTGGAGAACAACTGGGCGTGGGTGAGCGGCCTGTTGCTCGGGGGACGGTTTATTCTGCCCTTTCTGGCGCTTCTGAGCCGCGCCGCGAAGCGGAGTCTGGGCGTTCTGGGCTTCATGTCGGCCTGGGGTTTACTCATGCATTGGGTGGATGTCCACTGGGTAGTCATGCCCACGCTCCACCGGCATGCTTTTCATGTGCACTGGCTCGACGTGGCTACGTTTTTGGCAGTGGGAAGCCTTTACGGCTTAGTGTTTTGGACGCGCCTTCGGAACAAGGCGCTGGCGCCTGTAGGGGATTTAAGGTTCGAGCAAGCGCTCCATTTCAAAAACATTTAGGAGGGGCTTGGCGGTGGCGGAGACAGAGGCTCAAGGTTATCAAGGATATCAACGCGGAGAACCGAAGACATGGTTGATCGCGCTGTGGGGCGCCGGATCGATTTTCGTGCTGGCGTTTCTCGTGCTGGGCATCCAATATTACTTCGACTTGGTGCGCGAGCAGCAGGTGTATCAGAAACAGTTGGAGCCGGTTTCCAACGACCTGCTCAGTTTGCGGGCCCGCGAAGACGCCCAGCTACATTCTTACGGTTACATCGACCGGAGTCGAGGCGTGGTCCGGATTCCGATCGAGCGTGCAATGGAGCTGCTGGCGCAGGAGGCGGCAGCGGGCAAGCTTTTCTATCCAACCAAGCCTGCGCCGGTCATAGGATCCCTACAAGGAGCTGGAAATGCGCCTCCCGCGCCATCTCCTGCTAAGTAGCGCCACCGCAGTGGCCGCGGCAGTGGCCCTAAGCCAGCAACCGAGCAACGTGCTCCCGCCGGAAATGGAAGGCGTCGGCATCACCGAAAACATAGGCCGGCGGGTGGATTTGGGCCTTACGTTTATTGCGGAGAACGGTTATCCCGTGTCCCTCGGGCAACTCATTCGCGGTGAAAGGCCGGTCATCTTGAACTTGGTCTATTACAACTGTCCCATGCTGTGCAACTTGGTCTTAAACGGCCAAATCAGAGCGCTCCGGGAAATACCGTGGACGCCGGGACGGGAATTCGACGTCATCACCATCAGCATCAACCCGAACGAGACCTTCGCCCTGGCGGCCGCAAAAAAACAAGCGTATCTGGCGGCTTATGACAAGCCCGCTCCAGGCTGGCGTTTTCTGGCTGACCATGAGGGAAACGTAAAAAAACTGGCCGACCAAGTTGGTTTCCACTATCGATACGATCCGCTACAAGATCAGTTTATCCACAACGCCGCGATCATGATCCTGACGCCGGATGGGCGCGTCGCCCGCTATCTTTACGGCATCCAATTCAAGGTAAGGGATCTGCGGCTGGCGCTGGTCGAGGCTTCCCAAGGCAAGCTGAGAGCTTCCATGGATCAACTTCTGCTGTTTTGCTTTCACTATGACCCGGCGGCCCGTTCTTACGTGCCTTTCGCGATCCGTTTTATGCAGATGGGCGGAATCTTGGCGGTTCTGGGGCTCAGCGTGGCCTTGATAAGACTATGGCGGCGGGAGCGGCGCGCCGCACACAACGGTTGGGTGCAAGCGAAATGAACGGGATTCGATCGATTTTGTTGCCTGTGGCGGGCAGCGAATATGCACGAAGCCACGACACGCTGCTGATGTTCATCCTGGCGCTGACCGTTATTTTCTTTAGCCTAATCGCCGTTTTGTCCGTAACCTTTGTGTGGCGCTACCGGCGCTCCCGAAATCAGGGGCCAACGCCGCATATGACGCACAACACGGCGCTCGAGCTCACCTGGAGCATCATCCCCGGCCTGATCCTGCTGGTTCTGTTCTTATGGGGGCTGAAAGGCTACATCGCTGCGGGCGTCGCGCCGCTTGACGCTATGGAAATCCAAGTCACCGGAAAGAAGTGGCTGTGGGCGTTCGAGTATCCCAATGGCGCACGGACGATCAATGAAATTCACGTGCCCGTAGGCAAACCGGTGAAGCTGGTGATGACCAGCGAGGATGTCATACATAGTTTTTACATCCCGACCATGCGCATCAAACAAGATGTGTTGCCGGGCCGTTATACAGAGCTGTGGTTCACGCCCACCAAAGCTGGAATGCATCAGGCCTTCTGTGCGGAGTACTGTGGGAAGTCTCACTCGGACATGCTCGCGAAAATCTGGGTAGACGAAGAGGCGGCGTACCAGAAATGGCTGGAAGAAGGTGACGAGCATACCCGGACGATGCCTCTAAAAGACCTAGGGAGGTTGATTTGGGAGAACCGCGGATGCAGCACATGTCATTCCCTCGACGGAACGCGCGGGCAGGGCCCCAGCTTCAAAGGGATCTGGGGGCACGCTCAAAAATTAGCCGATGGCAAGACGGTGGTGGTGGACGCAAACTACATACGGGAGTCGATCCTCATGCCGCAGGCCAAAATTGTCGCCGGATATGAGCCGATCATGCCAACCTTTCAAGGCTTGCTGCGTGAGCGGGAAATTCAGGCGGTGATCGAGTTTATCAAGTCGCTGCAATAGGGCGGAGGGGAAAACGTTATGGCGGATGCGATTACGGTTCCGAGCGCTGCGGGCGGAACGGCGGAGCGGCGCAGCTATTTGAACGAGAGCCGCGGTCTGTGGTCCTGGCTGTATACGGTGGACCACAAGCGCATTGGCGTCATGTATCTCTGGGCCGTGTTGTCTATGTTTTTCCTGGGGGGCGTATTTGCGCTGCTGGTCCGGTTGGAGTTGCTGACTCCCAAGCGCACCATCATGAGCGCCGAGCAGTACAACCGCGCTTTTACGCTGCATGGCGCCATCATGATCTTCCTGTTCATCATCCCTTCCATCCCTGCCGCGCTCGGCAATTTCGTCCTGCCGTTAATGCTCGGCGCGAAAGACGTCGCATTTCCCCGGCTGAATCTCGCGAGCTGGTACGTGTATGTGCTGGGGTCCGTGTTTGCGGTCACCGCTATGATCACAGGCGGCGTCGACACCGGATGGACCTTCTACACCCCGTATTCCACTACAAGCGCAAGCTCGGTGACCACGATGACGCTGGCGGCTTTCATATTAGGCTTTTCGTCGATTTTCACCGGCGTGAATTTCATCGCCACCACCCATAAGCTGCGAGCGCCTGGGCTCACCTGGTACCGGATGCCGCTATTCGTCTGGGGCATGTACGCCACGAGCATCATCCAGATTTTGGCTACCCCGGTGCTGGGCATTACGCTGCTGCTCATAGTCATGGAGCGCGTCTTCAGCGTTGGCATTTTCGACGCCCGTCTGGGCGGGGATCCGGTGCTATTCCAACATTTTTTCTGGTTTTATTCCCATCCGGCGGTTTATATCATGATCTTGCCGGGCATGGCCATTATTTCGGAAATCATTCCCGTGTTTTCCCGGAAGACGATTTTCGGTTATAAAGCTATCGCCTGGTCCAGCGTGGCGATCGCCTTCATCAGTTTCCTCGTGTGGGGACATCACATGTTTGTGAGCGGACAGTCCCGGCTGGCTGGGGCGATCTTTTCGTTCCTCACGTTTCTGGTGGCGATCCCCTCCGCTATTAAAGTATTCAACTGGCTGACCACTATGTATAAGGGCTCGATTGAGTTCAAAGCGCCCATGATGTACGCGGTTATGTTCCTCATGCTGTTCGGCATCGGCGGTTTGACGGGGCTGTTCCTAGGGGCGCTGGCGACGGACGTTCACCTGCATGACACGTATTTCGTAGTGGCGCACTTCCACTATGTGATGATGGGCAGCACGACCATCGCTTTTTTGGGCGGACTACACTACTGGTGGCCGAAGATCTTCGGCCGCATGTACAACGAGAAGCTCGCAACGGTGGGAGCCGCTCTGGTGTTCGTGGGTTTCAACGCTACTTTTCTTCCGCAGTTCGTGCTGGGCTTTCGAGGCATGCCGCGGCGCTATTACAACTATCTCGATCAATTCCAGCCGCTACATGCTTTTTCGACGTTTGGTTCCTGGATTCTGGGCTTGGGGCTTGCGGTGGCAGCGCTGGCGCTGGTCACATCGCTAAGAAAAAAACCGGACGCTCCTGCCAATCCCTGGGGTGGAAGGACGCTGGAATGGGAGGCGAGCTCTCCGCCCATCACACATAACTTTGAGATAACTCCGGTGGTGACGCACGGTCCTTACGACTTTTATCCCGAGAGGGAGCACTGATGACTCCATCCACTAACACGCTGGATCCCCACGCCCATCCCCATCCCACGGGCTTGCAACACCACTTTGCCGACATGGAACAGCAGGCGGATGCCAGCAAGATCGGCATGTGGCTCTTTCTGGTGACGGAAGTCCTGCTGTTTGGGGGGCTTTTTGTCGGCTTCGCCCTCATGCAAGGCCGACACCACGAAGCCTTCCTGGCCGCGCACCACCACTTGGACCGTTCGCTGGGCATCCTGAATACGGTCGTCTTGTTGACCTCAAGCTGGACCATGGTCATGGCGGTGCATAGCGCTCAGCAGGGCGAGCGGAAACGACTTATCGTTTATCTCGCCCTGACCCTCGTTTTTGCCTGTGCTTTTCTGGGTGTGAAGTATCTGGAGTACTCCCACAAATTCCACGAGGGACTTTTGCCTGGCAAGTACTACTCGCATCGCGGCGACACGGTTCCCGGCCAGTTCATGTTCTTCAGCTTCTATTTCATGATGACGGGCTTGCACGGCTTACATATCGTCGCGGGCATGGCGGCTATTTCCTGGGTGTTGCGTCGCGCTATGCGCGGCGATTTTTCAGGCGCCTACTACACTCCCGTAGAAATAGTGGGACTTTACTGGCATCTGGTTGACATGATTTGGATTTACTTGTTCCCGCTGCTTTATCTGATTGGTTAGCGACATAGCCTATGAATACGCAGGCACATGCAAAACATCCCACCCCGCGGGTCTACGCGCTGGTGCTCCTGGCCCTTCTGCTTTTGACGGCGATGACGGTGTCAGCCTCGGGCGTGGACTTTGGATCCCCAGGCGTCAATGTGGTTATAGCTCTGCTGATCGCCTCGCTGAAGGCGTGTCTGGTCGCCCTGTTTTTCATGCACCTGCGATACGATAAGCCCATAAACGCCGTGATATTCTCCACGGGATTGGTGTTCTTGGCTTTGTTTTTGATTTTCTGCCTGATCGACTTTGAAAGCCGTGAGGCGGTCGTCCCTGAAAACTTGAAAACACCGGGCGCCGTCGTAGCAGGCGGCGAAGCTGCGGCCAAGTAGGCCTATCGGAGCTCCCACGCCAAACGCTGGGTGGTAAAAGGCGACAACGATTTGAGAAATCCGGAAAGTGCGGTCTAAAGTTCGCTCATTTGAGGGGGATTATACCCTCAAATTACCTATAGAATATCCCTGGTTTACCAGTTGCAGTTTTGTACTAGTACTGATACTACTGGCAGTATGACGCGCAAGCCCCCCGAGACCGTCATGGCAGACGCCGTTATCCGGCAGCGGCTGCGGTATTTGCATGCCCGGCGAAGTGTAGTCGACCAGCTGATTCGAGCCTTGGAGCTCTATGCGGAGATGGAAGCGGAGGAAGACCCGCCGGCCGGTCAGGTCCAGACGTGGCAGAGACTCTGGACACGAGAGCTAGCATCGTAGTCTCCAGCCCGGCAGTTTCCAGGCTTTTTCCTTTTGGGCGCCGAGAGGGCCCACCCTGCTAAGAGGCGCAACAGGCGCGGTTTTGCGTTCTCTTCCCATCCTTTGTAACCTGACAATAGGCTGGTACGCCTTCCAAGGCAGGAGTTAGGTAAGTTGTTGGGCTGCCGGTCGCACAAGGCCGCATGCTGGTGGATTTCGATCTCATCCTACGCGCGCGGGAAGGGGACGATGTCGCCTTTAACCAGGTTGTGCAAGCTTACCGTAAGCGGATCCTGGGAACCATCGCGCGGCTCATCGGCCGGCCCGAGGATGTGGAGGACGTCGGCCAGGAAGTGTTCGTGCGCCTATACTTTTCCCTGGACCAGTTACGGACGCCCGAGGTTTTTGAACCGTGGTTATACCGGCTCACCGTCAACGCCTGTTACGACCACCTTAGAAAGCAGCAGCGGCGGCAGGAGTCGAGGATGGCGGATTTGTCGGAGCAGCAGGTCTTGCTGGCGGATGCCGCGGCTGGCACGTTGCGGGGTCAGGAAGCGAAGCGCAGGAACCAGGTCCGCGAATTGGTGGAGTGGCTGCTGTCACAGATCCCCGAAGCGGACCGGATCTTATTGGTATTAAAGGAAGTTGAAGGGCTATCGTTGAAGGAACTCGAACAGATTTACCGAGTCAATGAGAACGCGATCAAGGTGCGGCTGTTTCGTGCGCGCCAGAGGGCGCTGAAAGCGTTTGAGAGGATGGGGAGCTCTCCACGTACTGTGGGGAAGCCGGAGTAATATATAGAGGGAGATCAAGTTATGGGCGACAGAGAGCGCCAGTTGGATGCGTTGCTTCGAGCTTACCGAGATGCCATACCGGATCCGGAAGTTAGCTCCGCATTTATGCCTGTGCTTTGGGAAAGGATCGAATCCCAACGTCGCTCCGCCTTCCGACTCGCAAAGATGTTTGTCACCGCAGCGGTTGCGGCGTCACTGCTGCTCGGAGTGTTTTTGATCGCTCCATCTGTCCAGAACTCGCCGGTGTACAGCGCCACCTACTTGGAGGTTCTGGATGCCGACCGCTCGCCGGACACACTGGCGTATGCGGACGTTCAGCCCGACGTCCGCGCGGAAACGAGCATTCGATGAAGCGCTCCAATCTGGCTCTTACCATATACTTTGTGGCCGTGTTTTTGTCCGGCGCAGCAGCCGGTGTGTTCGGATACCGGCTTTACGCTACCAGAGTGGCTGCGGGAAAGCCTGCGCCGCCGCGATCGCCCGAGGAGTACCGGAAACGCTACCTTGAGGAAATGCGGAGCCGGCTGAAACTGAACGACGCCCAGGTTAGCCAACTTAACCAGATTCTGGATCAGACGCGGGAAAAGTACCGGCAAGCGCGCGAGCGGCAACGCCCCGAGATGAAAGCCATTCAGGATGAACAAGTCGCCCGTATCAATGCAATCCTGAATGAGGAGCAGCGGCAAGAGTACCAGAAAATGCGCGAGGAACGGGAGAGGCGAAGCAAGGATTCCCACGGAAAGCCACCCGGCCCTCCAGATCGCTGAAAATTCGGCGGGCGCCGCTGTTTCGGAGACCCATTACCCATGAAGATATTGGCTGTGTACGCGTTGGCGGCAACGGCTGCTGTGGCGCAGCAGAACTTTGATCTAGTTGTGTACGGAGGAACCGCAGCCGGGGTTATGACCGCCGTGGCGGGCGCTCGTCAAGGGCTGAGGACAGTGCTGCTCGAACCGCGCGCTCATGTAGGCGGTATGGTGAGCGGAGGGCTCTCGGGCACCGACGTAGGGCGCCGGGAAGTCATTGGTGGTCTTGCGTTGGAGTTCTACTACCTTGCCGGGCGGCACTACCAACTGGAGAGGCATTTGCAAGAGCTCGCGTGGATGCCGGAGCCGAAGGTCGCTGAGGCGATTTTTCGGAAAATGCTGAGCGACGCCGGCGCCACATTGCTCGAACACCATCGGTTGCGTGAGAAAACTGGCGTGCGCAAGGAGGGCAACCGCATCGTCGAGATCATTATGGAGAACGGCGCGCGGTTCCAGGGGAAAATCTTCGCGGACACCAGCTATGAGGGTGACCTCATGGCACAGGCAGGAGTCACTTACACCTTCGGACGTGAGAGCACGCAGCAGTATGGCGAATCGCTCGCCGGAGTGCGCGCGGTCACGCCCAGCCATCAGTTCGCCGTGGAAATTCCCGCCCGCGATCGGGATGGCAATCTTTTCCCGGAAGTGTCGCCAGGCCCCCGCGGCGAAGCGGGTTCGGCAGATAAGCGCATCCAGGCCTATAATTTCCGAGTGATTGCCACGAATATTCCCGAAAACAGGGCGCCATGGCCTAAGCCTGAGAACTATGATCCCAAACGCTATGAACTCCTGGCGCTCTATCTCAAAGCCTTGACCGACTATTTGGGCCGTCCACCCGACATCAATGAAGTGAATCTTTTACGGGTGATCCCCAACGGAAAAGCTGACTGGAACAACCGAGGAGCCTTTTCTACAGACTATATTGGAAAGAATTATGAATATCCGGATGGCGATTACGCCACGCGCGAGCGCATCTGGAAAGATCATGAAAACTATCAGAAAGGCTTTTATTATTTCCTCGCCACCGACCCGCGCGTGCCTAAGTCCTTGCAGAATCAGATGAACCAGTGGGGACTCGCCAAGGATGAATTTGTCGACACGGGCCACTGGCCGCACCAGTTGTATATTCGCGAGGGACGCCGTATGGTAGGCGACTTTGTCATGACCCAAAAGGACCTTCAGACGGATTTGCGGAAACCCGATGTCATCGGAATGGGCAGTTATAACTCGGACTCACACAACGTACGGCGGTTTGAGAATGAGAAGGGGTTTGTCGAAAACGAAGGGGACGTGCAAGTGCCTGTGAAGCCTTACCAGATCCCCTATCGCGTGTTGACGCCGCGAAGGTCCGAGGCTGTGAATTTGCTAGTGCCGGTCTGCTTCTCCGCCAGCCACGTGGCCTATTCTTCGCTCCGGATGGAACCCCAGTACATGATCCTGGGACATGCTGCGGGCATCGCCGCAGCGATTGCCGCCCGCTCCGGCAGCGCCGTGCAGGACATCGATATTACCGAATTACAGCGGAGGCTGAAGGCGGAGGGGTCGGTGTTCGACTACGGGCGGGAATATCAAGAGGAAGCTTTGGCTAAGATTCGCAAGCGCTACGCGCCGGCGCCGCGCCAAGGACCCATTCCGTGGGAGCTGCCCAAGCGACCCTAATTCCCGCCGCTTGGCTGGTTGCGGGCGGCCTTTTGGGCTGCGCGGACCTTGCCGTATTTCTTCTGGAAACGATCCACTCGTCCTTCCGTATCCACTAGCTTTTGCCGTCCGGTAAAGAATGGATGGCAGTTGGAGCAGATCTCCACGCGGATGTCGCCTTTGTGCGTGGAGCGCGTACGGAACGTGTTTCCGCATGCGCAAATGACGTTGACCTCGTTGTAAGCAGGGTGAATCCCGGCCTTCATGGGGAATTCCTTTCTAGACGGGGTAAAACCTAATTATAACAAGCGCGGAGACCCTCTGGAGGGTTACGGCGCGAGAGTTTCTCACTCGTTCCCTAACCACCGGATCTCAAATCGGGCCTGAAACGGTATGGCTTACCCGCTTCCAAGCGCAGGCTCACTTCTCTGCCTGCATACCGAATGGTGACTGGCTTCGATTCACGGCAGCGAATCACCGCCTCCGTGAGCTTTCCGTTGCGCCACGAGAGATCCACCGTGAACCCTCCTCGGGCTTGCAATCCAGTGACCGAGCCGTTGGGAAACGCTGCCGGCAGCGCAGGCAAAAGATGGAGGCAGCCTCTCTGCCCGGTTTGACAGGGGGTAAGACTGGTGGGCGTAGCGTGCGGATCATGACTTTGCAGGAGCATCTCTCCGACTCCGGCGGCCGCGCCGAAATTTCCGTCGATCTGGAAGGGAGGATGAGCGTCAAAGAGATTCGGAAAAAGCCCAGAGCGAGGGGCCACGCCCGGCTTCCGGTCTGCCGCAGGGCGGATTAAGTTTTGCAAGATGCGATAGGCGTGGTCGCCATCGAGCAGGCGCGCCCAGAGATTGATTTTCCAGCCCATGGACCAACCCGTGGCCTCATCCCCGCGGAACTCCAGAGACTTTCGGGCGGCGGCGAACAAATCGGGCGTGCCGTATGGCGTGATCTCGCCTCCAGGATAGAGTCCCCAGAGGTGTGAAACATGGCGATGCTGGTTCTTGGGGTCGTCCTTGTCTTCAAGCCACTCTTGCAGTTGACCGTATTTGCCGATCTGGTTCGGGGCGATTTGTCGCCGCATCGCCAGCAACTGTTTGCGGAATTCGACGTCTACGCCGAGAATCTCGCTGGCGGCCGCTACGATGCCGAACAAACTGCGGATGATTTGGTGGTCCATGGTAGGTCCCATCACCAATCCGCCCTGCTCCGGCGAGTTGCTGGGACCGCTGATGAGCCAGCCCCGTCTCGGATCTTTTACTAAGTAATCGACGAAAAACTCAGCGGCCCCCTTCATCAGCGGATAAGCCGTATTCCGCAGGAACTCTTTGTCGCCTCCGAACAAGTAATGTTCCCAGAGGTGGTGGGCGAGCCAAGCGCCTCCGGTCACCCATATTCCGTGGTTGGACGCATTGATGGGCGCTGTGCCGCGCCAGAGGTCAAAGTTATGGTGAAGCACCCAACCCCGGGCGTTATAGTGCGCCCGTGCGGTGCGAGCGCCGGATTCCGCGACTTCTTTTAGCGCGTCAAATAGCGGGATATGGCATTCCGAGAGGTTGAGCGGTTCGGCGGGCCAGTAGTTCATCTCGGTGTTGATATTCACCGTATATTTGCTGTCCCAAGCGGGTTTATTCGAATCGTTCCAAACACCCTGTAAGTTCGCTGGCTGCCCGCCTGGACGACTCGAAGCGATTAGCAAGTACCGCCCAAACTGGAACAGCAACGCCACCAGTTGTGGATCGTTCCCTGAGCGAAACGCCGCAATGCGCTCATCGGTGGGGAGGCTGGCGGCTTCCGTAACTCCCAGGTCGAGGGTCACGCGCCGGAACAGTTGCTGATGGTCGGCCAAGTGAGCCGCACGCAAGGCTTCTATGCTGCGCCCGCGCAGAGCGTTCAAGACAGCATCGTTCCTGCGTTTGGGATCGGCGGAGACATCCCGGTAATTCACGAAGTTCGTCGCCCCGGTGAGCACGAGCGTTGCCGAGTCGGCGCCCATGACCGAGATCTGATCCCCTCGAATCTCGCGCTTGCCTCCTTCGGTCGCCACCACCAGGCGCGCCTCGAACCGGATAGCTGAGTCCTCCACCCCTCCGGTCATCGAAAGTTCCCTATCGGACAGCGCGTGGACTTGAGAGCCGGCGTGCGCACTGCGGAGCGCTGCCCGGAAGGAAATACTACCCGGTTTCTCGGCGCTGAGCCGAATCACGATGGCCTGAGCCGGCCGGCTCGCGAACGCTTCGCGGCGCATGAGCACGCCTTGGCGCCGGAAAGTCACCACGGCTGTCGCCGTGTCTAAATCCAGCTCGCGCCGGTAGCCAGAGACAGCATCTTCCTGCACATCCGGAAACTCGAGGAAAAGGTCGCCGAAGGCCTGATATGCCTTCTGGCGCAAGGGCACGCTCATAAACTCCCGCATGGCCAAATCTTCAGCTTCTTTCTGTTTGCCCTGGAATAGGAGCTCACGGAGCGTATTCAAATACTTATAGGCGCCGGGGTGGGCGTAGTCATGCGGCTCTCCCGTCCACACGGTATCCTCGTTGAACTGGATGCGCTCGCGCGCTATGCCGCCGAATACCATGGCGCCCATGCGCCCATTGCCCAGCGGCAAAGCTTCCGTCCATTCTCTAGCCGGTTGGCGGTACCAGAGCGTCCACGGCTCCGCATAAAGGGCCGCCGGCGCTATGGCAAGCGCCGCGGCAATCCACCAGTGCGTTGTCACCATGACAGGCGCAGCCCAAACTGAAGACGCCTCGCCGGACCCGCCGTAGTGATCCGGCCAAAGCTCGGATTCGTGCTCACACCCTGCCGATTAGGCGAAAAAGAAAGATTCGGATCATTGGGATTCATATGATTGAACGCGTTAAACGCCTCTGCCCGGACTTCCGTACGAAGGCGTTCTGAGGGTCGGAATACCTTGAACAGCGAAAGGTTCATGGTGAACATTCCAGGGCCGCGGGTCTTGGGAAGGCTGCGAGGCGCATTTCCGATGGTCCAATCCGCAGGGTTGCGGAAGGCGTCGGTATTGAACCACCGCAACACGTTCCGGTCTTCCCCGTGCAGCGTAGGATCGAAGATCACGTCCGGCCAGTTGATGCCGGTGAAGTTATTGGCGCCACGCACTTCCAGCGGATCGCCGGACTGAACCGTGGTGATCGAATTCAGTTGCCAGCCCCGGATCAACCTGGCTTGCCAGGACCGCGATTTTTTCATGAATGGCAGTTCGTACACGCTGCTGATCACCATGCGCTGGGAGATGTCATTGGGGTCAAGCCCGCGCTCCAGACGGCGGTTGTATGCGCCTATCCGAAAGTCGCCAAGCGAGTTGGCGCCTCCGCCGGCGTTGGATGTCGAATCGTTGATCAGCTTTGAGTTCGTGTAGGAGACCAGGACGCTCAACCCGTTCGAGTAGCGCCGCTGCACGGTGACCTGCAATGAGTGATAGATGCTGGAGGCGCCGTGATTGGCGAAGGTCACGATCGTCAGATAGTCGGGCAGCGGCTTCAGGCTCTGCGTGCGCGAGATCGTGGGATTGTTGAGCGACGTGCCGGGGATCTGACCAGCGAAGGGGTTAGGCGCCGAATTTTGCAGCGCCATGCCTAACGCGAAATACTGCGGATCCATTTGGTTGATGTCGTAGTTTCCACCAAAGAGCTTCACGCCGCGATTGGCGGCATAGCCTACGGATGCGGTCCACTTCTGGGGTAGCGCGCGGTCGATCGTGAAGTTCCACTGCAACTGGTAAGGCGCCCTCGTGTTGGGGTCCTGATAACGCACGCTAAGCCCTCGAAAAGCGGACGGTCCACCCGACGGTCCGGCGGGCTGAACGAGCCGCGCGGGCCCCTCGCTCAATCGGAACGCTCGGAAAGGTCCCGTAACCGGGGATACAAAGGGGGTGGCGGCGGAAAAGCCGAGTGAATTCGAGTTGTCGCCAGAGGTGTTGGCGGAAAGATCGTTCAGGTATAACACTCCAAAAGCGCCGCGCACGGCGGTCTTGCCGTCCTTAGTCAGAGCGTATGCGAAGCCGAAGCGGGGACCCCAGTTGTTGCCATCCGTGTTGACGAAGTGCCTGGGATGGTCTAGGCCGGCGTACTGCATGACGCCGCGTAGCCCAGTCTGAGGGTTAATGAGGAAGGGGTCGAAATTGGAGTAGCGGTTGTGACGTTCGACGGGTTCGGAGGAAAAGTCATAGCGAAGCCCGAGGTTCAAAGTCAAGCGTGGGGTCACTTTCCAGTCATCCTGGATGTAGCTGCCGTTCATCCAGGCGTGGAAAGAAAAAGCCGGCCGGATCTCCAGCGTACCTCCGCCTACCTCTCCCAACAAGAACGACGCCATGCTCACGCCAGTGCCGGCAGAAACCTGCGGATTGGAAGTGAGGCTGGCGCTGAAAGTATACTGGCCGGAGGGGTAATTCCGGGTGATGTAATTCAAACGCACCCATCTCTGATCCGTACCCAGTTTCATCTGGTGCTTGCCTCGAATTACGGTTAGACTGTCTGTGAACTGAATGTTATGCTGCGCCCGCTTGCCGTACGTAGGATTTGTGGCGCCGAGCGAAAGATAGCCGGAAATATCAATCCGGGGGAACAGGTCCTGGGGAATGATGGGAGGGAAGCCGAGCTTTTGAGGCCAGTTGCCTCCGGCGCTCATGTGACGGAAATCCAAATACTGCCGGGTGACGTTGCCTCGAAATTCGTTGAGCACTCGGGTCGAGAACACGTGCGTATGGCTGATCACGGCGTTGTGGTTGTCGCGTTGGTCGTCCCGCGCAAATAGCGCCGGGTCCGCGGGGCCCATCCCGTAGCCGCCGCCTCCACGATGGTTCCGGTTGCGGGAGTAGCGCACAAAGATGCTGTCTTTCTGGCTGAAGCGGTGGTCCACCTTGATTTGCGTGTTGCCTTGCAAGACCGGAGCGGGCGCCAGCGAGAGAAAATTGTTCGTGTTCGTATAGATGTTGATCGGTGGGACGTTGGGCATGGGCATGAACTCGAGCAGTTTGACCGACACCGGATCCCAGCGGTCGCGTGGCACGATGTTGCCGGGCATGGGGTCGCGCACCCATCCGGAGCCGTTGGGATTCGGGCGCGTCGTAGCCGGATCATAAATGGGCAAAAGCTGTCCCAAACCGTTGCGCGTTTGCGAGAAGTCGCCACGCCGCTCGAGTTCTGGCGGCACCGTCCCGCGATTGAGGCTACCGCTCTTATACCGCCACTGCTCGTAACCCATGTAGAAAAATGTCCGGCCCTTGCCGTTGTACACCCTCGGCAAAAACACCGGACCTCCCAAGGTCAAACCGTACTGGTTGTACCGCAACATGGGATTGTAACGGCCCGTCACTGGATCTTTGTCCACAGCGAAAGCATTCCGGGCGTCGAAAAAGTCGTTACGGATAAACTCGTAAGCCGAACCACTCAAGCGGTTCGAGCCGGACTTGGTCACGACATTGATGACGCCGCCGCTGGATTGCCCATATTCGGCTTTTAGCCCGTTGGTCTCTACTTTAAACTCCTTTACGGTATCCGCTTGTGGGACCACTGAGATCTCGCCATGGACGGGGACGGTATTCACGCCGCCGTCCAGCATGATTTGGTTTCCATAGACCGGACCACCATTGATGCGCATTTGCGAAAAGCCTTGGTTGGTGATTTCGGCAAAGCCATCGGCGTCCCGGTCCACAGGCTGAACGCCCGCCACAAGCTGGACTAAGCTGAACACGTGGCGTCCGTTCAGCGGAAGTTGTTCGATGCGCTCCTGCTCGACCACCGTTCCAAGAGACGAATCTTCCGTATCGATGCGTGGAACTTCGGCAGTGACGGTCACTGTTTCCGTTACAGTTCCCAGCTCAAGCACGATGTCCAACCGTAAGCGCTGGTTTACCTCAAGCACTAAGTTTTTCTGCTGGAACTGTTTGAATCCCGGCGCGGAAGCAGTGACCTCTACCGGACCGATAGGGATGGCTGGGATGGTGTACGTGCCATCCTCCGAACTCCGGGCGCGGAACGTGAGGCCGGTATCGACCTTCCGGGCAACGACCTCCACGTTAGGCACACGTGCGCCAGCCGTGTCCGAAATGGTGCCCGTAATGGTAGCGTTGGGAGTCTGAGCGTAAAGGCTCTGCGTCAGGGCTAGAAACACCATGCTTGGAAGCGCCAAGCTTCGCCGTCTCAGTTCCATAAGAGTGCTCCGCGGAAATCAAACCATCGGACTCATTGTATCGCCGCATAGCCGGTAGTGAGCGTCCGGCGTTACTATAATCCCATGAAACTTCTGGCTTTCGTCGCCCTCGGTGGGGCTACGCTGTCAGCCGCCGACTGGACCAGCGTGGCCCCGCGCGAAGAGATCAAACCGAGATTTTCCTCGACCTCGGACGGGCGTCTTGTGATCGAACATGATGCTCGTGAAGGGCTGCAAGGATGCTGGCGGAGGGAGTTTGCCGTTTCCGGAGGGAAACATTACGAGTTTCGAGTGCTGCGAAAGGTGGCCCGCGTCAAACAACCGCGCCGCAGCGCCTTCCCGACGATCCAGTGGCTGGACGCTCAGGGCAAGCGAGTGCTGGATGACCGTCCATTGGTCGAACGCTTTCTGAAAAGCGCCACACCTTGGGCCCCTTTTGAATACCCTTCGGAACGAAGCGCCGACTCGCAAGGGTGGACTGAATTTGCGGCCGTCTACCAAGCGCCGGGCGCCGCCCGGAAGGCGGTGGTGGAATTGCATCTGCTTTGGGCGCCGGGAGGGCGTGTGGAATGGCGGGACGTTTCATTCCGCGAAGTTCCACCGCCGCCGGGACGCAAGGTCAGGCTGGCCGCCATCCATTTCCGTCCCAAAGGCGGCGACCGCACGTTGTACGCGCCGCTGATCGAGAAAGCCGCCGCCATGCGCGCAGACTTGGTGGTCCTGGGAGAGACGCTGACGTATTACAACTCCGGGCGAACGCCGGCCGAAGTGGCTGAGCCCATACCAGGTCCCTCAACCGAGTATTTCGGCGGACTCGCCAAGAAGCACAACCTGTACATTGTTGCGGGCTTGTACGAGCGATCGGGCCGCTTAGTGCATAACGTCGCCGTACTCATCGGGCCGGATGGCAACCTCGTGGGAAAGTACCGCAAAGTCACATTGCCGGATGGAGAATGGAACGCAGGCGTCACCCCCGGCTCTGACTATCCGGTTTTTGAAACCCGCTTCGGCAAATTGGGAATGATGATTTGCTACGACGGCTTTTTCCCAGAGGTAGCCCGCCAGTTGACCCTGCGGGGAGCGGAGATCATAGCTTGGCCGGTTTGGGGGTGCAACCCGGAACTCGCGCGGGCACGCGCCACCGAAAACCACGTCTACCTGGTCAGCAGCACCTACGAAGACATCTCACGCGAATGGATGCTTACAGCCATCTGGGATCACACGGGTCAGACGATCGGTCTGGCGAAAGAATGGGGCGACATCGCCTTCGCGGAAGTGGACCTGGATGCCCGCACGCGCTGGCGCAGCCTGGGCGACTTCAAGGCCAAGATTCCCCGCCACGCTCCGTGACGCGCCAAGTTGGGTAAGCAGTAGGGTGTCACAAAGCTTACAACTGCTTCAGGATCTCGTGGATGGCTTGCATGGCTTGGTGGGAAGCGGGAACTTGACCCGGCCCACCGATGTCAATGTGCGTTTCCAAGCCAAACTTATGCTGGTAACCATCACGCGCCATGGTCCGAAAGATCGCCACCCAATCCTGCTTTTGCGGCCCATCCAGCACAGCCCGCCCCTTGATATGGACGTTCATGATGCGATGTTTGGGCAGTAAGTTATAGCCATCCGGGAAAGCGATCTCGCGGCTGCCGCCGTTCAGCGTGTCCCAGTTTAGGCCGAACCATGGAGAGGGGATCCGTTGCGCCAGCGCAGCCATCTCCGCGCATGTGGCTACGTTGCAGGAACCTTCATTTTCCAGCAACAGGTATACCTTCTCCTGTGCGGCGTACTCCACGAGCGGCGCTAAGGTTTCCGCGATACGCGGCATCAGCGCCATAGGATCTTCCACGCGGGAGAATGCGAAGACGCGCACTTTATCCACGCCTAACAGGTGCGCAGCATGGATCGCCCGTTTGAGATCCTCCATGCGGCGTTCGAAAGCCGCCAGGTCACGTTCCTCTCGCTTTTTCCGGGCTTCCGGGGACTCCGGCGTGCGGCGAACGGGCGTCGTCCCTGGCAGCGAAATCTTATACAGCCCGGCATCCAGAAACGAGACGCCGATGCCGTTATCGTCAAGCTGTTTCTTAGCGTCTTTGATCTCGGCGTCGGAGAGGTAGGGGTAGCTTACCCGTCCGCCCGGCACGCCACGCAGCTCGAGCCATTTCAGACCGTACTTCTTCGCGAATGCGATCGCTTCCTCCGGTGAACGCCCCACTTCATCCGAAATGGCGCTGATACGGGTGATATCCACAGCCTGGACTGAACCAGCGCAAAGCGCAGTAACGGGGAGGTAAAAAAACTCTCTTCTTCTCACGGAACGAAAACCTTCACCAAATCGGCGGATCAACCTGTCTGCATGTTACCGCATTCAGAGGCGCTAACGCTTTTTCTCCCTTCCGGCGGCTGCTTTCATGGCCGCCTCGCGATTGTGTATTGCGTTGGCGTAGCCGGGATTCAAGCGTATGGCCATATCAAAGTCTGCAATCGCGCGCTGGTAGTCGCGGAGCCGGAGAAAAACGTATCCGCGGGCATTATAAGCGGGCGCGTAGTCCGGCTTAATGCGGATGGCTTCGTTGAGTTCGCGCAAGGCCTCATCGAACTGTTCCTTCTGGGCGAATTTTCGCCCGAGCTGATTGCGCCGCTCGGCTTCCTGCGTGGCAGTCCGGGCGTCAAGCGCCGCTTTTGGGGCCTGTTCGGCAGAACGCTGGGCTGGCTGCGCCGCGGAGGACGCCTGGACGGAAGTGGCCGGCGGCGGCGTTGAGACGCCCGGAGGCGGCTGAGGCGCAGGCTGGGGTTCCTGCGGAGGGACAGGCGGCGGCGTTGAGGGCGCCAGAGCCTGCGTGGGAACAGGGGGCGCCAGCATAGCCCTGGCTCGCTCCAACAACGCCGCCGCATCGGGATCGTTAGGCTTCAGCTTCAACCCGTGCTCCAGGTCGGCCACAGCGGCCTTGTAATCGCCCAGCAGAAAGTAGGCGTTCCCCCGAGCCAGCCAGGCGTCGGCAAGGTCAGGCTTGAGTTCGATGGCCTTGGTTCGATCCGCCAAGCCCTTTTCGTGCTCACCCAGTTCGTGGTAAGAACCGCCGCGCGCGACATAAGCCTCCGCATAGTCGGGCTTAAGCCGGACGGCTTGGCTGCGATCCGCTAACGCGCGCGGATGGTCCCCCATTTCAGCGAAGGTCGCGCCTCGCGCCAGGTATAACAATGGGTCTTTCGGTTCGATCTCAATGGCCGCGGTGAAATCCGCGATGGCTTGCTGGTATTGTTTCAATCGCCGGTAAGCAGCTCCGCGCATGAGCAGAGCGCTAGGGTTCCTCGGGGCCAACCGCAGGGCTTCGGTCAGATCTTGCGCCGCGCGCGCGTAATCGCCGAGCTGTCCGTAGGCGAAGCCCCGCGCCTGATAGGCTTCCGCGAAGCTCGGCTTAAGACGCAAGGCATTTTCGTAATCAGCGATGGCGTCCCAGTAGCGATCCAAGGACGCTAACAAGCGGCCGCGCTCGAAATAGGGCTGCGGGTCGTCCAGGCGCATGCGTATCGCTAACCCGTAATCATCCAGCGCGCGCAGTGTGTTGCCCAGTTGGACATGAGCGCGCGCGCGGTGAAGGTAAAGCGAAGCGTTTTCGTACTTCATCGCCAGCGCGCGTTCGTAGTCCTCGACGGCTTTGACGTACTGCTTCAAGTCCAAAAAAGCATCCCCCCGCAGCTTATAGGCTTCGCCCTTCTGATCCAGCATCCGAACCGCGTTTTCCAAATCCGCCGCTGCTTGCTTTGCGTTGCCCAGCGCCAAGTTTGTTTTACCGCGCGCCAGCCATGCGGCGCCGAGGTCCGGGTTCGCTTCGAGCGCTTGAGTGAGATATCGCTCCGCATCCTGCCACCGCTCTGCCGCAACGGCTTTCAACCCGGCGTCGAGGTATTGTTGGGCTTTGTTCCGGCCCGCCGCCCACGAAACCGGGAGCGGCGCAAGCAGAATCACCAGCAACGGGCCGCTCCCCCTCAGCCAGCGGCAAACTCCGGATCTTTTCATTCGCAGTAAAATAAAACCGCACATGCTGAGATCCTTGGTTTCTCTCATCGTACTCCTGCCGGTCGCCATGGCCGCCGATCCGAATACATTCTCGCAGCTTAGCAAATGGTTCGTGGATCCTCCCGCCGAATACCGCACCGCGCCGTTTTTCGTTTGGAACGGCGAAGTCACTGAAAAAGATATCGACCATTTCATGACCGAATATAAGGCCCAGGGCATTGGCCAAGTCTTTATTCACCCGCGTCCAGGACTGATTACGCCTTATCTTTCCGACCGCTGGTTTTCCCTGGTTCGCTATGCGGTCAACAAGGGACGCGAGCTCGGCATGAAAGTCTGGCTCTACGATGAAAACTCCTATCCCAGCGGTTTTGCAGGCGGCCACGTACCCGCCGAGATGCCAGAATCCTGGAACCAGGGGCAGGGGCTCACGCTCCGGAAATTCAGCGCCGCTATGCCAGAAGCGCTGAGCCAATGTAAGTTTGTTCTCAAGAAAGACGGCGACGCCATGCGGGATGTCACCGCGGCGCTGGCCCAGGAAACGGGGCGCACAGGCGAGTACTACTGTTTTCAACTGGCTTTCTACCCGAAGGACGCTTGGCATGGTGGTTTTTCCTATGTAGATTTGATCAAACCCGGCGTCACCGAGAAGTTTATTGAATTAACCATGCGCGGCTACGAACAGTCCATCGGAGGTGAATTCGGGAAAACGACGCCGGGCATTTTTACCGACGAGCCGAACATTATCGCGCCGGGCGGTAAGAACTCGATGCGCTGGACGCCGGACCTGTTCGAACAGTTCCAGAAGCGGTGGGGCTACGACTTAAAGACCGCGCTGCCCGCGCTGTTCGAGGAATACGGCGATTGGAGGAAAGTCCGGCATAATTATTACGCCCTCCTGCTGGATCTGTTCATCGACCGCTGGGCCAAGCCTTGGAACCGTTACACGGAATCCAAGAAGCTGGCTTGGACGGGGCATTATTGGGAGCACGGCTGGCCGAGTCCCGCTCACGGCCCGGACAATATGGCCATGTATGCGTGGCACCATGTTCCGGGAATCGACATGCTGTTCAATCAATATCGGGAGGAGGTCAACGCACAGTTTGGCAATGTGCGCTCGGTGAAAGAGCTGGCCAGCGTAGCCAATCAAACAGGGCGCCGGCGAACCTTGAGTGAAACCTACGGTGGGGCGGGATGGGAGTTGAGATATGAGGACATGAAGCGGCTGGGCGATTGGGAATACGCCTTGGGCGTGAACCTCATGAACCAACATCTATCATTTCAGACCATCGTGGGCTCCAGAAAGCGGGACTATCCGCAATCGTTTAGTTATCACAATCCGTGGTGGGAGCATTACAAGGCGCTTGGGGACTACTTTGGGCGGCTATCGCTGGCGCTTTCTGCCGGCGAACAAGTGAATCACGTCCTGGTGATTGAACCCACCACGACAGCGTGGCTCTACGCATCAGCGGGCGCTCCGGACAAGCGCATGATGGAAGTGGGGACGGCATTCCAGGATTTCGTGACGCGTCTGGAACGCATGCAGGGGGAATATGATCTCGGCTGTGAGAACATCATGCGGAACTTGGGCAAGGCGGCGGGCGGGAAGCTTCAGATCGGCAGGAGGTCATACGATCTGGTCGTGCTGCCGCCGGGCACAGAGAATCTGGACAGCCCAACCGTCAAGCTCTTAGACGCCTATCTGAACTCGGGCGGGCGCGTGCTGTCTTTCGTGGAGCCTCCGCCGTATGTGGACGGGGCGGCTAGTGAAGCCGTACGCCGGCTTGCCGTGCGGAGCGCGGGGCGGTGGGTCCGCGTGCACTCTCTGGAAGATCCGCAAGCCAAGCAAGCGCTCCTGCCGGACGATTTCACGAGCGTCACCGGCCATGTATTTCACCAACGGCGGCGCCTGACCGACGGCGAATTGCTGTTTGTGGTGAACACGAGCCTGGAAGCCCCTGCCAGCCTGCGGCTGAGGCTGAAAGCCGCATCGCTGTTCCGCTTGGATCCTGTCACGGGAAAGACGGAGCCGTCCGGAGGCCGACTGGAGCAAGGACGAGCGGCGGTGGAACTGGAGCTGCCCCCAGCCGGAAGCATTTTGTTATTCGCGAGCAAGAGCGGAAAGCTGAATCCGCCACGCCCGCCGGAGGCGCGGCCGCTGGCTCCCATCCGCGCCGAAGGGCCGGTTTCCATTCAGCGCACGGGTGCGAATGTCTTGACGCTGGATTACTGCGACTTGCTCCTGGGAGGCAAGTTGGAGCATGAGCTGTACTACTATAACGCCGCCGAGCGGGTGTTTCAGCACTTTGGGTTGGGGACGAACCCGTGGGATCACGCCGTCCAGTACAAGACTTCGATCCTCGACCGCAACCGTTTCCCTGCGGATAGCGGTTTTGAGGCCACTTTCTATTTTGAGATGGACGCCTCCGTTCCGCGAGCAGGGCTGCGGGCAGTGGTGGAGCGGCCCGAGCTGTGGCAAGTGTCGGTCAACGGGAAACCGGTGCAAGCGCTTGCGGGGCAATGGTGGTTGGACCGCGCCTTCGGCGTTTATGATATCAGCGCAGCGGCCATCGCAGGCAGGAATGCGCTGAAGCTCTTGGCGCGCCCGATGACCGTCCACCATGAACTGGAACCCGTGTATATTTTGGGCGACTTCGCCGTCAAACCCGCGCCTAAGGGGTGGCGGTTAACTGCCCCGCAGGCGCTGACATACGGGGCCTGGACGGACCAGGGGCTTCCCTTGTATTCCGGCGCCGTGTCTTATGCTCAGACGTACCGCTTAAAGGCGGGCGAACGGTGCGTCCTACGCCTAGGCAAGTGGTACGGGACGGTGGCGGCGGTGCGGGTCAACGGCAAACCCGCGGGGGTGATTGGGTGGCAACCGTATGAAGCGGATCTTACGCGCTGGATTCAGGATGGCGAGAATCGGATTGAAGTCCTGGTCACAGGCTCGCTGAAAAACACGCTCGGCCCGCATCATGGAAAGATTACGCCGGGATTGGTGAGCCCCTGGAGCTTCCGGAACGCCCCCAAGTCCATGCCCCCGGGGAGTGAATACAACCTGATCCGGTACGGTTTGATGGAGCCTTTTCAGGTCCTACACTGACCGTCCGTAATACTCGGCGTTTTTTCGAGCGAAATGCGCCCACTTTTCGGGCAAATCATCTAAGGCGAAGATGGCGGAAACCGGGCAGACCGGGACACAGGCGCCGCAGTCAATGCATTCCTGCGGATCGATATACAGCATTTCGGCGGTCGCATAAGCCGCTTCGTCTTTCTTGGGGTGTATGCAATCCACCGGGCAAGCGTCTACACACGCCGTATCCTTAGTCCCAATGCACGGTTCCGCGATTACGTAGGCCATGATTTTCCCCTCCAGAAACTAAGCCGCTACGTCACCTGAGCGGCCTTCTTGCTTCAGCATAGCATGAACCTCTCGGCGGCATGCAACCACCGCCGTGCGCCTCCGTTCCGACTCCCTTACAATGGGGAAAGAATGGTCCCCAAAGTGCGAAAAGCCGTGTTCCCAGCCGCTGGGCTGGGCACCCGGTTCCTCCCCGCCACCAAAGCGCAGCCCAAAGAGATGTTGCCTCTGGTGGACAAGCCTCTGATTCAGTATGGAGTGGAAGAGGTGATCCAGTCCGGCATCCGGGACATCCTCATCGTCACCGGACGGGGGAAGACCGCGATCGAAGATCATTTCGACGTCAGCTTTGAGCTCGAGCATTTGCTGGAGTCTCGGAACAAAAAGGATTTACTGGCAATCACGCGCGCCATCTCCGATATGATTACAGTCGCCTACGTGCGGCAGAAGGAGGCGCTGGGACTTGGGCATGCCGTACTGACCGCGAAAGATTTGGTGGGAGACGAACCGTTCGCCGTGGTGCTCTCGGACGACGTGATTGACGCGCCGGTTCCGTGCGTGCGCCAGATGCTGGATGTGTATGAGTATTTCGGGGCGCCCGTGGTGGCTTTGATGGAGGCGCCCGAGGAGAGCATTTCCGCTTACGGCGTGGTGAAAGCGAGCCCCGTGACGCACAGCCAAAAAGATGGGCGGATTTACCGGATCCATGATTTGGTGGAGAAACCGAAGCGAGAGGAAGCGCCTTCGAATTTGGCCATCATAGGCAGGTACATTCTGACGCCCGAGATTTTTCCGGCTTTGGAGAAGACTAGCGCAGGGGCAATTGGCGAAATTCAATTAACCGACGGCTTGCGACAAATGCTGAATAGCCGCCCGATTTATGGATACCGATTCGAGGGGAAGCGTTACGACGCCGGCGATAAGCTCGGGTTTTTGCAGGCGACCGTAGAGTATGCCCTGCGCCGCGAAGATTTGGGCGCGGCGTTTCGGGCGTACCTGAAAAGTCTGAAGCTCTGACCTTTCGGCGCCATTTTGAGCCAGCAGGAGGAAAAAAGTTGACTCCGATTCCTATGGAACTTCCAGTGCGCGCAAGTGAAGCCGCTGCACTCGCGGATCTCATCTTTCAGCAAGCGGGCGATAAACCGTTGACGGAGGACATCCGCAATCGCATCGCCGGGCGGATCTCATCCCTCGGCTTGGAGTCGATGACGGTTTATCCGGGATCCCTCGAGCGGGACCCGGTTTTGCCGGGAAGCTTCTTCATCGCAGTGGACGGGCTTACGGGGAAGCAGCCGCAGCCTCTCCTGCTACACATTTCTTCGGCGTCGTCGCCGTCGTCGGGCCTGTTTCCGAAGGCGTTGTTGATTGGGCGTATGCGCCCGGGAGGCGGGCGCGAGGTGGTGGTCAGCGCAGTCCCGTTTTCCTCGCGCGATTATGAGCGTATCCGCACGTTTGCGCGGGAAGTGGACCGGTCTTTTCTGCCACGCCCGCAAGGCGTGCACCCAGCTATCGCTGCGGGCAATCGGCATCCGGAAATTAGTCTTCCGGCGGTATTCGAAGCGTACCGGCGCATTCTGAAGTCGACGGGGGTGAACATGGCTTCGACCGGCCAGCTTTCCGCTACCAGGGAAGCAACCACCGACGAAGCCATCGAGGCGCGCGACGGAGAAAATCCGACGGCGGCGGGGCACACCCGAGTGTCGATCCGTCATCTCTACCATGCGGCCCTGTGGGCGGCTATTCGCGCCGGCTGGCGGGCCGGTTACAATGCAGAAGCCGACCACATCATCATTACCGGCGACACGCCGGACCAGATTGCGCGTTCGATTGAAGCCGCCAAAGAGGCCATCCACCATGCAGCGGGTTACACCAAGTTCACGACGGACACCTCCCGGCTGTTTCAACTTCAGGCTGACACGCGGCATCCCCATGCATGGTCCGACGCAGAAGTGGAGTCCCGCTATTTGGCCGAGTTTCCAGCCGAGGAGAGGGGGTGGATGGAGGAAGAGTTCTCCCGCGAGTTTCAGGTGGGAGATAGGACATACAAACTCAGCGACTCCGCCATTCGCCGCCTGGCGGTCAAGTTTGGCCGCAGCTTGAAACTCAACGAAGAACTGTATGACTTTATTGCGCGTGAAAAGGCGGCTTTCGGTTTGGGCCGGCTGTTTGACTTTGAGCCTTCGCTGGACGAAGCGGAGACGCTTACCACGCCCGAAGAGTTGCTGTTTTACATGCACTGGTTGAAGACCCGCGGACGCCCGGCGCAACTGGTGCCTCCCAACTTAGGCTTCAAGAAACGCCAAGCGTACCCGGAGGCGATGCAGACGTCGCCGGCCGCGGGCGTAGGACTGGAAGAGTACGCTTCTCACAAAATGTGGCCGGAATTGCTGCCGCGCGTAGCGAAGGAATTCGGCGGCAAGCCGCTGGCGGAGCTAGCGGCCAGGGTCAAGGAGCTTGCCGATGTGGCGCGTTATTTCAACGCTACGCTTAGCATTCATTCCGGCAGCGGCAAACAGGCCGCCGTGCTGGAGGAAATCGGCAAAGCTACAGGAGGGCGGGTTAACTACAAGATCTCCGGAGAACTCCAGTTGCAACTGTTCGACGTGCTGTATGAGCAACCGGAGAGTTCTCCTTGGCGGCAGCTCTATGAGCGGCTGGTCGCCCGGTGCGAAGAGTTTGCGGCAAGGGGCGCTTTTGGCGAAGAGAGCGCGTTGGCGGCCAAGTACCGCGCGCTCGGAAAAGGGTCTTATTTAGGCGATCCCGCACGGGGCCGCGTAGACGGCAACCTCTTTCTCGTCTTCTGGGCCGGCAACCTTGTGGGAAGCCGCGACGTACACTCTCCGGACGGGGACACGCGATTTTTCAAAGACAAGCTGGACGAGCTTCCGGCTGAACTTTTGCGTGAGGTCCAGAGGCGCAACACGGAGTACATCGTCTGGCTGGCCGACCACCTACGCGGTTGAGCCGGACAAATTTATAATGATCGGTGCATGTACCGCCGAACTTTTCTTGTTGCGACAGGCGTAGCGCCTTTGGGCATGGCGGCGCCGGCGCACGCGCCGGTCAAACTGGGCATTGACCTTTTTAGCCTCCGATCGCAGGGCTGGAGCCCGTTTGAGCACCTGGATTACTGCGCGAAGCTGGGCGCGCGCGTCGTACACTTTTCCGAAATTCGCTTCTTGGGCAGTTTGGAGCCCGCACACCTGAAAAAGGTCCGGGAACACGCTCAACGGCTGGGCATCGAGCTTGAAATTGGGATGCGCTCTATCTGCCCGAGCTCCAAGGCGTTTGACGCAAGCCAAGGGACTGCTGAAGCGCAACTGGGGCGGATGGTGGATGCCGCCGTGACCGTAGGGTCAAAGCTGGTGCGCGCTTTTCTCGGCACTTCCGCCGACCGCACCGGACCGGTTCCGATGGAGGCGCATATCGAAAACACGGTCAAGGTGTTGCGCGCCATGCGCTCGAAAGTCGTGGACAACAACATAAAAGTAGCCATCGAAAACCACTCGGGCGACTTGCAGGCGCGCGAGCTAAAGAGCTTGATCGAAGGCGCGGGAAAGGATTTTGTCGGCGCTTGCATTGACTCGGCGAACCCTTGCTGGACCATTGAAGACCCGCACCTCACACTGGAAGTGCTCCACCCTTATGTTTTGACTAGCCACATTCGAGACAGTTACGTCTGGCCAACGCCGGAGGGCGCCGCCGTGAGCTGGGTGCGCATGGGTGAAGGCAACGTGAATATGGACGGATGGATCCGGAAATATCTGGAACTATGCCCCGGAAAAGCGCTCTCGCTGGAAGTCCTGGTGTATGGCCCGCGTATGTATCCGTACCGCAAGCCCGAGTTTTGGGACGCCTTTCGGAAGACGCCGGCCTGGGAGTTCATGCGCTTTGTTAAGCTGGTGGAGGCTGGGAAACCTCTCCCGCCCAGGCCGGCGATCCCTAAGGATCAAGCGGCCCAACGCGAGCGGGAGGACTTGGAGGCAAGTTTTCAGTACGTGAAGGGGCTGGTGGGATTATGATCGCATCTTCTTTTTTCATTTTGCGCGTGTCGAGTTTCGCCTTGGTTGCGCTTATGGCGGCTTCAGCCGTTCGAGCGGACCTTACTAGCGAGGTGCGCGCGGCGCTAAAGCGCGGAGAGTTTGAGCAAGCCGAACGCTTGATCCGGAGCTACCAAAAACAGCACGGTGCGACTCCGGAAATGCTGGAGGCTCTGTCCTGGTTGGGGCGCGGAGCGTTGGACGCCAAACAGCACGAGAAGGCGGAATCTTATGCTCGAGAGACGCATAGGCTTGCCGTCGAGCTCCTTAGGACCAGAAAGCTAGATGAGGAGCGCCGCTTGCCCATTGCTCTTGGGGCAGCTATCGAAGTTCAGGCGCAGGTGATGGCGGCGCGTGGGGAACGTTCCGCCGCTATCGATTTTCTGAACCAAGAGCTCGGACGGTATCGCCAAACGTCGATTCGCACGCGAATTCAAAAGAACATCCATCTGCTGAGTTTAGAAGGAAGACCCGCGCCCAAGTTGGAGGGCGCCGCCATACCCTCGGGCAAGCCGGCCCTGCTGTTCTTTTGGGCCCACTGGTGCCCGGACTGCAAAAACATGGCGCCCACACTAGCGCGTCTTCAAAAGGAATTCGGACCGAAAGGGCTGGTTCTGATTCTGCCCACGCAACGTTATGGGTACACCCGGCGGGGTGAAGACGCCAATCCGGAGGAAGAAACGCGATACATCGAATCCGTGCGGCGTGAGCATTATGGCGCCGTGGCGGACGCCCCCGCGCCGATCAACGAGGAAAACTTCCGAGTTTACGGCTCGAGCACGACGCCCACGATCGTGCTCATTGACAAGCAAGGCGTGGTGCGGCTGTATCATCCGGGTGAAATGACCTACGAGGAGATCGAACCGCGCGTACGCGCTCTTTTTTGAAGCTCACCCGCTGCGCTCTCCCGAAGAAGCCAGGCGTGACATGACCAGCCGCCTCGGTTTGTGCCACAATGGCGGGGCAGGGTTCTGGTAATGCCGATCACTTGCGGGCAGATTAAAGCAGAAGGACTGCTTGAAAAGTATCTGGATGGGAAGCTCGACCGGCAGCAGCGGGATGCGCTGGAGTTTCACACCCGTAGCTGCCCGAAGTGTGGGCTCGAGTTGCAAGACATGCGCGCCATGCGGCGAGAGGCAGGCGCAGCGTCTCCTCAACTTCCGGCCTCGAAGGAATCCTCGCGGTTGACGGGGCCTAAATGGATCTGGATCGCGGCCCTTCTGGCGGCCATCGCCGTGGCGCTCGCGGCAGCATACGCATGGCGAGGGACCCGCAGGGGCGCACCGGGCGCACAGCCGCTCACCTCCGCAGCGCCGCCTTTACCCCCAACGGGGGTTCTCCGTCTCAGTCGCGAAACCATTCTGCAAGATCTGGCGCGATTCCGCCCGTTGCCATTCCGCGGCCCCGTAGAGGGAGTAGCATCTAAATCGGAGCCACAGCTCCACACCGCCATGCAGCTATACGTACGCAGGCAATACGCCCAAGCGGCGGCGGCTTTCGAAGAAGTCGTCAAAGCCAATCCGAAGCATGCCTACTCTCTGCTTTATCTAGGCGTCTGCCGCCTTGTGCTCGGGGACAACGCACGAGCTGAAGAGTTGTTCCGGCAAGTCTTGGAGAGCCGGGATCCCAACTATCAGGAGGAGGCTCGCTACTATCGCGCCAAAGCTCTGTTTGCGCAACGCAACGTGGATGAGGGGCGGAAGGAGCTTCGTGTTTTAGCTGCGAGCGCCAGTCCGTGGACAGGTGACGTGCAGCGGATGCTAGCGTTGCTCGAGCAGTTGGACCGAGATCTCCCTTAAGTTGTGGAAGCCCGCGCCGTGGGTATGGTAAGCTTGCAGTAGCCCCGGTTGAAAGGGGACCAAGAAGTTACAACTCCAGGGTCAATTCCGATTGACACGGCGAAAGGGCGCTCTCCGGAGCGCCCTTTCTCTTACGCGCATCAGTTTTTCACGAACTTGGCGGCATCGGGGTTGCCGGGACCGAAGTGTTTCAAGATGACCAAGTTTTCCCGGTCGCTCTTGTTTTCCACAACGACGCCCCGGGCGGCTGCGGCAGCCGTTACGAACAGTTCGTCCTTGGTCATTTCTCCAAAGCGGATCATGGTGGGCGTCTCCACTTCCAGTTTGCCGTACATGCCGTGGCCCTGGACCACGATCAAACCATAAGCCGCTGCGTCTTTTATCGTCACCTTCCTGCCCGGAAAGACGGTTAGCTCCTTCGCCGAATAGTACGGCGTCCCGTAAGTGATCCACTGTTCCGAATAGCCTTCGGATTTCATTTCGGCGGGGTCTTTCACCGGCGTGGGGAAGACCTTTCGCTTCTTGCCGAACTCAGGGTCGACGTTGGCCTCCCAATCCAGCATGTCGATGATGTAGTCCAGATCGTGATGGTGCTCGGGGGGGACGTCCTTGACCAGAAGATCCCACGGAACGACGCGGCCCTCCACCATGGATTGGAACATCCCGAAGACATCCGAATTGACCTGAGGTTCGTAAGTGACCAGGGAGCCAGGGGCGTGCAAGATCCCGGCGTCGATTTGCCAGCCGGTTCCAGGTTCGAGTTTATACGCTCTCGAGTGATAAAGGATCCCGTTGTCCCCCTCGTTCCAGCGCTCCAGACAACGGCGCACGTCGTCCTTGGTAGTGCCTGGTTCCAGCCCCATGAAGGTGTATGGGAAATTGTTGCCGGTAAAGTTGTACTGCGGTGGGAAATAGTAGGCCTCCGGCTTCCCTTTCCGTCCCACTTTGGCGGCGTGTTTCTCCATCTGGTGCATGTGGTGCGGAATGGGTCCCAGGTTATCGAAAAATTTGCAGAGGACGTTGAAGCCGCCATACTGGCGCATGACGTCTGCGCCGAGGAATTCATCCCCGAGCGTCTCTATAGCCTCCTTGAGCAGCACGCGCCGGCCTTGAAAGTCGATGTAACTGAGTCCTTCATCCTGCGGGGTGCCCGGCCCATTGTCGGCGTTGGTAGTGGACGAAAACCAGCGTTCGTCAATACCGCCGCGGTGCGCCCCTAGAGCATAGAGGTCACGGGGATGCAGCTTCAGCCGCCCACCCGGCATCAAGAAAGATCGCGGGACCCAGCAAGGCGCAAGCCTCACAATGCCCTCGCCCGCGGAAAGGGCTTCTCGAATCAGAGTCGCGTTCGACATGGCAAAACCATTGTATGAATCCTTCCGTCAGGATTCAAATCCCCGGCAAAATCGCTGCGCAGCGTGCGCCGGTTCCCTTGCTAGACTGGTGTTGAATGGCGCTCGGTTCCCGGCCTCTTCAAATCCTGGTCTCTGCCGGGGAGGCGTCGGGCGACCTTTATGCGGCGGGGGTGGTTCGGGCGCTCCAGCGCCGGCTGCCGGGGGCCTCATTTTTTGGATGCGCCGGGGAGGCTATGCGGCGTGCCGGTGTGGAGCCGGTGGTGGAGGCAGCTTCTTTGTCCGTTGTGGGCATCGTTGAGGTGCTGCATCACATTCCTCGTATCTACCGCGAATTCCGCAGGCTGCGGCGCGAAGCCGCTTTGCGCCGGCCCGATCTCGCCATTCTCACCGACAGCCCTGATTTTCACCTGCGACTGGCGGCTGCGCTCCGAAAGCTGGAGATTCCTGTCCTCTACCTTGTGGCGCCGCAAGTGTGGGCATGGCGAAAACATCGGATTCGAACGATCCGCCGCAACGTAAACCGCTTGGCGTGCATCTTCCCTTTTGAAGAAGAATTCTTTCGAAATCATGGAGTTCCAGCCGATTATATCGGTCACCCGCTGTCCTGGCTGGTCCGCGCGGCGCAACCGAGAGAGGAGTTTTTCGGAAAGCACCGGATCGCCACATCCCAGCCGCTCATTGCTTTGCTTCCAGGCAGCCGGCCGGGTGAAGTGGCGCGCCATCTGCCAGTGTTGCATGAAGCCGTACGAAAGATCAGCGCCGTGAAGGACACATCGTTTGCGCTAGGCGTCCCTGAGGGATTTTTGAGGCGCACGGGAGCGAAGTTTTTCTCCCGGAAGATGGGAGAGCTGCCCGTGCGGATCATCGAGGGGGAAACTTGGGATTTGGAAGCGCACGCGGATCTCGCCCTGGCGGCTAGCGGCACGGTGACGGTGGAGACTGCCCTGGCAGGAACTCCCATGGTCACCTTCTACCGGGTAGCCGCGGCTACTTGGTGGTTGGGGCGGCCCTTCGTAAAGGTTCCGTATTACACCATGGTGAACCTAGTGGCAGGCCGCAAGGTCGTGCCGGAGTTGATTCAACACGATTGCACAGGCAGCCGCTTGGCCGCAGAAGCGTTGCGCCTGCTGGAGAATCCGGAGGCGGTCGCCGAGATGCGGCGGGGCTTGAACGAAGTTCGCCAGAAGCTCCACGGCGACGCTGAACCGTTCGAGCGGGCGGCCGAAATGGCTGAAGATATTTTGAGAAGGAACGAATAGTGAACATGGCGCGAAGTTTTTGGCTTGCATTTCTCGCGGCGGCGGCCGTGTCCGGCGCAGGAGCGCAGCCCAAATCGGCCCGGATCGATGTTTTGCACTATGGCATTGCGGCGGAAATCAACCCCCGAACGCAGTCGCTTGCCGCCAAAGTCGACGTCAAGTTTGTGGCGGTCGACGATAAAGTTTCAAGCGTCGTCTTTGAACTGAACAATGCGCTGAACGTTTCTCGCGTGACGGACGGCGAAGGTCGCCAGATACCGGCGTCCCGCAACGCTGAGAATTACTCGGTGCGCCTGAGTCTCCCAGAGCCTCTCTCCAAGGGCCAAGAGGCCGTTCTCCGGTTTGAGTATGACGGTCAACTGACGGGGAGCGCCGAGGAATCGCCCGTTTATGGAATCAAGTTCGCCTCGATCCAGCCGGATTATGCCTACCTCATGTACCCGGCGCGGTGGTTCCCGGTGAATGAGTATACGGCTGACCGGTTCACCGCCGACATGAAGATCACCGTTCCGGTGGGCATGAAGGTGCTTGCGGGAGGGGCTCTGGAAACCCCCGGCGAGGCTTCCGGCGACAAGATGACGACTTCGTTTCAGTTCATGCAAGCCAGTTTTCCCGGCAGCATCGCCGTAGTGAAGGGCGAGCCGGTCAAGGTTTCCTCTCAGGGTTTCGACACCACCGTGTACTTCCGCCAGTCCGCCGATATGGCGAGCGTTTACGGAGAAGAACTCGGAAAAGCGATGGCCTACTTCGCCAGCTTGTTCGGATTGCCGCCGTACTCCTCGCTCACGGTGGTGGAAACCGACAACGGTACGCCGAACGGATACGCGGCGCCGGGTTTGATTTTTCTGTCGCCCAAAGGCATCGGACGCCAGCCGAACTTACGCTTGATCGCCAACCAAGCAGCGCGGCAGTGGTGGACAGTGCTCGTCTCAGCCGCTACGAGGAATCACCTATGGATCACCAACGGCATGGCCCGTTACGCTGAAATCTTGTACCTCGAACACCTCAACGGACCGGGCGCCGCCGAAACTGAGTTGCGCGACACGTACGTCGAAGCGCTGACAGTCGAGAACCCTCCCTTGATCCAGAGCGCCCGTCTGGAAGATTATTCGCCGGAGTTCTGGGCCCTAACCGCTTCCAAAGGAGCAGCCGTTTTCAACATGCTGCGCTATGTGATCGGAGATGCTCCGTTCCAGAAGTTCTTGAGAGCGGTTCCGGAACAGTTCGCCTGGAAGGGCATCTACACAGATGACGTCCGGAAAGCAGCCGAGGCTGCCTACGGACAGAACTTGCAGTACTTCTTCCTCCAGTGGATTGAATCCAGCGGCGCTCCAGAATTCAAAATGGAATACACCGTGTTCCGCACGCAGAAAGGCTTTCGCGTGATGGGCAAGATTACTCAGGATCTGGACACTTTCCGCATGCCGGTTGATCTGAAAATCGAAACCGAGGGCAACCCCGAGGAAAAACGCGTCGAAGTTGTAGGCACTTCGAGTGAGTTTGTGGTGGAAACGTTTGGCAAGCCAAAACGCTTACAACTCGACCCGAATCAGAAGGTTTTGCGTTTCAGTCCGCAAATGCGGCTGGCGGTGGCGATCCGCCGCGGCGAACAGTTCGCAGAAGTGGGTGAGTTTGTGGAAGCGCTCAAAGAGTATCAAAAGGCCATCGATTTTAATCGCAATAGTTCGCTGGCGCACTACCGGATTGCGGAGGTGTTTTTCCTCCAGAATAACTATCAGTCCGCCGCCAACGAATTCCGCGAAGCGCTCAACGGCGATTTGGAGCCGCGCTGGACTGAGGTATGGTCGCACATTTATTTGGGCAAGATCTTCGATATCACGGGGCAGCGCGAGCGCGCGGTCAACGAGTACAACCAAGCCATCCGAACCAAGGACAATACTCAGAACGCTCAAGAGGAAGCAGCTAAGTATTTGAAGCAGCCTTACGAACGCCCCCGCCAGAACCAGTAGCGGCAGCGTCGCTGCGGCGCGGGACTCCAAAGCGCCGGTGCGAAAATGAAGTAATAGCAGCATGGCGGATCCTCTCTGGCGGCACATCCCTGACGTGGCGGCGTACCTCATCATCTTGGGGGTGCATGGAGCTTTCAGTCGCTGGACCCCTCACAGGAGCACCCGCCGGGCTGTATGGGCAGCGTACGCCTGGTCACTGGCGAGCTTTATCCTGGGGCTCCCCGGGATCGCCAATCAACTTCCAAGCTGGGAATGGTTGGCGTGGCTGCGGGCGGCGGGCATCGCCTGGGGAGTCTGTTCGCTGGGAGTCTTCATCTTATGGCTGGCATGGCGGAAGGTCCCGAAAACGCGATACAACCCCGAACGCCGGCGTCTTCTTCTCGCGGCAAAATCCACTGTGGTGGCGGCGCCTGTTGCGGCCATCGGGTACGGCATGTATATTGCGCGCCACGGGTTGCAGTTGCGGACAGTGGATGTGACGGCGCCGGGTCTGCCTCGCGATTTGGACGGTCTCCGGATCGTGCAGCTTACCGATATTCATTGCAGTGCGTTTTTAAGCGCCCGCGATGTGGCGCGCGCGGTGGCTCTGGCAAACGAGACTCGTCCACACGTGGCCGTCGTGACGGGCGACCTGGTGACATCGGCCTCTGACCCTCTGGACGATTGCTTGAAGGAACTGTCGAAGCTGCGCGCTGACGCCGGCGTTTTGGGTTGTCTAGGCAACCACGAGATTTACGCCCGCGCGGAAGATTATGCGGCAGAAACAGGGAGGCGTCTGGGGCTACGCTTTCTTCGGGGCGAAGCCATCCGGCTGTCTTTCGGAAGCGCCCGTTTGAATTTGGCCGGCGTCGATTATCAGCGCATGCGGCGTCCCTATTTACGGAACGCGGAGCGGCTTGTCGACCCCACCGCGTTCAACGTGTTACTCTCTCACAATCCCGATGTATTTCCCGTGGCCGTAGCCAAAGGGTTTTCATTGACGGTGGCTGGACATACTCATGGCGGGCAGATCACAGTTGAGATTCTCGATCAACCCGTGACGATTCCCCGCTTTTTCACCCCTTACATATATGGTCTGTATCCGGAAAACGGCGGCTTCCTTTACGTGAGCCGCGGCATTGGCACAGTGGCGTTGCCCGCCCGCTTGGGAGCCCCTCCGGAAGTATCACTCATTCGGTTATGCGCTATTTAGTCGTGAGCGACATTCATTCGAACCTAGAGGCGCTCGAGGCTGTCCTACAATCGGCGCGAGGCGAATATGACGCCATACTATGCTGCGGCGATTTCGTCGGCTATGGGGCCGACCCTGCGGCCGTGGTGGACTGGGCCAGTCAATTTGTCCGGATGGCGGTGCGGGGTAACCACGATCGCGTAATGCTCGCATCGCAGGATCTCGAGTGGTTTAACTATGCGGCCAGAGCGGCGGCGCTCTGGACCCGTGAGGCCCTTTCTCCCCAACAGAAACGATATTTGCGCAGCCTGCCTGCGGGCCCCCAACGCATGGAGGGCTTCCAGATCTTTCACGGGGCGCCTCAGGATGAAGATGAGTATCTGCTGGACAGAGATAGCGTCCAGCTGTGCGAACCGTTCTTAGACTGTCGGGTCTCCTTCTTCGGGCACACCCACATTCAGGGAGGCTTCCGAGTCTTCCGGGGTGCGGTGGAATCCATCGCCAAGACGCCTTCGGAGGCGAGGGAACTTCAGATGGAGTTATCGGGAACGGAGTTCTACCTGATCAATCCCGGCTCGGTGGGGCAGCCGCGAGATGGCGATCCCCGAGCAGCATACTGCATTTATTCACCGGATGAACGGGCGGTGACGTTCCGCCGCATCCCTTATAACATTGCTGCGGCCCAACGGAAGATCCTGGCTGCGGGTTTGCCTGAGATCCTGGCGTATCGTCTTGCCAGTGGACGCTGACCACGAGGCGGCTGTCGGCGACTGGGTGAATGCAGGTTTACCGGCTAATAACGATCTTTGCTACGGAAGCGTTGTCGAATTCGTCGGTCACGCGCACCGCTACGGTGTGCTCTCCGCTCGCTAGCCCGGCCAGTTTCACGGCGTAGTCCAACTCCTGGGCGTCCGACAGGCGCGTGACTGGCTCCGCCAGCAGCCAGTCGCCGCCGTCGACGGAGTACTCCGCCTTGGTAAGCACGCTCAGAGCATCTTTGGCGCGCCAGCGCACCTCCACGTCCGTCGCGGAGATCGAACTGCGTAATCCGCTAATCTCCGGGGGCGTATTATCGATCACGAACGGGTCGCTCTCCATGGTGGTCGCCAGGGCAGAGGCGGGCGCATTGCCCGGCGCATCGGAAGCGGTCAGCCGGACCTGATACTCCCCGTCGGGAAACGAGGTGGAATCCCAGGCGTACTGCTTCTCCTTGATATTGTCTTTGAGCAGCTTCCACTCGCGTTCGTGGATCCCGCGGATCTCCAGCTTGTAGACGAGGGGATCTCCGTTTTCGTCACTAGCCGCCCAGCGAACGCCGACATAGCCCTTCGCCCACTGCATCGTAGCGGAACCACTCTCGGCTGAAGCGGTAAGGGTCTGAGAAGAAGCCGGCCGCTTGCGCCCTAACGGCGGCAGCGTGATGTTGTTAGACGGCGTGAGCGTCAGCGGCTGCGGCGGAAAACGGTAATTCGCCGGAGTAGGCTCAATCTGTTCGATCACGGGCGCCACGTTTTTAGCTTGATAGGCCACCTCGACGGAATCGACTTGAGGGGACTCGCCGTCGCGGGAGACCCGTAACGTCAAGCGGTATTGTAAGAACCGTGCGGGCGGCGACGCCGTTCGCCCGCCGCTACCGTCGAGCGGCGCCGCAGACCATGCGCTCCAGTGTTTCTGTGGGCGATCCAGATTGCCGCTTCGTGTCTCCAGTCTTACCTCTCCGCCCTTTGTCGCCCCATAGTAGGTGATGCGCCCCCAATAGGAGAATGCACCCGCATCCAGTGGCTCGCTTTCCAAGTAACCGTCTTGGGCCAGGCCCGGACCCAAGCGGAAAACTTTACCTATATTCCCGGTCGCAAGGTGCATGCGCCCGCCGCGTCCCGGAGCGAATACCAAGACTTGAGAAGGCGTCGCGCTCAACAGCAACGTATAGAGCGGATACGCTTCCAGCCGGTAGACCCTGCCGCGATTGCCTGTGCCAATGAGCAGCCGTCCCTCTGCATCGAAAGCCAGCGCATATACGATGTCCTGGTTATCCGACCAGACCTTGCGTGGGTGGCCGTCCGCAGCAATCCGCCAAACCTCTGAGCCGCCGGAAATAGCTCCTGCCGCAGGGCTGAGCGTGGGGGGCGCCGGCTGGGCCACCGGGCGCGCCGGAGCCTGCGTTTGCGTCTGCGGAGTTGCGGTGGTTTGCAGAGCGGGTGCAGGGACAGGCTGAATGGAAGGCGGCGTTGTGACCGCTGCCTTCGTTCCAACCGCCGCGGCGTAGATCGTCCCGTCGGGCGCTGCGGCGACCGCCGTCACCTCGCGCTTGGACGCCTGATGCAACACGAAGCTCTCGCCCTTAGGGGTGATCCGGATGATCAGCCCACCCGGCTCTGTCCCAACGATCAGATTATCCCGGGCGTCGATGGCCATCGAGCGGACGTGAATCTCTTCCGTTTTGGCGAATACCGATCCGTGGCCGTCCGGCGTGACCTTATGGATTTCGCCCCCGTCACCGGTAGCCACAAACAGATTGCCCTTCGAGTCGAAAACGAGCGCCCAGATATACTTCGACTTGGGATCGTAAAACATTTCGGCCTTGCCGGCAGCGGCCACGCGCCACACTTTGCCGTCCGGGGACGTAGCGGCATACACACGGTCGTTCTGGTCGATGGCGATGGCTTGTATGCCGAAGCCTTCCAGTTCGGCGAATGCGCTGTGTTTGCCCGTCCCGTCGATGCGAAACAACTTGGCGCCGGAACCCGATCCTCCACCGCCTCCAGCGTAAAGAACGCCTTTCGAGTCTTCGGCCAGGGCCCAGAGGAAAGGCAAAGAGGAGTCAAATACCTCCTCAAAGACGGGAGCCAGCATGATCCGCCCGTCACTACGAATCGAAAGCCGCTTAATCTCGGCCTTTTCGTAATCGGACTGCGAACCCTGCGTCCAGGTTTTCGTTTCGACGGCGAACGCCGCCAGCGGGAGCGCGACTAGCGCCAGCGCGCAGGTTTGGATTCTGTTCATGTTCGAGAATTCTATTTAACCGTGATTTTCAGCGAGTAGCTCCCGCTGATCACATAATCGAAGGGAAGGCTCATTTGTTCTTGAGCTGTTTCCGCAGACGTGACAAAGGGCCGCCCGCCTTGCCGTCCGCTTTGCATCACGTTCAAAACCGACGCGGGCAGAGCGGGTAGCGTCTTGTCGTCGGCATATAACGCCGGTCGTCCTTGGACCAAAGAAACGTACAGTTTGTCATTGCTCCGCTCCTGATTCAGCAGCGAAACCGTCTGGCTGATGTCCATGTAGCGGTTTACATAGCCGGCCGCCGCTTGCATGCGGTTCAAAGTGTCCGCATCGCTAAGCAAGACGCGGTAGTCGCCATGCGGCAATCCGTCTGGAACGCGAATCTCAAACGACCGTTCGATCCGCTCGCCACGGTAGGGGCGCAGGAACACTTTGATGGGGATGACGGACCCCGGACGCACTTCCGTCTGTTCCGCCCACGCATTCTCAATCGTGGCCACGCGGCGTTCCGGCAAAAGGTCGATGGCGACGCTGACGCGACGCAGCTTGGGGACGTCAACGGCGTTTTGAAACAAGCGGCTGAATTTGTCCGCCCACCATCCGGCCAAAAGCATGGGCGCAGGGATGGACATCTCGCTCGGCGCTTGCATCGTAACTAACGAAATGCGCTGCCTGCCCTCAAGCTCCACCTGGCCATTTAGCCGGTAGGTAGCCTCTTCAGCGAATTCATTCAAGCCCGAGATCGAGTTAAAGAGTGTGAACATCATCAAATAGGGGGTCCATTTCTGATTCACGAATACGTTGAAGCGCAGATCTTTTTCTTTGCGAATGGCGTGCGGCCCGCCAAAAGACCGCACTTTCACGGACACGGGAATCATATTCGCTTCGGCGCCCAGTTCGCCCAGGATCCCGCTATGGCGGTCCTGGCGAAACGCGCCTACGATCTCTGTGGCGTTGGCGAATTTGTTCGGCTGGTACTGCGAAGAGAGCACCATGAGAATTTCACTCTTACTCATGGGCATGTCTACGGGTCCCAGGTTGAAAAACGGATGGCCGAAAGCAAGGACGCGCTTGCCATCGTTGTAAGTGACCGTACCGCTACCTGAAATCGTCATGTCGCCGGAAACTAGGACGGCGGCCACAGCGTCGCCGGGCGCAAGCGCGCGCTCCCAGCCCGGGGCCGGTTTGGCGTCCCGCAACGTTCCGGACGCTCCGCCCTGCACGGCCACCATACCTAACTGGCGGAACAGAGGAGCGAATTCCCGCAGCACGCTTTCGTGGAAACCGGAAAAGCTCAGCGGCGTCTCAATCGGCGTCAGCGTCAGAGGCCCGGAAAACGGTCCTTGCAGAAAACCGGCGGAAGCCATATGGGCCAGCAGTTCACCCGGCACACTCCAAGCGGCGCGTGAAGGCGCACGGTCCGGCGTCCGCGCATCGGAGGGTCGGGCAGAATCGAATTCGTGAATCTCAAGCATCGATTCGATAGGAGTAATGCCGCAAACCGCATCCGGCGAAAACACGCTTAGCCGGAAGGCGATCGCCCCGATCAGCTTCCCGTCTACGTACACGGGCGTACCGCTCATGCCGCCCGCCACGTTCGTGCGCTGAGCCTTGCCTCCGAGTTTGGCGAGGATCATGTCCTCTCTGGGACCATTGGCGTTTTTCCAGACGCCAACGATTTCGACGGGGACCGGCTCCGGTTCGACGCCCTCAAACACGGTCCACGCCGTACCCTTCATGCCCGGGCGGATATCGGCCACCTTCAGGATTTCCACCGGACCCGGGCGGGGACGGCCGGCCCGCTCGCCCTCAGCCCAGCCGGCAACCGCTGCCGCCAGCAACGCCACCCCAACCCGCAACTTCATGACATTCATGGTTCGATGCAAATCTAAGCCGTCGCGACCCGCACGTAGCGACCCTCTCCTTTCATTATCAACCAGATTTGCACATTGCTGAAGGCGAAGTCAGGACCGGGCTAGAATGGTGGTTTCCCGAATGACCGAGCGAATCACGCCTGCCAGCCGCCTGCGTGGCGAAATCCGGCTGCCGGGTGACAAGTCTATCTCCCATCGCTACGCCATGCTTGCCGCTGTGGCGGAAGGGACGTCCCGCATCCACCATTACTCGACGGGAGCTGACTGCAAGTCCACGCTGCGCTGCCTGCAAGCGCTGGGAGTCCACATCGCCGAGGAAGCCGGCACGGTATGCGTCGAGGGAGTGGGGCTGGACGGATTGACAGAACCGGCGCAAATGCTGGATGCCGGCAACTCCGGATCGACGATACGTATGCTCTCGGGCATCCTTGCGGCTCAGCCTTTCACCAGCCGGATCGGAGGCGATCAGTCGCTGTCCCGCCGCCCTATGCGCCGGATCATGACGCCCCTGGCCGAAATGGGCGCGGAGATCCATGCAAGAGAAGGGCAATTCCCACCGCTGGAGATTCACGGACGGCCGCTCCGCGGAATCGATTACACGCTTCCGGTAGCCAGCGCGCAGGTGAAAACCTGCCTGTTGTTTGCAGGAATGTACGCTTCCGGTGAAACCGTGGTGCGAGAACCGGTTCGGACACGCGACCACACCGAACTCGCATTGCGCCATTTCGGAGCGGAGGTCGTCGTGGAAGGCAAGACCATCCGCATCCAGAGCCGCCCGCGACTGCAAGGCCGGGAACTGAGCGTGCCGGGCGACCTCTCTTCGGCGGCTTTCTTCCTCGTAGCCGCACTGATCGTTCCAGACTCAGACTTGGTGATTGAAGGCGTCGGACTCAACCCCACGCGCTCCGCACTGCTGGATTTCCTGGCTTCCCTAGGCGCACAAGTGAACATAACCAGCCTGCGCGAAATGGCGGGGGAGTTGGTGGGCGACATACGGATCCGACATTCGCGGCTGAAAGGCGGCGTGATGGAAGGCGCGCTGACCGCTGCGCTGATCGACGAGATTCCCGTGCTGGCTGTGCTGGGCGCGGCCACCGAGGACGGCCTCACGGTGCGCGATGCTGCGGAGCTGAGAGTGAAAGAAACAGACCGCATTGCTACCGTCGAGCAGAATTTCCGCCGGATGGGCCTGGACATCCAGACCACGCCGGACGGAATGCATATCCCCGGACGGCAGAAATTTAGGAGCGGGGAGGTGGATTCGTTCGGCGACCACCGGATCGCCATGGCGTTTGCAGTAGCGGCGCTGGCGGCGGAGGGAGAGACTTTGGTGCATGGCGCGGAGGCGGCGGCGGTCTCCTTTCCGGAGTTTTTCACGGTGCTGCGGGAGATCTGCCGCTGAAGTACATTGGAGGCATGCCCGGTTCCATCCTCGTCGTACGGCTCATTCTCGGCGTACTAGCGGTTGGTTTTGCTTTTCAGTTAGGGCAGAGCTACATGCGCTTTCGGAAAGGGCGCGCCAAGCCGTCATCCTGTGTGGCGTGGGCTTTCCGGACGGTGGCGGCGCTGGCTGGAGTACTGTGGCTTTTTCGAAGGGACGCCGTGGCGATCGCCGCCGTGTCCGCAGTCGTGGTCGCCGCCGGCGTAGGGGTTTACCTGGAGTGGCGCCCCAAACACGAGGACGAAGACCTTACGGAAGTTATGTTTCCGAAGGACAACGGCCGCTGATGCGGACGGCCGCCAGAGCCAGCAAGTACAAAAAGGCTCCGGCGAACAACGTGACGCGCAAGCCGAAATAGACCGCGATCAAGACCGCGGTGGCGGAGCCTAGCACGCTGGCGGCGGCGTTGAGCGCCCACGCCCACCGGACGGAGGGTTTGTGGATCCGTTCCAAGCGCGCCAGCCCCACCGGGAAAGGCATTCCCATTAAAAAGGCAGCCGGCGCGATGGCGGCGACCGTGGTTCCTACCTTCACCCATAGCGGCAACCCTACACCCGCCCGCGTCAACGGCGTGGCGATAAAACCCGCCAGCGCCACTAGCGTCGCAATCATCCACAGGATGCCTTCCAGCCGGACATCCAGGTCGCGCGTGAGACGCCGGCTCCAGAAACTGCCCAGCCCGCTAGCGAGCAACATCGAGAAGATGATCACGGTGAGCGCATAGGTGGGGTGCCCCAGGAAGAGCACAAACTTCTGGATGAGAGCCACCTGAATCAGAATGTAGCCCGCGCCAAGGCAGACGAAATACCACAAGAAGCGCAATACCCCCGGGCCGCGCGGCAAGCGTGTTCCCAGCAGCACAGGCGGCAGCGCCAGTACGATAATGGTTGCCGCTAGGCTGACGCTCACCAAACCAAACAACAAGGGAACCGCACGGTTGATCTTAAAGTCGGCGCTCTCGCGGACGGCGTGTTTCAAAAAATTCCGGATATCTTGCGGTTGTACGGTGTAAAAAAAGAAGGGGCGGTCGTCGCTCACCGGAGAGACGTCGAACGGGTAAGCACGGGCGAAAGCGCGGAGATCCGGCGTGGTCAGTAACTTTGCAAACACGGTGTCCTGCCCTTCCCCGCCAGGAATATAAACCAACTGCATACGCGCGCGGGCAGCTTCTTCCCTCGCGCGCGCCAGATCGGTTCCGGCAAATGGCTTACGAGAGATCAGCACGGTATCCGTGGCGCCCCATTGATGAATCCTTTCCGCGTTTTCCCGCACCACGATGACGTGCGCCGCAGGCGTACTCTCTCCTATGCGCTCCAAAGCCACCCGCGCCAGAGATAGAAGACGAAGTGATTCGCGCGGGGGGTCAAAGCCCCAGCGGGTGAACACCAAAATGCCATCGGGGGTCAGGTGGGTCAAGTAATCGATGAAGGCATCCGTAGTGTATAAGTTGTTTTCCGAAAGGGCGAACGCGCCTGCGGCCGTAGATGCCCAAGTATCGACAAGCGTGGCTTGAATCACTTGATACCGCTCGGGCGTGCGGCGTACAAAGCTACGCCCGTCTTCCACATGGATGCGCACTTCGGGACGGAAATAGAGACGATGGCTGAGGCCCGCGAAGCGCCCGCGCATAATGGTGTTGGCGATGATGGGGTTGATTTCCACGCCTGTGATGTCTCGACTTCCGGACGCCAGGGCGCGGGCGATGTCCCATCCGCCTCCCGGGCCGATCACCAGCGTCTTGGCCCCCGGGCGGATTGCATATACATAGCCCGGGCCTTCGTGAAGCAAATGGAAGCGCTCCTCTGGCGTCAGGGCGTCGATGTCAAAACCGGCGATGCCAGTCGAGGCGTCTGCGTCGATGACGATAAGTTTCTGATCCGATTCGCGCTCTTTAACAATGGCGATGCGCGAGAAGCTGTTCCACTTCACAAAACACTCGTTCTGGAGCGCGGCGCCTTTGGCATAGTGAATATCAATCACGGGCTTGCGTAAATTTACGCCGATCAGGCCTACCAGGAATAACGCCAGCGCCACAGCGGTCACCCGCCAACTGCTGCCTCCCGAAATGTTGTGCCAGATGGCTGAGGAAACCGCAAAGAAGACTGCCGCGCATAGAACGGTGTTGGGTCCTCCGAAACTGTTCAGGAGCGGAATTAGGATCAGACAGCCGGCGGCGGCCCCAATCAAATCGAAAAAGTACACACGGTCGACCCGCTCCATGGTTTCGCTGACAGCGAGTGAAACGATGGCGCCGGAGACAAAAAACGGAAACGCTGCGGCAAAATAAACCAGAGCTAAGGTGATGCTCCCCGGCTCTCCTGAGCGCGTCAAGATAAAGATCAGCGACGTGGGGATCACCAAGCTGTTTACCGCGGCGAGCTTCCCTAACTTTGAAAACACGCTGCCTCGCCAGCCCGCCAGGACATAAGAAAAAACGCCGCCCGCGCCGAGCCCGAATAGCGCAATCGAAATGGCCAGGAAGGCGAAGTGGTAATAAAACACCACCGAGAAAATCCGCGTCAGGGAGAGTTCCAGCAGCAGGGTGGCGAGCGTAGTTATGGCGACGCCGAGAAAAACTTGTGGCCAGCGGGGGGACTGCCCCGCGGAGTCTGAAGCAATCCTAGGCAAACCCTTATGGTAGCGCGAATCCAGGTTATCTCACTGCGGCCGCCTTGCTTTTATCCGGGAATCAAAAGACGACGGCTACTTTCGCGCCGCTTCGGAGACCGCTTCGCGAAACGCCTTTTCGAAAGCAGGCATGGCGCGCAGGATCGACTCGCGCGGAACAGTGATCGACAGGCGCATGAAGCCGGATCGGCCGAATCCAGTTCCTGGAACGCATAGCACGCCTTCGGCAGCGAGGCGGCGCACAAAGGCGATGTCGTCCGGCACGGGGGTTTTGACGAAAACGTAATATGACCCTTCCGGTTTGCGAACTTGATAGCCCGCGCGCGCCAAGCCGTCACATAGCAAGTCGCGTTTCTCCTGGTACAGGGCCACGTCGACGACTTCGTCCGCTGCCTGGGCTTCCACCCATTGCCAGATGGCAGGCGCGTTGATGAAGCCGAGAATGCGGTTGGAAAAGGTGCAAGCAGCCCGGAGGTTCGGCAGGTCGGGGAGGCGGGGCGAGAGAGCCAAATAACCGATTCGCTCCCCTGCGATGGCTTGGGACTTGGACCAGGAGTTGCAAATCACAGTTCGTTCCACCAGCGCGGCAACCTCCGGCTGCCGGCGTCCGTCAAAGACAAGCTGCTTATACGGCTCATCACTGATCACCAAAACCGGCCGCTCCTGTCTCATCAATAGATTGTCTAGTTCACGCAACACGGATTCCGGGTAAATGCGCCCCGTGGGGTTATTGGGCGTGTTCAAAATAACGGCGCGAGTTCGCGGTGAAAGAGCAGCGGCGATGCGGTTCACATCCGGCAGGAATTCCTCGTCAGTTTCCACGGCCACCACCCGGCCGGCATGATTCGTGATGTAGAAAGGGTATTCCGAGAAACAAGGCGTCAGGACGATGACTTCGTCACCCGGATCCAAAATCGATTTTAGGATGACGTTGCAAGCTCCGGCCGACCCCACCGTCATGAAGACGTCTTCCGCCGTGAATTCGAGCCCCGTTTCACGGCGCAGCTTAGCGGCGATCGCCTCGCGCGTTTCGGGTAAACCCGCATTCTGCATATAGCCGTGGGCCATCGGGCGAGGATGCGCCACCACATGGCGTAACGCCTCCAGCACCTTTTCCGGCGGCTCCACGTCCGGGTTGCCGAGAGTGAAGTCGTGTACGTTCTCAGGACCGCGAACCTTTTTGAGCCGCGTTCCTTCCTCAAACATGCGGCGAATCCACGACGCCCGCTCCAATTGTTCCGCTATGGTTTTGGCAATCGACATCGGACCCCTTGCACCTTGCCGGTGGGGAACTTAGCCGGCTCAGCGGTCGTAAATCTCTCCGCTTTCCAACACGTTCACCCCGGCCTCCCGAAGCCGCGCGATGGCCGCATCGGGATCATCGAACCGGAAGATCAATATGGCTTTCTCGCCCCGTCCGAACGGAAACGCGTACATGTACTCGATATTGATTTCGGTTCCCTCGAAGACGCCGAGCACTTCCGCAAGCCCGCCAGGGCGGTCCGGAACTTCCACCGCCAGAACTTCCGTGACCTTGACGACATATCCGGCAGCCTCGAGTACGCTCCTGGCTTTCGCTGCGTCCGATACGATGATCCGCAGGATGCCAAACCGCTGCGTGTCCGCCAGCGTGAGCGCCCTCAGGTCAATTCCCTCGCGCGCCAAAAGGCGGCAAGGGCCCAAGATATGACCGGGTTTATTTTCCGCAAACAACGAGAGTTGTTGGATCTTCATTGTGCCCGCCTGTCAATGACCCGCTTTGCTTTGCCTTCGCTACGCCGGATGGACTGCGGTTCCACCAGCGTCACCTCCACGCGCAGGCCCAGAATGTGATCCAAAGCCTGCGTCAGGCGCTTGTGCAACGCCTCGAGCGCACCCACCTTATCGGAAAAGACCTCGGGCGTAACCTCAACTTGCACTTCCATTTGATCGAGTCCGTGCTCGCGCGTGAGGATGATTTGATAATGCGGCAGCGTGCCTTCGGCTTCAAGCAGCGCCGCTTCCACCTGCGACGGAAACACATTCACGCCGCGAATGATGAGCATGTCATCGCTGCGGCGGCTGATGCGGCGGATCCGCCTCAGCGTCCGTCCGCACTCGCATACGCCCGGGATAAAGGCGGTTATGTCGCGCGTGCGGTAACGAATCATGGGCATCGCCCGCTTGCTCAGCGTCGTCAGCACGAGTTCCCCCTCCTGGCCTTCCGGAAGCACCTCGCCGGTTTCGGGATCCACGATTTCGGGGTAGAAGTGATCTTCAAACAGGTGTAAGCCGTTCTGGCGCTCGCATTCGGACCCGACTCCGGGACCGGTGATTTCCGAGAGGCCATAAATATCATAAGCTTTGATCCCGGTGAGGTTCTCGATGCGTTTGCGCATGGATTCCGTCCAAGGCTCCGCTCCGAACACGCCGGTCCGGACGGGCAGCTCTCTCAAGTCCACGCCAAGCTCCGCAGCGCGGTCCACCATGTGCAAGAAGTAGCTAGGCGTTGAACAGACCACCGTAACTCCGAAATCTCGCATCACCATGATCTGCCGGTCCGTGTTGCCTCCGGAAATGGGTATCACGGTAGCTCCCAATCCTTCCGCGCCGTAGTGCGCTCCGAGGCCGCCGGTAAATAAACCATAGCCGTAAGCGTTCTGGATGATGTCTCCGCGGTGAACGCCGCAGCAGGCAAACGTCCGCACCATTACGCTCGTCCACACGTCAACATCCTCTTTGGTGTACGCCACCACGATCGGTTTTCCTGTAGTGCCGCTGGAAGCATGCAGGCGGACCACCTCCTGCATCGGGCTGGCGAATAAGCCGAACGGGTAGGTATCCCGCAAATCGCTCTTCACCGTAAAAGGCAGTTTCGACAGATCGTCGAGCGCTTGAATGGAGGAAGGGGTCAAGCCCCGCTCGTCCATGCGGCGCCGGAATAACTCGACGCGCTCCCAAGCGCGAGTCACAACCTCTTGCAGCCGCGCGAGCTGCAAAGCGCGCAGGCGCTCGATGGGGACGAAGTCCGGAGCGCTCACCGGTTGAAAAGAAACGGACGTCGAAGATTTCAAGCTCTCCTCCCTAATTCAAACGCCTGCAAGTTGGCGGCGTGCAGCCGCTCCGGAAAATGGGCTAGAATCACTTCGCGCCAAACGTCCTCGGAAAACTCAAGAAACCGGCTCAGAACGCCAAGCAGCGCTATATTCAGGCTCTTGCGGCTTGTCAGCTGGGAAAGGTCGACCTTGTCCGGCTCGATCAGCACCCCCGCCGGCGCCAGCATCCCGAGATTCCCCGCCACCTCCTCTTTCGCGAGGACCACCAGATAGTCGGCTTCGCCTTCCGGGACCATCGGGCTGAAGACGCGCTCGCCAAACCGGACATCGCTTGTCACGCTGCCGCCTCGCTGGCTCATCCCGTGAATCTCGCTTTTTTTCACATCCAGCCCGGCGCGGAACGCTAGTTCCGCGATGATGTCAGACGCTTTCAAAACGCCCTGACCGCCTAAACCTGCAAGGACGATGTTAGTCGTTCGAAACATTTTCACATCTCTCGTATTCGCGGATGGAGGCTGCGGCGAGCAGGCAATTTCTCCGCGCGATGATGACGCAAAGCTCGCCGCTGTCGAGGCAGCGCTGGAGCAATTCCCGAAACCCGTCCGGGTCGAGCGCCGGATCGACCACATGCACCTGCGGAATGCCCAGCATCCGCGCGAAATCCTCGAAGACGAATTTGCCCGTCTTTTGATGATCCAGCCTGCGTCCCGTGCCCGGATGCTCTTGCATGCCCGTCATCGCTGTCGTCCCGTTGTCCAGAATCAGAACTACATGTCCGTGAGTGGGCGGGTTGTACACCATCTCCACAAGCCCCGTGAGCCCGCTGTGGACGAACGTCGAATCACCGATGACGCTCACTACGCGCCGCGCTTGCGCGGGAGGAAGCACATGACGCATTCCCAAACCAGCGCCAATGGACGCCCCCATGCATACCAGAGCGTCCATGGCTTGGAACGGGGGAAGCACGCCCAGCGAATAACACCCGATGTCGCCGCTGACAATGCAGTCCAAATCCCTCAGCGCCGAGAAAACGATCCGATGCGGGCAACCTGGACAGAGCGAGGGGGGCTTGCCCGGCGGCGGCGGCGGTTCCGGGCTTTCGTCCCGGTTAACAATCCGCCGCACGCGCTGCACCGTCAGTTCGCCAAAACGATACATTTCCGGTTTCCCCTCAACCGGGATGCCTGCTGTCCGAGCTATCTCCACCAGGAACGGATCGCCCTCTTCCACCACCACGCACCGGTCGACGCTTGCGGCGAAACTTTGCATCTGCCCCACCGGCGCCGGGTAAGTCATCCCGAGCTTCAGCACAGCCGCCTGTGGGGCTGCTTCCCGGACGTGCTGGTAGGCAATGCCGGATGTGATGATTCCAAGCGAACCCGCGCCTTCAATGAGAAGATTCGGTCCTTGTCGCTCATTCCATGCGGCGATCTCCGCCAGCTTCGTGCGCAAACGCCGGTGCGCCGAGCGCGCATAAGCCGGAATCATCACGCGCGAAGGGATATCCCTAACGAAAGCCGGATCTCGCAAAGGAGGCGGCGGGTACGAGGGCGTGTTGACTACTGTCTTGGAGTGACAGACCCGCGTGGTCATCCGCAACAGCACGGGGATTCCCCAGCGCTCAGAAACCTCGATGGCGCGCAAGGTGTAGTCATAAGATTCTTGCGAGTCCGAGGGCTCCAGCATCGGCAAGCCGGCTGCGACGGCATAGCGCCGGTTGTCTTGCTCATTCTGGCTCGACGCCATCCCGGGATCATCGGCGGATACAATGAGAAGCGCGCCGGTGACCCCCGTATACGCTACCGTGAACAGCGGGTCGGCGGCCACGTTCAAGCCGACATGCTTCATAGTTACGACCGCCCTGGCGCCCGCAAACGCCGCCCCGATGCCAACCTCCAGAGCCACTTTTTCGTTGGGCGACCACTGCGCTTGCCCGCCCCAAGCATCAAAGGCTTCCAGGATCTCGGTTGAAGGAGTCCCCGGGTAACCGGCGCCCAGGTGGACGCCCGCGTGACAACATGCTAACGCGACAGCTTCATCGCCGCTCAAAAACCAACGTCGTTTGGGAACTTCAGGCACTTTTAGCAGGAATACCTTTCTGCGACACGCAAAGAATTCAAGTCTAACATCCCCGCTCCAGCGTTGTCCTGAAAGTGGGATCGCGAGGCGGGAGAGAATCCCTTGTGCGCAGCGCATGAGGTATATTGAATGCCATGAAAGTGACACGACGGCGCTGGTTGGAAGTGGCGGCGGGCGCGGGCGCAACAGCCGCTCTTGCCGCAGAGGGCGATAAGCCGGAGATCCTGTCCGGACCCTTTCAAGCTACCCGGGATTCTTTGCGGGGGTACCGCGCACCGGCTTGGTTTCAAGACGCCAAATTTGGCATTTGGGCGCATTGGGGTCCGCAGTCGGCCCCGGAATACGGAGACTGGTACGCCCGCAATATGTACATCGAGGGGCACCGGCAGTACAAGTACCACTTGCAAAAATACGGCCACCCTTCGAAATTCGGCTTCAAGGATATCATCCCCACTTGGAAAGCCGAAAAATTCGATCCCGATTTTCTGATGCAGTTGTACAAGAAGGCGGGCGCGAAGTACTTCGTTAGCATGGGCGTACACCACGATAACTTCGATTTATGGAACTCCCGCCTGCACCGCTGGAACGCCGTAAACATGGGACCTAAGAAAGACATCGTGGGTCTGTTTCGAAAGGCAGCCATGAAACAGGGGTTGCGCTTCGGCGTCAGCGAGCATCTGGCAGTGAGCTATCATTGGTTCCAGACCAGTCACGGGGCGGACAAGTCGGGGCCTTATCAAGGCGTCCCCTACGATGGCAATGACCCCAAATACCAGGACTTGTACCATGAAACCCACGAAGCGCCAAAGTCGGCTTGGGATGAGACCGGAGTGCCATTGAAGTGGAAGAAACATTACTTCGAACGCATCAAAGACCTCATAGACCAGTACGAACCCGATCTTCTGTATACGGACGGCCCCATCTTCTTCGAACCTTGGGGACTGGGGATCATTGCGCATCTTTACAATGTCAGCGTCAAAAAATACGGAAGCGTAGAAGCGGTGTACGCCAACAAGGGCAAAACGGACTGCGTTCACGGAACCTGCGTTCTCGACCTGGAGCGAGGCGTCGTGGACCGAATTTGGGACGAGCCTTGGCAGACCGACACATGCATCGGACACTGGCACTACGACCGGGAGGCCAAGTACAAAACGCCGAAACTCATCATCGACATGCTGGTGGACATCGTGAGCCGGAACGGAAACCTGCTGCTGAATTTTCCGCTTCCATCTAACGGCATGCTCGATGATGAGGAGCTGAAGATCCTCGACGAAATTACGCGCTGGATGGCGGTCAACAGTGAAGCGATTTATGGTACGCGCCCGTGGACGACATTCGGCAGCGGGCCGGCTACCAACGTGTCGGCGGACGCCGGCGCAGGCGCCTCCGGACACCACCAAGCCGGCGCTTTCAACGAGCGCTTACGCAAGCCCCTGTCCGCGAGCGATGTCCGCTATACGAAAAAGGGCCCTACCCTGTTCGCCTTCGCCATGGGGTGGCCCGAAAAGCAAGCCCTGTTTCCCGAACTGGCGCTCGGCGGAGCGCACAACGTGGGCAAGATCGTCAACGTGCAGTTGCTCGGCTATGCGGGGAAACTCAACTGGACACAGACCGCGCAAGAGCTAAGGATCGATCTGCCGCCTGAAAAACCTTGCGACCACGCCATCGCCTTCCGCATTGAGACCGCGTGACGCGCGCCGGGGCCGCGCCAGTAGGGTGCTCGGGCGGGCCGGATGGCGCTACTCCACGTACCGCACCAGGCGGTACACACGGCGTCCATGGCTATCGCGGATCTCTTCTACGAGATCTTCTCGCAAATGGCGCACGCGTACTTCGGTCATTAAGCGTTCGAAGAGGCGGCTATCGCCGTTCCTGCGGTCCGCGTATAACACCGCCAGGTGCGGGGGGTGAAACAGCGTGTCGATGCGCTTCCGGGCGAGATCCGGATCCCGTTCCTCCCAGAATGAATCCACAATGCGTAAAGGGAGCGCACCGCGGCCCAGAAAACGCATGGGACCGACGATTCCCGGATCTACGGTAAAAATACCCGGCGTGCGAGCGTGCGCCAGGGCCTCGCGCAAAGGAAAGGCGGCGTCCGTAAATGCCACGGCTGGCCCGAAGCGCACGATGCGGGAGTAACATTCCAGCGTGACCAGCATTCCCGCAGCCACCGCCGCCAAGCCCGCCGCCATAGCCCACCGCGGACGTGGAAGCGCCGCCAAAGTTGTCGCCACCATCATCTGCGGTAACGGCCAAGGTTCAACGCAAAGGACCGCCGTGGCTGCGCAAAACCCTATTACTCGGAATCCCGCCCTCCCGCGGGGAACCGCTAACGAGGCTAGCGAAGCCACCATCAGGACCAAAAGCAGGTGATGCTCTGGATGCCCGGCGAGCCCGCTCAAAAAGATCGCCGTACGTTCCCAAGCAGTATCGCCATAGGCAGGAGGGCCCACAGGAATTCCCGCCAGAAATCCGAACAGGCCGGACCCGTCCAAGGCCTTCCACCATGGGAAAGGAAGGCGGACTTCCCATATCCTGGCCCACTCGGAAAAATGGGATGGGCGGAGCAAAGGCGCCATGCCCACCGCCAGCCAAAACAAGCCCACAGCGGCATTCACCCGCGTTAGCCGCTCACGAAAAGCGGACCTGAAAAAGACCACTCCGCCGAGCAGCCATGCCAAGACAACCCAAACGTAAGCTGGACGGTCCCAGATCGCCAGCCCCGCGGCAAATCCAGCCGTCCCCAGCAACCACCGCCACTGAGTTCGACGAAAACCCACCGCCGCAGCCAGAGTAGCCGACCAGAGGAATCGCGGAACCACAGAAGCTTGAAAGTCCACCACGCTGGAAACGACCCAAACCGAGTCCGCTGCGAGCAATAACGTCGCTAGGCTCGCCGCCGCTGGGCCGACAGTTAGGGTCAAGAAGGCGAAACACAGCAGCAGCGATCCCGCTCCCAAAGCCAGCGCCGGAATCCTCAAGGACCGGACATCGGGCGGCCAGTCGCGGAAAATACTACGGTACAGAAGCGCCTTGGGGGCCAGCGGGGCGGTTTTCGGCTCCAAAAAGCTCGCAGCGAACTCCACCTCGCGCTCGTGCGGACCTACTTGACGAATGAAAACATAACCCTGAACTACAAAAACCGCGCACGCCGCCAGGGCGCATAGGAATGCGGTCCCAGTTCGGATCTGCATGCCTACGGGCGTTGCACAGTGACGACCACCGGATCAGAAGACTGGGCCGTGGCAAGCGATTTTACCTGCACCACATTCAAACCTGGCAGCACAGTTTCGGGGATCTGCGCCGAGATTTGGTTCGTGGACGTCCGCAGCAGGGGTAAAGCAATGTTATTGAACAACACGCAGGAACCGCCAAGAACCGTCGGAGCTGGAGTCATGTCGGCAGTTGCCGGAAAAGCCAGATTATTTCCGTTGATCGTAATGAAACTGCCCGGCTTAAAATTCGTGGATCCATCGGTCGAATTCACAATGCCCCGGGAGCCGGTTTGAATTTGCGGGCGAACCGAGGAGCTGCCGGTAATCGTCAGGGGTATTACCGTCAGCCCCGACAGCGTAATGATATATGCTGTCCCTTTAGAGTCTACGACCATTTGCCGCGGGGAAATGTTATAACGTTGAGTGCCGAACACCGTATAGTTCGGGTTCTCCGGCGCCACTCCCACCAGAGACTCTGCGCCGGTGCGTATGTCTACCAGTTCCAAAGTGGGCCGCGGGTCGTCGCGCGTCACGGTGTTGATATTCTGCCGGACGGGCGTAGTCATGCGTACAAAGGTGAACTCGTCGATCGGCGCAACCGCCGCCACGTTTCGCTGGCCGGCGCTAACTACCTGGGTCGTGGGCGGTTGCCCTGGAGCGGAGGGCGCGGTGGTAACGATTTGTCCGGGGCGCTCCGCTCCGCCGATCACGGTGAGCGACGGATTCAGAATCAAGCCGTTCATTAAGAAGTAGCTACCCTTCGGCGCCGCCCCGAGCGGACCGTAATAGCTCACAATCGGATTGTTGAACAAGCGCCGCGTGGCTGTGTATGTGTCCGCTAGCGCGTCGTAAAGGTAACCGGCGCCGGCGCCATCCAGCACGATAATCCGGTCGAACTCAGGCGTCGACAGCATGTTAGTGGCGTTGCCAGAGGGAAAGACGTTAGGGCTGACGCCGTCGTTGGTCGGCCGCGGAACCGCTTGATTCCCTACAATCTTCCACCGCGAGCCGTTACTCATGACGAACTGCACGCCCGAAAGTCCCGTAGCAATCGTCCGCGGCACGATGACCCCCGTATTTCCCGCCCGCGGAATCGGCGGGAAGTCCACAGTGCCGATTTGCTTGCCGAGGTCAAGATCCACAATGCTGATGGTTTCACTGCCCGCATTCGCGACATACATCGTTTTCCCGTCCGTGGACATGGCCATTTGCCGCGGCAATTGTCCCACCAGGATCGGCTCCACAAACCGGTTCTTGCGCAAATCGAAAACCTCGATCCGGTTCAGACCAGCATTGGCGACGTACAGTTTTCCGCGGGCTTCGTCGAGTTGCAGGTCTTGAAGCCCTTGCGAATTGTCTAAGGACACCGGCACCGGGTAAACAATCCCGCGCTGGTCGGGCTGCCTGTAGTTCATATACACGCGTATGGTGGGCGGAATGTTGATGGCTTCGGCGGAAGCTAAGTTGACGTTGACGGGTGATCCCGTATTCGTGGCCGTGCCGGTGTATAAGTTGGTTCCCGCTTGCCGGTTCACTCCAGCCCGCCCCGGCTCCATCATGAAGGTGATGGTGGAAGGCGTGATTCCGCTGGAGACCTGACTGATGAGAGCTGCACCCGTGTTAGGGACGCTAAAGGTGAGCCTCCCCTTACCGAGGTTGTTCACATGCACCACAGCTTTCGCAACGCCTTTATTACACTCATCCACCGCCAGGAACACTTGCGTCGCATCGGGCATCAAAATCGGGTAGTCGTAAAGCCTGCCCAGGGGAAGGTGAATGAGTCCCGACTCGGAGAGCGCCCACGCATCCGCGCCGTCGCTAGTGATCACAAGCCGCGCCACTACGCTTTCCGGAACCTTGATGGCGAGTTTCATGCTCAGGTTCGAAGCGTCAGCCACGAACAGCGTGGACGCTTGCGGGCGGGTTGCGGGTATGGAAAACGGCGCGGAGTTAAATGCCGCGTATAAAGTGCCTCCGTCCGGACTGAAAGCGCTGCCGCCGTAATTCTGCTGAGTATTGAACCCGCCGCTCACCGGAAACGTCGCGTTGGAAGTGGACATTTGGCCCAGCACGGCCAGCGTCGCGACGTCATACATCGTAAAGCCCGCCATGATCTTGGAGCCGTCCGGCGACATCGAGAGAACGCTAGACTGTCCCGTTACGTTGCGGCTGCGCAGGATGGTCCCGCTAGCCACCTCATACACGAATAGGTACGTGTTGTTGCCATTGCCCGTAATGGATAACCCGACAATGAACTGGCCATCCGGCGTGCGCAGCAGTTTCCCGCGCCAAGTGGTCACAGGCCGTCCCGTGCTGACTCCAGGAACCCCTGGTGGAGTCGGCGGCGGCGGCGGAAAGGGTACGGCTTGAACCTGCGATGTTTGTTGACTTTGGAAGGGGTCAAAAACCAAAAGCGTATTCTGAGAAGAGTTAGGGCCGGTTCCGCCCGTAGTGATGAGCACCCGCCCGTCCGCCCCAACTTCCACACCCTCAGGGCGCGCCGGCAAGGAGATGGTGTTCACGACGCTCCTGCTGCCCAAATCGATGACCGACAGCGAGGAGCTGGTGTTGTTGCTCACATATAATTTGGAACCATCCATGGAGATAGCGGCCGCCAAAGGCATGACGCCCACCCGTATGGGGTCCAAGAGGCGGTTATTGGCATAGTCATAAACATCGACACGATTGGCGGCGGAATTCACCAAGTAAAGCAATTGCCGCCATTCGTCCAGCACAATGTCGGACGGCGTCCCTCCGAGGTAGATCACGTCGCCGAAGGTAGCGCCCACGGATTGCGCCCGGACAGCCGGCGCCACTACCGCCGTTAACAGCAGAAGAATTAAGCCGCTGCGCGAGACAAAGTTGTATTGCAAAGCCATCTCCAATTCAGCTATTCTAACCCTTCACCAGTTGTTAAGTTGTGCGAAGCCACCGCAACTCACGGGGCTACAGCGGGTTCAAGCGAATTGTACCGAATTCAGGTAAGGAACGTCACACGGGGCGTGGAGTTAGCCTCGGCTGCCGGAGTGGCGGAGACGAGTAAGGAGCGCCGGGTTGGCTTGCTGCGGCACGAACGGTTGGAAGCAGGAGATGGGTTGTGGATTTCGCCCTGCGAGGCTGTTCACACATTTGGAATGAAGTTTCCGATTGACATCGTGTTTTTGGACCGGAAGCGGAAAGTCGTGAAGGTGCGCGAATCCGTGCCCCCCAGGCGGATTGCCGTCTGTTTGCGAGCTCATTCGGTCTTAGAGTTACCGGCGGGCACCGTCGCGGTAACCCAAACCGCCCCGGGTGACGTTTTGGAGTTTATAGGCTAATACCGATGCGGACCGGAGTTGTGGCAGTAGCAGCGCTGGCGTTAACATCGTGCGCCCATCCTGCCAAGAAAACCAGTGTGCGGCAGCCTGGGACGCTGCCGCCTACGATGTACCGTCAAGTATTGAATGCGGTTGACGCCGGCGATGGCGACTTCGAGGTTCGAAGCCTGCGAGCCGAAGTGGCTGCGAACCCCGACCACCTTCAAGCGAGGCTAGCCCTTGCGGCCAAATATGCCGCCCTGGGGTTCCCAGAACTTGCCGTCGAGCACAGTCGGTTGGCGGCCGAGCGCTTCCCGGCCTCGCCAGAGGCGTACATCAGTCTCGCCAAAAGCCTGAGGGCCATGGGTTTAACCGCGCAGGCAGCCGCGGAGCTGGAAAAGTTCCTTGCGGCTGGAAGGTCAGGCACTGCGGAGCTATATTCCTGGCTCGGCATTTTGAAAGATGAGCTCAAAGATTACCCAGCGGGAGAAAAAGCGCATCGCCGGGCGGTGGAAATGGCGCCCGACAAAGATGCCATGCACAACAACCTGGGCTTCAACCTATTCTTGCAAGGAAGGCGCGAGGAAGCGGCGGCGGAATTTCGCAAAGCCCTGAGCTTGAACCCGCGCTCGGAAATTGCAAGGAACAATTTAGGGTTGGCGGTCGCGGACAATCCAAGTGAAGCCATTCGAACCTGGGAGCCGGCCATGGACCCCGCCACTGCTCATAGCAACTTGGCGGCCGTTTTCCTGGAGCAGGGGCGTACGCAAGAAGCTCGAAGAGAACTGGAAATCGCGCTAGGATATAAACGGGACCACCCAGCGGCTCTGAAGAACCTGAGCTTGCTGACCGAACGGGGATCCGCCATTCAGCTCCCGTTCGAACGACCGAGGAAAACCTTCTGGGGACGGATAGGAAACGTCCTCACAACAGCGTTTTTAGGCTGGGAAAGTGCGGCGACCATGAAACCGAACGCCCCAGCTCCGCAGTAGATTATAAGGGGAGACGTTTATGAAGAAGTGGATCTTGCGCCTGATTCAGGATGAGCAAGGGCAAGACTTAGTGGAGTACGCTCTGATTGTTGCGGCAGTGGGTTTGGCGCTGATTACGACCGTGAACCAGTTGTCCGCAGCAGTGGTCAGCTTGTACTCCAGCATCACGCAAGGATTGACCAGCATCGGGACGCAAACCTCGTAAAACCGAGCGGTTGACGTGTCATCAGCCGGCTGGCCGGAAGGCTCCGAACAGGGGGGGAGGGGTGTGCCATCCTCGCCAAAAGTGCGGAGCCTTATCTTCTCTCTTCTTGCGCCCGATGTTTCCCTTTCTTTCGCCATCATAACACTTGTTTACTGTCTCTTCCTTTTCGATGGCGCCCAAAAGCTATTTCGGGATTCGGACACTGGCTGGCACATCCGAACGGGAGAAGCCATATGGAGTGGGAAGGGGCTGCCACGGACGGATCCGTATTCTTTCAGCCGTAGCGGCGAACAGTGGTTTGCCTGGGAGTGGGGTGCGGACGTGCTGATGGGCTGCGCACACCAGCGATACGGGTTGGCAGGGGTGGCAGCGCTGTTTTCCTTGGTCATTGCCGCCTCTACGTGGCTGTGGTTCCGGCTTAACTGGGCAGTAGGGGGCGACTTCTTGCTCGCCTGCGCCATGTGCCCGTTGATGATTTCCACCACAACGCTGCACTGGCTGGCCCGCCCGCACATCTTTAGCTGGCTGCTCTTGCTGGTTACCCTGATAAGCGCCGAGAAATGCCCTAGCATCTTGCGAGGCTGGCACGTAGCCGCAGCCGTCGTGGTGGGATCGCTCTGGGCGAACACGCATGGAAGTTTTTTTTTCGCTCCGCTGGTGGGCCTACTCTATGTGGTCGGAAGATGGCTGGCTGGTTCGATTTGGGTAACCCGACCGGCGAACACCGGGCAAAAAACGTTATCCCTGCTGGCGCTTTCAGCGGCGAGTGCGACTGGCAGTCTGGCTAATCCTTACGGCTGGGATCTGCACCTGCACATAGCGCGCTATCTTACCAACCGCGAGCTTCTCGCCCGGGTGGGAGAGTTTCAAAGCTTTAACTTCCACGTGGAAGGGGCGGGTCAGATCGTGGCCATGTTCGTAATCTGCGCCCTAGGCGTCGCCGCCATGGTCCAGAGACGCCGCCTGGACCATGCTTTGTTGGCTTTGTTGTTTCTTATAGGCGCTCTGCGTTCCGCCAGAACTTTGCCGCTGCTGGCGCTAGCAGGGATGCCCCTGGCAAACGGGGCTTTGACCGAGGCGTTACGAGGGAGCGAGGGTCTCAGACCCCGGCTAGCTTGGTGGCGTGAACGCTTTTTCAGATATTCAGCCGGGTTGCGAACTTTGGACCGAAGGCTCGCAGGGTGGATTTGGATTCCTGCATGTGTTTTTCTGGCGCTCCTACTGGCGCGGAGCCCATGGCTTGCCACACGAGCGGGGTTCCCGCCGGACGAATTCCCAGTGGGCGCGGCGCCAGCGGTGGAGCGTTTGCCGCAAACCGCCCGGATTCTCGCTCCGGACAAGTTTGGCGGTTATTTGATTTACCGATTTGCCGGGCAACGAAAGGTCTTCATGGACGGACGCAGCGATTTTTACGGGGTCGAGTTCATGAAAAATTACATCCGGCTCATGGAAGCCCGCCCAGGCTGGAGAAAACTGGCTGGGGAATATGGGTTTACACATGCGCTCTTGCCTGTCAACTCCCCGCTGATGGACGCGTTAGAGCATGGTGGGTGGCGGCGGCTGTACGCCGACCGGACGGCGGCGCTTTGGGAGCGACCCAAAGAATGAGAAAATGGGATGTCGCACGCTGGGCAGCAACTTGTTTTACGGCGAAGTGTTGTAAGAGGTTTCGGGCTCTCCGGGTGCGAAAAGTCGTGTTGTGTCCGGACTAAAGCGAGGACGAGATGGACCGGCGTAGAATCCTCATGATTATGGGCGGGGCGTGGGTATCCGCGGCGCTGCTCACTTGGTTTCTGTGGGCCTCCACAAAGGCGCCCAAAACAGAGCGGATGATTCAAGTTGTAGCTGCGGCGCGCGATATGGGCGCAGGCACCCGACTGCGCCAGACGGATCTCAAACTGGTGGGCGTGCCTGAGAAGGACGTCCCCAAAGCCGCAATCCTGGACCCTAAGCTCGCCGTGGACCGGGTTTTATTGTTTCCTGTCAACACCAACGAGCCCGTCACGGTCACGAAGTTGACGACGACGGCGGGCGCTGAGGGATTAGCTGCGACGATCGAGCCGGGCAAACGCGCCATAGCAGTGCAAATCAATGATGCTAGCGGCGTTGCCGGTCTGGTGACGCCCCGCTCAAAGGTGGACGTGCTGTTCACCAAAACGGGCGGATCCTTCGGCGAAGCCCTGACCAGCGTACTTCTGGAAGACGTGACGGTGATGTCCATAGGCCGTATGACCGAAGTACAAGGCGCCGGAGGTGCGGTGAATCCGCAAGCCGCCCAACGAGCCACCCAAACGGTGGCGACCTTGCTGCTCACGCCCGACCAGGCGGCGAAGCTGGAACTGGCCAAAAACCACGGCAAGATCGGGTTGGCTCTGCGCAACCCTTTGGACCGTTCAACGCTCAGCGAAAATAACATCGTCACCGGAGACATGCTAGACCCGCTGGCCTGGACCCGCGGGACGCGGAAACGGCCGAACATGCCTCCCCCGCAGGTGCTGGCCAAGATCAAAGATCCAGCCGAGTGGGCGAAACTGACGGCGGCCGAGGAGCCCAAACCGAAGCCGGTGGAAAAGAAAGAACCGCCCAAGCCCCGCTTTATTGTGGATATCTTCCGCGGGGACAAGCACATACAGGAAAGCTTCCAATGAGACGCACGCCTTTCGCTGTTTCCGTCCTAATCACGCTGGCGGTGGCCAGCCACTGGGCTGTTGCTCAAACCGCACCCCCGCGCCAATTGGACATCCTAGTGGGCCGGGGGGAGCTGCTTCCATTCAATCGAGAAGTGACGCGGGTGGCCATTGCCGAGCCGAAAATCGCTGATGCCGTGGTGGTGAGTCCGCGCGAGGTGATGGTCAATGCGAAGAGTCCTGGAAAAACGACGCTGATCGTTTGGGAAACAGGCTCGGCGCCGGCGCGGTACGACATTGAAGTAAAGGCTGACACCAGCGACTTGGACACGTTGCGGAAAGAGTTGCGCGAAGCGCTGGCGGACCTTCCCGTGACATTTTCGGGCAACTCCGACAAGCTCGTGCTGACCGGCACCGTGAAGACGGCGGAGGAGGCCAAGCGAGCGGAAGCTTTGGCTATGACGCGCGCACGAACCGTGATCAATTTGATCAAGACAGCGCCGCCCGCCGACCCGAGGCAGATCCTTCTCCAGGTGCGCTTTGCGAGCATTGACCGTACCGCACTCTCTGAACTTGGCTTCAATTACTTTAGCCGCAGCGACAAGATGTTGGGCGAAGTCAGCACGCAACAGTTTCAGGCGCCTCGGTTCAGCCAGTTACAGTTTCAAAATCAAGATTTTTCGAACGCCACGATCAACTTCGCCGACTTGCTGAACCTGTTTGTGTTCCGTCCCGACTTGAATATTGGCGCGACGATCCGCGCGTTGCAGGGTAGGAATGTACTGCAAATTCTGGCTGAGCCGAACCTCATTACGATTGAAGGCAAGGAAGCGAGTTTCTTGGCTGGGGGCGAATTTCCATTTCCCACTTTGACATCGACCTCCACGGGCGGCGCCACTTCGCCGGTGGTCACCGTTCAGTTCAAGAAGTTCGGCGTCGAGTTAACCTTTACGCCGACTCTGTTGCCCTCCGGCGCGATTCATCTCAAGGTGGCGCCCGCAGTGAGTTCTTTAGATTACTCCAACGCCGTCACCTTGCAAGGTTTTCTCATCCCAGCCCTTTCTACGCGCCGGGCCGAGACCGAAGTCGTGCTGAAGGATGGGGAGAGTTTCGCCATCGCAGGGCTGCTTGACAATCGGGTAGTCCAATCCATCAACCGGCTGCCGTATCTGGGTGACGTCCCGATACTCGGTAACCTTTTCCGCAGCCGCTCTGTAAAGAAGAGTCAAGACGAGCTGTTAGTGGTGGTGACGCCGAGATTTGTGCGCCCCCTTTCGCCCGATGAGAAGGTAAAGCTGCCCGATATGCCGGAGCCTTTCCTTCCACCGGTATCCGAGGAGAAGTCCCACTCCCGGAAGGGCAAGAAAGAGGCGGCGCAAACGCAAAAAGAGAAGAAACCGGAGTTTGTCGGACCGCGTGGACACCAGGAGCCCAAATAACGCATGGCGGATCCCGCATTGGGTGAAGGGAACGGGAGGGCGTGTGCGTTCCCGGGCTGCCGGTGGGGTGTCAGTCCAGATGCTCGTTTTGATGGTGCCCGTATTCCTGGGCCTGATGGGCTTCGCTGTGGATCTCGGACAGTTATATCTGATCCGGAATGAGCTCAAGAATGCTGCGAACGCGATGGCGCTCGCAGCGGCATCGAAGCTAATCGGCACTGAGACGGCGACGGATGCCGCGACCGCTGCGGCGTTATTGACGCTGGACAACAGTACGGGATTGGGCAACAAGTACAATTTCGGCGCGCTAGTGATTGGCGAATCAAACGGATTCTTGAATAGCGAGGTCGGCGGTCCTACGTACTATGCATCGCTAGTGGATGCGATTGGGGAAGATGCCGCCGCGGGGGGTGAAGCGGGCGGAACCACGGCGAAATACACGCGGGTGACGATCACCGCGGACGCGCCGTTGCTGTTTTGGGGTCTTCTGGCTGTTGGCCAGGAACGAAAGACGCAGATCCAGGTGAAGGCAGTGGCGGGTGTAAGCGCCCCGCTGTGCGTCGCTTGTGGCATTGAGCCGCTCGCGGTCGCCGCCGTGGATACGGAGGATACGGTCGACTTCGGGTTCGTGGTAAACCAGCGATATACGTTCACGTACATGTGCTCGGGCAACCAGCCTGCCCCGTTTTCAGGCACTACGCGCATCAACTACCTGTTGCTGAACCGCTATAACGAAGAAGCCACGGTATTCCCTGAAGAAGGCCAGCAGGTCTACCGGATTGGAGCTCAGGGGCTTCCCGGATCGACGAATCCTTCGTATGCCTGTGTGCAAATCAACAGCGAGAACGGCGAATCCGTGTGGGTGAACGCTTCCCCCAGTTTTTGCGGGCAACCCCCCGCGCTGGTGACAACCCTGTTGTGTGGAATGGCGGCGCGATTTGAGAACGTGCCGCCGTCCGGCTGCGACACCATCGCCGAGGTCGACAGCATGATTGCAGCCTACACGCAGGATACGGATACTTCCGATATCGAAGACTATACGCTGTACACGGGCAACGGACGGCGCATCATTACGGTCCCAGTGGTGGACGCGCTCGTGCCGGAAGGACCCATGACGGTGCTGGGGTTCCGGCAGTTTCTCATCGAGCCCGCCACCGATGGCACGAACATCAACCCCGGCGACATGGGCGGACGTTTTGCAGCTTTATACATCGGCAGCGTGATGCCGCTTAAAGCCGGGGTTATCGGCGGTTGCACGCAGACCGCCGGCCCGGGAAAGGTGGTTTTACACCAGTGAGAAAGCGCAGCTCAAACCAGAGTGGCGCTTCCATGCTGGAGGCGGCGCTGTTTCTGCCGGTTTTGTTTTTGCTGCTGTTTGGAATGGTGGAACTGGCTAAGATCGGCTACACCTATTTTGTGATCCACAAGATCCTGTACACCATAGCCCGCTACGTCGGCACCCAGCAGGGAGTGAACTTTTGTGACGAGGCGGATCCGACCATAACGGCTGCGATCAATCTGGGGCTCACGGGTACGGTGGATGGGAGCGCCGACCCGCTGGTGTCGGACCTGCGGGCGGAAATGATTCAAGTCCGAGCGGAAAAGTATACGCCGGAAACCGGAGAGCTGGGAGCCTGCCCCTGCGAAGCTTCCGGATGCGATGCCGCGCAGGGAGCCGTAGGCCCCGACTACATCGTAGTTTCGATCCCCGACGGTTATCCTATACAGTTCAGCGTGCCGTTTATGGCGCAACTCGAACCGATTCCTTTGCGCCCCACGGTGCGGCTTCCATTCGGAGGGACGTAATGGCGCGGCGACGGACAGGCCGGTCGGGGCAAACCACGGTGGAATACGTCCTTGTCTCGGCGGGGGTGTTCTTCCCTGTGACGCTGGCGCTCGTGTTTACCGCGCAGTTGCTGTGGGTCTGGGTGAGCGTAGTGGAGTTCACACGAGAAGGCGCCCGCTACGCCGCCACGCATTGCTGGCAAGCGGATGCAAGTAACGTGATCACTTACATGAAAACGCACGTGCCGCTGAACATAGATCAAGACCAGTTCGCGAACGGCGAAGCGGAAATTGCGGTCAACTATTACGCCAAAGATCCCGAGAGCGGCGCGCTAGCGGACTTTTCTTGCGACGGCGAATGTTCCACGGCTTGCATACCGGACGTCGTCATCGTGCGCGTCAGAAATTATGAGTTCCGGAAGTTTGTTTCGTACCTTGGGCTTCCGCCCGTAACGATACCCGATTTTTACACCACCCTGCCCATAGAGAGCGCCGGGTGCGATCCCGAACAAGGCATTTGCGTGCCATAGGAAGCGAGATATGCCGATTTCGATCATGGTAGCCTCCTCGGATGAACACTTCCGAGATACCGTTCGTGAGAACTTGTTGAACATACAGAACGCGAAAGTGATTGGGGAGTATCCGGAGGTTTCCACGAATTTATATATCCGTGTGCTGCAAGATTTAGAGCGCCATCCGGACGCCGCCCTCATTCTCGATCTCTCCGCTGATCAGGAGGTCGCCCTCAAGGCGCTAGAGAAAGTCAAGCAAGCAGCGCCGGATTTGTATGTGATCGTCTCGAATTACCATGCCGACGGAGAGACGGTGATTACGGCTATGCGGGCGGGCGCGAGCGATTTCCTGCTGCAACCGCTGAAGCGCATGGAAATCCGCGACGCCATGGCGAGGTTGGAGCGGGCGCCCAGACGGACCGGGGGCGAAATCGTGAGCCGTTTAGGCAAGATTTACACGTTTTTGGGGGTTAAGGGCGGCGTAGGCACCACCACGCTAGCTGTGAATTTCGCCGCCGTTCAGAGCCAGCGCAAACATTCCACAGTGCTGGTGGATTTGGACTGGACCGCGAATGACGTGGCGATGCAAATCGGCGCGGCGCCGCAGTACACGTTGCACGAGATCGGGGAGAATCTCTCGCGTATGGATCAAGCTTTGTTTGAAGGTTTTGTTACGCGAGATCCGCTCGGGTTTTTTGTGGTCGGCCCCCCGGACTCTTTGGAAACCCGCCCATATTTCACCGAGCCGATGTTCCGGGACTTCAGCGCGTTCCTGGTGGATAAGTACGACACGATCGTGGTGGACGCGAGCCGAAACATTACCGACGAAGTCGTGATGGGCGCCTTACAAGTGTCCTCAAGCGTATTCTTGGTCATCACACAGGAGTTTCCCGCACTCAAAAACGCACAGCGGTATATAGGCTATTTGATGCGTATGGGCTTTACACAGGACCAGTTGCGCATTGTCATTAACCGGTTCCAGAAAAAACCAAATCCGAATTACGCCACGCTGGAGCAAGTGCAACAGACTTTAAACATGAAGGTGTTTTTCGGGATTCCGGATTCGCCTGCCTTCCTGGCGGCGGTCAACAAAGCCCGGCCGATGGTCGCCGACCGCCAAGCGGCGGGCGAGGTGGACAAAGTGTTCCGCGCTTTTGTGGACAAGGCCACCGGGGTCAAGAAAGCGCAGGCTCAAACAGCTTAGTATGAATTAGGGGCCATTGACAAGAACTATGGGTGCAAGGTTTTCACCAAGGCCGTCAACCGCGATCGACCGCTGGTTCAGCATCAAGACGCAGATTCACTCCAAGCTGCTGAACTCGCTGTCGCCGGAACAGCTTAAGGCCTTAAACAAGGAGGGAGTCCGAGAGGAAATCGGCAATGTGCTGGAGCGCCTGATCAGCGACGAACAAATCCCGATGACAGTGAACGAACGGGAAAAGCTGATCGAGGAAGTCTTAGATGAAGTGTTCGGTTTGGGACCGCTCGAGCCGCTGCTCAAGGATCCAGCGATCAGCGACATTCTTGTGAACGGTTACGATTCGGTTTATGTGGAGCGCGGTGGGCAGTTGGTAGAAACCAATGTTCGCTTCAAGGACCAGAACCACGTGCGGATGATCATCGACCGCATCGTTTCCAATATCGGACGGCGCATCGATGATTCTTCCCCCATCGTGGATGCGCGTCTGGCGGACGGCTCGCGCGTGTGCGCGGTGATTCCTCCGCTGTCTCTGATCGGTCCGGTGATGTCCATCCGCCGCTTCGGCAAGAAGTTGCTGTCTACGGAGGATCTGTTGAAAAACGAGACCCTCACGACAGGCATGCTGGATTTTCTCAGCGGGTGTGTGGAAGCGCGTTTGAACATTATCATCTCCGGCGGCTCGGGTTCCGGCAAGACCACCATGCTGAATACACTCTCCCGGTTCATCCCGGAAGAGGAGCGGGTGGTCACCATCGAAGACACCGCAGAGTTGCAGCTTCAGCAATCGCATGTGGTCCGTCTGGAAACACGCCCGCCGAACATTGAAGGCGCTGGCGCCATCACGCAGCGTGACTTAGTGATCAACGCTCTCCGCATGCGCCCAGATCGCATCATCATAGGCGAATGCCGGGGACCGGAAGCGCTGGACATGATGCAGGCCATGAACACGGGGCACGACGGCTCGATGACCACCACCCACGCCAACTCGGCGCTGGATGCGTTCGCCCGGCTGGAAACGATGGTCATGATGGCCAGTCGGCATATTCCGGACCGTGTCATCCGCCAGATGCTGGCTTCGGCGATTCAGATCGTAATCCACACTGCCCGCTTAACAGACGGCACCCGCAAAGTTCTTAGCATCAGCGAGGTCATGGGCGTGGAGAACGACGCGGTGATGATGCAAGACATTTTTGAATTCGAGCGGATCGGCGTAAGCCGCTCAGGACGGGTCATGGGGCGTTTTCATGCCACCGGAGTGCGTCCGCTGTGTCTGGACCGTTTGAAAGCTTATGGCATCCATCTTTCGCCTTCGATCTTCCAGGAGGAACACGTTCTGAAAGAACGGTGACGCCGGATGGCCGGATTTCTTTTCATCTCGTTTGTCGTCTTTGCCGGCTTGTTGCTGGCGGCTGGGTATTATGTGTGGCTGGTCCCGGAACGGCAGCAACACCAAATCCTGATTGCCCGCCTGCGTGAGATCCGCGCGCGCTCCGGCATTCGTTCGCGCTCTGCGCCAGATCTGGTGGTCGAAGAGGGCGAAAGCACCGTGAGGTTCCTGGGACGCGTTGTGGAGTGGATTGGTCCAGCAAGGCGGCTCCAGGAGTATATCGAGCAGGCGAACCTGAAATACCGGGCGGGGGATGTTCTCGGCCTGTGTTTGATTCTGGCCTTAGCGGCCTATTTCTTATTTGGCGTTCTCGGCCTGGATCTATTGATTCTCCGCCTGGGTATTGCTTTGGCTGTTGGTTCGCTGCCGGTAGCCTACATTCACCGCGTGCGTGCGCGGCGGTTACGCAAGTTTGAAGAGTTGCTTCCGGACGCTATCGATCTGTTCAACCGTTCCATGAAGGCAGGTCACAACATTCACGCCGGTTTGGAGACTATTGCCCAGGAATCGCTGGACCCCTGCAAGATGGAGTTTAAGAAGGTGGTTGAGGAACTGGCGCTGGGTTCGCCGCTTGAACCCGCATTGCACAATTTGGGCAAGCGCGTGCCGTTGATTGATTTGAAGTTTTTCATCACCGGCTTGATTCTTCAGCGACAGACCGGAGCGAATATGGTGGAGGTGCTGGACAACCTGTCCACACTGATCCGCGAGCGCTTGAACCTAGCCGCTAAGATGAAAGCCGCCACGGCTCAGCAGCGCTTTTCGGCAGGCTTGCTGTGCGCCATGCCGCTGGTTCTAGCGCTGGGCTTCTGGGTGTTGAAGCCGGAATACATACGGCTGCTGTACACGGACGAAACCGGCACGAAGTTCCTGACTTACGCGATCGTTTCAGAGATTGTGGGCATCCTGGTGATCCGGAAAATAGCCAGCCCGAAATTCTGAGGAGAACCTGCCATGCTGGTCCCTGCTTTATTCTTCGTAGCGATGTTCGTAACGCTGGTGGCGCTGGCATGGTCCACCATCCTGTTGTTTCAGACTCAGGACAATCCGCTCGAAGACCGGCTGGAAGAGTTGCAGATGCACGCCATGGTGGGCACTCTGCGCTCAGAGCGGCGGAAAGGCGGCGGCGGTTTCCTGAACAGCTTCTTGTTTCTGATCAGTTTGTTTCCGGGCGGCGAAGACTATATACGGGGCATTGAGCGGGAACTGGCGCAAGCAGGCATCCGCAAGCGGCCAGCCACCGCGGTGTATATTCTCGGCAATTTGTTGTTTCTGGTGCTGATGTTCGCCGTCATGCTTTACCTACAGCGGGGAAACCCCGTGGCGGGCAAGTTTGGCGGACTGGTGGCGGCGGGGCTTTTAGGATACTTGATTCCGCGGCAGGTGCTTCACCGGTTGGTTCGGAGGTACCGCCAAAAACTACAAGACGCTCTGCCCGACACCGTGGACATGCTGGGGATCGTTCTCGGCACGGGGTTGGCCATTGACCAAGCCATGATGCGGGTCAGCGAGGAAATGCAGTTCATCTACCCCGAACTCGCCAGCGAATTCGCCACAGTGGTCATGCAGGTGAAGGCAGGCCAGGAGCGCGGCAAGGCATTCAACGCGCTGGTCCGAAGAACCGGCATTGAAGACATCAAGGCTCTGGCCGCCATGATCGTGCAGAGCGAACGCTTTGGCACCAGCTTGTCACAAGCCCTCAAAGTTTATGCCGATGCGTTACGAACGCGGCGCAGACTGAGGGCGGAGGCAGCGGTAGGCAAGGCGGGCATCAAGATGTTGTTCCCTATCGTACTCTTCATCCTCCCGGCGCTCTTTGTAATCGCCTTGGTGCCGGGTTTGCTCAGCGTGCTCCGGGACCTCAAAGGCGGCATCGGCGCGCGGTAAAGCCCCGCACGATCACCGGGGCGGCGTTTCATACATCTCCCATGGCGCCCGCTTGAAGTCCGGCGCCATTTCCCGCCCAAATCGGAGTGGGGGACGGCCGGTCTCATACGCGCCGATATCCGGCGCCGCTCCGGTGTAATCGTCATTGAACCCAGGGATTCTCACGCCACGGTCGATTGCCGGATTCCTCGTGAGCACCAGCGGATCGGTGATGGCAAAACTCTTTCCTCCAACGTTATACTCAACGCGCCCCCACTGGATACGGTTCACCATAGGCGCAAGGAACCATTCGAGCTTGTCGCTCGGCAGAAAGAGGGACTTCACGAATCCCCCGCCCAAATATCCGCCGGTCAGGTCGTTTTTGAAATCATTGCCGGGAGCGCCTCGCTCAGTGGGATAGGCGCGCCCGCGCGTGTAAAAAATGTTGTTGCGTGTGACAGCGTTGTGAAGCTCATGGCCGCTGAAAACGTCCAGTGCGCCGTTTGGCTGGAGGGCCGTATTGTGGAAAATGAGTCGGTAGCCATTCCCGGTGCTGACCCGCTCTCCGTTGATTTCGATGTCTTTAGCGCCGGTTTTGATCATCACGCCGCCTGAAGAATCCTGGTGGCTCACGCGGCTCTCTCCAAAAACATTTCGGAAAATGTAGAGGGGGCCCATCGCCGTAGCCGCCGTCGCGATGTGCACAAATGTGTGATGGATGTAATTGCTCCAGATGCGCACGTTGGCGTTGGCGCCTTCGCTTTCAATCGCGTCATCCCAGCAGTTGGAGATGATGTTGCCGTAAATATCCGAATCGCGGTTGGGGCTGCCTTTGAAGCTGAAGTTGGTGGCTCCCCCGATACCGTCGTTGAAGCCGTGGTCCTCGGTGGAACGGATCGTGTTATATCGGATGATGTTGCCTCCGCTGGAGTCGATCAGCGAAATGGCCTGTGGCCCATTCGGATGACCGCTTTCCCAATCATTGGAGCCCCCGCGCGGATATTCGATCAGATTCCGCTGAATCACCAGGCGTCCAGCGCCGCTCTCCGCAAAGATGCCGCTGTCGGAGCCCGTGAATACTCCCCAAGCGCGCGCTCCGCCGAGCCGTCCCCAGCCAGTGATATGGCAATCTTCGACCACGACATTCTGGACGCCTTTGCGGATAAGGATACCGTGAATCGCTGCATTCTTCAGCTCCAAACCACGCAGAATCACGTAGTCCGCTTCCACAACGACATTGAAATCCGCTAGATTGAACACGTCACTTACGAAGCGGGTTCCCGGAGCAGGAGTGACGAGGCGCCATGCCGCAGCGGTTCCTCCCTCGCGGATGCGTAACGTTTCGTGTGTGGTCCCACCTTGTAAGTAAGTGGTCTTTCCAATAGGAAAACGTTCGCTGCGCGTACGCGCCCGGAGTCCGGCGCGCTCGGCGCCGGCTTCGAGCTGGATTTCATACTCGGTGTCCGGCTTGAGTCCCACAAGCGAGCCCCGGTATTGTTTCTCTCTCCGGTCATATAGCAGCGGGTAGCCCTCCCGCCACGCTTCGGTTCCCGCCACACGATAGCGCACGCGGCAGGAGGATTCCTGTTCTGGGACGTTGAAATACAACCCCAAACATTCAAATGTCGGTTCAGCGCGAACGGAGGGCTGCGCCGCCCGCATAGGGGGCAAAAAAAGGATCGCCGAGGCGGCTAGAACATAAAAGCAGCGGTATGGATGCGCCATCGCTGTTCAATATACCAGTTAAGGTCGCTCGCCCAGTTAATCCTGGAACAACAAGGGCAGGAAGTTCGCCAAGTTTCTTCGCCACACCATCCACGTGTGAGCTCCCGGGGTCTCATGCCATTCCGCTTGGATTTGTTTGGATTTTAAAAACTCGAGAAACTTGCGGTTTGACTCGAGGAGGCGGTCGTCCAAACCGCAGGAAATCCAAAACACTTTCAACCGGCGGTTCACGGACGCGTCCAAGCTTCGGAACATAGCGTCCAAGTCCTGCCCAAGCATACCGGAACTGAAAGCTCCTATGGCGGAGAAGCGATCCAGGGCGTTGAGGCCGATGTATAGCGATTGTGCGCCGCCCATGGATAAACCTGCGATCGCGCGCATGCGGCGGTCCTTCGATGCGCGGTAATCTGCTTCCACTCTGGGCATTACTTCCTGGAGCAGCGCGTCGCGAAACTTGTCGAAGCTGCGCTGCCGCACCGCAGGGTCGCGAGCGTCCGGCGCCGTGCGGGACACGAGCCTGAGGTCGCCGTACCCCAAGGTCATCACAATCAGCATAGGACGAGCTTTCCCTCGGGCAATGAGATTGTCGAGAATCACGTTCGCTCGCCCGACGGCAGTCCAGCCGCTGGCGTCATCACTAAAGCCGTGCAGGAGGTACAGCACAGGATACAGCTTCTTGGCGCGGGGATTGTAACCGGGTGGCGTATAGACGTAGTAATCTCGATCGTCGCCTACGATTTGTGAGTGGTAGAAGTGTCGATGGACCACGCCGTGAGGCACGTCACACAATTCCCAGGGTAAGTCCTTGCCAGGCACGTGAACCATGCTTTGCGGGTTGAGCAAGTTGGGCTTCATGAGCGGGTTCAGCGGATCTAAATAGGTTACTCCGTCAGCGACAAAAGAGTAGCCGTAAAAGTCTGGCTCCAGGGGATCCGTGGTCAACATCCACACGCCATTTGCGTCCCGTTGCATAGCGGCGCGCGGAGCGCCCTCCCGTGACAGAAACACTTCTCTGGCATTCGGGGCGCGGAAACGAAATGTGACGCGGCGATCTGGGTGGACCTCAGGCGAGACCACCGGACGCGGAGATGGCTGAGCCAGCACAGTCGCGGACCATAACACGGTTAAAGCCAAGAGCTTCATATTGGTATGTATTGTGTCAAAACCCGCGCCGCGGCGCGGCAACATGGGAGCGCCATTCTTGGGTAACCCATCCAGCCAACCAGATAACGTTTGCTTCCTGGTACGATGTTGTTGCTATGAAGATTGCAGTGCTCGGCCTTGGATTCATGGGTAGCACCCACCTGAAGGCTTGGAAAAAGACTCCCGGCGCGGAGATCGTCGCAGTCGCCAGCGACGACCCTGCCATGCTGAGCGGGGATTTGAGCGGCGTCGGAGGCAACCTAGGCGCGGCAGGCGAAAAATGGGATTTTTCCGGCTACCGCAAGTATAGCGATTATGCCGACGCCGTGAAAGACGCAGATGTGGAAGCGGTCGACATTTGCCTGCCTACTCACCTGCACGCACCCGCCGCGCTGGCGGCTCTTGAAGCGGGCAAACACGTACTGGTGGAAAAGCCTCTGGCTCTCACTGGCGAGGAAGCGGACCGGATGGTGGCCGCTGCGGAAGCCTCAGGGCGCGTGCTTATGGCGGCGCAAGTGCTGCGGTTTCACCCCGCTTACCTCGTCTTGGCAGATGCAGTCAAAAACGGCATGCTGGGGCCGGTGCGCAGTGCGGTGTTTCGCCGACGTTGCGCTGCGCCGGCCTGGAGCCGCTGGCTTACCGAAGCGAGTCAGAGTGGGGGCGGAGTGTTCGACCTGCTTATTCATGACGTAGACCAGTGCTTGTGGCTGCTCGGCGTTCCGGAAGCGGTATCCGCTACCGGCTACGTAGATCTGTCGAAGGGCATCGATACGATCACCGCCGAATTGCATTATCCTGACACGGGCTCGGTCACTGTGACCGGAGGCTGGCATCACCCCAAATCGTATCCGTTCTCTATGGAGTACACGGTGGTCTGCGACGGTGGAACCATAGACTATGATTTCGCCAAACGTCCTCCTACGCTGTACGGCGCCGATGGGACTGAAAAGGCGTTGCCGCTGCCGGAGCAGGATGGTTATGAAGCCGAAATCGCCTACTTTGTGGAGTGTTGCGCGCATAGCCGCAAGCCCGAGCGTTGCCCGCCGGAAGAGTCGGCGATGGCGGTCAAACTGACAAGGCTCATTGCAGAAGCTAGAAAAAAGAAGGGAGAGAAACTTCCGTGCAAACTCTAGAACCCTTGCAAGTCGGTATCATGTTTTGGGCGGGGCGGGATCCTTGGGAGACCGTCCGGGAACTGAAGTCGCTCGGCGTCAGCTCTGGGCAGATGGGTCTCTCCGGCGATCTCAATCTACACGGACTGGCGGCCGCTTGGAAAAGCGCTCTCGAAGCCGAAAAGTTTACCGTGGTCACGGTTTTTTGCGCTTATAACGGAGAGGATTACGCTGATATCCCGACCGTCCAGAGGACCGTAGGCTTCATCCCTCCCGCGACCCGGGCCGAGCGGGAGCAGCGCACCCTCGAAGCAAGCGATTTCGCGGCTGAATTGGGTGTGAATTCGATTGCTTGCCATATCGGATTTGTGCCGGAGGACAAAAGCCACCCCGATTACGTGGCGGTCAGAGATATGGTGAGGCGCATATGTGACCACGCCGCGCGAAACGGCCAAACTTTTGCCCTGGAGACGGGACAGGAACCCGCACCCGTGCTCCTGGAATTCCTCCGGGATTGCAACCGTGAAAATTTAAAGATCAATTTCGACCCCGCGAACATGGTTCTTTACGGAAGCGGAGACCCAATCGAAGCCGTGAGCCTTCTGGCGCCTTATATCATTAGCGTTCACTGCAAAGATGGAACTTGGCCCCCGAAGGACAAGCCGGGCGCCTTGGGTGAAGAGAAACCCTTGGGAAAGGGCGATGTCGATATCCCGCGGTTCATAGGCAAGCTGAAAGAACTCGGCTACCGAGGAACGCTGAACATCGAGCGAGAGGGTCAAACGCCGGAAGCGTGGCGGCGGGACGTCGCCATGGCGGTTGAGCTGCTGACGCGCTTGCGGGCGGAATGAATCTCGCAGGAAGACCCGCAATGGCGAGAACAGCGCGCCGATTTCGATTCGAAAGCCTGACCCTACTGTAAAATATCCGTGTGGCGAGGATGTGCGGATCCACGGGGCGGCTGGTTCCAGCAGCGCTGGCATTCTTTCTCCTGGCAGCGACGCCGGCCGCGTCACAATACCTGTACATCGAACCTGCAAGCTTTCATGTGAGCCCAGGAGAGCGCACGGGCGTCACGTTCCGCGCCGTGGGGTTGCCGCGCTTGCAAGCCGCATGGCTGCGCAACGCAACATTGCTCACGGACTTTGCCGCTTTCAACGTTACCGGGCTGCATGAGGATGGCGAGCGGGTCGCCGGGTTCGCATCGGTCCGCTCTACAGGCACGCTAGTCGTTTATGCATCGATCTCACGCGAAGACTGCATATGGTCTGCGAAAGCTTTGATTGTGAGCGCAGAACCAGGCGCCGGTTTCCGCCGTTTGGCGGGGCTGCCGCTGGAAATCGCACCCGAGCGAGACCCATACACCCTGAAAGCCGGCGAAATGTTGCCCGTCGTTGTACGTTTGCACGGACGCCCCGCACCGAACGTCAGCCTGAACGCCGTTTCGACGGATGCAGACGGGCGAGCCAGCGTGCTCGTAACCGGTGGCAAGCAAACCCTGGAAGCCAAAGCAGGTTGTCTGTCGAGCACCCTTACCTTTGAGCTTCCCTAACGTGATAAAGCCGGTTCCCGTGATCCTCCCAAAGGACTTCTAGTTCCCATTTTTCCTGCTCTTTGTCGAAATCCGGCGCCAGATCGTCGTGGCTCATGACCAGCAGGTAGCGGATGCCCTGGCGGCGTAGCTCCTCCGCAGCCATCCGCCGCAGTTGCAGAGGCGGTCCGCTCTCGTACACGTTGGCGGCGGGCGCTAAGGTCTCCCACTTGCCCTCGTCCGTCTGACCTTCAAGCCGCACATGTGAGTGGTAAGGCGGGGGCTGGCAAAGCGCCGTCACGCTGTCCAAAGTACGGGGCTTGCCGAAACGGATTTCGAAGTACATTCCAGGTGAGAGCGGCGCCTGAGAATTCCACCGCGTCACGGCGCTGTGATCCAACGCCATGGGGGCCTGCCAGGGATTGGGCCATGCAGTGACGCTCCAATCCGGAGATCGTTCCCATCTCTTGCCGCCGCGCCAAACATCGATTTCCACAATTCCCCAGAGATCTTCGTGGTGCGTGGCGGTTTCCACCAAACGCAGCCGCTTCACGGTGCGCTCTGGGAACCGGAAATCTAATACCCAGGCGGGACGGCTCCCTTCCAGTCCTGCGCTCCACAATATCTGAGAGACGGTGCGCGTGGCTACCGAGTGGTAACCAGTAAGGATCTCCCGGTTCGCGTAGGATTCCGGGATCTGAGAGAACGCAAACACCTTTCCGTCAGGCGGAACCAAGCGGTCAATGGCGCGCGCACACCGGTAGCCGGCATCCTGAGACAGAAATTCCTCTTCGGAATCCAGTCTCAGCGCCAGTCGAACCGGCAGTCCTTTCAAACGGAATGCCCACGGACTGGCGTACTTTCCGGCAATCCAAGGCCACGAAATCACGGCGTGCGCCGCGGCCACCACAGGGATGGCTCCCGAAACTTGTTGAAGCGGCAGCGCCATGGCTATTGACCAATAAGGAAGCGCGGGGATCAGAAATCGTGTGCCGATGTTTTGCGTATAAGGAAGAGCGAATAGCAACCCGGCGAAGAGGAGGCGGCGACCGTCGCGCGAGCGAAGCGAGAGTAGCGCCAACGGTAGCAGGACAAAAACGGGGCCAAGGAACCCCTGCACGACACCGCCGTCAGCCAACAGTTGGCGGGGGAGCTGCGCGTAGCTTTCCAGGCCTTCATACCTGCGCATGGCCCGCCGGTATGCCTGTTCGGCGCCTGGGTCCTGATAGGGATTCGGGAAGAGCTTGTTAAAAAAGGGAGCGAGCGGATTGTCATAATAGATTTCGTTTCGCACCATCCACGGCGCCGCCATGAAAGCAGCGCAAATACCCGCAATGGCGGCGAGCCTCCATCCGCCTCTTTTCCACACGATAAAGCCGAGAACGAAGGGGATGGCCAAAAATGCCGTATATTTTACTCCAAATGCGAAGCCCGCCAGCAGCCCGGCTGGAACCAGTAGCGCCGCCTCGCGTTTTTCGTCCCAAATCTGGGTGAAGTAGAAGCTGGCGAATATCACTGTCGCGGCCATTACGTCGTTGTACGCCGACGTGCCGTCCACTCCCACAACCGGGCTCAGGAACGTGAGCAAAGCGCCGCCCACCCCGGCGCGCGGAAAGCCACGGCGTCGCGCATAAGTAAGGATGAGCAGCGGCAGCAAAAATAAGGCGGCGCAATGAACCAGGGCGGCGGCGGAATGCCGGCCGTATGCAAATGCGAACAGGAACAGCATTTCCGCGCCCTGGCTCAGCATTCCGTACATGTCGTGATACGACGGGACGAAACCATGGGCCCGGATATAGCGCGTCACGTGACCCAGGTGGTACGATGCGCCGTCCGGGCTGATCTCCGGCTTCATGGCATGGATAAGGTACAGGAAAGCGTACACTGCAAAGAAGCTCACAAACAGCCACCGCCACGCACGCGGCAGCGGCGGCAAAGGGGGCGCGTCCGACCGATGCAGTCGCCATAGCGCCGCTGCGCCTATCCACCCGAGCGCCATCCACAGAATCACCCCACGATAGATCCAGTGCATTACGCACAAGCCAAAGACCAGCCCGCTCAGAAGAGAGAACCCCAGAACGGTAGCCAGCACAGGCTCCTCTTGGCGGAACAAACGCACGCGCAGAGCACGCAGCATCAGGGCGCCGAGCGACCATGAGGTAGCCGTGGTCAAACCCGCGCTGAGAAGAATCAATAGGACGGTTTTCTCCATTAGTCGACAAAGCCCATGCGAAGCAGGATTACCCCAAGGGCTTGACCGCCGGGCGGCTGGTACGTCTTGTCCACTGAAAGCGTCAGTACGTTGTCGCCGCCGCACACCAATAGTTCACGGGGAACGGATTTCTGAATGCGGTAGGTTCCTTCGCCCGCACAATGCAGCCACCCAAGGCTCTGGCGATTTACCCGCAACTCCACCGAAATCGGTCCCGTGTGCTCGAATGTGTCGCGCACCACGGCAAATTCCGCCATGGCGTAGAGTCCTGAACAAAGGGGCGCACGAAGCCGAACTGCCGGGCGCTTTCCGCTCCAGCGCCATGACACGCCGCCTACGCGCGCGTAAATGTCACGCACGACAAAACGATCGAGCGCCGGGTGATTCATGGCGAGGAAATGCGTAGGCCCGCTGGGATCGAACGCCACGAGAAGCTTCCGCTGTTCGGGAAGCGGCAATGCAGTGGGCGCACGCGTGCATCCACAAAACACACTCAAAAGCGCACCCACCGCCACCGCGCGCCTGTCAAGCTCTCGCAGACGCAAGGTGGCCTCTCCCATCACCCCAACTGGGCGCCCATGCCGGCGGATCAATCCGTCCGGGTTTCTCAAACTTCCACATGCACATCCTAGTCTACAATCAGAGGCATGTGGAGACGCCTCGGTGTGGCGCTGATGGCGGTATCCGTGGCCACAGCCCAGAATTCCATTCAAGAGCTCGTGGAGCAGAAGACGCTCCGCGAATTGCGTGCGTACGAGGAAAAGTTGGATGCCGTGCTTGGAGTGGCCGTAATTGACCTCCAGACGGGACGGAGCTTTCACCTCAACGGCAACGTGGTTTTCGCGCAGGCAAGCATGATCAAGGTCCCAATCCTGGTGGAGCTTTACAGAGCAGTGGCCGCAGGATCCTTGAGCCTCGACGAGAAGGTCACCCTCACCCGTAAAGACGTAGTTCCCGGAAGCGGACGGATTCAAAGGAAACTCGTCCAGGAGCCGCTTACGCTGACGTTGCGAGAACTGGCGGCGGAAATGATTGAATTCAGCGACAACACCGCCGCCAACACTCTGATCAGGCGTTTGAGTATGGACGCGATCAACCGCAACCTGGAGCGGCTAGGATTCCAGCATACCCGCTTGCAGCGCGTTATGCTGGACTCGGCCGCCGCTCTGCAAGATCGCGAGAACATCTCGACGCCGCTCGAAATGGCCCGGTTGTTCCAGCTCCTGTGGCGTAACGAACTTCCCGGCAGCCAAGAGATGCTGGAAATGCTGAAAACAGTGGCTGCCACGTTCCGGTCCGTGGCGCCGGAAAACTACCCGGTGGCCGCCAAGCCAGGACGGCTGGCGGGCGTTCGAGGCGAATCCGGGATCATCTTCTTGCCCCACCGGCCGTTTGCCCTCGCCGTGATGTCCGCAGGCTTGAGCGATTTGGATGATCCTGTTCCCGGAGCGGTGCGCATTGTCTTGTCGAATTTCGAGAAACTGGACCGGTCGAATCTCTATGGCCACCGCGTGCGCTGAGAGAAAATAGAAGATATGGAATTAAAGGGAAAGCGCATTGCGATTTTGGTCGACAACATGTATCAGGAGCTCGAGGTCTGGTATCCGCTGCTTCGCTTTCGGGAAGCCGGCGCGGATGTTGCGGTGGTGGGCGCAGAAGCGGGCAAGGTCTACACGAGCAAACTGGGTTACCCGGTGAAAGCGGATCTTTCCTACGATGACGCGAAGGCGGCTGATTTTGACGGTGTGGTGATCCCCGGAGGCTTCGCGCCTGATATCATACGGCGCTACTCAAGCGCATTGGCCTTTGTTCGCGACCTTGATGCGCAAGGCAAGCTCGTAGCGTCGATTTGCCATGGTCTCTGGGTGAACTGCTCCGCAGGCATACTGAAAGGGCGCCGGACCACATGCTTCTTCGCGATCAAGGACGACGTGATCAACGCCGGTGCGAAATACGAAGACGCCGAAGTGGTGGTGGACAATAACTTAGTGTCCTCGCGGAAACCGGAGGATTTGCCCGCCTTCTGTAAGGCCGCGATGGGAGTCTTGACGAAAACCCTGTGACCGCCATCCGGGTTTGCGGGTTGACCAAGCGTTACGGCAGCTTCGAAGCTGTCCGCGGAATTGATTTTGAAGTTCCGCCGGGCGAGGTGTTCGGGCTGCTCGGTCCAAATGGCGCGGGCAAAACTACGACTGTGGAGATTCTAGAGGGTCTGCGGTCGCGTACGTCGGGCAAAGTAGCCGTGCTCGGATTTGACCCCGCCGTCCAAGTCCGGGCGCTTAAAGAACGCATCGGCGTGTGTTTGCAGGCCACCAATTTGCCGGATAAGATCACCGTCCGGGAAGCCCTCGAATTTTTCGCCTCCTTTTACCCCCGGCCGGCTTCACCGCGGGAGCTTCTCGAGCGTCTTCAGTTGTGGGAAAGACGCAACACGTTTTATTCGAAGCTCTCTGGCGGGCAAAAGCAGCGCTTGGCCCTAGCGCTGGCGCTAATCAATAACCCACAGTTGTTGTTTCTGGACGAGCCAACAGCGGGCTTGGATCCTCAAGTCCGTCTAGAAATCCATAACCTCATTTTGGAACTGAAAGAGGCCCGCCGGACCATCCTGCTAACCACCCACTACATCGAAGAAGCGGAGCGTTTGTGCGACCGCGTGGCCATCATCGACCACGGCAAGATTATCGCCATGGGGACTCCAGCGGAGATGCAGGCGCGGGCGGTGGATCACTCGCGGATCGAAATCCGGCTCGAGCAGCCCTTATCTGCCGACTGCGCACCCGTGGCGTCGGAAGCGCAAATCCAATGGAACCAGGAGCGGACAGTGCTGTTTGCCACCTCCCTCCAGCCCACTCGAACGCTCATCGAGCTCGTGAAATGGCTTGAGCAAAACGGCGCCAGCATTGCAGACATCCACCTCCAACGACCTACGCTGGAAGACGTTTTCCTCGAACTGACAGGAAAGAGACTGCGGGACTGATGCGTTCCTATTGGGCCCATATTCGGATCCATCTCAAGCTCACGTTCCGAGACCGCTTGGTTGTCTTTTTCAACTACGTCTTTCCCCTGCTTTTCTTTTTCATTTTTGCGCAGGTCTTCGGCTCCTCCCGCAGCGCAGCATTCACGCAGGTGGTCTCGATGGTGCTGATCATCGGCGTCCTGGGCAATGGATTTTTCGGCGCCGGGATACGCGCTATCCAGGATCGAGAACTCAACATCCTGCGCCGGTATAAAGTCGCGCCTATTACCCCAACGCCGCTCCTATTGGCCTCCATTATCACCGGGTGGGTGAACTACTTGCCCATGGCGCTGCTGGTGTTAGGTCTCTCGCACTTCGGCTTCGGCATGGCGTTTCCCGCGAACTGGATCTCGCTCCTCGCCTTCTTGTCGTTAGGCATTATCTGCTTCCGCGCAATCGGGTTGATGATTGCCTCCGTGGTCAATTCCGCTCAAGAAGGACAGATTCTCATTCAATTGTTCTATTTCCCTATGTTGCTGCTTAGCGGCGCCACTCTGCCCTTCGAGCTGCTGCCGGCGTGGGCGCAGCGCGTGGCGCAATTTCTGCCTGCCTCCTACTTATGTCTGGGGCTTCAAGGAATCCTCCTTCGGGGTGAAAACTTGGCGGAAAACTGGCAGGCGGTTCTGGCGCTGGCGATCACCACGCTGGCGGCGACTTTTCTTTCCGTGAAGTTGTTCCGCTGGGAAAAAGAAGAGCGCATTCGGGGAACCGCAAAGCTTTGGCTGCTTGCAGGTTTGCTTCCGTTCCTTCTACTGGGAGCCTGGGAAGCCCACACCCAAAATAGCGCCGCCAAAGTGCGCGCCTTGACCCATGAAATGCGACGCAATCAGATCTATTTGATTCGGGACGCGCGCATTTTCACGGGTGACGAGGTCGTGGACTCCGGGGCAGTTTTATTGCGGGGCGGCAAAATCATTCAACTGTGGCGTGGCCCGGCCCCGCCCGCGAAGACGCTGCATGCGGAGCTCATCGAAGGCGCCGGGAAAACGCTGCTGCCCGCTTTCATCGACGCACACGTAATGTTCCAAGGCGAACCTTCGTCTCGGGACCTGGCGGCGTACCTTTATTGCGGCGTAGCTGCGGTTGGCGTTAGTGGCGATCTCCCGCAGACCCCGCAGGGCGAGCTTGGCGCCGAACTCGTTCAGGCTGTAAGCTCCAGCGAAGGAGTCTATGTTTCCGCCTTAACGGCAGCCGAAATGGAGGATGCCTCCGCGGCGGGCGGCAACGCCATAGTAGAAGACTCCTTGGTGCAACAAGTAGCGCCGGCTGGGGTGCTGGAGGAATGGAAGAGGCGCGTGGCTGGGAGCGCTGGGGCCGGCGGGAGTCATTTGCAGAGGGCTTCACAGAAGTTAATCCAGGCTTGGAAGGCGGGCCGCGCCTTGGCGGCCGCTAGCTGTGCGGGCTTCCCGCCGCTTGTACATGGACCCGGCATCCACCGCGAGTTGCAGCTTTGGGTGAAAGCCGGAATTCCCGCGCATAGGGCGCTGGCCGCGGCCACGGCCGGCAACGCCAAACTGCTGGGCCTGGGCGACCGCATGGGGCGCGTCGCCCCTGGCTATGACGCTACACTCGTGCTTGTGAACGGCAACCCGCTAACGGCGATCGACGCCACTGAGAACATTGCCGCGGTCTTTTTCAAGGGCGAACGGGTGATCCGGTCCGAACTGCTGGAGCGCAGGTGAATTACGCGGTGAACGAAAACCAGAGAAACATCTGGAGAAACGCCAGAGCCGTCAGCCCGGCGCAAATCGCCGCTGCGACTGTCCAAAGCTTTTCCGCGATTGGACCGTGTTCTCCGGGAAGGCGCGCCAGGTAGGCGGCGGCGAAACCTCCCGCGAGTCCGCCGATGTGCGCCGCGTTGTCGATGCGAAAAAACGGAAGGAAGCCCATCAAGAGGCCGTACACCGCCCAGCGAATGTACCAGCCGCGTATCGCCGCGCCCAAAACGGTCTTGCTGCGTACGCCCAGCGCGATCATCGCGCCGATAAGCCCGAAGATGCCCGCCGAGGCCCCAATCGACAGAGCCGGCGACCACCATGTGCTCGCCATGAAGCCCGCGACCGTCGCGATGAAATAGAACACGAGAAACCGCTTGGCCCCGTAAATCTCCTCCACCTGCGCGCCGAGGTCGAGCAACACCCAACTGTTCATCAAAATGTGAAACAGGCCGCCATGCAAGAACCCTGCCGTAATCAGTCGCCACCACTGTCCGTAAAGAATGGCGCCCCGGTGCTTAGCCCCAAATTCGAACAGCGTCTGCCCGCCGACATCCATCAAGGTGCTGTCGCCGGACTTCATGCCGTACAAAAGCGTGGCGGCGTATAACCCGATATTCATCGTGAGGATTAGAACCGTGAAGAACCGGGCGTGAGGAACGAAACCCGCCACTACGTCCGCCGCGCGGCGTATATCCGCCGCTCTTGGCCCCACTTCGTTTTCGCAATACGGACAGATGCGATCGCCTGAGGAAATGAACGCCCGGCAGTGCGGGCACATTCTGCGTTGGTCCACTTCTCTTATTGTACCGGTATGCGCCCGTCGCGCCCGCAGCGGCGCATGCTTGCTAAAATAAGAAGGCTCTCACGCATTCATGGATTTCCTCCAAGGCCTGAATCCGCAACAACGCGATGCTGTGTGTCACGTGGAAGGTCCGCTGTTGATTCTTGCGGGAGCCGGCAGCGGCAAAACACGCGTGATCACGCACCGTATCGCATACCTCATCGACGCCGTGAAAACGCCCGGCCCCTCAATTCTGGCGGTGACGTTCACGAATAAAGCCGCCGGCGAAATGCGAGACCGCGTCGCCGGACTAGTGGGCCTAACTGACTGGCGGCGATCTCCAGTGATCTCTACGTTTCATTCCTTCTGCGTGCGAGTGCTTCGTAAAGACGGCGACCCGCTCAGCGACCTGCGTTCCGGTTTTCGACGGGACTTCACCATTTACGACGACGCGGACCAACTGGCGCTGATTAAGCAGGTCTATCGCGCTCTGGGTTTGGACGAAAAGTTCATGCCATATCGCGCGGCGCTTTCCGCCATCAGCCACGCAAAGAACCAAAAAGAGACCCCTGCGGATTTTCACAGGAAGGCCACGGACCCCAAGTCCTCCCGCCTGGCCGTGATCTTTGAACAATACGAAGATCGCTTGCGGTCCGCCAACGCGTTAGATTTTGACGACCTGCTGCTCGAAACGGTTCGGCTTCTCCACTACGACGAAGCCACACGGCGCGCTTATTGCGAGCGCTTTCAGTTCCTGATGATCGACGAGTATCAAGACACGAACCGCGTGCAATATGAACTGATGCGGCTTCTCACCTCCACGCACCACAACGTCTGTGTCGTCGGCGATGAAGATCAGTCCATCTACGGCTGGCGCGGCGCCGACATCCGCAACATCCTCGATTTCGAGCGTGACTTTCCGGATGCCAAAGTTATCCGTTTGGAGCAGAACTACCGTTCGACAAAAAACATCTTGGAAGCCGCCAGTTCTGTGGTTGCGCACAACAAGGAACGCAAGGGCAAGTGGCTTTGGACGCATGCCGCCGCCGGCGAACGCATCGGTTTGTACGAAGCCTGGGATGCCGAAAATGAAGCGCTGTTTATAGCGGATACGATTGAAAACCTGCTACGGGCCAATTCTCAAGAGCGTATCGCTGTGCTTTACCGCACCAACGCACAGTCGCGGCAACTGGAAGAAGCGTTACGTCGCTATGGTTTGAAGTATTTGGTGGTAGGCGGGCTGAGCTTTTATCAGCGCATGGAGATCAAGGACGCGCTGGCGTATCTCAAAGTTGCTGTCTCGCCCCATGATTCCATCAGCATGGCGCGCATCGTCAACACGCCCGCACGGGGCATCGGAAAGACGACTGTCGAACAGATCGAACGAGCCGCGGCCGAACAGCGAGTGAGCTTTTGGACGGCCATGGGCCGTCTGCTCGAGCAAAAACAGTTCGGCACACGCGCTGAAGCGGCGGTCGGCGCATTCAGACGGCTGGTGGAAGAGTTACACGACGCCGCCCTGGCGGGAATGCGCGTAGACGAGCTGCTCCGCCTGATCTTGGAGCGCACCGGATACGCGAAGGCATTGGAAAACGAGCAAAGTCCGGAAGGCGAATCGCGCCTGGAAAACCTGAACGAATTGTTGAACGCCGCCGCGGATTCGGCGGAGCGCGGTGAAAGCGTAGCGGAGTTTCTCGACCATGCCGCGCTGGTCTCGGAAAGCGATGATGTGGATGAAAGCGCTCAGATATCGCTCTTGACCGTGCACAACGCCAAAGGGCTTGAGTTCCCAGTGGTGTTCTTGGCGGGGATGGAAGAAGGGCTGTTCCCGCATAGCCGCTCGCGCGAATCGGCTAGCGCTTTGGAGGAAGAGAGGCGGTTGTGCTACGTCGGCATGACGAGGGCGCAGAAGCGGCTGTATATGACTTGGGCGCGTTCGCGGAGGCGGTGGGGCGGCGGTTCCCCGGAACCCTGCCAGCCATCCCGGTTTCTCCGGGAAGTCCCCGCGCATCTCACCGAGCGGCTGAGCGCTCAGACGGCCGTCTCCCAAGTGGACCTGTTTCTGGAACAACACGAAGTCCGCGAGACCGTGAAGAAGAATCTCTTCACCGGCAAAACATACAATTCGCTGGATCACATTTCACAGTTCTTCGCCGAGCGTGGCATCCAGCCTGCTTCTTCCCCACCCGCCGCCCCTACCCGGGTGTCCAAGCCGGCTATCGCGCCGCCCCCGAACAGCCGCCCCGGCAAAGGCGAGTTGCGCGCGGGCGCCACAATCCAGCATCCTAAATACGGTAGGGGTACGATCCTTCGCCGTGAAGGCGAGGGGGAGAACGCCAAACTCACCATTAGTTTTCCAGGCTACGGACTCAAAAAACTGGTAGCTAAATTCGCAGGATTGAAGATAGACGAATGAACACGAAGCATATCACCGACAAGGCCGAGCGCAAGAAAGCCAAAAGAGCCGCCCGCAAAGAGGCTCCACCCAAGCAGAAACGTCCTGCTGGCGTGGCGCGCGGCTCGCATAAGAAGAAGGTCAAAAAGATGGCCAAAGGTCAGCGGAAGCGTTAGCTCCGGCCGTGTCGCAATTTTTCCGAACCAAGAGCATCGACGCGCTGGTGGCGGCTTCCGAAGAGCCAGGCAAGCGCTTGCGCCGAACGCTCGGACCCTGGAGCCTGACCGCCTTCGGCATCGGAGCGGTGATTGGCTCCGGGATCTTCATTCTGACCGGGACTGCGGCAGCCGGGGAGACCCTGAGCTATCACTCCATCTTGCACGCCCCCGTGCTCGACATTCTGATGCATGGAGGGCGTGCAGTATCCACCATAGGGCGGCCGGGCGCGGGTCCCGCTATTTCCTTGTCGTTTCTGCTGGTGGCCGTCGCCTGTAGTTTCGCCGCTTTATGCTATGCCGAGCTTGCTTCCATGATTCCCGTGGCAGGAAGCGCGTACACGTATGCTTACGCCACGCTGGGCGAGATCTTCGCATGGATTCTCGGCTGGGACCTCATTCTCGAGTATGCAGTTTCCAACATGGCTGTGGCGGTGGGGTTCTCCGCTTACTTCAATGACATTTTGGATAGCGTACTGGGATGGCGTCTGCCGAAACAACTCTCCGGGCCGATGATCGCCGGCGGACAGTTCACCGGAAGCTGGTTTAACTTGCCCGCATTTCTGGTCTTGATCCTTCTGACCTTGATCTTGGTCCGCGGAGTAAAAGAGAGCGCCGAAACGAACAACTTGATGGTGGCGATTAAGGTGATCGCCATACTGATTTTCGTTTTCGGCGCCGCCGGCGCGGTAAAGCCGGAGAACTGGCGCCCGTTCATGCCAAACGGCTTCTCCGGAGTCATGACCGGGGCCGCCATTGTTTTCTTCACATACATTGGCTTCGATTCGGTGTCCACCGCCGCAGAGGAGTGCCGGAATCCCCAACGGGACTTGCCATTTGGCATCATTGCCACCTTGATTGTGTGTACGATTCTGTACGTTTCCGTAGCGGTAGTGTTGACGGGCATCGCCAACTATAAGACGCTCGACAACGCGGCGCCGGTGGTGAATGCTTTACGGGCGCTGGGGTACGAAGGTATCCGCCGTTGGGTTGGAGCCGGCGCCATCATCGGCATGGTGTCTTCTTTGCTTGTTTTTCAATACGGACAGGCGAGAGTATGGTTTGCGATGTCGCGGGACGGCTTGCTGCCCCAAGCCTTCTCCAAAGTTCACCAGAAGCACCAAACCCCCCACGTGAGCACCTGGATAGCGGGTCTAGCTGTGGGCATCCCTTCCGGCATTTGGGATATAGGCACGTTCGCGGATCTTTCCAACATCGGAACTTTGTTTGCCTTTTTCCTGGTTTCGGCTGGGGTCATCGTTTTGCGCCGCACCCAGCCGGAGCGGCCGCGTGGTTTCCGCCTGCCGTGGAATCCTGTCGTACCCGCCATTTCAATGCTTTGCTGCCTTGTGCTGGCGATGAGCTTGCCGCTTGAAACCTGGATCCGCTTTTTCGTATGGGCAGGGATTGGTTTAGCGATTTATTTCCTGTTCGGCAGACGCAACAGCCTGTTGAATGGGAACGCCGGCGAAGTAAGGCCTCAGGCTTAGTAAGGGCCATGGTGAAATTTCGCAGTACTATGGGTCATCTTACCCAACTTATGGGTCCTCTAGCCCGGTACTACTAGAACCCACGCTGTAACCCATTGATATTTCTTGGGCGTCAATTGGCACAAGGCGTGCATAACTAGTGGTAACAACAAGTCGTCATCGACTAAAGCATCCCCGGCGACGACCCCCAGACGTCGCCAACCCCTCCGAGTGAAAGCCCCGGTTCCCCAACCGGGGCTTTCGTATTTCTGCTCTACACTGAAGGAAGAATGATGTCTTTGTCAAATCCTTGGAAGACGTTGGACAGCCGGGAAGTCTATAGAAATCCGTGGTTGTCTGTCCGCGAAGACCAAGTGATTCGTCCGGATGGCGCCCCCGGCGTGTACGGGGTGATCGAGATTCCCCCGTCGGTGGGTATTGTCGCCCTGAATGAAAACGATGAGGTAGCTCTAGTCGGGCAGTGGCGTTACCCCACCCAACGGTACTCCTGGGAGGTGCCACGCGGCGGTTCCCGCCCGGAGGAGTCGGATATGTTGGCGGTGGCTCAGCGAGAACTGCGCGAGGAGGCCGGGCTGGCTGCTCGGAGCTGGCGTTTTCTGGGCGCCGTGCAAGTTTGCAACGGCGTGACCACGGACATACAGCACTTGTACTTGGCTACGGAACTCTCGCCGGTACCGGATGAGCAAGATCCGGAAGAAAGCATTGTGTGCCGGTTCACGCTTTTTGAAGAGGCTATCGGGATGGTGCTCAAGGGAGAAATCTCAGAGGTGTGCAGCGTCGCTGCCCTGCTCTGGGTCGACCGGATTCGGAGAAACAGGAGAACAGAGTAGGGAGGTCGGAAAACCTCCCTTCCCTCAGTCAAACTAGAAATAAAACTTGAGACCAAATTGGACGTTTCGTCCGGGGCCTGCACTGGAAATGGTCCCAAAGTTCACGTCTGTCAGGGTCGTATTCGGGCTCCGGAAGTTAGCCCGGTTTAATACATTGAAGAACTCCCCCTGAAACTGCAACCGTTTGGCGCTGTCTTTGGTGATCGGTATCTGCTTCCGGAGGGATACATCCATCAGAAACAGCCCCGGAGCACGGGCGATGCCCACGCCGGCGTTCCCGCGCTGATCGTTCGGCGCAGGTGCGAACGCTGCTGCATTCAGGTAATTATTCGGCCCGCGCACTTCCTTAGGAGCGAGCACGGGGCCGCCGACATAATCGGCGCGGCGCGTGCCAATAGAAGTATTCGCGCGGATGGTCAAGGGAGGCCCAGACTGCAAGCGCGTAATGCCACTGAGTTCCCAACCCATCAAGCTCCTCTTTAAGACTGGATTGGAGAACCGCCGCATCGGGATCTGGTAGGTATATGTAGACGAAATCACATGGTTCCGGTCAAATGTCGCGGGGCCATAATTGTAATGCCGGTTGAACGGGTTCTCCGGGTCATCTCCGTTGCCGCTAGCGTCGGTCAAAACTTTAGAGAAGGTATAGCTGGTTGTGAACAAGAGACGTCCCTTCCGGCGCGTGACGTAGGCCTGGAGCGAGTGGTAGTTGGAGGTCGAATCACTCATGCGCTGCCGTATGGCTGAAAAGCCTTTGTAGGGACGCATGGAGTTATCCGACGGCCTCTGCGAAGAGGGGAGGGCGCGGATCGCCCGCAGAATGTCAAAAGGCACCTGGTTGATGTCCGGCTGCCGGATCAAATGCCGCCCGTTGTTACCTACATAGCTGAGTTCAAAGAAGATGCCTTTGGGCATCTCACGTTGGACGCCAAAGCTCCAGTTCATCGTGTACGGGGTGCCCAGACTCGGATCAATCGCGTCGATGTTGCCCATGGGCGCCAGCGCCGCAGGCGTCCCGCTGGATGGGTTTTTCAGATTCCCATTCTCGTAGTTCACGCTTTGCAACCACGGCGCATAGTTGACCATGGGAAAGATCAAGTTGCCTTCGGGCTTGTCATAGAAGATCCCTATGCCGCCCCGGATCGCGGTCTTGGCGTCGTTAAATGGCATCAAAGCGAAGCTAAACCGCGGCGCCCAGAGCAACTGCGGATCGTAGAGGCCGCGTGGCGCCCCTGCGGGAATCAGGTTGATTTCGGGACTCCTGGCTGCGGGGATACGCCCCACCTGGTCAGCGGGAACGCCATTGCCGGCGCGAATCAGTCCATTGTAAACATTCCCGGACCCCGGGACAATAATGCCTGCCGCCGTTACTGTGACCGCTTTGGCCGGGTCGTAGAGCTGCGGAACAAAGTTGGTGATATTGTTGCCTTGCGTATAGGTAGGAGTATTGTATTGCCACCGCACTCCTAACTCCATGCTCAATCGGCGGTGAACCTTCCAGCTATCCGTTACGAACCCTTCGTAGGAGGTGAACCGGAAGAAACCTACCGGATCCGCAGAGGCCTCACGGTAGGTGCGGAAGTTTCCTAACAGCGCGTCCGCCATGGAGTTATTGGCGGTCATCGTGTTGCCGCCCGTTGAGAAATTGACGTATCCCGGATATTCCGGCCGTCCGTTTTGGTCTTTCCGGTTTCGGATTACGGTCACGCCGAACTTGGAGGTATGCCGGCTCCGGATTAAGGTAAAGGTTTCAATCCACTGTATATCGGTCGTGGGCGACATCAAAGCCGCATTGGGTCCGCGAAGGTTAGCGAATCCGGACACATCGATGTTGGGCATGCCATCGGCGTCATACCAACCGCCGTTGAAGACCTGCGGAAACGTAAAGCCATATGTCGAGCGTTTCCAATAGTCACCTACCATGGGAACGCGCTGTCCGTTCCAGGATGAATTGATCTTCGCTTCATTCACCATATTCGGCCCTAGCAGCCAGGTGTGCGCCAGTTGCAAACTGTAGCCAGGACGCAACCGCTTGGTGGGCGTCATAGGAAGGTTCGAACTAAAGAATGTTCCGTACGGATCGATGAGGTCATACATGTCGTGCAGATAGCGGAAATATACGTTCTGCCGGTCGTTGACCCGGTAATCGATGCGCGCGATATCCTGCCGCCAAGAAAACGGGTTCAATACTTGGTAGATGGCGTTGTTCCCCGTAGGCGTATCGGAATACCACGCCGCTAGCTTTTCCATGGCGGAATAGGCATTTGCGATGGCGCGTCCATCGGTAGTGATGAGCGAAGCCGGGATCGTCCGGTTTGGAAACGAGATGGTCGTTCCAGGTTCGCGAATGTTGCTGCCGCGAACTGAGAAATCGCCATTCCTTTCAGCCCGGGTAGGCAGTGTGCGCCGCGTGGGGTCCGTCATACGCCGGATGCGCTTGTACTCTTGCCCCGCAAAGAAGTACAAGCTGCCCTTCTTGATCGGCCCGCCCAAGTTCCACCCGAAATCATTGAACCGCAGGGGGCCCTTCGAGGGCGCGAAGAAATTCCGTGCGTCCAGCTTGTCGTTGCGCAGAAATTCGAAGAGCGTGCCGCTATACTTATTGGATCCCCCGCGCGTGACGACATTAATGGAAGCCCCGGAATTGCGGCCGAACTCCGCAGAAAAGTTTGAGGACTTGATGTTCACCTCGCGGATGAAATCCACGCCCACGTTGTTGATCTGGCTTCCATTGGAGCCTGAATCCATGTTGGAGCCGCCGTCTACGCTGAGATAATTCGTGTTGCCGCGGTTCCCGTTGACGGACTGCTGCGTGATGCTGAGACTAGTCGTCAAAGCAAGCTGATCTTCGTCCAACAGCACAGCGCCAGGGATTAGAGACGCCAGTTGCATATAGTTGCGCCCGTTCAGGGCGAGGCTCTGCACCTGTTCGGTATCGATCACCCGGGCCACCTCGCCGGATACCGTGTTGACCGTTTCACCCGCCGCTTCCACCACCTCGACCGAAGAGGTGACCTCGCCTACGTCCAGCACGAAATTCACCGTCAGACGTCCATCGGCTACGAGGTTGTTTCCGCTTTTGGTAGAGCGCTTGAAACCCGTCATCTCCGCCGAGACGGTGTAAACACCCACCGGCAACGCCGTGGCGACATAAAAGCCACGGTCATCCGTGTGAACGGTCCGAGCAAGTTTGGTGGCTTCATCCGTGATTGTCACGGTGGCGCCTGCGATGACAGCATTCGAAGCGTCCGTAACAGTGCCCGAAATACGCCCTACGATGCTTTGCGCGTTCCCGTGAACCAGCGGGAACAGCGCCATCGCGGCAATCCAAGTGGTCTTTTTTGAAAACGAAAACACTCCTGCAAGACTCCTATATTACAAATTCAATTTCCACCAAACTATATCACAGGGCCGCTATGGCGCGCTTGCACGACGCGCAAAATGCGGGCTGTTTGAGGTCCAACCGTTCCACCGAATGTGTGGACGCCATAGCGCACTGCCAGTCGCGACAATGTCGCAAACCGAAGGTATGGCCCATCTCGTGAAGGGCTTCGATGAGCAGACGGCGTTCCAGTTTCTCCGGGTCCGCCGGCAAGCCATAAAATTCTTCCGCCAGCCGGTGCACAGAAACGACCCCGCATGGACCGTTCATCTGCGCTTCGCCAAACACGAAGGTGAGCACGGGAACGAAGAGATCCAGAAGGGTTACGCCGAGCATGCGGACCCGGCGCTGTAACGCCAGCGGGTCCATCGCTTGCAAAATGGCGGTGGAATGGTACTGATTCCGTATTGGGTCGAAGGCGAAACCTGCTTCCAGGACGCTCTCACACACGCGGCAGGAGATCCCGAAGACGCGAGCCATGCCCGCCGCCAAACGGTCCAAAATTTCCAACCGGGGAATTTCGCCTGTTTCCGCCAGACCCACCCGGATCAGGTGGATGCTAGTCACGTTTGTTTGAGCCCGTACCGCTTGATCTTGTTGTACAGCGTCGTGCGGTCTATGTCCAGAATCCGAGCTGTGCGCGACAGATTCCAGCCGGTTTCCTCCAACACCCGCTGGATGTGCGCCCTTTCGACTTCTTCTAACGTCCGCCCGGTGGCCATCGCGGGAGCATTCATCTGAAAAGGAAAGTCAGCGGGCTTGATTTCGAGATCCCGGTCGATTAGCAAAGCCCGTTCGACGGCGTTTTCCAGCTCCCGGACGTTCCCAGGCCAATCGTAAGCCAGCAGCACCTCCAGAGCCTCGCTGGAAAGGCGGGGCGCCGGGCGGTTCATAGCTTTCGCATACTTATCGAGAAAATGCGCCGCCAGCAAAGGAATGTCCTCTTTTCGCTCCCGCAAAGGCGGAATATGAATCGAGAACACATTGAGGCGGTAATAAAGATCCGGGCGGAAGACTCCTTCTTTCACCATGGCCTCCAGCGGTTTGTTGGTGGCGGCGATGCAGCGGAAATCGACGTTTAAGGTCTCGTTGGAACCCACGCGAACGATTTGTTTTTCCTGGAGCACTCGAAGCAAGTCCGTCTGCGTCTTGAGGCTGATGTCGCCGATTTCATCCAGGAAAACCGTGCCGCCGTCGGCAATTTCAAATTTGCCTTTTTTCCGGTACTGCGCTCCGGTGAAAGCGCCTCTCTCGTGCCCGAACAACTCACTCTCCAGCAGAGTCTCGGTCAACGCCCCACAGTGAATTACGACCATGGGCATGTAACGCCGCGGGCTGGCGGCGTGGATGGCGCGCGCCACAATTTCCTTGCCCGTCCCACTCTCGCCGGTGATCAGGACCGTGGCGTCCGTTGGAGCCACCGTTTCGATCAGCTCGATCACCTTCTTCATAGCGGGACTCTGCCCGATCAACTGCGTGTGCGGGAAAACCTCTTGCAGGTTCTCGCGCAAACGGACCACCTCGCGTTTCGCCCAGCGGTGTTCCAGGGCTTTGTTTACCAGGTGAACCAGCTCATCAGGATCGAACGGCTTGGTGATGTAATCGTACGCGCCGTGTTTCAGCGCCTGCACGGCGGTTTCGACCGAAGCGTAGCCGGTCATAATGATGACCGGCAGTTCGGGATCGATTTCGCGGATTTTCGCCTGCAATTCCAACCCGTCGATGCCCGGCATCTTGATGTCGACCAGAGCGATATCCCACTTGCCTCGCGCCATGCGCTCCAAGGCTTCGCGGGCGCTTGCAAACAAGGTCATTGAGTAACCTTCGCTCTCGAACCATTTCCCAAGAGAATCCCGCACCACGGGATCATCGTCAACAATCACCATGCGGGCTTGCGGTTTATGGTTTTCGTTCAACTTGTATTCCTCCCGCCAGCTTCCACAGCAGAATCCGGCTGCACAGCCGTCACCGCAGGGGCGTCCACGGGCAGCGTAACCGTGAATTCCGTTCCCTTCCCCTGTTCCGAATCTACCGCAATCTGCCCGCCGTGTTGTTCGACGATGTTTTTCGCAATCGCCAGCCCGAGTCCCGTCCGGTGCTGGTTTTCCTTGGTCGTAAAGAATGGTTCGAAAATCTGGCTTAAGATTTCAGGGGGAATGCCGTGGCCGGTGTCTTTCACGGATATAGCGACAGTCCGGGAACTGGGATCGTAATGAGTGGCCACCGTGAGCTTACCGCCTTTCGCCATGGCCTCGGAGGCATTGACCATTAGAATGATCAACACCTGCTGAATCTGTCCCGGGTCGCAAAAGATCTCCGGCGTTGCCGGATCCAGGTGGGTTTCCAGAGCGATTTCCTGCAACTCCAACTGGTGGCGCACCAGCTTCACAGAGCGGTCCACCAGCGAATTCAACTCCGCGGGGGCGCGCTGGGGCTTTGTCTGGCGGGCGTAAGCGAGGAGGTTTTTCATAATGTCGCCGCAACGCCGGCTCTCGCGTTCCACTACCTTCAAGTTGTCCATCATTTGCGCTTTCACGGCGGGATCGATGGGAAGCTGTTGCAGCGTTTTCATCGTCAATCGCGCATAAGTAAGCATGCCGAACAAAGGGTTGTTGACTTCGTGCGCCACGGTGGCGGCGAGCTTTCCCAGCGACGCCATTTTGGCGCTAGCAATGAGCGATGCCTGGGCGCGCTCGAGTTCCTCCGTTTTACGCCGCACTCGCTCCTCGAGGGTGCGGGCCCAGTCCGTGAGCTCCTCCCGCGCCCGGGCGAGATCGGCCGTCATTTTGTTGAAGGATTCCGCTAGTTCTCCGAGTTCGTCATTGGAGTGAACAGTCAGGCGGTAGTCGAGGTCGCCCTCAGCCACACGAATGGTGCCCTGTCGCAACTCCTCAATCGGCTTATGCACCACTTTCCAAACAAAAACCACGCTCAGGCACGAGAACAAAACGGCGGTCAACACCAGCAGCAGCGCGGTGCGGCGCCGGTTTTGCGCCAGCTGTTCATCGACATTCGCCAGAGATAAGTGCACGTCGACCACGCCCAGCACCCGTTTGTTGGGGGGATGCACATGGCAGGAAGCGCTCCAACAATCCGGCTGGTTTTCGATGGGACGGATGACCGCCAAAATGCGGCCTTCACTGGGCGATTGAAAGATTCGCGCTCTATCCGGACGGTTCAGCCGCACCAGGGGCGCTTCTCGGGCATGGCAAGCATAGCAGGCCTCGGCATTCTTGTTCACCATTGTTCCGATTTCCGAGGAATCGGTAGAAAAGGTAATCAAACCTTCTTTGTTGAAAATCCGGATGCGTTTGATGCCGGGCTCCGACCCGATATTCCGAATATGAACCAGGAGGCTTTCCCGGTCATTGACCAGCATCTCATGCCGTGTGGAGCGAAGGATGATATCCGCCACACGGTCAGCGCTGAGCAGCGTGAAGCCTTCGAAACTACGCTGTTCGTAGCGGAGATTGAAGTAACCCGCCAGACCGAAAAAGCCCGCCGTGCTGCCTACCAGGCACACGGCGAGCTTCAGCGCCAATCTTTGCTGGAGAGCGGGTTTTTGGGGGGCGTCGCCACGCCCGTTCATTCAATCTCCTCGTGAGGCCATTACCGCGTGGGATTCCGCCTGTCTCCAGTCCAAGGATGCAGTATCCTCTTCCTCTTTGAACACCGCCAGATACTGCGCGGCAAACCGGAAGACCGCAAAACCTGCGGCGATAATGGCCAGCGTAATGGCAATTTCCGTCCATTTAGGAATGTAGCGCACTCCGGAGCCGGCTTCCATCCCCGCCAAGCTCACGTTCAACCGGTTTGCTACAAAACCGAAAATGGCGAGCACTGCGCACCCGTACAACGCAGCAGGATTTCTGCGCACCCGTTCGCGGAATAACAGCAACATAGGAAGGATCATCAAGCACATTTCCAGCGTAAACAGCACCGTCTCCATGCTCGAATGGCGCAAGTAGCCGAGCGAACCGCGGCGCGCCAGATCCCATATGCGGAGCGAGCAGTAAAACAGGAGCGCAACCGCCAGGGTCCGGCCCAGACCCATCAGCAGCGGAGTCTCCAGTTTCCGTCCGAATGCCTTGCTCGAGTGCCAGCTTTCGAAAATGGTCATCGCCAAACCCACCGCGACAGCGGAAACAAAGAAGAGCAATGGAAGCAGAGGCGAATACCACAGAGGATGAAGTTTTGTAGGCACGATCAGATAGAGCGTGCCGAGCGAAGATTGGTGCAAAGTGGAAAGGATGACGCCCGCAATCACAATGGGAACCATCATGCGCTGGAGAAGCCTAAGGGTCTTGTACATTCCGAATCGCTCCAGTAACATAGGCGAGAATTCCAGCGCGAGCACGGTGGTGTACAGCGTAACGCACCAGCCCACTTCGAACATCACCGATCGCGGGTTCCACATGATGATCGGATGCCAGATCCGGTAGGGACGCCCCAGATCGTATAACAACGCCACCACGACCAGCAGGTAACCTAAAAAAGCCGTCAAAATCGCGGGACGTACGATAGGCTTATATTTCTCTATGTTGAAGACATGAACCGTAGCCGCGAGAGTAAAGCCTCCGGCGGCCAAACCCACGCCACACAGCACGTCAAAGCCGATCCAGAGCCCCCAAGGAAACTGATCACTCAAGTTGGTGGCTGCGCCCAGCCCATAATAGAAGCGTAGAAACGTCGCGTATGCGCCGGCCGCCATGACCAACAGGAAAACGGCGCGCCAAAAAGTGAGTTTCGGGATCCAGGATTTCATCGTTCACGCTCCTTTGGGAAGCCAAAAGGCCGGTACGGTCCTTCGACTTCTTCTACTTCTTCCTTCCGGTGACGCAACCAGTAAATGCCGCCCAGAAGCACCGAACCCATGGTGACGATATCCGGCACGTGGGAGAGTACGTTCCATGTTAGCTGCGGCAAAGGTTCCTGGGGCAAGTTCGTTTTCAAGCCGATCTGCTCGAACGGGACGGCTGATAGGTAGAACACCGACGTTCCGCCCACCTCTTTGAGTCCGTAAATCTTCGGATAATACTCGCCGGGCTTGGCGGCGATTCTCTTGCGCGCTTCGGCAATGAGCTCCTCACGCTCTCCGGTGATGGTCGCGCCGGTGGGACAAGCCTCAGCACAGGCCGTGGGCTGGCCGCGTCGCTGCCGCTCTTCGCACATGTTGCACTTCTTCACACGGGGCAAGCGGCTATTCCATTCGTAGCTCGGCGCCTGGAACGGACAAGCGGCCATGCAATAGCGGCACCCCATGCAGCGGTCTTCATCATACACGACCGGTCCAAGGGCGGTCTTCTGGAGGGCCCCTACCGGGCAAACAGATGCACAGGTGGGATCGACGCAGTGCATGCACAGACGCCGGGAGTAGCGTTCCCCGAAGGTCTGTATGGTGGTGAGTTTGTGCGCCGAGAGTTTTTCCTCTTGAGCAATCTTCTCATCGTAGGGATTGCCCCACTTCTTCGCACAGGCTTCTTCGCACTGGCGGCAACCGACGCACAACGTGCTGTCATAAAGTATGGCATTGGGCATAATCTCTCTCCCGCATCGTTCGCTAAGAACCCACTGAGATTGGGGGGCAAAGCGTCACCGAGTTAAGAAGAACTCGGCGGTCAGCTCTTTCCAGCTGGCGCCTGGGATAGCGGCCGCCAAATCGTCCGCCGGCCGGCCGCCATCGGCGGCCACCGCTCCGGCGAGCGCCGGCTGCTTGGCATAGAGGCGGGACACGGTTTCACGCATCCAGCCTCCAACCACTTCCGCAGGCAACAGATTGCGCAGGACGCTTTCCTCATCCGGCGCAAAAACCGTGAACAGCCAACCTTTCCCGTACGGATCCTGATGGATCAAGGCAGGGTTATGGATCAACTCTGGGTTGACTTCAACGACCTCACCCTCCACTGGCGAAAGCATCTCTGCCTTCTCTTCGCCGCGGAAAAGAGCCCATGCCCTCTGCCCTTGGCGAATCCAGTGACCCGGCTTCGGCAACTCAATCTTGTCGATCTTGCCAGCCAGTTTCGAGGCAAACTCATCGATCCCAACCCGGATCACATTTTTTCGTTCCCGATACGCCCAGGAATGACCCGGGTGGTAACGTAGCTCAGCGGGCACGTGGAAGCCGTCGATCACCTCCTGGGAAACATCTGGGGCCTCGGAGGGCTTGGCGGTTGCGGTTTCGGTTTGCGGGGCACGCTTACGCGAAAGAATCGCGTCAATAGCGATGAACACCGCGAATGTGCAAAGTACAAGGATTACGGCCATAAGTCATCTACACCTTTCTGTCAGGCTGGCGCCTGGCAATTTCTAGAGGTGCAGTTCGGATACCGTTCTCCACGGCTGCTCATAAATGCAGCATGAGCAACGGGTTAGACAACCTATGGTGAAATTTTGACCAGCGCGCAACTGTAGAGAAATACATCAGCCTGCGTTGTAAAATTCAACTGGCTCGAAGAAACGCCTTTTATTTCGAAGGAGTTAGAGCGATGTGTAGGAATCAGCCACATCCATGTTGCTTATTCCTACACATCCTATCCGGGTTTCTAAAAAATGCTGTGCGGACACTCGTTGTGCCTTTCCAGGAGCGGCGCTACCTCTACCCATCACTTCTTCCGCAGCGGAATCACAGTGACTTTGTGAGGCTCAATTTTTACCGTCTCGTTGATTTCGCCGAAGGCCTGGGATTGGACCTTCACTTCATACGTGCCTGGCGGCAAGAGCATCCCACCGCCCGCATTGTTCAATTCGTCGACAAAGCCGGCGAATTTGCCATTGATGAAGACGGGACCCGTATCGCCATACGCAACCGAGATAAAGGATTCTGGCTCTCCCCCTCCTAGCCGCAGCCTCCCAAAAGGACCTTTCGGAGGCTCCTTTTTCTTGAGCTTGTAATGGATCTTCGTTGTCTTCTTCGGTTGGACGGTGACTTGGGTGGTGTAGTCCTCGTAGCGAGGGTCGGTTAAGAGAATCTGATGCTCTCCAGGTGCGACTTCATATTTTTCCGGGACAGTAAATCTACCTGCCGGACCGATATATTTCCCATCTACGAACAATCCGGCTCCTGTCGGGCTACCCCGAGCCTTGATGTAGCCATTATCGGCAAACGCCGCAAAGCCACAAAGAAGCGCCACAGCAACCATCAGTAGAATGTTAGGTCTCATAAGCTCATCCAGAAGCGTTCGACGACCAGCATGCGCCGAATCGCTCGTCACTCCTGATTGTGGCGCTTTCACTCAAGAAAGGCAACCGCAAAACCCACCCGGCGGACGATATAGTAGATTGAAGATGTCAACTTTGCGTGGGGGAAAGGGCATAGTACGCCACAAGCGCACGGAAACCAAGCTGGAGTTTCAGCGTGGCTCGCCGCTTCCGCTGGGAGCGGAGCCCTTACGCGGTGGAGTGAATTTTGCGATCTTCTCTCGGCACGCGACAGCGGTAAGTCTGCTCCTTTTTCATCCCGGCGACGATAACCCGCACACAGAGTTCTTGCTTGACCCGCGGTACCACCGCACCGGCGACATCTGGCACACGTTTGTGAGGGGGCTGGACGTAGGCGCACATTATGGCTGGCGGATGGACCGCCAGCCGAATACTGAGCCCCATGTTCACCGTTTCGACCCTTCCCAGGCGCTTTTGGATCCCTACGCCCGGATGGTGGTGAGTGAATACGGCTGGGGACCGCCGCCCAGCGGCCGAATCAAGCGGAGGCGCTGCGTCGTTGTAGATGACGATTTCGACTGGGGCGATGACCAGCCGCTCAACATCCCACTGCGAGACACGATCATTTACGAGATGCATGTGCGCGGTTACACCCGCCATCCCTCCTCGGGAGTGCGGCATCCGGGCACGTTTTTGGGGGTTATCGAGAAGATTCCCTATCTCAAGGAACTGGGCGTCACCTCTGTCGAGCTGTTACCCGTCAATGAGTTTGAAGAAGCTGATACGGACCGCTACAACCCAAAAACCGGCGAACTGCTATTGAACTTCTGGGGCTACCAGCCCATTGCGTTTTTCGCGCCGAACGGAGCGTACGCCACGCACTCAGGCGCGCAAATCCGAGAATTCAAACAGATGGTGAAGTCGCTCCATGAAGCGGGAATTGAAGTCATTCTTGATGTAGTATTCAACCACACCGCCGAGGGGGACGAGCGTGGACCGACATACTCGTTCCGAGGCATTGACAACGCCGTCTATTACATCGTGGATCCCCACACCGGGCGTTATCACAATTACTCCGGTTGCGGCAACACGCTCAATTGTAACCACCCGGTAGTTCGGAAGCTCATCAACGACGCCTTGCGGTATTGGGTCATGGAAATGCACGTGGATGGGTTCCGCTTTGACCTGGCCTCGGTGCTGGGACGCGGGCGGGATGGGCGCGTTCTCGCCGATCCTCCCTTGCTGGAACAGCTAGCGCACGATCCTGTGCTCGCCCATACGAAACTCATCGCCGAGGCTTGGGACGCCGCCGGGCTATACCAGGTCGGGACCTTCCCGGCTTGGCGAAGATGGGCGGAATGGAACGGGAAGTTCCGGGACGATGTGCGGCGTTTTGTCAAGAGTGACCCGGGGATGACGCCGGCGCTGGCGGCGCGCTTAGCTGGCAGCCCGGATCTTTATGAATCTAGCGGGCGGCAGCCTTACCATAGCATCAATTTCGTGACGTGCCACGATGGGTTTACGCTGGAGGACTTGGTTTCATACAACCAGAAACACAACGAGGAGAATGGCGAAGATAACCGGGACGGGATGGACGAAAACTTCAGTTGGAATTGCGGCGTAGAGGGACCTACGAACGATCCCGCGATCTTGGCCTTACGGAAAAGGCAAAAGCGCAATTTCGCGGCGCTGTTGTTAGTGGCTGGAGGCGTACCTATGATCTTGGCCGGTGATGAGTTTGGCCGGACGCAGCGAGGAAACAATAACGCTTACTGCCAAGACAATGAGATCAGTTGGATCGACTGGAGATTGGCCTCCGCCAACCGTGACCTGCTCCGGTTTTTCAAGAATTTGATTGCCTTTCGAAAGGCTCACTCTGCATTGCGCCGGATCAGCTTCGAGAACAACGGCGCTGAGTGCCCCCAAATTCAATGGCACGGCGTCAAACCGCTCCAACCCGACTGGTCATACGAGTCGCGCGCCCTTGCTATGTCCATATGCGGAACGGGCGAAGATGGCCAGCCAGAGCATATTTACGTCCTTGCGAACGCTTGGTGGGAGCCGCTGCGGTTTCAGCTTCCCGCCTTACCGCATGCACAGTGGGCGAGGTTTGTAGATACCGCCCTCCCCCCTCCGGAGGATATTGCGGAAGTGGGCGGAGAGAAACCTCTCGAGGACCCGACCGCATACGAAGCCGCACCGCGCTCGGTGGTCATTCTTGTAAGCCAGCTACGCCGCTAATAAGATCGTGCGCGTCGCCGGTGCGCCGCCTTACTTTTTTTGTTTAGCGCGCGGTTCCGCTCGCTCAATCTCCTCGGGGGTCTCCGGAATGGCGCCCTTGTCACCCGTCTCGCGAATCCAATCGTCAAGCCGCTTGGCGAACTGTGCAATGAGCTTCTGATGGGCAGGCGAATTCGCGAGGTTGCGCACTTCAAACGGATCCGATTGTGTGTCGTAGAACTCCACCGGGGGTTTTCGTGGAGCCATCCACAACTCTTGAGTGGCGTTGAGCTTTCCTTGCGCATGCAGCTCTTTTAGCACCCCCAGCGTCGGGTACGAGCGCTCAATGTACTCGTTGTACTGGGTGTAAGGGCGCTCCGGCATGAAATTCCGGATGTACTTGTAACGTTTGTCTCGCACCGCACGAATGCGATCCACCGTCATATCGCATCGATCTCGCGCCGTGAAGATCACGTCCCGGGGTTTAGCCTGGGGACCGAACAAGGGACGCCCGTGATAGTTCGCCGGTATGGGAATGCCTGCCGCAAACAGCGAGGTAGCGTTCATATCCAGCGCGGTCGCGGGCTCATCCCGCACCGCGCCCGGTTTCGCCACGCCTGGCCAGCGCACAATCAACGGGACATGGGTTCCATAATCGTAAAGCCACTGCTTGCCGCGGAGCAGGCACCGCCCGTTATCCCCGAACAACATGATCACGGTGTTGTCGAGCAATTTGTCTTTTTCAAGCTGCTCGAGCACAACCCCAACTTTCTTGTCGAGCAGTTGAACGGCGTCGAGGTAGTTAGCCACCTCATCGCGCACCACTGGGTGGTCTGGATAGTACGGCGGGAGCTCGACCTTATTGGGATCCACGAGTTCTGGTTGCTTGCGCGCCTCCACAAATGCCGGACCCTTGTGCGGCGCCTGAAAATTGATTTGAGCGTAGAACGGCTGTCCCGGCTTGCGCTGATTCCAATGCGTGCCATCGAAAGGTTTTTCCACGTTAAAATTGAAGTCCGTCTTTCCGGTTCCGCGTACGCCCGGCGCGATATCCAATACGTTGGCCGTAAAGTAGCCAGCAGCGCGGAAGCGATCCGTGATCAATTGCGCGCCGGCAGGTAGCCGGTAGCCGTCGCCACGGTGGCTACGATGGTTGTGCGTACCGGTGGCGGTTTGATAAAGCCCAACGTTAAAGGCGGAACGGCTCGCAGAACACACCGGCGCTGTAGTATGGAACTGCGTAAACCGCACTCCCTCATTCGCCAGCCGGTCCATATTCGGCGTCCTGACCGTCCGGTACCCATAGCAGCTAAGCTCGCAGCCAAGGTCATCTCCAAGAATCCACAGAACGTTTGGACGGTCTTGGGCTGCGCCACTGCGGGCGCTGATGATGGCGGGAAAACCCACCGTGGAAAAAAACTGTCTCCGGTTCACGTTACGATCCTATCACTCCTGTGCGCACTCGAGATAGAACACAACGGCGCGCCATCACGCCCTCCAGGCCTGAAGCTTGGCGGTGAGTCGCGCCTGTACAGATTTATATTCGGGGCGGTCGAAAACGTTGTTCATTTCTAACGGGTCCTTATTCCGGTCAAACAGAAGGCTCACGTCGGTATCGTAAAGCACTAGCTTAAAGCCGTCGTGCGTCACGATGGTCCGTCCGTTTGGTCCTCTTCCCGAATCCCGCTCATCGGCTGTCCATTCGATGAACACGTCTTCCGGAGACCGTTTCCCGGCAAGGGTGGGAACAAGGCTTTTTCCAGGCAGACCTGGGTCTTTCACTCCCAGCAAGTCGAGGAGCGTAGGAACGATGTCAATGTGGCTAACCGGGTGAGGAATGCGCATCGGCCTTTGATGCCGGAAAGGCACGCGGAGCAGCAGGGGAACCCGAACCGACTCTTCATACATGACCTGCTTGGCCAGCATGCTGTGGGAGCCCATCATATCTCCGTGATCGGAGGTGTAAACCACGATGGTGTTGTCTGCTTGCCCAGAAACCTCAAGCGCCCACAAGATCCGCCCCAGCGCTTGGTCCACCAACGAGCACAGGCCCGCGTATTTCCGGATGGTATCCTGAAAAAACTCGCGTGAATCTTTGGCCTTGCGGCCCGTGGTCTCTTGGCGCCGGCGCTTGTACCACTCCGGCTCGGGGGATGTAGGAATCCCCGGATAATTAGCGGGCAGAGGCGCCTCCTCCGGGCTATGCAGGTCGTTCAAAGCGCTCGCATACGGGGTGTGCGGCTCCAGAAAGTTCACATAAAGCATCCAGGGTTCGTTGCGGTGCTGCAAGATGAAGTTGGACGCTTCCTGCGCCAAAAAAGAGGGTTTGGAGTGTTCCACCGGAAGCGTGGTGGCGAAGTTCCGGCTAAAGTCATTGTCCTTTTCCGGTTTGTAGCCAAGACGCACGAGGAAATGGTGATAGTGACTACGAGCGTTGCGGTCCCGACCGGGCGAGTAGTAAGGACGGTAGATGGAGTCTTCAATGGCGCGCCATTCCTGGAACCCGTGCTGCGGGAAGATTTCATCGCCAAGGTGCCACTTTCCCATATAACCTGTGTAATAGGCCGAGTCCGCCAGTAGTTCCGGCACGGTTTTGGTTTCGGGGCGTAATGGGATATTGTTGCGTATGCAACCGCTCTGATGCGGCCACAATCCCGTCATGACGCTCGAGCGGCTTGGCGTGCACACCGGCTGTGTAACATAGGCTCGCTCGAACACCACCGACTCTGAAGCCAGGCGGTTCATTACGGGAACCTTAAACGTGCGGTTGCCGTAAGCCGCCATGGTGTCGGCGCGTTGCTGGTCCGTCCAGAGAAACAGGAGGTTGGGCTTATCGCCGGGTCGGCGAGCGCCGCGCAATAGGGCTGGGGCGCCAGCAATGGTCTTGAGAGCGTCGCGTCGGGTGAGCTTGGTCATGGCTTCTCCAATAGGTCGCGGTCCGATTGATTTTGAATTCTTTCTGCATCCCGGAGCATATCACGGATGTCCGGGGTCGGCGGAAGATCGGCCAACTGGTCGAGCGCACGGCGCGTGAGAACCAGCAAAGCCCGAATCCGCCAGTACCGGGATTCGGGAGAGGGGTCATCGCCGGCTGCTTCAAGCAATTGCCAGTACTCGCCTCGTTCAAAGCGACAGGGAAGGGAGTCGTCCGCGCAGTCCATAAACTTTCGTGTTCCTGCGCGGAGGCGCTCTAACCATGGGGCGCCAGAAGGATCCTTTTCGAGCGCGGCGAAAAGCGTCCGGGCCATGGCGAGATAGGAGCATCCCAGGCCGTACCACGCGCGAGCCTCCCCGGGGTCGAAGCGGCCGACCTGTAGGTATAAGTTGGCGGCATCCGAGTAACGACCAACTTGCTTATATTGGGACGCCAAAGCCAGTTGTAAATCCATCCGCCCCGGCTCGAGTCGCAAGGCGGTCTCGTAAGCCGCTATGGCTTGTCCATGATCGGCGAGCTGCGCCAAGCTATCGCCTAACAACCGCCAGCCGGCGGCGAATTTAGGTTCGCGCTCAACCACCCGGCGGAATTGTTCCACCGCGCCGGCATGCCGCCCGCACCCTTGTTCGGCTATTCCAAGGCTCAGTCGCAACCCTGTATTCTTGGGGTCAGCTCTTACCAACTCCGTATAAAGCTTGGCCGCTTCCTCAAATCGTTCTTCGGCCAGCGCCAATCGAGCCCTTTCCGCTTTAGCCTCGAGGGACTGATCCGGGCTAGCAGCGTATGCCAAACTCCCGGCAAAAACCACCACAGGGAACAGCGCTGAGCGCACCATGGCTGCCAAGAATCAGTGTACTACCATGCCATTGCCGAACTGGACTGGCAAACGCTAAACTACAAGTAGGCGGGCGAGAACGCCCCACTCCCCGGTCGTCTAATGGTAGGACAGCGGCCTTTGGAGCCGTGAATCGTGGTTCGAATCCATGCCGGGGAGCCACTTCTCAAAACCATAACTTCCCGCCGCCCCGTTTCGCTTGACGCCATCGCCGTTTGCAGCCGCCCGTTATCCCAAACATTCGCCAGTATTTGCGTTTCGGCGCGGTTCTCCGGTTGGAAACGCCTCCAACCGGGCAGCGCGCTGAACCGTCATGGTTCAGTTCGTGGGCCTCTCTGAACCCTCCAAACTCTCCGTTTTCTCCGTTGACAGGTCCGCGTTTGTTGACAGGCCGATCCAAAGAGGCACCCCGGTTGGACACTTTCGAACTCCCGTGAGTATCTATTGACAGAGCCAGACGACGCGCCAGGCCGCGAAGCGGAAGCCGTTGTGGGCCGGAAGGACCGGCGCCCATGGATTTCCGAGATCGCACCACGCGCGATGCTGTCGCAGACATCGCTCAGCTTCTAGCCATCGCTTACCAGCGCTACCGGCGCGCCCGGCGCATCGAAACTGCCGTCAAACATGCGCCCGAATCCGTCAACGGAGAACTTGATAACCCGCGCCCGGAGAGGCTTCATGTCCGTGAGGTTGACGCATGAAGAAGACGCTCCGAGAGCGGATCGAAGCGCTGGCTGCGATGAATGTTCCGGCGTTGCGCGAAGAGCACCGAAAGCTCTTTGGCAAGGATCCGGTGAGTTCGCATCGGCAGTTCCTGTTCCGTAAGATCGCCTGGCGATGGCAGGCCGACGAAGAATGCCGGGATCTCGACAAGCTCCGCGAACTGGCGCGCGCCATCGCGCGTGACACGCCGTTGCGGCAGCGGGTCATCGCCAATGCGGGCAAACGCCGCGCCGGCCTCCCGCCCGAGCAGACGGCGGTTGCGACGATTGAGCCCGATCACGACCCACGGCTGCCGATGCCCGGCGGCTGGATCATGAAACACCACAAGGGCAAGACGCATATCGTCAGGGTGCTCGACGATGGGCGCTTCGAGTACGAAGACCGGCGGTATAAGTCGCTGAGCGCGATCGCCCAGGAGATCACGGGCGCCAAGTGGAATGGCCTGCTGTTTTTCGGGCTGACGGAGAAGAAGAATGGCCGACGGTAACGGTTGGCTCGCACCTTCCCGGCGCTCCACGGTC